>WLWI01000152.1_pt1 | contig 94856 bp, 90 predicted proteins | sample 6701501 | NCBI WGS metagenome assembly WLWI01 (sample SAMN12718690, study PRJNA515312) | sponge metagenome | isolation source: marine sponge | host: Mycale hentscheli | place: New Zealand: South Island, Marlborough, Capsize Point | collected 2014-11-01 | reverse complement strand
CGTTTGTATACATACTATATATAGATTACCATAGGGGATAATATAAAAGAAATCATTGTAGGTATCAGGAAAACTTAGATTTGAGGAAATTACCAGCTCCTACGCCTTTTTAATTATTTAAATACATTTTTTAATCATTTAAAATACTTATGGACAACGATCTCCCATTAGGGACCATTATTCTTTTCTTTTCTTTTCTTCTATTATCTTTCACTAGGGGAGGTAAGACCTCTAGTGAGGATGAAGAGATCGACGATTATTGGAGCGACGGTTAGCGCCGCCAATAAAAACAAATAAATAAAAAGAAAGCTAGGTCGTGATTCAAGCCGCAAATAAACAAATAGGCGATTAGCCGCCGCGCCGCAGGTCAAGAGAAAAGCCCCAAATAAACACAGGTCAACCGAAACATTCTAAATAAGCGATTAGCCGCGATTTTTTCCTTGACTCCCACCGAAGGTGGGAGTAGAACTATAGCGTAAGATACAAATAAGGCAGGTCGTGATATAGACCCCAAATAACCCAGATCTAAATAAACCCCAATAAATAACCCTCCCGCCCAATCGAAGATTTTCTTTATGTCAGATACTCGCAGATAAAAAACGCTGTAAGTGACTGATTGATAGTGAGTTACGGGCCAGCTGCCGCCCCGCCGCTGTAACTCGCTAATAGTCAACGAGTTACGGGGGTTTTTTATTTAATCTTCATCTGGTAATGGCTCCTTTCCATAGTCTAAGAAGTGCATATGCTGCCTAGCATATTGATAGACTGTATTCATTGCCTCCTTAACCTCTTCTCTTTCTTTAAAAGCTTTATCCCAAGCCTCTCCGCCTAGAGGATAGTAATCCCTCTCATGGAAGTCCGTATCAGAAAGGAGTTTAACTTGAGCGTCGCTTACAGCGCAAAACAAATCATTGTATTGTCTGCGCAGACTGTCTTCATCCGATCCATTCATGTGGATGCATGGCATTGTATGTTTTTTAATCATAGTTTAAATTGTTTTTCTTTTTTCGTTAATTACCAAGACAAACCCTAGCTCTTTAAGAGCTTCAACGTCGTAGTCGGTTAAAGTTTTTCTTCCTGTTAGTTTCTTGATGGAATTCCTGACAGATTCATTTTGCACGTAAGTCAGGGTATTACCGTAAACTTCTTTTCTTTCTACTTCTATTGTCATGGTTTTAGCTTTTGGTATGATTACGATGCCAACTTGGGAATTCTAGTTTTGGGGCCAATTCTGTATACCCCAGCTCTGTGAAATGCTCATGCAACTCAACCGCTCCATGTAAGCACACTTCAAAAAAAACTTGTTTCTTTTTATCGGTATATTCAAAGCAACAATCTGCTCTCCCTGTCTCGCACTTAGTTACCCTAAAGGTTTTAGGGAAGACCCCTGTCAATTTAACTGTTGGTGTTTCGTTCATCTCTTGCTTGTTGTATTTTTTTCTTTCTGTCGATTCTGTCATGAAACCATGCGGAACCATATCTAATATTTCTTGATTCGAAGAATCTGTCGCAAGCTTCGCTCACTGTGCGAGCAATGTTTGCGGGGAGTACATCGTACATCCCAAAGTTTCCTTGAGAGGATTGTTTTATTATTTCTTTCCTTTCAACCGCTTTGCGGAGGGACTCATCTTTGAGGGCGTGGTAGTCTTTTGATTTCATTTTATCTAGTGCGGCGACTTAGAAGTAGGAGAATTAAACATAAGATTAAGGTGGAGTATACGTCTATGCTCATTTCGGCTCCACAACAAAACCCGTTTCGTCTTTTTTAGCAAGACCTTTCTCAACCAATCCGACAATCACTCCTTTAGGATCTTTAAAGCGCAGATCATTCTCATCTCCATTTACCACGGGATAGCCCAGGTAAGTTTTAGGAAGTGAACCACGAAAAACAACAGCGACGTTGCCACCTAACGCAAGAATTGTTTTCATCTTGTAATCGCTAGTTTCTTCGCTACGGGAAAAAGTAAGATGATAGTTGTCAGGCATTTTGCCATCAAGCCAAGCTCTCATCCTGTAAAACCCTTTGGTGTAATCGTAGAAATTCACATTTGGAAATTCTTCCATGACGTTTAAAGTGCAGATTGGAGGCTTTGTTGTTCTACCCTTGCGGATGTTCTCCCAAGGGATGTCGCTTGTAAGGTTAAGACGGAAGCAGGGAATCATTTGTTTTTTAGCTGCGCTAATGATCGCCTTGCCGATTTCAATCCTTAAGTCTGACATGAAAGCAAAGTTATCCTTAAAGAACCTTTTGGTTTTGTTTATTCTAGCGGTTTGCACGTTTGACATACAACCACGCCCCGCAGTATCTAAACAAGCAGCACGACAACCTGCGCTTGACCATTGGCAGACATTGAATCCCGATTTATTAGAGGGGGAAAGGTGGAGACCGAAAGTGCGATATCCTAGAACCTCTCCCTTGAGAGTTTTGGCGTTGCCTTGATTTAGTAGTTTCATAGCGAAGGTAGTTTGGCAGGTTTGGGTTTGGGTGCAAGCCTATTTTAAATGTTTTTTTATTATTTTTTAATGCTTGACACGAAAAAACCTCTCTAAGTCGTTGATTGATAGGGAGTTACAGGGCGGCGGCGGCGGCTCGCCTGTAAGTCATTGATACACAACGAGTTACAAAGGAAAAAGCCCCGCCCCCAACATGAAAGGGACGAGGCTTTGCTTATGTCTACCAAAAATCTAGAGGGCCATCCTGATAAGTTGGATGAGGCCGAAAGCGGTGACTAGTCCAGATAAGATAATCATACAAGTAAAAACGACATTTTCGAAGAAAGTTCTGTCTTGTTGTTTCATGAGGAGTTGCCCCCCTTGCGGGGGGCGTTATGGGCTATGCAGGTAAAACTAGAGCTGACTCCTTATCCTCCTGAGAGATAATCTCTGGAGTATGGTTGGCGAACTTGTCGAAGATAGATTGCATCCGCATAGTGCGGTCTGCAAGCTTGGTGAGATCGCCACCCTTGAGATTCTCAGTGATGGAATTATAGAGAGTCCAGAGGGAACCTCCCTTGAATTCCTCATGGCGAGGGTTGCGGAATTCCTCAACGGCTTTGTAAATGTCGCGAGCAGGGAAAGCCTTGGCATCTACCAAGTCAACAATCATAGAGGCGGCATCACGAACCTCCGACTGCTGGTAAGCGTTAATGCGCTTGCCCATATCCTGCCAGTGAGAAGTGACACGGGCAACGGCTGAAGCCAGAACACGGGGAAGGTCACCCAAAATGTGGGTGGTGTGACGGCGAGCAAGCTTGACATCCGAAGAGAAACAAAGGTTTTCGCAAACCATCATCTGGTTACCCGCAGCAATAGAAGCGGCGAAAGACTTGTCATGAGCATTCCGAAGGCCCAAGACAATGCGGCGATCATCGCCAGTGACATCCTGACCCTTAAGGGCGAACCCTCCGAAGTAACGCTGGCCACCACGGGCAAGAGCGTGTTCCTCTTCGGTCACCTCAAGACCTGCACGGTCAAGAGTTTCGCGAGTCATCTTCACCAAGTGGTGATGCGGGATTGGAGTGTGGGACTCTGTCCCCTCTGGGGTTTGAACTCCAGCAAGTTGCTCCGAATCGACTTTGTTTTTTGCGTAGATAAGCATAATAGTAGTTAGGTTAAAAACGAGAGACTATCTCTCGACAGGGGAATTATGACAGAAAACAGTTTGTGTGCAATACCTTTTTAAAGTTTTTTTGTCTTTTTTTTTGCAGGTCAGTATATTTTAGCCCAAATAGCGCAGGTCAGGACATTTTGCGACAAATAGGAATAAAAAGCTTGACTTGCCCCAATCCACCTAGTAAGGAAAAACCTCTGTAAGTCACTGATACTCAAGGAGTTACAGGGCGGCGGCGGCAGCTGGCCCGTAACTGACTGTTAATCAACGACTTAGGAAGGTTTTATTAAAACACAAAAAAAAGCCCCCAAAAGGAGACTTTTTCTTGACAGTGCGAACCCCCCACGCAAGCCCACCGACAGGACTTACGCAGGAGGAATTTGCACTACCTTAGCAAACTGAAGTTTTTAGTGTCCCCTCGTAAATTTTATTGAGGACATGGAATAAAGCCTCATGCTGTCTATCAGTGACTAAGCCTTTTGCGATAGCTAGATTAGCGGCTGCATAAAGACTAGTTGTCGTCTTTACTTCTCGGAATTGTCTATCCCGAGCCAACTTTAATTCTCCCTTGTGTAAAGACCTGAAGACTGTGTTGTAATCATAAGAATTATTTAGACCTTTTTTATGAGTTAGCCAATCAAAGAGGGCGCACCAAATTCGCCCTGCATAAGCTACATATGTAGGACCATACAAACCTTCCATCAGGTTTACAGTGTCAAGAATAGCTTGTTCGGCAAGATGGTCTTGCTCATCACGATTGAGACTTACAAACTTCCCATCGACCAAACTTCCCCTGCTACGGATATTTCTATTAATGTATTTAGCGAAGTATTTATGAATAGTTGCTATCTTCCCGCCAATATCAGTAGGCTTTTGCTTCTTAGGGTGAAGAGGGTTCCAACCTTTAGATTCAAAAGCTGCGATAGTAAAATTGATAAGAGTATCGTCTTCAACACCTACACGATCAATCTCGACTTTTTTAGCCCAAAAGCGATCATCAGTACTCCATCCCTTTTTAGTGTTAACGTCATTAGCTTGAATGCAGCGAGTCACTGCGGCTTTTGTATTAACAATGCGACAAAGCACATCTGCATCAGGGTGAGCGCATAAACGATGTTGTCCATCTGTCGCTTGATAGTAAGTAAGACCAGTCTTTGTATCTCTATGCATATAAACACACACAGGCTCATAAAGATCATAATCCCAATTCTTATGAATGTTGGCTATCTGCCTAATGTTGAGTTGTCTTTGGTAAGTTGGGTCAACGCCAATATTTTGTTTAGGTATTAAAGCCAGTTTAAGATTATGAATCGGCTTAACCTTGAACTCATTACTGGTTTTAACTGGGGCGGCTGCAATCGCAGGGTAAGCTTCGATTGCCTTATGTTGGGTAGTTACAAATGTATTTTTCATTGCGAGGAGAGTATGAACCACTTTGCAGATTATTAAAAGCTTTTTCTACTATTTTTTTGATTTTTTTTTATTTTAAAATGCAGCTCAGCATATTTTGCGACAAATAGCGTAGGTCAGGATATTTTAGGCCAAATAGCGCAACAAAAGGCTTGACTTGCCGCGATTCATCAGGTCGTAAAAAAACCCCGTAACTCACTGCTAATCAATGAGTTACAGGGCAGGGGCGGCGCGTGGCCCGTAACTCGCTGATACACAACGAGTTACGAGGGTTTTAGTCCTGCCAGTCTCGGGCTGCGTCCTCTTCCCCTTGCACCATGTAAGCGCCATACTGCTCCAAGCCTTCGGCATAGGCCACCCTCCAAAGCCTATGAGGGATTTCTCCGTTTGAGAAAATTTCTGGGATTACCCACCCACGGTAAGAGCTTGGGCAAGTCATGCTCTCCTGTCCTCGGAGTCCTGCCTGATAAGCGAATTCATACAACTGGTCTGGTGTTAGTGTAGCCATGAGGGAATAGTAGTCGCAGAATTTGTTTTTGGCAATACTTTTTTTGTTTTATTTTTTCCCCTGTAAGTCACTACTAATCAGTTAGTTACAGAGCGGGGGCGGGGCGCGGCCCGTAACTCGTTGATACTCAGTGACTTAGAGCGTTTTTCGAAGTCTTCTGGCAATGGGTCGCGAGTGCTGGCCTCTGCGAGTATCGCCAAGCGCAGCATGGCACGGTCATACTCTTCGCGCTCTGCGGCTGTCAAGTTTATTTTTTGATTTGGCATCTTTTTTTACATGGGAGAACCCGCCCCCCACCACAGGGGACGGGCTATACACACAACACACAATTACAAAAAGAATCTGAACATGGCCACCCAACGGCTTCTGACATTTGAGATCCCAGCGACTTGGAGGGTGCGGAACTTGCGCTCCCCTCCGTCATCTAGGTCACGGGTAGCAGCTACAAGGTAGCGCTTATTCATAGCGGAGAACGCATCTGTCTCTATGCTTTCTACTAGGAAGTTTCTGATTCCACTCACCTTAACGGTGGAGGCTCCAGAGTTGACATAAGTCACAATGCTATTCGTAAGAAGCTCCTCCAACTCAGAAGGGGGCATCTTGTAGAAGTTGCGAAGCTTCTGCTTGTCAGACAGGTTATCCCAGAGGATAACGAAAGCGGAGATCAGAGCAATGATGCCGATGATGGCGAAAGCTACTGGTGTAAGGTTTGAGGAGAGGGCTTGTTGGATGGTGTCTAGTATTGTTTGCATAACGGGATTTTAGTTGAATAGGTGGTTGAGGTCAATGCTATTTTTGATTTCTTTTTCGAGATCTTGGGAGTGGTCGATCATCTCCAAGTTGCCAGCTATAACAAGCGTGAAGATGACCCCTGCGATGGTGAGGATGGTGTTCATGTTACTTAGCTAATTTGATGATTTCCTTGGCGATCTTGTTGCTGTTAACAAACATAGAGCGAGTTTCTTTCATTGGTATGAACTGCATATCCACATGGAAGCGGTAAGAGAGAAGCTTGCGAGCTTGCTTCTTGAGATCTGTCTGGTAGTCCTTTTGGAGTTGTTGTTGCTTTGTCATGTGAGAAGTATAGTTGAATTGTGGGTTGGGTGCAAGCACTAATCGCATCTTTTTTAATTTATTTTTCGATTTTCTCGATGCCGACATAGTGAAAAGTCTTCCAAACCTGTTTGTTTCCAGTCTTGCTGCCTTCACTATTATCGATAACCTTACCCGTTGCGAACCAGCTACCAGTGCGAACAATCTTTTTGATTATATAATTCATCTCATGACCGCTCTTGGCAGTGCGGTAAGTTATTTGTTTTCCGATCAGCTCATTGACGTTGTGTTCGTTTGTCATGGGGATATTTTACTCTAATCGGCAGAGAATAAAAAGCTTTTTCTGCATATATTTAATCTTTTTTTTTATTTAAAAAGGCTTGACATAGGCGAGCTATAGAGTAGGGAGAAAAGCCTCGTAAGTCGTTGATACTCAATGAGTTACGGGTCGGGGCGGGGGCGTGGCCCGTAACTCTCTATCGCTTAGTGAGTTAGAGCGTTTTATTCGTGTCAAGTAAAAAGTGGCATATTTCTGCGAGGGCTATGCCAGACCCACGATCACTTCTTATTTAACGTCTTACGGATCGCTTAACCGTGTTTATACTCACTTGACGGATTGTTGGTGGATGGCGGGGGGATCGAACCCCCATCCGCGACTTGCGTCCCGTCGAAACCATTGGCCACCCAAATGCTTTACTTGCCGTAGATCCAGCGAAGCTCGTCGCTCCACTCCTTGACCATCTCAGCCTCGGCTCCTTGTGGATTCTTGCAAGCTGCACCGATCCACTTTCTAATCATGCGCTGAAGCTTTTTCATCCTGCGCCATTCCATCCAATGCACACCAATGGCGAAAGGATAAGTAAGAATGAGAAGGGCTTTGCCCTTAGTGTCTTGGTCTTTGAAGTTGTGTAAGTTCATGGTGTTAGTGGGTTGCGATTAGGAGCCTTGCGATCTTATTACTTTTAGAAAACATAATGCGAGTTTGCTTTACTGGAATGAATTGCATATCTTCATCGAAGCGGTAAGAGAGAAGCTTGCGAGCTTGCTTCTTTATCTCTTGTTGGTATTCCTCTTCGCGAGCCTTTTTAAACTCATTTTCGATGAACTCAAGCTGTCGTTCATATTCCTCTTTTTGTTGCTGTGTCATGGGAGTATTCTAGTATAGAGTTGGGGCTAGTGTAAAGAATTATTTTTTGTAGTAGTTCGGGACTTTCTCATTCCAGTTGGTGGGATTAGCCTTCCGATCTTCTTCACGCTTGATGGTTTCCTTATAAAACTCCTTGCGAGCATCTTTGACTTTCTCTTCGTAGGTGCGGCCTGTGTTGTTTGCTTTCATGTGGGTAGTATACATTAAAAAGTGATTTTAAAAAAGCTTTTTCTGATATTATTTTGAATTTATTTCAGGGTATTCTATAACCTCGTCATCATAGATTGTACCGTTCAGGTCTGGGTCTGACTGTATGGCGCCAGTGTATTCCTTGCCCTCATAGGTGAAAGCTACCAAGTGAGTAGCCCAGCAACCGTCTTGCTCAACTACTTCCCCAAACTCTATTGAGTCCTTAACATCGCCATAGGTAATTTCTTTCATGGGCATAGTATAGTACAGTATAGACTAAAAGAAAAGCTTTTTTTACTATTATTTTTTAAATATATTTTAATTTAATACTTGACAAGCCACCCCCAGAGACCCCACCCCATTTCTGAAAAATTTAGTTAGCGTTTGCGTAGCAAAATCGCGGGGGGAGTCCGACTTCAATTTCTCAATGGCCAAACCCCCACCCATTATTGGACCAGTCGCTGACGTTTTTATTATTGATAATAGCTGTTTAAAAAAAAATACACCCCCCTATAATTATAACGGGATGCAAAATTAGTGTAATAACAACAAATGAGTCTACCATACAGTGAATTTCCAGTTTACATAGGTCAAGTTGGTGTTGGATCGAGTGCGCCGAATGAAGTCAACGACTATGTTCCAGCTACGCAATTGAACGTGAGCTATAGCACTTCTGCTAGTGCTAGGCGTAAATTGGGTAAGAGTGTTGATTCTTCTGATCAGTTTACATTTGATCAGGCATTATCTGCAGATATATCGATTAGTTGTTTATTACAATCGGGGATGGTTTCGGGGTTGGATTTTTTATTGGATGCTAATCAAGATGATTTTGTTAATATTAAGTTGGGGAGTGGTATATACAACCAGTGTTATGTTAAGGATGTGTCGTTGAGCGTAAGTCCATTTGAGCCAGTGGTTTTGAGTGCTAATTTTGTTTCATTAGATCCTGCGGTAGGGGGGAGTATAACTGGTGACGGTAATGCGTATGGAGGTCAGGAGCCGCCATTAGATAGTGATATTATTGTTTATGGTCATACGTGTTCTGTTAATGATAGCGCTGGAGTGTTGGGGCAAGTTCAATCACAAATAAATTTCAATAGAACATACACCCGCACCCCAATTTACGGTTTAGGTTCTGTGAATGCGTCTTCTATGTTACTGGATGGAGTAGAAGAGGAGATCTCCGTATCATCTACAGGTTTAAACACTCTAATAGGATTTAGTGGAGAGAAATTAACTAGTAATTTACAAGTAGCCTTAAATTTTAAGGATGGCGCTAGTAGTGTTGGTCTGGGGACTCAAGTAGACGATTTGATTAAGTTCCCCGCTGGCGCGAGAGTATTGACTGAATCGTATTCTGCTCAAGGTGGAGCGGCGATTCAAACAACTGCGACAATTAAACAGGTAAAACTGTAAATTCAGTGTAATGTATATTACATATGGGAGTTAAGAAACTGTCTAATATTCAGTTGGAGCCTCACAACTTTTTTTCAATAAAGTTCAAAGAGAGGAAATTTAAATTTACCGCGAATCAACGCAAATTTCTAGATACACTACTAGATCCAGAGGTAAAAATAATGTTTGTAGCTGGACCAGCTGGTTCAAGTAAGACTTATATGTCTTTATATGGTTGTCTTAGATTAATGTCTGAAGATAGCGATAAAGATCTATTATATATAAGAAGTATTGTAGAAAGCGCTGATAAAGGTCTAGGTAGCCTTCCTGGAGATATGTCTGAGAAATTCAACCCTTTTACGTTGCCTCTCTATGATAAACTAGAAGAAATCATACATGAAGGCGACACAGCCTTCTTGAAACAGAAGGAGCGTGTGAATGCTATACCTATAAACTTTTTAAGGGGAGCCAACTGGGAAAACAAGCTAATTGTAGCTGACGAAGCACAAAACTTCACATTTAAAGAGTTGACCACTTTGATTACTCGTATTGGTGAAAATACTAAGTTAATTATCTGTGGAGACTTTATGCAAAGTGATATTGATGGTAAGACTGGCTTTAAAAACATGGTTGATATATTTTCAGACGAAGATTCTAAAGCTAATGGTATTGATACTTTTCAATTTACTAATAAAGACATTGTAAGAAGTAAAATTTTAAAATTCATCATTTCTAAGCTAGAAAATTGGAAGAAAGTGTAATAATAATATATAAACAGGAAAATGCGTCAACGCGAAAGCGGCGAACAGCTTATAAACAAAAGGATGCATCAAAACTTGTTTTTTTTGAAAATTAATTCATAAACAGTAAAATATATAGTATGGCTCACATATTTTGTCAAAGTTGCGGAACTAAAATTTCTTACGCTAACGCAAAGCCCAACTTCTGCACGAAGTGCGGCCAGCCTCTGAATTCTAAAGCTTCTACTGTTTTAAAGAATACTTCTGTTACAGAGACAATAAAATCTTCAGTTATCTCGTCTGACGAGACAGATGCTGAATTTGTCCCTGAGATTACCGATTTTCAAGTAGATTTTGAAGTCTCTAATATTTCTAGTAGAACACTAGGGTCATTAATAGGTGAGCCAACTCCTAACACAACGAGTAGGAGGCGCGAACCTAAATCTGTTAATGACTTTATTGATGAAAAGAAAAAAGGGAAGTAATTATACATATGAAGACTTCTCCGAAGTAATCGATTTAGCGATAAAGAAACAGCAGTATAAATGGCGACTGAATGCTGTTAGGTGGTTTGACTTTGAAGATGTAGAACAAATCATAAAAGTTCACATCGCTAAGAAGTGGGACATGTGGGATCAAGAGCGACCTCTTGAACCGTGGATAGGTAGGATTATATCTAATCAGATAAGAAACCTAGTGAGAAATCACTACGGCAATTATGTAAATCCTTGCCCGAATTACCAAGAGCCAGATCACGACTCATCGACTTGTCCGATCTGTCAGAAGTGGGAAAAGTCTAAGAGGGCAGGGTTAGAATTAAAAATCCCGCTTTCTACTGAGGATTTTATAAAAGAAGTAACAAATAAAGAATATTTAGACTTCGACTTCTCTTCATCACTTGAAAAGCTTAATTTCGAGATGAAATCCCGTCTAAAACATAGTCATTACATAGCTTACAGGATGTTGTACTTTGAAAGTAGTAGTGAAGAAGATGTAGCTAAATTCATGGGATATAAGATCTCCCCGCAAAAAAGAAAGCTTGGCTACAGGCAAGTGAAGAATCTTAAGAAGAAATTCCTACAAGTAGCTATAGAGATACTAAAGGAGCAAGATATTATAGGTGATGGAGCTGAATAAAGATCAAAAAGAGTTTTTAAGAGTTAATTCTCAAGATATGCCAGATCTCATTGATTTGACAAAGAAATGCTTTGGCGATGAGTCTTTAGACGGCAGATCTAAAGAAGGTCGCGCTGTCCGTAAGTTCCTAGTGGAAAACTCTATAAAATTCAAAACAACAAGCAGAATACCTGCTGAAGTTATAAATTTAACAAAAGAGCAAGGAGAATTCATTCTGCAGCAAGCGGAAGAGGGATTATCTTCATTGGAGATAGCTAAGATAGTTTTCCCGTCTAGAAATGTAAAACCTCTAAGTTCTGAACAACGTGTAGTTTTAGAGAAAATTAGAGAGGTAAACCCAGATATTTTACCATCTCAAGATTCGGGAGCGTTAAATTCTTACATTTCTCCAAAATCTCCATCACGAATCATAAAAAAAATAAATGATGCTACAGGACTAGCATTAAACGAGCAAAAACTCAATAGACAAAAGCAAATTTGTATAGAGAAGCTTAAAGTAAACCTTTCTAACTCTAGATTTTTAAAGATTATTAATAATTTTTTAAACGAAGAAGATAGAGTTTTGTTTGAACATGAATTTGTTAGATTGACATGGGATAAACCAGATCTAACAGCTGATGAATTGAATCTTTATCTAAACGTCTGCAAAGAAGTTATAAACTTAGAAGTCATAAGCGCTCACCTAAATAAATTGAACAGTATGTTCGATGACGCTGATGAGCAACAGGAAATGTCTATCCGTTTAGCAGAGATTATAAAAACTAAGAGTAGCGAGTATCATCAGTGCGAAACCCGCATTGAGAACCTAACAAAGAAACTTCAGGGCGACAGGGGAGAGCGCATGAAGAAAATGCAGAAGGAGAACGCATCTTTTCTATCTATCGTCCAATTATTCCAAGAACAGGAAGAGAGAGAGACAATGGTCCGAATAGCTGAGATGCAAAAAGAATCAATCAAAGAAGAAGCTGAAAGGCTAGAGGGTATGGCGGAATGGAAAGCGAGAGTTCTAGGAATAAGTCAAGACGATGCAATTTAAATGTAAAGAGTGCGGTAAGGAATTTAAAAGCCGAAGAAGTCTACATACTCACGTAAAAGCTCATGGGCTATTTGTGGGAGACTATTATGTGAAATATTACCCACGTTTCGATAAACTGACCCATCAAGCTATCGAGTATAAAAATTACGATCAGTATTTCGCTACTGACTTCATCAATATATCTAATATGAAAAAGTGGTGCGATCAGGCTCCGCGAGAAGAGGTTAGAGACTTTATAAAAAAATCTTTAAAAGAAAAGCTAGGAGCCAAGGGCATTCAAGCGGGTCCGCCGTCCACTTACCTACAAACGGGTGGTCTGCCCGATATTGACCTCTGCAAACAGATGTTCGGCAGTTATCGTGAAACCTGTCAGCATATCGATATGCTCCCCATGCTATCAGCGTCTTTACCAAAAGATTTTCAAAAAGATTATAGTAATACACCTATACTAATTGACACTAGGGAACAACAGCCATTATCTTTTAATAATTCTGACTCATTAAAATTGGATGTGGGTGACTATGCCGTAGGCGGTGATCTATATGACTATACATTTGTGGATAGGAAGTCTTACCAGGATTTCTGCTCTACTATTACAAATGGTTATTCGCGTTTTGTAAAAGAGTTAGAAAGGTGCAGATCTATTGGTTGTTATCTTTACATAGTTACAGAAACAGCTTTCGATGATATGTGGGTCACTAATAAAAAAGGCTTCAAGAAGTTTAAACTAGATTATGTTTATCATCAAATGCGTTCTATACAATCTGAGTATACTGATTGCTGTCAATTTGTGTTTAGTGGCTCTAGAGAGAAAAGCGAGGAGCTTATACCCAAAATCCTTGTTTTAGGAAAGAAGTTATGGAAAGTAGACCTTCAATATTTTTGGGACAAAGAAATTAAAAAAGATGGCTTGGGAAACAGGAAAACAGAAGCTCCACAGAGAGTACAAGGATATCAACAAACTCATTCTAGAAAAAGAGGGGTATTTAGAAGAAACGGAAGCTAAGATCCTTCTTTATAAATTTTTTAGGGAGAATCCTTCTTTTGCTTGTGAATTACTCACTGGAGTAAAGTTGTTCCCTTTCCAGCATATGGCTATCAAGTCCATGATGGAGTCTGATTACTTTTTGGGGATCTGGAGTCGTGGAATGTCCAAAAGCTTCTCTACAGGCGTTTTCGCGCTATTAGACGCTATTTTTAATCAGGGTGTCCAGATAGGTATTATATCAAAGTCTTTTCGACAATCTAAAATGATTTTTAAAAAGATAGAAGATATTGCTAAAAGTCCCAAAGCGACCTTTTTTGCTCAGTGTATCACTCGCACATCTAAAATGAATGATGAATGGGTGATGGAGATAGGTCGGAGCAGCATAAGAGCGTTACCTTTAGGTGACGGAGAAAAGTTGAGGGGTTTTCGTTTCCAAAGGATGATTATTGACGAATTATTGTTGATGCCTGAAAAGATCTATAATGAGGTTATCATACCCTTTTTGTCTGTTGTGGAGAATCCTACCGAAAGACAGGAAGTTTACGATCTAGAAACTAAGATGATAGAGCAGGGTAAAATGAAGGAAGATGAGAGAAAGGTATGGCCAAATAACAAAATTATTGGTTTATCTTCAGCCTCTTACAAATTTGAATACCTTTACAAAATATATCAAAAGTACGAATCTTTAATATTGAATGAAAACGATCAGGATGGAGCGCATAGGACAATAATGCATTTTAGTTATGATTGTGCGCCTGAACAGCTTTATGATCAAAGTCTGATCAATCAATCCAAATCGACAATGAGCCAGTCTCAGTTTGATAGGGAATTCGGCGCTATATTCACTGATGATAGCTCAGGGTACTTCAAGGTGAGTAAGATGGCTAATTGCACCATACCTGACGGTGAGGGTCAATCTGTGGAAGTTATAGGCAATCCTAGAGATGAATATATATTAGCTTTTGACCCGTCATGGTCTGAGAGTGAGAGTTCCGATGATTTTGCCATGATGCTTATAAAACTAAATAAGCAAACCAAGAAAGGGACAATAGTCCACAGTTATGCTTTATCAGGCGCTAGCTTGAAGACTCATATTAAATATATAGCTTATGTGCTTACACATTTTAATATATCTGCAGTAGTGGGCGATTACAATGGAGGTGTCCAATTTATTAACTCCTGTAATGAGAGTGATATATTTAAAAAGAAAAATCTTAATTTAGGAGTGATAGAGGCTGATCTTGATAAGTCTAAAGATTACAATAAAAACTTAAGGAGGCTTAGGAATCAATATAACAAATCAGATAAAAATTTTGTATTCTTGAGAAAGCCAACATCTGCTTGGATTAGATTAGCTAACGAATCTTTGCAATCGGCTTTTGATCACAAGCGTATATTCTTCGCTGGTGCAGCAATGAATGATGACTACAACAATCAAAGGAAGTCCAGAGTCCCAATTGAGCAGTTAAAATTTATAAGAAATGACCAAAATGAAAAAGGGCCAAAAGGAGCTAGAATGATTGATTTTGTAGAACACCAGAGAGATATGATGGATCTAATTAAAGTTCAGTGCGCTATGGTTCAAATCACAACATCTTCACAAGGTACGCAGAGCTTCGACCTTCCCCCCAACCTCAGAAAGCAAACTGGTGCTGATAAAGCCCGTAAAGACTCTTATTCTGCCTTGGTACTAGGGAACTGGATGATGAATGTATTTTATGATATGGAATCAGATGATATTTCAGATCAACAGAACACCTTCACTCCAATGTTTATTTCTTAACTTTTAAAAGTTGAAAGTTAACTTTGAGGTGTAAGATAATTTGTATCTCATGTCTAAAAGAAAATATACCAAGCGCTCTGAATATTGGAAAAAGTTTAACATTTCAGACCATCCATCTTATGCTAGCGAAACAGGTGAGGAGACCTCACCAGACCTATTAGGTGAACCTTTCTATACTTCAGACGCTTCATATAGTGATGTATCTGAAGCTAGAAGGCAGGGGGCATCAACAAGCGGATTTTCAGGGTCTAGGACCAATCGTGCTGCTTATACAAACTTACACAACCGTTACTCTAGCATCCGTTTGGGATTGTTACCATATGAGTACTCTGCTGAAGGGGTAACTTGTCGAGATGCTATAGAACTATGCCAAAAAGCTTATTGTAATGTAGCTGTCTTTAGGAATGCTATAGATATTATGTCAGAGTTTACGAACACTGATATTTACTTGGAGGGAGGCTCCAAGAAGAGTAGAGAATTCTTTTATGAATGGTTTAAAAAAGTTAATATAATCTCTCTTAAGGATCAATATTTTAGGGAATATTATCGAAGTGGTAATGTTTTCCTTTATCGTATTGATGGCAAGTTCAAAGCTGATGATTATGCTCGACTAATCAATCAAGTGGGGACCATTGGATCTTCAGACAATAAGATTCCACTTAAGTACATTCTACTTAATCCATATGATGTCATAGCTAAGAGGGCTACAACCTTCACTTACGGAGGAGTGTATCAGAAGGTGTTGTCTGAATATGAGTTAGCTAGATTAGCTAATCCACAAACAGAAGAGGATATTGCTATATTTAATGCTTTAGATGATGAAATTAAAGAATCCATTCAACGAGGTTCATTCACTAATAAGGGGATAAGTATAGATCTAGACCCTCAGAGACTTTCCTTCTCTTTTTACAAGAAACAGGACTATGAACCTTTCGCAGTGCCATTTGGTTTTCCAGTTCTTGATGATATCAATGCTAAGCTTGAATTAAAAAAGATGGATCAATCCATCACACGTACTGTAGAGAATGTTATTTTGCTGATAACTATGGGGGCAGATCCAGACAAGGGAGGAGTAAATCCAAATAATATGTCTGCGATGCAGAACCTATTCAAAAATGAAAGCGTGGGCAGAGTTTTAGTTTCTGATTACACTACTAAAGCTGAATTTGTGATTCCTGAGCTAAATTTAGTTCTTGGTCCTGAAAAGTATCAGATACTCAATGAAGATATCAAACAAGGCTTACAAAACATTGTTGTGGGAGAAGAAAAGTTTAACTCCACTCAAGTCAAAGCCCAGATATTCATTGATAGGCTGCAAGAGTCTCGGCATGGGTTCTTGAACGATTTTTTAAATAAAGAAATCAAGAGGATAGCTAAAGGTCTAGGCTTCCGTTCTTGGCCTGAAGCTAAGATGAAGGATATCGACATGAGAGATGAAGTTCAACTTATGAGAGCTTCTACTCGACTTATGGAATTGGGAATTATTACCCCTAAACAAGGAATGGAAATGTTTCACAATGGAAAGTTCCCAGAACCTGACAAATTAGAGTCAGCTCAAAAAGAATTCCTTGAAGAGCGTGAAAAGGGGCATTTCAACCCCTTAGTTGGTGGAGTTCCTGTATTTGATCCTTCGGGCAATCCATCAGGACCAAGAAAAGAAAGTGGTAGACCAGAAGGGACTACTGACATTCCTCTAGCTAATGCTACTTACTCTAGGGCTAATATCCAAGAAACAATCTATTCTATCGATAGTTTCATACATGACTCTAAAGCGAAAATGGCCTCTCATTTAAAAGTAGAAGAGCTTAATAAATCTCAAGAAGAGATGCTCGCTAACCTCTGCGAATCTATAGTTTGTTCGCAGAATAAAGAATCTTGGAACGAAACTCTTGAATCATGTGTAAAAGATTTTAATAAAATAGAGGATTTAGATACTTTACGGGAAGTTTTAGATATATCGTCTGAACATTCTTTAGAGACTTATCCTGCAGCAATTCTATATCACAGTCATGAAAAATAATTTTGAATATACAGAAAACGGTATCGAAGTCGATATATCTGAAGCGATGCATTGCGGAGATAAAAACAAAGAAAGTCAATCTAAAAAGAAAAAATATTCTAGTTATGGTTCTCCAGATATCGCTAAACATTACTTTGATTCTAAAGAAAAAGCTATGTCTGATGGTGAGAAAATGGGCCTTAAAGGTGTCCATTCGCACAAGGGTAAAGACGGAAAGGTTGTTTATATGGCTGGCCCCGATCATGCGTCTTTTATGAAGAAACATAAAGAGATGATAAAAGAATCTGAAGCTGGGATGTCTCCAAAACAAAAAGCCGCTCTTGACAAGAATAAAGATGGTAAAGTGACTAAGGAAGATTTTGAGCTTTTACGCAAAAAAGGCAAAAAATCAGAGAGTAAAGAGGATAAACCTAAAAAAAGCTACGCTAACCTTTTAACTGATATAGCTAACAAAAAAGACTCTGAGTAAATATGGATTACAAATATACCGCGACTTTTGAGGCTCCGCTGTTATCTTGTGAGATAAATAAAGCTTCGTTGATATCGGAGGCTTCTCTAAAAAATCTAGAGCCTCTAATACCAAAAGAAATAGACTACAATGAAAATGTAGACCTTATGGGTGTTGCTTTTAACGCTGCCGTTATAAACCAATTTAACAAAAATGGTGATGGAATGGATGCGGCTACTGCTGTAAAATATACTAATAAGTTTATTCATAAGCCTACTAATATTGAACATGATAAACAGAAAGTTGTGGGCCATATTGTTTCAGCTGGTTACAGTGATTATAAATCTAGCGAACTCATAGAAGAGGAAACTGCCGCTTCTATGAAAGAGCCTTTCAACATAGCTTTGGGGGCTGTTTTATATAAGACTATAAACTCTAGTTTCACTAACTTGGTGGAAAAATCACTAGATGAGAATAGTAAACAATTCCAAAAAGTCTCAGCTAGTTGGGAAGTCGGATTTAATGATTATGTTTTAGCTGTTGGAAGTGACGAATTAAGCAAAGCTAGGATAGTTTCTGATCCTGAAGAAATAGCGGAAATGCAGGGCTTTTTGAGGAGTTATGGAGGGAACGGTAAAACTGATAAGGGGGAGACTATCAATAGGCTTATTAAGGGTGACATTTATCCATTGGGTATAGCTTACACCTTGAATCCAGCTGCAGATGTTAAGGGTTTATACTCCGCCCCCAAGGAAACTACAAAAGTTTTTATATCTGATAAAAGGGATAAAATTTCACAAAACAGTAATTTAAATGTAAACAACGAAAAGAACATTATTGATATGGAACTTGAAAAAACTCTAAATGAACTAAAGGATCTTCTTAGTGAGAAGAAATTCTCCAAAGAAGCGGTAGCTTCTATGACCGATACCTTTGCTGATGCAATCCGTCAACGGGACGAACAATACCGTAAGGATCTTGAAGCAGAGAAATTGGAGAAGGAAGAAAAAATTAAAGAATATGAAGACCTCAAAGCTTCGGTTGCAGAACTGGAAGCTAAATTTGGCGAAGCCAGTGAGCGAATCGTTTCTTTTGAGAACGAAAAGAAAGCTGAAGAAGCTATTGCTTCGTTCAATACTCGTATGGATCAGATTGACGAGAAATTCGAACTTGATGAACAAGACCGTGAATTCCTCGCTTCTGAGCTTAAAGATCTTGGAGACGAAGCTTCTTATGAAGCATTTGCCTCTAAACTTGATATCCTTTGGAAGACTAAAAACAAAGAGGTCCAAGCAGAGTTCAACTCTCAAATTCAAGCTCGTATTGATGAAGAAGTTGCTAAAAAACTTTCAACCGCTTCAACCGAAGAGGTTAAAATTGAAGACGCTCTCGACGCTGCTGAAGTAGTAGATGCAGAAGTATCCAATGCTAACGAAGCTGTAGCTTCTAAAGAGCCTTCATTGCGCGATAAGTTCGCATCAGCTTTCTCTCGCGAAAACATTCAAATTTCTTAGAAAACAAACAAAAATAGATTATGGCATTACGAATTCTACCATTCAGACAATATTCTGATCACGATGTTGTGAACATGTACTCTGTCATTGACAGTGATGTTCTCACAAGCACTACCGACACAGGCGCTGGCGATGCTGGCGTTTTCGTGAAGGTATCAGACGGAAACTTCGATAACGATCCTGTAACCTACCAGACGAACAGCTATTTGGGTAAAACCGATTATCCTTTCGTTGGTACTACAGATATGTATCCTGAAGTTAATCTCAAGATCACTGGCTCTACCTCTGGGGATGTCCCCTTGGGTTTGACATTGTATCAAACTGCAAAAAATGATGAGAACGGCGAGAAGCTGCTCTACAATCCACAGAAACAAGAAGAACTTCAAGCTATGCTTCCAGGACAAGCTGTTCCAGTTGCTACTAAAGGAATTTTCACACTAGCAGCCGCTGCTTTTGATGGAACTGCTGCTAGCTACGCTCCAGGAACCGCTATCATTGCTTCTAATAACACTGATGGAAAAGTCACTGGTGCTGCTCGCGGAGCTGCTAAAGCTTTTGGACATGTACTAGGAACAGGAAGTCGTTCCAGCGTTGGGCCTACTACAGACCAATTTGTTGGAGATTACATCGTTGTATCTTTTGATTGTAACCGATAAATAGAAAGAATTTTATTATTATGAAAATTACTTTAAAACGTACCCCAGAACAAGTCGAGCTTGTGAAAGCTATGGCTTCCCGCAACCGCACTGTTGCACATGAGGCTCAAGTAGCTCTTGCTGATTTCATCGGACCAGTTTTGGCCGAGGTTCTCAACAATGCTCCTACTATCAGCACTCTTTTCCAGTCGCTTCAATTCGACGCTGACGACAATCCTAGCATCCCGCTTGACCTTTACTACGACATCTCTGATGAAGATTATGTCAAAGTTTGGAGCCAAAGCCATGCTGGTGGACTTCCAAGCAACCAAGTACTTCCTACAGCTTCCGAGCTGAAGCTTGCTACTTACACACTTGATTCTGCTGTTGATTTTGATCGTCGCTACGCTGCTAAAAGCCGCATGGATGTTGTAGGTAAGACTTTCTCCCGTGTTGCACAGGAGATCCTTCTTAAGCAGGAGCGCACTTCCGCTTCCCTAGTCATGACTTCGCTTGCTAACGCGACCATTAACACATCTCCACTTGCTGGTGATGCTCAGGTTTTCCGTTCTGCTCTTGCTGGTTCATTCCTTATTGATGACCTCAATAAGCTTATGACCCTTGCTAAGCGTATCAATACTTCATGGATTGGTGGCACTCCTGCTACTCGCACTCGCGGTATTACTGACCTTATTGTTTCTCCAGAAATTATCGGTAGCATCCGCTCTATGGCATATAACCCTGTTAACACTCGCGGCGGTGACGGCGCAGGTGCAGCTGGTGATGCTTCAGATGCAATTGGTATCGCAGCCCCAGAATCACTTCGTGAAGATCTTTTCCGCAATGCTGGACTTGATAGCTTCATGGGTCTCAATATTCTTGAGTTTAACGAGATGGGTAAAGGACAGAAGTTCAACACTATCTTTGACACAGCAGCAGGTACAACCACTTATGCTCAGTTCGATGGAAGTAACGCAGCGCAATTCAACGGAGCTACTACCGAGATTGTTGTTGGAGTTGATCGCACTCGCGATTCCCTCATGCGTGTTGTAGCTACTGATCCAGATAGCAATAGCGAGATGAACTTGATTGCAGATGACCAATACAGTGTTCGTCAGAACAAGATTGGTTACTACGGTCAAATCGAAGAAGGTCGTGTTGTCCTTGACAACCGTGTCCTACTTGGATGTATCGTCTAAGCTAGACTTAACACTTATAAAGAGAGCCACTCCTTCGGGGGTGGCTTTTTTTTGTAATTTTTTTATTTAGTGTATATAATACTGTATGGCTGACGAAGAAAACAAAAAAGAGAATGAGATGCCTTTCAATGAGGTCACTACTGGGCAAGAGATTCCCCCTAAGAAGGGTTTGTTAGAGGAGTTAGAAGAGCTTAGAGCGAATGGCCAGACTAGCACAGCTAGATATCAAGAGGTAATGAAAGAAGTGGAAGTTATCTTCGGAACAGGAGAAACTAATAGTTTTGGTACTAATGATATCAATATTCTCAAGGAGAAGCTAAACAAAATGAGCAAAGCTGACCTCCAAGCTTTCTCTCGTAAGGTAGGAGTTAATCCATACTATGAAAAAAGCGCTGTCCATGATAATATTATTAAGGAGTTCAATAGGTATAACAGCAGAGGTAATATCGCTACTGCACCTCAACCAGTTCCAGCTGTGGAACTAGACCCTAATAATCCTAAACATAAAGAAGTTCTTGATTGGTTAAATCAATAAAGATGGTGTAATACACTATATGCCGAATGTATTAGAAGACCTCGCTTCAGGGATTGTCACCACGGAATTCGATGGTGATACAGGGATAGCTACAGTCGCTAGTGTTAGCGGGTGGCTTTATGAGAACTTAGGACAAGTCAATACTTATCTGTATACAAACTTTAGTGGGGATAACGCTACAGGGACATATGGATTTATGGATATTGAGGCTCAGAATGTCCTCAAAGAGCTATACCTCTCTAATTACTACAATAAAGAGGCTAGGAACGCCCTCAGAGGCATTACTAAGTCATCTGTGAGTGGAGACAACGTTTTGTCCCTAAGAGACGGTGAGAGCGCTGTGACGTTCATTAACCGTAATGAGGTATCTAAAGTCTATCGAGGGTTAGCTAACGACTGTATGGATAAGGTCACTCAAATGGCAGCTCAATACAACATCTACCAAGCCCAACCTAGACAGTTGGGTGGTATCGATGCTAGTGGGATAGGTATAGTATATACCTAGATTACTTACCTTGTAGGATAGCCTTATTCTTAAGGTATTCAGCGCGAAGAACATCATCCTTTTCAGGATTAGCTTTACGGGCTGCTACGAACTCCTTCTTAAGATCGCCAAGAGTCTTAGCTGTAGATTTCGGGGCTTCTGCCTTTTTCGGGGCTTCCACTTTTTTCTCTACAGCCTTCTTTGGGGCCACTTTCTTTTTTGAATCACTCATAGCTTTTAGTGGAAGTCTTTCCAGTCTTTACCATCATTACAAACTTTGTTTTTCCTACGACCCTCGTAACCGCCTGAAGATTTAGGTTCTTCTTTATTTGGTTGCTCAGGCTTATACCCCCCCTTTGGGGAGAAAAACTTATTTTCCTCTTTTTTATCTTTATCAGACATACTACTATATAAACACGGGGTTAAATCCAGCTCCGCTCATGAATACGCCATTGGATTCGTCATTAGGTCCACCAATTTGAGTTGAGAAAGTAATATCTACGGTTTTGTTAGACCCAATACTAGAAGAGAAAGATTGGCTGTCAATTTTCAGACCTTTCATTTTGTATTCTATAGCTTTAGCTCCTGCATTATCGTTTACTGTAATTGTAGCCTCTTGAACACCAGAGTTAAGGATGTCAGCTAAGTTTGCGGCTTGAGTATTAGCTACAATCGCGCTAACGTTAAGTGTCGCATTAACAGGAAAATCAACCTCTCTGGCAAATGGGAATCTGCTACCAAGTCTATCAATAGGAGTCCTTGAAAGGGGGAGGGAGATAGAAGCGCTTTGAACATGAGCGCCATCTGAACCAGCTAGTTTTACTAGAGATTCTCCGTCAACGTTACCGAGTCCCAGAGTAACATCTCCTGGACGCAATGCCGTAATAGGACCGCCACTAGAATCGATCCCTCCGTCTTGAGTTGGGTTTGGAAGCACAATAAGATTACTGACAGACTGCCCATTTTCCTGATCAACTGCTGGGCTAGCAAAACCACTTCCGCTTGCAGCAGACAACATGTTAGCTCCCTCTACTGTGACATTAACTGTGGGTAGAGAACCAACAGAAAGATCGACACTATAATCACTAACGTAACAGTTACCTACACCAATAACGCTATCATTTGTGTCAAGTTTTTGAGATGGATCTTTGTTCAAGTCTTCTCCATCAGGAGAAGTTGTGATGAAAAAGTTCGCCCCAGAACTAGAAGTCAAGTGGCCAGAAGCGAAGTTCCCACTAGTTAATAGTCCAGCATTAGCGAATCTTTGGCTGCTTGTTGCTGTACCAGTATGCTGAACAAAAAAGCCTAGCGCCCTTTCGTTAAATCCATCTGTCAGGTAATAACTAAAGTCGAGACTAACAGTAGGTGGATCAAGAACCAAGGAATCAATTCTTGCTAAGTCTCCAAATTGATTAACGTCTTGACGATTGATAGTGAAGCTGTAGTTAGCACTCTGGACACGGTTTAGCTGTTCGTGAGATGCTGCGCTTCCTGAAGAGGCTATATTACTAACATACAAGCCTTCTGATTGGTAAATTACTCTGTTTCTTGCCATAATTAAAGATTCTTTATTTTGTTTACAGTTTTAATATTAAAATATGAAATTTATTGGAAGCGATATCTATATTGTTCTATGTCGAAATCTACAAATCCGACATAAAGCTCATTCGCAAGGACATTTCTAGTCCTATCAGTGAGTTTCGAGGTTCTAACTTTCTCTATACAGAACTTAGTTTCCCCTTCGTAGTCTTCTGCTAGACCTGTGTAATTAAAGCTCCCTCCTTTTAGATCTCCGAGTTCTGTGATTGGGTAGCCTGACATTGGTATAGCCGCAATTACTTCATCCACTGAATCCATAAAGATAGACATGACCCCATCTAATTGGTAGGTATCCTCTGCGAGAACAACAGCTTTAGCTTGGACTTTTGTTTCTTGCATACCTCCAAGAGCGAATGGGCTATTCTCTGCTTGAGAAACAGACAGGAAAATAGCAGGGACTACATCATCATAAGGCTCAATATAAGTCAGAGGACCAGATGGTAGTCTTGAGTTAACAGTATATTTGTTTTCTACTATTAAGTCATCTTCGGTATCATTAGTAAGATAAACATTAAAATCTTTTACCGCGAACTCCCCTGTGACAGTCATGCTCGTATCACTACCAGAGAATAAAGCTCTGCCATTTTCGAAATCGAAAACTACGCCATTATCTCTACCTGATGTACCAGCTCCTACTACTGAAACCCCTGTAGGTATAACAGCTCCAGAAATTGATGAATCTGTTACCCATTGTTTATAAGGGCTTCCATAAGCCACATATCTAGAATCTAATCTGGGGTCAGCATAATTAAATAGCTCCCCAGTCTTATTACTGTAAGCTTCACCTTTCTTAAGTAAGAAATTATCAAACCACAAAAAGAAAGATGAGGTTAGTTTGTGTTGGAATTGTTCAATCATTTCAAGTCTTCGAATCTTTTTCGGTATTTTCTTATCAAAGCAGATATGTAAGGTCTGTTTTGAAACCTACCGCTTCTTACTTTGTTTACACGACTTTGGACTGCAGCTCCCGATCTTCCTCCACTTTTCCTTAATAAGTAACCTAAACCTGATAATCCTCTTTCTATACCTTCAGCCCAACTTCTTCCAGAAGCCCAAGGCAATGGCGTGACTGCGAATATATCTTGTGCAGTCGGTAGAGATACATCAAATTCTACGCCTATTTCTGTTTTTCTTATCTCTTGTTTATAATTTATCTGTGTTCCTTCTAATAATTGCAATATAGGTGTTATCGGTTGTTCACCCGAATCAAATCCTATAAATGCGAATAAATTACTAACCCCGCCCAAAGTGCCACTTATATTTGTGGCTCCTACTCCCTCTAAAAGCTCCAGAGTGACCGAATCAGTCAAAAACTCTTTAAGCATTTCATCTTTGATTTTTTTAAACTCTTTACGGACTTCTTTTTCAAAGTCTCTACGCACAGCTTTTGGAAGCTGCCTTTTTAAAGCATTCTGGACATCTATAGGTAGTTTTGCCATTTATTCAGTTGGGCTTAGAACGAAGGTATAGAACTGATTAGAGGTAAACCCTCTAGGTTTACCGTCACTTTCTATTATAAACATTGTACCATCAAACTCAACTCTACGAGCTTCACTAAGGTAGTTGTAACCATCTACTTTAACCACTATTCTTACTGTGCCATCAGATACTACTACTTTGTTTTGAGTGCCAGCTTGATCTGCAGGACCATCATCTGTAAGATATGAAGTGTCCATATCATCATAATAGATACGGGCTTGAAACGTTTGGGATTCTGTAGTATATTCTACTGAGCTATCAGAGCCAGTATTAGTCCTTCCATACAAAGAGTTCCAAGAACTATTAGACGCTATGAGAGTTTTCTTAGCATTCTTATAAACTGTTATAGTTCGCGCAAATGTAGTATGCAAAGTGTCAGCTAAGTTCTGAACTTTTGTTATTTGGTCGCTTGATAAAAAACCTGCCATGTTGATTTTTACACTATTATTTATATAATAAGATAGGTTTAAGGATGAACGCTAAAAAAAATTTGGAAAAGTTGTCTAATGATGAGATTTCTAGGCTTTTCAAGATGATGCTAATGTTGGTTGAAGATATGAAGAAAGACCATGATTTTCATTATGAGAAACTTTACAAGAATATCCCAAAGAAGTATCACCCGATCATAGATACCGCAGATCACTTTACCCCTGATAAGGCTGATTGGATTCGTAAAAGAATTTTAGATTGCGGCAATGAATCTATTAGAAATTTGTGTTCTAGAATCGATAATTATCAGGTAAGTTTTACATTTAAATAAGGAAAAAGGTTATGGCATTTAAAGAATTATACTCATTCACAATCGACGAAGAAAAAGAAGTCGATAAAGTAACTAAGAGGAAAAACAAAAAGACTGGTGAAGAGACCACTGTTACTAAAAAAGTAAAAAAGAAAGTCCCTGTTCAAGTTAAACTTAAACGTCCTTCTCGTAGAGATCTTGAAGAGGCTGAGCTTGAATACTCAGTGGAAATGAGTCGCTGTGTAAAAAAAGGTATTTTAACCAAAGCTATGCTTTACAAAAAGTATAGCGACACTGGTGGAGTTTGGAGTGAAGACGATGCTAAAGATTATGGAATACTCTATAAAGATATATTCGATATCCAAAACGAATATGTGAGACTTGAAACTATTGAGGAAAAAACAGAAAAACAAAAAGAAAGAATCGAAGCTCTAAAAGAAGAGCTGGCGACAAAGAAAAGGAAGATTGTTGATTCTGAGACTTCCATGCAGTCTTTGTTTGATCATACTGCGGATACTAAAGCTCAAAACCGTTTGCTGCTGTGGTATACTCTCATGCTAACTTATGTTCAATATGAAGATGATGAAAATCCAAAATCTTATTTTATAGGTGATGATTTTGAGAAAAAAATAGATGATTACTACCTTAAGGAAGATGAGTCTTCTGATTTCTATGGCTTACTAGTTAAAAAAGTTACTACAATTTTAGCGTTTTGGTTCTTTAACCAAGCTTCTACTCCTGAAGAGTTCAATCAACTCATTGAAGATGTCGAAAATGGTGAGGTTTGAAAGAGGAGTTCTATATCTCTTTAGTTGGTGAAGCTTTCGATGGTTATACGGAAGCTTTATTCAATGATTCTTATATTTATATAAAACATATAAGTATAAGGGATCAGAGGTATTTGCATAAATATTACGAAAAGTATAAAGAGCTGGCTTTATCTAGAGGTTTAGAATTAGAAAAAGACAGAATTTCTTATGTATTAGAAGAAGAAATATGGGACGCAGAAAGTGATTTAAAAATAGCTTCTTTAGAAAAAGAGGTTGAGAATTTAAAAATAAGCGTAAAGCATTTAAATTTAAGATCTCAAAGAGAGCAATTAGAAAAAACCATCTCCGAAAGATCTCAAGAATTATACAAGCTGAAATCTGACAGGAGTGAAGTAATAGGTCAAACCGCCGAAGACTATGCTACCTCAAGAAGCAGTGATGAAATATTAAGATTTTTAATCTTTAAAAACAAAGAACTTACTGAACACTTGTATTCTGAAGAGGAATTCGGTGAACTAGAGACTTGGGAAATTTTAAAGCTCACCCAGTTACAAAATGATATCACAGAACGTATTTCTGATGACAATCTCCAGAAAGCAGTTCTGAGACCTTTCTTCAGTATGTATCTTTCTCTGTGTGAAGATTGTGGTTCGTTTTACAGGAAGCCTATTACTGAATTAACCATCTACCAATTAAGGGTTACTTTGTTTGGCAGGATGTTTCATAATATTTTTCAGTATACAGAAGATATACCAGATGATTATCGTCAAGATCCTGAAAAGTTAATAGCTTATTCTGCTTCAAAGAATCAAAGTTCAAGCTCAACTGGCATAAGGGATGATGCATCAGGTTCAGTTTTGTTTGGAGCTACTAAAGAAGATGTAGAAGATATAGGTGGAGTTCAAGGCGTTTCTCTGGCAGAAGAAGCTAAAAAACATGGTGGTCAATTAGATATGACACAAATGATGCGATTAGCTGGGCATGATGTGTAAATCTTTGTGTAAATACATTAAAGGTTCACGGATATGCCAATAAAAATACCAGTAGTACAAACAGGATTAGAAGCCAGCATTCAGGCAGCAGCTCAAAAAGCTGGTAAAAGCCTAAAGATTAATATGGGCAGTGGGGCCAAAAGTATTGAGGGACTATCTCAACCTTTGGGCCGTATTACAGGTAAGGCTGATCAGTTTACTAAATCTATGGAAGCTGCTAATGCTCGCGTGTTAGCATTTGGAGCTTCTGTTGGAGTACTTTCTGCAGTTACCAGAGGATTTCAAAATTTAGTTGTAACTACTATAGAGGTAGAAAAATCTCTGGCCAGTATTAATTCAATTTTAGGAACTAGTGACAAACAATTAAAGGATTTTGGCAAAACCATATTTAATGTAGCGAAAGACACAGAGCAATCATTTGATACAGTAGCAAATGCTGCTTTAGAGCTTAGCCGTCAAGGTTTGTCTGCTGAAGAAGTTCAAAAAAGACTAAGTGACTCTTTAATATTAACCCGATTGTCTGGTTTGGGTGCATCTGAAGCTGTTGCTGGATTAACTGCAGCTATTAACTCTTTTAACAAAGAGGGTCTTAGTAGTGCAGAAGTATTGAATAAATTATCTGCTGCTGCTGTATCTGCCGCTGTATCTGAAAGAGACTTGATTGAAGGTATTAAACGATCAGGTTCTGTTGCTGTTCAAGCTGGAGTTTCATTTGATGAATTGATCGGAGTTATAACAGCAGTTCAGAAAACAACAGCGCGAGGTGGTGCTGTTATTGGTAACTCTTTCAAAACTATATTTACTCGTATTCAGAGTATAGAAAAGTTGGAAACAATGCAGAATTTGGGAGTCCAAGTAACTGATGCTAGTGGGCAAGTTTTAGGCGCTACAAAACTTATTCAAAACCTAGCTAAAGTTTTAGGAGAATTACCCGATGCAAAAAAACTTCAAATTGCCGAGGGTTTAGTTGGCAAATTCCAAATCGCCCCTTTCTTAGCTATTTTAGAAGATTATAATAAAGAAACTTCTACAGCCATAGAAGTGACGAAAACGGCTTCGTCTGCTTTTAATGAAGCTTATTCTCGTAATATAGCTTTAAATGATACATTGTCTGCTTCTATAAATAAAGCTACAGTCAACTTAAAAGAATTAGCAAATACTTTAGGCGAAATAGGAGTCACTGATAGTCTTAAAAATCTTTTAGGATTTTTTAATAGCTTAGTAGGCGACATTAAAGAAGTATTAGATGGAGAGGGCGTTGGTGGTGATATGGCTAGAGGGATAGTCAAAGGTATAAGCTCTGTTATTAGCGGTCCTGGGTTAGCTATATTTGGAGCTATCATTCTCAAACTCACCGCTGATCTTGCTAGATTCGGTGTTGGGTCTTTAAAAACATTTTTTGGTTTAAATAAAGCCGCACAACAACAAGCTACATTACAAGGACAAATAGCTTCTAGTCTACTGGGTAATGAAGGTATTCAAAAAGCGATTTTAAATATAGAAAATCAGCAAATAAGTGCTGAACAGAAGAAAGTATTACAGACTAAATTTTTTACTACAGCTTTAAATGAGCAATTGTCAATAATGACTAAGATGCAAGGTATCGCTGCTAGAGTAGCTCCTGGGGTTATGCGTGGTACTAGAGGAGGTAGAGGTCGCGCTGCTGGAGGATTTATTCCAAATTACAATGCTGTAGCTGGTTATGGATCAGAAAGATCAGATATCAGTAAAGGCGTAGGAGGCGCTCCTTCTTCAGCTAGACCAGTCACTATACCAAACTTTAATTTTGGAGGTGGTCAAAAAGGGACAATGGTCGCTAACAGCAGCGAATATATAGTTCCAAACTTTGCAGGAGGTGACGGATCTGCAATTTTTAATCAAAATATGGTTTCCTCTATGGGCCTTCCTGCAGGAGCTAGGAAAATTGGAGCGGCTGGAGGCTATATACCTAATTTTGCTAAGACTGATCCTAAGTCTAAGTTCATAGATTTTGCCGCTATGATCGTACCTCAAAAAAGAGGTAGAACTACTGCTAAAGGGAAATTTGGAGCAAATACATTTGAATTCCCAGTCTATGGTATAGATGCCGCAGGAGAAAAGGCTAGAGAAGAAAAAGAATTAAAAGATAGAATAGGTAAATATGCTATAAGCTTATCAAAATCTGAGGCTAAAAGTATGACGGGTGGTAAACCTACATCTGGGAAAATTAACAAATTAGGTAACCAAGGTGCAATCGGTAGTTTAGCAGGTGCAGTTTTCGAAACTGCACTTAGTGCATTACTCAAAAGCCCAGACTTTGATTTCGGAGAAACAGGTACTTTTGATTATGTAGGTCGTAAAGCTGTAGATAACATATCCCAAATATCGCCATCTTTAAAAGGGTCCAAAGTTAATTATTTAGAAGCTAAAATAGGGTCTAACTATAAAAGTAATAATAGTATGGCCAAAAAAATTGTTGCTTTTTTTGGTAATAATCCTACAGGGAAAAAAGTTACTAGCCCAGCTCTTCAACAATTAACGGCAGGAGCAAACAAAGCTCAAGGAGGGCTTTCAGGCGCTAGCAGCGTGAAATCTAGCTTAGGTTTGTCTACACGGGGCAGAACACCAACTTCAGCTGCAGGTTATATACCTAATTTTGCTGGTGGGTTAGGAGATGCAGTAGCTAGAGAATCTGCTGCAGGATTGCCAATCAACCAGATTAGGATTAATCAAGACCCTACTTTAAAGAACGCTGGTAACCCGATGGGGTTAGCAGTCACTAACACTAGAGATGAGCCTACAGGGGCTATACCTAGTGCTTCTAGGGGATTCGTTCCTAATTTTATACTTCCTCAAAAGGGCGCAGGTTCTGCCGCGACTATAAAAGGGTTAGGAACAACAGCGAAAAAGACAGGCGAAGATATAAAAGGGCTTGGTAAGACCACAAACGAAACAGACAAAGGACAAAGAGATATGCTTGGTGGTATATTTGCGACTCAAATCGGCTTTTCTGCTCTAAGCGGTGCGACTTCCGAAGTGCAAGAAGGATTTGGAAGAGTTGTGAATAGATTAGCTACTTTAGGTAGTTCTCTTACAACCGCAGCTTTTGCTGGTTCAGCTATTAATTCTTTTGGTAAAGACTTAGGTGGGGTAGGGGGTAAATTAGTTAGTACTTTAGGTCTAGCTGGAGCAGCCGTAGGTGCAACAGCCGCCTTGTTTAAAGGTTTAAATAATCTTTATAAAGATGCAACAGGAATAACAGATGCTAATAATTTAGCTCTGGCTAAGTTAGCAGATTCTGCTAATAATGCAGCTATAAAACTAAATGGCGTTGGAGCTGTCGAAAGACGGGGTATAACGGAGCAGAGGGATGAATTACTTGTCGATATTTTTAATAAAACTGGAGAGGGAGATATAGCAAATGACAAAATTGTAGGAGATATATCAATTAGTGATGCACTAATTGAAACTTTAGGGAAGTCTATAGACTCAGCTCTCGTAACAGGTATAGACCCTTCTGTATTGAATAAATTAATAAGGGGCAACGCTGAAGGAGGAGCTACAGCTAGAGTAGCGATAAACCCAGAAGACACTGACGTATTTGCTACACGACAGAATACATTACTAGATATTAAAGAATTTGATAAAATCATTGATGTGATCAACGAGTTGAGAACAGGCACTCAAGACGTAAGTGAAGTATTTAAAGATCTTTCGGTAAGTCAAATGAAAGTTTTATCTTCTTTTGCTAATCCCAAAGATACTTCTGGAATGGGTCGAGAAGCCATTATTGACGCTGCGAGGAAAAGGGATGCAATAGAACCCACCCTCTCTAAATTTAGAGAGGGTATGGAGGGTAAAAACGTAATAGGGATAAAAGCTCAAGATAAGATCTTAAAAGAACAAGGGGGTAGAGCCACAGAAGAATTAGCAAGGATAGAGGCTGCAGCCGAGGAAAAAAAGAAGCAAGCCAAAAACAAAGGAGCGAGAACCGCTGCTTCTATTGCAAAAGAAGAGATAAATAATGCTGTAGAAAGAGTAAAAGCTGAACGTGGGGTTTTAGACGCTATAGATAGCCAGATCCTAGCTGCTGAAACTAGAGGTAGTTTCACTAAAACAGAATTAAATAATCTTAAGCAACAAAGAGCAGAGATAGATGCGAACTTACAGAGTAGGAACGCTACGGTTAATGCAGTTGGTAAAATAGTTAATGCAAGTAGGGAATTGACTTTCGTAGTAAAAGACAATAAGGCATTGCAAGGAGAATTAAATAATATATTAAAATCGGGTACGGCCACAGAAGAAGAAAGAACAAAAATTCTTGAAATGGCAAACAAGCTTATAGAAGAAAATGGAGGAGAAGTAAAAGCCACTCTTAAACCAATTATTAATGCACTTAATAGAGAAAATGATAGGGTAGATGCTGCAAAAAAACTACTGGATGTAAATAGAGATATCACTTTTGAAATCACGCAGCAAAAAGCGGCTATGGATGCCGCGCTTATTAGGTCAGGGACTGCTGATGAAAATGCTAGCGTTAGCAAGGAGATTTTATTGTCTAATAGAATAGCAAGAGGACAATTAGCTATAGCTCAAGGGTCTAATGACCCTTTAAATATAAATGAAACTAGAGGGAGAGCTGTTTCAAATGCTATTTCAGAAAGAGGTATTGCTTCTCTAGAGAATGAGAGAGATACCATCATAAGAGAAAGAAATCAAAGAGAGCAATTCAGAAGTATTATATCAAATCCTCTGATACAAGGTACAATGAATGAGAGCAGTTTTAAAGAACTTGCTGATGAAATAAAAGGATTAACGGGCAACGATATAATTAAAAAATTCAAAGAAATTGGAAAACAAGTTTCTGATTTATCAGGTTTATCAGATAATGATCAAAAGTTAAATGAGTTTGCAGCAGAAATAGAAAAAACCACATCACAACTTATTAATAATAACAGTGTAGCTAAACAAGCTGCTGACGCTAATCTAGAATTAGCAGATGCTGCGATAAAAGTCGCTGGCAAACTTGGGGACTTAAGCTTTGATCAACTTGTAGGAGATATGGTCACTAACCTGACATCTCCTCAAAATATTGCTCAAGAAAGAATAGACGCTTTAACCTCTACTGATCCTACAGCTAGAGCTAAATTTAACATATCAGAAGGAAATAGAGCTGCGAAGGCAACGGCTTTAGGTAAAAAAACCGATCAGGGGTTAATGGAATTTGCTGATATCGTAAGAGAAGAAGAATTTTCAGCTCAGTTAATAGATGCATCAGCTCAGTTTGCTCAGAATATAGGAAATGCAATGACTCAAGCTATTGCTAATGGTGAGAATCTTAAAGATTTACTTTTAGGTGCAGCTTCGGGCTTCTTCAATACTTTATCTCAAGCTTTCATGCAGAAAGCCGTAAACAATATAATATCTGGATTCAATGCTGGAGGGCAAGTAAGAGGAGGTTCTGGTAATCGAGATGATGTGCCAGCGTTACTGACTGGCGGAGAATTCGTAATGAAGAAGAGTTCCGTTAATAAATACGGATCTTCTTTCATGGCGGCTTTGAATGCAGGTGCTGTTCCCACAATGCAAAGGGGAGGGTTATTCACCCCAGGAACCTACGGACAAGGGGCAATGAAAGGTAAGGATAATTTACTAGATTTTGCCACTCAAGGTTTTACTACTGGTAACTTTGATAAAGTAAGAGGCGGTTCGGGATTTGCTTCTGTAAACTTAGCGCCCCAAAGTGCAGCACTGACTATGTTTGGACGGAGGAATAGCCCAGCATTCCAGAGGGAGCAAGCTTCTAAGGAGGCAGCATTTGGTTTATTCACTCAGCAAGCTAATAAAGAGGCGCAGCTTAAAGAGAAAAACGCTATGGCAAAAAAAGGTCTTCTAGCATCTGTAGGTTCAGCTTTATTCTCTTTTGGATTTAACAGCCTTACTGATCTATTCTCCAAGAAAGCTACAGGCGGTTCAATACCTTATACTTCTGGAGTAGACACAGTACCAACAATGTTGTCTGGCGGTGAGTTCGTCATGAACGCTGCTGCAACCCAGAGAATCGGTAGAGGAAACTTAAACGCTCTCAACTCAGGTGCTGGTGGAGGTTCTGGAGAGGTTGTAGGGAAACTAGATGAGTTAATTGCTGTTTCGGATAATTCTGGAGAAACCGTAATTAATATTACCGTCAACTCTGATGGCACATCTAACTCTCAAGGTAACGGAGACGATCAACAGAATTCATTAGCGACTAAGATAAAAGATGTTGTTAGGCAGGTTATTGATGACGAGAAAAGGCTAGGAGGATCACTAAGACAAGCTAGAGCATAATGTACGGAACAACACTAAATTACGATTGTCACTTCTTTATAGCAGGGGCAGATGGAAGTCCTAGCGCAAGAGAGCTTTCGGGAGTGCAGAGTCTCGATATGGGCTATTCTAACAGTAGTAATATCGCGAAGCCTTTAGGTTCAGTACGTGGTGTAACCACAGTAGGAGGAGCTACAAGTCAAACGGTTTCTTTTTCTAGGAATCTTATATATGAAGACCCTATCCTAGCTTTCACGGGAGAATCTGAGGCTATGAAGGGGAGTTTTAATTATAAAAATAATACTTCTTATGGATTTAATAGTGGGTATTTAACTTCTTATTCTGTTAACTGCGCTGTCGGCTCTATACCTAAAGTTAATACATCTTTTGTTGTTTACGATGAAATGAAGAGTGGTGTTAACGCTACTGGATCAGTCCCCACTCCTATTTATATTCCAAGCCAAGGATCTATAAGTGCTACTTGTGATAATAGCACTAGTAATAGAATTATTGGATTTGATTATTCTTTGACGATGAATAAAATACCTTACTATACTATAGGTTCTGAAACTCCAGTAGAAGTGAAACATATAAACCCTATTGAATATTCAGCTTCGGTACAAATGGAAGTTGACGATACTTTCCTGAAGAGTGGTTTGAATTTCTTAGATGCGCGAGAAGATAAAACTGTGAGTTTTTTATTATCATCTAAAGAGGGAGATGGAATTCAACAACTATCAATACCTAACGCATCTCTTGTTTCTGAACAATTAAGTAGTAGTTCAGATGGATCTGTGAGATTAACCCTTAACTATATCGGACACTCATGAGTGAAGACTTATTTTATAACAGAGATCGCAATATAAGCGGTATAGCCTCGCCTTCAGAACTCGCAGGTCTTTATCTTACACCAGTTTATGGATCTACTGTAGAGTTCGAAGCTAAGAATCATAGTTATATTACTGATGATTTTTATTATAATTTAGTGCCTCTTTCTGTTAATAGTCTAGTTGCTAGATTTTCTTTAAAATATGAAGTTAATGAGACTAATGCTAGAAAGCTCGCTAACTTTTTCGAAGCCCAGTCTGGGTATCTGCCTATAGAATTCAAACCTGATAACTTGGGTATTTACAAAACTGTTTCGGGGTTCTGCGATAATTATGCTATTAATTTTATTAATAATCAACACTTCGAAGTAGCAACTAGTTTAACAGTTGATCATGCCCCAACTTTATTGAAGTGGTCTGGTATGGGCTGCTTCCCGAACTTAGCTTTTGATGATTATAATTATTCAGAGTCTTATAAAGAATATGATATTGTATATACGGGTATAAATCAGAATAAGCTTGATAATTTTTATTACTGTACTGGAGATCATAGTTCTACACAATCTAATTCTCCAACGGGAGCGACCTCAATGTGGACGCAGGATTTCTTTTTTGAGCCTGATATAGGGACTCAAAATAATGTAGAAATTAAAGCCGATAAGATAGAATATAAAAACTCTTTTACTCAGAGACTTAAGACTAACGATAATATCGCTACATTCGATATGAATTATAGTTTTAATAATATCTCTGACAAACAATTAAAAACAATGCTCCACTTCTTAGAGAATAAAGGTGGTTACCGTAGATTTAAACATCAGATTCCTTCTATCTATAATAGACCGAAAGTATACTATAGCCCTAAGTGGACTCATACATGGAACTATGCTAATTCCAATACGTTAAGTGTAGAACTTAAAGAAGACCCTATGGGTGTAATTCCAACAGGAACTTAATATGTCTAGAAATATAATAAGAAGTAACAATGCAATTGTAGCGGCTCAAAATTCCACTACAGCTTTTTCTACTTCTAATAAGAGTTTGAAGTATCATAAGTTAGCTCAAACTTTTGATTATTCTATTGGGTATTCTAGGCAGAGATCCAAACAAATAGGTTCTCAAGATCTATCTACTGATGATATATATAACCAGCCAGATGTATCTTTAAATATTAGTTATATACCTGAACCTAGTTTATCTAATGAAGTGCAAGGTAGGTTTTTAAATGCAACTCCAGAAGATGAATTTAAGAACATGTTTGATTCTAGTGATACAGAGGACTCTACTAACTTTTATATCTTAGTGTCTGAAAATCAAGAAGATTCCTTTGTTGACTCTATTCCTTTTGATACTTCAGCGGATCTTGATGGTAATGATTCTATTGCTTTTGGTAATTGTTTCCCAGAATCTTATAATTTGAGTTATGCTGTCGGTACTCTACCAATAGTAAATACTTCTTATATATGCTCTAATGTAGTATTTGACCATTTAACAGGGGCTTCTATGGAAATGCCTTGTATAAATTTGACAGGCGGTAATAATGATAATGTGGGTAGATGTTTATTTGGTTTTGTTAGAGATTTGTCTACAGCCAATCTAGAAAAATCTCCACCTATAGTTAATCCTACTAATGCTGGTAGTGATGTAACCCTGCAAAATTTACAGGTTGGAGGTCAGAAAATATCTGGGAAACATTTAGTTCAATCTGTAAATATGAGCGTATCTATACCAAGAGTATCAGCTTATGGATTAGGGAATGATTACGCATTTGGCAGGAAGAGGCAATTCCCAGCAAACGGTTCATTTGCTGTTTCTTCTCAAGTCTCTGGATTTGAAAGCGGAGCCATGACTGGTGTTTTAGATTCAGATCAGTTATATCAGTTCGACCTTACTTTGGAAGCTAGTGGTAAAACAATGATATATAGGATAGAAGACGCTAAATTAGCATCTTACAATTACTCTATGGATATAAATGGGAGAATGAATTTCGACGCGAGTTACACTTTCGAAGTGACTCAAGAAAAAGGTCTAAAATTGAGTGGAACCGCTTACTAATCGTAATCCACTTTGACATTCTTATTCTCGTAGCCTTTTTCTTTAATCCTATTTGGATGCTCTGTCCCATTACGCTCTTTAGCGTAATTATTATAGAACTTTTCTTTAACAGGGTCTAGACCCCCAGCTTTCTCTGCTCGCTGTGCGCTGAGTTCTGCTGAGTAGTCCATCATATTGCCCACAGTGCCTTTTTTATTATAAGTAGCGTCAATGTATTGCTGCTTACTGAAAGGGTCTATAGAGCTATCTATGGCGGCATTAGGGGAGAGCCAAACCCTCCCCCATTCCACACCAAATTCGTCTATGTATATATGTTCGTCATTCATCCCTTGAACTACCTCGCGGTGTTCGTCTGTATCAGGATGTTTGTAAACATATATCGCCATTATTTTATATCTATTTTTTTAGCTCCTTTAACAGCTTTCTTAGGTAAGGTCAAATGAAGCATCCCATTCTTCAGAGAAGCAGAAATGTGTTCTTCAGATACTAAATCATATAAATATAATTCATAGTTTCTAGATCTATCTTCATTTTTAGCCGATACAGTTAGGACATTATCGATAACACTAAGAGTTACATCTTTTTTAGAAAAGCCAGCCAATTCAAATTCTGCAGAATAAACATCTCCAGAGTCTTTAATTCTGTCATAAGCTTTCTGTTTGGGGTAACTAGTAATGTCGTTTAGTAGGTTGTTAATTAATGTATTCATAATCACAATCTATATAACACTACTTGTGCCAAATTATTTTTCCTTGTAGATAAGGGACAAAATAGCTTCAGCCGTCTTCTTGTAAGTCATAGTGTCTCCCAATTTGACTCCCTCTGTGTTAAGTTGTCCCACTTTAGTCTCAGCCTCTTCCATAGCTTTAATGACAGTTTCTTCATCCCAGTTATAGAAGTCACCTTGATTATAATCAGCACCTTTATTGAAGAACATCCCATCTGCGCTAGGAATAGTCCTACCTGTAGATTCAACTAAAATACAATTGTCTTCTGTAGCCCAATCTTTATGAGAAGTTTCATTTAGGACGATACTCCATTTACCCAAACACGTAGCGTTAAATGCGGGTAAGTTCCAACCTTCGCCACCAGAAAGACCAGTAAGGTCAATATCTATAGCGTTAAGAAGTTCGTTTACTTCTGCATTCTTTGCGAGGTGAGGTATAATGTTAAGATTATTATAGTTTTCACCTTTCGTAATATCTTGCCAAACACCATGCATTTGTTCTGGTTTAAAGAATGGATTATTGATGCAGCAAGACAATTGATACTTAGGATCATTACCATATTTAGATAACCAAGTTTGGATGATCTTTTTGGTATGCTTCCTATTTTCGAATTTACCCATTAGACCAAAATGGATAATACCTTTCAAGTATTCCCTGTCAGTCCTTTTAAACTCTTCATCAAAACCTAAAGGTATGAAATGGGTGTTATCACAACCTTCTCCCTCAAACATATCTTTTGCATATGTAGAGGAGAAAATTGTAGAATCTTGAACCGCGCAAGTAGCCTTCTCAATTTTAGTAGGCTCACTACACTCATAGAAAGTAAAAAGATGTTGATCTTTATTCTTTCTGTTTTCAGATCCATTAAAATGCCAAAGTTTTAAAGATGGAATTTTTTTATCAACAAAACTCCATCTTTCGTTTACAGCATTCTGAATATATTCTTTTAAATCTTCACCAACATCAAATGCATTAAGATCTACGTTACCCCCCGTAGGGAATAAACCTATCTCGACATCTAACCTTTGCAATTCTCTAATAATGTTATAAGAAACATTACCGAAACTAAGGCTATTTAGAGGTGCTTCTAAAAGAAGTTTCATTTAAAATGGAACGTCGTCACTATCGCCACCACCTGATTCTGAATTAGAATCACTATCTTCAGATTTCTTTGAGCCTAGAAACTGGAGGTCTTTGCCACGGATGAAGTATTTGCTGAATTGCTTACCATCTTTTTCCCAAGATGACATACAAAGCTCTCCATTTACAATAAATTCTCTACCCTTGGAGAGATATTTTTCAGCGATTTCTGCTGTCTTATCCCAATACTCAATATCGACAAAGCACTTAGTCTTAGCATTTGATGTTGAGATTCCAGCACGAAGGCTGACTACTTTCTTACCGTTGCTGGTATTACGAACTACTGGGTCTTTAACCAAATAGGCTGCTGCTGTTACTGAATTATACATAATTTATTTCGCTCTTTACTTTGTTTATAAACTTATTGTGGATGTTTATACACCCTTGAATGCTAAGGTCAAGATTATCTGCAATAGCCCTCCAAGGAGTGAGCTTATTATTAGATGAACCATATCTCATGTCAACTATTTTTTTTACTCTATCGTCAGATTCTTTTTCTAAGCAGTCTTGAAATAAGATAATTGCCTCGTCTTTGTTGATATCTGGGATAAAAGATTCGCATTGAGGCTCTATATAGCTATTTTCATCGTCAATAAAATACTCTTTACATTTTCGTTTTTTATTGAGAGCGTTCAGACACTTCCATTTAGTCTGGTTAGCTAAGTGTGTAGAAAATTTAGTGTTGCGATTTGGATCATAGTTTAAAGCCGAATCGTAAATGGTTAAATCTTTTTCTCCTACAATCTGATTCTTATCTAATGTGAAATTTGGGTGAGACATGTAATGATTCACCATCGTGTGGAATATCCCAGAGTGCCTGTCTATCAGAGCTATGAGGCTATCCTCATCGCAATGATTTTCTTGTATTTTTGAGATTAATGTCAGGTCGCTATCCACTTCCACCATTCTACGTTCTCAAGTCATTTTTTCTACTTTTTTTTCATAAAAAAAATCGTTATATTTTATAATATATTTATAAAACGTAATCAATATAGAATAACGTATACTTAATCTATAACGTAAAAGGTATAAATTACGTGTAGCCCGTTTCACGGTAATTATGAAAACAAAATACCTTTTGTCAAGAAAAAAAAATTGTGAAAATACTCTTGCCTCTGAGCGGCGCTGAGTGTAAAATCCTTTAACATGATTGCTGAAGAAAAAACAGATGAGATGGCCACGGGGAATACAAGTAAAAAACTCATTTTTGAAGAGCAATTATCCAGAAAACCTGACCAATTCCCTTGGGCGCAAGACTTTATTGACGCTATGCATCAGGGGTTTTGGACGGATAAAGAATTTAGCTTCAGCAGTGATATACAAGACTTCAATGTAAATTTGAATCCTAGAGAAAAAGAAATTATCGTTAGGACTCTTTCAGCTATTGGGCAGATAGAGGTAGCTGTTAAGAAATTTTGGAGTAAGCTGGGAGACAATTTGCCTCATCCTAGCCTTACTGATCTAGGTTATGTTATGGCGAACACTGAGGTCATTCATAATAATGCTTACGAGAGATTGTTGACCGTTCTGGGTCTGGAGGAAGTGTTTGAAGAGAATCTCAAACTAGATTTTATTGAGGGCCGTGTAAAATATCTCAGGAAATATAATCACAAGTTCTACAAGGACTCTAAAAAACAGTATGTTTATGCTCTAACTCTTTTCACTCTTTTTGTTGAGAATGTCTCACTATTCTCTCAGTTTTACATTATTAATTGGTTCAATCGGAATCAAAATGTTTTAAAAGATACTGGCCAGCAAGTGAAGTATACCCGTAATGAGGAGAACATTCATGCTCTAGCTGGCATCAAAATTATTAACACTATTCGCAGTCAATATCCTGAGCTATTCGACGATGAACTGGAACAGCGTATCCTTTCCGAAGCTCAAGCTGCTTTCGTCGCGGAGAGTAATATTGTAGATTGGATGATTAATGGGTTTAACGAAAAAGGATTGAACGCTGACATTTTAAAAGAATTTATAAAAAATCGGATAAATGATTCTTTAGAGAAAATTGGTTTTCATTCTGCGTTTGAAGTTGACACTTCTTTGCTTAAAGATACAATGTGGTTCGAAGAAGAATTGATTGGTAATAATGCTACAGATTTCTTCCATTCACGCCCTGTGGAGTACTCAAGAAATTCACAGACCTTTAACGCAGACGAATTGTTTTAATGACTGACTACTATTGGCTAAATGAGGACTCAAGAATTTTTCTTGAGAGAGGTTACCTAAAAGGGGAGTCTCCCGAACAAAGGATAAAAGATATAGCTGATACCGCAGAAGGGTATTTGGGTATTTCTGGTTTCTCAGATAAATTCGTGGGTTACATGAAGCAAGGCTTTTACTCTTTAGCTTCTCCTGTCTGGTCTAATTTTGGTAGAAAACGTGGGCTACCTATTTCTTGCAATGGGGTATATGTCCCTGATAGAATGGACGGTATTCTAGCTAAGCAAAGCGAGGTTGGGATGCAAACTAAACATGGTTCTGGGACTTCGGCTTATTTTGGGGAGCTTCGGGGAAGGGGAGCTAAAATTAATTCAGGTGGCGAGTCTTCTGGAGCTGTCCATTTTATGGAACTGTTTGATAAGGTTGCTTCTGTTGTCTCTCAAGGGAATGTGAGGAGAGGGTCTTTTGCTGCATATTTGCCTATCGAACATCCTGACGTAAAAGAATTTTTACGTATCCGTAGTGAGGGGAATGCTATTCAAGAAATGTCTTTTGCGGTTACTGTCACTGATTCTTGGATGCAAGAAATGATTGATGGTAATAGAGATAAACGGCAACTCTGGATGAACGTAATAAAAAAGAGGTATGAAACAGGGTATCCCTATATCTTCTTCCAAGATAACGCTAATAATCAAGCCCCAGATTGCTACAAAGATAAAAACATGAAGATCTACGCTTCTAATCTTTGTAATGAAATCAGTTTGCCCTCTAAAGAAGATGAATCTTTTGTTTGTTGTTTATCATCTTTAAATCTAGTCCAGTGGGAAGAAATTGCGAAAACAGATGCTATAGAGACTTTAACAATGTTTCTAGATGCTGTCATGGAGGAGTATATCCAGAAGACAGAATCGATTCCGTTCATGCAACCTTCTCATAATTTTGCTAAACGTCATAGAGCTATTGGGATGGGTGTTTTAGGTTGGCATTCATATCTTCAGAGTAAGATGATTAGCTTCGAAAGTATGGAGGCAAAACTCTTGAATAGTTCCATCTTTAAGAGGATAAGGAAGTCTAGTGATCGAGCTACAGAAGATTTAGCTAATCGTTTAGGCGAACCATTGTATTGTCAAGGTTATGGGCGCAGGAACACAACTACTTTAGCTATAGCCCCTACGACTAGCAGTTCTTTTATTTTAGGTCAAGCCTCTCCTTCTATCGAGCCTCTAAATGGCAACTATTTTACTAAAGATCTTGCCAAAGGAAAATTCTCTTATAGGAATCCTTACTTGAAGTCTTTACTAGCGGAGAAGGGTAAAGATACGGATGATGTTTGGATAAGCATCTTAAATTCTGGTGGTTCAGTTCAGAGACTTTCTTTTTTAAGCGAGGAAGAGAAAGACGTATTTAAGACCTTTGGAGAGATTTCCCAAAAAGAGATAGTCATTCAAGCCGCTCAAAGGCAGAAATTTATTGATCAAGGTCAGTCTCTGAATTTAATGGTCAGTCCTGAAAGCTCTTATAAAGAGGTCAATCAGTTAATGATCTACGCTTGGGAAAATGGTGTAAAAGGTCTATATTATCAAAGAAGTGCTAATCCTAGTCAAGAATTAGCTAGATCGATACTAAATTGCTCATCTTGCGAAGGTTGATTGTTCATTTTCTCTACTTAAGAGTGTAAAAGTTTTCTAGATGGAGTACGATTTTTCAGATCAAGCAAAGGACTTTTTAGAGAGCCAAAGCGCAAAACGCTCTGGCCCAAAAGGATCGGCTCAAACACCAGCTAAGCCTTCTGAGAGAAAAAAGGGGTCTTCTAAAAATAAAAAAGGATCTGCTGGTGGAGATAAAAAAGCTCCAGCTATTACTTTTTCAGATAAAGTTATAACCTCTCTAAAGAATAAAGTAAAAGAGCATAACGAAAAATCTTCCAAGAAAGTTAGTCTTAGTCAACTGAAAAAAGTTTACCGTAGAGGTTCGGGAGCTTTTTCAAGTAGTCACCGTCCAGGAAAAAGTAGGGGACAGTGGGCTATGGCTCGCGTTAATACATTCCTGAAGATGGTTCGTGGTGGGAAAGTAAAAGAATCTTATCGTGCTGCAGATGGAGATATTGCCAAAGGTAGTGAAGATTACTATGTGGAAGAGGTTGGTTGCGCTTTTGTTGATTTTGATGAATTAGAATTTGGTCTGGCTAAAATTGATCTACTAAAAGCTGGCATCTCTGAACTGGACATGGAGCAAGACATCGAAGATATTGATTACTCTGAAGCGGAGAAAAAGACTCTAAATAAACCGTTCAGACTAAAAGGTGGCAAAAAGAAATTTGGTGTGTATGTAAAAAGCCCCAAAACAGGTAATACTATCATGGTTAAATTTGGTGACCCAAATATGGAAATCAAAAGAGACGATCCTGATAGAAGGCGTAGTTTTAGAGCTAGGCATAAATGTGATACAGCTAAAGATAAGACTACCCCTCGTTATTGGAGTTGTAAATTCTGGTCTAAAAAACCTGTTAGTTCTATGGCTTCAGAAGAGGCTATCGAATGGGATGACGAAGAAATTTTGAGCGAGTGGGCTTGGGATGATGAGGGTTTTGCTGATCATCAAGATTTACTAAATGCTTACCCATTTCTTACTGAGATCAAGTTAGTGGTTGAAGAAGAAGAATTGTAGGTTATAATAACCTCACTAGATGAGGGTATTATTCATTTCTGACTTCACACTAGAAGATAATTCTGGTGGCGCACAAGTTAGCAATAAAATCATAATAGATAAAGGTAGAGAACTCGGCCATGAGATCAAGGAGCATAGCTACAGATCATCAGCTACCGATTTTCTGTCTTCTTATGATTTAGTTGTGAATTCCAATCTAGAAGTGATAAGTAGGATCACTCCAGAAAAAATTCCCTTAATATTAAGGATGCCTAATTCAGTTAGGTTGGAACATGACTCCTGTAGTTATCTAACTGATAGCCTTAGGGAACATTTATTCAGCAACGCTGAGAAGAACTTCTTTCTAAGTGATTATCATTTAGAGTTTTTTCAAAACCTATATGGGGACTACTTTCATGATGTGGAGATAAATTATGACCCTATTGATACTTCACTATTTACTAAGTCTGAAGACCCTAATGAGTATGATGTAGTTTATTGCGGCTATCTACATCCTCTAAAAGGTTTTAATAAACTATTGGACTTTGCTAAAACTAATCCTGACAGGCAGGTAGATGTATTTGGATGGGGTGAAGCTTCTGTAGATCATGTTTTTAAAGATATTAAAAATATTAAATATCACGGATTACTGTCTCATAGTGAAGTCTCAGAAGTATTCAAAAGATCTAAAGCTTTGTTCCACTCTCCAATAGTAAATGAGCCTTTTTGTAGAATGGTTGGAGAAGCATTATTATGTGGTGTTGACGAGATTATAGGTGACACATCAAAGATAGGATCTTATAAAGAGTTCAGTAAAGTCGGTTACGACAAATTCAAAGAAGGGTGCGAAAACGCCGCCTCTAAATTTTGGGAAAAAATAAAATGAACTTTTTATGCGGTACATATTTTAAACATCAATGCGGTTTACAGTTAACAGACTATAAAAACGCGAGGGATTCAGTTTTCGTAAATTTCAAAGATGAATCTTTAGATAACTATCTAGTATTTTGTAAACCTGAGTACTTAAGCTTGTTAAGTACTTACGCAAAAATAGGTTCTGTAAGACTTCCTGATGAGTTTGATTTAGTCACTCATAATTCAGATATAAATTTTGACGCTCAACAAATAAACTATGTATTAGATTTATTCCCTAATATCAATAATTGGTATACGCAAAACTTAGTGTTTGATCATCCTAAACTAAAGCCGATTCCTATTGGTATAGCTAACCCTAAATGGTCACATGGTAATCAATCAAGATTTCGTGAGATTATGGGCGAGAGTCAAGAAAAAACGAATAAAGTTTATGTTAACTTTAATGTATCTACTAATCCTCCAGCGAGATATGATTGTTTAAATAAAATATCCGATCAATACCCTTTGCAGAATAAAAGTAATTACCCAAATGCTGCTTCTATACAAGATCATGATGATTTTGTTGACTCTACTCAAAAAGATTATTTAAGGGATATTGCAAAATCGTATTTTACAGTTTCCCCTGTAGGGAATGGCTTGGATTGTCATAAAACTTGGGAGTCTATTTACATGAAAAGTATCCCTATAGTTACTAGATGGCATGGGGTAGAGAAGTTTAAAGAGATGGGAATACCGATGATCATTATAGATGATTGGTCTGAATTAAAAGATTTAGATCTTACTGCTGATCTTTATAAAAATATTTGGGGAGATTTTAACCCATCGTCTTTAGATTTTAATTTTTTTAGTAATGAGTAAGGTAACATATATTCTTAATACATGGCAGAGACCTCACACTTTGAACGATCAAGTTCAAGCGATATCTCAACAGAGTATTAAATGTGATGAATTAATGATCTGGCAAAATCAACCAACAAACCCAGAAGATTCATTTATGTTAAAAGATGAAAAAGCTTCTATTAAGATTTCCCATAATAATTATAATTATGGAGTTTGGGCTAGATTTGCTTTCGCCTTAAATGCTAAATCTGACTATATCTGTTTACTAGATGATGATACAATCCCAGGAATTGACTGGACTAAGAATTGCATTCAAAATATAGAAAAAGAAAATGGCTTATATGGAACAGTTGGAGTTATTTTTAATGACACTAAATATCAGTCATTTGAAAGATTTGGGTGGCCAAATCCAAACGAAGACAAAAAACAAGTTGACATCGTAGGCCACGCTTGGTTTTTCCATAGGGATCTTTTAAGTGCGTTTTGGAGAGAAACTGGACCTCCATTGAATAATATTTGTGGAGAGGATATACATTTCTCTTACGCTATCCAAAAGTATTTAGGTCTAAATACTTATGTACCTCCTCATCCTAAAGATAATACTGATTTATGGGGTAGTCAACCAAGCAGTGCAATGCAATATGGAGTTGACAACAATGCTATTTCAGTCAACTCAAATGGAATAGATTTTGGCTTGTCTCTAAAACATTATCACGATAAAGGTTTAAAGCTTTTGAATGTAAAATAAATTAAAATGAGGGATTTCTCACAGGATATACAAAATATTGAAGAAAGACTTAAGGAAAGAAAACCTTTCGCTTTTTCTAAATACGCTGATGGTGAATATAAAATCTTAAAAAATGAGGCTATCACAAATTGTGATAATTGGACTTTTTCTCCTGAATTACATCAAAAAGAACAATCTCTTCTTTTCGAATCTTTTGAATACGATCACGACGATTATATCGTTGGAATAAGTTGCCCATGTTGTCAACCTATGAATCATGTTCAGTGGATGAGAGACACTGTGAAAACAAAAAATGTAACTTGGGCTAATTTATTTGTTAACAGTAATTATTGTTTATTTATAAATAATCTTATTCCCATTTTTAACAAATGGGAAAATGATGTATATTTATTCGCAAACGAACAGGGGATAATTAAAAAAATGCCGTTCAATGTTACAAAGTATTTCCCTTTAAATATAAAAGCTTGGCAAGAACCATTCTTGTCTCATTGGATAAATTTAGGCGTTAAAAAAGCCAAGGAATCAGAAGGTGCTTTATTTTTATTTTCTGGTGGCCCTCTTGGGAATATTTTGAGCTATAAATTGCACGAAGCCAACCCTTCCAATACTTACATAGATATTGGTTCTACAATTAGTCCTTGGGTAGTTGGTAAAAATAGAGACTATCATTTTGGATCAGAGACATCACAACAAACTTGTATTTGGTAATGAATAACTTTAAAAATATAGTCTACTCACATTCAGAATATTTTGATGTTTTAGATATTTTTTTAGAGCAACAAAAAAAGTTTGGAATAGAAAAGATATTAATATTCTCTGACAAAAAATTCAACAATGAAAATGAGCATTTTATTTATGATAAAAATCATACTTATACCGAAAGATTAATAAATTGTTTAGACAAGGTAAAAGAAGATGTTGTTTTATATCAACATGAAGATATGTTTTTATACAAAGAGCCTAATATATCTACTTTAAAAAAATATATGGATTACCTTTCTAATTCTAAATACTCTTTTATAAGACTAAGTAGAACTGGCAATTGCGATCTTAAAAATTGTGCTGAAAATCTTTATGAGATAAATTCAAGCTCTCCAGATTTTTTTGCTGTTCAACCAACAATATGGAAAAGGAAAGACTTTATTTCTTTTTTAAGTGATGCTGGTCCTAAAAATATTTGGGATTTAGAATTGACTTCTAGTGAAATCAAACATAATATTAAAGGACTTATGCATTACGCCAACGAATCACCTAGAGGTGGACATTTCGATTCTAGCATTTGGCCATACATAGCTACAGCTATTATAAAAGGGGATTGGAATTTTAGAGAATACAATAAAGAATTAAGCGATATAGCTAAAATAAATCAAAGCAAAAGAGATAAGTTTTTATGAAAATATTAGGTTTTACCGCTGGCACACATGATTCAAGTTACGCCATTTTTGAAGATGGGCGTTTAATTGTGCATGAGGAGTTAGAAAGAATAACAAGAGTGAAAGAAACAGAGGCAGATGTCTTAGAGTATCTCGAAAAGTCTGGAGTAAATCTCGATGATTTCGAATATATAGTTACTTATCCTCATGGAGATCTTAAATTTTATTCTCCTACTTATTTAAGAATTAAAGAAAAAGATCCATCTAAATGTGTGGAAATTGGTCATCATTTATCACATGCAGCTAATGCTTTTTACAATAGTAAATATGAAAATGCTTTAGTTGTGACTATAGACGGAGGAGGTTGGGACAATAATACCCCTGGGTGTTTAACTGCTTGGCAAGCGACTGAAGAATCTATTCACAATTTAAATTATAGAACCAACCCAAATTTAGGTGGTTTCTGGCAAGACTGCACAAGAGATATTTTTGGTTTAAGTGGCGGTGGTCCTCCGTATGGATGTCAGGCAGGGACAGTTATGGCTATGTCTTCTATGTCTCAAGAATCAGAAAGACCAAAACATCCTTATAGTCAATATTCATCAGCATCTAATCAAAGGAAATATAATTTAGCACAAGGAATTCAAGATGTAACCGAAGACGTTGTAAAAAAATATATAGAATCATATCTAGGGGATAATATAAACTTATGTCTATCTGGAGGGGTTGTTCTTAATTGTGTCTTAACGGGTAAGATTAAATCTTGGTTTCCTCAAATTAAAAATGTCTTCGTTCCCCCCGTTCCTTATGATTCAGGTCTAGCGATTGGATGTGTCCAATACTTTTTAAAAGAACATTTGAAGAAAGACTTAATAATCGATGAGTTATTTGATTCTCCATATTTAGGCGCGTCTTATAGTAATGAAGATATCAACAATGCTTTATTAGAGTTCGCAGATAAAATTAAAACATCTGAATCTTCTGATTTAGGTGTAGCAAAATTATTGACAGAAAAAAATATTATATCTGTTTATGGAGGCAAAAGCGAGTCGGGTAGAAGAGCTTTAGGAAATAGATCTATATTAGCAGATCCTAGACACGAAGATATGAAGGATCTTATTAATGAAAAAGTTAAACATAGGCAAAGTTTCAGACCTTTTGCTCCATCCATATTACGAGAGTTTGTATCTGATTGGTTTGTCGAAGATATAGATAGTCCCTACATGAGCTTCGCTATACCATTTAAAGAAGACAAAGCTAAATTAGTTCCTGCTGTGGTTCATTTAGATGGTACAGGAAGATTGCAAACGGTTACAAAGTCTTCAAATGATTGGTATTATAATTTTATAAAAACGTTTCACTTTTTGACTGATATTCCAATTGTATTAAATACAAGCTTCAATGACAGAGAACCCATTGTGGAAAATCCGAGGGATGCATTAAAAACTTTTCTTAAAACAGATATAGATTTCCTCTACTTCAGAGAAATTAACTGCTTAGTTAAAAAATTATGAATATTATAATTCCTATGGCTGGGCTTGGGAGCAGGTTTTTAAAAAACGGAATCGAAACTCCCAAACCTTTAATTAAAGTTGACGACAAAACTCTGATTGAGCATTCTGCTAAATCTTTAGGTATAGAAGGTAAATATATTTTCATAACAAGAAAATATGAGAATCAACGATACAATAAAGAAATTTCTGAAGAGCTAAAGAATCTCAATTTAAATTCAATAGAAATACAAATTGATAAAGTTACCAGTGGGTGCAGTGAGACTTGTCTATATGCCAAAGATTACATAAACAACGATGAGCCTTTAATAATTACAAACTGCGATCAGTTAATGAAATGGGACGCAGATTCATTTATAACTGGGGTAAATAAAAGTAATGTTGATGGTTCTGTAGTTTTATTTAAATCTAGAGATAAAAAAAATAGTTTTGCTGAAATTAATGAAGACAAAATTACTAATATTGTAGAAAAAAAAGCAATTAGTGAAAATGCTTTAGTTGGAATTCACTTTTGGAAAAAGGGTAGTGATTTCGTGGAATCATCAGAGTATCTTCTTAATGATTTTAGATTTCAGGGATCTCCAGAGTGTTATATATCAGAAACTTACAATCATTTAATATCTCAAAATAAACACATAGCTCCTTTTTTCATTCCTAAAAATTGCTACATCCCTCTAGGAACTCCAGAGGATATATCTATTTATTTGGGTAAACTAAAAGAATTTTACACAGATAAACCTAAAACTATATTTTGTGATTTAGACGGAACAGTTCTTAAACATTGCCATAAATTTAGCGAAATACACACAACTCAACCACAACTTTTAGATGGAGTTATAGAAAAATTTAATGAATGGGATTCAAAAGGTCATAAAATTATTTTAGCTACAGCTAGAAAAGAATCTGCAAGAGATATGACAGAAAGTCATCTTAAGTCTCTGGGAATATGTTGGGATCAATTAATTATGGGAGTTACAAGCGGTGACAGAATACTAATTAATGATAAATTGACAGAAATGGATAAAGATAGAGCTTTATCTGTAAATTTAACAACTGACTCTGGATTTTCTAGTATTGATTGGGAGGTTTATGATCTATGAAAATAAATGCCCTAAAAAAGATGAAAGATGGATGGTTTGTAGGAGATTTTTACCCGCGAGCTACAGAAAGCAAAGAAGTAGAAGTTTCTTATAAAAAACACCCCAAAGGAGAAAAATGGGATACTCATTATCATGAGCATGTTACAGAAACGAATTTGTTAGTCAGGGGAGAAATGATTATACAAGGCAAAAAATTAATTGCTGGAGATATTTTTGTTTTAGAACCTTACGAAATAGCTGATCCACAATTTATAGAGGATTGTGAAATTGTTTGTGTAAAAACGCCAGCTATAAAAAATGATAAAATTGTAGTAATTAAACAATGATCCTAATATCTCACAGAGGTAACCTAGAAGGACCATCTGATTTAGAAAATCACCCAACCCAAATCAAAAAAGTTTTAGATTTAGGGTATGATTGCGAAATAGATGTTTGGTATGAATTTGGCGAGTTTTATTTGGGGCATGACATAGCAGAATATCGCATTAAACCCGCTTTTTTAGATCAAGAGGGTCTTTGGCTTCACTGCAAAAATTTAGATGCCTTGAATGCTTGCACTGATAAACAAAATTATTTTTGGCATGAGAGAGACTCTTATACTTTGACATCAAAAAACTTTATTTGGACTTTTCCCAATAAACTTGTTGTTGATAAATCAATAATTGTTGATAATGATCCAAATTGGCAGTCTAAAAACTATGACTGCTTTGGGGTTTGTAGTGACTGGATAAAATGAAAAGAGCTATTGTTATACAAGGTCCGACTAATTATTACGAACTAATGTCCTCTACATGGAAGGGTGATAAGATAATATCTACTTGGGAAAACGAGAAAATTAAAATCAAAAAAAATGAAATTTTAGTTTTAAATAAAATTCCAAGAGAAAAAGGAACAGCAAACTTAAATTTGCAAAAAATTTCTACATTGAATGGCTTATTAAAAGCGAAAGAATTAGGATACAAAAGGGCGATAAAAACTCGCAGTGATTTATTTCCTACTGATTTTCAACAGTTCGAAAAACTTCTAAATACAAATTACAGACTAAATGCTACATATTGGTGTTTAAATGATGATGGATATATTGTAGATTATATCTATGAAGGAGAAATCGATACCTTAATTGATTGTTTTTCTTTTGATGATATTTATCCAGAATACGCAGAAAAGTCTTTAAATAAAAATATTATGAAAGTCTGCGATCCCAGAGAAATTAATTTTTATGGAAATTTTTTATCTCCGACTAATGATTTAGTATGGATAAAAAACTCTAAAACTCTTTATCATCATTATAGTAACCATCATAAATTCATAAACTATGTTCCAAAATAAAAAAATTATAGAGAATGCCTTCTCTAAAGAAGAGTTGGAAAATTTCGAAAAAGGGGGCGGTGTTTTTTGGAATCCAGATGGAGTTTTTAAGCAGGTTTTAGTGAGACCTCTCATTGATAATCTTGAAAACAAAATAGACTTTTCAGAGGTAAAAGTCATACTAGATATCGGATCTAGAGACGCTTGTCAAAGCTTAGAACTTAATAGATTTTTTCCAAACGCAAAGATATTAGCTTTTGAACCTGTCCCATCTTCTTACGAATATTGTTTAAAAAATACTTTAAATATAAACGAAGTGGAAGTTTATCCATATGCTGTAAGTGATTTTAATGGCAAAACAGAATTCTATGAGGTTTTTAATGGTAATGTGGGAGCCAGCTCATTATTGCGTTCTTTAAATCCAAATTGGATGCAAAGAAAAATAGAAGTAGAATGCATTAATATAGAAAATTTTTTAAAAAGAAAAAATATAAAAAAAGTAGATATCATCTGGGCAGATGTGCAAGGTGCAGAAGAATTGGTTTTTAATAGCTTGGGTTCGTTTTTACCTAAAACAAAAGCTATAGCGACAGAAATAGGTCTAACAAATCTTTATGAAAATGGTTCATCTGAATGTGATCTAAGTAAAATTTTAATTGATTTTGAATTAGTTGATTCTCAAAAAACTCCAGACATGACAGAGGCAGACCAAATTTATTTAAATAAAAGCATTCTATAAAAAAACTTTTAGACTGGAAACCAAAAGTAAAATCAGAAGATTGTATTAAAAGCGCATGAAAAAAATTATTATCACAGGGGTCACAGGTCAAGATGGTAGCTTTATGGCGGATTACCTTCTCAAAAATACAGAGCATACTATAGTAGCAGGTGTTCGTAGGTTAAGTGTCAAAAATCATGATAACATCCAGCATCTTCTCCATAACCCTAGATTTGAATTAATTGATTTAGACGTTGCTGATCAAGCGAATACAGAGCTTGTTATTTCCGAAGAGAAGCCCGATTACTTTATTAATTTTGCTGCAAATTCTTTTGTTGGGGTGAGCTGGAAGATGCCAGTTAACCACATGGAGACTAATGCGATGGCTGTTCTGTATCAGCTTGAGGCTATTCGTAAACATTGTCCAAACTGTAGATATTACAATGCTGGCTCCTCAGAGGAGTTTGGGGATGTCCTATACTCTCCACAGTCAGAACTTCATCCTATACGCCCAAGAAGCCCTTATGGTGTTTCTAAGGCTAGCGCTAGGCACATGGTTAAAGTTTGGAGGGACTCTTATGATCTTTACGCCATCCAAGGCTGGCTATTCAATCACGAAGGGACTCGCCGTGGAGAAGAGTTTGTCACTCGTAAAATAACCAAAAACGTAGCTAGAATTAAGAATGAATATCATCTGGATAACTTTAAGCCTCTTGAATTGGGTAATGTAGACTCTAAAAGAGATTGGAGTGATTCGGAAGATTTTGTTGACGGTGTTTGGTTAATGCTGAATCAAGAAGAGCCTAGAGAGTATGTTCTTTCTTCTAATGAAACGCACACTATTAGAGAGTTTGTTGAAGAGGCTTTTAATTTCGCAGGTTTTGCTGTAGAGAAGTGTAAGTGGGTTGGGAAGGGTGTTGAAGAGCAATACGTTCATGAGGATAAAGCTCTAGTGAGTATCAACCCAAATTTCTATAGACCAGCAGAAGTGGAAGTTCTTTGGGGGGATTCTTCGGAGGCGAGGAGGAATTTGGGATGGAAGCCCAAAAGTCGTTTTTTAGATTTGGTTAAAAAAATGGTTGACCATGATTTAGCGCATAGTTAGGCTGTGGCGTGAGCAAACCCAAACCTCTTAACAAGAGGGAGATAATCTTCCGATTAATAGAAGTCCCTGATAAGGGCAGGAGGGTCTTTTTTGCGAGGGAAATGAAGATGCTTAACGACTTATGCAGTCGTTACTCTCAGGAATTTATGTCTATTGTTTCCTTCGATAAGAAGTTTGATTCTTTAGCTTACTTAGTCAGCGATAAACTAAAAGGGACTCTAGACGAAAAGTTCAGGGCTTTTAATTTTAGAGTTGACTTATCGAAGTATAAGACCTATGATATAGGTGATAAAGTGGGACCAGATGGAGATGTGTCCCGCACAAAGAGAACCATAAAAGATTTTTTAAATGAGTGATAGCATAAACCCCACAGGAATCCTTAATAATTTTCTTAAGGCAAACAAGAGTGATCATTACAACTTCGAAGAGACTATAGATTATAAAGTATCTAGTGGTTCGCTTCAATTTGACATGCATCTAGGGGGAGGCTTTGGTCCTGGATTACATCGCTTCACAGGAATCAACGAGGGGGGCAAGACATCAGAATCTTTGGAGCTTATGAAAAACTTCTTGAAGACGATACCTAAAGCTAGAGGTGTTTACATCAAAGCTGAAGGAAGGTTGAGTCCAGAGATGAAAAAGAGAAGTGGGGTTAAATTCGTGGGTCAGGATGAATGGAAAGAGGGTACTTGTTTCGTGTATGAGAGTAATATTTACGAATCAGCCATGAGTTTGATCAAAGAGTTGATCACTAACAATGAGGACAAGAATCTCTATTGTTTCATCGTAGATTCTATCGATGGTTTGATTAGGAGAGATGATAACAGTAAGAGTTTTGAAGACGCTACTAAAGTTGCGGGAGGCGCGTTGATTGCCTCTGATTTTTGCAAGAAGACAAGTGTTGCTTTAGGTAAGAGGGGGCATATGGCCATCTTTATTAGTCAGGTTAGAGCAGATATCAAAATTGACCCATACTCTAAAAGCCCAATTAGGCAAACTACCGCTACAGGGGGTAATGCTCTACTACACTTCGCTAACAATATCCTAGAGTTTGAGCCTAGATTTAAAGGGGATCTTATTTTGCAGAACCCTTCTATCAAGACTCCAGATGTCAAGAAGAACCCAATAATTGGTCATTTTGCTAAAGTAACAATCAAAAAATCTGCCAACGAAAAGACCAATACTACAATACCTTACCCAATTCGGTATGGTCGTACAGGAGGCACATCGATTTGGGTAGAGAAAGAAATTATAGATATGCTCTATGGGTGGGAGTTTATCACTAAAGCTGGTGCTTGGTTGAAAGCTACAGATGATTTTATGGAGCTTCTTACTTCTAAAGGTTTTACTTTTCCAGAGAAGATCCAAGGCGAAGCTAAGCTGTTTAAGCATATTGAGGAAGATAAAGATCTTAGTGCATTTTTAATCGAGTATTTTAGAGAACAGGTCGCAGCAGTTGAGGCATGAAGTTCTTTGACGTAAATGGCAAAGAGCGCAATCTAAAAAACGCAAAGAAGTATTTAATCGATTGGGGAAAGCCTAGCCGTAGTAAATTTCAAACTACTGTAAAACAATTCCTTTACGACTATTGGAAGAATGATATAGTCTTCGAAGAGTTCAGGGTTGTTGGTAGTAGATTATCTTTGGATTTTTATAACGCTAATAAAAAAATAGCTGTAGAAGTTCAAGGCGCACAGCATACAAAGTTCGTTAAATTCTTCCACAAGAATCGCTTCAAGTATGCAGAGCAGTTAAAGAGAGATATGCAGAAGTTCGATTTCTGTAAAGCTAACGAAATTAAACTAGCGGAGATCTATCCTCAAGACGAGATACAAGCTTCAGTATTCAACGACCAAGATATCTATTTATGAATTTACCAGATGGCAGCGAAAATCCAGAGTTTTGTATTCCCATTGAAATGGTGGAAAAAATTTATGAACTCTCTGGTGGTGCTGACAAATATAAAGGAGTAATCATGGCTGTCTCCTCTGAGAATGGAAAACCTCTAGTTTATTGCAAATTTGATTGCAGCATGACAGAATTTGCTTTAACAAAAGCTCTAGAAAACCACTTGGATCATCCACCCAAAGAATCAAGCGAAGAAGAACTGTGATATGATATATAATTTTGAATTAGAAAAGCAACTGTTAGCGGGTTTACTCAAAGAGCCAGAGAGTTTGGCTGAGATATCTAACTTCATCAGTATCTCGGATTTTTATTCTAAGCAGAGTTCTCTTCATTCTGCTGTATTTCGGATTATCCAACAAGCTATTGATGCTGGAGACGAGATAGACGAGATTATTGTAGCTCAAAGAGTTAATGACTTAGGATTATCTTTCGAAGATAATCTTAAACCTTCTGATTACATTAAGTCTTTGTCTCTCAGGAAAGTCCCAGACGGGAACATCTTAAAAACAGCGAAAGAATTAAAGAAATACTCTATACGCAGAGAGATACTTGAGTCTTCCCAAGAGATAGCTAAGAAGATGAAGAACATCTCACCAGAATCCTCTTACAGAGAGATTATAGAGCTGGCTGACAATGTATACAATTCTCGCATTAACCTTTATGAGATCGGCAATGATACGCCAGAAAACATATATGAAGAGATGGAGGCTCTTGTAGAGGAAAGAGGCAATAACCCAGTCACAGAATTCGGCATGATGGGGCCGCATGAGAAGATTAATGATATTTATGGCTCTCTATTGAGAGCTGGTAATATAACTGTTATTGTAGCGAGGTCTGGTGTGGGTAAAACGCAGTTCTGCATGGATTATTCTACTAAAGTTAGTTTAAAGTATGATGTCCCAGTACTTCACTTTGATAACGGAGAGATGAGTAAAGAAGAATTAATTATGCGACAATGCGCTTCTTTATCAGGAGTACCCATGCATCTCCTTGAGAGTGGTAAATGGAGAAAGGCTGGGCAAGATATAGTGGACAAGGTTAGGTCTGTATGGCCAAAAATAAGCAAACTAAAATTTTATTACTACAATGTGGGAGGCATGGATGTAGATTCTATGGTAAACACCTTAAAAAGATTTTACTATGCGAAAGTGGGGAGAGGTAATCAAATGGTCTTTTCTTTTGATTATATTAAAACGACCTCAGAGAGTAACGGTAACAAATCAGAGTGGCAAGTTGTCGGGGAAATGGTCGATAAGTTTAAAAAGTGTGTGCAGAAAGAAATCCTACACGATGGTAATCCTATGATTCCTATGATAACATCTGTGCAATCTAATAGATACGGGATCACTAATAACAGAAACTCCCAGAATGTAGTAGATGATGAGTCTATTGTTTCTTTATCGGATCGTATCACTCAGTTCTGTTCTCATATGTTTATTCTGAGAAGTAAGACAGGTGATGAGGTAGAGAGTGAAGGAGAAAGGTTTGGTACTCACAAGCTTATAAATGTAAAAGCTAGACATTTAGGTAGCGATATAGCTGGAGCTGTAGAACCAGTAAGTATTGGAGATACTCTCAGAAAAAATGCTATTAATTTAAATTTTAATAATTTTAATATCACAGAGAGAGGCGATTTAAGAGATATCGCTAGAGTATTAAACGGAGAAGAAGAATTAGATACAAATGGACATCAAGAAGAAATCCCAGACTTCGATCAATTCTGAAGACTTCCAAGGTATCTTGGAGTCAGTAGGTTACACTCTAATTGACTGTGGTGACCATTGGAGAACTCAAGCTCTGTATAGAGATGGGGACAACAAAACAGCGCTTAAGATTTACAAGAATACTGGGGTCTGGATGGATTTTGTCCAGAACAGAGGTAGTAAACCTTTTGAGGCTCTTATAGAACTCACGACTAAAGACAAAAAAGAAACAGAAGCTATCCTAGCTAACTCATATACAGATGAGGTTTCTACATATCAACCTAACGAAAAGATCCAGATGGAAAGAATATATCCAGATTCATCCTTAGATAAGCTATTTCCGAATTATCACTTTTATCAAGGGAAGAACATATCAGAAGAAACCCAAAAAGCTTTTCAAGTAGGATTAGCTGGGGTTGGTAAAATGTATAGGCGTATGGTGTTCCCCGTTTATAACGAACACAGTCAAATTATAGGCTTCTCTGGTAGACATGTGGATTCGAATAATGAAAAGTGGAAACATCTTCCTAAATGGAAACATGTGGGTAAGAGAAACAACTGGGTTTACCCAGCCTTCAACACCGCGACAGGTGTAGATGAAGAGATAGAGTTGAAAAAAGAAGTAATTTTAGTAGAAAGTATAGGTGATGCACTGGGTCTTTATGAACAAGGAATTAAAAACGTTTTGGTCATTTTTGGCTTGTCCGTTAATAGTAATATCATCAATTATCTTAGCGGTAGGGCTGTTGTCAATATATGCATTGCTACAAATAACGACTCTGGCAGCAGTGAAAATAGAGGACTTATCGCAGCGGTAAAAAGTTACCTTAAATTGTCTAGTTATTTTGACTTAAGTAGTTTAAGTGTAAAATTTCCCCCTAAGCCGTATAATGATTTCGGTGATGCACATTTAAATGATTGCGACATCAAGAAAGATTGGTTGAACAAACCAGTGGATCAAGATGCTCAATTAAAGTATGTTTGTAATTTTGTAAAAAATAACTCATCTAGTTTCACTAAAAAGGAATTTAAAATAGCCTCGTTGCTAAATAATGACTGAACCTCAAACACCCTTATCTGCGAGTCGAATTAAAACTGCTCAATCCTGCTCTTGGCTTTATTGGTGTAAGTATAAATTAGGTCTTCCAGAGAAGAGTAATGATGGCGCGAGAAGAGGTTCTATATGTCACTTAGTCTTTGAAGTTCTTGGTGTACCCAAGAGGAAGAAGTATTTTAATAAAATAATTAAGACTCAAGATGTTTTTTCAGTCCCATCTATCAAACGTTTAATTTTCAAACACGCTGAGAAAGAGGGGGTAGATGACACTGAGAACATAGAGATGATGAAGGAGATGATCTTCAATGGTCTCTCTTATGATTTCTTCGGAGGTGATCTTTCGGAACCAACTGAAGAGTATTCGGAGAAAGATTTTGATATCATCAAGAACGACGGTGAGATCAGTTACAAAATCAGAGGCTTTATAGATAAGCTCTTTCTTTATAAGGATCAAAAGTTTGCTTTGATTAGGGATTTTAAGACTAGCAAAGATGTATTCAAGGGTAAAGACCATACTGATAATTTACAGGATTTGATGTATAGCTTGGCTGTAAGGGATCTATTTCCAGATTACGCTAATAGAGTTAGTGAATTTCTTTTTTTAAAGTTTGATTTAGATTTAAAAGCAAAAAAAACAGGTATTGTTAGGATGGAGCCACTTGATCCTGATGAGTTGGTAGGTTTCGAATTGCAGCTGACGGAGATACAAAAATATCTAGACAATTTCACAGAGAGAGACGCGAAATACAACTTTGCTGCTCGAAAAGGCTTTCCTTCTGACAGTTCCTTTAGTGGGAAGTTGCTCTGTGGTTTCGCTACTAAAAAGGGAGAGCTTAAAAAGGATGGTAATCCAAAATGGCATTGCTCTATGAAATTTGATTTCTTTTACTACGAGGTCTACAACTCAGAAGGGAAAACAGTCAAGTGTTACTTTGAAGAGGATTTCTCTGAAGATCTCGTACCTAAAGGTGGAAAATATGAGATCAGATATTATAAGGGTTGCCCAGCACATTGTCCTTGACTCTTAAGTCTAGGCTTGTATAGTTGGGTCATGGTCCCAGTATTCAAATCTACTTTCTCTATAGGGAAGAGTATTCTAACGTTGGATGAGGCTGAGAAGGATGGCGGTCCTGATAGCATCTTATCGATATGCGAAGAGAACAATATTAAGAACCTAGTATTAGTTGAAGACTCTATGACAGGTTTTGTCACTGCTCATAATAGGTGTAAAGATAGGGGTATAAATTTAGTTTTTGGTCTTAGGATTACATGTTGTAACGACGTAAATGAGGATGACAATTCTGATCATAAAATTGTAATTTTTGCTAACGATGATGATGGATGCCGACTACTATATAGAATCTATTCATATGCTTATACTAGTAATAGCGGGAAAGTAGATTTTAATTTCTTGAATTCATTATGGAGTGATAGTGTCGATCTAGTGATTCCATTTTATGATTCTTTTATATATAATAATAGTATGCATTTAAAAAAATGTGTACCCAGCTTCTCGAAAATTAGTCCTGTGTTTTGGGTGGAAGATAACTGTTTGCCTTTTGATAAATTACTAGCGTGTAAAGTTAAAAAGTTTGCAGATAATATTGGGGCTAAATGTAAAGATGTAAAAAGCATCTTCTATAAAAAAAGGGAAGATGTCGAAGCGCTACAAACATATAAGATACTCTGCAATAGGAACTTTGGGAAAGCAGCTACTTTGAGTAGTCCAAATTTAAATCATTTTGGTAGTCAAGAGTTCTGTTTCGAGTCATATTTAGAGAAGAAAGAGGTGGCCAATGGATGAATCATTATTAAGGTTTGATAAAAAACAAAAATATTTAGTTTTTGATACAGAGACTGAGGGTTTAAATTTAATCAGGTCAAGACCTTGGCAGGTTGCTTGGTTAGTGGTGGAGGGAGCTAAGATCTTGGAGAAGCATGATATGTTTCTGGATTGGCCGAACTTAGATGTGTCAGCGGGTGCAGCTAAGATCACAGGTTTTACTATGAAAGAGTATAACAAGAGAAAAGAAAGCCCTAGGAAGGTCTGGGAGAAGTTCTCTAAGAATCTTTACGATAAAGATACTCTTATAGTAGGTCAAAATTTATTAGGGTTTGACGTTTATATGGTTAATATTTGGCGCGAGTTAATGAAACTAGAGGCTGATTACTCATATGTGGAACGTATTATTGATACAAGAGCTTTAGCTGTTGCTATAGCTAAAGAGATTCCAGTAGATAAAGACGATTTTATGAGTTGGCAGTATAGACTTATAAATCATAGGGAAAGAAAATTAAAAACATCTCAAGCTTTCCTGCTTAAAAAATACAATATCGATCATGATCCCAAACGATTGCATGATGCTCTTTACGACATCGAGATGAATTTTAAAGTTTTTCGTAAACAGCTTTTTGACTTAGAAATATGAATTCATTAAAATACACAGGATATAAAACGCCTTTCCCTGTAGGTGTTAAGTTGCCAGAGATTAAGATTGAGAATAAATATTATAAAGAAGTCTCATGTGAAGAATCTGCAGATAATTACCAGTTTTTAAGGAAGTTGTGTTTCAAACGTCTACAACAAAAAGGTATTGACAAATTTGATAATGCTCAAGTTTACTATAATAGGTTAAAAGAAGAGCTGTCTATCTTCCAAGAGTTAGGGTTTGTAGACTATATACTACTAAACTGGGACATTATTAATTTTTGCGTAGAGAATGATATACCTACAGGAGCTGGTCGAGGTAGCGCAGCTGGTTCTTTAGTTCTTTATGTTATCGGAGTGACGAATATAGATCCAATTGAGTATGATTTATTCTTTGAGAGATTTGTTTCGAAGAGCCGCGCTAAGAAGATAGAGCATGAAGGGGAGACTTTTCTCGATGGTAGTTTATTGGCTGATGTTGATAACGATATTTCTTATGATCGAAGATTAGAGGTTATAAAATATATTGAAAAGAAATATAAAGGCAAGACTTCTAAAATTTTGACGCTGAATACGTTAAGTGGTAAACTTTGCATGAAGGAATGTGGAAAGATAGTCGCGGAATTATCAGAGATGGAAGTGAATCACATTAGCGACTCGATTCCTAAGCATTATGGAATAGTGGCTAAATTACAAACGGCGTATGAAGAGAGCGAGACTTTCAAAAACCATGCGGATAAATATCCCAAAGTCTACAAGATAGCTAAAAAGCTACAAGGTCTGAACAAGAATACTGGAGTCCATCCTTCTGGGATATCTATTTCTTTTTATGAGTTAGATGATATCATGCCACTACAGACGACAAATGATGACTCTTTAGTTTCGGCATATGACATGAATGATGTAGCCAGTTTGAGTGTAAAGTTTGATATTCTTGGTCTTAGAACATTATCTGTTGTGCATGACGTTTGTAAGGGGCTTGGAATAAAGGCTTCTGATATAGACCCCCATCACCCTAGTATATATGCAGCTTTATCATGCTTAAGATCTCCACAGGGGTTATTTCAGATTGAAGCAGATACAAACTTCAAAGTTTGCAAACTGATCTCTCCTCAGAACTTAGAACAATTATCAGCGGTGGTCGCTATAGCAAGACCTGGAGCTTTAGATTTTAAGGACTCCTACGCTACTTATGTAAGAACTGGCGAATTCCAATCTGTTCATGAGTATTTTGATGACATCCTCAGTTATACTGGAGGTATACCTCTCTATCAGGAACAGTTGATGAAAATGGCTGTAAAAGTAGGTTTTAGCTTAGATGAATCTGAACAGCTAAGACGCATCGTGGGCAAGAAGAAGGTGGATAAAATGCCAGAGTGGAAGGCTAAAATTGATGAGAAGATAAAAGAGAACGAGTTAGATCCTGAAGTGGGGGAAGTCCTTTGGAAAGTCGCAGAGGACTCTGCTAATTATTCTTTTAATAAATCTCACTCTATTAGTTATGCTTATCTAGCGGCGATTACTGTATACTTAAAATTCAACTACCCCCAAGAGTTTTACTTAAGCCTACTGAAGTATACTAAGTTTGAGCCTAATTCTCATGAAGAGATAGCTAAGATATCTCAGGAGCTTTCTTACTTTGACATCGAGTTATTACAGCCAGATTTAAATAGGTCCGATATCGATTTCAAGATCGAAGGTAAAAATATTAGATACGGATTGAACTCTATAAAAGGTGTCTCCACTAAAGTATTAGTGTCTTTACTTGAGTTTCGGGAAGATTCATTTTCTAATAAATATGAAGTCTTTTTAGCCGCTAAACAAGCAGGTTTGAACATAGGGACTCTATCAGCTCTGATACAAGCTGGCTTGTTAGACTCATTTGTGAAACATACTAGACCAAGATTGGTTTTAGAAGCTCAGACCTTTAATATTTTGACAGATAGAGAGAAGAGAAATCTACTTGAACTTGGTGAGTCCTACGATTACGATATCATAACATCAATACATGATGTAAAAACACAAGAAATGGTTGGAGACGATAATAGGGTGATATTTAAGGATAAGAGGTTTGAGACATTTAAGAAAAAATATAAGCCCTATAAAGAAATTTATGAGATGAATAAGGTACATAATAAGTATGCTAATTGGTATTTTGAAGAGAAACTATTAGGGTATAGTTATTCTTATAACATTAGAGAGATATTTACTTATGGACAGGACTTCCACTCTGCTGACGCAGTAAAAGATATTGAGCCTAGAGCAAGGGTAAAATTTGTAGGTTCTTTAACTGACATTATAAAACGGACAAGTAGGAATGGGAATAAGTATGCTAGATTGACGATGCAAGATGAGACTGGTGTTCTAGAAGGTCTATTTTTAGACAGTGAGAGAGAGGGTCGATTAACTAATTATTTAGATTCTGGCAAAAAACTACCAAACAAAGGTGATGTAGTTATAGTATTTGGGTCCAAAGGGGATGATATTGTCTTTCTTGACAAAATAGTGCCTTTAAAGGATAAAATCTATATGAAACTATCTGAACTAAAATAGTGTAAAGAATTATGATGGGTTTAGCCGATTTCAACCTTACACCTAAAGCAAAGAAAGGATTAAAAGATTCTAAGAAGTTTGCTAGGGATAATGGTCACGATTTAGTAACAGTAGCTCACTTGGTATATGGCTGTTTGTCGAATATATCTGATACCTGTTCTCTTAGATTAAAATCTTATGATATAGATTTAGATGTAGAGATATTTAAAGGTATTTTTGAAAAATACTCGAAACAAAACGAGCATTACTTTTTAAGTAAGAAGGGTCAAGGAGGATGGCACAGTGATGTAAACGACACAATAAAGTCTGCGAAAGATTTCTCAGACATGTTCGACAGTTATTTCATTGGTATAGAGCATATACTTTATGTGATTCTGGATTCTGATAATGATTTTATAAAATTTTTATCTAAAAATAGTATCGATCTTCTCTTATCAAAAGATTTGATTGAGGGATACGTCTTAGAAGATAGTATTCCCGCTTTGGACAGGATGAGGGATTCGTTTGTCTCTGAGACTGAAGAGCTTGTCGATGTCGAAGATCTTCAATCTGCATTACCTAATGTTTCGAAATACTGCATAAACTTGAATGAAAAGTATATTGCCCAGAAAAATTCTACTATCTCTGGCAGGGACAATGAAATTCACCAGCTTGTAGAAATCCTTTCTAAGAAAAATAAAAGTAATGCGATTTTAGTTGGAGATGCAGGAGTTGGAAAAACAGCTATAGCAGAAGGTTTAGCCCAAAAAATCGTAGGTCAAGAAGTGCCGCCTCACATGTCTCTAATGCAGATTTGCTCAGTTGATATAAGCGCTATGGTTGCTGGTACTAAGTATAGGGGGGAGTTTGAAGAGAAATTTAAAGCTTTGATCTCAGAAGCAGAAAAAGAGACTAATATCATATTATTTTTTGATGAGATTCATACTATAATAGGTGCTGGTAATTCAGAAGGCGCTGTAGATGCTTCAAATATGCTCAAACCAGCTCTTGCTAGAGGAGACATAAAGTGCATAGGTGCGACAACTACCCAAGAATATAAGAAGTTTTTTGAGAAAGATACTGCTATTAAAAGGAGATTTGAGAAAATAGAGATTGAAGAACCTACCAAGGCAGAAACAAAAGAGATTATATTAAAAACAATTTCTTATTATGAAGACTTTCACAATGTTCGATATTTAGAATCTGATATTGATACAGTCATAGATTTTTGTGAAAAATATTTGAGCAACAAGAAGTTCCCAGATAAAGCATTCGATGTCATTGATCAATTGGGTGCTAGGACTAGGATTAAATACAACAAGATCCCATCTAACGTGGATGACGTTAGAGATTCTTTTTGTAAGGTTCTAATGGACAGTGATAATGATGAGCAATTAGATGAGGAGCAGTTTACTCTCCTATTGAAAGATTACCTCCAAGTAATGTCTCGTTATCAAGAGAATCGGGGTAGGAAGCAAAATATTAGGCAAAAAGACATTCTGGCTATCTTTCAAGAGAAAACTGGGTTATCAGCAAAAACCCTTAATAAAAACCATTCTTCATTTGTATCTTTCTCTAAACAAATGAATAGCGAAGTCTTTGGTCAGCATAAGAACATAGATCTTATTTACAATGCTCTATCTTGTGCTAAAGCGGGTTTGAATGACCCTAGTAAACCCCTAAGTAATTTTCTTTTTGTTGGCGATACTAGTGTGGGTAAGACATATACAGCTAAAAAAATAGCTAAGTATTTCTTTGGTAACGAGAAATCATTTTTACAACTCAATATGAGTGAATACCAAGATAAAACAGCCATCTCTAAACTTATGGGTGCAAATGCTGGCTATGTAGGTTATGACGAAGGTGGGTTACTCACAGAGTTTGTTCGTAATAACCCCAACTGCGTTGTATTGTTCGATGAAGTTGAGAAATGTGAGCCTAAAGTTTTAGACATTTTACTCCACATTCTAGACGAGGGTTATGCTACAGATAACCTTAATAGGAATATTGATTTCAGTAAGACTGTAATCATTATGACTTCTAATATTGGTCATAGAGAAAAATCAGCTAAGACTATGGGGTTTTCCCCTGATAAACAACAAGAGAAAGATATTTATAATGCTTGTGTTAAAAAATATTTTAGACCAGAGTTATTAGCTCGCGTGGATGAGGTATTGATTTTTAATGAGCTGGGAGAACGTGAATTGAGGCAGATCATAAGAAAAGAGCTGTTAGAAATAAAATCCAGACTATTAGACAGAGATATTAATGTAGTCTTGCAAAAGAAAGTTGAGACTCATATCTTTAATAAGATTAAAAATGATAAAAATCATGCTAGACAAATAAAAAGTGTTGTAAAATCTCTAGTTCAAGTCCCGATATCTAACTTCATCGTAAATAATCGAGATGTTGAAAAAATATCCATAAATATAGTTGACAAATCGCTACAATTTGCATAAGATATGGCATGGATAAAGTAAACCTACGGGTAATGAAAGCTATTCGCAATTCGAAAGGACGTTTCTTTGGTCTCTACACAAAGCAGGGTGAATCACTCAACGCTCAGCTTCAGTCTGAAACAGACCAAACAATTGTGGTTTATGATCGCAATTTCAATCGTACCCGCCGCTTCTCTAAAACGAGTATCTCTGGAGTGCGTATTGCTGCTAAAAATTTCGGCAAGACTTTTTAAGTCTTTCTGATTGTGATAATATAAGATTATCGTTCATATTACTCTACCCCCTCCTTGAAAAAGGAAGGGGTAGTTTTATTATAAGGTATGAAACTGTCTTCCCTTTTCAAAGGTAAAGTTTATACTTTTCCACAGACCCAAAACCAAGATGAGGACAGAAATTTTGCTTTAGAAGTATTAAAAAGAATTAAACCTAGATTGCAGGTTTCAGAGATTATTGTAGGTTCGATAAAAAACAATTATGACGTTTTCGTCTTAAAAGATAATATCGGCAAAATCTATAAATTGAAAATATCTTTGGATGATTCTGAAAAAGTGTTAAAAAAAGAATCTAATGTCATAAGAAACTCTGATTGTAAAGTAACACCTTTGTTTGTTAAATATGGTCAGGTAAAGATAGGAGAAGACATTACATATCTCCTTGTAGAAATTCCAGTTTGTGAAAGCGTTGTCGAGTATGGTCGTTCATGCATTATAAATAATTTCGACATATTTATAGATTCATACTTTACATTCCAAAAAACAAAAGGAGTAAGGAATACTTATAAAATATCTTTAGAACATTTTCTGGACAACATAAACCCTTTATCTTATTTACCAGAAGATTCTTTAAGGGCTTTGAAAAGTTATACTGATTATGACTACTATAAAAATTTCATATCTGAATTATCTGAAGAGCTAACTTTATTAACTAAGTCGTTTAAATTGCCTAATAAACAAAAGTGTCATGGGGGCTTATCTATAGACAATATATTTTTTGATGGGCAAGCTTTCTATTTTGATGATTTTAAGGATGTGTGTATGGGTCACCCTTATATAGATCTTATAGATTTAATATTAGACTTGGGTATTTCAGAAGATATACAATATTCTTATCTATCTATTTTTTGCCAAAAAGGAGGCATAACAGAAGATCGAGATCTTTTTAAATCCCTTTATCAGATACAATTAAGAAAAAAACTATTATTCTTAATTACAGAATACATTAAAGAGGTGTATGTTTATGACTCCTACAGATATGATAATGTTCTAAATATAGCAGATATTTTTTCTCATTGTTACGAAAGGTTCTGTAAGGTAAAAATGTTTCATAAAAACAGAGAATTCATCATGAAAACGATCTGCGAGCCTATTTTTGGTGTAAAAGCTTAAGTATGCCACTACCAACGCCAAATGATGGAGAGAAGCGCTCTAAATTTATAGAACGTTGTATGTTAGACCTTTCAGAGAAACGTGAATTTCCTGATGCAAAACAGAGAACTGCTGTATGTTATTCACAATTCAAAAAAGCTGAGAGCAAAGCTTCTATTATAGTTGGTAACTCTTGGGATGATTCCGAAATGTACTATTATTTTTCTGAATCTAGCGAAGGTCCAATGAGTCATTATTTTAAGACTAAAGAAGAGGCTTTGAGTGATGGGTCTAAGATGGGATTAGATGGATATCATGTTTATAAAAATGAGGCTGGCGATAAATTATATATGGCTGGTCCAGATTATAAAACATTTAGTTCTTTGTGGGAGAATATCAGAAAGAAGAAACAAAGAATCAAAAGTGGATCTGGAGAGAAGATGAGAAAAAAAGGAGATAAGGGCGCTCCAACTCCAGAGCAGATTAAAAAAGCTAAAGGTGAGTAACTATGATTAAAAAAATACTGATTTTAACTATAGCTGCAATTTTGACAGTATCTTGTTCTTCTTGTTGAGGGAGAGGGAAATGCGTGACCGTGAGTCATGTAAAATCACTTGAGCCAAACCTAAAAGATTATGAGGTAAAAAATGGGAAGCTTTACCCTAAAAAAATGCATCCTGCATTAGAAAATTTAAAAAAACCTAAAGATTAATTTATGTAGAAAAAGGGGCATGATTCCTTAATATTCTACATGATTGTTCAGTATTATAAGCCTAATTCTAGGAACACTGGGTGCGCTTTCAGTTTCGACATCGGAGCTAACAATAAGAATCAAGAGCCTTGTGTATATATCAGGGCTGTAAAACAATTTTCTTGGAATGATAAAACAAGAACTGGTTCTTTTTCTAAAAACGTTAAGAATCCTGATAAGTCTATTTCAATCAAGCTTAACGAAATAGAAGTAGGTGGATTCATTTATGCTATAGAAAAGTATACCGAATTTTCAGCTTTCCACTCTTACGAAGATAATAAAACTTCTATCTCATTTAAGCCTTACCAAAAGAAAGATGGCACTCCTGCTTTCTCCTTTGGTGTGACGAGGAATTCAGCTAATAAATTTGGCATAGGCGTAGAGATGTCAGAGGGGTACAACCTATTAGAGTTCTGCAAGTTCTTCCTGCAAGAGCTTTATGCCTTTAGATTGCAAAACAATATCGATAAAAGGAAAGCTAACGCTTCTCACTCATGAAGAAAACTGTATTGATTCATTCGAATTTTACTAGAGCTTTTACTGGTTTTGGTAAAAACAAAAAGAATATCATGCGGTATCTCCATGATACAGGTAAGTATAATCTTATTGAGTTGGCTAATGGCATAGAATGGGACGCTCCTAGCACACAGCTCCTGCCTTGGACTTGTAGGGGTAGCTTGCCTAAACCACAAGAGATGCAGGGGTTAACTGCAGAACAACAGAGAGAGCAAGGATATGGCTCTAAACTAGTAGATAGGGCGATTAAAGAGTTTAAGCCTGATGTCTACATTGGTATGGAGGATATATGGGCTTTTAATGGGTTTCATACAAAACCTTGGTGGAATAAAGTTAATACTATGATCTGGACTACTCTGGATAGTCTACCAATTTTGCCTCAAGCTATCGAATATGCTCCGAAGATAAAGAATTATTATGTTTGGGCTTCTTTTGCCGAGAAAGCTATGAATGAGTTGGGCTATGGGAATGTTAAGACATTGAGAGGCTCTTTAGATAAAAATAATTTCCACAAGCTAACTGATGAGAAACGCCAGCTTCTTCGGGAGAGGAGTGGGCTAAAAGATGAATTTATTATTGGATTTGTTTTTCGTAATCAACTTAGGAAAAGCGTCCCTAATATCTTGGAGGGGTTTAAGAAATTTAAACAAGATCACCCAAAATCAAAAGCCAAGCTTCTGTTGCATACTCATTGGTCTGAAGGCTGGGATATTCAGAGGCTTCTAAAAGAAAAGAATATACAGCATACAGATATTCTGACGACTTATATTTGTAATAAGTGTGGCACGTATCATATTTCTCCATTCAAAGGGCAAGAGCAGACATGTGGCGTATGTGGAACTCAAAAATCTGTCAATACGACCAATACGGGTAGAGGAGTCACTGATGCTCAGTTAAATGAAATTTATAATCTGATGGATGTTTACTGTCACCCTTTCACAAGTGGTGGTCAAGAGATACCTATTCAAGAGGCTAAACTTGCAGAACTCATAACACTTGTTACTAATTATTCTTGCGGTGAGGATTGTTGTACAGAAGAGTCAGGGGGTCTTCCATTGGAGTGGACGGAATACAGAGAACCTGGAACTCAGTTTATCAAAGCTTCTACTTGTCCAGAAAGCATATCTTCTCAGCTGTCAAAAGTTCATGCTATGACTCAGGAAGAGCGAGATGAGCAAGGGGAAAAATCTAGGCTGTGGACTATAGATAATTTTAGTATAGAGGTTATTGGTAAACAGTTGGAGGAGATTATAGATGAAATGCCTCCTGTGGAATATGATTATGAGGCAACTCATCTAGAGTTTAATCCTGATTATATACCTACAGGAAAGTTTACGTCTAATGAAGAGTTTATAATAGATCTTTATAAGAATATTCTAGAAGACGATGTAGATCAAAATTCTCAAGGATTTAAACATTGGATGACTAAGATGCAGCAAGGTCAAACCCATCAAGAGGTATTAAATCATTTTAAGCATGTAGCTATTAGAGAGAGACAGAAATCTAAGATACCTAGTATGGAATCCTTGCTATCTAAACAGGGAGACAACAAAAGAATCGCGATAGTTATTCCTCAAAGTGAGGTGGATGTTTTGCTTATTAATTCTTTATTAAAGAATTTTAAATCCCAGTATCAGGAGCATGATTTGTATGTGTTTACTAATCCTCAGTATTACCCTTACATAGATGATAATCCCGCTGTTTACAAATTAATGCCATACAACCCTTCTATAGAAAACCAACTAGTTATGGAGGGTTGCAATGATCATGAGGGGTATTTTGAAATGGTGTTTTATCCACATGCTACAACACAAAAATCATTATCCTATCTCCATAATGGTCTCAATAAACATCAATTTTCTCTCAAGTAAATGTCTCATCTAATAGAAGAATACGCAAAGAGTTTAGGGGTTAAAATATCTGAACCTATAGTCAAGGATCATTTCTTTCCTACATTACCAGAAAAGTATATAACTGTAAACCAAGCAGGTGTATCATCTAAAATTTATTCTCATTATGATATAGTTTTGAGTCTACTAAAGCCTTTCTTGGATAGGGCCGAGATTAAAGTTGTGCAAATGGGCGGGGAAAAGAAAATCGAAGGTGTAGATACAGCGTTAAATATCTCGTTCAAACAGCAATCTTATGTACTCTCTAAATCTCTGGTGCATTTGGGTTGTGATGGTGCTTTAGCTCAATTAGCGAGCAGTAAAGAAATACCTACAGTCACTGTCTACGGGAATGCTTTTTCTGAAAATGCAAAACCTTTCTTTTCTTATCCATCTATAAGTAAAAATATAGAACCAGATTGGGATAAAAAACCTTGTTTCGCTAAAGAAGATCCTAAGAAACAGATCGACACAATAAAACCTGAAGTTATTGCTCAACAGGTTTTGGATTTACTAGCTATACAAAAAGAACCTATAAAATTTGTCACGAAGAATATAGGATCTTTGTTTTCTCGGTCTGTAGTAGAAGTTATCCCCACATCATTTGTCCCTTTGAGGATACCTAAAGAGCAAGAGCTTATGGTTAGGGCTGATTATGGTTGTGATGAGGTTTCTTTCTTGAAGTATTGCAGTAATTATAAAGTCTCCATAACGGCAGACTCATTGATTCAGCCCCACGGTCTACAAAAAGTAGCTAATAATATAAACAAATTCCTTCTATTCATAGACTCAAGCTGGGACACTATCCCTGATAATTACTTCCAAGTTTTAAAGAGTTTCAATATAGATATGACTATGGTGGTCAAGGATAAAGATGACCTTAACGCTTTAAGGAATAAGTACTTCGATATACCAGTGGTTCCTTATGAAAGTGAGGAGAAAGCTCCTTGTGAGGTTGGGGAGGATGCTAGGTTTATGTCTTCTTTACGTCTTATCGAAGGTGGAAAAGAGTATTTAAGTTACGCGCATTGGAAAAAAAGTCTTGACGGTGATAATAAAGTGCTAGATACTCCTGAATATTGGAGAGAATCAAAACATTTCTATATCTATGAGCGCGACTAAAACAGCAAAGAAGAAGGCAGCAAAAAAATTCTATGGACCAGACGCTTACAAGCGTAATCAACATGGGCTACTAGAGAACGCAGAATATGTGTTTAATGAGGATGGATCTGTTGATTGGAGAGCAATGATCAAGGACGAGTTTCTCTACCCAAACAAAGGTTGGTTTGACATGCGTAATATGTCTACTCCCTCATCGAATGAAGGACTGGAGGATAAACAATTGTTAATTATGCTGGGTGGCATCAAGGAGATCGCTAAGATGAGAGGTTACAGCTCTGTAGTTTTTGACGTTGATAATATCTCAGACGGCTACGTTACAGCTAAATGTACAATCCAGTGGGATGGTAATTATGAATCATCTAGCACCACTTACACAGATGTCGCGAATGCTACTCTAGCTAATACAGATGCATTCTGTGCTAAGTTTTTAGAAACAATTGCCTGTAATAGAGCTTTTGTCAGGTGTGTGCGTAATTACCTGAATATTCATATTGTCGGTGCTGATGAGATCGACAAATCAAAGGGTGCTGGTCAAGTAGTAGACACTTCTTCGGGAGCTTCTACAATAACATCTCCTACAGACCTTTTAGAAAAGACTCTCAGAGAGAAGCATGGAGTAGATTCCTTCGATGACTGTAAGAATGTCCTTAGAGATTTGTGGAGGAGCAAGAAGTATCAGAATGAAGATGCTACATCATGGGGTTCTTTCTCTGATATTCCTACGAAAGAGGCTAGAAAGCTCATAGCGGCGCTTAGCTAATGATTAAAAGGATACTAGACCCTGAAGAGTTTAAAGTCTTACTGGATGACATATATGCTCTCTTTGAAGAAGAGAACAAGGTAAATGGCCATGCACTAGTGGAGCATAACAAAGAGTACATCTTTAATGCTTTTGGTAATAAATCCATACTAGCATGGGATTTTTTTGTATGGGGTCATAAGAATGAGTCGAATAAGTTCGATGCCATGATTGCATTTTTAAACCACAAGAACGAGAAATTTGGTAAGGAGATATTTACAGAATACTTGTGGCTTTCTAAGAATCCAAGGGTAGGGAGGAAGCTTTTAGCTAAAGCTATATCTTTCGCTAAAGAAAAAGAATTTGAATATGTGGTGATGAGTTGTGTAGAGGCTCACCCAAAATCCAAAAAAGTAGCCCATTTCTACGAGAAGATGGGGTTTATTAAAGACTCTGAAACTTACATAGCTAAACTATGAACCAAAAAGCAGCAAAGCGTTTGAGAAAAATTTGTAATCCTGTTGACGCTGTGTCAAAAAGAGTTTACAATCGCCTTAAAGACCAATATAATAACCTCCCTGACCATGCAAAAAGAAATTTCATCGACCTCATCGAGCAAAACTACGAAGAAATCCGAACAATCCTCTTGGACCAAAAATAAGATTGGCTCACTTTGGACCAAGAAGAATAACAACGGAAAAAACTTCCTATCTGGAGAGATAGTAATGGATGGGAAGAAAGTCCCATGCTTGATTTTTAAGAACGATTACCAAGAAGGTAATACGCCTCACTTCCATATATACTCCCTAGAAGGGGAGTAAACCTATGCGACAGGGGGTTCTGGAGGATCTGGCGCAGGAGGAGCAGTATTGACCCAAACCTGTAGAGCTGGAATAGCTGCGAGGATAGCATCCATAGCGGCTTTCACTTCAGGAACCTCATCTATACATGACCAAAAAGGCTTACGTCCATTGACTCGTCCTGGGACATTGATATATTCAACGCCTTCGTTGTCTGCAGTAATCAGGACTTTTTCGTTAGATCCTTCATAAGGGAGCATCTCGATAGATAGTGAACCTCCAGTAGGATCTGCTTCAGCAGTGTTAGGTGCATAAATATTAATGCTCCGAAGCCATACAGAGTCAAAAGTCTCTTCTGGTGAAGCTGGGATAACAAAAGGCTCATCGCGTGGAACGGGATCGCCCAAGATCGGATCGGAATTATCAGAGTCTGGCATAATAAATTATATGTTAAAAATTAGTTTAATCTATTTTTTATTACACTAAAAATGACTTTAAGTGACCTACTCTTATTGATGGAGCCACTAAAGGTTTAATTTTTGTTGTATCATAGCAATTGCGGCAAAAACTCACATCTTCGAAGCTAAGGTCTTTAACGTCGAATTTCTCCCCTTTTTTGTTTGGGTCTTCACATCCTTCAATATGAGCGTCTCTTAGAGGGTAATAAGGGTATTCCATTTTTTCATAGATGGATCTGTGGACTTTTGTGAAGCCAAAACCACACCAATCTACCTGAACTAGCTTACTTGGTTGTTCTTTTGCTGTTTTTGTCAACCATTCTACAGAAGTAAATGGCATATGGAGGTTTTTTCTAAAGTAATCTTCGTCCCAATTCCCCACCATTGCTTTATCTCCATAGTCAGATCTATACCAACCAGTAACGAATTTCTTCTCTTTGGGTATACTCATCATGAATTCCACCTGTTGAAGATTAAATTCTACATCAGAATCGATCCAAAAAAGCCATTCTGCTTTAGGTGGGCTGGTATCCATAAAACCTTTACCCCCAGTAGCCAAATAATTTCGGGCAAAGTTGAGAAATAAGCCATCGCAGGTAAAAATTTGCGAGTTATTCTTTTCGCACCAAGATTGTAATTTCAAGTATTGGGGAAATAATTTTCCTTGTATGCCTCTATGATCAATTGGGATTAGAAAAACGCAGTCTAACATGTATTATTATATGTATACAATAAAATTTTAAAGTATGAAAACAGTCGAATTAACAGAAGAAGAAATCCAAGTCACTATCCAACTTATTGATATTGCTGTGAAAGCTAGCGGTCTTAACGCTGCAGAAGCTGCATCGATTCTAGCTAAGAAGTTTGGCTCTCATTTGCAAGAGCCTCCTACAGAAGTAGAAGGTTCTCCAGTTTTTGCTGAAGAGGCTCCTGAGCTAGAAGTCGTTGATCAAAACGATTAATAACATTACTATATAACATTTAACCTACCCCCTACCCTAAACAGGTAGGGGTTTTTTTTATCCTACAATTTAATCGGTACTTTCGTCAGAATATTCGGCATCTATGACTTCTATCTCTAGCTTGCCTATATCTTTACGCTCTCCATAAACGACATAAAAATAATTAAGAGGTGTTTCTGTATTAGACCCTACAGTAATTTCCCCATCACCAGCGATATCTTCAACATAAAGATCTTGATTTGGACCTATAGCTGTGAGTTCTACTGTCATTGAATCAAGGTGAACTAAACCGCCCCAGTAATCAGGCATCTCAATTATATTTGATTTGCTCCTCCCTCTAAAGTAAACCCCGACTTCTGGACCCTCAAGACATGAGTGAACTAATCGTTTACCTTCTTTAGTTGGGTGTTTTATTGAGAAGTTCTTAGAGTTTCCTGTAATAGAACCATCAACAGTAAAGTTAGCGCCAAAAACATTAATGTTATCTCTGCGAATTCTAAAAGTTTCGGTTCCTGCGTTGGCTGTAGCACTCCCGTATCTAAACGAAGCGATAGTTTGTGTAGAGTTTGATTGAGCAGCTTGAACGTAAAGCGTGGTGCTAGTTGAATTTCTGGTTATTAAGTTATAGTTTGTATTACTTGTATTAGTTCTAAATCCTTTTGAGGTAGTAACACCATCAACGTCTAACTCGCTTGCTGGACTTGTTGTTCCTATACCAACACTGTTAGCTGATACATCTACATATAGAGAATCGGTATCAACATAGAAGTCATCGCTACTGTTAAAACCTCCTATTGTAGAATTGTTTTTTCTAAAATAAATATGTTGACCAGACTTAGCGTTTAAAAGAGTATCACCAAGGCTACCCTGACGTAAAGCGTAACCTGAAGTATTGGCCTGATCAAAGTGACTGAATGCAGCGTAATCTGAATAACCTACATAACCTAAATGAGCTTTACCGATAACACCACTAAAATTAAGATCAGGGAAAGCTTCAAAAAATTGTGTAGGGTTATTTGTTCCTATGCCCACTTTGCCACTAGTAGTAACAGTAAGCCTCTCATTCATCCCAGTAGTATTGGTATTATTAATTATAGAAATTCTACCACTTGTTCTTTCATAAATCATACCTCTCTGGTATGTAGTGTCATTAATACCAAAGAGGTATTTAGCATACCTTCCGTTCACATCATATGCGTGAGCCGCAAATGTTCCTCCGTCAAAAGCACCTGAAGCTTGAACAGTTTTAATGTCTCCATCTTGAACATGGAGTTTGCTTATTGGGGATGCATCACCTATACCAACGTTGCCAGAGGAACTCACTGTCATATGATCCCCATTCGCTGAGCCATTAGAGCGGATTTGAAGCAAATCAGCACTTTGAGAAGAATGGCCCTCAATAACTTGAGTGATTGCAGCTGCACTTCTACTAGTTACCCTTTGTTGGTAAGAAGCAGTTGTGCCTAATGCCCAATAGTTAGTAAGTTCACTACCATGCTGTAATACATCTGTAGAGGTAGAACCCACAACATCTAGCTTATTGTTTGGACTCGTTGTTCCTATACCAACGTTGCCATCACCACCGATTATAAAGAACGGATCACTTCCTTGTAATCCAAACTTGAAATCCATAGCAGCGTTATGCAGATTGAACTGCATATCTGTAGTATTATTAAGTTGGATATTTGTGTTACTTGCTACAAAAGATCTATATCTGTTTCCTATGAAAGCTTGATCGCTATCTATGGCTATGTTACCATCACTGACTCTTAACTTATGATCTGGACTATGTGTTCCTATACCAACGTTATTGTTTGCTCTATGGATCGTTAATGCATCAGCCGACAATGAGGAGTTGTAGATACGGAACATATTTGTAGTTGCTCCTCCGACATATTGGTTCTCAAGGCTCCAAGTTACGCTACCATTAATTAAATTTACCTTTGAAGACGCTGTGCTAGTTCCTTTTACGGTAACGGTAGGGGTCGCCGCCTCGACATGTAAAATTGATGCTGGACTAGTTGTTCCTATACCAACGTTACCAGCGGAGTTGATATACAAGCGGGTTGTGCCAGAAGCTCCACCTGTAGTAATACTTACATTATCACCTCCAGCAAATACTGTAGATGCTGTTGTATAATCTATAGCGCCTACTTGAATTACATTACCACTAGTTAACCCAGCTAACTTAAAATTACTCCCTCCAGTATTCTCCGCTGTATAGAATTGATTATTACTTATTAAAACGTCACCACTCGCAACATGGAGTTTTGAATCTGGAGTAGCTGTTCCTATACCAACGTTTTTATTAGACGAAAGTATATACATGGCTGCATCGTTATATGCAGTTCCTCCATAGTATGTATAGGTGAGAGCGTTTGCACTTCCAAAACCTCCAGATATGTGACCAAGAGTCGAGCCATCACTATTCTTTACAACATAGTTACTCATTGCCCAACCTGAACTAGATGTGGTGGAGTAAACAAGACCCCCAGCAGTTAATTTCGTATTCCTGTTGTTTGAGCCTCCTGAAACTAGAACACCATCTGAACTACTTCCAGCTACTTCCAGTTTAGCAGAAGGACTATTTGTTCCTATACCAACTCTACCATCATCTCCATCAACCGTTAGTCTATCAGCCCCACCTGCGAAGACCCTGATGTCATTACCATTTCTATAAATGTACTCTCCTTCAGAAATTGATGCCCCGAATACAAACCCTTGTGACCCTCCTGCGTAAAGATTACCTGATGAGACTATGTTGCCAGTTAGAGAAAGACCCCAACTTGTTGTAGCTAGTTTTTGAACACCTGCATAGTAAAGTTTGACATCACCACCGTCATTATGTGATATCATGTTCTGCGTACCAGCAGCATTTAAAACTCTGAAATTAGTGGCTCTAATTTTTAGATTACCCGTACCGTTATCGTGTATTATTGAATCTGAACCATCATGGTAGATTTCAAGGTCACTGCTCGCACCAAATTTAGCTTTTTGGGAATCAAGCCATGTAACATCACCGAAATATGTACCCCCATCAGAAGGAACAAAATAGTTTTTCATACCTTGCCCATTGTAATCTGTGGCAAAAATATTAGCTATTCTAATCGACGAACCACTAGGAAGACCAATGGTGAATTTTATATTTTTTATAGTAGTCCCCGCATTACTGAGTTTTGTATAATAAAAATAATTTGATGCACTAGAATTTAAAGCTGTTGTATAAGTTGAGCCATTATCGGTGGAAAACTCAACAACTACAGATGATGGTTTCCAAGCCGAAGCCCCAAATGTAATACCACAGTAAGCGCCATATGATAAAGCATTAACATCATCTACATCCGAAAGCTCAAGAGTGAAAGTGCTTCCAGAGTATTCAGAACTAGCAATTGAAACAAACTCTGCATCAGCTCTAAAAAGAGTGTCCCAAGTATAAGACCCTGTCAAACCTGTCGCTGTAACAGTACCACCTTTCTTATTGAAGTAAGCAAGGTCACTCATGAAGTATGGGTTACCCTGCATGTCGTTAGACTCAGGCATCGTCACAGTGAAACCTTTCTTAAAGGCTGCCATAGCAGTAGACACAGTGCCTGATTGGTAATTTTGAAGAATTACGTCACTGTTAAATGTGGCATCGTCAACCACTCTAAATGTTCCATTAACGTCTAATTTATAAGAAGGTGTTGTATCCCCTATACCAACGTTACCCGCAGAATCAATACGAACTCTCTCTGTACTTTGAGTGCCAAAAATAATACTTTTACCAGTGACACTATTTCTTAAAACTAAGTCCCCATCCGTATCACCACTGATTAATTTATTAGAACCAAGAGCAAAACCTATTTGTCCGAGATTTGTTCCACTATCGGAATAATTCAATGCTATATCAGTCTCTGAAGATGTAGCTCCCAAATCTAATTTTTTAAACGGAGTAATTGTTCCTATACCAACGTTGCCATTATAGGTTCCAGCAGTACCGACATACATTTTCGGTCCAAAAACATCGTCATAAACTATTAATCCCCCTGCCGCTCCAGCAAGTACTGCTTTTCCTGCACTACCTCCAGTTCTTTCTAATGTTAATTGAGCGCTTCCTCCAGCCAAAGCTATATGAAGTTTTGTGTCTGGACTAGTTGTTCCTATACCAACGTTTGAACCGTTGACAAAAAGTTTATTATTATGATTAAATGTTAATGACATATTATGATAAAGCTGTTACAGTTATTGAAGTTGATGATCCTCCTAAAAATAGAGTTGTTGCTATGTTTGCGCTGGCGGATGAAGAATTGTTGGTTATGGCTGCCTTCACTCCACTACTATTTAAATCCGTAAATGAAACATCAAAATCATGACTTCCGTAAGGGCCAGTATCCACTACTTTAAAATACACTGGATCTTCACCGTATTGATGAACAACTTCATAAGTTTTTGCGACAGAGTATCCACTTGAACTACATACAAAGGTCACTCTAAAGGCTTGCGCTCCATGCGAGTTAGAAACACTAAAAATATCTTCAGAAGAAGAAGAGTTAACTGTATCGTTGAAAACATGGATGCCAGCATCATTGTTTAATTTAATGTCTCCGCTAACTTCAAGTTTAGCGGAAGGAGAGGTTGTTCCTATACCAACGTTACCAGAGGAATTAAATTGGACTTTTTCTGCACCCGCTACGAGAAATCTCATAGTATCATCAACATGCTTATACATCACACCTCCTCTATATGAAGAAGCACCAGACCCATCCGAAAAGAAAAGGTTTGATTCTTTAGCCGTATTTGATGTTGCTATAGTGATACCAGTATCACCAGAACCTTTAACTACTAGATTATCAGCAGAAATACTAGCGTAGTCACTTGGATTAGAAAGACCTATACCAACGTTGCCGCCATAAGGTTGCAAATGTATGTTGCCACTGTTACCTCCATTGTATGTTTGCCATTGGAAGTTCCCAGCAGACAACCTTCTAAAATAAGAAAGATCTGAACTGGAAGCTCCCCAACTGATAAGTCCACTTACAGACAACTTAGCTGTCCCGCCAGCAGTAAAAGTGCTTGTTGTTCCTATACTTATGTTATTCGTCGTAGTAGCTCCATTGTCAGTTACTTCCTGCAAAGTATCTGCACTACCAACTTGAGCGTCTACATACGCTTTGTTAGCTGCATCTGTAGATGCTGAAACAGTATCCACCCCTGTGATTCTACCTGTGCCTATCAGGTTAATTGTATTTGTTTGGAAAACTCCATCAGCGTTAGGGATACCATTGCTACCAAAACTACCCCAATTTAAATGCCCACTAGAGTTCATCCATAGCGAATTAGAAACCCTACCTGACCAATGGAAGTTTAAGTTAGGAGAGTATTTATCGGCTGATTGAGCAGAGCCAACATTATCTCTCTCTAAAATACTTATAGCAGAATTTTCCCAGTCGTTGTTATTTGTAAGGGTTGTTTCAAAAGCAGACATGCCGCCCTTAACATCTAATTTCGCTGCTGGGTTAGTTGTTCCTATACCAACGTTACCTGCCCCTTCATTGAGTACTAAAATACCGCCACCACCATTACCACTGTTAATGTAAGATCTAGTTTCGTCTACCCAAATTCTTATAGATCTACCAGCAGAAGCAGACAAAACACCTATACCTGCTTCATCAACATTAGAAGCTTGATTAACTTGTAAAGCTCCAAATGAATTAGGATTATTAGAGTTACCTATTTGGACATCTCCGTTTACGTGTAGATTTGCGATAGGATTAGTTGTTCCTATACCAACGTTGCCATTTGCGTCCATCCGCATTTTTTCCCCACCACCAACAGTCCCAAACTTAATTCCTTCTGCTTGTATTAATAAAGGTAGCGTTTGACCTATATTACTTTTATGCGCCGAGATTCTTGCTTGACCTGCTACATTAGCTGATAATTCTAATCTACTGTTGCTTGAATCTTCTACATATAGTTTAGTTGTTGTTTTGATAATACCATCAACTTGAAGAGGGTGAGATGGATTAGTTGTTCCTATACCAACGTTGCCGTTGTTTTTAATACGCATACGCTCTGTGTATGCGCCATTTCCAGCCGCAAAAGAAATGTAGCCTAGATTATGCTTTGTCCCCATATTGATGGAAGCATCAGCGGGATTATACATTTTTAAGAATGTAAGTTCGGCTCCTCCATTGACATAATACTGACCAACAATTTTAGCACCAGCATCCATATCAAGAAGGCTTGTCTGTCCAGCCACCCTAATGTCACCAGCTACATGTAGTTCTGTTGAAGGATTAGTTGTTCCTATACCAACATTGCCAGAAGAGTTGATACGCATTCTTTCTACAAAATCAGAACCATCTGAAGGTCTACCCCCAAATGCTAAATCTCCTTTTGGATTAGCCCCCGTACCTGTTCTTATGCTAGATATAAAGTTTGTATATCTATATCCTCCGTGGCCAAATGTCAGAGCTACTGCGTTACCCGCTGTAGTATCTTCGTTTTGTAGAGCTAATGCATAAACTAAACCATCAGTTAAAAATGACCCAGAGGCTCTTGATATTCTTGTATCAAGCTTAAAACTAGGACTAATTGTTCCTATACCAACGTTGCCAGAAGAAGTGATACGCACTTTATCAGACCCATTAGTCTGTATTTGCATATAATTGCCAGCATTATTATAAAGTATTCTACCTTTCCGATCTACCCCTGAAGAAGAAAAATCTATGTAACTTCCAGTAGAACCGTTTAGCTGTATTTGTCCATAGTTACTATTAAGCCCCATTAATACACCATCACCTGTTGGTGAATTACCTATGGCTCCTGAGACATGGAGAGCAGCTTGTGGACTCGTTGTTCCTATACCAACGTTGCCGTCTCCCCTTAAACGAATAATTTCAGATCCACCCGCTGAAAGTGACGTAAATTTGTTGGTCGCGCCAGAGTCATTCTGTGCGTATATGACTTGTTGATGTGCGCCAGATGGGTTTGAAATTGTTACCTTAAATTTACCTGCTCCACTGTTACCACCTTGACCACCTTGACCTGAATTATCATTACCTCCAAATATTTGAGTTTGAGGTTGGCTTAAGCCGTTGGTTATGAAACCTATTTTTGTTAATTTGCCATCTGCATTAGGGTTTTCTAATCTTAACAATTCTTCCCCTGATGTTGAGGAGGATTTTTCCAAATGCAAAAGTTTATCTGGACTAGTTGTTCCTATACCGACATTCTGACTAGTATCAATCGTTATGGCTGTTGTGTCAGCAGTCTCAAACGATAAATTTTTACTAGCTATTGTGCCGACCTGTAAACCATTAGTATCATCATATCTAATAAGAGCGCTATTACTTCCTTGTCTTAGTCTTATAGCAGCGCCGACAGTAGCATGATAAATATCTAATGTTGTTTTACTCCCGTTTTGATTAACGCTTACTGTCCCAATACCGCAACTCCCACCGTTCATGCACAGCAGAGTTTCTCCAGCATCATCTATTGACAATCTGGTGTTTAGAGTGCCTCCCTCTGAAGCTGCTTCTTGTAATAGGAATCGAGCAGAAGAATCAATACTTTGAGTCCAAACTTGACCATTTGATGCTCTACTTATCCTAAAGGTCGGGGCATTAGACGCTGCATAAACATGTAGATTAGAATTTGGACTAGTTGTTCCTATCCCGACTTTACCTTGTCTATTAATGCGAACAGCTTCAGATGGAACGGCATCATTGGCTACACGAAAAGATAACTGACCTCTCTGGTATCCATCTGTATCTCCTAGAGCTACTATGCTAGCTTTAGCTTTTAAAACTGATGTTTGTCCTGAATACCATCTTCCGTAAAAATCAATACCTATCTCTTGAGAATCATCATAAACGGCTTCATTATTGGCTAGTCGTAATACACTAGAATCAGGACTATGAATATGGAGAGTCGCTTGAGGATCAACCGTGTTTATGCCAACCTCTTGAACATCGTCTTGGCTACCAAAATAAATGCGATTACTGGATGTTCTGAATTTTAAATCTAAACTTCCATTATCGCTATTAATCCTAAACGATTTTCTTGAATTAGCGTCAAACACTCCAAATGTAACATTACCATTCGTAGTTGTGTTAAACTTTTGAAAGTTAGTGCCGACTGTGCTTTTAATCTCTAATTTCGCTGATGGATTAGTTATTCCTATACCAACGTTTGCAGTATCAGAGTCTATAGTAAATGGATACGTTGCCGTATCTCTAGAGTAGAATTGAAACTTAGAAGGGGTTGATCCATTGTCTGGCAAATACCATTTGAGAGTTCCATTATTCAGCATTAATAACTCATGACGAGGAAATCCTCCTGTATAAGAGTCGTTTCCAATGGCTAAAGCAAAAGTATTTTGATTAGCAGTATTTACATGAAGTTTTGCACTAGGACTAATTGTTCCTATGCCAAAGTTATTGCTAGCGTTGAGAGCCATTTGGTTCCCATCTTTTGATCTAAAGATTAAACCATCATCATTATAACCACCTATACCACCGACAATTCCATTATCATTCTCAAATTGAACAACAGAACTATTACTTGCACCTCTATCTAATACTAACGATGCAAAATCAGTGCTTTCAATTCTTATGGTATTTGTAGTAGTAGCCCCCCTGTCAGTAACGGTTTGTAAAGTATCTGCTTCTGGTGATGCTCCTGTCATCACAGGATTGCCACCAACAGTTATTGCTGTTGAGAAATTTCCACTTGTGCCATGAATAGCGCCCTCTACATCTAGTGTAAATTGAGGATCTGTCGTTCCTATACCAACATTGCTTCCTGTAAACCAAATGTCTCCTCCTGTAGCATCTAATCTTATAGGTGCGGTAGAAGTCATTAAAGAATCGCTCCCTGCGATTCCAGTATTGAACTCGATTATGCCCGATTGTGGGCTAATAATGATATTAGACATCGTATTTTATTACACTTTTAAAGGTTCTATTTCCAGTTTATCTATGTCTTTACGCTCTCCATAGACTACATAATCAAAAGAGCCTTCTGCTCCTCCAATTTTTATTAATTTATTTGATTTTTCTATAATAAATAAGTCTTGTTTCTTACCAATTGGGGTAAGAACGACAGTTATAGAGTCCTCATGTACAAGCTCTGACCAGTATTCTGGGAGATCTATTGTTTCTTTATCTGTTGTTCCTCTGACATAGACTCCGTTTTCTGGACCCTCCAAAGATGCGTATTGTAGCTTTTTGTCTTCTTTGGTTGGGTGATCGATAATGAATGACTTACTTGTGGCTGCAAAGTGACCATTAACTTCAAGTTTAGCAGAAGGGGAGGTTGTTCCTATACCAACTTGGCCCTCTTTGTCAACAACCATTCTAACGTTACCATCGGTAAGCAAGGATATTTGGTTTGCCCCTCCGTTTGTGCTAGAACTTAAGGTTATTCTCCCTCTGTTTGTATATTGAGAGTATATTTCAAATAGTGCTGGACCACCTATACCACCACTTGTTCTAATACTTCCTGCAACATCCAGCTTGGCAGATGGACTTGTTGTTCCTATACCGACACTTCCTGCGACAGTAAAATTATCTGCCCCAGGATCTGTTGTGGGGTATTCTCCTATTGCTACGCCGCGAGAAGCATATACAGACATTGCTCCATTGGCTCCAGCGGATAACCGTAACCCGTGGGCTGGGCTTCCTCCTGCTTGAATCCATGCGGCGTTTGAGTTCGCGCCTATAGCTGCATAATGGCTTCCATTGTAAGCTCTAACTGGGGAGGTGCTTGTGCTTTCAACATGAAGTTTTGAAGAGGGATTAGTTGTTCCTATACCAACGTTGCCTTTAAGAGCAGTTGTAACAACACTGTCGTTACCTAAAGTGACCGTGTTAGCACCGATTCCTTCTGCGTTAGAACCAATGACAATTTGATTTGTTTCTCCATCAGCTGCTGCTTTGGTGTTGTAACCTATATAAATAGATTGACTTGGTGTTTCATTTGCAGCATTCCCAATAGCATATCGACCTGCTTGATATCCTATCGCAACGTTTTGAGATGTTGTAGTTAATGAATATAAAGCGTTATAACCTAAAGCTATATTAGAGCCTCCTGAAGTAGCACTCCTTAAGCTATGATTACCTAGAGATAGATTGCCACTCCCACTAGTGAGATCCCCGAATACAGAATATCCAATACCTAGATTACCACTAGCGGAAGTCATATCAGCTCCTGCCCAGAAGCCCATCACGATATTACTATGGCCCGTTATAGAACTCCCGTCCATAACGTTGTTGCCTATTCCTATGTTGTAAACGTTACCACTTTTTTGGTAATTTCCTAAAATATCATGACCTATTGCTACATTATATTGGCCATTTGTTAAATTACTTAAAGACCTGTTACCTATCGCAAGGTTAATACCCGCTGTGGCAATTCTTTGCAAAGCTAAATTTCCTATTCCTATATTGTTACTCGATGATACTCTATTCTCACCAGCAGAATCACCTAAGAAGAAATCAGTTGTACCAAAAACTCTAGTTTCTAACCTGCTACCCCCAGAGTTTGTAAGCACAGATAGAGAATCTGAAGCTACAATTTCTTTTACTGAAGAAACTGTAACTGTTCCAACAAACGCACTCTGACACTCAAAAGTTAAAGGCCCAGTACTTATAGCTTTTACAGATAAAACCCGAGTTTGGTTATTGGTGATATATACGGTCTGCTCAATACCACCGAAACTAACCTTATCTAATCTACCCGCTGTGACATTTGTGGTTTCTATCTCGACCCTATACAACTTGTTAGTTGTAGCATTTAAAGTACTTAGTAAAACATCTGTACTCCCAGCAGTATGCGTATAACCTGTAGCTATAGAACTACCCGACCAATTTGTTCCTGAAGCCGTTTGAGATGCTACTATTTCAGACCCCAGAGAAGCTGTATCTGAATCTGCACTACCTACTACATGTAGTCTTGAATCGGGGCTTGTTGTTCCTATACCAACGTTACCCGTGCTATGAGCTATTACTAATCTAGGAGTATTACTATTCTCTACAATACCGAAATAAGAAGTAGGGACTCCTGCTGAAGCTGAACCTCCTCCAATACCAGCTAGCCAATTATAACTGGCTCCCCTGTGAAATTGTAACAAAGCTCCGTGAGTAGCTGACCCATAAAACCTACCCAATACACCTGTTGCGTTTGGATCTCCTTCTACATGTAGTTTAACATTTGGATTAGTCGTTCCTATGCCAACGTCACCAGAGGACTCGATACGCATTTTTTCACTACCAGCAGTATTAGTACTGAATCGCATGGAATTATCAGCATGTTCATATTCTATTTGACCTGCTGAACCAGCTGTATCCGAGAACCTTATAGCAGAATTACCTGTAGTGCCGACCCCGTCCTTAATATCTAAAGCGGTGTAACCTGAACCTGACGTTCTCTCTATTCTAAGCACTGTTTCATCAGGACTCTGAACATGGAGTTTGGCAGACGGACTCGTTGTTCCTATACCAATACTATTAGTTGTAGTATTACCATTGTCTGTTACTTCTTGAAGAGTATCTGCGCTACCAACTTGAGCGTCTACATACGCTTTGTTAGCTGCATCTGTGGAAGCTGTAACCGTATCTACACCTTGTATTCTACCTGTTCCACCTAATGTGATACCTCCACCAGAAACAATTAAGTTACCTGCTGTCGCTACATATGTAGGAGTAATTTCTAAAGGAATAACATCGAGTGAAGAGCTATTAGATAATCTAAACTTAACTGTTTGTCCTACTGTGCTGTGGTTAATAAGCGCCGATCCTGAACTGTTAAACGTTAAAGACCCGCTCTGAATCTCTACCCTCTCTACCAATACATCACCTGCAAAAGTTGCTGTTGTGCTACTACCATTACCAAGTCGTAATATTTCTGTTCCTAAATGTAAAAACTGTAAACCATCTCCCACCGAGCCGTGATCTTGAAACCGCGCTATAGTGCCAGTGGAGTCTATCCTTAACCTTTGGTTGAATACATCAATCTCTCTAATGTAGAGAGTTCTAAAATCTAAAGAATTTGTAGACCCTAAATCAAAAGAGTTATCCGTGGTTGGTAGTATATGACCTGCTACATTTATGCCACCATCTACATGGAGTTTTACAGTTGGATTGGTTATTCCGATACCAACATTGCCATTATGAGCTACACTAAGTCCTTCTGTAAGAGTAGTGCCTCCATTGCTAGTCGTTAGAAAACCAAGACGTGCATCTGATCCTGACGGCCCTGCAAAGGATCTTATTGCGGAATGAGGACCGTTTCCACCTGCTCCAATTTCCCATGCAATACCTAAATAATCATTAACACTGTCTGCACCTGATTTTAAATATAGAATGTCCTCACTATTAATTGTTGAACTTGTTACAGAAAGTTTTGAATCTGGACTAGTTGTTCCTATACCAACGTTGCCAGATGTATCAACTCTTACACGTTCAGAGTTACCTGTGACGATCTTTAAATCTGTGCTGGAAATTGTTCCAACTTTGCCCAGACTATCTTCTGATGCTATTGCTGTTCTTACAGAGTTTGTAGAATCTTTAGCTTCAATATGTGGATTTAAGCTACCAATAACCAAAATCCCATCTGAAGAAGTACCTCCAACATTTACTTCTAACTTTTTACTTGGACTCGTTGTTCCTATACCAATACTATTCGTCGTAGTATTCCCATTGTCTGTTACTTCTTGGAGGGTATCTGATGCACCAACTTGAGCGTCTACATACGCTTTATTAGCTGCGTCTGTAGCGTCTGTTACGGTATCTACACCTTGTATTCTGCCCGTTCCACCTAATGTGATATCGCCGCCACTTACGGTTACATCACCTGCAAAGGTTGCATTTTGTGATGAGTCTAAAGTTAAAGCGGTAGTATTAAATATTTTAAATAATATATTTGCTGATGCCCCACATTGTAAGTCTAAATTTTGGCTACTTGAAAAGTAGCTAGATCTAATTTTTCTTACTGCTATACCTTCATTAGCATCTACCCTAACTTCACCGTTAACATGCAGTTTCTCTGCTGGGCTAGTTGTTCCTATGCCAACTTTACTGTTGACTAGAGTCATAAACTCACCCGTGGCATTTTCAAATACAAATGGATTATCATCAGCGGTTGATACAAAAGCAAAATCACCAGTGGTATCTCTTCTTCTTTCTATGTAATTCTTTTCAGTAGCCCCTTCGTAAAAAGATAATCGGGCAGAGGTGTTAGCATTAATAGTTCCCCCATTTGATATAATTAGTCTAGTGGTAGCTGTTTGATCTTTTCTAACTTCTAACAATCCGTTTGGACTATTTGTTCCTATACCAACGTTACCATTTGAAAGAAATCTCACTGACTCTGAACCGCCTGCCCAGATTGCAAAGTTGTTTGTAGTTACAAGCCTTGATTGACTTGAACCTAGCGATAGAAATGAAACTGTATCTGTAGTTCCTGATGGTCTAAATATTGCGCTACCATTTACATCAAGCTTTTGCGACGGACTAGTTGTTCCTATACCAACGTTACCCCCACCAGTAGACATAACTATATTAGCAGTACCAAGATCATTGATATACACTACTGATCCAGCTTTACCACCTCTTATGTAAGTGTCTTGACTTGAACCATAATTAAAATGAGAATGGAAGCTATCCCCCTTAAATTTAGAATGCCCAGTGACTTGTAGTTTAACTCCACTGTCTGGACCAGTGGACCCAACAACAAAAGAAGAAACGGGGACAGATACATTACCACCTCCACCGTTCAGATATAGGGTTGTATTTGTATCAGACGTATCTGTTACCTGAATAGAATCTCTGCCTATTTTTATTTTTCTAGCATCATCTTCAACAGTTAGCGCAGTAGCTCCATTACCTGTTGCGACGACATTTAGAAGACTTTCTGGACTAACTGTTCCTATACCAACGTTACCGCTTGTATCAATATTTAAATTGTTGGCATGAGTGCCAACTTGAAATCCAAATGCCCCTCTACCATTTTCAGCAGAAAGATACACTGTTGTATCATTATCATTAAGAGCTATAGCTGCTTTATTGTCTAGAGAATTAAAGGAAGCTACTATGTCATCTGTTGCCGCTTCTACATCTAATGTATGATTAGGTGCAGTTGTCCCGATACCAATTTTTCCTCCGTATGGATTTAAAGCTAAACTGTATGTGGTGTTTGCAGTTTGTCTCCTTTGTTGTATTAAGCCTACACCATTTGATAGGGATGCAAAATAAGTTCCATAATAAGTGTCAGAGTTTGCTAACAGAAGAGTGGCTGAAGACACTTCTGTTGAATTCAAAGACGGAGCTGTATTTGGCCCTGATATAACCGTTCTTTGAGTCGGACTAGTTGTTCCTATACCAACTCTACTATTAGCAATATCAACATGAACAGTCCCATCTGCTACAGCCTTATTACTAGAGTTACCGACAAACAATCTACCCTCATTCAAGTTAGGAACAGCGTTTGAACGGCCAGCACCCATTACTGTAATAGACCCAGCAGAGTTATCTGACCTTGTGACCTTCGCCATTTTCTGAAGAGCAGAAGCTTCTCCAGTGGGTGCAATACCAGTTAGCTGACCAGCAACGTCACTAACAAACAGTTCATCACCTTCAGAATAAGCACTAGTATCTAAACCCCCAATAGAACCAAAATTAACAACCCGAACATTCGCATTAACACTTACAGTTTCTTTTGAAACACCAAAGGCTGGCATTTTGTTAGAGTCATCTGAGTCAGCTTTAGCAACAACAGTGGTGTTGCCACTAACACCAGAGATATAAACAACATCACCCGCAGACAAAGCTTCTCCAGCTTTAGCTCTAAATGATACCGCCCCTCTCAGGTCGCCAATAAATTCATCTGCTTCCACATCGGCAGTAGTGATAATATCGTTTGTAGTTGTATTTCCGTTATCAGTTACATCTTGCAGGGTTATTGAGCTAGCTGCGTCTCCAGAAAGGAGGTAAGGAACACCGTCGTTAGTGATACGATTCCCTTCTCCAGTTCCGAAGACATCTCCGACAAAACTTGCATTGTCCCCGCTTAATGATGGTATTGGTTTAAATGACATCTGACTCTTCTTCCTTTTCTATATATATATTTACATCTAAATCCCAAAAACTGCAGGATTCATTTAAAGAATTGAACCAATACCAACCATCTTGGGGGTATTCGTAAGAATCCTTTTCTTCTTTTACTAAAGACGCTATTGGGGATGTCACAGAGTTGGGGGCGCAGAATAGATCCTCCCCTTCTAACTTATAAAATCCCGAGGTATAATATGGTTCTAAGTTCATGTCGTGATTGTCCATCCTTTGTTAGTGGCTATCGCTTTATCGTCATCTGTTAAAGTATCTCTCGCAGGAGTATTTCTGACATCAATCACCCTACTAGCATTGCCTAAACCGCTGAAAATAGCGGTCATGTTCTCTCTATCAAATTTCGTGTATCTATAAGAAACGTTTTGGGTGACTCCTGAGAGAATACCTCCTACTTCTAAAGACCAACATTGATTAAAAGTGCTAGCATAATTCGTCGCATTTGTAGCATCAATGGTTGGTATGTATTTGATTTGGTGGACAGAATTAAATAGCTGATCGTAAGTTGTAATATTTGAAGCATTATTGTTTATTCCAGTGAAACTATCTGGTAAGCTATAAATATTAGTGGATTCAAGAGATTCTCCGTAATCTGTTACCCCAGCATTCCCAAAACCGCTGCAAACCCCTTCTGGTAATGAGGTTATTTTAAAAGTAGCGGATAAGAAATTATCAAAAGCATTAATGTGACTAGCCGATTCTGTAGTAAAACCAGATGGGATTTCTTTTAGTTGATAGCATCCATTAAAAATGTTCCTAAAATCAGTGGAATTTGTAGTAGGTAATCCATCTATCGATTCTAATTTGTGACACTGATTAAACGTTTGAGTCATAGATGTGCATCCAGTGACATCTATAAGAGGTAATGATCTTAACTCGCGGCAATTATAAAAAGCGGAAGGCATCTTCGTAGCGCTTGAAAAATCAAAAGCTGGAATTCTCTGTAATTTTGTACAACTATAAAAAAAGTTTGTGAAGTTAGTTATATGAGAAGTATCAAAATAATGAATGCTTTTAATAGATTGGCAATGAGTAAAAACATTCTGAAGTCCTTTATAATAAGTTACGCTAGGAACTTCAAAACTTTTTGGAATTTCTTCTAAATTATAACAATTATAAAAACACTCGTCTATTCTTGTAGCACTTGAAAAATTATAATCAGGGAGATGAGTTACACTACGGCAATCGCGAAAAGCTCTATAGAAACTAGTGGCATTACTCGTATCTATATAAGGAATAGAAGTTAAACTATTGCAATTGTAAAAAGTAGAACTCATATTGGTTGGATAAGACCCAGAAATTCCAGATGGAACTTTAAGAAGGCTTCTATTTCCCTCAAAAATTCCTGCAATATTACATCCAGATGCGAATTGAAACTCTGGATACTCTTGCATATTAAGACAATTGCGAAACGCAGTAGTCCAGTTGGTAACATTTGATGTGTCACCCACTTCAAAACTCCTCAATTCTTCCATATAATCACAAATATTCTGGAGGGTTTGTATAGAATCGATATTACCAAGTTTTACATGCTCTACCTGTAGAGGTATATTTTGACTAGAGCTTGTTAGATAGATATTAGTTAAATCTGGTCCATTTATATGGATATCTAAATATGCTCTAGATCCATAATGCTCGCTTGGAGTATCTGGGTGATCTTCCAGTATATCGATTCTTTCAAATAGATCTGACCCAGATGGAGTCACTGTAAAAATTGCTTGTCTATAAGTGTAACCATCCTTATGCACAAACTCTGTAGAAGCAGGTAAGTCGTCAAATGAATATTGATGCCCTGTTAATGCATTATCTGTATTATAACCAGAATTACCATCGCCCCAATCAACAAAATAATTATCTTTCGCTCTTAATCCTACTCTATTTTGGAGAATAGGACTCACTGCGAATAGAAATGCAGCTTTTGATTCTCCAGTTGGTATATCAGGCATATCAATCCAATCAGGATTTCTAACCCAAGGGGTTGGTTCAAGAGGGGGCAAAATATTATCTGCGTCCTCAACCGTGATATTCCTTATCTTACTATTTCCTACTCTGACTCCCATAATATTATATTATATACCAGTTTGAACCATCTGACTGAGTTGCGATTGATTCAAATTTTTGATTAATTGTCTTAGATATATCTCCGTCTATATATCCAGCCGAAGGGGTTACAACGACACTATTAGTGGTGATGTTTTTTATGTTATAAACATAATTACTATTAATTGTAGCTGACGGCAAAGTGATATTCACTGTAGAACTCCCGCTAACTAAAATTGTATAATCTGTATCTGTAATTGTATAATTAGAAGCAACAGTCTTTATAGGGTTAATTACAGGAGAATTAAAATCCTCATCTGTTATTATATACATCGTAGACGCATCTGGGGTAAGAGCGTCATACTCAGCTTGAGTGAGCTTAACTATGTAGTGGACATCCTCAGATGCTACCGCTTGTCCACTAGGTATAGAAAGAACTCCGCTTATGCTTGCTGTCCCTGTAGCTGAGAAAGCTCCAACAGTTATAGCATTAGTTGTTGTACTACCATTATCAGTTACATCTTGAAGCGTTTGCGTTTCCGCAGGAGAATCACCTGAAAGGAGATAGGGAACACCGTTGTTTGTTATGCGATTACCTTCCCCCGTGCCTTCTACATCACCAGAGATATAAGCGTCTCCTCTGACATCAAGCAATGCTGTCGGGTCAAAGGTATCTGTAGAGACCCCAGAGAATACAGCTAAGCCATGATTGGCTTGCATTTGGATGGTATTAGCGGGAATATTAGCAGCTCCTTCTGCTCCTACATAAATTCGTGTGGCAGAGGCGCTAGAAAAGTTAGATCCTAGAGTTAGTTCATTGCCGTTATCATTAGCAAATATAGAACCCCAACCTAGACTCAAATAGCGTGATGCTACAGTGGTATGATATACATTGAATTTGGATCTTGCATTAATTGTTTCATTGTCTTCGGCCCATAAGATATTTTTGTTTGAGCTATTCTCTACTAAGAACCCCGTAGTTGCTCCAGCACCATTATCGACATGCAATGCTGCGCGAGGGTCTACTGTTCCAACGCCTATTTCATAAGTTGATTTTATAGCAAAGGCATCTGTTCCTATTGTTCCATTATGTTGACTACCGTTTAGAGCTATTCTAAAATCAGCGCTATTTGCTGGTTGATAAAAATGTGTAGCTTTATTAGACGCTCCCCCGCCGATACTTGCTAAATAGAATTGAGGTTTTTTACCATTTGCCTGAACTCCGACCAAATCTGTAAAGTAACTTTGCCCTGTTTGAATTGCAAATCGTGCATTACCAGCCGTTCCAGAGAGAGTGCTATCTCCATAAAAAGTTAAAGTTCCAGCATCTTCTTTAATTGTGTGGGCTTTATCTGACCCTTCGACTCCTCTGAAAGTTATAGAAGATTCTTTACCTCTAACTAAAATGTGACCATTTGTAGCACTGCTTGATGTTCCGACTTGTAAAGTGTCATACTCTGATGGGAAATCAACAAACCCTCCGTCACCAACTCTTAAGGTATCTTTGTAATATCCTGTAACGCCAGATATATATGGTCCCGTAGAAATGATTGATGTGGTTGTGGTGTTACCATTGTCACAAACATCTTGAAGCGTTTGTGTCTCCGCAGGAGAGTCACCAGAAAGGAGATAAGGAACACCGTTGTTTGTTATGCGATTACCGTCTCCTGTCCCAAGAGTGCTTCCATCTATAATTAAGTCATTAACAAAATGACCTGAACCAGAAACATCTAAAGTGTAAGATGGGTTATCTTGGAAGATACCGAGACCATGATCTCTTATGGTAGCGACATCAGTTTGATAAGCTTGTAAAACCAACTTGCCATTTGTATTGCTCCCTCCTCTAACATAACCTTCATTATTGCCAGCTCCAGCTCTAAAGGTGTTGTTTGAACCCCAGTTCATGTTGAAGCTGCCAACTGGGAAAGTTTCTGAATTACCGTTAGTGAGAGTAGCGTATGTGTTACCAGAAGAAGTTTCTAATTTAAAACCATCAGCGACTCCATTACTAGCAACTGTTAATTTTTTATCTGGACTAGCTGTCCCAATACCAACATTACTGGTTGAACCCTGTATTGTGAGAGGTGTGGTGGTCACCCCACCATCATTTACCTTAAAGAAGATATCTTGGTTACCACCAAGGTTTTGCAAAGTAAGATCACCTCCACCGAAATCACCATCTAATTGAATTGAGGCATCAGTAACACCATTACCTAAAGTAAGATTGCTTCCTGATATATGTGCGGCTTTGATACTGGTGGTTGTTACGTTCCCGCGATTAGTAACAGTCTGTAAAGTATCAGCTTCTGGTGGGTTGTTCTCCCCAGTAAGGACAGGAACACCACTAACAAATAAACCTTCTCCAAATACTCCGCTAGTCGGCACATGAACGCCACCAGCGAAATTTAATACCATTGCATTCGCACCAGTGGATAATGTTGGCGTGGAATTAGAATCACTAAATACAAAAGCTCCTCCATGTCCCGCTTGGACTTTAGAATAAGAACCAGCTACTACACCGTCATCGGCTTTGATTTCGTTAAAGTCACCACCAAGAATAACAGAGCGGCTTCCTTCGATTAGATGATTATTACCACCTCCTATGACATTTTCTTCTCCACTTATAACATTTGATGCTCCAGCTCCGATAAAACTACGGTTGCTATTACCGTGAATTGTATTGCTCTGGCCTCCAACAATAACCGAACTACCCCCTTTGGCTGTGTTACCAAAACCTCCACCTATAAATATACCATTTACTCCAGTGGCTTTGTTTCCATGACCTCCAGCAATTACTGAATAGTCAGAACCTAAAACATCATTATTGTAACCGCCTACACTAGAAGAATATTGGCTATCTATTACATCAATTCCAGAACCACCCCCGATAAAGTTAAAACCTAATAAGTCTCCAGATATTTGGTTTTCAGCACCACCTACCAAAGTATTAAAGTGTCCACTAATAGCATTTCCTGTTCCTGCTAAAATTGCTGAACCTGTAGCTGGAGAAGCTCCAACGATAGTTCCTCCACCGCCGACAGTAACAGAGTTTGTTGGGAACAACTCCATTGTATTGGAAGTAGAACCTATCGCAACGTATTGACCTTCTATCTTTCTTACTTTTGCTCCAAAATATAAGGTATCTGTTTCTACAGTGTCGGGTTTTATAGATAAATCGCTATTACTATTGAAAGATACTCCAGCTGACCCCTCAAATTCTACATCGTTAGTTGTTGTGTTTCCATTGTCCGTTGTTTCTTGTAACGTGACTGAATCTACTTGAGTATCTACATAACCTTTTGATGCAGCATCTGTTGAGGCTGAAGGGGTTGCGGGGATTGTTACTTGACTTGTAAATTTGCCAGCTCCTGCGACATCTAATGAGACTGTTGGAGCTGTTACTCCTATACCTAATCCATTAGAATCTAAATGAGCTTTAGTCCCTCCACCATTGAATTCCAAATAGTTGTTAGTTGACCAAGTAATTTTTGAGTTTCCACCACCACCAAACTGGATGTTGTTAGAAGATAGAACCATCGCAGAGGATGCACTATCAACAGCGAATCTCATCTGAAATACAGGATCGCAATATATTCCATTGTTTGATCCAGCGAATTGAATCGCCATGTCAGAGCTATTGCCTCCATCTAAAATTATGTCCTCACCAGATATGCCTCCTGCGACTTGAAGTGGTTTGCTAGGATCAGTTTTTCCTATCCCTACATTGCCAGTAATGAAAGAATTGCTACCATCTCCAGCTAATCTAACCGTTTCATTAGAACCTGTATCATACAGTCTTAGTTGACCACCCCCAGCAGAGAATTGAACTATTCTCGCAGCTAAACCATTATCGGCTTTTCTTACAGAGAAATCTGCTGATGTCCCCACTATTGTCAAAGCATCATCTGGACTAGTTGTTCCTATACCAACGTTACCGTCAGACCCTCTTGAGAAAATTGAAGCTCCACCATTATATCCGACACGGAAATCTATGTCTTGGTTTTCGTTTCCATTAAAATGAATTAAATCTTGAGTTCCTTCAGAGAAGTCTGCGAAGGTAAGTCCTCCAGCAGTAAACACAATACGATCACCAAACCCCTTCATGTGGGTGTCAGGATCTCCTTGCCATCCGTGTATGCCGAAAGCTCCTTTAGCTAATACATCTTCAAACAATCCAGTAACACC
>WLWI01000150.1_pt1 | contig 95209 bp, 86 predicted proteins | sample 6701501 | NCBI WGS metagenome assembly WLWI01 (sample SAMN12718690, study PRJNA515312) | sponge metagenome | isolation source: marine sponge | host: Mycale hentscheli | place: New Zealand: South Island, Marlborough, Capsize Point | collected 2014-11-01 | reverse complement strand
TCAACGGATGATACTTCTTCATAAGTGCCTCCATCGGGGGGTGTCTTGTTAGCCAGAAGAAATATAAATCGGTTGGCCGTTTTCTTGACACCGCAACTATGAATTGCACTTATCAGGTGAATCTAAGGTCTATTACTGTTGAAGAATTCTTAAAACCCCTGGCGGCCTGGGTCCGGCTGCAAAAGCGGGGGAGGGAATCGCCCCGAATTTTTAAGAACGCTTCTAACTTAATCTGTATCCTTTCTATGTAAAGTAAAATATCCTTCCCTCAAGATGAACCATACTCTCATAATAGCCGCATAAAGCAGGCGGCATAAACGCGGCCTCATCGAGACTCATCGACGCTAGGCCAGGCTGGTTTCTTGGATCAAGACTTCGGTGGGTATACCCAATCCTTTATTGAGTTTGCGGATCATGGCCAGACTGAGAGGGCGTTTTCTGTTGAGGATATCCGCTACGCGCTGCCGGCTGCCGAGGAAGGCCTCCATATCCTTGCGGATCAGGCCCTGCTCTTCCATGCGTATTTTATCGCTTCGACGGATCAGGTGGGTCGATGGGTTCGTGCTTGTCTTCCCAGGCTTCGACCAGCGTAATGAGCACGTCCAGCCTGTCGCCTTCCAGCGTGCCTGGTTCGGCGTTCCAGAGCCGGTCTATCTCCGTTAGTGCTGCGGCGTGATCTGCTGCGGTTTTGATGGGAGCGATTTCCATATCAGCTCTCTTTTTGGCTTGCCGCAGCAGAAATCCATTTCCCAAGCCGTGTTTGGATGCCAATGAGACGTCGCGCTGAAATTGTACCGATTGCACCGTGCAGTAAGTCTGCCGATACGACGGCAATTCGGGACACCCGCACAAGGCTGGTGGCCTTCAGGCCGGTTTGCGAAAAATCTGCATCCGTATCGCGCACGATATCGTCCATGCCGGCAAGTTGTTGCTGAAGTTGGGTAGAGATCATGCAGACGAGCCAGTCGTCGTGCGAGCCGGGCAACTGGCGCAGCACTAAAGCCGGGCGCACTTTGCCGACTGTCTGGTCCGTTTGAGGAAACGTGAAGAGGACGACCTGTCCCTCCTGAATCACGAGGACGAATCCTTTAGGTCATCCAAGGTATAGGGTGTTTCCTCATCCTCCATGCCCCGCATAGCCGCAGCGAGAGAAAAATCCGACCAATTGCGGTCCTCTTGGGAAGGTTTTAGCTCCTGCTGGCGGTATTCGATAAACTCGATAAACTGAAGTACTTCGCGCTGGGCTGTATCCGGCAGGGTTTCTAGGTGCTGGATAATTGTCTGCACTGTCGTCATGGAAGTTCCTCGGTCAGAATGGTACCCGCCGCTGTTGCTTTTAGTATAGGTCCGGTGCGCTGGGTTTTCAAGTTGGCGGGTACACTTCGGATATAGAACGCTCCTTATACTGCGTCAGGCCCGTTTCCTGGATCAAGACTGAGGCTTGGATGTCCAAGCCTTTATGGAGTGTGTGGATCATGGCCAGACTGAGAGGGCGTTTTCTGTTGAGTATATCCGCTACGTGCTGCCGGCTGCCGAGGAAGGCTTCCATAGCCTTGCGGGTCAGGCCCTGCTCTTCCATGCGGTATTTTATCGCTTCGACGGGATCCGGTGGGTCGATGGGTTCGTGCTTGTCTTCCCAGGCTTCGGCCAGCGCAATGAGCGCGTCCAGCCTGTCGTCTGCCGGCGTGCCGGGCTCGGCGTTCCAGAGCCGGTCTATTTCCGTTAGGGCTGCGCCACCGCGTGCATTGCTGTGGTTATGGGTAGTGGGCTACGAGGAGGAAGGGCTATAAACCGGTGTCTATGTTGCTTTCTGCGATTGTTGGTTCTGGCTCCAGTCAACTACGCGTTCTGCATGCTCTTGTTCTTTCTTGCGTACCATAGCCGCTAATCGGCGCACGTCATAGTCATGTTCTCGGCTGATCTCATCTTTTATTTTCCACAGGGCGGTGATAACTCCATCCTTCATAGGACGTACCTCCTAATAATTCTTGGGGCGTGCAGATTTCAGGGCACGGATAGCCATGCTGGGTACATAGGTCACGAATTGACGGCTTAGTCTGGGCATTCTTTATAGCTCATTACCCATAACTTGTCGATATCAGTCTCAGAGTGCCTCTACTATAGAGCCTGGGCGCCGGCTTTTCAAGCCTTTAGTCCGTTCTTGTCGCCGACAGATCCTGTTTTAATTTCCCCCTTGACGGTTTTGCAGGTCTGGTATTCGATGAGCTGCGTGTGATCCCTTGGGCGAGGCATGAGAGGAAGCATGAGTTAAAGAAGGGATCCATGTGTAGGGCTTGAGTAGTGTGTAACCGCAGCGGAGCTCCGACCGCTGCGTCAGATGCAGCGATCGGAGCCCGGGGCGATCTCGATGTAGGGCGGGCAGATTTAGCCCGCTCCTGAACTGCGTTTAATCGTCATCATCGTCGTCATCATCGTCGTCATCGTCATCATCATCGTCGTCGATTTCATCGGGACCATACAGCATGAGATTTTCGATATCGTCGTCGTCCAGGGCGTAATTGTAGAGGACGAAATCGTCCATCAAGCCGTTAAAGGGGAAGGAGCCGCCGAAGTGGTCGCGGCCAATGGTGGCGCCCCCCAACCAGTCCGAGGGCAGCCGATCCTTATTGTTCGGCTCGATGCGGGCTATTTCTACGCCGTCGAGATAGGTCGTCAGCCTTTGCTTGCCCTTTTTGACCAGGGCCAGGTGATGCCACTGTCCTATCGTCGGAAAGGGCCCCGTCGCGTCGTCGAAATAATCGAAAGCGGGTCGGTACTTATCTGTATCGGCGTACCAGTGGTAGAGCTCTGCGGAGAAATCGGTGTGGAAGGCCTGTAGTTCGTCGTTGCTCTTGGCAAATAACAGGCTGTGGCAACAGGATCCCGGCACTGGTTCGTCTATGTTGATCCAGGCGGCCAGCGTAAAAGATTTGCGCGGTGTTTTGGCGCGGGGGAAGTTGGCGCCGTCCAGATCGAGGTAGCCGCCGTTCTGCAGGCGCATGGCACCGGCGCCGCGGATGCCCGCCTCCAGGTTGACATCACCGACGATGAAGGCGTCGAGGCCGTTGCCCGACTGGTCGGGCATCTTGCCGTTGTCGATCTGCTCAAAACCGTAGTACAGCACCAGTTGGTCGGGATCGGCGCCGACCTTGGGCAGGGGCAGGTCGGGTGCTTTCGAGTAGAAGCCGGCTTTGTCCCCGGGGGTGAGAGTTTTGCCGACAATGGTGGTGTTCCAGCGCAGGCGGGCACCCATCGAGGCATTTTCATCGCAGGGCACCGGACTGCCGGGCCAGCAGGTGTACCACAGGCCCGAGTAAAATCCCAATATCTGGATGAACTCCCCTTCGGCATCTAACCGGTCTTCCAGGCCGCAGAAATTGCCGTTGGGGTCCAGGTTTTTTGGGTTGACGACTGGGAGGCCTTTCCCATCGACCCCTCTGAGGGGATCGTCGTCCGGGGTGATGGCGTCGAAGTCCGCGAAGATATAAATGTCGGCTTCGCTGATGTAGGGGAAGCTGCCCCGGATGAAAACACCGTGGTGGTTGGTGAGAATTTCGCCGCCCTCAATGGCGCGGACGAAAAAGAGTTCGCTTTTGCCGTTGCCCAAGGTGCCGGCCGCTTCGAGGGCGGCGGCAAGCCCGCCGGTGGGATATTCGATGGTATCGTTGGCGAAGGGGATAGCGCCGGACTTGCTGTAATGCTTCACCGAGTACACGTCGTGGATTTTGGTCTGCTCGCCGTTAATCAGCAAATCCTGTTCCCTGATCGCTTCGTTGACGCTATTGGCGGCGCGGACGTGGGCTTTGTAGAACGCCTTTTTCTCTTTCTTCGACAGATCGAGGAAAGAGCTGCCGGTGTACAGGTGGAATTGCAGTCCTTCGGGGCTTATGCGCCAGGCAAAGGGCGCCCAAAAATCCTGGTTGGAATTGTCGTCTACCAGGCAGACTTCATTGTCCTGCTGGGGGCCGGCCGGCTTCTGGGCGCCAAGCGCCTGCTCCACTGGACCGTCGAAGGACAGAAGGAGGGACGTTTCCCCGGTAGTCGGATCGAGCGATTGGTGTTCGACGGTATAGCCCTGGGGGATAAAGAGGTCGGCAGAGGCCGACGAATGGGTCGCATGGTCATTGTCCAGGGCCAGGGGCGCGGGCGGTGCCGGGGCGTTGACTGCGGCGGTTTGCGGCCCGTCGGATGAGATGGACTTCAGGGCGTCGCCGCAGCCGGCCAGGGCGATGAGGATGGCGAATAACCACGGTTTTGGGTGCTTCCACTGGTGCTTTCGATGGGTTTTCATTTTGGCCTCTTTGGTCGGTTGGGTATATATGGATGCGTCTCCCGCCAGGGCCGGTGGGAGGCGCATCTGTCAATTAGTCGGTGTGGGGGAGGCGGATCAGGGCGTTGTCGTCGTAAAATGTCGTGTTATTTAAGCCGCCATCGTCCCTGAATTCAAAAAAGCCGAAGTGGGCCCAGCGGCCGGAAGCGGCCTTGTAGCGACCGGTCCCGCCTGTGGCCTTTGTAATACCGGAAAAAGTCCCCTTACCCGTATCGGGGTCGAACCCGTCGACAGCACCCCAGAAGGTGACCTGGAGTTCGTCGCCGGTTGCATCGGTCAAAATGGCGTTGCCCTGGCCGTAATGAATGCCGTCCGGGTTGCTGCAATAACTCCAGGCAACCTCGACAGGGCCCGTGGCGGCGTGCTCGCCGCTGCCGCTCAACGATACCGTGGCATGGCCTTCTGGGCAGGTGCCCCGGGGCGACGGACCCGTTTCCACAGTGATACTTGTGGTTGCGCCCGTATTAGACACCATATCCGGACGCAGGCCGCCGGCCATGGAGCGGGAGACAGTCAATTTGGCGGCCGGACCGTCGGAACTGCCTTCCCACAGCGTTTTGAGGCCGCCCCAGCTGGTCCGTTCGACGGCAGGGGCGGTGGTGGCGCTGAAAAAAAAGGCGGCCAGGAGACTGGAGATAAGCGCGCTGCGTTGCATGAGATTGCTCCTCGTGGCAAATGAGATGTGCACTGTGATGGCGGGCGCGCTGCCCGCCGAGGATTGCTTGCCGGAGGAGTAGCACAAGGTGTGCCAAGCCTTTTATGTTGTAATTTTTAGTTCTAAGTATTTGTAAAATATATAATTATTGAATTGTGTGATAAAATCTATGGCTGCCTATGCCGTCATTATATATTCACAGCGGTCGATCCTTCGTACGGTTTTCCTAGCACTGGTGTACCGCATCTGGTACGAAAATGGGCGGCAAGCGAAGGGTATCGATAAACGGGCCCGGGCAAAGATACCGTCTGGTTGTTTGGCATTTTATTTGCCTTTATACTCATCGCGCTGGCTGTTGTGCCGCTAAACAGAGATTTACTAAACGTATATACCTGGTTGAGCAGGCGATGAAGATTCTCCTTTTTTGGTTCCCCCTTGCCCTTTTCTGGGCATTTCCGGCCCGGGCCCACAAAGGTCTGGTGGCTGTGGCCGTGCCAGTGGCGGATATTGCGATCGACGGCGATCTGTCCGATTGGCCCCAGGATATGGTGCGTCACTGGCTATGCCGGCCCGGCGATATTCCGCCGCAGGATGGGTGGGGCGATGTCAATGGTTCTTTTAGGATCGGGTACAACCAGGACGAGAACGCGCTCTACATCGCCGTGGAAATGGTCGACGATTCAATCATCTCGCAGAGTCCTCTGCCCCACAATTGGCGCTATCAGGATGGCAACGAGATCCGTCTGCAAATACCCCATGCCGCCGAGTCGGTGCAGCCTTTACTCTATTATGTTTGGGGGAGGACCCGCAGCGCCCGGGTGCGCCCTGACGGCGTCTTCGGCCCCGAGTTGTCCTGGGAAGCCCAGGTGGAAATGCGCTGGGGGGAAGACGGGGTAGACTACGAATGGCGGCTGGATCTGGCGCGGGCCAGTCAGGGCGAGGTGCAGTTGCGGCCCGGTCTCGTCCTGGGGTTGGACGTCAAGTATCTAGACCGCGACCAGGGAGGGCCGCTTCCCACTGAAATGAAATGGGGCGGCGATAGGGGCAAGGATTGGAAAAGGCATATATTGGGCGATTTGCTGCTGGCGCCCAGTCTGGCCGAAAGTCCGGTGGGCGTGCTCTTCGGCCAGGTCCGCACGCGGGAGGCGGGTCGGCCCTACGCCGGTTTTTTCCTCCAGGCGCACCGGGATGGAGCTGCCGTCGCCGCCGTCTGCACAGACACCGCAGGCACCTATATCCTGCCGGTGGTCCCGGGCACCTACACCTTGCGGCCCTATCCCCGCCAGGGCGCCGAAGTCTTTGCCAGTGACCCGGTTGCCATTGCGGCGGGCCAGCGGCGGCGCATTGATATGCAGGTCAATCTTCCGGGAGGGTTGGCCGGCCGGCTCATCGACAGCGCTGGAGTGCCCCAGAGCGGTCTGTACCTGGAGGCGTACCGCGACAGCCAGTGGGTGGCGGGCGCCCTTACCGATAGCGTTGGGGGTTACCGCATGGATCTGCTGGCCCCGGGGCAATACTCACTGCAGACCCGCCAGGGGGTCGAAAGCGCGGAAAATCCGGTTTTGGTGGCCGCCGGGGCGATCAGCCGCGCCGATTTGTCGGTAGTCCCCTGGCCGACGTGGGCCCGGGCAAGCTTCCAGTTGAATGCCGATGTTTTTACCGATTTTGTCGCCGCGTTCGAGCGTCAGTGGGCACCGTTGCTGCATCGGCAGTTCGGTGCCCCTTTGCACCAGGTGGCGAGTGATAGCCTGTTGACGGTCCGTTTCCAGGTGGCTTCGGCAGGCCATTATCACCGGGGATCCAACGACCTGGGCAATGACGCTGAAGGTATGCAGGTGGTGGCGAGCATACGACATCGTTTTGCCCCGCACAGTCTGCGGGATGATCTAAGGCTACATCGCGCCCCGACGGGTGCGGGCAAGACCGTGAACCTGGGGCCGGGCACGAGCCAGCCGTTGGGGCCGGGGACAAAATGGACGCCTCGGCCGCAACCCGTCCCTGCCGGCGACGGCACCCAGGTGGGCGTTTTTCACCGCTTCGATGTCAGCGACGGGCTGGCCGCCAATACGGTGTACAGCATAAGCCAGGACAGCGCCGGGGACCTGTGGTTCGGCACTGAAGGGGGGTTGAGTCGCTATGACGGCCAGACGTTTACCACCTATACGGCGGCCGATGGTCTGGTCTACGATTGGGGGCTTGCCAGTCTGCTGGCCCATAACGGCGATCTGTGGTTTAGCACCGGGCAGCCACAGTTTGGGCCCGGCGGAGCGCTTATTCGCTATGACGGCCAGACGTTTACCACCTATACGGCGGCCGACGGCCTGCCCAGAGTAGCCCCTGGCGGGGTCGGTTTTAGGCTGAATGACTTATTCCAGGACCGTCGGGGCGATCTGTGGATTGGCACCAAAAACGGCGGCCTCTATCGCTACGACGGCACCCAGCTGACGGTCTTCACCAACCGGGATGGGCTGACTTCCAATCATTTTTTCTCGAATGGAATCGCGCAAGACAAGAAAGGCCATATCTGGTGGGTAGGAACTAACTCCTCCGCCGATTACGGTGCCGAACTCAGCCGCTACGATGGTCGCCGTCTGACCCAGTTCACCAGCATCGACGGTCTGCCCTATAAACGCCTGACGGCGTTGCTAGCCGACCGACGAGGCGACTTGTGGGTGGGTACGGAGGGAAATGGTCTGGTCCGGTTCGGTGGCGAGGAGATCGTCCACTTCGACTGGGCGGATGGGCTGGGGGCGGATAATATCCAGTCTTCTTTGGAGGCCCGGGGCGGCGATTTGTGGTTCGGTACGGATAGGGGTTTGAGCCGTTACGACGGCCAGCGTTTTATCAATTTTACAGCCATCGACGGTCTGGACGAAGGAGATATCTCCTGCTTATTCGAGGATCGGGCCGGTACTCTATGGGCCGGCACCGGCTATTTTGGCAGTGGTGTCGGCGTAGTGCGCTATACGGGGGACAGTTTTGCCGCCTTCACCCGGAGCGCCGGCCTGCCCAGCGATGAGGTGCTGGCCCTGGCTGAGGACCCCAGCGGCCATCTGTGGTTGGGAACCGAGGGCGGTTTGAGCCGCTACGACGGCGAGATGTTCACCAATTTCACCACGGCTGAGGGGCTCGCCTTTGACAAAGTAGCCGCCGTGTTGCCGGATCCGGACGGGGGGTTGTGGCTGGGGCACGGTCTCTGGGTCGGTTGGATCCAGGGCGGGGTCGGTTTGAGTCGCTATCGCGGGGACGGCTTCGATCGCCTGACGCAAATGAACGGTCTGCCCACAGGCTGGGTTGGCAGTTTAATCTGGGATCAAGCAGGCCAATTGTGGGTTGGCACGATCGGGGGTTTGAGCCGCTACGACGGCGAGGTGTTCACCAATTTTACCACGGCCGAGGGGTTGCCCCACAACCGGATTCAAGCACTTTCCCAGGGGCGGGATGGGCTGCTCTGGGTTGGCACGGCGGGGGGTTTGAGCTGCTATGACGGCGAGGCGTTCACCAGTTTTACCACGGCCGAGGGGTTGCCCCACAACCGGATTCAAGCGCTTCTCCAGGCTCGGGACGGGCTGCTTTGGGTTGGCACGGCGGGGGGGGTGAGTCGCTATGACGGCGAGGCGTTTACCAGTTTCACCGCGGCCGAGGACTTGGGAGCCAAAAGCGTCACAGCACTGCTCGAAGATCGGGATGGCTATTTGTGGATCGGCACCCAGGGGGGCGGGCTCAGTCGCTACGACGGCCTCATCTTCCAGACCTTGACCCGGCAGGACGGCCTGGCTGGCAATACCGTCAATGTCTTGCTGCAGACGGCGAAGGGCGATATATGGGTCGGCACTTCCTCCGGGCTCACACGCTTGCGTCTGCAGCCGGATCCGCCGCGGGTGGAGATCGTCGATGTAGTCACCGACCGCCGCTATGGTGTCGTCGAGGATATCGAGCTGCCCACTTCGCAGCCGACGCTGGCGGTGGAATTCCGGGGTCGCAGCCTCAAGACCCGGCCGGGGCAGCTGGCCTATGCATACCGGCTGGAGGGGTACGAGACAGAGTGGAAAAGTACGCGCGCCACCCGCGTCGAATACATCGACTTGCCGAGGGGCACCTACCAGTTCCAGGTCAAAGCCGTCGACCGCGATCTCGACTATTCGGAGCAAGCAGCTACTGTGGGCGTGCGCGTCCACTGGCCGTACGAGCGCCTGGGTTGGGGCACCGGCCTGGTTATAGCGGTGCTGCTGGTAGTCTGGCAGAGCGCCCGCGTGGTACGGCGGGATCGGCGTTTGAACCGGGCCAATCAGCAGCTCGAAGACCAGAACCGCGCCCTCGACCAGGCGCGCCAAGGCGCCGATGCGGCCAATGTGGCCAAGTCGCGCTTTCTGGCCAATATGAGCCACGAGATCCGCACGCCGATGAACGCCATCCTGGGCTACGCGCAGATCCTCAAGCGGCGGTTGGGCGCAAACGCGCAGCACCGCCAGGCGGTAGAGACCATCCAGCAGAGCGGCGACCATTTGCTGCAATTGATCAACGACGTGCTCGACCTGTCCAAGATTGAGGCCGACCGCATGGAAGTAGAAACGGGCGATTTCGATCTGGCGGCGGTGCTGGCCAGTCTGGGGGGGATGTTCGAGGTGCAGTGCCGGCGCCAGGGATTGGGCTGGCGGTTGCAACGGCCGGGCGAGGGGCCGCTGCCGGTGCAGGGCGACGAGACCAAACTGCGGCAGATCTTGATCAACCTGGTGGGCAACGCGGTCAAGTTTACCCAAGAAGGCGAGGTGCGACTGGAGGTGGCGGCGCTGGAGGGCGAGCGCTACGAATTCGCCGTGGTCGATACCGGACCGGGTCTGGCCGCCGATGAGCAGGAGGCGCTGTTTCAACCGTTTCAGCAGGGCGCCGCCGGTTTGCAGCAGGGCGGCACGGGATTGGGGCTGGCGCTGGTGCAGCGGCATTTGCAATTACTCGATAGTCGGCTGGAACTGGTGTCCCAAGTGGGGCAGGGGGCGCGGTTTTCCTTTGTATTGTATTTGCCGGTATCCCATCAGGCCATCGGCGCCGAACCGTCGAGGCCGTCTGTGCAACGTCTGGCCGCCGGCGTCCGGGTACGCGCCTTGGTGGCCGACGATGTGGAGCACAATCGCGCCATTCTCGGACAGATGCTCGAAGATATCGGCGTCGAGGTCGATACAGCAGTGGACGGGGCCGACGCGCTGGAAAAGATGGCGGCGGAGACGCCCGATATCGTCTTGCTCGATGTGCGCATGCCCAGAATGGACGGGCTCGAAGCACTGCGGCGGATTCGGGCTGAAAGCAAATGGGATGGTGTGCGGGTAGCCGCCGTATCGGCCTCGGTCCTGGAGCACGAGCAGCAGGCCTTCCTCGACGCGGGTTTCGAGGCTTTTATCACCAAACCGCTGGTGGCCGGGCAAGTGTACGCGTGTCTGGGGGAATTGCTGGGGGTGGAGTTCGAGTATGATGTGGATGTCGAGGAAGAGACCGTGGATGTCGAGGATTGGAGCGAGTTGTCAGTCCCCGGCGATTTGCTCGACCGGTTGGTAGAGGCGGCCGAATTATACAGCGTCACCGAGTTGGAGGATTATATTGTCGAACTGGAGGCGTTGGAAGGGGATTATCAGGCGTTAGCGGAACGGCTGCGGGGGCTGGCCCAGGAGGCGGATATGGAGAATGTTTTACAGATTCTGGGAGCACTCAAGCGTTCTTGATGGTAGGGCCTTTATTTACATCCTCAAGAGGCGTATTATCGCCTTTTTCGGCTAAGGCCGCACGGGCCGTTTGCAAATCTGCTCGGTCTTCTTCGTCCATGTCTGCCTCAGCTAGAATAGGAACTAGTTGGTCTTCTAAGTGGGCGATAACCTGGGCTTGTTGGTGGAGTTGGTTTTTGAGTTGGGCGATAGTATGCCACATCTGTTCGGCATCTATATCGGCGCGTTTTGCCTGGGACATAAGGCGCCTCCTGTAGGTGATGAGTCGGTCGTTGTGGAATAGAGGCTATTTGGCAGATCCTTGGGCGCTTAAACGGATTTGATTACTCCGCCCGTTACTTCGCTTGTTTAGGTGAGGTGCATGTATAGTTCGTCGGCGCATAGTTCGATATCGCCGTCCCAGGCTAGAGCTCGGTAAGGTTTGATCTGTACCGAATCAAATACCCCAGCGTCTTCCCAGGCTTTAAATACGCCGCGTCCAGCCAGATCGGAAAGATCGATTTCACCTTCGACGCCATCGTCGTAGCGCAGATAGATTCGAAAAATGGGGCGTGCCTGGGCCGCTACAGGTCGGGGCATGGCAAAGGTCCTGGAACATCGTACGAGAATCAGTCAGATTTCCTATTATAGTTTCTGGGCATCGGATTTTCAAGTGATGACTAAAGGTGAGACCATGATCGACGCGCTGCAAAACCGCATCCTGCTAGTCGACGACCAGCCCGCCAATCTAAATGTCCTGCGCCAGGTGCTGGAGGATCACGATTACCAGGTGCTGCTGGCCCCCAGCGGCCCGGTGGCCCTGCGCAATGCCGCCCGGGCCCAGCCCGATCTGATTTTGCTCGATGTGATGATGCCCGAGATGGACGGCTTTGAGGTGTGCAGACGGCTCAAAGACGATCCGGAAACAGAGGCCATCCCCGTCATCTTTATCACGGCGCGCGATTTGGCCGGCGACATCGACGCGGGTTTTGACCAAGGCGGCGTCGACTATATCACCAAGCCCTTCCGAGAACGCGAGGTGCTCAAGCGGGTGCAGACGCATGTGCGGTTGTACCGGCTCAACCGCGAACTGGCCGTGAAAAACGCCGCCCTGGAACAGGAAATCAGCCAGCGGCAGAAGCTGTCGGGGCGGCTCGATATGATCGCCGAACAGGAGATGGCGGACTGGGGCCTGGAGGGTTTTGTCGGCGACAGCCCCACTATCCAGGCGATATTCGAGCAGATCCGCCTGATGCAGGAAAACGCCGCCACGTCGGTGCTGGTCACCGGCGAGAGCGGCACCGGCAAGGAGCTTCTCGCCCGGGCCATCCACTTTGGCAGCGCCCGCCAAGAGGGGCCGTTTGTGCCGGTGAACTGTGCCGCCCTGCCCAAGGAATTGGCTGAGTCGTTGCTCTTCGGCCATGTCAAAGGAGCCTTCACAGGCGCCGAGAAAGACCGCGCCGGCCATTTTGAAATGGCCCACGAGGGGACGCTGTTCCTCGACGAGATCGGCGAGATGCCGCTGGAATTGCAGGCCAAGATGCTGCGCGTATTGGAAGACGGTGAAGTCTGGCGTATTGGGCGGGACAAGGGGACCGTGGTCGATGTGCGGGTAGTGGCGGCGACCAATATGGATTTGCCGCAGCAGATTCAGGCGGGGACTTTTCGTCAGGATTTGTACTTCCGCCTGGCGCGCTTTACGGTGGTGGCACCGCCGTTGCGGGAGCGGGCCGAGGATATTCCGCTGCTGGCCGGCCATTTCCTCAGGCTCTTCGCCCGCGAGATGGGAAGGGACGAACCGGACGTCGAAGCCGAGGCCCTGGCGCGGCTGCAGGATTACGCTTTCCCCGGCAATGTGCGCGAATTGAAGAATATTGTCGAGCGGGCGCTCATCGAGAGCCGGGGCGGGGCCATCGGCGTGCAGCACCTGCACTTTTTGCCAGAGGAGGGGACGGGGGCCGCCGAATCCAAGGGCGGAGTCGAATTGCCCATGGATATCGACGAAGCCTCGACCCGCGCCGAGCTGTGGGTGGTCAAGCAGGCGCTGGGCCGCACCGATGGTAACTTGACTGCCGCGGCGCGTCTGCTGGGTAGCAACCGCAATCGGGTGTACCGGATCTTGGCGCAGGAGGAGGGCTTGGGCCCGGCGGCCGAGTAAAAGTCAGGCCACCCTTTGTTCGCGATTGCGTTATTTAATTCTGTATCGCTTGAGTCTTACTTTTCAGGAGGGTCTTTTGGATACGACCAAATTGTCGAACAATGGGCGAGTCGTCATCCCCCAGCGGATCCGGGAACAGTATGGTTGGGAGGCAGGAACCGAATTCATCGTCGAGGGGATTGAAGGAGGGATCGCCTTGCAGCCGGTAAAGAAGATAAAGCCTACGACTATAGACGAGGTGTACGGTTGCCTTCCCTACCAGGGACCCCGAAAGTCGCTTGCAGATATGGAAGAAGGTATCCGCAAAGGGGCCCGGTAGGGTGCGTCAAGGCGATACGTCCCTTTTGGCCCCTTAGGCCCGCATATCCAGGTCGCGCGACAAAATCCCCGGCTGCATGTCCCGGTGTTGCCCGCCGATCATTTCCTCGACATAGCGCGACGATTCGGCGATGGCCGCTTCCAGCATAATCTCGCCTTGTTCCACCGTGGCCCGCAACGGCTCTTGGTCCTCCTGGTCAGCCATCGCGTCGCGGCGGATGGCCTCGGGCATCAAAGCCATGGCCAGGGCGGTCTCGTATTCTTGGGCGTGGCCGGGGATGCGGCCTTCACAGTGCTTTTCGGAGATGTGGCGGCTGAGATTCCAGTACGAATGAAATTGCACGTTGATGTTTTCGTCCTGGCTGCGGAAGTACAGTTGCCACTGGCGCAGAATCCCGGCCATGGGGGCCTCGTTGCCGCCGTGGCCGTTGAGTACCAGCACGTTGTGTATGCCGTGGCGTACAAAGCTTTCGACCACGTCGAAGATCAGCGCCAGCCAGGAGCCGGGCTTGGCGGTAAGCGAGCCGGGGTGGATCATGTGGTGCTCGGAGATGCCGACAATGGTGGGCACGGCTACCACCACCTGCGGGTATAGGCTCAGCGCCGCCTCCTGGGCGACGTGCTGGCAGGTGGCAATATCGTGCTCCATGGGCAAATGTTCCAGGTGTTGCTCGGTGGCCCCGGTGGCTACAATGGCGGCCTTGAAGCGTCCTTCTTCGGTGGCCTGGCGAAATTCGCGCCGGGTGAATTTTCCCACCATCACATTGCGTTCACCCATGGGTTTTATTCCCCCTCCATGACGGCCTGGATCATCGCCTGGATATAGCCGAATTCGTAGGCCCAGGCCTGATACCTATCCGAATTGGGGTGACCGGGGGCGTGGTCGGGGACGCACATATGCGGGTAGCCCACTTCTTTGAGGGCTTTCATATTGCGATACATGCTCATCACGCCCTCGTCGGGCCAGACTTCTTGGAATTTGTTGCGGCCACCGACAATATTGCGAAAGTGGATCAGATGAATTTTTTTGCGCGAGCCGAAATAGCGGATAATTTCGGGGACGTCGTTGCGCGGGTCGAGCGAGGCCTCGGCCATGCAGCCCAGGCACAGATTGACGCCGTGGTAAGGGCTGGGGCAGATCTCGATGAATTTCTTGAAGCCGTCGGGGCCGCCCAAAACCCGGTCGACGCCTTTAAAACCGGGCGGCAGCCAGGGGTCGCAGGGGTGGCAGGCCATGCGCACTTTGCACTCGGTGGCCACGGGGATGACGCGCTCTAAAAAGTGGGTGATGCGGGCCCAGTTCATTTCGGCGGTAACGGGCTGGTCGTAGCGCGGCGAGTCGTCGGCTTTTTCCAAGTCCCAGGTGCTGTAGCGCGAATTGCCGCGGCCCAAGGGCACGCTCTCGGTGCGCTGGTTTTCCATTTCGCACAGATAGTATTTGATCGCCGGGATACCGACATCGGCGGCCTGGCGCACCATTTTGCAGACCAGCTCGATTTCGGCGTCGCCCTGGGCACTGGTCTCGCGCATGTATGTAGGTACGGTGACGCCGTCGGGGGCCAGTTGGGCGATGGGAATGGCGACCATTTCTATTTCAACGCCAAAGCGGGCGGCCTTTTCCTTTTTGGCGGCCAGATCGTCCACGTCCCAACCGTCGTCGTGGTTGAAGTCGATGAAATTTTCGTTTTTGTGGAAGACGCCGTGGCGGGCCAGGTATTCGAGGTCTTCGTCCGAGGTATTGAATTGCTGGGTGCCGACATGCATGGCGGGCTCCTGGGGAAGGGGATGAGGGGCTGAATCGCAGTTAAGGTAAAGGGTTGGCAGGCGGTGGGCAATAATCGGCTATTAGGCGAAAAAGGCTGGGATTGGCGGACATTTAACGCCATATTCCCTGGATCGAATGGTGATCTGGCAATAATTCGTTAAAAGGAGGTATTTCATGTTTAATCCCGCCCGTAAATTCTTGCTAGCTGCGGCCCTGGTCGGGGCCATGTGCCTGCCCGGCTACGGCAATGTGGAGAACAGCCCGATTGGAGGCCAACAATTCGAAGGCAAGATTGTCGTCCAGGCTTCCCCCGAGGCCGTCTGGGCCCTGCTGACCGACCTCGAACAATTTTCGGCCATTATGGGTTTCAAGTGGCTAGACGGCAAAAAGCAGGTCAATATGGTCGGCGATACCGCCCGCATGGAGGTGTGGAGCGACCCGTGCACCTACCTGCTGACCTACGTCAAACCTCACCAGGAGTTGCGTTTGGCCCTGGAGCCGGACAATGCCTCGTACATTTGCCAGAAGCGCTGGTTGCTCAGTCCGGCCGAGGGCGGGGGGACCCAATTGCATCTGATCGACCGCTATACCGAATCGGGCAGCCAGAGCGCCGAAAGCCTCAAATCCCAGGTCGAAGCATGGGAGAATCACTTGGCGCAAATTAAAGCGGCAGTAGAGAAATAAGTCAATGCACCAACTTTGAGATGACGAGGAAGATCTATGGCCGAATCTTTTGCCACCATGAGTCCCAGGGAGCACTATCTATTCGATTTGCAGGGCTTTCTGGTCGTCCGCGGGATTGTATCGCCCGAGCTGGTGGTCGCCCTCAACGAGGCTCTCGACGCCAATGGCGACAAGCGTCGCGACGATCCAGCCCGGTCCGCCGGTCCGGCTTTGGCCGGTAGCGGTGAGCCCCGCGGTCTGTACACCGGCATGCTGGCCTGGGAGCAGCCTTGGTGCCAGCCCTTCCGCCAATTGCTGGCGCATCCGCCGCTTATTCCCTATCTCAATGCGTTTTTCGGCCGCGGCTGGAAAATGGACCACGATCCCTTCATTTTTACCTCGGCCGCCGGCACCGAAGGGCTCAATTTACACGGCAACGGCCAGGTCGATTTCAACGGTTCGCGCTTTTATAATTTCCACAACGGGCGCATGCGCTGTGGTCTGATCAATTGCCAGTACCAATTGACCGATGTCAATCCGGGCGACGGCGGTCTGTGCGTGGTGCCGGGCAGCCACAAGGGCAATTACCCCTGTCCCCAGGATATCCGCCTCTACGAGGCCGATCAGCAGGTGGTCCATCATGTGGCCATGAAAGCGGGCGATCTGGTGATTTTCAACGAGGCCACCATGCACGGAACGTTGCCTTGGAAAGGGGCCGGGGAGCGGCGTTCGCTGTTCTATCGTTATACGCCCAAGTATTTGCACTATACGGGTGGGGTATACGAAACCAAGATGCCGGCGTGGGTGGACGAATTGACGCCGGCCCAGCAGGCGGTATTGGAGCCGCCCTACGTCTATCACCATCCACTAATTGAAGACGATGGTGAGACGGTGGTACGACCGCGTCGGGAGGGCGAATAGTGGCAAATGTTCAAGGAAAAATAGTCGCCACCGGGCCGCAGGAGCAGGTCGCGGTGGATATATTGGCGCCGTTTGGGCCTTTGGTGGTGGCCCCGGAAAGTACGGAGGAAGCCCTGCTGCCTTTGCTTCCGGGGGCTGTGGCCCTGTTGGTGCGCGGCGACGGCGAAGTGGGGCCCCGGGCCATTACGGCGGGGACCGATCTGAAGGTGATTGCCCGCAGTGGGGTGGGCTATAATAATGTCGATATCGAGGCGGCCACTAAGCGCGGTATTCCCGTAGTCTTCACGCCGGGGGCTGGCGCCCGGGCGGTGGCCGAGGGCGCCATGGCTTTTATGCTGGCCCTGTGCAAGCGTCTCAATTATTGGGACGGCGAGCTCAAGGGCGGGCGTTGGGCCAGTCGTTTTCAGCCCGATACGGGCGATCTGGAAGGCGGCGTTTTGGGGATTGTCGGCTTGGGGCGCATCGGCCAGTTATTGGCGCAGATGGCGGCACCTTTTGATATGCGCGTGCTGGCCTTTGATCCGTTCGTGGGCCAGGATGTGGCTCAGCCGCTGGGGGTTGAATTGGTGCCGTTGGACCAATTGCTGGCCCAGGCCGATTTCATTAGCCTGCACGCGGCGGCAACGGCGGAAAATAAAGGCCTGATTAACGGCGACAGACTGCAACAAATAAAGCGCGGCGCCTATCTGGTCAATCTGGCCCGCGGCGATCTGATCGAAAGCCTCGATGTATTGTACCAGGCCCTGCAGGACGGCCGTTTAGCCGGGGTTGGCTTGGACGTCTTTGCGCCCGAGCCGCCCGATATTGGCCATCCTATCTTTGCCTTGCCCAATTGCCTGACGGCGCCGCACGCACTGGGATTGTCGAACCGGGCCAAGGAGCGCATTTTCAGGGCCATGGCCGAGGACGTGGCGGCGGTGCTGCGGGGTGAGCGGCCCGAAAATGTGGTGAATCCGGACGTCTTGGGCTAGCTCCGAGCCTGGTCGTAGGGAGCCGTATCAAAGCCCTCGTAGCGCTCGGCCATGGCGCGGGTAAAGCGCTCACTCCACAGCGGGTCGCCCGGCGGCGGGAATCCCAGCAATTCCAATTGCCGGGTTGAGGCCTCGCGGATAAAGCGGGCCATGCCCGGATACGAAGCCCCGCTTTTATAGGAGAAAGAGCGACCTCCGTCCCACAGCCGGTCTTTGCGGGTAAAGCCGACCCACATGGCGGGGCGGTGCCCTTTAGTCGAGGTAAAGGGCGAGGCGGCGTGGCGGGTGAAGACGCTGTACAGGCATACGGAGCCGCCGGGGACAATCATCGGCACGGCCTCCTCGTCGGGGCGGCCGTTGGGCACCATGCGGATGGGGGCCAGGCCGGCATCGACATCGTCAAAGCAATAGAAGCAGGCCAGGTTCATGAAATCGTCGGGTTCCATGAGGGGCCCCAGGGTATTATTGCCGTAGTCGATATGGAAATTGTGCCAGTGCTCCTGCCCGGCGTATTTCATCCCCAAGTGACCTTCGCAAAGGCGAATTTCCCGCGTTTGTAAAACGCGCTCGGCCGCGTCGATAAGATCGGGGTGGGTGGTGACGTGGTTGAGGCCGGTGTGGTCCCAGGGAAAAAGGCCTTGGCGCGGGGTATTGTTCTGGCGGCCCTCGGCGATATACTGGTCGTAGGGCGGGGCGAAAAGGGAGAAGAAGCCGTGGCGGGCGGCTTCGGCTTCGTCGGCGGTGAGGAAATTCTCTATAATTACGAAGCCCTGCTGGCGATAGGTGGCTATCTGCTCGTCGGTAATATGCATGGTGGGCGGGATTCCTGAATGGGAGAGGGCGGCTTCGGGTGAAGAGTCGGACCGGATTGAGTCCATTGCGTCCCGCCACCGCAGAGGGGGCGAAACGGACCGAACATAGGATTTGCGGGTGGTGTGGTCAAGGTCGGGAGGACTGGGGCAGGACGGGTCTGGGGGGCCGGCCTCTGGCGGTCTGTGATGCCCGCTTGCGGCCTTCCCTTCGCCACCCGGCTGCGCCGCCCGCCCGGCCTCCAGCTGCCCCGCTCCTCGCCCCCACAGACCGCCGCCGGCCGGCCCCCCAGGCCCTGAGCTGGCAGAGTGGAGTAAGAAGAGAATTGCTGGTATAGGAGAAGAGGATTAATGACAGTGAATAGAGCAATAGAGGTGTTCAAACCCATCAAGGTGGGGGTATTGACCTGTCACCCGACTACCGGACATATCCGCCCGGCCTGGGCGGCGGTGGTCAATCCGCCCCCTGGGCAGCCCCGCCGCACGGGTATGGTGATGTCGCATGTCTGGGATGGTGAAGCGGGGCAGGCCGAGGCTTTTGCTGAAGATTACGGGGCCGAGGTGGTGCCGCACTACGCCGATATGGTCGGCAAGGTCGATGGTATTATCCTGGGCGACCACAACGAAATGCCGTTGTTCCAGAAGTTGCTGCGGCCCTATTTAGAGGCTGGGGTGCCGGTTTTCGTCAATCGGCCCTTTGCTTTTAATCTGGCCGATGCCCAGGCTATTATCGAATTGGCCCAAGAGCACGGAGCGCCGTTGATGTGCGGGTCTTCCTTCGCCTTTGTCAAAGAGGTTGGGGTGATTCGCAAGCGCGTCGAGGCGGCCGGGCAATTGCGCGGTTATCTGGTGGACAACGGGGCCAATGAATACGCCTGGCATGGTATTCACGGCTTGTGGATGGCCTACGCTTGTTTCGGTGGCGGGGTGCGGCGGGTGGCGCATCTGTGCGCTGACCGCTCGGACCCCAACGCAGTGGGGACTATCGTGCTGGAGCACGAGGGGCGCAACGGCGGGGCGCCCTTCCACGGCTGCATCCAGCCGACAGGGCGGCAGGCCTGGATTAAGCTATACGACGAAAACGGCTCGTTTGAGCAGAGCTTGGCGCCCGATCCGGATCCGTACGAGCGCAATACGTTTTTGTGGCTGCCGATGTTGCTGGCCATGCAGGATATGTTTCAGTACGGGACTATGCCCGAGCCCTACGAGGCCATTTACGAGAAGGTCAATATCTTTTTGGCCGGCTTCAAATCGCATATCGAGCACCACGGCGCGCCGGTGGGCTTGGACGAGGTGGGGGATTGGGCGGTGCCGTCGTTTATCGAGAGCCGCTACGGGCATTTGCAAATCGATTGACGGCTGTTATTTGTTAAGGTCCGCTGGTCGCTTGGAATGGATGGACGTCTTGGAAGCCGCTTAAAGAAGGGCGGCGGATTGGCAAGATGGGCTGTCTATCAAGGAGCCTCTTAGGCGAATGGTTGGTTTAAATATGATGCGCCTGGCATTTGGTCTTTCTTGGCTTTTCTTGGTGTTTGGGTATGTGACTCAAAGTGCGGCCCATACCGGCGCCGTGGCAGGCGCGCCGCCGGTAGAAGGGATCGTTGTCGACGGAGATCTGGCTGATTGGCCGGATCATATTGTCTGGTATCCTATAAGCCAATTTATAGCCGGGGACAGGACAGAAAATAACCAGGATTTGAACGGGCGGTTTGCCGCCGGCTACAACGTAGCTGAAAACGCCCTGTATGTAGCAGTAGAGGCGAATGATGAAGCCCTTGTGCTGGAGGCCGATAGAATAGCCTGGAATACCGTAGATGGTTGCGAATTGTATGTGGAACCCTTCCATACCAAAGGAGATATTCTCATTGGCCAGTATTATATTTGGAGCGACCTGGCGGATGTGGGCTTTGGTAATAACAAACAGGCTATCCGCGTTGCCGCCAAGAGACACCCTCAATTACACCGCTACGAATGGCGCGTTGACCTAAACCTGCATTCCCAGGGCGAGGTGCAATTGCGGTCGGGGATGATCATAGGGTTGGATATTGTCCTGCTGGATAAAGACCACACTGGAACAAGGACGCATATGGCCTGGGCGGGGCAAGGGGGGCGTTTTAGTTCGCTCAGTTTAGGCGACGTGGTTCTGTTGCAAAGGCCCGCTACTACCGGCCGGTTAAAAGGTGAGTTAATCCGTGAAGACGGCCAACCTGCAGCGCACCGACTTCTGCAACTACATTCGCTCGATGATCCAGAGCGCTGGTTAAGGGGAAGGACCAACGCCAAAGGGGGCTATGAATTTGCCCTGCCTTCCGGGCGTTATCAGTTAGAGACGGGCGGGGCCAACGGGCCATCTTTAGAAGTGATGATCGAAAACGGCGGTCTGCTGGAACTACCACGGCGGACACTAGCTCCGCCGCGGGGTCAAGTCACTCTGGCTGGCCCTGGGCGCAGCGCCCAGGCCAAGGGGCATGTGGTGCCGGCCGGGCCGGGCATCTGGCAGGGCAATTGGCGCATCCTGGGGGTTGCCGATGGGCTACCGGACGCCACCGTGACGGACGTTTTCCAGGACCGGGCAGGCCATCTCTGGTTGGCGACTGCCGGAGGGGTCGGGCGCTACGACGGCGAACAAATTACTGTTTATACCAAGGCCGATGGGTTGGGCGCTGACGCCGTTTCAAGCATTCACCAGACGGTAGGATGGGACTTGTGGTTTCTCTCCGGGGTTTCGCTCGGTCTGGGTGGCGGGGCCACCCGGTTCGATGGTGAGACCTTCACAAATTATACCATCCAGGATGGTTTGCCGGGCAATTACGTCTATGATTTAGTCGAAGATGGAAACGGGCATCTATGGTTGGGCACTGACGCCGGTCTGTGTCTCTTCGATGGCGAGACGTTCACTACATATACTGTGGCGGACGGGTTATCCAGCGATGTCGTTACTGCGTTGGCTGTAGACCAGCCGGGAAATCTATGGATTGGCACCCGGGGTGGGCTGGACTATTTCGATGGGCAGTATATTACGCCCGTCACCAACCAGGGGCGTCTCATTTACCTATATGTGACGGATTTGGAATGGGATAAAGACAAGGCCCTGTGGCTGGCTACCACAGGGGGTGTCCTGCGTTACCAAGAGGGGTTTACGGCATTCTCGACATTAGATGGGTTGAGTCACAGCATGGTAGCTGATGCCTTCTCGGATGACAACGGCTATATGTGGTTTGGCTCCTATGGAGGCGTTGACCGGTTTGACGGCAAGACCTGGACTTCTTTTTCTCCTGCGATAGAGTTGTCCTCTGCCGCAGGTCTGAAATCCAATCTGGGTATAGATTGGGGGCACCAGAGCGTCAGCTCTATTTTCCAGGATCGGAGTGGAAGTCTGTGGTTTGGAACTGGTTCTAATTTTTTGTCTACCAGTACTGCAGGCAAAGGGGCGTGGCAGTACAAAGGGGAAGTCTTTAAAACCTATCCCTTAGGGGTCGGGGTGATGAGTCTGGCCGAGGATCCGGAGGGAAGAATCTGGCTGGCTACGTGGGACGGTGTGCGAATTTTGGAAAATGGCCAGGTGCGGCTTTTTCCAGAGATACGCCTGCATACCTGGAAGGTATTTGCCGACCGCCAGGGGCGTATCTGGTTTGCCATGAGTAATGGTCGCGGGGTCTATGCGTACGATCATGGGGCACTGACCCATTTCACCGAGGGCAACGGTTTAATAAATAATAGGGTGACGTCTTTTCTACAGGATCGGGATGGGGGAATTTGGCTTGGATCCCGTGGGGGGGCGAGTCGTTTCACGGATGAAGGTTTTACCCATTTTACCGTATCTGAGGGGCTGATCGACAACGAGGTAATAGCCCTGGAACAAGACTTGCAAGGACATATCTGGCTGGGCACTCCAGTGGGGGCCAGTCGTTATGATGGATATAATTTTTCAAGTATTGGCGAGTTAGAAAGTCTAGAAATAAGAGAGATAGAAGCGGATTCCCAGGGCATTATGTGGATCGGTACAAGGGGGGACGGTATTATTCGCTACGATGGGCACGCCTTTACCCACTATACTGTCTCCAACGGTTTGGCCCACAATAATATTGAGGGTATCCTGGCCGACGGTGAGGGGGGACTGTGGATCAGTACTTTCGGGAGTGGGGTGAGCCGGTTCGACGGTCGTATCTTCCAATCTCTTACCCAGAGGGACGGGCTTCTCGACAACGGCGTACACCAGGTCATTAAAAGTCGAGACGGTACCTTCTGGGTCGCCACCGAAGAGGGGCTAACCGGGTTACGTCCGGGACAGCAAAAACCCCACTGCCAACTGACTCGGATCACGGCCGATCGCCAATACGACCCCAACGACCAGATTGTTCTGAAGCGAGGCGTGGGCTTGGTTTCTTTTCACTTCCGCAGCCAGAATTTCCAGACTCGGCTTAGTCAGATGGCTTATTCCTATCGGTTGCAGGGGTATGATGCGGACTGGCAGACGACACGAGAGACGGAGGCGATCTACCGCGATCTGCCCATCGGGGATTACCTTTTTGAGGTTAGAGCCGTCGACCGCGATCTCAACTATTCCGAACCGGCTGCAGTGAGACTAAAGGTGCAGCCCCCCTACAGTCTATGGGGGCTCTACGGGCTGGCCGCTTTCGGGCTGATCGGCTTTGCCCTGGCTTCCGGGGTCGCAGTGCGCCGCGGGCGGGCCTATCTGCGCGAGCAACGGGCGCGGTTACAGGTCCAGGAAATTCTCAATCAGGAACTGGAGGACGAACTGCAGACCGCCAGTGAATTACAACTGGGTCTGATGCCTGTTGCTGCACCCATCGTCCCCGGTTTTTCTCTGGCTGGCCATTGTCAACCCGCCAGTCATGTCAGCGGCGACTTCTACCAGTATTTGGCGCGGTCCGATGGAGGCCTGGTCCTATGTCTAGCCGATGTAACTGGCCATGCGATGGACGCGGCTATTCCAATGGTGCAATTTGCCGGCATTCTGGAGAGTGAGGGCAAATATGTGCGTCAGCTCGCTCAGCTTTTTGTCGCCTTGAACCAGACCCTATACCAGGCGCTCAGTCGTCGCACCTACGTCTGCTGCGCGATGGTGGAATTGATTCCAGCCGCCTCTACCGTGCGTTTGGCTAATGCTGGTTGCCCTTTCCCCTTTCACTTTCAAGCTGCCTCCGGTCAGGTCATCGAACACGAAATCGCTACTTATCCCTTGGGGGCGCGGGCCAAGACGAAATTTCCTGTCATCGACATTGACTTGTCACCCGGTGACCGGCTGGTATTGTGTTCGGACGGGATTATCGAGGCGGCCAACGCGCAGGAGGAACTTTTCGGTTTTGAACGGACGCGTGGGGCCATTGCCCAGGGTTGCCGAGAAGGACTAACAGCGGAGGGGCTGATTGATCGTCTCCTTACAGAAGTAGGGATTTTCACCGGCGGCAGGCCACCTGAAGACGATATGACCTGCGTGGCTTTACGGGTAGAATAGTGGGCAGGATCAAGGAATTGTTGCAAAGGAACAACCATCTCCATACCTGACAGGAGTTTAATTAGCTATGAGCAAATTTCCCATCGGCATCGGTTTTCTCACCCAAGTTTCCCCCGAGCGTATGCGCTATATGGCGCAGATGGGGGCCCAGCACGTGGTCACCAGTTTGCCGGGCCAGCCCCGGCGCAATCGCCGCGGCGATATATGGACCTACGAAGGCATGTTGGCCCAGCGCAAAGAGGTGGAGAATTACGGTCTTAAATTGTCGGTCTACGAAGGAGTCCCGGTGCCCGAGCGAGTCAAGCTGGGACTGCCTGGGCGCGACGAGGATATCGACAATTACGCCGAGAGTCTGCGCAATATGGGGCGGGCCGGCATTCCCATCCTGTGCTATAACTGGATGGTCGGTTTTGGTTGGCTGCGCACCGAATTTGCCACCCCGGGCCGCGGCGGCGCGGTGGTGACCACATACAAGCACGAGGATTTTGAAAAGGGCGGCCCGACCCAATTGGGCGAAGTGGCCGAGGAGCAGCTGTGGGACAGTCTGGAGTATTTCCTCAAAGCCATTGTGCCAGTGGCCGAGGAGGCCGGGGTGAAATTGGCTATGCACCCGGACGATCCGCCGCGCTCGCCGGTGCGCGGTATTGGCCGCATTATGACCTGCCCGGAGAATTTTCAGCGGCTGCTCGATTTGGTGCCCAGCCCCAATAACGGCCTGACCTTTTGCCAGGGCTGCTTCACCGAGATGAATATCGACGTGCCCAAGTGGATCCGTCACTTCGCCGGCCAGGGCAAGATGCATTTTGCCCACTACCGCAATATCAATAAAGGCGGCACCGCGGACCACTTCTCTGAGACTTTCCACGACGAGGACGGCGAGGCCGATATGTACGAGACAATGAAGGCCTATATCGACAGCGGCTTTGACGGTCCCATGCGCCCTGACCACGCTCCGACCATGGAGGGGGAAGGCAACGACCATCCGGGCTACGCGCTACAGGGGCGGTTGATGGCAGTGGGTTATATGAAGGGCTTGATGGAGGCGATTATTAAGTCGAGATAAAGGATGCTCTGGTGCCAAATCCATTGGTTTATTCTGTGGGGAAATAGCAATGCTAGCCCATTTTGACTGGCGCCGTGATCCGGCCAATCCGATACTGCCCCCCGATCCGGACTCGGCCTGCGAGAGCACGCGGTGCATGAATCCGTTCGCGGTGCGCGTGGGGGACCAGTACCGGTTGTTCTATTCGGGCGGAGACGGGGAGGGACGCCAGCGCATTTGCATGGCCACGGCCCCCGTGGCTGCACCGGATCGCTTGGTGCGACACGGCGTGGTGCTCGATACGGGGGAGAGTGGTTGTTTTGATGCGCGTTGGTGCGTGCTTCCCTGTGTGCACCGATTTGGCAACCGCTGGCACCTGTATTACAGCGGTCACGAAGGAACGGACTTTGGCCTGCAGTCTTTTCCCGGCATTGGCCTGGCCATAAGCGACGATGGGCTCCACTTTCAGCGCTATGGGGCCGATCCCGTTATCACCGGTGACCAGACGGCGGAGTTTCCAGACAATAGGGGCGTTGCCGGGGGTGGTACCATTCTGGAAGACCTGCAGCCCGACGGCAGCACGTCCTATCGGATGTACTATACTCTGGCCGTCGGTAGGAAAAACGCCGATGTCCGCATTGATCAGGAAAAGCACTGCGCCGTATGTCACAGTACAGACGGGATCCGTTGGACCGATCACCGGCTGATATTGAGCCCCAGACGCGCTATCGCCAACGAGGATATTGCCGTGGCTGCTCCTTTTGTCTGGCGAGAGGAGGCCGTATATCGCATGCTCTACTGCGGTATTGGCACACAGTGGGGGTTTTATTCGATCTCCCAAGCGGTTAGTCAGGACGGGTATCAGTGGCATTGCGGCGAGGGCAATCAGAATCTGGTATTGGCCCCGGATAAGGCGTCCCCGTGGGAATCGCAGATGGTTGAATACCCTTGCCTGGTCAAGGAAGAGGAGCAGATGCGATTGTTTTACTGCGGCAACGGCTACGGGACCACGGGCATTGGCACGGCCGTTTCGGCCACTAACTAATCATATTGCATAAAAGGGCTGCCCGTGCGGCGGTTGCAGTTATTGGTCAATAAGTCGGTGACTTAAGATCGCAGACTATCAGAGCGAAGAAGGCGCAAAATTCATGGTGAAATCCTCCGTCCCCGACTACGGCATCATCTACAATTGGGATGGCGCCCCGCACGGCTACAGCCAATATCCGCAGTCCCTGGAGCAATTCCTCGACAAGGTCTACGGGCCGCTTAACAATACCCAGGTGGGGGCGCTGTGCTGGTGCTTGGGCGTCCACGAAGTGCCCTGGGTTTCGTCTCAGCTCGATATGGTCGGCGATTCGACCGGGCGGCGCTACAATTCGGTGCGGTCGATGCGCCACAACGAGAATATCCGCGCTTTTTTCGAGCGCGGCGAAGATCTCTACGGGGCGCTGGTGCAGCGAGGTCGGGAATTGGGCATTGCCGTCATGCCTTCCTTGCGGATGAACGACAACCATTTCTGGGATTTGCGGCCGGGGGATCTGGGCGCTTTGCAGCGGAGTGAATTGACGCCGCTCAGGCAACAGCACCCCGAGTGGTTGCTGGGCGAGGAACAGGCGCCGGGCTGGGCCTCGACCTCGTGGAATATGGCTATCCCGGAAGTGCGCGAGTATAGCCTCCAACGCGTTGTTGAGGCCTGCCGTCTGGCCGATTGGGACGGGGTCGAACTCGATTGGCAGCGGCACGCCTTTCACCTGCCGGCTGACGATGCCTACCGACTGCGCTATACGCTGACTGATTTGTTGGCGGCCATCCGGGCGCAAACGGAGCAAATCGCCCAGGAGCGGGGTCGGGCTTTTCCTGTGGCGGTGCGGGTGGCCACTACTTTTGAGGCTTGTCGCCGCATTGGCTACGATATTGAGCGGTGGGTGGCCGACGGCTTGTGCGATATTGTCATTACTGGTGGCAATTCGGGCACCGATCCGGGTGCCGAAGTCGAGCGTTTTGTCCAATTATGCCAGCCGCACGGGGTGCGCTTTTACGTTGGTTTCGATTCGGACGGACGTCAGCAGGCGCGTCGCTTGCGGCCGCACGGGCAGTGGCGAGTGGAGTGGTTTCGCGGCTTGGCCCGGGATCAACTTGGGCGCGGGGCCAATGGGGTCTACGTCTTTAACTGGCACGGCAATGGCGAGACCCACCGACCCCTGCTGGCGACAATGGGGACCACCGAGGCGTTAAAAGGCCTCGACAAAGTTTATACTGTTTTGCACCGCAGTATCGGCCCTAAAGATGCGGCTCGGGTAGATACTGAGCGCGACGATCGCATTTACGGCGAAGTGCCGGTGGATTTGCAGCCGACCCTGATCGGGGTGGGGCCGGTTTTTCATCTGCGGATCGGCGATGAGGTGGCCGACGAAGGGACATTGTCTGGGGCCGAATTGCAGATTGAAATGGTCCACTGGGCCCCCGGCGATCGGGTCGAAGTGAGCCTGGACGGGACTGATCTAGGTGAGCCGGAGATACGCGATGCGGCGGCTGCGGACGGGGGGGGGCCGGCCGATGCGTCGGAAAATGCCTGGCTGTGTTGGGCACTGACGGCAGAGCAGGTAGAGCGGGGCGTGCACCAGATTGGCGTTTGCCTGCTGGAGCGGGATGACCGCTTGCGGGTGCCGTTGCGGGTTGAACACGTGGAGATTTACCTGACCTATTGCCGGTAATTATTAGAGAGGAATTGCAATGAGCTACAAACCCGTGGCCGTGCAGCGGCCCGATCGCTACAAGGTCTCCGCCGCTGAATACGCCCTGTACCAGAAGCAAGGTTTTCTCGTTGTCGAGGGGCTGGTGGGCCAGGACGAAGTTGAGGAACTCAAGGATCACGCCATGGCCATGCTGAAGGGCCAAGTCGAGGTGCCTGGGCACGAGGCGCCGCCGCCGGGGGCGACTACAGAAGAATTAGTGCAGCGTTTTGCTCGGGTGCATCAAGTGCATCGCTGGGATGCTGTATGCGAGCGTTTCTTATTGCAGCCGCGCATCCTCGACGTGCTGGAAGCGCTTATCGGTCCCGATGTGTTGGCGTTGCAGACCATGCAGTTTTTCAACGCTCCTGGCATGGGTGGGCAGGGTTGGCACCAGGATTCGTATTATATCACGACTTATCCCGATACGCTGATCGGTTCCTGGTTGGCCTTAGAGCGAGCCGACCAGGAAAACGGCTGTCTGTGGGTGGCGCCCGGTTCTAATAACGAGCCCATTTACCCGGACGAGGGGCGGGGGCATCTGGTGCACGCCGAGGGGGCTTTCGACCATATTGAAGTCGTCGAAGGGATCAGCAATCTGGACGACCAGGTCAATACCTTGTCGCAGGTGGCCCGGGGTTACGGCGAGCCGGTGCCGGTGATGGTGGAGGCCGGCGACGTAGTCTTCTTCCATCCCCACCTGCTGCACCGTTCGCATCCCAACCGTTCCCAAGAGCGCTGGCGCCGGGCTTTTGTCAGCCACTATTGCAACGCCCGCTCGTGGGTGCCCTGGAATCACGGGGCGCCCTATGAGGGCGAGGCGGCCAATAGCCAGCATATTCTGGCCCGGGGCAGCACCCATTTGCCTTTTGCCCAACCGGCTTTCGGTACATCTTGCGCGGCGCTGGATGGGGCTGACGCCGAGCCTGGGCGCATGGTAGCGGTGGGCGGCGATATGGAGAAACTGGATTAGTTCGGAAAGCGATTTTTCAGACAGGTCCTAGGTTGTCAAATTGGAGGAACCAAGCCATGGAACAACATCCGGAACACACCTGGGGACATACCTTGCCCTTTGGCGAGGAATACTACCAGAAAATCACCGAATTACTGCGTAAGATACAAGTCGATGCCGGGGTCTTCGCCCAGGTGGCAAATAAGGCGACCGAGGCGCTGCGCACGGGTCATAAAGTCTATACCGACGCCGCAATCGGGCATATGCCGCCCGAGGAGATGGCTGACGAGCGCGAGGGCAATCCAGCGCAAATCCATTGCTGCGGCCACGGTTGCTCGGCCGAGGATTACGCGGCTTTGGCAGCGGGCGATGTACTGGTGACCAACAGCGTCAATGAGGCCGTGCGCCAGGTCCGGGATGCCGGGGTCTATGTGGTCGGTTTGCCCACGGCGTATATCAATAATAGCACGACCCCGCCGGGCAAGGTGCATCCCAACCAAAACGACTGGCTGTTGGAGGATGTCTGCACACTAGTCATAGATACCTATATCCCCTGGAATCAGGGGATTGTGCGGGTGCCCCAAGTGCCCGAAATGCCGCTCTTTCCCAGTTCGTCCAATATCACCTGCGCCATCCACTGGATGCTCACCGCTGAAGTGGCCCGGTCGCTGGCTACCGGCGAGAAAGCCGACGGTACGGCTGGGCGCGAGTATCTGGATATACTGTTGGCTCGCCTGGACGATGTGCATCGGGTCGATTTGCCGGGGCTCAATGAACAGGCCGTGGTGGTGGCCAAACGGATTATCGCCGGTGGCCGTTTTTTCGTGCGCAGCCGCAATGGGGGTGTGCAGGGCGACGCCAACGGGGTCGCCCAGGGCCTAATGCTAACCAATGCTTTTGAAATGCGTGCGGCGGCAGAAGGCGGCGACGGGGATACCCTGGTCCTGGCCGCTGTCAGTGCCGATGATCCGCAGGAGTTGGCGTGGGCCCAGCAAGGGCGGGCCAATGGCAATTATATTATGGGCATTGGCCCGGTCGACAGTCCGCAATTGCGCCAGGCCTGCGATGTGTATTTCGACAATGGGTGTGTTGAAGCAGCCGGGGTTATTGAGGTGCCTGGTATGGACGAGAAAATCTGCCCGGCCACCGGCATTCTCAACAATATCATATTGCAGATTCTGACGGCGCAGTTCACCGACGAGATGTGTCGGCGCGGCGCTGTGCCCTATTGCTGGAAGGGCGGCTACTGGGTAGGGGGAATGGACTACAATAATGTGGTGGGACCTTCTATGCGCGAACGGGGGTATTGAGGGATAAATCATGAGTAGAACCGATCTAAGTGCGGGTGTCGCCCGCGTCGATATAACGCCGCCGCTGGGTTTTCGCATGCAGGGCATTATGCGCCGTACCGAAGGGGCGGTGGGGATTGAATCGGCGCTGACGGCTACGGTGCTGGTGCTAGGGGACGAGTCGACTAAATTGGTTGTGCTCGATTGCGATTTAATCGGCTTCGATTTGGCGCAGGCGGGTCAGATTCGCCAGGCCATTGCCCAGCGGGTGGGGGCGACGCCAGAGTGCGTGGCGCTGGGCTGCACCCATACCCATAATGGGCCCTGCACGGTGCCCGGCATTTTGGGCGCCCCCTACGGGGAGGGGGCGGACGAGGAATTGGCAGCTTTGAAGGCGTATATAACCAATCTGGTCGGGCTGCTGGTCGGGGCGGCGGCGCAGGCCGACGGGGCGCGGGTGCCGGCGCGGGTGGCCGCCGGTCGGGGCGAGGCGGCCGCGGCGGTCAACCGAGAGGAGCGCAACGAGGACGGCCGCATTCTGGTGGGGCGCAACCCGCAGGGGCCGGTGGACCACAGTGTAGATGTGCTGCGGATCGACGATCTGGAGGGGCGACCCATCGCTGCGGTGGTGGGCTATGCCGCCCATCCGGTGGTGATGGGGATGGAGATATACGAGTACAGCACGGATTACCCTGGCGTCGTGCGGCAGGTGGTGGAAGGGGCCACCGGGGCTACGTGCCTGTTTTTAACCGGGGCGGCGGGCAACCAGGCGACCTGGTCCTTTTTGCAGCGCGACTGGGGCGAAAAGGAGCGCATGGGAGGACTTATTGGGGCCGAAGCCGCCAAGGTCTTTTTTACCATTGAGACGCGCCCGCACCGGGTTGAGCGCCGCGTCGACGCTTCGCTGTCGGGGCTGGCGTTGTATCAGAAAGAATTCGAGGAGGGGCCGACGCATGGGATTTTGCGGGCGGCGACGCGGTTGGTAGAGGTGCCCCTGCAACCGTTGCCGTCGCTGGACGAGGCCCGCGCCCAGTTGGCAGAGGCTGAGGACCATTTGGCGCAGTTGGTGGCGGGGCCTACCATCCGCACGCATCCGGCGAAAATGGTGGTCGACTGGGCCCGCATGGTATTGCAGAAGGTGGAGGCCGGGGTCGAGCAGGAGAGTTTATCTTTTGAAATTGTCGGCTACCGGCTCGACGATTTCGTCTTGCTGGGCATGCCGGGTGAGCCTTTCGTGGAAATTGCTCTGGCGGTTAAAGAGCGGGCGCGGGCGGCTCATACGATGTTTGCCGGTTATTGCAACGGCATCCTCGCATACTGGCCCACGCCCGAGACCGTGGCCCAGGGTGGCATGGCGGTCGAGGCCTCGGTTAAAACCTACGGTATATCGGCGCCGCCGGTGAGCGAGACGGCGGAAATTATCGTCGGAGCCTTTGCGGGGGTGTTGGACAAGCTGGAGCTGTAGCCAGGAGCCTCATTGTTGATTGGCAAAGGAAGGCCTGGAAAATTAGGCTCATCTCCCCGGTGGATCTGAAGCCCTGGAAGCCATCTTTCTGATACGAGCCTAAAACAAGGGTAGTTCCCAAGCGCGATCCTCTCCGGCGACTCGTATCACGTCATTGGCGATCTGCACGCCCCCGCCGCCGCAGGTCCACGTCTCAGCCGCGTGCTCCCACGGTTGCGCCCCATCCTCCCAGCCAACACTAAACAGACTTACAAAGCGTATGGAATCAGCTTCGGCGCAGGCGTCGATATAGGGCTCGCGGCGCTGCGGCATCGGGTTGCCGATGCGGTCGCGGTCGAAGGGTGGCCGGTATTCGTGCCGGGCCCACTGCAGTTCCGCTGGCGTACCGCAGGCGTGGCCGATCCAGGCGTCGACGCGGCGGCCGTCACGTACAGCGTGAAAGCGGCCGCTGCCGGTTAGGGCGGGCTCGGTGGCTGGGTGCCAGCGCAGGCGCACCTGCTCCACTGTAGTCAGGCGGGCTTGGTCGACGATGACGACGATTCCGGGGTGCAGGTGCACCACCGTGCGGCTGACACTCTCGACTCCGTCGTGTAATTCCGTTAGGTCGATGCGCCACCAGCCGCCGCGCTCGTCGTCAAATTCATGCGCTAGGGTACGCGCCCGGCGGCTGTCGTTATCCCAGGCCTGCGGCCGGCCCCCGACAGTGAGTTGGTTATGGCCGTCGCTGCTGAAGTGGTAATAGGAACGGGCTTCCTTGGCCGGGTACGGGACCGAACCCAGGTCGACGATTAGCGGCACCGCGTGGGCGTGGATTTCGATTTGGCCGGCGTCCGGGTGGGTGTGGTTGACGCCGCCGTGCCCGGCTTTGCTGAAGACGACGCAGGGCGTTGAATCGGGCTCCCAGCTCGTGCGGCTGCTGATCAGGCCGGAATGGGCGGGGAAGGCGCGGCCCAGCGGCAGATCGGCGGGCGTCTGGGGCGCAAGTTGGGCATCGTACCATAGCAGTTCCCATACGGGGAAGCGGGCTGGCTCGCCGTATTGCTCGTAAACCCACTGCAATACGCTGTCCTGCGTGGCCGCCGCCACGGCGGGCAAAAAGGAGGTGAGGGCCGGGTAGGCGGGGCCGCCGTCGCCAAAGGAGACCAGGTGGCCGGGGGGAGCGGTGGCGTAGACGCACCAATAGGCGTGCTGGTGCAGGGCGGCTATGGGGGCGGGCACATCCGGGGTGGCCTCGTAGCTGCGTAGAGCCGAAAAAAACAGAGCCGGCAGGAACGAGGAGTTGGCATAGGCCGGATTTTCGTTGAATTCGCCCTCGGGGCCGTAGTGGTCCATATAGGCCCGCATGATGGGGCGGGCCATGTCGATCAATGCCGTCGATTGCGGATGCGCCTCGGCTAGGGCCATGCCGCATATGCCGAGACCGCCGACGATGACAGTCGTCCAGTTGTTCATGCGCCCGACCCACCAGGCGCCGGCATCGACGGCCCGCAAATACGGTTGAATACCGCGGCGGTCGATGCCGTCTACGACCCAGCGCCGTTCGTCTGCCGTCAAGAGTGGGTATAGCCAGTCCCAGGCCAGCGCCAGGTCCCGCGCCAGCTGCCCGGTGCGCAGGTCGGCGTCCAGATCGAATGTCTGGCGGTGGAAAATATCCTGCCATTCCTCCCAGACGGTGTCGTCGAATAAGGACGCCATTTGGCGCAGGGCCGCCTCGACGAAGGTCCGGTCCTGGGTGACTGCCCCCACCAGAGCGGCGCAGCATACGCGCTGGCCGGCGGCATCGACAATTAGATAGTCGCGATTTCCGCGCGTCACATCGGCTTCGCTACGTCCCGGCAGAGGGTCGAAGGGGGTGATCGGGTCGTGCCGGCGGGCAGCCACCTCAAAGACCTGGTCCCACAGGCGTCGACTGCACCCCGTTCCGGCGCGGGCAGCGTCCAACCTGGACAGCGGGGTAGTGCCTGTGCGTCCAATCGCTGATATCAGAATATGGGGATGCTCGGGCGATGTCATAGTCTAGCTGCTCCCATAGTTTGGCATTGCAGAGGTCCTACCGGGGCCTGATGGATTTTTGCCAATAGAAGTTGGTCCAGCCGCCGCACGCGTACCAGAAAAGACTACCGCGGCGATGGACGGGGATTTTTCGGCTCCATAGGGTTATGACGATCTTACCGTAGTCATCCAGCGGGCCTTTGGGGCGTTGTTGAGCGAGTTGAGGTTAGGGCGTCGTATCGGTATCGATGGGCGCCTCGTCGTTGGCCAAAAAGCGCTCGGTGGTATTGTGGGTGACCGGACGGGAGCGGAAGTCGGCGATCCAGGGCTGGCGGAAATAGGCTTGTTTGTCGCGCGGCAGGCCTTGGATCACTGCGGGTGGGGTCTTTAGGCGGTGCCAGTGGGTAGCCAGGTGCGAATAGGCGTTGAGGACGGTGACGCGCGGGGTGTCGCGTTGCCATACTGGCCCTGCGTGGCATAGATTCTCGGTGAAAAAAACGGCGCTGCCGGCCGGGCAGGCGTAGCTCATCAGGTAGGGGCTGCGCTTGTCCATTTCCAGCGACAGATGGTCTTCGTGAATGGGGAATTCGGCCTTGTGGCTGCCGACCAGGAAATGGGTGCTCTGGTCCTCCATAGCGATATCGGTGAGTTCGAAAATGACCCGCACCATGCCGGCGTGGATGCGGCCGTTTTTTACCCGGTAGCCGAAAATGGGGTCGGCTTGCTTGGGGCCGCCGCCGTGCAGGGCGCCGTGCTCTTCGCCTTTTTTGCGCCACACGCAGTTGCAGTTTTCCAGGCGGATATCGGGGCCGATAATTTCTTGGATGACGTCGATGACCTGGGGGTGGTCGATCAGTACGCTGGAGGGGCCGCCGGGGACGTCGCGGTGTTCGGGCGGCAGGGATTGGGGGTCGTGTTTGATGCGGTCTATTTGTTCGACGATGGCGGTTACTTCGTCGGGGGTGAGGATGGCGGGGCGGACGAGGAAGCCGGTGAGGTCAAAACGGAAGCGTTCTTCTTCGGTCATAGCCATGGGGGTGTTCTCCGTGGTGGACGGGGTTTCTGGGGGTAGCCCTACGCTCATTCTCGGGCTGCGCCCTCCGAGGCCATTCCGACCCGCCCACTCCTTCGGAGCGGGCACCCGGGTCGGATGGAATCCGCGTAGGGCTACCCCCAGAAACCCCTTCGGTGAAACAGAAAGAACAAAAACCAGGTTGCAATGAGCTAATAGATTACCATACATAGACGATGCACTGAAGCGACAGCCGAAAGCATAAGCCAAGTACAAGCCGGAGGCCAGCCGAAATTCATGATTAAGCAATAACTACAGGCCAGCCGAAAAAAGGTATAAAAAAATAAACCTGACAACCCCAATAAGTTTAGTGCTTTCTATGCCAATTGACTCAGGGAACAGACAAAGGAAATAGTATGAAAATTACCCGAATAGAACGCATCGACGTCGAAATTCCCATGGCCGAGCGGGTGCGCGAGCCGTTGCGGCGGGGGTGGGGATTGGCCAATCGGGCTACGGATGAAGAGTTCGCCGCTAGTCGGGCCGAGTACGAGCAGCAGGCGCGTAATTATCCCGACCCCATGGTGAAGGCGCCGCTGTATCTGGTCCACACGGACGAGGGATTGGTGGGCTTGGGCGAGGGTGGGGCGGGGCTGACGGCTGAGGAATTGGGGGTTTATGCCGGGCGCGATCCTTTTGAATTTATCATGGACGACAGTGTCGGTCCTTTGCAACTGGCCTTTTACGATCTGATGGGCAAGGCCGTGGGGTTGCCGGTGGCGCGGTTGTTCGGGCCGCATCGGGGCAGTGCGCCCATTGCCTACTGGTCGCATTGCTTTGCCCCCGATATTATGCAGCAGGAGGCCGAACGAGCGATAGCGCGGGGATTCAAGACGCACAAATTTAAGCGCCGCGCCCATACCGATGTGGTGGAACAGGTGGCGGCCATAGCCCAGGTGGCCCCGGACGACTACGAGATTACGGTGGATGCCAACCAGACTTTTGGGACCCTCGACCGGGCGCTGGCCACAGGGCGGGCGCTGGAGGCGGTGCCCCAAGTCAAATGCCTCGAATCGCCCATAGAGCAGGGCGATGCCGACGGTTTGCGCCTGCTCAAGCGCGAATTGCGCTTTGCCCTGGCGCACCATATTGGCAACCCCGATCCGGTGGAGGCCCTGCAGGCGGATCTCTACGACTATTTTATTTTGGGCGGCGGGGCTGCGCGTATCGTCCGCGACGCCCATTTGTGCCAGGCCCGCGACAAGCCGTTCTGGATGCAGCAGGATCTGAGCAATACCGATCTGTCGGTGATGTTCATGATGCACTTGGCGGCGGCTATTCCCAATGCCACCTTGAGCCATGTATCCTACTTTCAGCTCATGGAAAGCGGGCTATTGCAAGAGGAACTGGTCGTCCAGGACGGCTATATCCGGGTGCCCGACGGGCCCGGGTTGGATGTCGAGCTGGATATGGACGCGGTGGAGAAGTATCGGGTCGGCTAAATCTTTCGGCTCGACGCCCTCCTCCGCGGCGCCACGACTACTCCTTCTTCGGCGACCAGCCATAGGCTTTGGCGCAGGCACCGCCCATCAGCATGGCGCGTTCACTGGCGCTCAGGCGATCGGTCTGGCGAAACGGCTCGATGGCCTGCTCGTAGTTGACTACTGCGAAGGCGCGCGTCCAATCGGTACCCCACAGGCAGCGCTCAAACCCCCAGGCGTCGAAGACGCGGGCAAAGGGGGGCCAGATGTCCGGGAAGGGATACGGTTCCTTGGCTAGCGTGCAGGCACCGCTGACCTTGATCACCGCGTTGGGGCGCCGCGCCAGGTCCAGCACCTGCGGCAGATCGGCCCAGGGCTGTGGCGGGGCGGGCGGCGTTTGCGGCTGCTCGATGCCCAGATGGTCGATGATGAATCGCGTCTCGGGGTGGCGGTCGATGAGCGCCGCACCCGTGTCTAAGTTGCCCCAGCACAGCATGTTGACCGGAAAGTCGTGCTGCACGGCGGCGTGCAGAATCCGGTCGAGCCCGGGGTCGTCTGGCGCCCGCCCCGCGTCTTTGGGCAGCATGATCCGGATTCCGACGGCGCCGGGGGTCTTCTTCCAATCGGCGATGACATCGGCCACGGCCCGATCGTCCGGATCGACCGGCTTGACCAGGGCGAAGCGGCCGGGATGCGCCCTTTGCACTTGGACCGCATAGCTGGCGTCGTAGCGGTACAGGGAAAAGGCGGAGATGAAAATCGCGCCGTCGACGCCCACCGCGTCCATGGCCGCCACCATTTCGTCGCCGGTGACGTGGGCGGGCCAATTCGGGACATTGTGCCAGGGCCGTTTGGGGGTGTTCGCCTCGTAGGAGTGGATTTGGGAATCGATGATAGCCATTGAGAAGTTCCTCCGTGTGAAGCGGATTCAGCGTTGGGTCTACGGAGCTTTGGGCAGGTCTTTTCTCGCCACGCAAGTGGCAACGGCAAGATCGCACGAACGAGCGTGGCCAGCGAATGGGAGGCCGAAATGCCGTGGTGGCCGACTACCACGGCGCCGGTCAGGCGGATGCTGCGGACGCTGACTTCCGGCCCATCGGCCAAAAGTGTTCCTGGGGCGCTGACTTATTCCGAACGGGTTATTCGCAGGGCGACCTCGCCTTGCGCTCCAGGGGCAGCAAGATTGAATACAATCCGCTTCAGGTGATCGCCCCAGTAGCGCTTCGACTTGCCGTCTGTCAGGTCAATGCGCTCGATATCCACTGTCATCTGCTCGCTAGCGAAATGTATACACGCCGCACCGGCGGAGCGTCCGTCGGACAACGCCCGTTTGCCGAGCTTGATCTGTCCTGGGGATAGATCGACGATACAAGGGGTCAACAAACTCAGCTGGATCTGCTTGGCCGCACTGCCTAGCTGGTAGCCGTCTTCAACCCTTATTTCTTGTCCGCGCACAAGCGTCAGGGTACGCCGCCAGGTCTGCAAGTTCGTTTCGGGGGGGTAGGCTTCTGCTATGTCGAGCGAAATGCTCGCCTTCTCGGCGTCGGAGGTGCTGGACGCGTCTTTGGCGGCAAACTCGCGCCCCGGACTCTGCATTAAACCATCGATGGTCGGCAGACTGTGATAGGCCGATTGCATCGTCCAGATATCGTACCGTTCGGCGCTGAAGGTCTTGCCGGTATAGGCCTCGACACCGGCATCGACAATCACCGGCTCGCCGTCCATATAAACGATATAGTGCCCGACGTCGTTGTGGTTGTGGCTTTCGCTGTTGTGGCCGCCCTTCATGGCCACGTAGAAGCCATCCGACGATCCGGCCCTGTCGCGGGCGGTCATCACCTCGATCTCGGATAACCAGGCGTAAAGGGGCAAAGGCTGGTAAGAGGCTGCTTCTAATATTTCCGAATCTGAAAACAGCGCCGGGAGTAGTCTGGCAATACTGTCGCTCCGCGTCTCCTTGCCCTCCCGCTTGGCCGCAAAGTAGGCGCCCATACCCATCATATCTGCATCGCCAATCCGCTTGCCGTAGCGGTAGACCAGAAACGGTGACGGTGTAACCAGGGCGGCTGCATCGGCGAAATTGACGAACCAATGATCGTCGATCTGGACGCGGGTGATAAATTTACCGATGTCCTGGATCAACGGCTCTCCATATACATTGACTTTTCCCGCCGTGGCTTCGTGGTAGGACTCCAGACATTCGAACATCGATGCGCCGGCACGCCCCCAGTATCCGGGTCCTTCATCGCAGCCGCCGTCCTTGGGATAGGGGTCGATGAAGCGGTCCAGGGCGCGCATTGTTTTGTGCAGGCCGGCGGCTCTTCTCTTCGGGTCGCGTTCCATCAGCAGGATGGTGGTGATCCAGTTGGAAATGATCCAGGGGTTCCAGTTGTTGACCCGGTCCAGACCCCTGCCAGGGGCTCCGAATCCCATCCAATGGTAGTCGTCCCGTTCGAGTAGGGGGGTGAGCATTCGCTCCTGCATTTCGTGGTCCACGCGCGGCAGCATAAGCTTTGAGAACGCATCGATCTGCGGTTGCAGGAGATAGCAGGTCCAGGAAAGCAGGCTCGCTGTTTCGGCGACGAATAAATCGATATGGGGATCGTCAATATTCGACAGGTCGGCCCCTGCTTCCTGTCTTTCAAGATGCCACGGCTTGCCCCACCACGATTCTTCGCAAAGCGCCCATATACCATCGATAATATCGTTTAGGTAACGGCCCTTGCCTTCAACGCATTCCGCCACGACAAGGGCTGCAAGCGCGTTGCGATGCGGCTGTCGATAGCGGCCGTATAACGAGCGCAAACCTGTCTTGGCCATCTCCATAAACTGGGTCGCCCGGAACACTGTCCACTCAAAGCCGAGATACTCGTCTCCTTTGGCGATGAGGGCTTGGCGTGTTTTTTCTGGGATGGCTTCCCAGCTTTCACGCTCGTCTCTGGTGGGAAAAGGATGCCAGCTATCAAGGGGTATCAACGCCTCCTGAATATCATTAATGGTATACTTGTCGCCTAGCATTTGGCGTTCCTTATTTGCGGATTTGGCTTCCTGGCGGTAGGCAAGCGGTTACGTATTGCTAAAGGTCCTTGATTGCGCTTTCGGTGCGGTTGAGGGCCTCGTCAATATCGGCCAGCGAATGGGAGGCTGAAACGCCGTGGTGGCCGGCGACCAATGTTCCGTAATCGTGAAAGTAAACGCCGTGTTCGGCGCTGGCGCGGATAAAGCGGGTGCGCAAGTCCAGGTCGCGGCCCAGGGTGTCGCCAAAGTCGTTTACCGGCTCGGTGGAGCCAAAGAAAAAGCCGAAGCGGCCGCCCAATCCCTGCACCCGGGCGGGGATGCCGGCGCGGTCGAATTGCTCGGCCAGGCCGCGGCACATTTTTTCGGCGGCGGCATAGATATGGTCGTAAAAGCCGGGCTGGCACAATTCCTCCACTGCCGCCAGGGAAGCGGCCACGGCCAGCGGGTTGCCGGTAAAGGTGCCGCTTTGGGCGACGGGCCCGACCGGGCCCACCAGATCCATTATTTCGGTCTTGCCGGCCATGACCACCATGGCGCCGCCGTTGGCCACGGCCTTGCCCAAAACGCACAGGTCCGGGGTGACGCCGTAGTAGCCCTGGGCGCAGTCGGGCCCGGTGCGGAAGGCCGACAGGACCTCGTCGTAGATAAGGACAATGTCGTGGGCCGTAGCCCGGTCGCGGACCAATTGCATGTATTCTTTGTCGGCGACGATGCAGCCCTGGTTGTAATTGATGGGCTCCATGATAATGCCGGCGATTTCGTCGCCGTGTTGCTGGAGGGCTTTTTCCAGAGCGGCCTCGTCCTTCCACGGTATTACCACCACCAGATCGTCCATGGCCTCGGGCATGCCGGCCGATTCGGCGCAGGGCTCGATCAGGCTGCCCGGTGCAACGGGTTCCAGCGGTGTGTGGGCGTTGTACATGACATAGTCGTAGAGGCCGTGGAAATGTCCCCAGAATTTGAGAATTTTGCGACGCTTGCTATGCGCTCGGGCCAGGCGCACGCAAACCATGGTGCCTTCCGAGCCGGTATTGCCGTAGCGCACGCGCTGGGCGCAGGGGATGATTTCGGTAATGCGCCGGGCCAAATCTACGTGGGCTTCGGTTTCGTAGCCCGAGAGCACACCGGCGTCTAACGCGTTTTGTACGGCGGCTTGGGTGGCCGGGTGTTTGTAGCCCAAAAAGGCCGAACCGTGGGCCAGATTAAAGTCGATATATTCCTTGCCGTCGACGTCCCACAGGCGGCAGCCTTGGGCGCGGTCAATGCTGAGGGCGTAGCCCAGGCAGGGGTTGTAGCGGCCCGAGGCGCCGACGCCGCCAGGCATATAGCGGCGGGCTTCTTCGTGCAGTTGGGCTTGGGTGCGTTTGGTTGTGGTCGACATAGGGTGACCTCTGCTCAGAAGATAGTGGTGGGTTTTAAGTAGTCCATCCAGGCGTAGGCTTTACTGCTGTGTCTTATAGTTTTCGTACTGGCCGCTGTCTCCGGCCTCGGCGGTGAGGCCGGCGGTCAACTGGAGAAATGTGCGGCGCGAGTAGGTCGGCAAGATAGATCGTCTCGAATGAGAGTCGGTTATTTCCAGGGCGCCTGGGTTTTGAAATCCCAGGTGCCGTTGCGGAAACGGGCTCGAGCTGTTAAGTCTGCGGGTACGCCCCGGGGCACGGCGCGACGATTAAATTGGATGCGGGGGGCATCGGTCTGGTTTTTGCCGACGCAATGGAAAGTGCGGGTGTGGAGGAAGACTACCGTATTGGCCCGCGGGGTTAGCGCGACCTGGCCGGGCAAGGATTCGTAGGGTTGGCCGGCGGGTAAATCGCCCTGGCGGTGGCTTCCGGGCACGACCAGCAGCTGGCCCTGTTGGGGGGTATAGTCGCGGGTGAAGGCAATGCGGTTGAGGATGAACAGGGCGGGGTCGTCGCTCCAGGAGTCCTGGTGCCAGGCTTGGCCGCAGTCGCGCGGGGTCACCCAGGAGCCGAAGCCGCCGGCGGTGGCGTCCGCTCCGGCCAGGGCTTCGGTGATCGCCTCGACGGGGTCATTATTGAATAAAGCCAGGATCACCTCGTCTTCGAGGCCGCTGAAGACTTTGGTCCAGATATCGAAGCGGCGGCAATAGTCCTGGCCGGCAGCCCAGGGACGCTCGTCCAGTTGGGTCAGTAGCTCATCGGCAAATTGGTCGGCCTGCTGCACCGCTGCTGCGGGCAGCAGGCCCTGGATGGCGACTAATCCGTAATGGGTGAAATCGGCAGCGATGCGGTCTATGGATGTTTCTGCCCAGGGTAGGGTGGGCCAGGAAGGTAGCGTTTGAGGCATGGTGTCGGTGCGGCGGGGATTAAAGGTGGGTTTGGGCAGGCCGAAGTATAGGCGTTTGCCCAGGCAGCCGCAATACCGGCAAGTGGGCTGGACAGGGGTAATTTGCTACATTGGGTAGAGCAAAAAATGACTGGTCGCCTGCCTGGGTGGCATCTTCCGGCAGGCAAGAGGGGATGCCGCTCATTTTGCTACATTAGCTGCGCTTAAATGCGTTTAAAAGGAGAGCGAAATGCCAAAGAAAACCAAAGTCGCCGTCATTGGTCTAGGGTGGCCCGGCCGCGAGCATTTAAAAGGCTATAAACAATGCGCCGGGGCCGAGGTGGTGGCCCTGTGCGATATGAACGGTGAGCTGGCCGACCAACAGGCCCAGGAGCACGGGGTGGCGGCGGTTTTTGCCGATCATAAGCAAATGTTCAAGGAAATTGAGGTCGACGCGGTGAGCGTCTGCCTGCCCAATTTTCTTCACGCCCCGGTCAGTCTCGATGCCCTCAAGGCCGGCAAGCACGTCATTTGCGAGAAACCGCCGGCCCTAAACGCACGCCAGGCGCAGCAGATGGAGAAGGCGGCCCAGACCAATGGGCTAGTCATGATGTACGCCTTGTGCCAGCGCTTTGGCGGGGCGGCGACGGTGGCCAAGCAATTTATCGACGACGGCGAATTGGGCGAAATTTACTACGGCCGGGCTGTCTACCACCGGCGCCGGGGCATCCCGTTGGGTACCGGTTCGTGGTTTACCGATAAGTCGCGTTCGGGCGGCGGCGCGCTTATCGATATTGGCGTCCACGCCCTCGATTGCGTCTGGTGGCTGATGGGCACGCCCAAACCGGTGTCGGTGTCGGGCTCGGCTTTCCACAAATTTGGCCATGTTGTTCCCAAGGGGACGCATTTCGATGTCGACGATTCGGCCTTCGCGCTGATCAAATTCGACAACGGGGGGACGCTGATGCTGGAGTGCAGTTGGGCGCTGAATCTGCCTGGGGGCGGGGGGCTGCAGGTGGCCGGCGACAAAGGCGGTGCGGTATTGAATCCGCTGACGATTTACTCGGAGCGCAACGGCGTCCAGGTCGATATCACCCCGGAGGTGCCCAATCTCGATGCCTTTGCCGGCCAGACCGGCCATTTTGTCGAGTGTATCCAAAAGGGCAAAACACCGCTGATGTCGGCTACCCAGGGCGTGCAGTTGATGCAAATGCTGGATGGTATCTACAAATCGGCGGCGACGGGCCGGGAGGTGCGGATTAAATAGGGACGTGCCTCAATTGACCATTTGCATCAGGCGCTGGGTGATGGAGCCCTCTTGAGTAAGGGCGTAAACGACGATGTTGACGGCCATCTGGTTGCTGCGGATATTGGCACCCCAGCCGACGCCGGTAATGCCGGCCAGGCGGCCGTGAATGAAATAGCCGGTTACGATATCGCGCCAGGCCCCGCCACCGCCGCCGCCCAGGCCGCTTTTGAGGTCGAAGAAGGCGCTGAAAATGGGGTGGCCGTCGCTCAGGCGCTCGGTCCAGAAATCCTGTCCTTCGACGAGGCCGCCGTACTTGACCAGGGCTTCCCGCCAGTAGCCGCCCATAATAAACCCGCCGGCCAGCATATAACGGGCCAGGTGCTCCAGTTCGCTTTCGTTGGGTGCGCCCTGGGGAATGATGATGGGGATCTCCAGCATGCGCTCGTCGTCGTAGGTGATGGTGCCGATAAAGCTGGCCTGGAGTCCAGTGTATTCGTTGAGGACATCGCACAAACCGTCTATTGAGCGCAAGTTGAGGTTTGCCCCGCCCACGGTGCCGGCGGCAATGGAACGGGCCGAAATTACGTGGGCCATTTTGAGGAAGCCCTTGACCCCCTGTTTGTCGGTAGCGTCTTGGATGACTATGGCCCGGTAGCGGCCGGTATCCATGGAGTTGACGTCGAGCATTTCTAGGGCCATATCGATCTTGTGCTCGGAAGAGCGGGTCGAGGTTACCGACGAGGCGACCAGTTTGGGCTCTAGGTCGACTGTGCTCACGGCGGAGAAATTGGCCTGGCCGGCCAGGGAAATACCCGAGCCGCCCACGTGCGAGGCGATTAGACTGCGGGTATTGAAGTTGGCCGTGGCCTGGACCTGGTCCAGGCGGGCGGCGGCCAGCCGTACCTGGCGGCGGGCCAGTTGGCGTTTGGGCTGGGGTATTTTGCGCAGTTCGAGGACTTTGGTCAGGCGGGGCTCGCGCTTGATGAATTTGGTCGACATGGGACGGGGGGCCTTGGTCTGGGTCTTCTCGAAGGGGTTAATACTGGCCAGGGCCAGGTGGAGGCCGGCAGCTGCGACCAGGGCCAAGAGAAAGCCTTTGCGCAGGCGGGTGACTAGTTCGTCGAGTTGGAAATCGGAGGCGGCGGAAATAAAGCGGGACGTGCTCATCGGGCCCTCCAGAGTGGAGGTGGGAGGCCGAGTGGCTGAAGGCTCCAAGGTAGTTCAATCGACAGCCGCGATCAAGAAATCTCTCATAGCCGTCGGCCGGATGTGGGCGGTGGCTGGCAAAACACCTATCTTCCGGCAAAACGAGCGATCCAGTCAAATGCAGCAAAGACTGTTATGCGTGGAGAAAGTAACTATGCTCAGCGACGAAGAAAAATGGCGTTTTGACCTGCACGGTTATATCGTCCTGAAAGGGGCGGTGGAGTCGCAAGAAGTACGCCGCATGGTCGATTTATGCGACCAGTGGCACGCCCGGCCCGACGAGGATTTGCCGGCGCCGCTGCAGACCTATCGGGACGCCGGCACCAAAGAGACCACGCCGCGTTCGATCAATAATATTGAATATGTCGATCCGGTATTCGACCGTCTTATTTTAAACCGGGAAATCATGCGCGCGGTGGTGGATTTGACCGGTCAGTGCCCGCAGCATCTGGGCTCGGCCCTGACCCGCAATACTCGTGACAGCGACGATATCCCTTTCCACGGCGGGTCCAGTGGCGCCCTGCGCAATCCGGCCAACGATTACCAGGCCGGCGACGGGCGCGTCTTCGCCACCTTTCTCAATGCCGCTGTCTCCCTGGTGGACGTGCCGACGGGCAGCGGTTTTGTCTGTATTCCGGGGAGCCACAAGGGGTATTTTCCCAAGCCCGAATACGTCGATATCTATCATGGCCCGCCGGTGGTCGATAATGTTTCAGTGGCGGCCGGCGACGTGGTCCTATTCACCGAGGCGCTGTGTCACGGGGCCCGCAAGTGGGCGTCGGACGAGCCGCGGCGTACGGTCTTCGTGCGCTACGGGACATCCTATGCCTCTTGGTCGCCGGGTAAGGGGCCGCTGGAGGAATACCGCGAGCGCATTTCACCCGAGCTCTACGAGCTTAAGCAGATGGCCTCGCACAATCACCGTAAAGAGGTGGTTGTGCGGTTATTGGAGGAATTGCAATAATGTCTTTGGGGGATAGCGAAAGACTGCATCGTTTGGGCGCCGGCGAATCTATTGCGGATCTTTGCACGGCTGCCGGGTGCAGCCTGGAGGAACTTCAGGCCTGGTGGCGGGAACAGGCCGCTGCCAGGGTGCCACCTATGGACGGCGAGCATCGGGCACCGCTGGACGGGGCGGTGGAAATTGGCCGCGACCAGTGGGGCATACCTCATATTCTGGCCCAGACTGACCAGGCCCTGTTCTACGGCTATGGCTATGCCATGGCCCAGGATAGGCTGTGGCAGCTCGATTATTACCGCCGCAAGGCCCGTGGGCGTTTGGCCGAAGTCTTGGGCGCGTCGGGGTTGGCCAGCGACCAGACGGTGCGGACGATGGATATTCCCGGTATTGCGGCTCGGGGTATGGAGGCTATTGCGGCCAAGTCGCTGCAGCGGTTGGAGGCTTTTGCTGCTGGTATCAACGGGATGATGGAGGCGTGCCGTGACAATCTGCCGTTAGAATTTGCTCTGCTCGACTACGCCCCCGAGCCCTGGACTGCCCTCGATTCGGTGGCCGTCTGGCGCGAGTTTCAGTGGTATTTGACCGGTCGGCTGCCAGTTATTGCTCTGCCCGAGCTGGCCCGGCAGACCTTGGGCGAGGGGCCGCTGTGGGAGGCTTTTATCGAGGGGGAGGCCGAGGACGAGAGCATCGTGCCGCCCGGCTCTTATGCGCCCGGGCGCGTCGGGGCCGAAGCGGTGGGACGAGTGCTAGGCGATCCGGAGGAAGGGGCCGGCAGCAATAACTGGGCGGTGGACGGCAGTCGGTCGGCTTCGGGCGCGCCGCTGGTGGCGACCGACCCGCATATCGCCTTTGGGGCTGTCTCGTGTTGGTACGAGGCCCACCTGTCTGGGCCTGAATTGCACGTAGCCGGGACGGCGTATTTGGGGTTTCCGGCGATCTTTTTTGGTCGCAACGAGACCATGGCCTGGGGGCTGACCAATAATATCTGCTCCCAGCGTGATTTGTATCGGGAGCAGACCGACGCGGCGCATCCGGGCTGTTTTCGGTACGACGGCCAGTGGGAACGGGCGACGGTGCGGCGGGAGATAATCCAGGTAAAAGACGCCGATCCGGTTGAACTGACGGTGAGTTCTTCGCGCAACGGGCCCATAGTAGACGAATTGCTCCCGGGCCCATTGCGCCATACCGGGCCGGTAGCGTGCAAGTGGGTGGGTGCCAGTGCCAGCGACGAGCTGAGTTGTCTGCTGGCTCTCAATGCAGCGCCCGATTGCGCGGCGGTGCGGGCGGCGCTGGAGCCGTGGGTTTTGCCGACGTTGAGCATGGGTTTTGCCGATACAGAGGGGCATATCGGCTACCAGGCTATTGGGCGTATTCCGCTGCGGGACAATTGGCGTCAGGGCTATCGGCCCGGTTGGGATCCCAAGCACCAGTGGCAGTCCTTTATTCCCTACAAAGGCTTGCCGGCTCTGGCCGATCCGGAGCAGGGCTATGTGCGCTCGGCCAACAATCGCGGCGCGCCCCCCGACTTTCCCTATCCGCTGTCGGGCACCTGGAACAGCGGCTACCGGGCCCAGCGCATCCGCGGCGAGCTGGAACAGAGAGAGGGGCTGACACGCGCCGATTTCTTGCGCCTACAACTAGATGTTTTGTCGCTGCGGGCGGTGGATGCGGTGCCGGGTCTGGTCGCGGCGCTGCGGTCGAGCGGGCGGCCGCGTGTGCAGGAGGCCGCCGGGTATTTGGATGATTGGGATTGCCGCATGGAGACCGACCGGGTGGGGGCTGCGCTCTTCGATGTATTCTTCGCCCACTGGTGCCGGGCCATCGCCATGGCGCGCTTTGACGGGGAAGCGGTGGAATTGTTGGCCGGGGCGGCCAGTGGGCTGGCTGTGCGTCTGTTGCAGGGCGATCCGTTAGACTGGTTTAAGGGGCGCCCCTGGCAAGAGGTGGCGGTCGAGTGCATGGAGCTGGCTATCGAGGAATTAGAGGGGCGGCTGGGGGCCGATATGGCGCAGTGGCAATGGGGCCGGATTCATACCGTGGCGCTGCCGCATCTATTGTCGGGGCGCGGCGATCTGGGACAGCTTTTGGATCGTGGCGGCGATCCGGTGCGGGGCAACGGTATCACCATTTGCAATACCGGTTTCGACCCCAATTATCTGGCCGCCATGGGGGCCAACTGGCGCCATACGGTCGATCTGGGTGAGGAGCCAGCGGCGCTGTGGGCGGTGGATGCGGCCGGGCAGTCGGGGCATGTGGGCAGTCCGCACTACGGCGACCAGTTGGCGTCCTGGCTGGCTAACGAGCCGCACTGCATTGTGCTGGACGAGGCGGCGGCGCGGGCCACGGTGCAGAGCTGGCTGGTGCTGGGACCGCAGGGGGTGAGCGCATGAAAATCAGTGATATTGCCGTCTAGGTAGAGACAGACGGATGCGGGGCTGGCCGGTCAAGGGGAATATTATCGTCGCCCATCCGCTGCCGGCCCTCACCACTGTCAGGTCAAGTCGTGGCAAATACGCAAAGATTGAGATTGATTTAACCTTGCATATTCACCATCTCATGAATAATATACAAGGTTAAATAGGGTATTATCCCTAAATTACAGGATTATCCCAGTGCCAATATACCGCTCAGCCCAAAATACTTTACTCGAAGCATTGGGCCAGTTCCCCGCCGTCGCCCTGGTGGGGCCGCGACAGTGCGGCAAGACGACTCTGGTGCATATGCTCAATGAAATGCCCGCGCCGCGCTTTTACGATCTGGAAGATCCGCGGCACCGGCTGATCCTCGAAGATCCGCTGCAGGCCTTGCAGGCCGAACAGGGCCAACTCGTCGTCATCGACGAAGCCCAGCGCATGCCGGAATTGTTCCCCGTCCTGAGGGTGCTGATCGACCGCGATCGCCGCCCCGGCCAATTTCTCCTGCTGGGCTCGGCCATGCCCGATCTGCGCCGCCAGAGCGCCGAAAGTCTGGCGGGTCGCCTGATGACCATAGAACTCACACCGTTTACGGCCCGGGAGGCGGTGCCCCAGTACTGCTCGCAGGATACGCTGTGGGAGCGGGGGGGCTTTCCCTTGTCGCTATTAGCGGCTACTTCGGAGCAGAGCGCCCTCTGGCGCCAGCAATACGTGCGCGATATAACCGAGCGCGACTTGCGACAACTGGGTTTCGATTTGCCGCCGGCGCGCATGTACCGCTTCCTGCAGATGCTGGCCCACAACCACGGCCAGTTGTGGAACGCCAGCCAACTGGCGCGCAGCCTCGAAGTTGGCGCCACCACGGCCGGGCGTTACCTCGATATTATCCAGCAGACTTATCTGCTGCGACGGCTGCAGCCATACTTGCAGAATATGGGTAAACGCCTCACCAAATCGCCCAAGGTCTACATCCGCGATACGGGTATTCTGCATGTCCTGTTGGCCTTGCAGGATCGAGAACAGATACTCGGTCATCCCGTGTCGGGGTACAGCTGGGAGGGTTTCGCCATTGAGCAATTCGCCGCCGTCTTGCCGCCCGCTTGGGATATGGCCTTCTGGCGCACGGCGTCCGGGGCAGAGATCGATCTGCTGCTGCTGCGCGGCGGGCGTCCGGTTATCGCGGTTGAAATGAAGACCAATACCACCGATCCCCGCCCCAGCCGAGGTTTTTATGAAGGGTGCAAAGATCTCGACCCAGAGGAAAAGTGGGTCGTCTATCCCGGGGAAGAGGCCATGAGCCTGGCCAGGGGGGTGGAGGTATTGCCTTTGACTGAAGCTGTTGAGCGCTTTATGGGCGCCAGTTCCACTGGCCAGTAAAGGAGAAGGCCCCATGCTGGCAGCAATTGATTTTCCACTGCAAAAAGCGGAATTCTCGTACGATTTTGGCGTCCGCGCCCTGCCGACGGGCGAGTGCCCCTTCAGACAGACCGAGGATTTTGCCGCCGAAGTGGAATTGCGGCGGCAGGTCTACCGGACGCATCGAGAGGAGACGTTTGCGTTTTTGCCCGATAGCGGGCCGTTGTGCGTTGAAGTCTGCGATTGGATTGAACGGACGGTGCCTTGGGTGACGGCTGATAAGGGCGCCGGATCTTCGCACCCCCTCGAACGGGTGGGGCTGCAAGTGCAGGAGGATATCGCCGTTATGCGGGACGACGCGGCGGGCGGTTTTCCCATTGTCGCCGGGCTGGTCTGTCTGCCCAGCGGCTGGTCAATCCGCGACAAGCTCGGCCGTTCGATGGGACATACTCACGAAGAAGTGCCCGGCTTTGCCCAGCATATGCGGCAAAAGACCGAGAAACTCTTTGCCGCCATGCCGCCGCTCAGGCCGGTGGCCCGGCGCAATTGGTCGATCAATCCGGCGGCGACCTTGCCGCGATTGCCCAGCCAGGAGGCGGTGGCGGCGCGGGACCGCCGCCTGGTGACGCCGGCCAACGCCGGCCAGCGGTGCCATTTGCGGGTGGAATACCAGACTTTGACGCGGATGCCGGCAACCGGGGCTATCGTTTTTACTATCCTGACCTTGCAAAGCCGATTGGAACAACTGGACCGTGATCAGGCCAAGATCCTGGCCGGTGTTTTGCGCACCTGCCCCGATGCCGTGATAGACTACAAAAACCTGGCCGATATCCGGCCCCAGATGCTTGCTTATTTCGACCGTCGTCTATCCCTTTAGGACGCCTTGTCTTCATTGGGGAAATGCTGGTGGGCGTTGTCGGCGGGGACAAAGCCGAAGGGGTTAATGGTGTCGAAGAGGGGAGATTGTCCTGCCGCGTGGTTGTCCGATACGCTGTAGGCAATGGAGAAGGGCGGCGCGTCCTCGTTTTCTATAAAGGCTTCGAGGAGGCCGGCGCAATCGCGGTGGCTATTCCACAGGCGGCTGGCCCGGCGCGGCTTTTCATTGTGGTTGACGGCGCCGAGCCGGACGACGAGGATTTTCTGTCCCTCCGCCAATTGCGGGGCGTAGTATTGGCCGGCGATTTCCATCCACCGCTTGCTGACTCCGTAGAGACTGGTGGGCGGCACGCCGTAGGGGTCCTGTCGGGTATCGGGAAAGGGCTGGGCGGGCACGTCTTTGTCGTAGTTGTCGCCTATGTAGTCATAGGAATGGACCGAGCTGGCCAGGTAGATGCGCGGTACTTTTTCGGCGATGGCGACGCGGTAGACGCAGTCGACGACGGCGATATTGAGGGGATCCAGACCGCCGCGCCAATTCTCGTCGCGGGTATTCCAGCCCAGGTGGACGACGGCGTCCTGGCCTTTGCAGGCGGCGGTCAATTCTTGGGTCACCAGACTGCAGAAGGCGTCGAACTGGTCCTTCCAGGTTGCGGGCTGTTGTTGGGCCAGCACCTGATCCATCCGGGGGATGCTGATGCCGGAAATTTCGTACTTCTGCGCCAATTCCTTTTTCATCACCTGCGCCACTGTGCCGTTGACGCCGGTGAGTAGCACGCGTTTCATTGGGGGCTCCTATTTCCTAAAGTTTCTTTCGGGGTGTCGGCTACAGCACAGGGCAGGGGACGGTAGGTCCGGTCCTGGTTGCTCAGGCTTGGGGCCGTCCCAGCACCGGGTATTTCGGATCGTTGAAGCCCCAGCCAGTGTGCTCGCCGGGCGGTACTAGCCCGTCGACCTGGGCCTGTATCTCGGCGCTCATCTCCCAGCCCAGGGCGGCCCAGCTCGATTCGTACTGCTCCATGGTGCGGGGGCCGATGATGGCGCTGGTGATAATGGGGTTGGCCAATACCCAGTTGAGGGCGAAGTCGGCTAGCCCCACACCGCATTGGTCCGCCAGCCCCGCCAGCTTTTGCGCCAATTCAAAGCTTTCTTCGCGCAGCTCGGTCACCTTGATGCGGGCATCGCCGCGGGCGGCCCGGGAGCCTTCGGGGGGGGATGATCCGGGGAGGTATTTGCCGGTCAGGACGCCGCGGGCCAGGGGGCTGTAGACCATGGTGCCAATGCCCAATTGGCGGCAGCAAGGCCACAATTCGACCTCGGGGTCGCGGTTGAAGACATTGTAGAGCGATTGCACGCAGGCCACCCCGGAAAGATGGCGGCGATCGGCGAGCCATTGGGCCTGGCATACTTGCCAGGCGTAGTAGTTGGAGAGGCCGTAATAGCGGATTTTGCCCTGGCGCACCAAATTATCCAGGGCTTGCAGCGATTCTTCCAGCGGGGTGTCGTAATCGGGCGAGTGTACTAGGTAGATATCGATATAGTCGGTGTCTAGGCGTTCCAGGCTGTTTTCCACTTCTTGGGCAATATGGAGGCGGCTGGCGCCCTGGCCGTTGGGGCCCTGGCCGGCGGGGCCCCGCACTTTGGTGGCCAATACCACCTGGTCGCGGCGGCCGGCGATGGCCTTGCCGGTGATGCGCTCGGATTCGCCGTGATTGTAGACATTGGCGGTATCGATGAAATTGATGCCCTCATCCAGAGCTCGGTGGGTAATGCGGATCGATTCGGCCGCGTCTGTCGGTCCACCGAACATCATGGTGCCCAGGCAGAGCCGGGATACTTTGACGCCTTGGTTGCCGAGATTGACGTAGTCCATGGTTTCCTCTCAATGGGGTACAGGGTATTGTGCGGCTGGTGCTTGGGGGCGGGAGTCTTTTGTTTATCTAGATTAAATGGCAAAGAATACTACAATTGCAACCGCACTCGGGCAAGTCGCCCGGCAGACAGGGCCATTATGTATACCAAAGAGTCCATTCTCAGTCCCCAGGACCACGAACATTTCCTCCTCCACGGCTATGTGGTAGTACCTGGGCTGGTGCCACTGGCCACGGCAGCGCGGGCGGTCGCGGTTCTCGAAGCCGACGAGCCGACGAGCGATTTCGATCCGGCCGCCGCCTGCACGACCGACGGGGTCCACCAGGTGATCGGCGAATTATTCGGCGACCAATATTCTTTTGAGAAGAAACGCGGCGGCAACGATATGGCGCGGCTCTATCAGGCCGATGTGGCGTGGCGTACGCCGGTGGCCCATGTCGACGACGCCTATCCGACCCTTATGCCCAACGGCTGGGCGGTGGGCACGTTCATTTTTTTGACTAAGGTGCAGTCGCATGGGGGCGCCTTTATTTATTTTTCCGGCTCGCCGTTGCGCTATCGGCAGGGCATGGCGCAAAGTTTTTATTCTATAAAAGAAGTAGCGGCTGCACCCGACTATTCAGGGGACTACCAGGAATTCCTCGCCGAGCCGGGCGATGTGCTATTTTTTCACCACCTCATGGGCCATACCGGGTCTGATAATACCGTCGACAGGGTTATCCGCCACGCCTTGCTGACGCGTTGGCATCCCACTGTGCGGGTGGTGCCAGGGGCGAAAGATTTTGCTCAGATGTCGACCATTGAAAAGGCCAATTCAGCCCGTTATATGGAAGCGCGTTTTGGCGTTGATCTGGGTGTCCTTAATACGCCTGTAGACGGAGACAGTGCTGGTGTATTGGACAGCGGTTGTAAGGCTATGGGGCAGGTGGTCAGTTATGCCTTGCTGCATTTTGGCGGCCGGGCCCAACTGCTTTTTGTCCGCGAAGAAGATCCCGCTGTCATCCGCCGTTTGCACAGCGACGATTTAATCCACTGGCAGGAGGACGAACCCTTGTCCGTGGCTGTCGGGCCGGTGCGTTCGCTGCAATTGCACCAATATGGTTTTGCTGCGGTTTTGGCCGTTACCTATCAGGATGGGATGGTGCGGGTATATGCCAGCGACGATTTTGTCCATTGGATGCAACGGGGGCAACTGGGCCAAGGCCTCACGGCGACACCTTGGTATGTATACGCCAGGTATCCCAGCAAACTAGCCGAGGAGCAGGCCTTGTACGTGGTGTCTACGGCGGAACCGTCTCGGGTGGTGTGTCGTTGGGGCCAAGATTGGCCGGAGGCGGCAGGTGGTGGCCGTGAGTCGGTGGCGGTGCAGGGGCCTGAAGAGTGCCGCATTGACGATTTGGTTATCGCCGCTTATTTCTCCGATTCACTCTGTGCCGTGGTGGCCGATGTGCAAGAGGAAGGAAAGGAGGCGACCCGGCCCTTTTATATTCAGCCGCAGGATGTGGCAGTGGCCGAAGAAGTGCTGCAGCCTTTGGCCTATACGGGGGAGGGAGCGCCGAGCCGGTTGCGTGTATTCAACCGGGGGCGTTCGTACTGGTTGGTCACTTTCCTGCGCCGCGTGGAGGATGGGGAGCGCCTTTTTTGGGGGTTTATCGACTGGGAGGAAGAGACGCCGATTATTCGGAGTATTGCAACGGCGGCGGATTTTGATCGGGCGAAAAGTATTGTCGGGATGATTTGAGCTTCAGTCGTCCCCATGATTGGTACGATACGGCCGTTTCCCCAAGAGGGCATGCCGACCAGGCGGGACCGGTATCGGCCGCCGGACTTTGGGTCAAATTTACCGGGGCGCTACCGTCGGCGTTCATAAGGTAGATTTCGCTATTGCCGTCGCGATCCGATTCAAAGGCTAGTTGTCCGCCATCGGGCGACCAGGCTGGACAGCCGTCGAAGAACGAGTTCGTCGTAACCTGGGTCGTTGCCAGGGTGCCGATGTCCAACAGGAAGATGTCGAAATTCCCCGTCCGGGCCGATGTGAACGCCAGGCTCGTCCCGTCGGGCGACCAAGTCGGTTCGCTGTCGAAGACCGCATTCTCGGTCAAGCGGGTCCGGGCGCCGCTGTTTATGTCGAGGATAAAGAGTTCGCTGGCCTGGCCGTTTAAAGAGCGGAAGGCCATTGTCAGGCCATCGGGCGCGACGGCCACCACTCCTTCGTTATTCGGGGTGCCGGTGATATTGATAAGATCTACGCCGTCGGTGCCGACGGCGTAGATCTCTTCGTTGCCGTCGCGCTCCGAGGTGAAAAAGATCTGACTTGCGGCCCAGCCATGCGGAGGAAACAGGGCGATGCCGGCGATCAACAGGAAAGTGGATACAGGGCCTGGTTTCATTGCTGCTGTCTCCTTGTAATAGCTTCAGTCCCACCACAGCCAACCGAGGCGCTCGGCCGCCTGCCAAAGCCGGTAGTATTCCTCGAAGTCCGGCGGTAAAGGGCGAATTTGCTGATAGGCTTGCAGGAAAGTTGTCCATTGGTTTTCGTGGCGCCACAAGGCACGCCTGAGTGCTTGCACCGTATTGGGCAGATAGTGTCCCCATTGAGACTCCTGAAAATCGATAAGGGCTAGGGTCTCGCCGTGGACCAGGACGTTGAGGCCGGAGAGATCGGGTTGAGTGGGGCCAAAGACGTCGCTTCCCTCACCCCAAGCGGCCATTAGGGTCAGGCGTTGTGCGCCTAGGTCTTTTAGCTGGATTTGCTGAGTGGGGCTCAGGTCTTTATCGGCGCAGTGTTGTAGCAGACGTTGGGCGAAGGATTGGGCATCGCTGCGGGGCAAGGTAAACCAATCGGGGGGGCAGAAAGAAGCGGCGCGGTCGTGAAGATGGGCCATGAAGACGCCGAAATTAGCGATGGCCTGCGGCGTCACGGCCGCCGCGTCGATATTGTCTAATACTTCCCCTTCCAGCCAGGGATAGAGGGCGCAGTGGCGCGGTGGGCTTTCTGCTTGGGCAATTTGTTGGATGGAATCGCCGTTGCTACCGAGTAGCGGGCGGGGGACGGCCAGGCTGTCATCCTGGGCGAAATGGGTCAATAATAGATCCTGCGAGTGGATGGCGGCGATATCGACATCGGAATCGAAGAGCCGCAGGGCAAAGGTCTGGCCATCGCTGTGGACGCGAAAGAGCGGATTGTCGAAATCGAGCCCACCGGCGTATTCGACCTCGACTTGGCCCAGGCCGAATTGGCCGGCGGCTTGGGCGGCTTGGACGTGGATGTCGACGATCCACCGGCCCCACGTCAATTCGAGCGGTATTAACTCGCTGTAGGGCCAGGTCTGTTTGTGGATGCTGCGGGCAAAGCGCGACAGGATGGCCGCCGCCGTCGAATCGGTATCGAGCAAGTCGCGCAGCGATTCGTCGAAGGCAAAGGGCCGGCAGCCGGTGCGGCAGTAGATTTTGTGCCAATCCTGGGCCGTTGCCGTTGCTCTACCTTCCACATCGACGAAGGCCTCACGGGTATGGGGGACGCGTTCGTATTGGGCGGGGGCGCCGCAGAGTGGGCAGGGCATGGTGGCGGGCATGGTGTATCTCCTGAATGGCGTGTAACAGCTATTGGGCAAACAAAAAACCCGCTGCCGGTTACAATCGGCAGCGGGCTGGTATAGGGAGAAATGGAAAGGGCGCTAATTCATCTCTGGCAGCCTGTTGCCGTGGTCTGGGCAGCGGATATACCGCGGTCTATTGTCGCGTCTATGGCGCGATTGGACAGAGCGAAAAAGAGGCGGCTAAACAGAGACATAGGTGCGTTTCTCAATATGGGCGAATAGTTGCGCTTCAGTGCGGCCAATATAGCCACGACGGGTGGCAGGAGCAAGAGGTTGCCGATTGTATCCAGGAGAATAGTTCTATTGACTTGCAATTGCTGCTGAATGGTCATTGGTCATCGGAAGGGCCGGTCGTGACCGAGGTGAATTCTCTGTACAGGCTGGGGTGCGTCTGACGCAGGTCGAGCAGGCACCGAAGTGAATTGGCGGCGACCAGGCGTCCGTTGGCGGGCAGGTCGATACGGGTGCGAAATTGGGCGCCGGCGTCGCGGGCCTGCTGCACGGTCATTGCGCCGGCATCGAGGGTTTCGATAAAATTGGCTTGGGCCAGGATGATGGCGGGCAAATCATCGGGCTGGGGATCGGCCATGGTGCGGCCCAGGTATACGGCGACTTTGAAGCCGGCGGTGAGACCGGGTCCGGCTATTTCCCAGACCATGGCCGGGACTAAGCCGTCGAGGGTAAAACCGTCCAATAGCCGGACCTCAGCGGGCGATATGGCCGCCGTTTGCCGGGCCGACCACAGATCGATGCCGCATTGGATTTCCTCGACGGCTTCCCGCTGTAGCGTTTGCAGCGGTGTTTCGCCGGCCTCGATATGGCCGCCGATACAGCCGACGCCAATGACGGGTGATTGGCCGGGTGCGTGCGTCCATTTATGGGGCTTCTGGATTTCGAGGACCAGGCGTTGGCCGGCAAAGAGCAGGCAGCCGACGCCGCTAATGGTGGAGTTGTCGAGTTGTGGCTTCACTGCCAGATATTGTCGATGAAGGTCAGTGGCAGGGCAAAGGCCAATTGCTGCGGCATATAGCATTCGCTCTCGTCGCAGGCCTGGTAATTGAGGCGGGCGGCGATACTGAAATCCGCTTTGCTATGGCTGCGGACGGCAGCTTTTAGCTGCAATTGGTCGGTATAGACCGGTACTTCTTCGCCTAAAATGGACAGTATCTGGGGGGCCGGATAGACGACCGGGTCGATTTGCGCATCGTCGATGGGATCGATGACTAACTCGACAGGCTTGTAGCCGCCGGTTACTTGAGGGGCGTAGATATGGCGGCCCTGTTTTAGTTGGATATCGAGGCTGAACGTCTGCACCTGGCCGGGGCGGATGGTGCCCGACGACAGCGTCGCGGTGGCGGTGATATCGGCGTTTTCCAGGCGTTGCACGGGGCGCCCCGTCGGCGTCAGGTGGAAGCTTTCCTGCAGCATTTGGGCGACCCCGTCGCGGACCCCGTGATTGGCGTAGAACGATTTATCGGTGACCAGGCCCTGGGCATCGACCATATAGGTGCCCGGGAAGGGAACCCCGTACCAGCTGTGGTCTGCAGGAATCAAATCGTTGAAAATACCAAAGGCGCGAATGGCTTGGCTGTCCGGGTCGGCTAGCAGCGGATAAGTAATGCCGTATTTGGTGGCAAAGGCGCCCAAGACCTCGACCGAGTCGTAGCTGATGGCGTAGGGCTTGATACCGCACTTTTGCATGGCGGCCAGATTTTGTTGCAGCTCCACGAGCTGGGCTTTGCAAAAACCTCACCAGTCGGCGCTGCGGTGGAAGAGGATAAGCGAGCGGTGCTGGCCGTCGGGGCGGTAGGCCACGGGCTGGCCTTTCTGGTCGGACAGGGTAAAATGGGGCACCGACTGGCCAATTTGCGGGCCCGAGGAAAAGTCGTCGTTGGCGGGGTCGCCGCCGTTGGGTAAGGGGGGCATAGGGGACTCCTTGGTGGGTCGAGGTTTATTCCATTTCGTCGAGTGGATAGATCGGCCGCGGCAGTTGGCGCCAGTCGAAATCTTCCAAATGCGACATGGTGGCCCCCGGGGTATCACAGCGGATCACCTGGGAAATCCACGGCTGGTAGAATTGCCAGTTGCTGGCCGTTTTCAGGACTACCATTTTGGCCGCGGCGATATCGACACCAAAATGCTCGTAGACGCAGGGGTGGTTGCCGCCAATACCGCGTTTTTGGGTGGCCAGCAATTTTATCGCGCCCACTTCCAGCAGGGCCGCCCGGCCCAGGTCAAAAGAGTCCCAACCCAGCATATTGACTTCAAAACGGCCGCCGCCCAGGCCGGCGACGCGGGCGGAGATTTCGACCGGTTGTCCAAAGCGAGTATCGAATTTGCCGCCGGCCAGGGCCGTAAATTCGCCGCCTTCACCGACCTGGAAGGCTGTGTCCACCAATTCGGCGTCTACCAGAGGCACCAGCGCCGCCTGGTCGATTTTCTGGTGCAGCATTTCGGCCAGCAGGGTAGTGCTGTCGCCGGTGGCCCCGCCAAAGGTACTATCGCCGGTATCGGTGAGGACGACCAGGCCTTCTTCGGCTGCTAGGGCCCGACGGATGGCGGCGGCGGGGGCTATGCTGTCCAATTTGCAAAAGTCGGCGCGGTGGTCCCAGGCGTGGGCGGCCAATTCGCCGGCCAGTTGCTGGGCCCGATCCTGGTCGTCGTCGGTTATCACGGCCACCGCCCAGCCGCCTTCGGGCACGTCGAGCCAGGGCTGCATGGGGAAGGTCGAGGCCGATAGCACGCCGGGCTGGTTTTCCATCTGCCGGGCTAGGTCGAACCAGGCTTTCATTGGTCCGCCGCTGGTGAGGAACTGCTCCTGGTGGGTGATGAGGGGGATCTTGCGCCAGGCCATGGCAGGCCGGGTGCGGCCCTGCAGCATATCCATTAGCAGGCGTCCGGCCAAAACGCCGGTTTCGTATTGGTCGTGCGGTTGGGTGCGATGGGCCACCAGGGCATCGCAATTATCGACCATGGTCTGGGTGAGGTTGGCGTGGTGATCAAGCGAAATCGCCAGGGGTATATCGGCGCCAATGCGGCTTCGTACCAAAGCCAGTAAATGGCCTTCGGTATCGGGCTGATGATCGGCCTGGGCGGCCCCGTGCAGGGCAAAGTAGAAACCGTCAATGGGACCGGCGGCTTTGAGGCCGGCGGCGATTTTGTCGGCAAAAAAATCCAGGGTGGCCGCATCGAGGGGGCCGTGGGCTCCGGCCCAACCGTGGATCAGGGGTACGGGCGTCCAGGTCAATCCGGTCTCGTTCAGCGTTTGCATAAAGCCGCCGATAGCGCCTACATCCCGGCATTTTTCCAGGATCTCCTCGCCCTCGTACAGGCCGTACAGAGCAAAAGTATCAAGCGTCGTGATAAGGGGGCTGAAGCTACTGGTCTCTTGACCGTAGGAGGCAATGGCGATTCGCATTGGAGGCTCTTAGTTGAGGGGAAAGTGGATATCCTTAGGCTCTGTCTGAAAACTCCCGTCGGGCGTCGGGCGGCTGCAAAGGGGGCTGCCGGCGTTGGCCGTTGGCAGCCATATCCACCGATATGCCCGCCAACGGCCGCCTTGCCAGCCCACTTTTCGCCCGCCCTTGGGCCACACCGCTATTTTTCAGACAGAGCCTAGGGCGGGAAGATACATCCCAGTGGCAGCGCTGACAACGCACTTGAATAAAGGGGGGTATCAGTGCTTTATATCAGTGCTTTATATCAGTGCTTTATATCAGTGCTATATATGAATGGACCTTAACGCAGTCATCATCGACAGGAGATGTTCTATGACCGCCGTCAAAATTGCGCTGTTGGGTGCGGGCAACCACAGCCGCCGAAATCACTTGCCTGCGTTGGCTCTGTACGCCCAGGAGCACCCCGACGCCGTCGACTTGGTCGCCCTGTGCGATCGGCGCGGTGAGGTGGCCCGGGAAGCGGCCCGGGAATACGGTTTTGCCCGGGCGTATACCGATTTGGGGCAGATGTTGGAGCGCGAACAACCGGCGGGCTGTATTGCCGTGACGCCCATTGACCAGACTTTGAGTATTACTCGCCAAATTATCGAGGCGGGGGTGCCGTTATTGATGGAAAAACCGCCGGGGGCCAATCTGGACCAGGCTCGCCAGATTGTCGAGTTGGTGGCCCAACACGACGTCCGGGTCATGGTCAGTGTCAATCGCCGTTTCGATCTGGCTTTGCAAGAAGCCCTGCGGCACCGGGGCGACCGACCGCTGCAGTATCTGCGCGCGACCATGGCGCGGAATCGCCGCGTCGAAAGCGATTTTATCCACGGTACGGCCATCCACCTGGTCGATGCGATGCGCCATATCGCCGGTGAAGTGGGGCACTATCAGGGGCGGGTGCAAACCGTCGATGGGGTCCGGTGGTATGTGGGGCGGCTGGCATTTGTAGGGGGCGTGGAGGGGACGTTGGAGGTATTGCCGACGGCCGGCTACCAGGCCGAGGAATACGTTTTGTCTGGCGCCGATTATACCATTGCCGCCCGGGTGGCCGAATTGGATACGGGCGCCGTCCGGGTTTGGGAGCGAGGCGAATTGGTCGTCGATGAGCCCGTCGCGCCGCTGCAGCCCGAATTCGTGCGCTGCGGCGCCTACGGCGAAACGGCGGAATTTATGGCCGCCCTGCAAGAGGGACGGCCACCACAGCCCGGTCCGGCCGATGTCTTGCCGTCGGTGGAAATCTGCGACGCGCTGGGCCAGCTCGACTAGCGCTCGACCTCGATTTTGACGTGGGATTGTTGCGGATCGAAGGCTACCAGCACGGCGTTGTCGGTCTGCAAAAACGCGCCCGCTTGTAAATGGGCCCGGCTTCCGACCCGGCGCAGCGGTTGACCGTCTATGCGGACGGCGTCGACCGTTGGGATGTGCAGGCGCAGGGTTAGTTCGGGGGGCATGACGGGCAAGTCGAGTGTTACCTGGTTGTCGGCCACTTCGATCTGGGCCATTTCCCGGGCGCAGGCGTAGGTGCTTATTTCGCTGCAGCGCCGCCATTGGGTGCGCTCGCCCCTGGGGTCGAGCTGGCGCAGGCGGTCGACGACGGTCTGGAAGGCCTTGAAGCCGCGGCGGTCGTCGTCGTGCAGGCCGTAAAAACCCTGCCAGTGGCTCACCATAATGGCCGGATCGCCGGCGGCTATTAGTTGCGGCAGGCGACCTCCTTGCAAATCGGCGGTTATATAGAGGTCAGCCTCGGCCTCGCCGTAGCCGGTCCAATTGCCGGTCCAGTCGTGGGCCCCGGCAATGACTTCGCCCACGGCGGTGCCGGACTGGGGGTCGGCGTACCAGACGCGGCTGTCGACTCGACCTTCGGTTTCGACCCCCTGGAAAAAATAGGGCAGCGGATTGCCCGTCACCTGGCGCACGGCCTGACCAGCACAGCGGGCGTAGAGATCGAGGCTGCCGCGGCCGAATCCTCCAGGTGACGTAACGCCCTGGGGCGTCAGGCCGACGTTGACCAGGATTTCGCAGGACTTGGCGATATACTGGACAACGCCCTCCTCGTCGTCGGCGGGCAATTGGCGCCATTCGTACTGTTCCCAGATGCGCTCGGGCCGGGGCTGGAAGGTGTCCAGGTCGAGGACGTGGGTATGGGTGAGCATTTCGGGGGTGATATCAAAGGCGGGGACAATGAGCTCCCGGCACATCTCCAGCCAGCTGTCCTGCTGGGTGCGGCTGAACAGGGGCAAGTACTCGTCAATGCGGCCCAAGCCCGCCGGACAGGGCACCACCGAGAATTTGCCGCGGACCCCTTTTTCCAGGCAGAATTCGGCGAATTCGCGGGTGAAGGATTCGGGATGCACTACCGGCACGTCTTGCCAGCGATGGTCCTGGCCGGCGTTGAGGGCGGGGTTGCCCGGGGCCTCGATATTGTAGTCGCGCATCATGAAATAATTGAGATTGACCAGCACCGTCGAGTCGTCGAAAATGATCGACAGCGGCACTCTGTCGAGGGCGTGGCGGGTTATTTCAGCGCGCATGGGATCAGGTCTCTTTGGGAGGCGTTTCCTGCAAATCGGCCAGACTCTGGTGTCCCACTACGGTGCCGTCGTCGGCTTCGTTGCGCTGCAGACTGCTCAGCATGGCGAACATTTCTTTCAAGTTGCGGATACCGCCAATGCTGACCCAGACGGTGATCGCCGCCGTCATAAACAGGATGGCAATGCAGAAATACCACCAGAATTCGCCCCAGGCCTGATCCGAAATATCGGTGCTGAGCATATAGACGGTGCCGATGAAGAAGACGGCGAAAAAGAGGAAGATATAGGCGTAGGAGCCAAAGAACAGGACGCGGTCGCCGGTGGTGAATTCGTGGCCCAGTTTGAAAATGGCCCAGCCGCGTTTGGGCGCTTCCTGTTTGGCGTCGGGCGATTGGTCCTCGCCGCGGTGCAAGAGCCGGTCCATATCGAATTCCTGGCGCTGCAGCAGCGAGACACCGGCGTAGAGGATCATGCAGGCGATCATGGTCCAGAAAAAGAGCACCTGGGCCGTGATGGGACAACTGTCTCCCAACATTTCGGGCCAAGTGGTCGTCAGCCAGGCCCACAAGCCTGTCAGGTTGCCGGCCATAATGGCTTGGAAGGATGCCCAATTGTAGGTCATGTACCAACCGATAAAGGCCAGTATGATGCCGCCGATAGTGGCGGCCCAGGCCCCGCCGGTGGTGCCGCGCTTCCAGTACAGACCGCCGATGATGCAACTGCCGGCCCAGCCCAGATAAATGGTCCCGGTCAGAGCGAAAAACATCAAAATGTCCTGCTGCTGGCTGAACAGCAGACTGAAGAGAAAGATAAAGATCACAACGCCGATGATGGAGAAGCGCAGCCAGCGGATATGGGTGGCCGATTCCATGACCTTGTCGCCGACCCGATTCTGGCGGATGGGCATGACGATATCCTGGATGAAGATGCTGCCCCACGAATGCAGATAGGTATCGTGGGTGGAGATGAAGGCGGCTAGCATGACGGCGGCGAACAGTCCCAGGATGCCCACTGGCAGAAATTGGCTGCTGGCCACGGTGACGGTCAGTTGCGAGCGGATCTGGTCCGATTCGACGCTGTCGAGGATGGCGTGGGCCCCGGCGGCCTGGGTGGCGAAATCGGGGTGGTGTAAAAAGGCGTAGGCGCATACGGGTAGGAGGGCCAACGGCAGGGTTTGGGTGATATTGCGCAATTGCCCCACCACCCGGCCCATGCGGGCGTCGTGCGGCGAGCGGGCCGAGGAGAAATAGCCCTGGCTGCCCTGCCAGGCCATGTAGGCGTAAAAAGAGCCGAAGGCCGAAATGAGGAAGTAGTTGAAATTGAAATTATCGGTGCCGCTGGTCTTCATGGGGTTGAGCAGGGAGGCGTCTTCCGGGGCGTATTGGATGGCGGCGTCGACGATGACCTGCCAGTCGAAAAGGAAGAACAGCATATAAATGCCGAGTACGACAAAGACGATATTGATAAACATGCCCTGGATGAAATCGGTGACCATAACGGCGATCTGGCCGCCCCAGAAGGTGAAGGCCAGCGAGATTGCCAGCAGGGCTATCATGATGAGGCCGTACATCACATCTATATTGAAAGGGCCCACCTGCATCGGCCAGCTGGGAAAGCCGCAATAGTACTGGAAGAAGCGTCCGCCCACCGCCGGGAAGATGCCGAAATTTATCAGGCCCGAGATATAGCCCATGACGCCGGCGAAAACCCGGAAGGAACGGCTGTAGCGCAATTCGAAAAACTGCGCCATGGTCAGGGCGCGGGTCTGGCGGAAGCGGTACTGGATCCAGCCGGTGGAGGCGATAATGACGCCGATGGGCAAGAGCATCAGTTTCCACCAGGAGGCGGTGAAACCGGCTTTGTAGTTCATTTCGAAGAGGGCGATAATGCTGATGGCGCCCAGTCCGGAAATGCCGTCGGCCACGCCCAGCAGGTATTTGCCGGCGCAGCGGTTGGCCGAGAGAAAGTCGGCGACGCTGAGCATATATTTCTTGGTGCTGACGGCGACAGCGGTGATAAAGCCGATCAGGACGATCAGGATGGTCCAATCTATCCAATGCATAATTGCTCCCCTGGCGATGGTTGGTGCCCACTACGATAGACCAATATATAGGGAAGAGCAAGATAAGCGGGATCGGGGCGCGGTTGTCCGTCGTTGGGGGAAGGCCTATTTTGAGGCCGTTGTCAAGGGATACCAGGCCGCCAGAATGGCGGTTATTTATATACCAATACACTACCAAGGGAAAATGGGACGAGTACATCCAGTAATTGAGCGAGTATTGACGGCCCGCGACCAGGAGATGAGTCGGCGGGGATTGGGCGATTTGCACAGCCAGGGGGTGGAAGCGGCGCGGGCCCTGTCGGCCGACGGGGTGGCGCCGTTAGAAAAACGTCCGCCTATTCACCGGGTGGAAGAGCGCCGGATAGCAGGGCCGGGCGGTGATATACCTCTGCGCCTGTATTGGCCTAACGACGATAAAGAGCTGCCCCTGCTGATGTGGTTCCACGGCGGTGGTTGGGTTTTGGGCGGCTTGGAGAATTCCGATCTGCACTGTCGCCAATTGGCCAACCAGGCCGGCTGCTGTGTGGTATCGGTCGATTACCGGCTGGCCCCGGAAACGCCTTATCCGGGGGCTATTGACGATTGTATGGCGGCTACGGTATGGGCCCGGAAAGCGGCGGCTGAACTGGGTATGGATCCCGGCCGCATCGCCGTGGGGGGCGACAGCGCCGGCGGCAATCTGGCTGCCTGTGTGGCCTATCGGGCCCGGGCGGCGGGGTTGCCGTTGGTCTTTCAGCTGCTGGTCTATCCCATTACCGATGCCGATTTTTCACGGCCTTCCTATTTGGACAATGCCGAAGGGTTTCTGTTGACCCGCAGTGCCATGCAGTGGTTCTGGGATTGCTATGTGCCCGACCCGGCAAAACGCACTGCCGCGGATGCGGCGCCCCTTCGCGCCGCCGATCTGACCGGGTTGCCGCCGGCTTTTATCCTCACCGCTGAATTCGATCCGCTGCGCGATGAGGGCGAGGCCTACGGGGCGGCGTTGCAAGAGGCCGGCGTCGAGGTGGTGATCCGGCGCTACGACGGTATGGTGCACGCTTTTTTTAATATGATCACCGACGAGCCGGTGGCCCAGATTGACGCGGCGGCGCAAGATGCGGTAGAGGCGTTGCGAAAGGCCTTCCTATGAATAGCGCGCGCGCAGGTTGGGCGGAAATGGATATAACCCCGCCGCTGGGGTTGCCTATGGGCGGACGGGGACCGCGCTTTACGCCCGGGGTCCAGGTGCTGGATCCGCTTTGCGGCCAGGCGTTGGTCCTGGAGGATGGCCAAGGGCGGCGGTTGTTGTGGGTTTCGCTGGATATGATTGGTCTGTCGTATACCATGTCCAGTTTGTTCCGCTATGAAATGGCGGCCATCAGCGGGATTCCCTACGATTCGATCGTGCTCAATTTTTCCCATACCCACAGCGGGCCCATGACCGGTTTTGAGGGCTATGCCACGGAAAGGGAGAAACCCGCTGCGCTGCAGGATTATGAATTGGACCTTATTCCGCGCACGGCGCGTTTGGTGCTGCAGGCTATTGAGCGGTTGCAGTCGGTGACGGTGCGGGTGCACCGGGGGCAATCGCATATCGGCATCAATCGGCGGCGGCGCGATGCGGCGGGGCAGATGGGGATGGGGCCCAATCCGGATGGTGTCTACAATCCCGAGTTGTGGGTCCTGGATATCGCCGCCCAGGAGGGCGACGAGCGCTGTGTGGTCTTCAATTACGGCTGCCATCCGGTTATCGTTTACGGCTATGCCTACGACAGTATCTCGGCCGATTATCCGGGTGTTTGTCGGCGCCGTCTCAAAGACGAATTGGGCGCTGCAGTGCATACCCAATTTATCCAGGGATTGGCCGGCAATGTGCGGCCGCGGCAGTTGGCCGATTTGGACGCCGGCGTTTTCCGCAAGGCTCAGGCTGGGGACGCCGAGGCGGTGGGAGAGGCTTTGGCCGCCGATGTGATCGGAACGCTGACCGACCCGGGCGAGGAAATTACTTTGGAACTGGCGGCGGTGGGGGGGCTGGCCCTGGCGCCCAAGGACCAAGGGGCGATTGAGCCGCTGGAGTATTGGTCGGCTTTGGCGCAAAGCGACGATGAATTGCCGCGCAATACGGGGCGCTACTGGAGTCAGCGCTTGCAAGCGGGGCTGCCGCCGGTGGTGGCCATGCCGTGGGCTCTTGGCTTAATGCGGCTGGCCAAGGGGCATTGCATTGCCTGGCTGGCCGGCGAGATTTTGGCCGAATGGCAGGCGGTTTTGCGCCAGTGCCTCAACGACGAACAGTTGCTGGTGTGGGGCTATTGCCAGGACGGGCGCGGTTATATGCCCACCGACGCGCTCTTGGGCGAAGGCGGCTACGAGCTGCACCAGGCCAACGCCTACAATACGATGGGGCCAGGGCCCTTTGCAGTGGGTATCGAAGAGGCGGCGCGCCGGGCTTTTGCCGATTTGGCCCGTCGCCTGGAGCCATGAGGAATTATGCCGAGAATTTTGTTGGCTGTATGCAAACAGGAAATTTCGACGTTCAATCCGGTGCCCAGTTACTACCGGGATTTTACTATTGTACACGGCGAGCAATTGCTGGCGCACCACGGCGGTATTGAAACCGAGCTGGTGGGGGCTCTGGAAGTTTTTGGGCAGCGGGCCGATATAGAAGTGGTGCCGGCCTGGGGGGCGCAAGCCGGTTCGGGCGGTTCGTTGGTGCAGGAGGACTGGGAGCGGCTGGCGGCCGAATTCGTCGCCGCTATAGCCCCGCACGCCGGGCAGGTAGACGCGTTTTATTTTTGCCTGCACGGGGCCATGGGCGCCACCGGCGAGCTCGACCCGGAGGGGTATCTGCTGCAGGAGGCGCGGCGTCTGCTGGGTGATATCCCGCTGGTGATTTCGCTGGATCTGCACGGCATCCTCACCGAACGGATGCTGCAGCACTGCGATGCTTTGACGGTTTATCATACCTATCCGCACGTCGACTTTATCGATACGGGGCAGCGGGCGGCGCGCCTGCTATTGCGTATTGTCGATGGTCAGGTAAAGCCGGTGGTGGCCCGGGTGGTAGTGCCGGCCCTGGTGCGCGGCGACGAATTGAAGACGGAGACGGGCATCTATGGGGCCACCATCCGCCAGGCCCAGGCGCTGGAGCAAAACGGCACGGCGCTGGCGGCGGCGATGATGATTGGCAATCCCTTTACCGACGTGCCCGAATTGTGTTCGCAGAGTGTCGTGGTCACCGACGACGACCAGGCCGGGGCCGAAGCGGCGGCGGTGGAATTGGCGTGTGGATTCTGGGAGCAGCGAGCGCGCATGCAGGCGGCTTTGGTCGGCGTGGAAGAGGCCATCGGGCAACTGAATTCACTGAATGGAACGGCGTTGTTCACCGATGCCGCCGATGCCACGTCTTCTGGGGCCAGCGGCGACAGCAACGCCGCCTTGACCGCGTTGCTGGAGGCCGGTTATAGGGGGACGGTATTGGCGCCGCTGGTCGATCCGCCGGCGGTGCGGCGTGCTTTTGAATTGGGCGTGGGCCAGCAGGGCGCGTTTGCTCTGGGCGGGGCACTCGACTCTCGCTTTACGCCGCTGCAATTGCAGGGGCGGGTGGAGATGTTGGCCACCGGGCCGTTTCATTTCGAATCGTGGGGCACTCAGATAGACGGCGGCGATACGGCGGTATTGCGGGCGGATAATTTGACCCTGGTGGTGACGACGCGCCCGGTGCATCTATTCGACCGCTCGCTGTTTCTGGCCCACGGGCGGGATCCGCGCCAGTTCGATTTGGTGGTGGTCAAATCGCCGCATTGCCAATATCGCTTTTTTGAAGAATGGGCCGCGGTAAATTTCAATCTCGATTTGCCCGGTTCCACCAGCGCCAATCTGCCCACCTTGGGGCATACCATTTGCCAGCGGCCGATGTATCCGTTGGACGAAGGGGTGGAATTCATCCCGGTGGTGCAGATTTTTTCTCGCTGAGGAGGGGGCATGACGGAAAAGCAGGTCGTCACCGGTTGGGAAGGGCGTTTTTACGAGGATTTTGAGATTGGCCATCTGTATCGCAGTCGTTTTGGCCATACGGTTACCGAAGCCGATAATGCCCTTTTCACGCAGTTGACCCACAATACCAATCCACTGCATTTCGACTCCGAGTGCGCCTCTCGCACTCGCTGGGGCAAGATTCTGGTCAATAGCACGTTTACCCTGGCGCTGGTGGTGGGGATGAGTGTGCCCGATGTCAGCGAGAATGCGCTGGCCAATCTGGGCTGGGAAGAGGTGAAACTGACTCATCCGGTTTTTATTGGCGATACGCTCTATTGCGAAACGGAAGTGCTGGAGAAGCGGCTGTCGAAATCGCATTCGGATGCCGGTATCGTCAAGGTGCGATCGCTCGGGGTTAATCAGGATGGGGCGGTGGTGTTGAGTTTGGTGCGGAATATTATGGTTTATAAGCGGGATGGTGCGCCGGGGCGGGGGTATTTTCCGGAGGTGCGGGGGTAAGGGTGGCTTGGCTGGGACGGTCTTTTGGGGCGGCGGCCTCTAGCGTTTAGTGAGATCCACTTACGGCCTGCCCCGCCCCACCTGGCTGCCCCGCCGGAGCGCGTGGCTTAGGCTATAGGGCGGTCTTTTGGAGTGGCGGCCTCTGGCGTTCAGTGAGGCCCGCTTACGGCCTGCCCCGCCCCCACCCGGCTGCGCCGCCCACCCGGCCTTCAGCTGCCCCGCCCCGCTCCCCCACTGAACGCCGCCGGCCACCACCCCAAAAGGCCTCCGGGCGATTGGCCGTAAATTGGGGGTACAAAATTGGGTGCTATGGTGGATTCTTGCTGGAACCGACAATAGGCTATAAAGGGACCGTGCAGGCCCGTTATTTTCTTGGACATCCATATAGAGGATTTTAGATGACTGAAGTTTCTGCTACCCCTTTGACCCAAGAAGAGCGTCGGGCATACGAAGAAGACGGCTATTTTATTCGTCCAACGCTATTCAGTGCTGAAGAGATGGATGCGTTGGGTGGGCATATAGAAGAATTGGTGAAGCTGGTCGAGACGTCGGATATTTTGACGCTGGAACAACAGAAGGCAATTTTGAAGCGCACCGACAAGAAGGGGGCCGCAACGGGCCTGGCTTCTTTGAATAATCTGTATCGCATCCACTTGTTCAGCGCGACGGTGCGGGCGCATATACGGGACCCGAGACGGTTGGCTGTGGCTACTGCATTGGTCGGGCCCGATCTGTTCTGTCCCAACGATCTCTATTTTTTTAAACCACCCGGCACGGGCAAGCCCATCGCCTGGCACCAGGACTCGTGGTATTTCACCAATAGTTATCTGCCCGATGCGGACCAATCTATCGAAAATACATCGATCGGCACCTGGCTGGCTTTGGATGACGCGGACGAGGAAAACGGCTGCTTGTGGGTTATTCCAGGCAGCCATCGCTTGGGAGTGGTCGATCATACCGACGTTGAAAGCGAGGCCTATTTTCTGCAGAAAAGAGTGCAAGTTACTCCCGATATGGAAGCGCGGGGAATCCCCGTGGAAGTGCCGAAAGGGGCGTTGGTGGTTTTCAATAATGCCCTGCTGCACCGCAGTACCACCAATCGCTCGACGCGTTTTCGCCGGGCCTATATCGTCCATTACATGAAGGCGACCACTCGGCCGACAGCGCAATACGAGACCCGCAACAAAGCGTCGGCAGAGCAGAGTTGGGGCACGCCGGACGCCTATATTTGTGGGCAGTCCTATCCAGGCTGCGTACCGACCACGCCGGAGGAGAAAAGCATGAATTGGGATAGGGCGTTGGGGCGGGATTTGACAGAGAGTGAAATACGCCTGGCCTTGAATAATGGAGTCTAATTTACCCCTGGCCGGCGTGCGCGTCTTGGCCGTCGAGCAATTTGGCGCCGGGCCCTGGGCGACGATGATGCTGGCCGATCTGGGGGCCGAGATTATCAAGGTGGAAAATCCGGCCACCGGCGGCGATGTGGCCCGCTACGTGACGCCCTATACCGGCGACCAGGACAGTATTTACTTCCAAAGTTTCAACCGCAATAAGAAAAGTCTGACGCTCAATTTGCAGCATCCTCGGGTAGAGGAGATCCTGCATCCTTTGGCGGCTAAGTGCGATGCCGTATTCAATAATCTGCGCGGCGATCTGCCGGCTAAATTAGGGCTTGATTACGCCGCCTTGAAAAGCGTCAAAGAATCGTTGGTGTGCTGTTCGTTGTCGGCTTTTGGGCGCACTGGCAAACGCGCCAGCGAGCCGGGTTACGATTATCTGATGCAGGGCTACGCCGGCTGGATGAGTATTACCGGCGAGCCGGGTGGGGCACCGCAGAAAAGCGGTCTGTCGCTGGTCGATTTAAACGGCGGCGTCTGCGCGGCGTTGGGCATGGTCAGTGCCATTTTGCGGGCGCGGGAGACGGGGGTGGGCGGCGATGTCGATGTCAATTTGTTCGATACGGCGCTGGCGCAGTTGGGCTATGTGGCGGCCTGGCATTTGACCAAGGGCTTCGAGGCCCGGCGCACGCCCGATTCGTCGCATCCTTCGCAGATCCCCTCGCAGGTTTTGCCGACCCAGGACGGCTGGTTGGTGGTGATGTGCGCCAAGGAGAAATTCTACCGCAATCTAGTGCGGATCATGGGGGTTCCGGAGTTGGGCGAGGATCCTCGTTTTGACAGCTTCGCCAAGCGGTTGGAAAACCGCGATACGCTAATCCCCAAGCTCAAGGAGTTGGTCCAGCAGCGGCCCACCGCCGAGTGGTTGGAATTACTGCAGGGGGAAGTGCCCTGCGCCCCGGTCAATTCGGTGCAGGGGGCCTTTGCCGATCCGCAGGTGGCAGAGGACGAGATGATTATAGAGGTGCCGCACCCCGAATTCGGCACGGTGCGGACGGTGGCTGGGCCAATTAAGATGGCCGATGCGCAGATCGAGCATAGGCGAGGGCCGGGGTTAGGCGAGCATACCGGGGAGGTGCTGCGGGAGTTGTTGGGATTCGATGAGGAAGAGGTGGAGGAATATCGCAGTGAGGGGATATTATAAAACTCTGGTATAAACGGTAATTTGCCAGGTTTGTTTATCGATTTTGAAGTTGAACTGTTGCGGCCAGTCCCTGTACAGACTGGCCGCAATTTGTTTTTTGGCGGTTCTAGCCAATCTGTCCGGGTAGCAGGTGGCGACGTTGGCCGAGGGGCTGCGCACGGCCGGGCAGTATCGGTTGGAATGGGACGGCCGCGGCGATGGCGGAAGGGAACTGGCCTCGGGCGTATATCTCTACCGGCTGCTGGCCGGAGATCGGGGCGAGACGCGCAAGTTATTATTAATGAAGTGAAATTCATGGGTGTCGGCAAAGGTGGCGGTCTGTTTGTAGGCCCCTTGATCTACAGTATCCTATTGGATATGGAGTCTTCGATCGGAGCCTAAAGTTGACTTTTTCGATTCTTTAGGCATGATTTATATGCATAACTTAATTGAAAAATGCATATGGAGATTGTCATGAGAACTACTCTCGATCTTCCCGAAACTCTTGTCGATGAGGCCCTAAAGCTGTCGCATCAAAAGACTAAGACGGCTGTGATCATCACCGCTTTGGAGGATTTCGTCCGCAAGGCCAGAATTAGTGAAATCAAGAAGTACAAGGGCAAAATCGATCTCGATATCGACCTGGATGATCTTCGTGATCGAAAATGAGTATTCTGGTCGATAGCTCGATCTGGATCGATTATTTTCGCGGCAACGACCAGACCGGGACGGTCGATCTGCTGATCGACGAGAATCTCGTTTTCACCAACGACTTGATCCTCGCCGAACTAGTCCCTGCTTTACAGGTCCGGAGGCAAAGGAGTCTCGTCGCCCTCCTGCACCAGATAAAGCGAAGTCCATTGGCCATTGATTGGCAAGAAATCATCGCAATGCAGACCACGTGTCTGCGCAATGGCGTAAACGGCGTCGGCATTCCGGACCTTATCATTGCTCAAAATGCGATTCAGAATGGCCTGAATTTGTTATCTGTCGATAGGCACTTCGAGCTGATGAGCAGATACCTGTCTTTATCTCTGTATGAGAACTAATCTCTGAGGGGGGTTCGGCAGGTCATCACTAAATTCGAGGAGTATCGTGAAAGACCAGATTTTTGCCTCGCAAGAGGAACATAGAGATTGGCTCGCTGGGCAGGCGGGACTGCCTGCAGGATTCCGCGTCGGCACGGCCGCCTTCGATTTTATGCCCAAGGAAGCCACCGAACAAGCGTCCATGACCGTGACCGCAATTGTCTGCGACGAGCCCAGCGCCAGCTTTGGGGCCGTGTTCACCCGCAACGCCTTCCCGGGGGCGCCCGTTATACTGGGCCGGCAGCTTCTGGACGAGCCGACATTGGGCGCCATTATCGTCAACAATAAAATATCCAATGTCTGTGCCCCCAACGGCTTAGACAACGCCCGGCGCACCTGCGCGGCGGCGGCCGGGGCGTTGGGGCTGGCGCCCGAACAGGTGCTGGTGTCGTCGACCGGCATCATTGGCTGGGATATACCCATCGATGAGATTGAGGCGGCTATTCCCGTGGCCAAGGCAGATTTGCAGGACCAGACCATTTTGCCCGCCGCCGTCGGCATTATGACCACCGATCTCTATCCCAAGGTGCGGCGCATTGAGTTACCCGGAGGGGGTAGTATTGTCGGCATTGCCAAGGGTGCCGGTATGGTCGAGCCCGATCTGGCTACTATGCTGGTATATATACTGACCGACGCAGCCGTCGAACGGGAGGCGCTCAGGGCGCTATTGGCAAAGGCCATGGGGCCGACCTTCAACGCTCTTTCCATCGATACCGATACCAGTACTTCGGATACGGTGGTAGCGCTGGCTTCGGGGCGGGCGCCCAAACCCGATCCGGCGGCCTTTGCCGATGGTTTTTACGAAGTATGCGGCCAGTTGGCCGAGGATGTCGTGCGCAACGGCGAGGGCGTGCGCCACGTCATCCGCTGCGTGGTGCAGGGGGCACCGGACGAGGCGGTGGCTCGGGGCACGGCCAAGGCGGTGGTCAATTCGCCGCTGCTCAAGACCGCCATTGCCGGCAACGATGCCAATATTGGCCGGCTGGTTATGGCGGTGGGTAAATATATTGGCAGCAACGCGCCCGGGGCCGATCTGTCGCGCAGTCGCATGCATATTGGCCCGACCCAAGTGTTGGCCGACGGCGTCTTCGCCATCGATCCAGATACGGACGCGCAATTGCACGCCTATTTGAAGGACGCTGAATTGTACGAAAGCGCCCCCGATGGGCAGGGCAGTTATGTGCCGCCGGTGGCTTATCCGCCCCACCAGCGCTGCGTCGAGATTGTCGTTGATCTGGGTTGTGGCGGGGCCGGTTTTACGGCGACGGGGGCCGACTTGACGCACGAATACGTGACCGAGAATGCCGATTACCGTTCATGATATAGACAGCAATGATTACAACAGCCTAGCGGTTCCACGTGCCGTACAGTGAGATTCTGAGCTATCTGGAATTACCGTTTATAATATAGACAGCAATGATTGCAGCAGCTTATTGGTTCCAAGTGCTGTATAGCGAGATTCTGAGCTATCCGGAGAAAATATGAATACGCCCCGTACTGTCCGCACGATGTGCCCGATGAATTGCCACCCGACCTTGTGCGGCATGCTTGCCGAGGTAGAAGAGGGGCGGCTCGTAGGTGTATCTGGAGATCCGGAGAATCCGGATAGTCAGGGCTTTTTGTGCGTCCGTGGGCACGCATCCAAAGAGGTAATCGATAATCCGCAACGCCTGCTGTATCCGCAGGTGCGTCAGGGGCGCAGTGGTCAGAGCTGGCGCCGCGCCAGTTGGGATGAAGTGCTCGAGCGGATCGCTGCCCAGATGGAGGAAGTGGGGCACCAGCGCACCGCCCTGTGGTCGGGACACGGCACCGCCAGCACCAATTACGGCACCGGCATTGGCACCCAGTATCTGCGTCGCTTCGCCGATCTATACGGCTGTCAGATGTGGAGTGGGGCGATGATCTGTTGGGGACTGGGCGGCTTTGGTCTGGGGATCACCGGCGCCTTGGAGACCAGCACCAAAGAAGATATGGGCGCCCACGCCGAGCTAATTTTGTTGTGGGGCGCCAACCTGGCTAGTCAGCCCAATACGACCCGCCATTTGGTCGCGGCGCGGCGGCGCGGCGCTAAGGTGGTCGTCATTGATGTGCGGCGCACAGAGGCGAGCAGACACGCCGACGAAAGTCTGATCTTGCGGCCCGGCACCGATGCGGCCCTGGCTCTGGCGCTGATGCAGGTGCTGGTTGGCGAGGGGCTGTACGACCGGGAGTTCGTTGCCGCGCATACGGTCGGCTTTGACGAGTTGCAGGGGCATGTGGGTCAATATACACCGGACTGGGCCGCGGCCATCACGGGGATTGCGGCGGACAAGATTGAGGCCCTGGCCCGAGAGTACGCCGCGACGCGACCGGCGATGATTTTGCTGGGGGGTAGTTCGCTGCACAAAGGCGCCAATAGCTGGCTGGCCAGCCGCGCCATTGGCTGTCTACCGGCCTTGGGCGGGCATTTGGGCGTCCCCGGCGGTGGCTTTGGGCCCCGGCACGGATCTTCGTCGCACGGGCAGGCGCTCAATCAGATTGCCTTGCCACAGCGGCAACCGCCCGGCGACTATGTGCCCAACCAGATGGCGGCAATCCTCGATGCTCTGGAAAACGGCCGGGTCCAGGCTCTGATGTTGTTGGGAACCAATATGCTCAGTTCCTTCGCCGATAGCGGGCGGCTGGCGGCGGGGCTGGCAAAGACCAAGCTGCTGGTCAGCCACGATCTATTCCTCAACGATACGGCGCGTCGTTTTGCCGATATTGTCCTGCCGGGCACGGCCTGGCTGGAGCAGCTTGGCTGCAAGAGCACCAATACGCACCTCTATTTGATGGAGCCGGCTTTGGAAGCGCCCGGAGAGACCAAACCGCTCAGTTGGATTCTACGCCAACTGGCCGACCGGCTCGGTCTGGACGATTTTTTTCCTTGGGCCGATGAAGCGGGGGCTATAGACGCCATTCTCGACCATCCCTCCACTGGGCACGCGACGGTCGAATCTCTGCGGCAACAGGGCGGTATTGGCGCGTTGCAGATTTCGCATGTGGCCCATCCTGATCACCGCTACGCGACACCGTCGGGCAAGATCGAATTCTACTCGGCCCGCCTGCGCGATCTGGGACTGCCGCCGTTGCCGGTGCACGAGATGGAGACGGTGCCTCCAGATTACCCGCTGGCCCTGACCCAGGGGCGGACCCTGGCGCATTTCCACAGTTTCTACAATTCGGGGCAGGCCCTGCCCAGTCTGGCAAAGCTGGAGAGCGGCCCGACTTTGTGGCTGTCGCCGGGGGACGCGGCCCAGCGCGGGGTCGTCGAAGGGGGCCCGATCCGCGTCTATAACCAGCGCGGTGCCCTGGCGGCGCAAGCCCGGGTGACGGAAGAGATTCCCGATGGTACGGTGTGGATGCGCGACGGTTGGCTGGGCTTGAATCAATTGACCGACAGTACTTCGGTGCTACCCGACGCGGCGGTGGATCTATTCGGTTTTACCGTTGGTCAGTCGAGTTACCGGGCTTTCGTCGAGGTGGCACCGGCCTAGCGGCTGGTTCAATCGCCGTATTCGACCTCCACCCGCCGACCGCTTTGCGCCGATTCGTACATCGCGTCGATTGATTGTAGCACCCGCAGGGCATCCTCCGCCGTCAGGCTGGGTTCCTGATCGGTTTGAATGCGGTGGATGAAATCCTGCATCCAATTGAACATCCACGCCGTACTGGCGTAACCCGACGGGCCGGGGGCTGTTGCAGCCTGCAAGGTCCTTTCCGGGGCGCCGTTCCAACGGGGGTCGTTGCTTTTTATCTGCAGCGTCGGACCGCCCAGCGGCGTCCAGTGAGCCTCGCCTTCCAGACCACGGTAGATCAGGGTCTGATCGTAGCCGCCGCGCAGGCGTTGCAGGTAGCCGGCGTGCATGCTGCCATAGGCGCCGTTTTGATATTCCAAACCGACGATGGCCAGATCTTCCAGGGGTGCTTCGATATGGCCAACGGGGCGACCGGTCATGGCCTGGACGCTTTTTATTTCACAACCCATCAAATAACGCATGACTTCGAGGTAGTGGCAGCCCAGCATGTGGAGGATGCCGCCGCCTTCCTCGGAGTCGGTGTACATAAAGCTTTCGGGGTCGCGCAGGCCGGGGCGGACCTGGCTGGTGATAAGGCGCACTTCCAGGTCGAGCGGTTTTCCTAATAGATCCTGATCGATAAACCCTTTTAATTCTCTGCACAGAGGGTTGAAACGATGCGGGTAACCGGGCATGACCTTGACCTTATGGCGGCGTATGGCGCGTACCAATTCGGCCAGGTCGGGAGCGCGCCGGGCGAATTGTTTTTCCATGTAGAAATGCTTGCCAGCCTCGGCCAATTTAATGCCCACCTCGGGGATCTGGGCGGCGGGCAGGACCACCACGGCCAGGTCGAAGTCTTCCTCGGCGATGAGGGTATCGACGCTGCTATAAGTGCGGGTGCCGGGGTGGAATTGGGCGGCGGTTTCCAGTTGGGATGGATCGGTGTCTTCGCAATAGGCGACGATTTCCACGCCCTGCAATTGGCGGAAGGTGCCGATATAGCCGCTGGGCTCGGGGCCTATTTTGCCCATATGGCCATGCCGCAGTCCGATCATGGCGGTTTTCAGTGTTTTATTCAAAATAGCCCTCCTGCTACAGTTTCGAGATGCGGTAACCGGGACGTCCCGCTTTAAACAAATCGGGGTTCAAGCGCACGCCGAGTCCGGGGCCGCGGGGGATATCGATATAGCCGTCGCTGATATTCACCTCGGTGTCGATTAGCTCGCGGTAGACGGTGTGGATCTGGGCCCGCACGGTTTCCTGGTAACAGCAATTGGGCACCGCCGCGCCCACCTGCAAACCGGCGAATAGGGTTAGCGGCCCGGTGCAATCGTGCATGCTGGCCGGGACGTTATAGGTTTGGGCCAATTGGGCGATGCGGGCGGTTTCGGAAATGCCGCCCACCCAAGTGGGATCGATCATGACATAATCGGCGGCCTGCTGCATGAGCACTTCGTTGTAGTCAGCGCGGGAGAGCAGCATTTCGCTGGCCGAGATGGGCATGCGGCTCTGGCGGCGGAAATCGGCCAGGGTATTGATATTGTCCATTTTGATCATGTCTTCCAGCCACAGGGGTTGCACCTCGCGCAAGGCTTCGGCAATGCGCAGGGCCGCAGGTAATTGGAAGTGGGCGTGGCCGTCTACCAGTAGATCTAGGTCCATGCCAATCTCGGCGCGAATATCGCGCAGGGGCTGCACGGCGCGCTCTATTTCGCCGCCGGGAATGCGGCCGGGGCCGTATTGGATGGCGGCCTGATCAAAGGGCCATACTTTGAGGCCGCTATAGCCCAATTCGACCAGCTCGCGGGCCAATTCGACGGGCTCGTGGAAGAGTCGCCAGGAATCGCCCAGGGGGCCCTTTTCGCCAATGGTGCCCATACCGGGCCAGCCGATATGGCCGGTTTTGCTGGGGCCGTAGTTGGGGTTGCCGCAGCTATTGTAGACCAGGATGCGGTCGCGCACCGGGCCGCCCAAAAGGCGGTAGATGGGCTGCTGGCAGACCTGGCCGAGGATATCCCACAGGGCCACGTCGAGGGCCGAAATAGCGCGAATTTCGGTGCCGCGGACGCCGAAATTGGCGGCCCGTTCGTAGAGGAAGCGCCAGTGCGATTCAATGGCTAGGGCGTCTTCGCCCAACAGGCGGCGGGCCATCCATTCGTGGATCATGGCCTGAACGGCCTCGGCGCAATAGTACGTTTCGCCGTGGCCGATAATGCCGGCGTCGGTGTGGATGCGGACCAGCAGCAGACCGGGGAAAAGGTCGACGGGCTGCGATGTTTCGATGGCGGTGACGGTGACTTTGCCTTCGTCGATGGGGGAAGGGGGCAGGTGAGGCTTGGCGGTCATGGTGGGCTTTCTGTTGGAATGGATATTTATTGGGTGCGCCGAGAAAGATAATAAAAGGCGGGGTAGCTGCCGAGGGCGGTTCTGAGGGGTGCCGGCTTCTGGCGGTATGTGATGCCCGCTTGCGGCCTTCCCCCCGCCGCCCGGCTGCGCCGCCCGCCCGGCCTCTAGCTTCCCGGCCCCTTCCCCCACATACCGCCGCCAGCCGCCAGCCCCCAGACCCTTGGCGGCACCTGGTATGAAGGGGGATCCGTAGGCTATAATGAGCTGCCGCGCCCGGCCTTCAGCTTCCCCCGCACTCGGTGGTATAGTATATTGGTGCCACCAAACCATGCGGCAAAGCTGTCTCCAGTGGGGGCGTGTCCGGTGTACTGACGGTCCCATCGTCCCATTTTTGTGCGACCTCTTTGACCCGCCCAGGCTATGCAGTGGATAGGCCCTCTTGCCACTCATCAAGGCCAAGGACAACCGATGAAAAGCGTCATGTTTACAGCCAAGGGTATTACCGAGATCATTGACGAGCCGAAGCCGTCATGCGGTGCCGATCAGGTCCTGCTGAAGACCCTTTTTTCTGGGATAAGCAACGGTACTGAGCGCAGCTTTTTGACCGGCGGGCCGTACGGCGGGCAGAAATGGCCCAATCGGATAGGCTATCTGAACGTCTCCCAAGTCGTGGAGAAGGGCAGCGGTATTATTGGTTACGAATTGGGGGATGTGGTCTACACCGGCACTTATCCGGGGCATGTCGAGTATCATACGGCGAAAGAAAGCGATCTGATTGTCAAGGTGCCCGCCGGCCACGATTACGCTGCCGCGACAATGATGGGGATCGCCGGGGTCGCCTATTATAACGCCGGGCGGATTGGGGTTGGTGGGGACGACCGGGTCCTTGTTACTGGTTCTGGGGGCATTGGCCTGATGGCCGTCCAAGCGGCCAAAGCGATGGGGGCGCATGTGAGCCTTGCTGGGCGGACCGAACACCGACGCCAATTGGGTTTTAAACTAGGTGTCGATGCCGCTTTTGACCCGGACGCCGAGGGCGAGGCATTGCGGCAGAATGGACCGTATTCGGCTGTGCTGGAGTGCGCCGGGGTGGATCTGGATACGCTTCTCCAGCGCCAAGGTGGCAAAGCCCTGCTGACGCGCCCGGCCCGTGTCGCGCTGGTGTCTGGGCGCGTACGGGTAGAATACAATTTCCTGCTGGCGTCAATGCTCCAGGTTGCGTTCTTCCAGTCTACCCACTTTGATCGGCCGACGCTGGAAAAGGTAGCGGCCCTGGCCGGGGATGGGGTACTGGATCTGGGGACTTTGATTAAGGATATTGTGCCAATAGACGAGGCAGTGAAGATTTACGATATATTGCGGGACAATCCAATGGCGCTTGGGGGCACGGTCTTCGATTGGTCTTAACACCGCCGTGTAGTACTAATCATCGTCGAAATTCGAGTCGGTTGCTTATGAAATATTTTCTCCTGTTATCGTTGTCAGCGGCCCGGCGCAATTGTGGATTATGGACCGCGACGGGGCCAATCCGGTGCGCGTTGGAGGAGAGCTGTTGGAAATGGACCCCGATACCCGGTATTTCGATCTCAACTGGTATGGTCCGCCCGGTTCCAGTGGCGTAGAGCCGCTGTCCTGGGGAGCGGTGAAAGCCGGAGAAGATCAGTCGGTAAAGTGATATCCGGCCGCATTGGCCACTTCTTGTATACGGAGGGATATGGACGAGCAGAAAGATAGAGAAAACGGCGACAAAAAGGGCGATAATAAGGGCAATTATATGGTCCTGGGGATGGTTTTCGGCAGCGGTTTGGGGACGACTTTTGGTGTCGTCTTCGACAATCTCCCCATGGGTATGGTCTTCGGCTCCAGCCTGGGGCTTATTGCCGGGCTTATCTTTGGCCAGATAAAGAAATAGGGTCGAGCTGCTATGATTCCACTGACGCTCGGGCAGGCGGGTTGGCTCCTTGGCGGCCAACTCGTCAACGCCGGATCTCCGGCCGAGGGGCTGCTGACCAACGTGCGCATGGTCAATAGCGTCTTCGAGGATGCCGGTCCGCAGGCGGTCCAGTATCTGCCCGCCGATTTCGACCCCAATGTCAACACGTCGCAATTCGTCGACCAGATTCCGAGCTATGCCGCCCACGGGGTCAACGCTTTTACGCTCAGTATGCAGGGCGGGATGCCCGGCTATGAGGGGGCGGTCAATTCGGCTTTTAACGCCGATGGGTCGCTGCGGGGGGGCTATATAGATCGTGTTGGGCGGGGCATCCGCGCCGCCGGGCGTAGCGGTTGTGGGGTGATCCTCTCCTGTCTATACCAGCGCCAACACAGCCATGCGCGGTCGCTTCAGACCCAAAAGGCAATCCACGCCGCCGTGGCCAATACTGCAGCCTGGATTGCGGCGCAGGGATTTACCCATGTTGTCCTTGAAATTGCCAATGAATTTGCTCATGCAGGTTATGCCAACTGGCCCGATGGCCAGTGGCTGCAAACGCCCGAGGGCCAGGTCGAACTCATCGCCACGGCACGGGCGGCGGCGCCCGGTCTGCTGGTCAGCACCAGCGGTATGGGTAGTGGCCGGGCGGCGGCGCAGATTGCCGCGGCCGTCGATTTTCTGATTATCCACTTTAATAATACCGCCAACGCCGATATTCCGGCGCGCATTGCAGCGGCAAAGGAATACGGCAAGGCGGTGGTCTGCAACGAGGACGACAAGACCTGTGCCACCGGGGCCGAGGCGGCGCGGCTGTCCATCGCCCACGGGTCGGGCTGGGGCTTTATGCACAAGGAGCAGAACCAGAGTGCCCCTTTTGTCTTTGCCGGCTCCCAGGACGACCCCGTTGTATACGCTATGCTCAAGCGGCTTACCACCCCGGGGGAAGTTAGTAGTCGAGTGGTCGACGAGGCGATATTTGCGCTGATTACCCAGCCTCGGGACGGCGACCGTTTTGCCGCCGATACGGTTGTTGATATTGTTGTTGATGTCGCCGGTATTGAGTCCGACTATAGCGTGGCGCTTGAGGTCGGCGATTTGACTATTGGCCGCCTCGACCGGGTTCCTTGGACATTTAGGTGGACCGCCGCGCCATTGGGCGGGCACGACTTGGTGGCAATTGTCTACAACGCCTCTGGTGTGGAAGTGGCCCGCTCGCGGCCCGTTGATATAGTTGTGGGATAGCCGTCCCTTTGGGCACGGTTTTTACCCGTTGGGGCCGACCGCGGCGAAGCGCATGGAATAATAATGTGTATTGATCAGGGCGCGGTCGTCGGTGGCTTCAATGCGTTCCCAGATGCGGCCCATCATATGGCGAGCCCGGTCGGCGTATTGGGGCTGGGCCGCCAGGTTAGTCATTTCACCCGGGTCCTCTGTCAGATTGTACAATTCGTCGAAATCGAAGCCGTTGAAGGCGAATTTCCACTCGTCTTCCCAGTAGATTCGCTGGGCCAGGGGAAAGCGGGTGCCGTGGTATTCGGCGTAGCCGGTGGTAAATTCCGCCTCTGATTCTTTGGGGTTTGTCAGTGCTGTTAAAAAACTCTGCGAGTCGGGCACGTCTATGGGCTGGGCTCCGGCCAGGTCGCACAGGGTGGGACATAGATCGTGAAAGCCGACCCGGGCGCTGTTGTGGACTCCGGTGGCCATGCCTGGACCGGCGGCGATAAGGGGGATATTGTAGATCTCTTCGAACGGGCCGCAATTGTGGGCCTCGAAGCCGTGGCCGCCGACGTATTTGCCGTGGTCGGCGGTGAAGATGATAATGGTATTATCGAGGTTGTCGGTCTCCTCCAATACAGCTAGCAGGCGGCCCAGTTGCTGGTCTATTTCGCTGATGCGGCCGTAGTAGCAGGCCAGGGCCTGGCGCCATTGGTCGTCGGAGAGATCCTGGAATATTTGCTGCTGGCGCTGGTACAGATTGGGCCGGTCGCTCATGTCGTCGCGTAGGTTGGGCGGCAACGGCAATTGGTCGACGTCGTAGAGCTCGTACGCCTGGCGGCCGGTGATCATGGCTTCGTTGGGCTCGTAATAGCTGGCCACGCAGCACCAGGGGCGGTCGCTGGGCGCCTGGCGGAGATAATGGCAGGCCGCGTCGGTGGGGCGGGAGATGCCGCGCTCTTGCGGGGGCACATCGGTAACGCCGTAGTGCAGGGTATCGTTATAGCCGTCCGGGCCCTGGTGGTAGCGACTGAGCTGGGGGATTAGGGTGCTTTCGGCGGTCATGCCCTGTTCCGAGGTCTTGCGGTGGGCTTCCTGGCCCAAGGGCTGACTGATCTCCCAGCCAAATTGGTCCAGTTGCTGACTGCGTTCGATATGCCATTTGCCAAAATAGGCGGTCTGGTACCCGGCTTCCTGCACATGCTGGGCCCAGTGGGGTTTGTCGGTGCGCAGGACGGATTGATCCGGATCGACGGTATGCTCTACTTGGAGGACGCCGTGGTTGTGCGGCAACAGGCCGGTCATTAGACTGGCGCGGGCGGGGGAACAGGTGGGGAGGGGGGTATAGGCGCGGTCGAATTGCACGCCCCGTTGGGCCAGGGCGCGGATATGCGGGGCAATGACCGGGCTGTCGGGGGCCAGGGCGCGGCCCTGAAGACCGTCGGCGACGAAGAGAAGGATATTGGGTTGGGGCGTGGGCATGTTTTTTTCCGTGATTGGAGTTTGCTGCGGCACTATATGAAGGACAGTGGCGGTTTACCAAAATAAACGATTGGTCAAAATGAATATAATTCGAACTTTGTGCGGGCGCTTTTTTATCCTGGGCATACTAAGCGCGGGCTTGTGGGGTGGCTGTGGCGGCGATAATGATAAGACCGTTATAGGGGCCGATGGAGACCAAATAGGGACCGAAGGGGACCAACCGGCCGAGCCATTTGTGCCGGTATTAGAGGAATTTTCTGTGCCGGCCGGGTCCCGACCCCACGATGTGGCCCCGGCGCCCGATGGCGGGGTCTGGTATACGGCGCAGCGCCAGGAGGCACTGGGCTATCTCGATCCGGGAACTGGTGCGACGCGGCATATTCACCTGGGCGATGGGGCGGCCCCGCATGGCGTTATCGTGGGCCCGGACGGGGCCCCGTGGATTACCGACGGCGGTCTCAACGCCATTGTCCGCGTCGATCCGGAGAGCGAGGCCGTGGAGGTTTTTCCGCTGCCGGCTACTGCGCCCAACGCCAATTTGAATACGGCGACTTTCGACGCTGACGGGATATTATGGTTTACCGGGCAGAACGGGATCTACGGCAAATTGGACCCGTCGGTTGGCCAGGTCGAGGCCTTTCCTTCACCGGGTGGGCGCGGCCCCTACGGCATTGCCACGGCCCCTGGGGGTGATGTTTATTTCGCCTCGTTGGCGGGCAGCTATGTGGGCTTCATCGAATTGGCCACGGCAAGAGTCGAGGTGCTTGAGCCACCGACCCAGAACCAGGGGGCCCGTCGGGTGTGGCCCGATTCGCAGGGGCGCATTTGGGTCAGTGAATGGAACGCCGGTCAGGTCGGGCTCTACGACCCGGCCAGCGGCGCTTGGCGCGAATGGCGTCTGCCGGGCGAGAATCCCAGTGCCTACGCCGTTTATGTCGACGAGGAAGATAAGGTCTGGCTGAGCGATTTCGGCGGCAACGCGATGGTGCGTTTCTCGCCGGATACGGAGCAATTCGAGGTCTTTGAATTGCCCAGTCCCGGGGCGCGGGTACGGCAAATTTTGGGCCGCCCAGGCGAAATATGGGGCGGCGAATCAGGGGTCGATAAGTTGGTCGTGATCCGCACTCGTTGAGGCGCTTGGTATTAGTCGGTCCCGTAGTGCAGCACCACTTTGCCGGTTTTGCCGGCGGCCATCAGACGGAATGCTTCGGCGGCCTGGGCAAAGGGAAAGTGGTGGGTGATGAGGCGGTCGATGGCCAGCCCGGCGCGGTACAATTTGAGCATTGCGGCAAATTGGCCAAAGTGATAGTACCACGAGCCCAGGGCGGTGATATCGCGGCGGATAAAGTGGTCGCTGGGCGATAATTGCAGAGGGCCTTGTTCACCGTTGAAAACCACAGTGCCGCCGGTGCGCACGGCGGCAAAGCATTGGGCCGCAGTTTCGGGGCGGCCGGCCGCTTCCAGGCAGACATCGGGTCCCAGGCCGTGGGTAAGGGCGCGTACCTGGGCGACGACATTTTGACCGTTGTCGGCCTGAATTGTGTGGGCCGCACCCAACTGGCGTGCCAGGTCGAGGCGGTAGGGGGCGATATCGATGGCGATCACCTGGCGGCCCAGATGAGTCTGCATCATGGTATTGCCCAGGCCAATGGGGCCCAGGCCAAAGACGGCGACGCGTTCGATGGGCTCGTTGAGCAATTTGGTCGAGGTATGATAGGGGACGCCGAAACCATCGCCCGAAATGAGCACGCCGGCTTCCCAGGACAGATCGTCGGGCAGGGGGTGGCAGGCCTGGGCCGAGGTCAAAAAGCGCTCGGCGTGCATTGAGCCGTGATAGACGCGGTCGGGGCACCAGGTATTCTGGCCGCGATCGCAATAGGGACACTGGCCGCAGCCGGCGATGGCGCTGATACCGACTCGTTGGCCTTGCTGCAAATGGGTGACACCGGCGCCCAATTCGGCAATTATACCCGCCGCCTCGTGGCCCGAATTGCCGTCCTCCATTCCTGCACCCCGATAGGCTTTCAATTCGCTGCCGCACAGAGCCGACAGGCGGGTTTCGATCAGTACTTGGCCGGGGCCGGGGCGGGGTGCGGGGATGTCGATGCAGGCGAGGGTCTCATTGCCCTGTAATTGAATGGATTGCATAATGGGTTGCTGCTCTCAATTAGTTTTTGGTTCGCGGTCGAAGGTGGTCTGGTAGGTGCCCAGAGCCGGTTGCCCCAGGCGCCGAGCCATGGCAGCAAAGGAATGGCGCTGGGCGTTCCAGGCCCCCGAGCGTTCGACCTGTTCGAGAAAATCGCACAGGTGCAGGCGCAGCAGGTCCTCGTACTGGGCGCTGCTCAGGTCGATGGTGCCGCCGTTGAGGCGGTCAACAAGGCTATAGCGCTGCAGATCCTGTTCGACCAGGGCGTGGAAAGAAGCGCGATCCATAGCGCAATTGGCGTAGACCAGCAATTCGGCGGGCGCGCCGATGAGGTAGCGCAATTCGCCGCGCCGGGCTACCGGCAGGGTCAAATCCTGGAAGCCCTCGGTGCCGTAGATGGAATGGAACATGGCGGCGCGGCACAGTTCATCGTTGGCCTGCCATGCTTTCATGCTGCGGTATACGCCGATAGCGTGGCCCAGGTAGGTCTTTTCTGTATGAGCGATATCGGCGGCGCCAAAGGCGACCAGGTAGTCGGTCATGGTTTTCATGGCCAGAGGCATGGACGGGCTCCTTGTGGCAAAGGGGGTTAGGCGCGTCTGGTAGGGCGTTTTGCTCTGGGCAGTATGCAATAACGTTACTATTTTGCATCAAGATGCTACGAAAAAAAATGGCTGGCGCCAATGGCAACCACTGTTGTTTTAGGCCGGCCGGTCTACCAGTGGATTTGTTCCGGAAGCGCCTGGTGGGCTCTACCCGGAAGCGCCTGGTGGGCTCTACGATGGGGAGGAGTGGAGATGGCCCTTATTAAACCGGTATTGCAGGACCGGGCCTTGCTGGACGATATAGCGGCGGCCCAGGACGACGACCATTTTTTTCTCTGGTGGCTGGGGCAGAGTGGGTTTTTGATCCAGTGGCGCGGCCACCGTTTGCTATTTGATCCGTACTTATCCGATTCACTGACGCATAAGTACGCCTCTACCGACAAGCCGCATGTGCGGATGACCGAAATGGCCCTGGGGCCCGGCCAATTAGAGGGCATTGCCCTGGCCACGTCGACCCACAACCACACCGATCATCTCGACGCCGAGACGTTGTTGTCGTTGCGGGCGGCCAATCCGGATATGAGCTTGGCGGTGTCGGCGGCCAATCGAGCTTTTGCTGCCGAGCGCCTCGGTGGGGATGAGTGGTTCCTCAATGTCGACGCCGGCCAGCAAGTGGAAGTGGGGCCCTTCGTCCTGCACGGGGTGCCGGCGGCGCATGAGGAACTGGATCGCGATCGACAGGGACGCTACCACTATCTGGGCTATGTGGCCTGCTTCGGCCCCTGGACGGTGTATCACAGCGGCGATACGCTGCTCTACGAGGGCATGGAAGAGGCGCTGGCCCCTTTTGCTATTGATGTGGCTTTATTGCCCATCAACGGCCGTAAGCCCGAGCGCCGGGTGGCCGGCAATTTATCGGGCTCTCAGGCCGCTGGTCTAGCCCAGCGCATTGGCGCCGGTACGGTCGTGCCGTGTCATTACGAGATGTTCGAATTCAATACGGCTTCGCCTGCCGCTTTTGTCGAGGAATGTCAGCGCCTGGGACAAGCGCATGCGGTATTGTGCTGCGGCCAGCGCTGGAGCAGTGCCTCGCTTTAATAACAGCTGCCCATGGGGAAGCGGAAAAAGACTTGCTGGCCCCGTTCTATGGCGACAGTTTTTTTCACCGGGTATTCGACGCTGCAGAGGATGCCTCGGCGGTGCTCGGAATGGTCGACGAAGCGCTTGGTCAACGAGGTGTCGTCGTAGGCTTTGGCCACGGCTTTGCCGGTGCGGCTGCAGCCCTTTTGTTGGACGTAGTGGATCAGGGTAGCCAGAGGTGGTGTCGGAAGGTGTTCCGCTTCGGCTGGAGCCAGGGCGAAATAGGTGTTGACCGGTGTGTCCGATAGGCAGAATGGAGCCCCGTCGGCCCGGCCGATGACGAGATTGGCACCCAGCAATTGGGGGGTTATTTCTACGCCCAGTTGCTCGCTGAGCAGGGTGCATTCGTGCGGCGAGACGGCAAATAGCTGGCGTCGATTGACGATATGGGCGCGGCTGCGCTGGTAGAGCGGGGCTTCGCGGCCGGTGGCTGGGCGGGTGAGACCGCGGTGGCGGTCGCCGTCAATGCCGTGGCAGTCGATTGTGAGACGCTGCACTGACTGGGTGACCGAATGTCCGCCTGGGTTGCTGGCGATATCCTGGTCGCCGTTGGGGGCCAGGACGTCGAGGACGACGCCAACGGCGGGGATATGGGCTTCGTTGAGGGTTTGCAGCCGAGCGGTTTCCTGGGCGATATATTGGTCGAGATCGTCGTAGAAGAGCATGGTTGAATTCTTTCAAGGTAGGTGCTATAGACCTGGAAGTGTCGGCAAGAACAAAGGGGCTTGGGCCGGTGCGGTCAAGCGCGGCGCGGCCTGGTCCAATGGGCCGTCTTTATAAGGTGCGGGGAATGGGTCCTGCGCTACATACGCAATTGCGATAGGGGTAGAAAAGTGGGTTGGAGAACAGAAAATTACGGTTTTGCCAAGCCTTTCTTTGGGCTCTGCTTACTGACTTTATTTTGGGCCAATGTGGTATTGGGGCAGCCGGTTTTGGAGGCGGTGGATTTGCGCTTGCCCATCGGCGGACGTCTCCGCTTTGAAAGTATTTTCCTGCCCGGGCCTCTGGCCCAGATTGGCCTCGATGTGGGGCCAGTTGGGGCCGACCGGCGCTTCGATCTGACGGCTTCGCACGGGGGGCTGGTGAGTTTTCTTGAGCGCGTCGGATTGACTCGGGGAGAGGCGCCCTTCCCCCAGGCTATTTCCCGGGCCGACTACGTGCTGTCCGAGCGCGTCGAAACGACCGGCGGGGCCGCGCCCAGTCAGGTTTTTATTTTTGTCGAGCGCAACGCCCTGGGAGATATGGTGCTGGCACGGGCGCGGGCCCAGGACGCAGAGCCGGTGGCGGTCGAGACAACGGCGCTGCCGCCGTTGCCGATAATTTTTGGCGCCGAGTGGAATGATCTGGACCAGCCGGTTGTTCTTGTGCTGACCCCCGGAGTCGAATTGGCCGGCCGGCTCAATACGGCCAATCGGGTGGACGCCTGGGGGCAGGTGGCAACGCCGGCCGGCGAGTTTGCGGTATTGCGCTTGCACCAAGTGGGCAGTGGGCGCTTCACCTACCCGGGTCTGGAAGAGGCGGGCGAGGCCGGGCAATTGGACGCCCGGGTGGAGACCTTCACTTGGTTGGCCGCCGGGTTGGGGGCAGTGGGACAGATCCAGGAGGTGCAATTAGATCCGCTGGATCCGGCCCGGGCGCCAATGACGGTCAGCCGTTTTGAGCGGTTGGTGGAATTGACGGTCCCTACCGCTGTGACCCAAAGGACATGGGGGCAGGTGAAGAGGGGGCCGCAGCGCCTGCCTTGGTAAGTATGGCTGACTCAGTTCAAAAGATTGATTTAATAGGCCAGTTTTACCCCACTTTTAGCGGATACACCCAGCAGGCGCTACCGCCCAGCTCTTGGGGGGCACCAAAGGACTCCAGTGCGCCGCTTTTTCCTATGCGGTAGGAGAGCAAACGGGTGGAGCCGTCGCCACCGCCGTAGAGAAATTTGCCCTGGGGCTCAATGGCAAAGGCGCGCGGAGTCGGCTCGCCGGGCTGTTGCCCCAGCGAGGTGATCAGCCCCGTAGCTGAATCGACCGAAAACATCGCGATGCTGTCGTGGCCGCGGTTGGAAACGTAGAGCGAGGTGCCGGCGGGGTGGATGTGGAGCTGGGCGTTGCTGTTGTTCTGGCGTCCTTCAAAATCCCCGTTGGGCAGGGTCGATACTGTCTGCACCGCCTGCAGCGTGCCCCGGCTTGTATCAAGGCGGTACACCGTGACGCTGGAATCCTGCTCGTTATCGGCGTAGACTACGTCGAGACCGGGGTGGAAGGCCAGGTGGCGCGGCCCTTCTCCCTGGCCGGCGGCGAGGACGGGTTGGTTCGGGTTGGGCGTCAAGGTGCCGCTGTCGGCATCCAGGTGGAATTGGTAGATCGAATTGGTCGCGGCGACGTGGGGCACAAAGGCGTGGCGGTTGGATGGGTCGGTGGCGATGTAGTGGGCGCAGGGCGCGGTTGGATAAATTCCGGCGGCCGGATCCTGCAAGACGCCGTCGCTACCGATACGATGGACCGTGGCCATGCCACCAGAATAATAGGCGGCCAGCAAATAGCGGCCGCTGCGGTCGGTCGACAAATAGCAGGGCATGGCCGTTACGGGGACTTCGCCGGTGGGGGTCAATGCTCCGGTGGCCGGGTCGATGGAGTAGCTGGCCAGGGCGTGGTCGTCGCCGCTGTGCAAACCAACATACAAATTTTGGCCTGTGGGATCGGCGCTGGCGGCATAGCCGCTTTTGCTCAGGGTGGTCCGGTGTGCCAGTTGCAATTGGCCCGAGGTCGGGGCGATGGCAAAGACCAGCAATTGGTTGTCGGTGGAAATGGGGACGTAGAGGTAATAGCTCATGGATGGCCTCGTTTTCTGGGGACTTGCGGCTAGCCCTTTAAATACTCTCTTTAGGTGGGCTATTGCGGAACAACTAATAAGCTATACCATCTGGGGCCATCGATAAAGTCGGATCTAGGTGGGCCTAGGGGCCCAAAGGAAATAGTGCATGGAGCGGGTATTAATTGCCGGGGCGGCCGGCCGGCTGGGGCGGGAAATCGCCCGGGTTTTAGAGGATGATTACCAGGTCCGTCTATTCGATGCGGTCGGGGACGGGGAGGGCGAGTGGGTGCTGGGCGAACCGGTCGATCCAGAGGCGGCCGGACGGGCGCTGGAAGGGGTCGATGCGCTGATCCTCACCGGTGAGCCGCCGCTGCAGGTGCCCGCCGATGAAGTGGCCCGGGACGAGATGATCCTCGACTGGGCGACGCGAGGGACCCACGTATTGTGCACGGCGGCGGTGGAGGAGGGGGTCAAGCGCATAGTCTACGGCGGCACCTTGGAGGTCTTCGCCGGTTATCCTGATACGGTTTATATCAGCGAGATGCACAAGCCTTTGCCGGGTCCGGAGATCTATTCCATGGCGCGCTATCTGGGCGAGTTGACCTGCCGCGAATTTGCCCGCGACCATCGCCTGACGGCCACCGGGCTGCGTCTGGGCAAGCTGGTCTGTGCGGAGGAAGTAGATAGGCGCGAGGCCGATTATCTATGGCTCGATAGGCGCGATGCTGCGCAGGCTTTCCAACGGGCTTTGCCGCTTGACAGGAGCGAGGCGTTGGAGTGGAACGGCCGCTGGGCCCTGTATCATATAGCCGCCGAGTGGGCTAAGCCGAAATTCCTCATAGATCGGGCCCGGAGCATGGGCTATGAGCCGGAATACCATTTTGAGGGGGGACGAGCGTGAAAAAGAAAGTATTGCTGATGGGGGCCTCGGGGCTGATCGGCCCCTATTTGAGCCCGGGGTTGGAGGAAGAATACGATTTGCATTTGGCCGATATTGCGCCTCATCCCGACGGCAAGGACATAGTAGAGACTGATATGACCTCGTTCCAGCAGGTGCTGGTGGCGGCCAGGGGCATGGACGCGCTGATCAATTGCACGGTTAACCGCAGCGACCCGGTGGCCAGTTTTCACGTCAATACGCGGGGGGCTTGGAATGTGATGAAGGCCGCCGTCGAATTGGGCATTAAGAAGGTGATCTATACGGGGCCGCAGTATGTCAGGCGGACCTACGATCACTATTTTGACATTGATGATGTGCCGCGCACCCCGGGGACGGGGCACTATACTCTGACCAAGATGCTGGGGGCCGAGATTTGCGCCATCTACGCTCGGGCCCACGATATCCAGGTAATCAGCTTTGTCTTCAACGGGCTGGGCGAGGCGCCCACGCAGCGGCAAGAGCCGGGCGATTACCCGCCTTTTACGGTGGTCTGGGAAGATTTACAATTGGCCTGCCGGCTGGCTTTGGAAGTGAAGTCGGTGCCGGATAATTTTCAGGAATTCAATATGCTCAGCTACCAGGGGCACGGAAAATACACTCTGGACAAAGCCCAGCGCCTATTGGGCTTTGAGCCGACGCGGGATTGGACCGAGTATTTCGCCCGGCGGTAGAGGCGGCGCCTATCAGCGCAGCACGGCTTTGTCCAGCGAATCCCAATTGTAGGCCCGCTCTATGCGGGCTTTAAGTTCGTCGATAATAAAACCCCCGTCATCGCCGTTGGTCATGACGGCAAAGCCGTAGCCTTTGGCTTTGTGGGCCTGCAGCATACAGCGGAAGCCCCAATTGCCGCCGCCGTGGCTGAAGTACCAGCCCTGGCCTTCCTTTGACAGCTGAAATCCAACGCCGAAATCGCCGACGCCTACAGGGGATACCATTTCCTGGGTCATGGCCTGTGATAGCACCTTATTGGCCTTGCCATGCAGGGACAGCTGTACTTCGATGGCAAAGCGCGCCAGATCCGACGGAGTGGTCCACAGGCCTGCCGCCGCCAGTTCGGGGTAGACGTGCCATTTGGCGCCCATTCCTTGGCCGCGATGATCGTGGGCTCGGGTGGCGTTTAGGTCGCGTTCGGGCGGCAGCGGTTGGGCGAAGGTGCTGTCGGTCATGCCGATGGGGCCGAGGACGTATTCTTCGAGAATGTCGGCAAAGGGTTTGCCCAAGATTTCGCTCAGGGCCAATTGCATAAGGGTGACGCCGCCGCCCGAATAGTGGAAGGCGGCCAGCGGCTCTCTGGCCATGCGTACTGGGCCGACATTGGACGGGGCCTGGCCGTCGAGAATTTGCGCCAGGGTGGGCAAGGGCGCGGCGGGTTCGTAGCCGGGAAAGCCAAAACCGTCGCCCAGACCGGATGTATGGCTGGTCAGCAGGCGGGGCGTCACCGGCTGGTTTTGCCCCCATTGACTGTCGGGGAGTTTCCACGAGCGCAAAATGGTATTGATATCGTCGTCCAGGGAAAAGTCGCCGTCCTGCACCGCTTTCAGGACGGCCATGGCGGCGACCGGTTTGCTGATGGAGGCGGCCTGGAACAGGGTCTGGGTATCCACTGGGGCGCCGCTTTCAACATCGGCGGTGCCGTAGCCTTTGGCCCAGTGGATGGCAAAATCGCGGATAACCGCGATACTGACGCCGGGCACGTGGTAGCGTTCCATCAACTCCTGGAGGCTGAAGGGGTCGTGGCCCTGGCGGTTGGGACTCTGGGCTTTTTCTATGCGTTCTATCACCGCGGCGGAATGTTGGTGGGTCACCGGGTTTCCTCACCTTCGGCCAATCCCAGACCAATAAGGCGGTCGGCGTTGCGCCAGAGGATTTTTTCTACGATGGCGGCGCTGATATGTCCTTCGTCGCGCTGTTGTTGCAACCATTCGATATGTTGGAAATCCAACTCGACGTCGGTGTGGTCCAGGCCCAACAGCAGACGATCCTGGAACTCGTCGACAAATTCGTAGGTGAAGGCCGGGTCGCGGGTGAGGGCGTTATAGCCGGAGCCGGCGGAAATGTCGCCGCAGAGATTGGGGTATTGGCGGAACAGTCGCACCAAGGTGCCGCCTGGGGCGATGGGGGTATTGCTGTAGCCTTCTTTTTTTTCGGCGCTCAAATCGCCGCTGATTTCGCTCCAGAAAGAGGTGCTGTGGCCGAAGAAGGTGAGACCGGGGAATTGCTGTAGGGCCTGTTCAAAGCGGGGAAAGCCGACCTCGTCGATGAGACCGTAGGTGATGGCTTCGGGCGGCGAGGTGTGGAAGGTGACGGGCAGACCGGCGTCCTGGCAGGCGGCAAAGAGGGACCACAGGCGCGGATCGTCCCAGTATACCCGGCAGGTCAGCTCGCCGACGCCTTTGACACCGTGTTCCATATATTGGGCCAGAACATCGGCAAAGCGCTCTTGGGTGCGCCAGTCGGCACGGCGCACGTCGATATCGGCAAAGGGAATGAAGCGGTCGGGATAGAGGCGGCAGATATCGAGGACTTCGCCCATGCTCTGGCGTTCGCCCACGGTCTCGGCCGAATTGAGCGGTAGGATAACGGCTTTGTCGACGCCTTTCTCGTCCATGCGGCGGATCTGTTCTTGGGCCGACATGAAGGGGCGCGGACTGTTGGATTTTCTCAGGATGGGCCAGCGCAGTACGTGGGCGTGGACGTCGATAATCATGGGGCGGCTCCGTAGGATGGGGAAAGTCGGGTCGGGGGTAGTATAGGTTCGGGGCGGGCGGCGGGCAAGGTGGCGACCCACTTGCCGAATGAGTGTATGGGCACCAGCGGTTTGCGCGCTGGCCTGAGGATAGTATCGTATCTAGAATGGAAAATATCTCCGCAGCTATCGCGGCAAAGTGCTATCGTCTATGAAGCTATCCTCTCTCGGTATATGGTTCTGTGTTCTCTTGGCGCTGCCCCGGCCGGGCAGTGGCCACGTGGGCGGGGAGCCGGTGCCCGTGCTGGAATTCGCCCCCGACCAGGTTCCGGATGTACACGATGGCTCCCTGGCTGATTGGGAGCGGGCCTGGGGCGGTCTGGAACCGGCCTATACTAAGAGCGATGCCAGGCCGCTCAATACGGCGGCCGATTTTGGCCTCCATCCCCTCGATCTTGAGTTCAATTGGTATTTCGGTTGGTCAGCGGCGGCTAACCGCCTATATTTCGCCGCCCAAGTTTTCGACGATATCTACCTGCGGCCCGAAGGGCTAGACATCGAGTCGCACGCTTTTTTCTACGACAGCCTCGAATTGATGGTGGACGGCGACCACAGCGGCGGTTGGTACAGCGGCTTTACCGCACGCTCCTATCCCGGAGAGGTGAGTCCGGCCGAAGATTCGCTGATGACCAATTTGCAGGCCCAACACTACAGCTTATTCCCGCCCTGGCCGAGGCCGGCGGGGATTGCCGCCTACAGCCACGGGGCCGGCTGGGTTGACCGGCCGCCCTACGCCGAAGTGGGCGGTGGGGTGGTGCCAGGCGCGGCTGCGGCCGGTTCGCTGGCCAAGCGCACGCAGTATCTGGTGGAGGGGTATGTGACGGTTTGGGACAGCCTGGTGTGGCACAGTCCCGACGAGAGTCGGCCCTCGCAACTGGCCCCCGGGCGGATCGTCGGTGTGCAAATTTCGGTGAGTGATTGCGATACCCAGCCGGGTAATTGCCACGGCTATTTCACCCTCGCCGGAGCCCAAAACGCCTGGCGCCACGCCTTCCAATTCGTCGATGTGGAATTGGTGGCAAGTCCCCGGCCCAGCGCGGTCCAGGACGATTCCTGGGCCCGCATCAAGGCGAGCTTCAAATGATGGAAATCATCCGGCTAGATAACGGCAGGCCGTTTCGGCGTACACCCGGGCCGTGGGCAATAAGGTGGCCTGCTCGACGTATTCGCCCGGGCAGTGGTGATCGGCGCCTTTGGGGCCAAAGACCACGGTGGGAATACGGCCTTCGCCGACAAAGACGCTGGCGTCGGTGATGCCGCGGTGACCGGCAAAGTGGGGGGGCTGGCCCAGCACCTGCTGGTAGGCGGCGCCAAAGGGCTTTAAGAGTGGCGTATTTTCGTCGAGAAAATAGGGCTCGTAGCTGGGCGGCGGTGTCTCTATGGCCACTTCCGATTCCAATTCCAAGGCATCGATTAAATCCTGCATATCGCGTACCGCCACCGCTTCGGTTTCGCCGGGGACGGTGAGGCGGGTGATGATTATTTCGCAGTGCTCGGGTACGACAATAGCATATTCTTTGTAGCCGCCTTCTATTTTGAGGGTGCACACGGTGCCCTGGCCAAAGAGTGGGTCGGGGCGCAACTGCAGGTCTTTCAAGGCGGCGACAATGCGAGCGGCTTCTTCCACCGCGTTGATGCCGCCCAGGTGGGGCCTAAAGGCGTGCGCGGCCCGGCCTTTGACCGCGATTTTGTAGAGGATTTTGCCGGTGGCTGCCATGGGCAGGTAATCGGACGGGGAATCGCCGTAGAAATGCTCGGCGTGGAGCATGGCGTCACAGCGGCCGTACGGGGTTTTGAGCAAGGCCCTAGAGCCTATGCTGTGGCCTTCCTGATCGACGGTTACGGCCAGGCCGAGGCGGCCCAATTTGCCGTGCCAACTGCGGTCCTCGACCAGGGCTTTGAAGGCGGCCAGGGCACAGGCCAGGCCGGCCTTCATATTATAGACCCCTAGGCCGTAGAGGCGTCCGCCTTCTTCGTGCAGGGCAAAGGGGTCGGTCTCCCAGCCCTGGGCCGGAGCCACGGTGTCGGAGTGTCCCGAAAATACCAGGAAGCGGTCGATCGGTCCCAGGTTGGCTGTGGCGCAGACGTTGGGGCGGCCCGGGGCCACTTCATCCCAATCGACGGTGACGCCCATGGCTTTGAGCTGGTCGGCGATATAGGCGGCCAGGGCTTCTTCGCGGGGCAGGGTAGAGTCGATAGCTACCAGAGTCCGCAGGGTTTCAAGGAGATACGATTGGTCTATTGGTGGTGTTTTTTCCACAGCGGGCCTGCTTGTTTAATGTAGAGAAAGAGACAGCTTCTTATCGCGGCACCTACGCTTGTCCCAGCTCAGCGCCTGGGCGGCCCTCCGCCCGGGGGGCCGCCCCCGCCCCCGGGGCCTGCCGGGGAGAAAGACGGGTCGGGAGTACCGGTGAAGCAATTCATGACCCAGGGGTAGGAATCGGTGATATAATAGCCGTACTGGCCGTCTACGCTCATGCCGTTGCAGGCGTCTAGGTCGCCGGCCCCTTCGACGTATTCAAAATCGCCGCGGAATTGGCCGTTGTAATTGGCCCCGGCGATAGTGCCCTGGCCGGCTACCGGTGTGGCATAGCCGGCCACAGGCTGGCGCGGTCCCCCAGCATTTTTTAACACATAGCTCGGAATCGCCTTGCGGACGGTGCCGTTGTCGGCAATGCAACTGCCATAGATGGGAAAGCCATCGGCGGCAAAGCCGATCACCGGCGACGGGGTGCCGGCGGTGGAGCAATCGCCGGCGAACATTGCCTTTGGGTCGCCGTGGTAATGGTAGGTGCCGTCGGGCTGGGTATGGGCGTTGTGGGCATCGGTGCCGAAACCGTTTAGCGGCGACATGGGGTCGTAGCGCCAGGGGTTGCCGAGTTGTTCGGGGCCGCAGCCGATTTTCTCGCGGCCCAAAGGCTCGTTGCCCACCCCGTAGCAGGCGGCGGCGAGAAGGTCGAGTTTGACGCCGTTGAGGAAGACGGCGTTAGACCCCATGGCCAGCTCAGTGGGGGCGTCCGCCGGGGCCGGCGTGGCGGTGATTTGGTAGGTGACTTCCTGGGGCGAGGTTGGGGTGGCGAAGCTGTCGGTCTGGTTGAAGTCGTGGTTGGGGATGGCGTTGGCGGCGATAAGGCAAGTGTCGTCGTCGATAATAATGCTCAATTCGCCGCTAAAGGACAGATTGCGGCCCAGGTCGGTGACTTGTGAGCTATAGTCGTTGACGTACTGGCGGCAGTCGGCGCTGCGATTGGTGAAAAGGGCGTCGGTGATATCAATGACGGCGGCTGGGAGGGGTTGGTTAGGCTCGGTTGTCTGGGTGCCGAAATCGTCGACAAAGAGAAGGAAATCGTCGAGATTGACCTGGCCGTTGCCATTGAGGTCAAAACGCGATTCAGCACCGCCAAAGGCGTCGACGAAGAGGAAGAAATCGTCGAGGTCGATGCGGCCGTTGCCGTCGAAATCGGCGCTTTGGGAATAGGCGGCGGCGGGGAGTGTGACGATTAATAATGCCCAGAGGAATTTGCTCATTTGTCGGGTCCGAAATTTGGGGTGGGCACTCTAGTGGTTCAATTTTTATTAACGGATGGATAGAGTCGTTTTAATTTGATGCGTGCCTCGTCCGTAGTAAAACGCCAGTCGATGGTACAGGCGGCTTGATTACGTTGCTCTTGCCAGGCGGCGACTT
>WLWI01000149.1_pt1 | contig 95316 bp, 84 predicted proteins | sample 6701501 | NCBI WGS metagenome assembly WLWI01 (sample SAMN12718690, study PRJNA515312) | sponge metagenome | isolation source: marine sponge | host: Mycale hentscheli | place: New Zealand: South Island, Marlborough, Capsize Point | collected 2014-11-01 | reverse complement strand
TCCGCAAAGCCACCCTCACCAACCCGCTTCTCACCCATCAAGACCTCCGTCATAGCGATCACTCTAAAGAATCACCGTTTCGACAAAGTTGCTACCCATTTCGCAGAGGTCTCCTTGAGGGGGGAGGGCTAGGGTGGGGGTGTTATCTCGACACCAAAGCTTCGTTCTCCAATATCAAAACATATCCAATTCGACGCGCGCCGCTTCGGACATCATGGACGGGTCCCATGGGGGATCCCAGACCACTTCGACCGTCACCTCACCGACCCCCGGGACCGCCGCCGCCGCTTCAGCGACCTGGACGGGCAGGATTCCGGCTACCGGACACGCCGGCGCGGTCAACGTCATTTCGATCGTAACATTGCCGTTTTCCGCGATCTCACACTTATAAATAAGACCCAATTCGTAAATATTAACAGGGATCTCAGGGTCGTAGACGGTTTTGACCCCATCGAGAACCGCTTCCGCTTCCGCGACGGTAGCCGACGGATCCAACGCCGCGCCGGCCCGTGCCATACCATCGTCAGGTAGCGGCGTCGGCATGAAGTTGCCGAAAGGCGAATATTCCATCGACATCTATTCAGCTTTCCGTGCTGATTTCATCTTTACCCTCGATCGCCGCGCTCAACGTGTGCCACGGCAGCGTTGCGCATTTCACCCGAACCGGGAACGCCCGGACACCGCTTAGCACATTCAGCTTTTCCAGATCGTCTTCCAGCAAACCGGCACCCGCACTATCATCGTCGCCCGTGCACATTTCATGAAAGCGCCGGAACATTTCCTTGGCTTCGTCGACGGTCTTGCCTTTTACCAGCTCGGTCATCATCGACGCCGAGGCGACGGAAATCGCGCACCCTTTGCCGACGAACGAGACGTCTTCAATACTGCCGCTCTCATCCACTTTCAGATAAACGACCAGCTGATCGCCGCATAACGGGTTGGCGCCATGGGCGTGGCAAGTGGCATCCTCGACGTCGCGGAAGTTCCGCGGACTCTTCCCGTGATCGAGTATAACCTCTTGATATAGTTCGCGAAAATCGTCCATCATCAGCCCAGGAACTCCCGTGTAAACTCCAACGCCTCGACCAACACATCGGCATCGGCTCGGGTGTTATATAGACCGAAAGACGCGCGTGTCATCGCCGGAACGCCCATACGGTCCATCAGCGGCTGCGCGCAATGGTGCCCCGCCCGGCAGGCGACGCCCGCCCGGTCGATGATCGTCGCGATATCATGCGGATGCGCATCGCCCAGTCCGAACGAGATGACCGATGCCTTGGCCGGCGCCGTTCCGTAGATTTTCAAGCCCGGGATCGACGACAATTGCTGCGTCGCATACAGCAGCAGATCCTGCTCATGCGCGGCGATCCGCTCCATGCCGATGCCGGTGACGTAGTCGATGGCGGCGCCGAGCCCGATCGCCTGCGCGATCATCGGCGTGCCGGCTTCGAATTTGTTCGGCAGCGCCGCCCAGGTGCTTTCCTCGATCGTCACGCGAGAGATCATCTCGCCACCGCCCAGGAAGGGCGGCATTGCGTTGAGTACGTCTTCCTTGCCGTACAGCACGCCAACGCCGGACGGGCCGTAGAGCTTGTGGCCCGTGAAAACGTAAAAGTCGCAATCCAGCGCGGCCACATCGACAGGCATGTGCACCACGGCCTGACTGCCGTCGAGCAGCACCTTCGCGCCCGCCTCATGCGCCAGCCGCACGATTTCCGCCACTGGCGTCACCGTGCCGAGCGCATTCGAGGTATGCGTGATCGCCACGAGCTTCGTCTTCGGCGTCAGGAGTTTTTTGAATTCGTCGATCAGGAACTCGCCATCGTCGGAAACCGGCGCGGCCTTGAGCACGAGCCCCTTCTCGTCGCGCACCATCTGCCAGGGCACGATGTTGGAGTGATGCTCCATGATCGAAATGACGATCTCGTCGCCCGGTTCGAGAAACGTTCGGCCATAGGTCGCCGCGACCATATTGATCGCTTCGGTCGTATTGCGCGTGAAGATGATTTCGTGCGCATGCTTCGCGTTCAGAAACTTCTGGACCTTGGCGCGCGCGCCTTCATACGCCGCCGTCGCGTGCTCCGACATGTAATGCACGCCGCGATGCACGTTCGCGTATTCATGCTCGTAGACATACCGGACCGCGTCGACAACCTGCCGCGGCTTCTGTGCCGACGCAGCGTTATCGAGATAGATCAGAGGCTTGCCATGCACCTGTTCGCTGAGGATAGGGAAGTCACGCCGGTATCCTTCGACGTCGTACGCGGTGCCTACATCTTCCACCGGCATTGCATGTGCGGTGTCGTTCATGACTGTGTTCCCTGCCCTTCGTTACGCCTATCAAGCCAGCCGTTCACCACGGCCTGGAACGCTTCACGCGGTCCTTCAGCCTGTATTTCATCCAACGCTTCGCCGATAAACGCGGCGACCAGCATGCCGCGCGCCGTCTCCCGGTCGATGCCGCGCGCGCGCAGATAAAACAGCGGCTCTTCCTCAAGCTCGCCGGTCGTCGCACCATGACTGCACTTCACGTCATCGGCATAGATTTCGAGTTCCGGTTTGGTATCGATCTCCGTACCCGCCGAAAGCAGCAGGGTCTTGTTCAATTGGTGCCCGTCGGTCTTCTGCGAGTCCTTGCGAACCAGGATTTTGCCTTGAAAGACGCCGCGCGCCGTTTCGTCGAGCACGCCTTTATAGACTTCCCGCGAACTGCTGTTCGGGGCGGCGTGATCGATGAAGGTCGTGTTGTCGATATGCTGTTCGCCACGGGCCAGATAGGCGCCGTTCAACCGGCACTCGACGCGCGCGCCCAACTCGGTGCGGATTTCATTGCGGGCGAGCCGCGCGCCCGTCTGAAGTACGAAGCCGTCATAAACCGACCGGTCATGCAGCCGAACCAGGTTCGCCGCCAGATGAAAGGCTTCGGGCCCTTCGTTCTGAAACTTGTAATGGTTGAAGACAGCGCCCTCGCCAACCGCAATTTCGGAAACGCCATTGGAGAAATACGATCCCGAACCGACATGGCTCTCGACAAGGGTCGCGACGCTGTTCGCGCCCGCCTCGATCAAATGCCGGGGATGAAACGACAGCGGCTCCGCATCCGCGCGTCCTATCGAGACGAGATGCAGAGGACGATCGAGCACGACACCATCGGCAAGACGAAGATAAAGCCCGTCCGCCATGAACGCCGTGTTCAGCGACGCCATCGGCAAGGCCGAGGCATCACCCAACTGCCCGAGCCGTTCTTTCAGCGATGCAGGGTCCTCGGCAAGCTTGTCCGCCAAACTGCCGATTACGACACCGGCCGGCAAATTGTCCAGCGACGACAATGCCGCCGAGAAGCGGCCATTCACGAAGGCGGCAACATAGGCATCTTGCAAATCGGTCACATCCGAGGGAATGCTCGAAACGTCGGGAACATTCTCCTGCTCGCCGGCAACGAAGCCAGCCCGCGCAAGCCGCCGTAGGTTGGTGTATTTCCAGGCCTCCGTCCGCGGCGTCGGCAACCCGAGCGTCTCATATCGCTCAAGGGCGTCTGTACGAAGCCCATCGATCCACGCCGTTCCCGCACCGGGCAATCGCCCGGCAACAGCCGCGAAGGTTTCCGAAAAAGGTTCCGTGCGCGCCATGTTACGCAGCCTCGGCGCCGGCAAACGACGCGTAGCCTTTTTCTTCCAGTTCCAGCGCCAGCGACTTATCGCCGGACTGGATGATTTTTCCGCCGGCCAGAATATGAACCTGATCCGGTACGATATAATCCAGCAGACGCTGATAGTGCGTGATCACGAGCATGCCGCGATCCGCCGAGCGCAACTGATTGACGCCGTCCGCAACGATCTTGAGCGCGTCGATATCGAGGCCGGAATCCGTCTCGTCGAGTACGGCGAGCCTCGGCTCGAGTACGGCCATCTGAAGCACCTCGTTGCGCTTCTTTTCGCCGCCGGAAAATCCGACGTTCAAGGCGCGCCGCAGCATGTCATCCGTGACGTTCAACGCGCTCGCCTTCTCGCGCACGAATTTCAGAAATTGCATGGCGTCCAGCGCATCCTCGCCACGGTGTCCGCGCACAGCATTGACCGCCGCCTTGAGAAATGTCGTCGTTGCGACACCAGGAATTTCGACTGGGTACTGGAACGCCAGGAAGAGGCCCGACCGGGCCCGCTCGTCCGCATCGAGCGATAGCAGATCGACCCCATCGAACAGCACTTCGCCGGACGTGACCTCATAGCCGTCCCGGCCGGCGAGCACATAAGATAAGGTACTTTTTCCAGACCCGTTCGGGCCCATGATCGCGTGCACCTGACCCGGTTCGATCACAAGATTGACCCCGTTCAGGATCGCCTTGCCATCCACCGTGGCATGAAGGTCGCGAATTTCCAGCAATGACATGTTCAACTTTCTCCTGACAAACGATATTGCAGCCGGTTAACCGACGCTTCCTTCAAGACTGATTCCGATCAGTTTCTGCGCCTCTACGGCAAACTCCATGGGCAGGGTCTTCATGACCTCCTTGCAGAAACCATTGACGATCACGGACACCGCCTCTTCCGCCGACAACCCACGCTGCAGGCAATAGAAAAGCTGATCCTCGCTGATCTTCGCCGTCGTCGCCTCATGCTCGACCCGCGCCGTCGGGTTGCTGGTCTCGATGTAGGGCACCGTATGCGCGCCGCATTCATCGCCGATCAGTAGACTGTCGCACTGGGTGAAGTTCCGCGCGCCCTCGGCGCTGGCCATCACTTTGACCAGTCCGCGATAGGTCTGATCCGCCCGCCCCGCGGAAATGCCTTTGGAGATGATCGTCGAGCTTGTGTTCTTGCCGATATGGATCATCTTCGTGCCCGTATCGGCCTGCTGACGATTGGCCGTGATGGCGACCGAATAGAACTCGCCGACCGAGTTGTCGCCGATCAGCAGGCAGCTGGGATACTTCCAGGTGATCGCCGAACCGGTTTCAACCTGGGTCCAGGCAATCTTCGAATTCTTGCCCCGGCACGCACCGCGCTTGGTCACGAAATTATAGATGCCGCCCCGGCCTTCTTCGTCGCCCGGGTACCAGTTCTGAACCGTCGAGTATTTGATTTCCGCATCGTCGAGCGCGACCAGTTCGACCACTGCCGCATGAAGCTGGTTCTCGTCGCGTTGCGGCGCCGTGCAGCCTTCGAGATAGCTCACATAGGAGCCTTCGTCGGCGATGATCAGGGTGCGTTCGAACTGGCCGGTATTCTCCGCATTGATGCGGAAATACGTCGACAGCTCCATCGGACATCGCACGCCCTTCGGGATGTAGACGAACGAGCCGTCGGTGAACATGGCGCAATTCAGCGTCGCATGCTTGTTGTCCGCGTAAGGCACCACCGAGCCGAGATACTTCTTCACCAGTTCGGGATGTTCCTGAACCGCTTCGGAGAACGAGCAGAAAATAACGCCAACTTCGTGGAGTTTCTTCTTGTAGGTCGTTGCCACCGACACGCTGTCGAACACCGCATCAACTGCAACACCGGCCAGCATTTCCTGCTCGCGCAGCGGAATGCCGAGCTTTTCATACGTCTCAAGCAGTTTCGGATCGACTTCGTCGAGGCTCTTCGGCTTGTCATCATCGGACTTCGGCGCCGCGTAGTAATACGAATCCTGATAATCGATCGGCGGGAAGGAAACCTTGGCCCATTCCGGTTCCGGCATCGTCAGCCAGTGCCGATAGGCCTTCAACCGCCATTCGAGCAGCCACTCGGGCTCATCCTTCTTCGCCGAAATGAAACGAATGATGTCTTCGTTCAGCCCCTTCGGCGCCGACTCCATTTCGATGTCGGTGACGAATCCGTGCTTGTAACCATCGTCTGAAACCGAGCGAACCTGTTCCAGCGTTTCCGAACTAACCGCCATGTCTATGCCTGCCCCCGTGTTTCGGTCGGGCGTTCCACCCTTTGTCCGCCCATATCGCCAAATCCGGAATACAGGAGATCGGCAAGCGATACCGCCTCCAGCGCTTCGCGGATCGCGCCGTTCACTTTTTCCCAACCGCCCCGGATCGGGCACAGGCTTTCGACCTGGCAATGCGCGTCGGATGCTTCGACGCAGGCGGTCAGCGCAACCGGCCCTTCCAACGCCTCGACGATCGCCGCGACCGAGATATCCTCCGGTCCCCGAGACAGCGTGTAGCCACCCCGCACACCCCGGTGCGAGGTCACCAGGTCGCTGCGCGCCAGGGACTTCATGACCTTGCTGACCATGGGGGCCGGCAGCCCCGTCGTCTCGGCGAGTTCGGGCGCCGTGGTCAATTCCTCCGGCCGACAGGACATCTGCGAGAGGATCACCACGCCGTAATCGATCATTCGGCTAAGCTTAAGCACGCTGCTTCCAATCCGTACCTGTTTGGTTCGGATTAGAAAGTGTCCCATTTACCATGGAATTTCAAGTCCGGTGCGGCATTTTTTTTGCGTTATTTCGCCGCGTCATTTCGCCGCGTCGACGCCCATTTGCCAAAAACCGACCTCAAGACGCGTCGCTTCGCCGAATGTCCGCTTCAAACCGTCGATCCGGCCAGGCCCGCCACGGCTCGCCATCAGGCGGTCCAACTGCGCCGCATGCGCCCAGGCGACGTCCTGATAATCCGCCGCCGCGTAGGTGTCAATCCATTCCCAATATGGGTTCGCAGCGCCCTTCGACGAGGCGTTCGCCGCCAGCCAGGTGCCGATTTCGGCATAACCGACGATACAGGGCGCCAGCGCCACGGCGAGATCGAGGGAATCGCCCGCCAGGCCGCGCTCCAACACATAGCGCGTATAGGCCATATTCGCGGGGTCTTCCGGCATCGCCGCCATCTCGGCTTCGCTGATGCCCCACCGTCCGCAGAAGGCGATATGCAACGCCATTTCGGTATCGACGATTGCCGACACGGCGCCCGCAGCCGCACGCAATTCCTCTAGATCCTCAGCCTTGAACGCGGCAAGACCGTAGGCCCGGGCGAAATGGATCAGGAACAGGTAATCCTGCTGCAGGTAATAGCGGAACGACGCCTCGGGCAGGGTTCCCGCGCCGAGGCCCTGAACGAAGGGATGCCGGGTATAGGCTTGCCAATCCGCGTCGCAGGACGCCTTCAGGTGGTCGAAAATATCGTGCTTCGGCATCGGACGCCTTTCTAGGCTCAGGATTCATCAGCCCAACAAAATGTCACGGTCACTTCGGGCTTTTAGTTAATCTTTGATCTGGGCAAACTCTCAATTTTAAGAGCGTACTATTTCGTCGTGACGAGGCGATAGCCACCGTCGTACTCATCAAGATCAAGCAGTCCAGAATACCGCTGCGCCCATGCACCGCTGTCCAGGTCGCTCGCAAGTTTTCTCAACGCCTCGGATATGTTGTCTATCTTCCAGAAGGAAGATATGGCGGCCCGGATTCTGGGATCGAGATAGGCCGCAGGCCGCCGCCAATAAGCATACAAAAAACCGTCCATACAATCATGTGGAATGGGAACGGCCGAAATCTCTACGGGCCCAAGCCACGCCTCATAATCTGTCATCCTTGGCATTTGCGCCTCGTCCAACGTCACAAGTTCCGGAATGTAGTCCGCAAGCCAGAACCCCCGAAACGAAGGGTCGTATGTCAACACGACGATCCGGCCCCGCGTCACGCGACGCATCTCTTTCAGGCCTTTCTCTTTGTCCGTCCAATGGTGAACTGTCAGGATTGCCATCGACGCATCGAAGGAATTGTCATCGAAGGGCAAATCTTCTGCATAGCCCTGAATAACCGGCGTTGCTGAAGCACCGCGCTGCCGGATCATTTCCAACGAAGGCTCGATAGCCGTGACGTTCCTATCGGCAGGCTCATACGAACCCGCACCGGCGCCAACATTCAGGACTGTATTGGCAGATCCCAGAGCCCTTCCGATTATCATCTCAATTCGGGAATCAGGTTTCCTGAGGTCAGAATAATTGACACCGATGGTATCGTAGGAAGCGGGCATAGAGCAGAGTCGTATCTGGCTTTAATCAAAGAGTCTTGTGCCTAGCTCAGCAGCATATTGCGGGTTTCGTCGGGCAACCGGACCGTGAGGCCATCGAGCGCCTCGGTGATCGTGATCTGGCAGCCAAGGCGCGACGTCCGAGTCAGGCCGAAGGCGAGGTCGAGCATGTCCTCCTCGTCCTCCTCCGGCGCCGGCAGTTTGCCGTGCCATTCCGGCTCCACGATGATGTGGCAGGTCGAGCATGCCATCACGCCCTCGCAGGCGCCTTCGATGTCGATGTTGTTGCGATGTGCGATTTCCAGGATCGTATCGCCGACCGGCGCCTCTACCTCGCGACGGGCGCCGTCCGCCTCGATAAAGACCATTTTGACCGCGTTCATGTGTCTAAGCCGCGTTCTGACCGGTTCGGGCCCGCAAATCGACAAGCGCCGTAATCAGCCGTTCGACTTCGGCCGCCGTATTCTCGGCGCCGAAACTGACGCGGATTGCGCAGGCCGCCAGCGCTTCCGGCACGCCCATGGCCCGCAGCACGTGGCTCGGCGTGACCTTGCCCGACGAGCAGGCGGAGCCGGCGCTGACCGCGATCCCGGCAAGGTCGAGCGCCATGATCTGCGTCTCCGCCCGCAGGCCCGGGACCGCGAAACAGCTGGTATTGGCGAGCCGCGCGGCCTTGTCGCCGAAGACGGTCATATCGGGGATCGTCTCGCGCAGGCGGGCCTCCATATGGTCCCGCAGCGCGGCGATACGGGGCATTTCCGCCAACCGTTCGCGCGCCAGCCGTGCGGCGACGCCGAACCCGACGATGCCGGCGGTATTCTCCGTCCCGGCCCGCCGGCCACGCTCCTGACCGCCGCCGCGGATCTGTGCCGCCAGCGGCATATCCCGGCCGAGCACCAGCGCGCCCACGCCTTGCGGCCCGCCGATCTTGTGCGCCGACAAGGACGCCATCGCAACGCCCAGCCCCGTCACGTCGAGCGGCAGCCGCCCCGCCGCCTGAACCGCATCCACATGCACGATCGTATCGCTTTCGCGATAAAATTTCACAATATTTTCAATAGGTTGAATGGCACCAGTCTCATTATTCGCCAGCATGACCGACACCAGGCCCGCCCCCGCCGGCAGCCCCGCCAAGTCAACGATCCCGTCCGAATCTACCGGTAGATAACCGGTACTTTCCGCCGCCTGCAAAATCGAGTCATGTTCGATCGCCGAGACGAAAATCTCCCGGCCCTGACAAGCCTTCAATGCCAGATTGTTCGCTTCCGTCCCGCCGCTGGTGAAGACAACCCGGTCCGGCCGTGCGCCAGCCAGCGCCGCCACTTCCTCGCGCGCCGCTTCCACCCGCTGCCGGTGCATCCGACCGAACGCATGCACCGACGAGGCATTGCCCGCATGCCGCATCATCTCCGCCATCGCATCGACAATTTCGGCGTGGATCGGCGACGAGGCGTTGTGATCAAAATAAACGGGCTGCATCTCAGAAAACTTCGAAACTAACGCGCCTCGGCGGCCGGCAGCTTCTCGCGGTAGAGGATACCGCTCCTGCCGAGAACGCGCCGCTCGCACACATCCGCAATCGATACCGAACTCAGGAACAGGTGGATCTGATTGCTCAGCTCTTCCCACAGATCGTGAGTCACGCAGCGCCCCGAGGTTCCGGTGCAGCCTTGCGGCGAACCGGGCTTGCACCGCGTCGCACGGATCGGCTCGTCGACAGCAAGAATGATGTCGGAAACTCTCGTTTCGACAGCTTCCCGCGCAAGCAGGTATCCGCCGCCGGGGCCCCGCACGCTGTTGACCTGCCCGCCGCGCCGCAGCTTCGCGAAGAGCTGCTCCAGATAAGACAAGGAAATTTCCTGCCGCGCCGCAATATCGGCAAGCGCAATCGGTTTGCCGTCGCTGTGCATGGCCAAATCGACCATCGCCATAACGGCATACCGCCCTTTCGTACTTAATCGCACGTCGAGATCCTTCTACTACCCGCGACCATGAAACGGCCGCGCCAAACGTTCCGCCCCGTCTGCCGCCAATTATTTTTCGTTCGGCGGCGTTGTACCCTGGTTTTCTTCATCGAAACTCATTGCAGAACCGGACGCCGGAAACGACGTTTCGCGATTTTCCAGCTCGTCGACGCGCGCCCGCAACATCGTAACCTGATCCATCAAGCCATCCAGCGCCCGCGCTACCGGATCCGGCAGATCGCCAAGCGGCGTTCCGTAAGGGGCGAATTTTTCCGGATCGCCCGTTGCTGGACGGACAATCGCCCGTCCCGGAATTCCCACGACCGTTGCGCCGCACGGCACGTCCTTGGTCACCACGGAATTGGCCCCGACACGGGCGCCCTTCCCAACGGTGATCGGTCCCAATATCTGCGCGCCCGATCCAACAATAACGCCGTCTTCCAGCGTCGGGTGCCGTTTCTGGTCGCGCTGACTGGCCGAATCCACTGCCGGGGACACGCCGCCGAGCGTCACATCGTGGTAAAGCGTTACGTCGTCGCCGATTTCCGCTGTTTTACCGACCACCACGCCCATTCCATGATCGATGAAAAACCGCTTGCCGATCCGCGCGGCGGGGTGGATTTCGATCCCGGTGAGAAACCGTCCCAACTGAGATACGGCGCGCCCAAAAACACGCCAGCCGTGCCGCCATAACCATCCGGCCAACCGATGCGCCATGACTGCGTGAAAGCCGGGATAGCAGAGAATCACCTCGATTGCGGATCGCGCCGCCGGATCACGCGCTTTTATCCCTCGAATTTCTTCTTGAATTGTGTTGAACATCGGTCACCGCGCTTATGTTATAAGCAATCGCTGCTTGCTAAGATATAAGTGCCTGAGTCAGACAGTCAAGTTTATGCGGAACCGTTTATCCTTATTGAACAAGAGCTTGACAGGCGAAAGCATTTTTTTGACCGGGCTTAGTTCAATTTAAGCTAGCGGCATACAATATTTCGAATACAGGAACCAGCCGGAGAACACATGCCTGAAGTTACCATTAACGGCCCCGAAGGCCGTATCGAAGGCCGCTATTTTCATTCAAAAACGCCCAATGCGCCGATCGCTCTGTTCCTGCATCCGCATCCGCATCCGCATCCGCAGCATGGCGGTACGATGAACAACAAGGTGGTCTATTCGCTGTACCATGCGTTCGCGCAGCGCGGCTTTTCCTGCCTGCGGTTCAATTTCCGCGGTGTCGGTCGATCGCAGGGAACCTTTTCGCGCGGCGAAGGCGAGATGTCCGATGCCGCTTCGGCATTGGATTGGCTGCAGGGCAACAATACGGATGCGCCGCAATGTTGGATTGCGGGCTTCTCGTTCGGCGCCTGGATCGGCATGCAATTGCTGATGCGGCGGCCGGAAATCAGCGGTTTCATATCCGTTGCGCCCCCCGCGAACATGTACGATTTCTCCTTCCTTGCACCATGCCCCGCCTCTGGCTTGATCATTCAAGGAGACAAGGACGAAATCGTACCGCCGGATTCGGTCGAGAAGCTTATCGATAAATTGCGCCAGCAAAAGGGTATCACGATAGACCATCGCATGGTCCCGGGAACCAACCACTTCTTCCACGGTGCCATGGAGACTTTGGTGGACCATGTCGGCGATTACATCGATACGGCCACGTCCGATAAAGCCGACGCTTAAGAAAACCCTATCGGGGGTTACCCCTTTAAAGAACCGCAGGATCGAGCCTACCGCCTGTCAGTGAACGAGGCACGCCGGTCGTTGTCGGGAAGGTGAGCGGTAGACCGCGCCGCGAACGCACGGCGAGATAGGCAAACGCCTGCGCTTCAAGCACGTCGCCGTCCCAACCCACCGCCTCAACCGGATCGACCGGTGTTCTCAAGGCGTCCGAAAGCGACGCCATTAAGACCGCGTTGTGGCGGCCCCCGCCGCAAACGAGCCAACGCGCGGCAGGCGCGGGGAAATGCTGCGCCGCGCGCGCTATGGCTTGGACACTAAACGCGGCTAATGTCGCCGCCCCATCCTCCAGAGAAAGATTTTCCGCGGGAGCTTCGGAGAAGGCGTTGCGGTCCAGCGATTTTGGCGGCGAACGGTCAAAATACGAATTATCCAAGAAGTGCCGAAGCACATCATTATTCACTTTGCCGGCAGCGGCCAATTGTCCGCCGGCGTCGTACGAATCGCCGGAATGTGTGCGGCACCAATCGTCGATCATTGCATTCCCTGGCCCTGTATCGAATGCCAGTAACGAGCCGTCCGCTCCGATCCACGTGACGTTTGCGACACCGCCGATGTTCAGCACGGCAAGGGGCTTGGGCAATCTCGTCGATAGAGCAGCATGAAATATCGGCGCGAGCGGTGCGCCCTCGCCGCCGGCGGCGATATCTGCTGCGCGGAAATCGGAAACAACGTCTATTTCACTGGCAATCGCAAGCAAGGCCCCGTCACCGATTTGCCAGGTAACGCCTGCCTCGGGCCGATGCAGAAGGGTCTGGCCATGAAACCCGATGACATGAACTGCTTCGGCCTGAATACCCTCCTGACGAAGCAGAGCCTCCACTGCCGCGGCATGCGCAAGCGTCATGGCCCGCTCGACAACGCTCACTGACGGCATCATTTCCGCCCGAGCGATCGCATCTCGCAAGTCGGCCCGCAGATCATCGTCATAAAGCGCCGTCAAAGCTCCCCGAGGCTCAACAATCGTTTCACCATCGGTCCAAAGTAGCGCCGCGTCGATCCCATCCATGGACGTGCCGCTCATCAACCCGAGTGCCAAAACCGGCCCCTCCGGTTCACTCATGACCATATTGCTTTGCTATCGCTCTTGTTTGTCGGCATCTTCGGATTGTGATAAAGGACCGCCGCGCAAGCAAGAGCCACTGGGACAAGCACATGTCAGAGTCAAAATCCGAATTCCTGCAAGCCGCCACCGCGCGCGGCTTTCTTCACCAATGCACGGATTTGGACGCCCTTGACGCGTTAGCGTCTCGCGAAACGATTACGGCCTATATCGGGTTCGATGCCACCGCTGATTCGCTACATGCCGGAAGTCTGGTACCGATCATGCTGCTCCGCCTGTTACAGCGCAGCGGCCACAGACCGCTGGTTCTGATGGGCGGCGGTACAACAAAGGTGGGAGACCCCTCGGGCAAGGATACGCAGCGTCAGCTTTTGAGCGAAGCGGAAATCGACAACAACATCGCCGGCATCAAGCGTGTTTTCGAAAAATTCCTGACCTTCGGCGACGGGCCGACGGACGCTTTTATCGTGAACAATGCCGATTGGCTCGACAAACTTTCCTATATCGATTTTCTCCGGGATTATGGGCGTCACTTTTCGGTCAACCGCATGCTCGGCTTCGATTCCGTCAAATTACGTCTGGAGCGGGAACAGCCATTATCGTTCCTCGAATTCAACTATATGGTCCTGCAGTCCTATGACTTTTTGGAGCTCTCCCGGCGTTATGGCTGCCGACTGCAAATGGGCGGCTCCGATCAATGGGGGAATATTGTCAGCGGGGCTGATTTGGGCCGAAGGCTCGGCCAGGAAGAATTGTTTGGCCTGACGAGCCCTCTGCTGACAACGGCGGGCGGCGCCAAGATGGGCAAGACAGCGGATGGTGCGGTTTGGCTGAATGACGACCGCCTACCTGCGTATGACTATTGGCAGTATTGGCGCAATACCCACGACGACGATGTCGGCCGCTTTCTCAGATTGTTCACCGATCTGCCGATGGACGAGATCGCGCGCCTTGAAGCTCTGGAAGGGGCCGAGCTGAACGAGGCCAAAAAGATATTGGCGCACGAGGCGACAAAACTCTGCCACGACGAAGCGGCGGCGATGGCAGCGGCGGAAACCGCGCGCAAAACGTTCGAAGAGGGCGCACATGGCACCGATCTCCCGAGCGCCGAGGTGCCAAGGAGCGAAATCGAGACCGGCATTCTTGCCTACGAACTGATGCGCCGGGCGGGTCTTGCCGCGAGCAATGGAGAGGCGCGGCGTTTGATCAAGGGCGGCGGTGGCCGGGTAAACGATTTGCAGGTGGAAGACGAAAAAGCACTTGTGACCGCAGCGGACATCAATCCGGAAGGCGTAATTAAAGTGTCCGCCGGCCGCAAAAAGCACGTGCTCATAAGGCCGGTCTAAAGATTAAAAGCTTTACTGGGATGGCGTGACAGCGTCTTCGCCGGTTAAGGGCTTGACCTCATTTCCGATCAGGTTTCGCAAAAACCCAGGCGCAAGCGCCGAGAGAGGGTTAACCGAAACACGAGGATCTTCAAGTCTACCCTTGACGACATAGTTGGCCGCAAAGATGCCCTCGTTTTTCCCGCCCGTCAGCATTGGCCCCAAGACCGGAATATTGCCGAGTGCACTGTTGATCGTATAAGCCGGCACAACGGTACCGTTGAGGTCAGCGGTTTCTTCTGAGATGTAAACAGAACCTTCGGCGGTGATACCGATGGTGGAGCCGAACGCCCGAGCATTTTTAATCTCCAACGCCCCGCCATAATATCGAAAGCTGCCATCCAAGGAGACAAAGTCCAATCCCTCCTGACTGAGCACGTTGAATATACCCGTCAAGGAAAGCACTTGCAGGACGCGTGCCAGGGCAGGCGCATCGGTGACCTTAAATTCCTTAAGGTTGAACTCTCCGGTAATAGGGTCCCCAGGAGCGGATTGCGTGCCTGTGACAAGCAGCCTTCCGCCCTTCAGGCGACTGCTCCAATTCGCTGCTTGCAGGGCGAGGCCAGCATCAGTCGTCGATATAAGAAGCGTCGCCCCCTTGTCTTTAGGAACGAATTTAACGGCCAACCGGATACCGCCATCAATCCCAGCATTGATCGCCACCTGCCGCCAGTTCGTGCCGTCTCTCTCGAGAAAGGTACTGACGTCCTTCAGGCCTCGGCCTTCACCAAGCAGCACTTCCTTGATGCTTGCTCGAATACGGACGGAATTGCCCTTGCCATAGGCAATCGCGTCCACCTCACCGTCATTGGCCAAAAACGGTTCTATATCGAACCGGTCACCGGTCACCTCGATATCGATACCGCCTCCATCCAATACGCGAACCCGGCCCAGCACCTTGTTCTTCCCAAACTCCAGATTGCGAAATTCAAGCAGCCGGATGCTTTTTAAGTCTCCGGAAAGTTCGACCCGTGCGCCAACCCGCATATCCGCGGCCTCGACTCGTAAATCCTCGACAACAGTGATGCCATCAGGAGGTGTTATCGCGAACACATACAGGCTGCCCGGAATACCGGCGCGTTTACGCCAATGAAGATAAGGGATATCGAGTGCGGCCGCCGCTAGATCGAGCTGCGACACAATTTCACTACGCCCATCGCGGAACATCGTGTAGGCAACTTCTCCGGAAATATCGCCAGCAACGCCGGGAAGCATCGGCAGACCGAGTTTGTGTCTCGCATCGGCATCAAGCAAACCCGTAACCGTAAAGCGTCGCTGGAAATTTTCCGTCTCGGAAAAATTCTCTTTCCAGCTGACGCTCAGCGGGACGCCGTTCAACGCCGCTTTTCCAGAAATCGTCATCCCCAGCCCGGTAAGCTGAAGTTCGAGCGCCCCGCCAGTCAGGGCCGACCCAAACGGTCCGTGTTCAAGCGTGACACCCTGCAGAGTCGCGCCGACAGCAACGGCAACCTGATCGATCTGGAGCGTCTTCTCGATAGGAAACTTAAAAACAAGGCGTGCAGCGGTCTGCCCGGATATGGAAGAGGCATCAAAACCGAGATCGGAGACGAACTGCAGCGGTTCGCTATCAAGAACTTCAACCGCCGTCCGCACCGGTCCGCGCATAACCAGGTCCAGCGAAATACTCTGGTCTTCCTGATCGAGGCCGGCGATCACAACACTGCCTTCGTCGATGCGCAGATCGCGTAAACGCCCGTCGCTGACTGCGATATCAAAGCCCTTATCCGTATACGTCATATCAGCGCGCACACCCGTTACGGTGGGCAACTGTGCGAAATAGTCGATCGCGGCATCCCTAAGGTGAATGGCACCGTTAAGAGACTTGATATCCGCCTTTGTCGCATCGCCGCCCGGAAACCGCGCAACCAAACTAATATTGGCTTCGTCGACATGCCCTTTCCGAATGTTTTTGAGAACCCATTCGCGCGCGTCCACAGCAAGCTTTGGCGGCCAATGACGCGGCAGAAATGGGGCGGAAAAATCGGAAACGCTACCGTCGAGACGAACGCTCCAGTCATCACCAACCCGTGTTGCGGAAGCACGCGCCACAACCTCTCCCGACTCCAAGGTGACACCCGCATTCTCAATCCGGATTTGCCGCAGGCTATCCGACACCTGACCGCGCAGAGCCGCCTTCTTGACAGGAAGGGCCTCCGGATAGAACTGCGGCAAATCGATAGTTCCAGCACCACCCTCCAGATCGAAATCGAGCGACAGAATGCTGCCGCCAGTCGTCCCCTGGACCGTAAATCTCCCATCGATCGGAACGTCGATGCGCGCTACATCCGACAGCTCCGGAAAGGCGGTAGATAAAACGGACCATCGCATCCCCTTCATATCGAGTACCGCCGACACGCCGTAACCATCGCCTCCAACAGCGACTTCGCCATTCACACGGCCGGCGATACTGTTAAGGTCGAAACGAACGGAACGGATGTCACCATCGCCCTTCATGCGCAGTCCGAGCGATCCGTTCAGCCGCAAGCCCAGCTCTGCCAGACGTTGCACGGGAGGTTGCGGCATGCTCTTGAAAATCGGTGCCGGATCGATGTCCACGAAATTCACGGTGGCATCGACCGAGCCGCTCTCTGTGGCGTACGCGGCAACTCCGGTAATTTTACTCCGTTCTCCATCGAGTTCGAGATCAATGTCGGCACTTGTGCTGATCCCGACAGCATTGCGCTCCAGGTCGATGTTGGCCCGAGGTGCGTACCAAATCTGTTTAAGTTGTCGATCATCGACCGTGAGGTCGGCATCAACAACGCCGACGCGTTTCAGATACCCCAAAGGCCTCGATAAATCAGGCTCGGAGAGCAGTTCGGCAATCAGTCCTTCGAGAACAATGTTTTCCTGCGCAGGTTTGTTAGCGTCCCTCTCCGCCCCCATCGCCAATCCAACCACAAAGCTTCCATCAGCATTTCGGACGACGGACACGCTGGGGCGGATAATCTCCAGATAGGTTGGCGCAATCTTGCCCCGCAATATCGCTTGTAACGACAGGCCGAGCGTAACCTTTGGCAGTTCGGCGATGGTTCGGCGTTCGAGATCCAGAACCCGGACATTGCTAACGCGAAGGTTTGCCGCTCTGTTCCACCCGGCCCACTCAAGAACGGTTTCCTCGATTTCGACAGCGATCGTGCTGTCAGCGGGGGAAAGCGCCTCTTCGATATAAGGTGTCAGAAAGGTCAGCGCGACGGGGCCGCTCCAAAGCCACCACGCCCCCGCAAGCAATAGAATAATGCTCCCCGCGACTAATCCGGCGAGAAATTCGAGAATAACAATCGATGTGCGACGGATCACCTTGCACGCGGTTCCTTCTGTACATAAACCAATATAAACACTTTAGGTCACCTGCCCAGCGCACTAACTTCTGTATTCTCGTAAGATTCGGTTCCTAAGCGTTACCGCACCCAATGCGATCATGCCCAGGGCCGATGCACTTGCAATTCGTTGTATATAGTAATTTTACGCACCTAATCCATGCCTGCTCTAAGCCTTCCTTTCGACCCGACACAACTGCCCGCAGCCGGGCGGCCCGGCCGCGCGGAAGTCGGTATCGAACGTCTCCAAGAACGCGCTGCGAATAATTCCGCGCAAAAAATCTTTGTCGAGACGTTGATCAAGGACCCGGGCGGCCGTCTGCTACTCGATGCCGTTTTCGGCAACAGCCCCTTCCTCGGCCAATGTCTGCTGAATGAAATAGATTTTCTCCGCGACTTGTTGGCGCGAGGACCAGACGCGATGTTTCGCGACATCACGGAATCCTTGGACAGCCGTGGTGCGGACGACCAAGGGCAAGAGGAGTTGATGTCCACGCTGCGCAAGGCCAAGCGGCGCGTTGCACTTTTGACCGCCATTGCGGACATTGCGGATATATGGCCGCTGGATCGGATTACCGGCTGCCTGTCAAAATTCGCCGGTGCCGCAACGCATCTCACAACGGCGCACCTGCTTCGTACAGCGGCGGCGCAGGGTGCAATGGAAATTCAGCATCCTGAGGATCCCAATCGGGACTCGGGCTATTTTGTGCTTGGCATGGGCAAGCTTGGCGCAAACGAACTGAATTATTCGAGCGACATCGACCTGATTGTCCTGTTCGATCCGGAAAAAATAATCACCAAAGATCCGCTTGCCCTGCGCCAAACCTTCGTTCGTGCCACACGATCGTTCATGCGTATCTTCGACGAGCGAACCACGGACGGTTACGTATTCCGCACGGACATGCGGTTACGCCCAGACCCTTCAGCGACGCCATTGGCGATCTCTGTCGATGCCGCATCCGAATACTACGAGAGCATGGGGCAGAATTGGGAACGGGCGGCCATGATCAAGGCGCGCCCGATCGCCGGAGACCTGGAAGCCGGTGCGGACTTTCTGAGGAACCTTCGACCCTATATCTGGCGCAAGCATCTCGATTTTGCCGCGATTGAGGATATCCATTCAATAAAGCGGCAAATCACGGCACATCGTGGCGGCGGCGAAATCGCGATCAACGATCACAACATCAAACTTGGCCGCGGCGGCATTCGAGAAATCGAGTTCTTCGCGCAGACGCAGCAACTGATCTGGGGAGGCCGGGATCCGGCGCTGCGAATGGCTGGCACCTGCGCAGCCCTCAAGGGCCTCGCCAAAGCAGGACGCACAACCGACGAAATCGCCAACGAGATGATCACGGCCTATGAATTCCTCCGTCGTGTCGAGCATCGGCTGCAAATGGTCGATGACAAGCAGACCCATTCACTGCCGAAAACCGATGCAGGGATCGAGGAATTGGCTTGTTTTCTCGGCTATCCCGAAGCCGATGCCTTCCGCGACGATCTGCTTTTACATCTGCGTCGGGTAGAGCGAAATTATGCAGACCTGTTCGAAGATTCAGCGGATCTCGGCAGCGGCGGCGCACTGGTCTTCACGGGTGGAGAGGATCATCCCGAGACGGTTCGAAACCTTGAGGAAATGGGATTCAAGGACGGCGGCACGGTGTCTGCAATCATCCGCACCTGGCATCACGGACGTTATCGGGCAACGCGGTCCGAACGTTCGCGCCAGATACTGACGGAATTGACCCCCGGCCTGTTGACGGCGCTGTCTCGCACCGCCGACCCTAGTGCGGCGCTTCTCGCCTTCGATGCCTTTTTGAAGGGTCTGCCGGCAGGCGTGCAGATCTTCTCGCTTTTTGCGGCAAACCCACCGCTGCTCGAACTGGTTGCTGAGATCATGGGCAATGCCCCACGCCTGTCGGAATGGCTGCGGCGCAACCCATCGTGTCTCGATGCGGTGCTAACGGAAGGGTTTTTCGAAGACACCGCGTCGCCCGATGCCCTAGCGAAAGACCTGGAGCGCGGTCTTCAGCAAGCGGGGGACTTCCAGGACGTGCTCGATATCGTCCGCCGCTGGACCAACGAGCATAAATTTCAGGCCGGCGTGCAGACCTTGCGTGGCGTCACCGATGGCACCAGGGCGGGTCCGACCCTTGCGGCAATTGCGGAAACGGCGATCAAACTGACGTGGCACGCCGTCGAAGACGCGTTCGTCCAACAGCACGGCACCGTGCCCGGCGGCGGCATGGCCTTGCTTGCGCTCGGCAAGCTCGGCGGCCGGGAGATGGCGCATCGCTCCGATCTCGACCTGGTCTTCGTCTATGACCACGACGACGGTGCATCGGCGTCCGACGGTTCGAAACCGCTCGTACCAGGGGTATATTTCACGCGCCTTTCGCAACGGCTGATTACCGCGATTACCGCGCAAACGGGCGAAGGAACTCTCTACGAGCTGGATATGCGGCTTCGTCCATCGGGCAACAAAGGACCAATTGCCTCGCGCCTCGACGGTTTTTCCCAATACCACACGGAGCAGGCCTGGACATGGGAGCAAATGGCGATGACACGCGCGCGAATTGTCGCCGCATCGGAGCCCCTGAGACAATCCGTGGAAACGATCATTCGCGAGACGCTGACGCGAGAACGCGACCCGGACGACTTGCTCTCAGAAGTCGCGGCAATGCGCAAGCGTATTGCGAAAGAGTATCCTGGGAATTCGATTTGGGACATCAAGCACCAACCCGGTGGATTAGTCGATATCGAGTTCTTAACGCAGTATTTGTTGCTTCGCCACGCCGCCGCCGATCTGTCGATATTGAGCACGAACACCGCAGAGGCGCTCGGCAAGCTTAATCAGGCCGGCCATCTGGACGATACTGCATACGCGAATCTGTCTTACGCGCTTGGTTTATGGCAACGGCTGCAGGGCGTCTTGCGGCTGACCTCCGAAGGCTCGTTTGACGAAGATACCGCCACGGTCGGGCAGCGACGTCTGCTTGTCCATGCGGGCGCCGCAGCCACGTTCGAAACATTAAAGCGCGACATCAAAGCAACGGCGGCGACGGTAACTGACGAGTTCGCTCGGTTGATCACCGATCCGGCCGGGCATATACGTCCACCCAAAGAAAACGACTAAGACACGATCAGGATTTCAGCCATGACCTTGAATGTAGGCGATAAAGCCCCAGCCTTTACATTGCCGACCGATGGCGGTGGCGAATGCAAATTGTCCGCGCTCAAAGGCAAGCAGGTCATCCTCTACTTTTATCCCAAGGACGATACGCCGGGCTGCACGACAGAGGCGTGCGGCTTCCGCGACGCCATGCCGGACTTTTCCAAATGCAACGCCGAAATCGTCGGCGTGTCCAAGGACAGCGTCAAAAAGCACGATCGTTTCAAAACCAAGCATGAGCTCAACTTCACCCTCGTCGCGGACGAAGAGGGCGAGTTGTGCGAGACGTATGGCGTGTGGGTGGAAAAGAACCTGTACGGGCGCAAATATATGGGCATCGAACGCGCCACCTTCCTGATCGATGGCAAAGGCGTTATCCGCGAGATCTGGCGCAAGGTCAGGGTCAAAGGCCATGTCGACGCGGTTCTGGCTGCCGCCCAAGATTTGTAACCCGGAGCATTACCTTGCCGAACCCATTGAAGGCGCCGATCCGTCCCGTCCTGAACCAATTGCAACCGCAGGGGATCTCGGACATTTCCGAGTACGGCGCGCAGTTCGACGACGTGATCCCGATGTGGTTCGGCGAGTCGGACCTGGTGACGCCCGAGCCGCCGCGCCGGGCGTTGATCGAGTCGCTGGAATCCGGTGCGACATTCTATCAGGCGCAAAACGGCCATACCGCACTCCGCAACGCGATTGCCGAATATGACAGCCGGCTTCACGCCAAACCCGTTCAAGCCGACCGGATCACGGTCACCGCGTCCGGGATGACCGCCCTGCATGTGGCACTGCAGACGATTGTCGATGCCGGCAACAATGTCGTGCTGGTCACGCCGATTTGGCCAAACGCACCGGCTGCGGTGCAGATCATGGGCGCCGAAGCGCGCCGGGTAAGCCTGACCAGCCAAGCCGATGGGCGCTGGCAGCTCGACCTGGACACTTTGTTCGACGCCTGTGACGACCGCACGCGGGCGATCTTCGTCAACTCGCCGAACAATCCGACCGGCTGGATGTGCAGCCGCAACGAGCAGCAAGCGATCCTCGATTTCGCACGCGCCAAGGGCATCTGGATCATTGCCGACGAGGTCTATCACCGCATCGTCTACGGCCGGGAGACCGCCCCGTCGTTTCTCGACTTGGCCGAGCCGGAAGACCCGGTCTTGGCCGTGAACAGCTTTTCGAAAAGCTGGGCGATGACCGGCTGGCGTCTCGGCTGGCTGACCGCGCCGCCACGGCTATACGAAACGTTGGGGCTCATGGTACAATACACCAACAGCAATTCACCCGAGTTCATACAGGCCGCCGGCATCGCCGCGATACGGGACTGCGAGGCCTTCGTCGAAACGTTCCGCGACTATTGCGCGGCGGGACGCGACATTGTCGGCGATGTCCTTGGGCGCGTGAACCGCATCCAGATTGCCGAGCCCGAAGCGGCGTTCTATGCCTTCTTCAAGGTCGACGGAGAGCCCGACAGCATGGCTCTGGCGAAACGGCTCGTCCGAGACGCTAAGGTCGGCGTCGCACCCGGCATGTCCTTCGGGGAAGAAAGCGAAGGTTGGCTGCGCCTGTGCTTCGCGCAGGACCCGAAACTGCTGCGCACCGGGTTGGAACGTATAGCCGAAGCCTTGCGCTGAAATTTGGCGTGTGACACTGCCGCACGTGGCGTACTATCGCCACAAATCTGAAATCAGGGAGGACGATACGATGAAACTGCTACGCTATGGACCGGCCGGCGCCGAGAAACCTGGATTGCTGGATAGCGACGGCAACATCCGCGACTTATCGGGTGCGGTTTCCGACATTGCGGGCGATGCCCTGTTGCCGGCCTCGCTCGACAAGCTGAGAGGGCTCGATCCCGCCTCGTTGCCGAAAGTCGACGGTAACCCGCGCCTGGGCCCCTGCGTCGGCGATGTTGGGAAGTTCATGTGCATCGGTCTCAACTACTCCGACCACGCGGCCGAGACAGGTGGCGAAGTGCCGGCGGAGCCGATCCTGTTCATGAAGGCCAACAGCGCGATTTCCGGACCCAACGACGACGTTATCATTCCGCGCAATTCCGAACAGACCGATTGGGAAGTCGAACTCGGCTTCGTCATCGGCAAGGCGGCAAAATATGTCTCCGAAACCGACGCCCTATCCCATGTCGCCGGCTACTGCGTCGTCAACGACGTCTCGGAGCGCAACTTCCAGATCCGCATGGAAGGCCAATGGACGAAGGGCAAGAGCTGCGACACCTTTGGGCCGCTCGGTCCCTGATTGGTCACCGCTGACGAAGTCGAAGACCCGCAAACGCTCGATCTGTGGACCGAGGTGAACGGTCACCGCTACCAGGATGGCAGTACGAAGACGATGGTCTACGGCGTCGCCTTCCTGATCAGCTATTTGAGCAAATTCATGACCTTGCAGCCCGGCGATGTCGTCGCTACCGGAACGCCACCCGGCGTCGGTATGGGGCAAAATCCGCGCATTTTCCTGAAACCGGGAGATGTAATGCGGCTTGGTGTTCAAGGCCTCGGCGAACAGGAGCAAAAGCTCGTCGCCGACAGTTGAACCGGGGTCGCAAGATCGCGCTCATGAGCCTGACGCAGTGCGCCCGCGACATCCTCGACACGCCGTCGCCGGAGGGCAAAGCGGCTTTGTCCCGCAAAACGGCCGCGGCGTGGCGCAGTGGCGATATTGCCGGTATCGGCGAAACGCGCCCATTGCCGCGGCCCGCTCGACCGGAGCGACCGGTTCTGCTGCCGCCCACGGAAATGCCGCGCCGCCGCGGCGCAGCGGGCCGGATAGCACTGCTCCACGCAATCGCGCATATCGAGCTGAACGCGATCGACCTTGCCTGGGACATGATCGCCCGTTTTGCCGAGCCGAGCCTGCCGCGCACGTTCCATGACGATTGGGTCCGCGTGGGCGACGAAGAGGCCAAACATTTCAGCCTGCTGGCGGCGCGCCTCCAATCCCTCGGCGCGGCATACGGCGATCTCCCTGCCCATGACGGCCTTTGGCAGGCAGCGCAGGATACAGCGCATGACGTGCTCGCTCGGCTCGCTATTGCCCCCCTCGTCCTCGAAGCCCGCGGCCTTGATGTAACACCTGCGATGATTAGCAGGCTGGAAAAAGCGGGCGATAGCGAAAGCGCCGCCGTATTGCAGGTCATATTGGAAGACGAAGTCGGCCACGTGGCGGTAGGCCGAACCTGGTTCGCTCATATCGCTGGCGAAAGAGGCTTGCCGCTAGCAGAGACTTTCCAGTCCCTCGTCCGGGAATATTATCGCGGCCGTCTCAAACCGCCTTTCAATACGGAAAGCCGCGACAAGGCAGGTTTCGCTGCAGCATGGTACGAACCGCTCGCCAATCATTAGCAACATCCAACGAAGGTAGCGATGCTGAAAACCTATAATCCTGACTCGATTTCTTCTTCGCGCTCCAACTACAGCCACGCCGTCGAGGTGCCGCCGAACGCGCGTACGCTCTATATATCCGGTCAGGTGCCCGTTGCCGCCGATGGCACGACACCGGAGTCCATAGAAGATCAGGTCGCGCTAGCATTCGACAACGTACAGACGGTCCTGGGCGAGGCCGGCATGACCCTCGAAGACGTCGTCCGTATCAATGTTTATCTAACGGACGAAGCCTATTTCCCAGCCTTCCGAGACCAGCGCAATCGCCTCTTCACGGGCCACAAGGCCGCCTCGACCGCCCTCGCCGTCGCAGCGCTGGCGCACCCTCAGTTCAAAGTCGAAATCGAAGCCGTCGCCGCGAAGGTGGTTATACCAAAGAGCGCTGATCTTTCCTGACCGCATCAGATGATGTGGAATAGCATCTGAACGATGCGGGTCATCGCCGCGCATGACAACAAGGGAACATCACCTATGACCGAAGCTCCGGTTCTCCTTAGCGAAGATAAAGACAACATTCGCCTGCTGACCCTCAACCGGCCGGACAAACTGAACGCGTTGAACTCTGCGTTGGTTGGGGCGATCGTCGCGGCGGTCGATACGGCCCATTTGGATGACGGCGTTTCCGTCATCGTCATCGCCGGCACCGAGCGGGCATTTTCGGCAGGTGCGGATATGGACGAAGCCGCCGAGCGCAGAGGCGACGATATAGAAGCCGCGCGCCACCATTCGGAGACCACCGGCGCGATCTACGAGCTGGGATCGCGCACCGACAAGCCGATCATCGCGGCGGTGCGCGGTTATGCGCTCGGCGGTGGTTGCAACCTCGCCATATCTGCTGACATGGTCGTCGCCGGTGAAGGGGCAGTGTTCGGCTACCCGGAACTGAAGCGCGGCCTCGCGGCAACGGCGGTTGGCCCGGGTCTCGTCCACCGCATCGGCCCAAAAGCCGCGTTCGAATTGTTGACCCTGGCGGAAAATTTCTCGCCGCAACGCGCGCTCGATCTCGGCATGATCAACCGGATCGTTCCGGACGACGCAGTGATCGACGAAGCCTTCACTATGGCGCGAGCGTTGGCGGCGTTCGATCAGCCGGCGATGCGGACGACGAAGCGGGTGTTCCTGAAATCGACCGAACTGTCGCTGTCACAATCCCTGGACGTCGCCCGCGAGGCGGCCCTGATGATGCGGAAGGGTGACGACCGGGACTAGTACCGCCCTACTCCGTTTTTTCCTCGCGCGTGGTTCCGGCCCGCGCTGCAAGGGCTGCTTCCAGGAACGAGTCCAGATCGCCGTCCAAGACCCCCTGTGCGTTGCTCTTCTCAACACTGGTGCGCAGGTCCTTCACCATCTGATAGGGGTGCAGGACGTAGGAGCGGATCTGGTGGCCCCAGCCGATATCGGACTTGGCTTCATGTTCGGCTCTGGTTTCATCTTCACGCCGCTTCAGTTCGCGTTCGTAAAGACGGGCTTTCAGCATCTTCATGGCGCTGGCCCGGTTCTTGTGCTGTGAGCGGTCGTTCTGGCATTGCACAACGATGCCGGTCGGCTCATGGGTAATCCGTACGGCACTATCGGTGCGGTTGACGTGCTGCCCGCCCGCTCCGGACGCCCGATAAGTGTCGATCCGTATATCTTTGTCTTGCACGTCGACTTCGATGGTGTCGTCGACGACCGGATAGACATCGATCGACGCAAAGCTCGTGTGGCGCCGTGAGGCTGCATCGAACGGTGAGATTCGCACCAGCCGGTGCACCCCTGCCTCCGTCTTGAGCCAACCATAGGCGTTGTCACCAAGGATCCGGACGGTCGCCGACTTCAATCCAGCTTCCTCGCCTTGGCTCTCTTCCATCAGCTCGACCTTGCAGCCATGCTGTTCCGCCCACCGCGTATACATACGCAGGAGCATTTCCGCCCAGTCTTGCGATTCCGTCCCGCCGGCACCCGCGTGCACCTCGACATAGGTATCGTTGGGGTCCGCCTCTCCCGAGAGCAGGCTTTCAAGCTCCTTCTTGGCGCTTACGGTCCGCAAGGCCATCAGGGCCGCCTCGGCTTCGGCGAGAACCTCGCTGTCGTCTTCGGCTTCCGCCAACTCGATCATCTCGACCTGATCGCGCAGATCCTGATCCATCTGTTCGATAGCGGAGATCGCGCCGTCGAGCCGATTGCGCTCGCGCATTACGGCTTGCGCCGCATCCGAGTCATTCCAGAAATCGGGGGCTTCGGTAAAGGTATTCAGCTCTTCGAGTCGCAGTCGAGCGGCATCGAGGTCAAAGAGACCTCCTCAGCAGTTCCAACGACTGCTCGATTCCGTCCACAACAGCTTGAATTTCAGCCCGCATAAAATTTCCCCCGGTGAAGCACTGCGCACGCCATTTAGAAAATTAACGGCATGAATGCAAGGTGTGTGTCAGTACTTCCCGCCGACGGACGAAGCACCCGTCGTCGAAAGGCCGTCCGAGCCATCGATAACAGCCGCAGCGGCACTCGGCTCACTGCCGGGACGAAACGCCTCTAGAATCACTTTCTTGTCACCTGGGCGGGCGGGCAGGTTCGTTGCCGCGTTGACTCGCACTAACCGGACACCTGGCGGCACCCGGAACGGAATCGCGGGCTTACCCTCCAGCGCACGTGCCATGAAGTCGCGAAAAATTGGAGCCGAAACCGACGACCCAGTTTCCCGGCGCCCCAGCGGTCTGGGTCGGTCGTATCCGGCGAAAACACCGACCGCCAAATCAGGCGAAAATCCGACGAACCAGGTATCCATTTCCTGATTGGTGGTGCCGGTCTTTCCCGCAAGCGGCTTGCCGACAGCCTTGATGCGCCGGCCGGTGCCGCGTTGCACCACCCCCTTGAGCATCGACACGATCTGATAAGCGCTGACGGAATCCGCAACACGTTCTCGTGTATCCGGCACCGAAGGCGGACGATTTCCCGACCATTCCTCGACACGGCATCTCGCACAAGGACGGCCATCGTGACGGAAAATGGTCTGCCCGTTGCGGTTTTGAATGCGGTCGATGAAAGTCGGTGCGATCTTCTTGCCACCATTCACCAACATGCCGTATGCCGTCGTGAGGCGCAGCAAAGTCGTTTCTCCGGCGCCCAGCGCCATGGACAGCTGTAACGGCAGATCTTCTATGATGTCGAACCGGCGCGCATAATCCGCGACTGTTTCCATACCAATCGCGCGAGCGAGACGGACAGTCATGAGGTTCCGGGATTTCTCGATCCCCAGCCGCATCGGGCTTGGACCATAAAATTTCTTGGCGTAGTTCGCCGGCTTCCATTTGCCAAGCCCCGGTCCTTGATCCAGCACGAATGGCGCATCCAGAATGCGGGTCGCCGGCGTATAACCCTTTTCCAGGGCCGCGAGATAGACAAACGGCTTGAAGGCGGAACCCGGCTGCCGCGCTGCCTGTGTTGCCCGGTTGAACTCGCTAGATGCAAAATCGTACCCCCCCGATAGCGCAAGAACACGTCCGGTATGCGGATCCAGGGCGACGATACCGCCCTGGATTCCAGGGATTTGCTGCAATGTATATTGCCGGACTCCATCGACAATGTCCGCGGGAGATTTCGCCGTCTCCGGGGCGGGAACCGGCGCGACCATGACGACATCGCCAATCTTCAATACGTCGCCCACCTGCTTGATCGACGGCCCCAGACGTTGCCCTTCGCGCCACGCACGGGCCCACTTCAGCGCCGAGAGCGGTATCTCGCCAAGTTCTCCGCCTTCGAGCCCGATTTGTGCCTTGTCGTCAGTGACTTCCAACACTGCCGCCAATATCCATGAACCGATACCGTTTGGCGGCTTAATCAATCGCAATTGTCCCAGCCACCCACTGTCCGTCGCAATCGACGCAACCGGCCCACGCCAGCCGTGCCGCCGATCGTAGGTAATCAGCCCGGCGCGAAGCGTTTCATCGGCGATGTTCTGAAGCCGTGGATCGAGCGTCGTCCGCACCGACAGGCCCCCTTCGTAAAGGCCATCCTCGCCATATCGACCGATAAGTTCGCGCCGAACCTCTTCAACGAAAAAATCTGCGACGACAAACTGTGTGGCGTCACGCGAAACGACGGCGAGCGGCGCGCGGCGCGCTATGCCAGCAGTTTCAGGCTTTATGAACCCTTCCTTCAACATCCTGCCAATCACCCAGTTACGCCGATCTCGCGCCGCTGCTGCTTTCCGGATCGGGTGGTAATTGTTTGGCGCCTTTGGCAGAGCAGCAAGATATGCGACTTGTGCCGTCGTCAACTCGTCCATCGACTTGTTGAAATAGTTCAATGCCGCCGCTGCTACGCCATAGGAACCGTAACCAAGATAGATTTCGTTCAAATAGAGTTCGAGGATGCGGTCTTTTGGAAGCGCCTGTTCGATCCGAAACGCAAGAATTGCTTCTTTGATCTTGCGCGCTATGGATACCTCATTGGTGAGCAGGAAGTTCTTGGCAACCTGTTGTGTAATTGTCGATGCCCCAACGGGCCGCCGACCTTTCGCATAGTGCATGACATTGGTGACCACGGCACGCGCCAGCGCAATGAAGTCCACGCCATAATGGCTGTAGAAATTCTGATCTTCGGCAGCGATAAAGGCCTGTTTGACCCGGCGTGGCATCGCTGTGATTGGAACGAACACCCGCCGCTCCGTTGCGTACTCAGCTATCAACCGGCCATCGCCCGCGTGAACCCGGGTTACCGTCGGCGGTTCGTAATCGGCGAGCTGTTTATAGTCCGGCAGGTCGCGCCCGTAGTGCCACAGCCCGTATATCGCCGTGCCCGCGCCGGCGATCGCAACAAATGCGCCAAGCACGAACAAAAGGAGGAAGACCCGAAAAACGCTCCGCATGCGGAAACCTATTAACCTCAAAATTACGTCAGGGATATACAGAACATCTGTTAACGAACAAATATGGCGATCTTATGATTTTCGCCATTTTCGGCTCAAATCTTAGAGAAACGCCGGTCTTATGAACGATTATTCAAGTCTTTTCGGGCGAAATACCGATCCGCAGCCCTCAAAATCGCACCTCCAATTGCCTTACGGTATTTCGGATCTTTAAGCTTTTTCTCGTCCGTACGGTTCGATAGATAGCCCAACTCGATAAGCGCCGACGGGACATTTGGGGATTTCAGGACCGCGAATCCCGCATAACGATGCGAGGTACGCAGCAGTTTGATATTTTTCTTCAGCTCTCTGATCAGCATTTTGCCGAAATGCCAGGACTCTCGGTTCGTGTCGTTCTGAGCCAAATCGATCAGAACGCGGGAAACTTCCGACGCATAGCCGGTCAAGTCGGCACCGGCGATGATATCGGACTTGTTCTCCCTATTCGCCAGATCTTCCGCTTCTTTGTCCGACGCCTTATCGGATAGCGTGTAGATCGATCCACCTCTGATTTTCCGGCTCGCGATAGAATCGGCATGCAGGGATATGAAAAGCTCCGCCTTGTTACGATGCGCAATTTCAAACCTGTCGCGCAGCCGGACATAAATATCCCGCGTCCGCGTTAGAACGACACGGTATCGGCCGCTTCTCTCCATCACCCTTTTGACCGCTTTGGCAACAGCAAGAGTGACCTTCTTTTCATAGGTGCCTGCCGCGCCAACGGCGCCGGGATCAACGCCGCCATGCCCTGGATCGAGGACAATTACCCGGCGTTTGTCGCCGCTTCGTGGCGTTTCAGCCGATCGCCTTGGCGGTCGAGGTTGTTTCTTTCGTTTCGCCCACCCCTTCGACTCGGCGCTACGCGGGCCAGCAAAAAAGGCGTTTCTCGTCACGGGCTTGAGATCGAGAACCAACCGCACTGGCTTGCCATCCTTTGGCGGTATCGTGAAGTGGCGGGCAATAGCGGCCGGAGTGTTGATATCGACGACGACCCGGCTGTTGCCGGGCTGGAAAAGGCCGAAACGAAAACCCGACACCAGCCCTATGGATGCGCGCATTCGCGATGGCGGGACCCGCCAGGAGATTTCCGGAAAATCGATCACCACCCGGAACGGGTCGGACAGCGTGAAAATCTTGTATGCCACACCCTTATTCATCTCGAAGACAAGGCGGGTCGCATCCGGGTGAACGCCTATGCGCGCACTGGAGACCGTTGGCAACCGATCCGCCGAAACGGCGCCAAACGGCACCGTTGCGACAATCGTCGCGATCAAGATTATGACAAAATACGGCACGCGCATCGATCTTTCACGCCATATATTGGGCTTAATACATTGTAATCTACAAGATATATCCCGGTCTGGTCGTCTCGTTCAATTGAAATCGATTAAAGTAAAATTCGACATTAAGGTTGAGAAACCATTTGTCGAATGGCATTACCCTGCTTATTTTAAGGCAAGCGCGATTGGCTGTGCTTTCGCCGAGAGAGTATCAAGCTCCTATTTTCGGCGGCATTATAGGTCGCAAGAGTATCAGCGTTATTTGTACGGGCGTAAACTTGTACAAGGCGCGCGTATGTTAAAGTACGCGGCACGTATGTTTCGAGCACAGTCATTTTTGGTTTAAGCGCGAGGGCGACCTTCGGATTGGAACAGGTCCAGTCCGAAGTATGGTGGGCGCCGAGTTCCCTTCCTGTCCTGGTATTCTTGTTTTTGGTTCCGTTCGACAGGTTGTTTGGTGGCGACGCCGGCTTCGCGATAAAGGCGGCACGATACAGCGGTTCTTAATCGCGCTGATCGTTTTGTATTGTCCGCCGGAGGGACGACATGTCCAAAAGAATGCTTATCGACGCCACCCATACGGAAGAAACCAGGGTGGTCGTGTTAGATGGTAACCGCCTCGCAGATTATGATTACGAATCATCCAGTAAGAAACAACTCAAAGGCAATGTCTATCTTGCCAAGATTACCCGCGTAGAGCCTTCGCTTCAGGCGGCGTTCGTCGAGTATGGCGGAAACCGGCACGGTTTCCTCTCTTTCAACGAAATCCACCCCGACTACTACCAAATCCCTATCGCAGACCGTAAAAAGTTGGTCGCCGACGAGTCCGAGTCGGATGAAGAAGAAAATGGGGAAGAAGGCAATAGTGTCGAGGAAGTCGGCGGCGACGAGATCGAGGAAGAATCCGAGCGGCGACGGCGGCCCTCGTATCGCGGCTACAAGATTCAAGAAGTCATCAAGCGGCGCCAGATCGTTCTTGTCCAAATTGTTAAGGAAGAACGCGGCAACAAAGGTGCGGCGCTAACGACCTACCTGTCACTCGCCGGCCGGTATTGTGTTCTGATGCCAAATACGGACCGCGGCGGCGGGATCAGCCGAAAAATTTCCAACCCGTCCGACCGCAAGCGCCTGAAAGGCATCCTGGACGGCCTTAAAATTCCCGAAGGAATCGCTGTCATCGTCCGCACCGCCGGCGCGGAACGTTCGAAGGTCGAGATCAAGCGAGACTACGAATATCTGATGAAGCAATGGGATCAGATTCGCGAGCAGACACTCGCCTCGACAGCGCCAGCGCTAATCAATGAAGAAGCCAATCTGATCAAACGGACGATCCGGGACCTTTATTCGAACCAGATTGACGAAGTGCTCGTCGAAGGCGACGACGGCTACCGGCTGGCAAAAGACTTCATGAAGACGTTGATTCCCAGCCATGCAGTTCGAGTTAAAGCCTACAAAGACGGCGGCATGCCGATCTTTCACCGGTATCAGGTCGAAAGCCAAATCGACGCGATCCACATTCCGACGGTGCAGCTAAAGTCGGGCGGTTATATCGTTCTCGATGCGACCGAAGCGTTGGTCGCCGTTGATGTCAATTCCGGCCGCGCGACCCGCGAACGGAATATCGAGGAAACGGCGTTAAAGACCAACATGGAAGCGGCCGAAGAAATCGCGCGGCAACTGCGGCTTCGCGACCTTGCAGGTCTGATCGTGATCGATTTCATCGACATGGAAGTATCGCGCAATATTCACGCCGTCGAGCGAAAGCTGAAGGAGTCTTTGCGCGCAGACAGAGCGCGAATTCAGGTCGGACGCATCAGCCATTTCGGCTTAATGGAAATGTCGCGTCAACGGTTGCGGCCAAGCCTGGCAGAGGCGTCCAGCAACGTCTGTCCGAACTGCGGCGGCACAGGCCATATCCGTTCGATTGAATCGACAGCGTTGCACGTCTTGCGGGCGATTGAGGAAGAAGGCATCCGCAAACGCTCGGCCCATATTACGCTGCATGTGCCGACGTCGATTGCAATGTATTTCCTCAATCAAAAACGGACGACGCTAGCGGAGATTGAGGCCCGTTATGACCTCACGGTCCAGGTGGAAACCGACGACAGTCTCGTACCGCCGGAGTACCGGCTCGAACGTGCACGAGGCACGGAACCAGCGGAGTCGTCACCTGTCGAGACCGAAACAGTTAGTGAGGACAGTGAGTCGTCGGAGAGCGGGCGGCGGAAACGCAGACCGAGACGGCGGCGTTCGAAACGTCGCGATGAGGAAACGGTAGAAGCCGTGGAAACCGCTGAGGGACAAGTCGAAGCGATCAAGGAAGAAGAGAACGAAGAGACCGCCGCCTCCCCGGCTGACGACGCAGATGGCGAAGGCGAAGGCGAGCCGAAAAAAACGGCGCCGGCGTGGCCGGCGTGGTGGCCGGCGGCGTTCCCGCAAGAGTGAGGGCGCTGAGGATAGTATCGCGGCGGCTTCGGACGATTCCGAACAGCCTGAAGAAGAAGCAACGACGGAAGAAGCCGTCGTTTCCGAAGATTCAGGCAGCGAAGCAGCATCTACCGAACCTACCGAGGAAACGGCATCCGCGTCCGAGGACGCTTCCGAATCCGAGCCGAAAAAGGCAAGACGGCCGAGGCGGCGCCGAGCGGCAAAGGCCGCCCCGGCGGAAAGCGAGACAGCCGAGGAAACGGCTGATGAAGCAACCCCGCCCAAGCCACGCCGCCGCCGGGCGCCGCGAAAGCAGCCCTGCGCTGCGGAAACACAGGTGACCGAACCGGTTGCGGCCGATACCGCCAACGCCGATCCTGAACCGCAAGAGGATACGGAGACAGCTACCGAGCCTTCGCAGCCGACGGAAGATGTCTCACCGACCAACGGTGGCGGCGCGACGCCAGATATCGAACCATTACCAATGGTAGCCAGCGCTGCGGAGCAACCGCCGGAGCCCGACAAGCCAAAACGCGGCGGCTGGTGGCAAAAAATGATCCGGTAGACGTCACCGCCTCGATAATTATCGGATGGCCGCTAGCCTTTCCGCCATGACTGCAACGCTTGAGCCGCAGCGGCCATTGTCTCGGTTGTGCCGGAGAAGCTGAAGCGCACGAACCGATTGCCCCGGTCCGGATCGAAATCGATCCCCGGCGTGATCGCGACGCCTGTCTTTGCAAGGATGGTGCGGCAGAACGCGTCGCTGTCATTGGTCATATGCGAAACGTCGGCGTAGAGGTAAAACGCGCCGTCTGCCGGCGCGATGCTCTCGAATCCTGCTTTCGGCAAGGCATCAAGAAGCAACTCGCGATTGCGTGCGTATCGCACGACGTTCTGATCCAGTTCTTCCGCGCAATCCAGCGCGGCGATTGCGGCAACCTGTGATAGCGTCGGCGGCGATATATAAAGATTCTGGCCCAGGCTCTCGACCACGCGGGTGAGATCTTCCGGCACCACCATCCAGCCCAGTCGCCAGCCGGTCATCGAGAAGTATTTCGAGAAACTGTTGATCACCACGGCATTCTGCGTGAAGGCAAGCGCACAGTCCGCATCACGGCCATAGGTGATGCCGTGATAGATTTCGTCCGAAATGAGCCGGATATCGTTTGCATCGCAATATGTCGACAATTCCCGGAACGCTTCAGTGTCGAGCATCGTTCCGGTCGGATTGGACGGGCTGGCGACAATCAAGCCGGCCAATGGCCCCGCTTCTCGCGCCCGATCAAGCAGCGCTGGCGTCGGCTGAAACCGGTCAGACAGTTCGGTCGGCAACAGAACCGGTTCAATCCCCAGCACAGAGAGTATATTGCGGTAGCACGGGTAGCCCGGCGCCGCCAGCGCAACGCGGTCGCCGGCGTCAAAAGCCGCCAGAAACGCCAGCACGAATGCACCAGAAGAACCAGTCGTCGCGACAATTCGCTCTGGCGATACCGTGAGTCCGTAATAATCGCTGTAGCGCTGCGCGATGGCCTCTCTGATTTTCGGTACGCCCAGCGCATCCGTGTAACCAAGACGCTGATCTCGTAGGGCCACTTCCGCCGCGCGTAAAGCGGCCTCCGGCGCCCCGGTACCAGGCTGGCCGACCTCCATGTGATACACGGCTTCCTTCACCGCTTCACGCTCGTTTGCGACCCGCATCACCTCCATTACGAAAAAGGGCGGTATCTCCCGCGCACGGTTTGAAACTTTTAGCATGCCGCCTTTTCCATCATCGTTCCGACTCCGCTGCCATACCGGCACCGCGAGGGTCAGCAACGACGAAGCAGGCTATAGTCTCGCTCTGCGTATCCAATCCAAGCGGACACTCCGCGGCGTTGACGCGGCCAAGTGTGGGCACCACAACCGTCTTGTGTCCCCGTTTCTGCAATGCCGCCTTCACGGTTTCCGGTACGGACTGCTCAAGCACGGCAATATCCGGCGCGCCACCGTGATGCACCCGTGGCGCGCCCACCGCTTTGTCCAGCGTCTGCTCCTGCAAAATCGACGACGCGGCGACGGAAACGGTTGCGGTGAGCGCTGCAGCTCCGCCGGACCCTGCGGCAGCGAAGCGAAAGCTGTAGAATTCTGCATCACGCGCCAGCATCGGCCCCAGCGAAAGTGCATTGCGATCACCCTGCCCAGGCGCCGCAGCCAGCACAATGCCTGTTCCCGGCGCCACTCTACCTGTGCCAAAGAGGTTATAATTCGTGAGCGTACAGGCCACGGCAAGACCAACAAGGTCGACGATCACAAAACCCGTTCCTGCGGGATTTTCAAGCGATGGCGCCGGGGCCGGGTCAAGCTGAGACGCTGGTGTCGCCGCCGCCGGATCAAAATTCGCCATCATGGCGGCCGCTCGTTTCGGATCCGCGAACGCCTGATCTGTTTTATCGGACCCGGTTGGCTCCAGCCATGTCTGGCGTGCCGCGAAGGCGCGTTTCGCCGTTTCCAGAAGCAGATGCGCACGCTTGTCGCCAACCGCTCCCCGAAAGCGGTCCTGGTCCGACAACATGTTCCACATCAGGCCGCCGCCAACTCCCGCGCCCGCCGGTGCTGGCGCAAAATTGACGACCTGATCGTCATAGCGGATCTCGACTGCCTTGCGCCACTTCGGCACGTAGTTACGCAGATCTTCCAGCGTTAGCGTGCCGCCCGCGTCCTGGGCCGCATCGACCATGCGCTTCGCTAAATCGCCTTTGTAAAAACCCGTAATCCCATCCGTGCGTAACGCAGCAAATGTATTGGCGAGATCGAGTTGTATCAGACGATCACCTTCGGCGTAGGGTTTGCCGTCGGGCCGTGCAAAGATCGCGCGGACTGACGGATCCTGAAACAATGGCTCAGCAGCCAACGCCATCTCCCGCGCGGCCGCACGAGACAGAATATGTCCGAACCGTGCTTTCTTTTCCGCCGCTGCCAACAAACCCCGCAAATCCAACTGCCCATAGCGAACATGCATAGCGGCCAATCCACGCAGCAAGGACGGTACCGCGCTGGGCCGGTCCGCACGGGAATTCCCGGTTCCCGCGGGCGCAATAAAGTCGATAACCTCCGTCTTCCTTGCATTGGGATCACTCACGATGCAGACACCGCCGCCACCCAGACTGACAGCGGACGGCATCGTAACGGTCATCGTCAGGGCCAGCGACACGGCCGCATCTACTGCAGTACCGCCGAATTTCAAAACCTCTTCTGCCGCCGTGACGGCATTTGGCTCATCGCCCGCGACGACGCCAAAGAAAACCAGTCCGCTGTCGAGAACGGTGCTTCGGGGCGCGCTCCGCGCCTCCGATCCGGGGAGAATACTGGAAAGAAAGCCCGATTTTCCCTCAGGCTCCGAATCTCCACCACATGCAGCGAGAAGGAAACCTGCCAGGACCAGCGCCATACCTTGATTGCCGCGGCGAGAAACCCCGGGTAAGGTGCGGTCTCTAAGGAGATTCGGCACGTTGAAGCACATCATGTTGCCCAAGTCTGTCGCCGCATTCGCGGCAGTGTTTTGTGCTGTTCTGATTACGCTTTCCAGTCAGACAACGGCAAGGGGTATTTCGCTTATTCGCGATACCGAGATCGAAAACACGATCCGTGTGTTTTCCTCACCGATATTTGAAGCCGCAGGGCTCAAGGCAAGCGATATTCAGATCCATATCGTCAATGACCCGTCATTGAACGCGTTCGTCGCGGGTGGCCAGCGCCTTTTCATCAATGCTGGGCTTCTTATGCGTGCCGAACATGCGGGGCAAGTTATCGGTGTCATCGCCCACGAAACCGGCCACATTTCCGGTGGCCATTTGTTACGGCTCCAGGAAAGCCTGCGCAATTCGACGGCGAAATCTATTCTCACGCTGGTCCTGGGCGGTCTCGCCGCCGTGGCGAGCGGCAAGCCCGAGGCGGCAGGAGCTGTCATTGCAGGCGGCGCATCTATCCAGCAACGGTCGATTCTCAGCTATACCCGCTCCATGGAGCAGGCGGCAGACCAGGCTGCCGCCAGTTTTCTAGACGAAGCGGGATATTCGGGGAAAGGCTTGCTGCAATTCCTCGGTACCTTGTCCAATCAGGAACTTCTTTCCACGGAAAGCCAGGATCCTTACATCCGTTCCCACCCGCTTACTCGGGACCGCATCGAGTTCATGCGCAATCACGTCGCACGCTCACAATATTCCAACGATCCAATCCCAGGAGACATCGGAGAAGCGCATGACCGGATGCGCGCAAAACTAAAGGGATTCATTAACCCGCCATCGCGAACCCTGCGGGAATACAAAGCCGACGATCGCGGCTTTTCTGCGCGCTATGCACGTGCGATCGCATACAAAAAGCTCCACAAGATCGACGAGGCGCTCGGTTCGCTAAACGATCTGATCGCGGAGTCGCCCAATGACCCGTTCCTTTACGAGCTCCAGGGCGACATTCTTCAGGATGCCGGTCGTGTCTCGGAATCCATACCGCCTTACCGTAAAGCCGTCGAAATTCTCCCTTGGGCAGCACTGATCAGAATTAACATGGCCCAGTCGCAGCTTGAGTTGAACAATCGCGATGCAAGCGATGCTGCACTGGAGAACCTCCTACAAACTTCTCGTTACGAGCCCGAGATTCCGCTGCTGTGGCGTCTGCTCGCGACGGCATACGCGCGCATCGACGATCAAGCAAATGTCATGCTGGCGCTTGCCGAGGAAGCCATACTGAACGGCAAGCGGTCAGAAGCGCGGCAGCGCGCCAATCGGGCCCTTGAATTGTTGCCCAAAGGATCCGCGAGCTGGATGCGTGCGCAAGACATACAGAACGCGACCGAGAAGAAGAAGGATAAGTAGATATTCCCATGAGGTACGATCCCGTGAAAATTCTTTACCGCGCTTTTATCGGTCTGATTTTTCTGACAGGCATTGCGATGCCTGCAGTAGCGCAGTTCGAAGGCAAAGATAAAAAGGCGATCGAGGAGATCGTCCGGCAGTACATTCTGGAGAACCCGGAAATCATCGCCGAAGCCATTGAGAATTTACGTAACCGCGAGCGACTTGCGCGCGAACAGGCGCAGCGCCACGCGCTAATGGCCAGCACCGCGCAGCTCTACGGTAATCCACTCACTCCAGAACACGGCAACCCAAAAGGCGATGCTGTTGTTGTTGAGTTTTTCGATTACCAATGTGGATACTGCAAACGCGTTTTTCCGACGTTCATGAAGGTCTTGGAATCGGACAAAAACCTACGCGTTATTTGGAAAGAGCTTCCGATTCTCGGTCCCGTTTCGCGGTTCGCCGCACGCGCCGCAATGGCCTCCGACCGCCAGGACAAATACTTTGAGTACCATGTAGCGCTGATGAGCCTGCGTGGCCGTCTTACCGAGAAAAAGGTCATGGAAACCGCAAAGTCCGTGGGCCTGGACATGACGCGCTTGATCAAAGATATGAAGGCGCCCGAAATCGACCGCTATCTGGACGAAACGCTGCAGTTAGCGGAAGCCTTGGGCATCAATGGAACGCCTGCATTCCTGATCGGCGACCAGCTGGTTCCCGGCGCAATCGATGAAGCACAAATGCGGGCCATTATCGCGGCGTCCCGGAAACCGAAAAGTTAATAGGCGGCCACTTTCAACTAGAGCAGATCGGGATTGATTGGAATTGCCTGCGGCGATCCAATAATCGCGTGAGTCTGCTCTCAACTATTAAGATAGAGCGGATTCACAGAACCGACCGAACCCAAATAATGGGTTCGATCAATCCTGATCCGCTCTAGTCGTTCGACAAGTTTTCGATCACGACCGGCTCGATATCGTCTGCCGGCGTAAACCGAAAGATGCGGCCGTAGAAGTACAGTTCGCCCTCCAGCGCACGCTTCATGTTCACTGCCTGCCGGAAACCGTGTCCTTCCCCTTCGAATGGACAATAGGCGACCGGCGTTCCTTTCTCCCGCAATGCCGCAACCATGGCTTCCGCCTGATTCGGCGGTACAACCTTATCGTCGAGTCCCTGGAAAAAGATGACCGGGCAGTCCAGCTGACTGGCGCAATGGATCGGGGAACGCTCACGGTATAGCGCTTCCGCCTCAGGCCAAGGGCCGACCAGCCGATCAAGATAGCGGCTTTCGAACTTATGCGTATCCGTGGCCAGGGTCGAAAGATCGCCAATACCGTAATGACTAGCCCCGGCGCGGAACGTGTCGCGAAAGGTCAGCGCGCATAAGGTCGTGTAGCCTCCCGCGCTGCCGCCAGTGATAATCAAACGGCTGCCATCGACTTTCCCCTGCTCGACCAGGAACGCCGCGCCAGCGATACAATCATCGACATCGACGACACCCCACTTGCCATCCAGTTGACCTCGGTAGGCACGGCCGTATCCGGTGCTGCCACCGTAATTAACATCGAGCACCGCGAAGCCGCGGCTGGTCCAGAATTGGATCTTTAGATTAAGCGCTTCGCCGCTCTGTCCAGTCGGTCCGCCATGACTCTTAACGATCAACGGCGGCAGGGTATTCGGCGGCGCGCCGTAATCGTTGTTCGCCGGCGCGTAATAGAAGGCATGTGCCTCGCGCCCTTCCGTCGTCGGGAAGCGGACAGCCGTCGCCGTCGAAACATGGCCAGGATCGATATCGCCGTCGGTCGAACGACAGATCGTCTCGGCCTCACCGCTTTCCAGATCGAGAGCAACAAGCGATGGCGGCTCCAAGCTGTGACCGGCGATGAAAACAGCTCGACTTCCAGAAATCTTCAGACTGCCAAAATCGCAATAAGGCGTTGCTATTTCCGACAGGCTGCCGGTGACGCGATCAATGCGGCCGAGCTGCCAACGCCCCTCTACCGCATATGCCGCGACGATTCCGCCTTTCTCGTCGAAGCCATAGGTCGTCATCCCGAACACCCATTGCGGCAGTCCGAACTCCGCTTCCATCGGACAGATGGGATCCGACGCAGCCCCATCCCAACGGAAGAGGTTCCACCAACCTGTCGGGTCGGAGACATAGTGCAATACGCCGTCCGGCGACCACTCGGGCTGAAATACCGCTTCTCCGTCACCACCGGCAATACAGTGCGGATTTGAGAGGCCGCCGTTCGAATCAAGATCCGCAAGCCACAGCCGGCACGCATCCCACGGCATGTCAGGATGACTCCAAGTGAGCCAGGCGAGTCGGTTGCCGTCAGGCGACAGCCGAGGCGCAGCATAAAAATCCGCCCCTTCCGCCAAAACCGAAATCTGTCCGTCGAATCCGACCGCGACCAAGGCGTTCGCTGGCTCTGTAAGCCTCTCGTCGTGATCCTCCCGCACGACAACAAGCCGCTGGCGCCAAGCATCGACCCGCATATCGGCGTAGCGCCAGGGTCCATCTTCGGTCAGCGGGACGGGATCCGCATCCGCTTCCTGCCTCATCAGCCTCTGGTCGGCACTATTGCAGAAAAAAACCGAGCCGCCGGAAACGGTGTAGGCACCACCGCCATATTCGTGCGCGCGTGTCCGCACGCTGTAGTCCTTAGGCGTAAGATCGGAAATCGCCCCTGATGCGGTACGGCGGCGCAATACGGTGCGGCCGCCGTCGGACGGGCGCAACTCGGTCCAATAGATATCCGCGCCATCACACGCCACCTGCCCCAAACCAACGGTTTCACCAACGATGAGATCGGCTGTAATGGATGATTTCCAAGCACCGTAAGGCGCGGTTAAAGCGGTAGCCATGGCGTTCGTGCTCCGGTTCAGTACCGCATCTTCACTACCACGCTGGGGTTCGTCGGCGAAACCTTGACCCGGCTTCCGTCACAGCCGATTGTGCGCGCGGAGGAACGCCATGGCACCGAAACGCAATCCGCTTAAACTCAACAAACTGCAGCTTAAGACGCTGACGTTGCTGCAAGAGCTTGCCCGCCTGCCCGATATGGCGACGCCAAACGCCGAAACAGGCGAGGTCCAGATCACCGGATTCCCACCACCGCATGGAAATCATTTTCATCTCGGCCCTTATGTCGTGCTTGGGCGCGATGCGACCGGGCTGCGCAACGAGGCCGTATGGCGCGCCTTGAATCGCAAAGCGCTCGCATACGGAACGTTCCCCATCGCAATCACGCTAACGCCCGCTGGGATCGCATACGAAACAGGTCTGCAGGAGCAGATTCTGCACGGATCGGATCACTAACTCTGTAGCACCCGCTGATCAATAGCTCCGAAAATCGATCGACTATTTGCGTCTAACATTTCGATTTTCACACGATCTCCGAACGTCATAAACGGTGTCTTGGGCTGGCCATCGGCAATCGTTTCAATCGTACGGCGCTCCGCGAGACAACAGGACCCCGCATCCGGGTTGCGGTTCGAAACCGTGCCCGAACCGATGATCGTTCCGGCAGAAAGCGGCCGTGTTTTCGCAGCATGAGCGATCAGGGCCGGGAAATCGAAATACATATCCTGACCGGCGTCCGGCTGACCGAACCGGGTTCCGTTATGCTCGACGATCACCTGGCCGTGCAGCTTGGCGCCGTCCCATGACTCGCCCAAGGCAGCCGGCGTCACCGCAACCGGCGAGAAGGCTGAACGCGGTTTGCCGTGCACGAATCCGAAACCCTTGGCGAGTTCGCCCGGTATCAGATTGCGCAGACTGACATCGTTTACCAGCATCACGAGTTTGATGTGATTGGCCGCCGCCGCGGCCGTGACGCCCATTGCGACATCGTCAGTCACCACGGCGACCTCGGCCTCGAAATCGATGCCCCACGCCTCGTCCGCCGCAAGAATGTCATCCGTGGGGCCGAGGAAATTATCGGACAGGCCCTGATACATCATGGGATCGACCAGGAAATTCGGCGGCAATGTTTCGCCGCGCGCCTGACGCAGCAACTCCGCGTGATACAGATACACGCTGCCGTCCAGGAACTGGTAGCAGCGCGGCAGGGGCGACTCGAAAACCCTGCCTTCCAGTGGGAACACATCGCCACCGCCCGCATTAAGGCGCGCGGCGAGCGCTTCCAGCGCCGGTTCCACCTCTGTCCAGTTCTCCAGCGCCACCAACAAGTTCGGCGCGACCGAGTCCGCAGCGGCGGCTTTGCTCAGATCATCGGAAACGGCGACGAAAGCGCCATCGCGGCTGCCATCCCTGAGCGACGCGAGCTTCACGATTTGCCCTTCCAGCTATCGACATATCCCGCGAACTCAACACCCTCCGGCAGGTCGCCCGGCACCAGCGCGTCGCGCGTATCGATCATCACGGCCACCTCGTCGGTCGCGTCCTTTTTCGGCGCGAACGCGCCGGCGAGCGCCTTCGGATGCGGCCCATGGGTGAAACCGCAGGGGTGGAATGTGACCATCCCCGGGTGGATATTGTCGCGGCTGAAGAAGTCGCCCCGGTGATAGAAGATCACCTCGTCGTAGTCGTCATTGTTATGGAAGAACGGCACCTTCAGGGCGCCGGGATCGCTTTCGAACGGCCGCGGCACGAAGGTACAGACTACGAAACGCTTGCTGAGGAAGGTCGTGTGCGCCGAAGGCGGCAGATGATAGCGATGGCTCATCAGCGGCCGGATATCGCGCCAGTTGACGCTGACCGGCGATAGATCGCCGTGCCAGCCGACCGCGTCAAGCGGATTGAAAGGATAAGTCGCCGTCGATATGTCATTGGCACGCTTGATCCTGACCTGCCATTCGGCCTCGTCCTGTTGATCCTTGAACGCCTCATCGATCTCCGGCGCGCGCAACATTGCCGGATCGAATATCGCATGCGGCCCGACCATTCCTTTGTCGGGCAGCTGGAAACCGTCATTCACCGCCTCGATCAGCAAGAACTCGGCGTCCCCCGCGCAGGCAACGCGCCACATCGTGCCACGTGGCACCACGATGTAGTCGCCGTCGCGAAACGGCAAACGCCCGTAATCGCAGAACAGATCGCCCTCGCCTTGATGCACGAACAGGAGTTCGTCGCCATCCGCGTTCCGTACGAGATGATCCATCGCCCCCGACGTGCGCCAATAGCGAAGACGCACATTGCTGTTGGAGAGCACGACACGCCCCGCCCATGGCGAGTCGTCGACCGCGTTCAAGCGGGTGAGGTCGTAAGCGCGCGGCCGCAGCGGCCCTTCGAAATCAATCCAACCGGTTGGCGGATGGCGATGGTGCATCTGCGTCGCCGGCCCAAAGAAGCCTTCGCGCCCCAATTCGCGTTCATACGTCCCTTCCGGCAGGTCGGCATGTGCCTGCCGTGACGCCACGCCCTCGACCCGTGGAAAGGTTATCCAACGTTTGCTCATATCCCGTTCCTTCTCATCACGCCGTGTCGTCCAGGACGCCGCGGCGAATCTGGTCCTGCTCGATCGAATCGAACAGTGCCTGGAAATTACCCTCACCGAAACCTTCATTGCCCTTGCGCTGAATGATCTCGAAGAAGATCGGTCCGATTACTGTGTCGGTGAAGATCTGCAGCAATAGACCTTGATCGTCGGCTGGCGCCCCATCGATCAGAATTTTGTTCCGATGCAGCCGGGCGACATCCTCGCCATGGCCCGGAAGGCGGGTGTCGATCCCTTCGAAATAGGTATCCGGCGTGTCCATGAAGGTGACACCATCGGCCCGCATGGCCTCGATGGTCTCGTAGATATCGATCGCGCCCAAGGCCACATGCTGAATGCCTTCGCCCTTATACTGCTCGAGGAACTCGACGATCTGGCTCTTATTGTCCGTCGACTCGTTGATCGGGATGCGGATCTTACCGCAGGGACTGGTCATCGCCTTGCTCTTCAGCCCGGTCAGTTTACCCTCGATATCGAAGAACCGGACTTCCCTGAAGTTGAACAGCCGCTCGTAATAGTCGGCCCATCTATCCATATTTCCCTGATACACGTTGTGGGTCAGGTGGTCGATATAAGCGAGGCCGTACCCCTTCGGTTGTGGATCGACGCTGTCGATCGGGCGGAAATCGATCTCGTAAATATCCCCGTCGCCATATCGGTCGACGAGATACACCAGCGCACCGCCAATCCCCTCAATCGCCGGAATGTTCAGTTCCATAGGGCCCGTCTTAGACGGTACGCCCCTAATGCCCTGGCTCAGCGCATGTTCGTAGGCCGCCCCGGCATCCTTGACGCGCAAGGCCATGGCGCAGGCGCAGGGACCGTGTACATCGGCAAACCGTGCGGCGTGGCTATCCGGTTCGTCGTTCAAAATGAAGTTGATGTCGCCCTGGCGGAACAGCGTCACCGCCTTCGAGCGATGTTTCGCGACGGCCTTGAATCCCAATCTTTCGAAAAGCGCCGCGAGCGCCGCTGGGTCGGGCGTACTGTATTCGACGAATTCAAATCCGTCGGTGCCAAGCGGGTTATCCCAGAGGTCGCCCTGGGAACCTTCGCCTGCCTGTTTTGTCGAATCGGTCATTGTCCTCACTCCTGTTTCTCGTGAATTCACGAATTTCCACAGATTGGAACAGAAGTGGTTCGGGGGACCCGCGCGGCCGTCCCCGCAAGCTCCTGGCGAGATGTTCGCCGACGATCAATCGGAAGGCATCAATCATAATCGTTTGACCGCTCGTCTAAATTCGGCGCCAAGGCGCTCATTCGTCGTTCCGAACAGTACGGCAACTATGCGCGACTTCTCTCACCCTGCCAAGGATTTGTCGCCGCCCACGCCTTGCGCAGTGGTCGCAAGCTGTTATAACCGATTCCATTACCAGCGCGAAATTGAGACGTGCACGGCAAGGAGATAATTATTGGCAGACCGTGCCAAAATACTCGTTCTAAACGGCCCCAACCTCAATATGCTCGGCGTTCGGGAGCCCGAGATCTATGGCTCGGATACGCTGGCCGACATCGAACAACGTTGCCAAACGCATGCGCAGGCCCTTGGGCTTGCGATCGACTTCCGGCAGTCGAATGTCGAGGGCGAGCTGGTAACGTGGATTCAGGAAGCGCGGACGACCCATCAGGGGGTCGTTATCAATGCCGCGGCCTTCACCCACACGTCGGTCGCCATTCTCGACTCCCTGTCCTTGCTGGATATACCGATCATTGAAGTGCATCTGTCGAATGTCTTCGCGCGCGAAGCGTTTCGGCATCACTCCTATATATCGCCCATCGCAGCGGGTGTGATCTGCGGCTTTGGCTGGCGCAGCTATACGCTCGCCCTCGATGCGCTTAACGACATACTGGACGAAAACTGAGATGGCAAAGCCCACGGTCGACAGCGATCAAATACGCGAGCTCGCCAAACTTCTGGAGGAGACCGGCCTCACCGAAGTCGAGGTGACGGAAGGCGACCGAAGCATCCGTGTCGCGAGAGGCGGATCCATCGCCGCCGCGATGCCTGCCACGCCGGTCGCCGCTCCGCCTGTGCCGACGGCGGCCTCGGAAATCGACCCGGGTGCAGTCACATCCCCGATGGTGGGAACGATTTATCTGGCCCAAGGTCCGGGTGCGGAGCCCTTCGTGAAAGTCGGCAGCCGGGTTGCCGAAGGCGATACCCTGTTTATCGTGGAAGCCATGAAGGTCATGAATCCGATCCTCGCGCCTCGTGGCGGAACGGTGAAAAGCATACTTGTCGAAGACGCCAAGCCGGTCGAATTCGGCGAAACTCTGCTTATCCTCGAGTAGCGATATTTTGTTCGAGAAAGTTCTCATCGCGAACCGGGGCGAAATCGCGCTGCGCATTCACCGCGCGTGCCGCGAGATGGGCATTCAGACGGTCGCCGTCCATTCCACCGCCGACTCGGATGCCATGCATGTGCGGTTGGCGGACGAAACCGTCTGCATCGGCCCACCAGCCTCGCGGGACAGCTATCTGAACGGCCAAGCTATCCTTTCCGCCGCGACAATCGCCGGAGTCGACGCGATCCATCCAGGCGTCGGTTTTTTGTCCGAAAACGCAGCGTTCGCGGAGATGGTCGAAGAGCATGGCTATGTCTTTATCGGACCTACCCCCGATCATATCCGTTTGATGGGCGACAAGATTGCCGCGAAGGAAGCCGTTCGAGAGCTCGGTCTTTCCGTCGTCCCCGGATCGGATGGGCCCGTCGACAATGACGATGATGCCAGACGCATAGCCGAGGAGATCGGCTACCCGGTGCTCGTCAAGGCGGCGTCCGGCGGTGGCGGCAAAGGCATGAAGGTTGCGGACACGGCGGAGACATTGCCAGCTGTCCTGGCGCATTGCCGCGGCGAAGCGCTGGCGAGTTTCGGCGACGATGCGGTCTATATCGAAAAGTTCCTCGCCCAGCCGCGGCATATCGAAGTGCAGATCCTCGGCGACGGTTTCGGTAAGGTCATCCATTTCGGCGAACGCGACTGTTCCATCCAGCGCCGCCATCAGAAAGTCATTGAGGAAGCGCCCTCGCCGGCGCTCGATCAAAAAACGCGCGCAGCAATCGGCGCCCGTGTCACCGAGGCCGTCGGCCGGCTGAAGTACCGCGGTGCTGGAACCGTCGAGTTCCTTTTCGAGGATGGCGATTTTCATTTCATCGAAATGAACACCCGCATCCAAGTCGAGCATCCGGTGAGCGAGATGATCAGCGGTGTCGATCTGATCCGAGAGCAGATCCGAATTTCCGCGGGCGAGCCGCTTTTGCTGGAGCAATCGGACATATCATTGAGCGGGCACGCGATCGAATGCCGCGTCGTCGCCGAACACCCGGAAACCTTCGCGCCTTCGCCCGGCCGGATCACGGACTATCATGCCCCCGGCGGGCTTGGTGTGCGGGTCGATTCCGCCCTCTATTCCGGATATACGGTTCCGCCGCACTACGACAGTCTGGTGTCAAAACTCATCGTCCATGCCGACACGCGCGACGAGTGCGTGATGCGGCTGCGCCGGGCCCTCGACGAATATGTCATCGGTGGCATCGAGACCACGATCCCCTTGCATCAAAGGCTCGTATTGGAGCAAGATTTCCTCGATGGTGACTATGATATTCACTGGCTAGAGACCAAGTTAGGTCTCTAGACGAAGAGTCTACCGCCATGGAAATGCTCGAACTCACGCCGGATATGCTGCTGCGCGCGTATGCGATCGGCGTGTTCCCAATGGCCGAAGACCGAGACGATCCGGAGCTTTTCTGGGTCGACCCCCGGTTACGCGGCATTATCCCACTGGACGATTTCCACATTCCGCGACGGCTTCAACGTACCATTCGCAGCGGCCGCTTTCACGTAACGTTCGACCATGCCTTCGAGGAGGTCATCGAAAGTTGCGCGGAAGCAACGGAAGTCCGGCCACGCACCTGGATCAACGACCGGATTGTCACGTTATATACCTCCTTGTTTCACATGCGGCACGCACACAGCGTCGAGTGCTGGCACGACGGCGAGCTTGCCGGCGGGCTTTACGGCGTTTCCTTGGGAGGGGCGTTTTTCGGCGAAAGCATGTTCAGCCGCAAGCGCGATGCCAGCAAAGTCGCGCTCGTCCATTTGGTGGCGCGGTTGCGCCGCTGCGGTTTCGTATTGCTCGATGCCCAGTTTACGACCGACCATCTGAATCAGTTCGGTGCGCGGGAAATTCCACGCAAAGACTACAGGATCCAACTCGCCGACGCCTTGAAAGCCGATGCGAGCTTCGATCCGGAAGCAGATGGCGAAGACCCTGGAAGATTGTTGGAAACGCTGGGTTTTCGACGCGAACTGCCATAATCTGAATTCAACGCCTGCACGCATTTAAATCAGCTGCTCTGTTGCGCTATTGGCAGTTTGGACGCATGATTTGGCCAAATTGTCAGAATGCGATATCGAGATTGATGGGCAAGATCATTGCATAGTGCGGAAACCATTGTGGTCGGCGGCGGCATGTTCGGAGCGGCCGTCGCCTACGGACTGGCGCGCGATGGCGTCAGCACAATCATGCTCGACGGCGCGGACGGTTCGTTGCGCGCCGCGCGCGGCAATTTTGGCCTCGTCTGGGTGCAATCCAAGGGGCTGGGCCTGCAGCGATATGCGGATTGGAGCCGCGAGTCGGCGCATTTGTGGGAAGACTTCGCTGCCGACTTACGTGACAGCGCCGGCATCGACGTGAACCATCAGAACGGCGGCGGCCTCAATCTCCTGTTGAGCGACGAAGAGAGAGAAAATTACCGCCGCAATATCGATATCATGCGTCAGCAGGCCGGTGCCGACGGATATGACTGCGAAATCATCGAGCGGGACGAAATTCAGAAAATGGTGCCGGGGTTGCGTGTCGGCGAAGGGGTTGCCGGCGGGTCTTTCGGCCCGCACGATGGTCACGTCAATCCGCTCAAAATGCTCAGGGCCCTGCATCGCGGTTTCACACAGTTGAGTGGGCGCTACTTCCCATGCAACGAAGTCAATCATATTTCGCATGACGGTGGCGTATTCGTCGCTAAATCGGCGGGAAACCGATTTACGGCGCCGAAGATCGTGCTCGCCTGTGGACACGGTATTACCAAACTGGCACCGATGGTTGGGCTTAACACCCCTATTCGGCCACAGCGCGGGCAGGTTCTCGTCACGGAACGGATCGAAGCGACTGTCGAAATGGCGCTGGGCTCGATCCGCCAGACCGACGAAGGCGGATTCATGTTCGGCAATTCCGAAGAAGAAACCGGCTTCGACGACGGCACAACCTTGCCTGTGACGCGGAACATCGCCGCACGCGCCGTGAAGGCATTCCCGCAACTGGAAAATGTGCGGCTTGTCCGCAACTGGGGCTGTATTCGTGTGCTGACGCCCGACAAGTGCGCAATCTATGACGAGTCGGAGACAATGCCGGGCGCCTACGTCGCGACCTCGCACAGCGGTGTTACGCTGGGCGCGGTCAACGCGCGCCATATCTCACGCTGGGTCTCGACAGGCGACACACCGCCGAATTTTGACCAGTTCAGCGCACGGAGGTTCGATGTTCCGGCGACTGCATGAGCCGGACGGGCAATCGGTATCGATCGATTTTGAGGGCGAGATCATCAATGTCGCTGCCGGCGAAACCGTCGCTGCTGCAGTCCTTGCAGCCGGCGCTGAACATAGCCGAACCACGCCTGTCACTGGGGCGACGCGCCTGCCGTTTTGCATGATGGGCGCGTGCTTCGACTGTCTTATGGAAATCGATGGCATTCCCAACCGCCAGGCCTGCATGGTTCGGGTTGAAAACGGCATGAAAGTGCGGCGCCAAGAAGGCAAGCGGCGACTCGAAGCATGAGCGATACAGTCGACTTTCTTATCATCGGCGGTGGCCCCGCCGGGCTCGCCGCCGCCACGCTTGCCGATGAATTGGGCTTGTCCACATTAGTTCTGGACGAACAATCCGAACCCGGCGGTCAGATTTACCGCGGCATCGAAACCGTGCATCCGAAAACGCTATCACTGCTTGGCGAGGATTACGGTCAGGGTGCCGAGATTGCACAAGCGTTTCGAAAGTCCGGCGCTGCATACAAGCCGGACGCGTCGGTCTGGCGCGTCGACGAAGACGGCATGGTCGCGTACTCTCATAATGGCAAAGGCGCGACAGCTAAGGGTCGCCGCCTCCTCATTGCAACCGGCGCGATGGAGCGCCCCGTGCCGATCCCGGGATGGACACTGCCCGGCGTCATGACTGCTGGCGGCGCGCAAGTTTTGCTCAAATCGGCCGGTGTCGTCCCTTCTGGTCGTGTCGTCGTCGCCGGTTGCGGCCCGCTCGCTCTGCTGGTGACGCAGCAACTCGTCACCGCAGGCGTCAATGTGGCGGCCCTTCTGGAAACAACGCGGATAGGCGATTACTTTTCCGCCGCACGCCATTTGCCTAAAGCATTACGCGCGCGGAACTATCTGAGCAAAGGCATGAAGATGCGCCGCAGCATTCGTGCCGCTGGCGTTGCTATCCACTCCGGTGTCGAGAAGCTCGCGGCGATTGGCGATAATCGCGTGCAATCCGTATCGTTCCAGAGCGGCGGTTCTCAAAGCGAAATACCGGTCGACTCCCTGCTTCTGCACTTTGGCGTAGCGCCGAACACGCAGATCACCCGGCAGGTCGGTTGCGATCATGAGTGGTATGAAGCGCAGCGATATTGGCGCCCGATCCGCAACGAGTGGGGCGCCACAAATTGCGATGCGATTGCCGTTGCCGGCGACGGTGGCGGAATCGATGGCGCCGTCGCGGCAGCGCTTACCGGCCGTCTCGCCGCGCTCGATGCCGCACACCGCCATGGCGTCATTGACAGCGTCGAGCGGGACCGCCGTGCAACGCCGATCCGCGCCGAGTTGGGAATCCACAGCGCGATCCGTCCTCTGCTCGATGCTCTGTTTACGCCACCCCGGGACATCTGCGCGCCGAAGGACAACGAGACGATCGTTTGCCGCTGCGAAGAAGTCAGCGTAAGCGACCTTCGCGAAGCGATCACGCTAGGCGCCATGGGACCCAACCAGCTAAAGTCATTCACGCGTTGCGGTATGGGACCCTGCCAAGGCCGTATGTGCGGTCTCACGGTGGCGGAACTGATCGCCGAAGCAAACGGTGAACCGGTCGAAAACGTTGGTTATTATAGGATCCGACCACCGATCAAGCCGGTTACATTGGGTGAACTCGCGTCGATGAGCGATTGAGCCTCGCCGAATACAGAAACCAAATCTCAGCATTTCCTTGAAGGTTAAATCTATAAAATTTCAGAATCGCAGATGTTTATCCTAAGCACACGGTAATCGCGATCCTACTTTGCAAACAAATTCCGAAGCGCGCCCTCTAGAATTAGGGAGAGCCGAGGGTGGAGGCCCAAAAGAAAATGAGTGCGCTTTACAATCTGGGCGACCTGGTCAACCGGAGTAAAGATCCCAGCGCAATCGCGTTGATCGACTTAAACGATGCGAATGGCGTGCGCGAATATACGCATGGCGACCTCGACAAGGCGGCATGCGCGGTCGCCCGCGGGCTTCGGGCGCGGGACTTAAAGCCTGGTGAGCGAATTGCCATTCTGTCGTCGAACCGGGTCGAGTTTCTGACGGCGTATTTGGGTACGATGCGCGCCGGTATGGTTTCCGTACCGATCAATTACAAATTCCCCAACGAAACCGTCTCCTACATCCTGCAGGATGCGGACATCAAGATGATCTTTGCCGACGCGGAACGGGCGTCGCGCGCACCTTCGGCGATCCCAGTCGTGACGTTCGGCGACGAAGGGCCCAACGGCTTCGATGCATTCTGCGACCCCGGCGCGTTCGAAACGATCCGGCCAGCACCCGGTGAAGTTGCGATGTTCCTCTACACATCAGGTTCGACCGGACGGCCGAAAGGGGTACCGCTCACCCATGAAGGGCATCTTTGGGTGGTCAATGTCCGCATCGACCCACCGCCCGATGCCGACCACCGCGTGCTGGTCGCGGCGCCGCTGTACCATATGAACGGGCTCGCCATGTGCAAGCTGGCGATCGGCGCACATCTGACGATCATCCTGTTGCCGCAATTCACCGCCAAGGGTTACATCGAAGCGATTGGCAAATATGGCGTGACCTGGCTCACCTCCGTGCCGACGATGTTGGCCATGGTCGCGCGGGAACGCGAACTGCTGGAGAAGACCGACCTGTCGTCGGTTCGGATCGCACGCATGGGCTCCGCACCGGTCAGCCAGAAACTGTACGACGATTTACGGGATATATTCCCCAACGCGCTGATCACGAACGGCTACGGCACCACCGAGGGCGGGCCTTCCGTCTACGGCGTGCATCCGGATGGCCTGCCGCAACCCGGTATGTCGATCGGATATCCGAGGCCGGACTGCGACGCCCGGCTCGTCGATAGTGACGATTTGGATGCCGATCAGGGCGTCCTGCAATGCCGTAACCCGTCCGTCATGCCCGGCTATCACAACCTGCCGGAAAAGACCGCCGAGGTGCTGAGCGAGGATGGCTGGTACGACACCGGCGATATCATGCGCCGGGACGAAGACGGCTTTCACTATTTTGTCGGCCGCGCCGACGACATGTTCAACTGCGGCGGCGAAAACGTCTATCCGGCCGAAGTCGAGAAAATGTTGGAACGCCATCCGGATATCGAACAGGCTTGCGTGGTGCCGGTGCCGGACGAGATCAAAGGATACAAGCCGTCTGCGTTTGTTGTGCCGATGGACGGCAAACAGCTGGACGAGCAATCCGTAAAGGCATTCGCCTTGGCAAACGGGCCGGCCTACCAGCATCCAAGACAGGTCGTCTTCATGGAGAGCCTGCCCCTGACCGGCACGAACAAGATCGACCGCAAACAATTGACCGAGCGCGCAACGGCGACCGCGGCAGAAATGCAAAGGGAGACAGCGTGATGACAGCACTCAACCTGGAACTCGACCATACGGGCGTTGCCGTCCGGGATCTTGACGTCGGCCAAGCGGCCTATCAGCGTTTGGGATTCACGTTGACACAACGCAGTTTCCATTCCGGGTCCCGAACCGCCGGCGGGCCGGTGGAGAAATGGGGATCGGGGAATCATTGCGCGATGTTCGAGAACGGCTATCTGGAAATCATCGGCATCACCGATCCGGATTTGTACAGCTCGACAAAAGATTATCTGGACCGTTACGAGGGATCGCATATCGTCGCCTTCGGCAGCGGCGATGCCGATAAATCCTATCCAATCCTCAGTAGCCGCATCGAAGGCGTGACACCCGCGACGAAGCTGCAGCGCGACGCGCCGTTTGGCCCCAATAATGAAGAAACCCGCCTCGCCGCGTTCCGCAATATCCATGTCGATCGGGACGTCATTCCCGAAGCGAAGCTGATATTCATCGACCATCTTACCCGCGACGTGCTGTGGCAGCCGCACTTGCTGTCCCATCCGAACGGTGCGGTCGCGCTGGCCGAAATTGTGCTTTGCGTGCCGGATTTGGAGGAAACCTGCGGTCGTCTGTCCCGCCTTCTCGATTGCAGTCCGAAAGACGTCGTGCCCGGTGGCAAAGTATTTGAACTCGATCGTGGCAACGTTTATGTCGTCACCGAGACTCGGCTAAAAGAATGGGTTCCCGGTGTGGAGCCGCCTTGTATGCCTTATGTCGCGGGTTTCGGGGTTGCGGTACGGGATCTCGACGCCACCCGTAAATTTCTGGCGGGGAATGGCATTGCGACCACGGATCATCCTTATCCCGCACTCTGGGTAGCATCCGAATTCACTTGCGGGCCCATTGTGTCCTTCAGTCAAGCTTAGCCAAGAAAGATAGAGAGAAACATTATGCGTGCAGCAGTTATTCACGAACATGGCGGGCCGGAAAACCTGGTCTATGAAGAGAATTTTCCCGATCCGGAATGCGGGTCAGAGGATGTCGTGCTGCGCGTCAAGGCGTCGTCGCTGAACTATCACGACATTTTCACGCGCCGCGGCATGCCGGGGATCAAGCTTAACCTGCCGGTCATCTGCGGCCTCGACGTCGCGGGCGAGATCGCGGAGGTCGGCTCCGCCGTGACTGGTTGGTCTGTCGGCGACCGTGTCCTCGTCGACCCCCGGAACCGGGTCGAGGGCGGCCTGATGGGCGAAACAGTGAACGGCGGGCTGGCGGAGTATTGCCGCGCGCCAGCACACCAGTTGGTCCGCATGCCGGATGGCGTCACCTTCGAGGAAGCGGCCAGCCTGCCGGTTGCCTATGGTACCGCACACCGCATGATGGTCACCCAAGGCAAGATCAGCGACGGCGAGCGCTGCCTCGTGCTTGGCGCGAGTGGCGGCGTCGGCACGGGCTGCGTCCTGCTGGCCAAGATGTTCGGCGCCGAAGTCGTGGTCTGCGCCAGCACCGAGGACAAGATCGCGCGCCTAAAGGAATTCGGCGCCGACGAGGGCATCAATTACGCCGACAGCGCCTTCGAGAAAGAAGTCTGGAAACGCTACACCAAGCCGACCCGTTACAGCTATGACGGCGGCGTCGACATGGTGGTCAACTTCACGGGCGGCGATACCTGGGTTCCGTCCCTGAAGTGCCTGCGCAAGGGCGGCCGCATGATGACCTGTGGTGCGACTGCCGGCTTCGATCCTAAAACCGACATCCGCTACATCTGGACCTTTGAGCTTCAGGTCCTGGGCTCCAACAGCTGGGAGCGGGAAGATCTGGTCCAGCTTATGGACTACATCCAGGAAAACAGGATGCATCCGGTGATCGATCGCTCCTTCCCGCTGACGGAAGCGCGCGAAGCACTACGCCTGCTGGAAGACCGTGAAGTCTTCGGCAAAGTCGTCGTCTGCCCCTAATCGCGCGGAATGGAGACAGTTTTACGATGAGTGATTATATGAGCCAGGCGGAAATCCAGGCATTGCTCGATAATTCGCCTTTTATCTCGTTCATGGGGCTTACCGTGGATTCGATGGATACGGAAAAGGATCTAATTGTCTTGCGCATGCCGATGCGCCCCGAATTCGAGCGGCGGGCCGGCACGGGCCAATGGCATGGCGGCGCGATCGCCTCGCTGATCGATACCGCCGGCGACTATGCAGTGGTCATGAAGACCGGCGCCGGCGTGCCGACGGTCAATTTCCGTACGGACTATTTGCGCCCCGCGTCCAATACCGAACTTATCGCGACAGCCCAGGTGCGCCGCGCCGGCCGGTCGATCGCCGTCGTCGACATCGACGTCCATGATGAAGCCGGGAAGCTGGTTGCCGTCGGCCGGGGCACCTATGTTCCGCAGGCTGGTTGAGTTAGCGAGCAGGTGCCGTTTCCGGCGCCGCCGTCCGCTTGCACTCGAGGACCCAGACATCATAAACCGGATGCTCCAGGGCGGATAATGCGGGGCTTGAGGCAAACATCCATCCGGCAAAAAGCGGAACCGGCGCCTCATCGGGACGGATCTCGAGGATTTCCAGATACGCCGCCGACTCCGGCGGTTCCTCCGGTGGTGTTCGATCGCAGCTCCGAACCGTAATTGACAGCGTCCCGAAGCGCACGGTCGCACCCAGCGGAGCGGGGAACGTCGACACGCGGGCCGTTACTTTGTCCAATCCCTGCATTACGACCAAGTCGCCGGGAAACGCATAGGCGCGCATCCCGCTTATGGCGAACGAGATCGTCAATATTGTCCCAAGAATTTGTTTCATAAAATCACGGCGCGGCCGATCAGCGGCATTATCCCGCGACCGTCACCCGCCATCGCTATCGGTCACCAGGAAAATGACCTTGCCGAGCAACTCTTCGAGAGACACGACATCCTTGGTGTTCGTCAATTCGCTGCCTTCCGCCATGGTCTTTTTACTCTTCCCGGGTTCGAGGCGCACATACTTGCCACCGAGCAAACCGTCGCTTGAGATTACGGCCTCAGTATCGTCCGGCAGTTTGATCCGGGACTCGATCGTCATCGTGGTCACGGCCTGATAGGTATTCTGATCGATGCTCAGATCGGTAACCGTGCCGATCTTAACGCCGCCCACCCGAGCATCGCTGCCCACCGTGAGGCCGTCGATTGCATTGAATCGTGCTTTAATTTCATAACCTTGAGTCGGCCTGATATCGCTACTGGCATAGGCAAAGAAAAAGAAGATGCCGGCGATTAGCAGAACGACTGCACCGAGGACAGTTTCAATGACGCTTCGCTTCATTTCTTCAGCGGGGTTCCCGCCTCCCTATCCGATTCCTTACCGGCTTTCTTGCGCGCTTCGAGCCGTCTCGCCTCGGCCCACAAAACGACCTTCTCCAGAAGAGCTTCGACGATGATCGCATCCTGGACATACTCGAAGCTATCGCCGGGCGCGAGCATCTCCTCCGCACCTCCGGGATCCAGTTTGATGAACTTACCGCCAAGCAGCCCGTCACTCACGATCAACGCCGCCGTATCTGTCGGAAATTGGATGTCGTCACGCAATGTAAACGTCAGTACCGCCTGCAGCGTCTCAGCGTCAAATTCCTGTTGCGTTACCTTGCCCACCGGCGCGCCCGCGAGCAGCACATCGGTGCCGATGGTCACGCCGTCGACACGATTGTATCGCGCCGTCAATTCATACCCGTCAGCCGAACTGGTTCGGGCATCCCCGCTGAAAAACACAATGAGAAGCAGAGGTGCCGCGAGCAGGACTGCCGCCCCGACAAGAATATGAACCGTTTCGCGATTCATTGGAGCGCGCGCCTTATTCCGGTGTCCACGCTTCGTAATCCCCAGTGGCACTTGCCCGCTGGCCGCCTCTCAGCGTATGGCCCGAGGGACGGTAGGCCTGCGGCGTTCCGGTTAGGTTTGGAGAGTGCGGTTTTTCCCATTCTCTACGCGGTGCGCCACTGGGCACCGTATCGCTCGTCCGATGCAGCCAGGCATTCCATTCCGAGGGCACCTTGCTGGCTTCATCCTCACCGTCATAAACAACCCAACGCCGCCGCCGGCCGTTTGGAGACGGTTTGCGGTCCTGATAATACCGATTGCCGAATTCATCCGTACCAACCGGCTCGCCTCTGAGCCAGGTGATCACGCGCGTAATCGCAGTCGTCATTGCTGTAAATACTCCTCCAGGCCGCCATTCGCGGCGCGAATATCGCACTTGCCAGAACCGGCGTCCAGCATTGCCCTCTCGTTCGTCGCAGCTTCAGCCGCAAGATCAAAGATTTGCTTAAGAGCGACCACGGAGCACAAATATTAGCCTAAAATCACAAAAATTTAGCAAATTCTGCCAGATCGGATCTATACGCGAGTCTTCGTTGAGCAAGAATTTTACAATATTTACCCTGTCCCAACCAAATAACCACAAAATGTAGTTGCAATACTCAAGAGATTGTGGCGAAATAGAGACTGTTCCATATATGTGGTATCGCGAATCGGGAGTCAACCCGTAGGAATAGCGTCTAACGCATTTGGAACAGGGTGAGGAAAGGTCGACGGGAAGCAGAATGATTTGCGACGGCCGGCTCAATAATTTGCATCAATAATCGACCAAGGCCGGGGTAAAGTTTACATGCGTATAGAACGCCGATTCACGACCGAAGGACAATCAGCCTATGCCGGCATCGAGTTCCGGCAGACCAATAGTGAAATTCGCAATCCGGACGGCTCGATCGTCTTTCGCCTCGAAGAGATCGACGTGCCGGCGAGTTGGAGTCAGGTTGCCTGCGATGTGCTGGCCCAGAAATATTTCCGCAAGGCCGGCGTCCCTGCGCACCTGAAAAAGGTCGAGGAAAATAGCGTACCGTCCTGGCTGTGGCGAAGCGTTCCTGACGACGCAGCCCTGGCAGATCTACCCGAAGAAGAGCGGTTCGGCGGCGAAACAACTGGAAAGCAGGTTTTCAACCGGATAGCCGGAACCTGGGCGTATTGGGGTTGGAAGGGCGGCTACTTCGACACCGAGGCGGATGCCCGCGCCTACTACGACGAGATGCGGCATATGCTGGCCCGCCAGGTCGCAGCGCCGAACTCTCCGCAATGGTTCAACACCGGTCTGCATTGGGCCTATGGGATCGATGGTCCGGCGCAAGGGCACCATTATGTCGACTATCAGTCGGGCGAACTGACCCGCGCGAAGTCCGCTTACGAACATCCGCAACCGCATGCGTGTTTCATTCAGTCGGTGGACGACGATCTCGTCAACGAAGGCGGCATCATGGACCTTTGGGTCCGGGAAGCGCGTCTGTTCAAGTACGGTTCCGGAACCGGCAGCAACTTCTCCCACATTCGCGCCGAGGGCGAGCCGCTGTCTGGCGGTGGCAAATCGTCGGGCCTGATGAGCTTCCTGAAAATCGGCGACCGCGCTGCGGGCGCGATCAAATCCGGCGGCACGACGCGCCGCGCGGCGAAGATGGTGATTGTCGATATCGACCATCCGGATATCGAGAACTACATCAACTGGAAAATGCTCGAGGAGCATAAGGTCGCCGCACTCGTGACCGGTTCCCGGACCAACAGCAAATATTTGAGCGCCGTCATGGACGCCTGTCAGGAAGGCGACCAGGACGACGAGGCGCGGTTCGACCCAAAGTCCAACGCCACGCTCAAGAAGGCGATCATCGCGGCGCGGAAACATGACGTCTCCGAAAACTACACACAACGCGTTATCCAGTTCGCGCGGCAGGGTTACACCTCGATCGAATTCGAAACCTACGACACGGATTGGGACTCCGAAGCCTATTTGACGGTTTCCGGACAGAATTCGAACAATTCGGTTCGCGTGACCAACGATTTTCTTGCCGCCGTCCGCGACGACAAAGACTGGGACCTTATCAATCGCAGAAACGGCGCTGTCGCGAAGACCACCCGGGCGCGCGACCTTTGGGATCAGATTTCATATGCCGCATGGGCCTCCGCCGACCCGGGCATTCAATACGATACGACCATCAACGAATGGCATACCTGCTCGAACTCCGGCCGCATCAATGCATCGAACCCGTGCTCGGAGTACATGTTCCTCGATGATACGGCCTGTAATCTCGCATCGCTCAACCTGATGGCGTTCCAGGGGGACGGCGACGATGCGTTCCGATTCGACATACCGGTGTTCGAGCACGCCGTTCGCCTGTGGACGATTACGCTGGAGATCGCCGTATTGATGGCGCAATTCCCGTCCAAGGAAATCGCGCAGCGCTCCTTCGACTACCGGACGCTGGGCCTCGGCTACGCCAATATCGGCGGCCTTTTGATGGGCTCGGGGTTGTCCTATGACAGTGACGCGGGCCGCTCGCTTTGCGGCGCGATTACCGCGCTCATGACCGGCGTCGCATACGCTACATCGGCGGAAATGGCTGAAGAGCTTGGCCCCTTTCCAGAACACCACAAAAACGCAGAGCCGATGCTCCGGGTCATCCGCAACCACCGCCGCGCCGCGCATGGCGAAAGCGGCGGTTATGAAGATCTTAGCATCAATCCGACACCACTCGACCGCAGTTCGTGCCCAAATCAGGCCCTGGTGAGTGCGGCGGCGCAGGCCTGGGACCGGGCGCTCGACCTTGGCGAGAAGCACGGTTACCGCAATGCACAAGCGACGGTGATTGCACCGACCGGCACCATCGGTCTCGTCATGGATTGCGATACAACGGGAGTCGAGCCGGATTTCGCTCTGGTTAAGTTCAAAAAACTCGCCGGCGGCGGCTATTTTAAGATCATCAACCGGACCGTCCCTGACGCGCTGCGGACGCTCGGCTACGACGAGCGTGAAATCGAGGCCATCGTATCCTATGCCGTCGGCTTCGGAACGCTTAAGGACGCGCCCGGGGTCAATCATGAAAGCCTTATGGCCAAAGGTTTTACCGCACAGACGATAGAAGCGGTCGAATCCGCGTTGGCCGGCGCCTTCGACATCAAGTTCGCGTTCAACAAATGGACACTGGGTGAAGCGTTCTGCACCGAAAGTTTGGGTTTGAGCATGGCGCAGCTCGATGATCTCAACTTCGATATGCTGGAATCGCTGGGATTCAGCCCAAAGGAAATCGACGCAGCCAATACTCATTGTTGCGGTGCGATGACCTTGGAGGGGGCACCGCACCTGAAGGACGAGCATTTGCCCGTATTCGACTGCGCCAACCCGTGCGGCCGAATTGGCAAGCGCTATCTCTCAGCGGAAAGTCATATTCGCATGATGGCCGCAGCACAGCCTTTCATCTCCGGCGCGATATCGAAAACCATCAACATGCCCAACGACGCGACGGTCGAGGACTGCAAACGCGCCTATGAACTGTCGTGGCGGCTGTCCCTTAAGGCGAATGCGCTGTACCGGGACGGCTCGAAACTGAGCCAACCGCTTCAAGCCGCCCTTCTGGACGACGAGGAAGCACTGGTCGAGGACACCGCCGACATGCCGCGCGCGGCTGCGGCACCAATCGCAGCGGAGCGGATCGTTGAGCGCATCGTCGAACGCGTCATCAGCGAACGCCAACGCTTGCCCAACCGCCGCAAGGGCTACACGCAGAAAGCCATTGTTGGCGGGCACAAGGTCTATCTTCGCACCGGCGAATACGAAAATGGCAAACTCGGCGAAATCTTCATCGACATGCACAAGGAAGGTGCCGCCTTCCGGTCGTTGATGAACAATTTCGCCATCGCGATTTCGATCGGGCTGCAGTACGGCGTTCCTCTGGAAGAGTATGTCGAAGCGTTCACCTTCACCCGCTTCGAGCCGTCCGGCATCGTCGAAGGTAACGATGTCATCAAGATGGCAACATCCGTGTTGGACTACATCTTCCGGGAGGTCGCGGTTTCCTATCTCGGCCGAAACGACCTTTCCCATGCACAGCCGGACGACATTCTGCCGGACAGTCTCGGTGACGGCGAAAAGGAAGGCGAACTGCCCGATGATTCGGCGAGAACAATGGCCGCCATTCAGCGCGTCGCCAGTACCGGGTTCGTCCGCTCCTCGAATCTCATGGTCATCACCGGCGGCATGAAGGGAAATGGCACAGCACAGGCCGAAGCGACGGGCGCTTTTCAAACCGGGACATCGGAAACCGCAATGGCCGCCGTTGCGGTTAGCGAAGCCGTTGTCTCAGAAGTCGACGAAGCCTTTGACCGGGTCAGGCAGGCTCGCGCCAAAGGCTACGAGGGCGACGCGTGCGGTGAATGTGGAAACTTTACGTTAGTGCGGAATGGGACATGCATGAAATGTGTCACCTGCGGCGGAACCAGCGGCTGCTCGTGACGTGAGTACACGGATTCGATAGAGCTCCCTGTGACCTTGGGGGTCGGTGGAACGCCGCCCCCATTTTTTTCCGTATCAATCGCATTTGCCAAGCCGAAGACAAGACGCGTCGGGAGATAACCGCTTGTTTGATATCGATCAATTCGGTGGGTATTGATATCTGCTAAACAGGTGCGATTCGGTCAGTATCGCGACCGTGGGGAGGCATCGTTGAAGTCCAAAATTCTTCAATCCCTTCATCAAGACCATGCCAACCAGGTTCAATTGCTCAGCCTGATCGAGTCCGAAATCGACAAGTTGCGCAAAGAGGGAGAGACACCAAATTTCGAGTTGTTATCCCTTGCGCTCGAGTATTGCGTCGATTATCCGAGCCACTATCACCACCCCAAAGAAGATCTTCTTTACGAGAAGCTGATAACACGCGATCCCGCCATTGCCGAGCAGGCGATTATCCTCACAGAAGAACACGAAACACTTATGCAGTTGACCCGGGAATTCGCCGATGCGGTTGGCGAAGCAATCGCGGGTGATACCACGGACAACCTTCGCGCAGCGGCGGGCCGTTTCCTCAAATATTACCACTATCATATCGGCATCGAGGAATCGGAGGTTTTCCCCATCGCCCGCCGTGTGCTGACCGACGACGATTGGATTGAAATCGACGCCGCCTTTAGGAATACTGCCGATCCATTATTTGGCGACCACACCCGGGATGCTTACCTGGCTTTGCAGCGCTGTATCGTCGAAAAGGCCTCCGAGGCGTCTGCCTGAATACAACGGGACGATGGATCGCGTGCATCGGGCCGGGTACACTGCCGCCTTTGCAGATTCAGTATTGTGAGGACAGATTCATGGCCGGACGTATCGATGCACGCTTGCAGGAATTGGGAATAGAACTACCGGAAGCGGCCGCACCCGTCGCAAATTACGTTCCATACGTAATCGACAACAAGCAGTTGTGGATCGCCGGACAGGTTCCTTTCTGGCAAGGCGCGATAAAATACACCGGCATCGTTGGACAGGACGTAACCTTAGAGGACGCCGTCGATGCCGCGCGCGTATGCGCACTCAACATTCTGGCGCAAACCAAAGCGGCGCTCGGCGATCTGGACCGCGTCGCTCGTATTATCAAGTTGGGTGGTTTCGTTAACGGTGTGCCGGGCTTTACCGATCAGCCCAAGGTCATCAACGGCGCGTCTGACCTGCTGGTCGAAATTTTCGGCGACAAGGGCTTGCACGCACGCTCGGCCGTCGGCGCGCACGGATTACCGCTTGGCGTTCCCGTAGAAGTCGACGCCGTTATTGCAATCGAATAAAGTGCGCTAGAATCAGTCGAACCTAGTTCACCTGCTTCTCTTTGCCTTCCCAATAGGGCTTCCGCAACTCCGTTTTAAGGATCTTGCCTGCGCCCGAAAGCGGCATGGGTTCTTCTCGAAACGACACACCCTTGGGACATTTGAAGCGGGCAATCCGGTCCCGGCAATGGGCGATGATGTTTTCCGCATCGAGATTGTCGCCCTCCCGCAACCGCACGATCGCATGAACCCGCTCACCCCACTCCTCATCCGGCAGCCCAATAACCGCGGCCTCCACAACCTCCGGAATCTGGTGCAATACATCCTCAACTTCGGCTGAATAAATATTCTCACCGCCGGAGATGATCATGTCCTTCATGCGGTCGACGATGTAGATGAATCCATCTTCGTCCATGTAACCGCCGTCTCCCGATCGCATCCAGCCATCGCGTATCGCCTCTGCGGTCAAATCCGGCCGGTTCCAGTAACCGAGCATGATATTCGGACCGCGCACGCAAACTTCGCCGACGTCGCCGCGCGGCACCTCATTGCCATCGTCGTCGCAAATCTGCACCTCGACACCAAGCGCCGCTCGTCCAGCCGACTTGTATTTTCCGGCATTCGGCCCTTCAAAGACGTGGTACTCCGGCCCCGTATGCGTCGATAACGGCGCGCACTCCGTTTGCCCGTAGGCATGCGTAAATTCGCAATTCGGGATCACCTCCATGGCTCTGCGGATCACCGCTTCCGGCATCGGCGACGCGCCATAGGTCACGGCCCTCAAGCTGGACAGGTCAAAATCTTCGATATCGGGATGATTGACCAGCGCGTTCATCATCGTGGGCACGAAGAGGCCATTCGTCACGCCGTGATCTTCGATTGCCCGCAAACTGTCTTCGGGCGTAAAGCCGGGAATGAAAATATGCGTGCCGGTAACCATCGTGACGCCGAACACCGCGAGGCCGTCGGCGATGTGAAACATCGGCGCGGCGTGCAGCCATCGTATCCCGGGCCTGAAATGCATACCGCCAATGACATTGTAGCTGTTGCAGATCAGGTTCGTGTGGCTGAGCATAACGCCCTTCGACCGGCCGGTGGTGCCGCCCGTGTAGAACAGCCCTGCCAGATCATCACCGCCGCGAAGCGCGTCCGGGACCGCATCGGCAGCCCCTAATATTTCTTCATAATTATGCAGACCGTCCGGGGTCGGCCCGTCGCCCATATAAACCATGTCTCGGACTGTTTCGAGTTGGCCGTCGAGCGGCTCCAGCATGTGAAGGAAATTATCGTCGATGAAGAGAATTTCCGTCCCCGAGTCATTCAGCCAAAACGCAACCTCCGGCGGTGCCAGGCGTATATTGACCGGCACGAAAACGCCGCCTGCCCACGGTACGGCATAGAAATACTCGAAGTAGCGATCGCTGTTCAGCGCCAGGACGGCGACCCGTTCGCCATCGCCGACGCCCAATCCCCGCAACGCACCCGCGAGCTTAGCGACCCTTTCGCCGCATTCGTGCCATGTCCGCTCGCGGCCGGCACATTGCGTCGCAACCCCTCGGCTATCGATCTGAACCGTCCGTTTCAACGCCTGCGTCAGGTACATGTTCCTCCCCTACGACTCTTACGGTCGACAGATGAGGCAGCGTAGCAAACTTCGTAACGGATTTGGAATGTTACCGGAGACGCAAATCCTAATGCACGGTTTGGAGTGCGCGTTCCAAGCCAGCTTCCCCCCTGCCGTCTATATCGGTTTCCGTCCGCCACGGAAGCGTCATGCCATGCCGCTGCATGATGCTGGCAAACTGTGTCCCCGCCTCCAGCATAGGGCCGACACCGTCAGCATGAACCATCCACTCTGCCCGCGCCTTGGCGGTTGCCGGCGCCGGGCACTGACAGGCCGCGATGAGGCCGACCAGACAAACTTCGTCAGCAGACAGGCAGGGGCAGCAGGCTTGATGCAGCCGCATGACGCGACGCGCATGGCGCTGAATCCCGTCGATCAGACGCGCGAACCCGGCAAGCGCCCGCGTACCGTCCTGTTGGCTGAACTGCCGGCCGAACTCCCTCCAGACCAATGTCCACTGCGTCCCGTCATTTTGACGCAACCCTCCGACCCAGCGTCGTAACGCCCATACAATCAACTGCTCCGATGCATCGAGCTCAATGGTCAATGTCGGCCAAGCCGCCGTTTCCAGCGCATTCATGTGTCGTGACAATTGGATGATCCCTTCGTTGATAATATCTCCGTATCGTATTGCGAATGATAATGATTATCAATAATAATTTTCGAGTAAGTGATCCCAATCGTTTATCCTCTCAATCGAGACGCAATTTTCCGACCAACACATCAAGCGTTACGGTAGCAGCCATGGCGTACCTTCTAATTTGGTTATTAGTTTTCATCTTGTTGATCGCACTCAAATTTTGGAAACCGAAAATTGGGCACAATATGGTCACCGGTTTCATGATGCTGTCGCTCTCTATTGTCGTTATCGGAGGGATTTATTTTTTCCTTCGGAATGTTCTTTAACCGCTCGCTATCGGTTCTGTTGCCATTCAACGTAGGCCCGGTCCGCATCCGTCATGATGCCGACCGTCTCAACGCCGCGTTCAATCGTCGAGACAATCTCGAAGGACTTTCGGCACGCTGTGCAATCGCCATTTCAGGCATCTGGCGGCCAGTCAAATTCCTGATTGTCGCCGCACCATGGGCAGGGAATGCAATTGTCTATATTCATCGACCGGCGCGGGATTTCGACTTCAGCCATGTTTCGATACTCCATAGCTGATCGACCTACCCAATTCGAGGCAGGCGAACGACACAATCCCAGAAAAACAGCGCCTTACAGCCGTTACGATCACGGGGGTTTTCGATACCATTCGGCGCGCTCCGGCCAGATAAACCAAACCGCTGCAGTGATCGCGACGACAAAAAGCGTAAGCGGAATATCAATCATCATGCGTGTCTCGCTTCTCGGAGGAGAACGCGCGAACACTTGCTGTTTCACACTGATAGCGAGAAGCCGTAGAGTTTCCCCACCATAGGCATAGGAGGTGGGGATGTACGAAGATGCGAAGGCTAGTTTGATCGATATGATCGAAGAGGGTTATCGGCCAATCGATAGGTTTATTGCGTGGGGAATTGGTGGCCTCTTCGATTGGATACCGCGCAACAAGTTCAAGGTGTTCGAGGGAATTGCCGTCATCGTTGCGATCACCGTTTTTTTCATCGAGTTCCGAATCGATAGACCAAAAGATCGCGCCGTTCGCGTCGCTACTCTCTTCACACAAATCGCACAGATCCGCGCACTTCCTGATCCGGAAGCTGAAACAATTATTCGGCAAATTGTTCTCACACTCTTGGAAGATGGCGTAACAATAAGAGGTCAAGATCTCCAAAAAGTCGACTTGAGCGGGCGAAACTTTCCGGGCGCAGACATGCGCGAGACAAACTTCTCTGGAGCCAATCTCCAAGGGACCAACCTCAGCGGTTCTTTTCTCGACGAAGCCGATTTCACCGGAGCCAATCTCCACGGGGTCAACCTTAGCGGATCTTCTCTCGACACAGCCAATTTCACCGGAGCCAATCTCAGCGAGGTCAATCTCAGCGGGGCCAATCTCCTTGGTTCCAATCTCACCGGAGCCAAACTCGCCAGCTCTAATTTCAGCAACGCTGTACTCGACAAAATTACTCTTGCTGACGCCGACCTTCGAAAAGCCAATCTCCGCGGAGCCAATATGACGTACGTAAATCTTCGCGGCGCAAATCTTAGGAATAGTAGTCTCAGGGCCGCAACTCTCGTCTTTGCCGATTTCAGCAACGCAGATCTCCGCAATGCCGATCTCTTTAATGCCCATATAGAAGATGCGTATTTCGCCCAAGCGGATCTCCGCGGTGCGAATTTCAGTGGTGTGAATCTCGTTGAGATCAGTTTCAGTCGGGCCGATCTCAGTGGAGCCAATCTCAGTCGGGCGAACCTTGGTTCTGTCCATTTCAGTGGTACCAATTTGAGTGAGGCTAATCTTCGCGAAGCAAGCCTGGCCTTCGCCATCCTCGGAGATGCCGACCTCGATGGCACTGACATCACTGACACTGATTTCAAGGAAACGATAGGTATTACCCAGCAGCAACTCGACTCCGCTTGCGCGAGCCCAAAACACCCGCCCAAAAATCTGCCGCAAGATAGAGACGGTAATCAGTTGGTCTGGCGCGGCAAGGCCTGCCCAGAAAAATAGCGCTACACTATTCATCGTGGATGTCCCGTTTCACGGACGGACGCGCGAATTTCTCTACCAAGACTTGCGTGCAAAGCTGGCCCGGCCATAGGCTGTTGAGATGTGGGAATCCGAAGATAAACCAACGCTGATTTTCCAGGGGGCGTTGGTCATCGCCCTTATTTTGGTTGGGTGCTGGCCGTTCCTGTCGACATTCAACTATGCAGAAATATTTACGTACCAAACCCTTGGGATAGATCCTGAAAAGCAATCGTCGGTTAGCGAGGCCATTCGTAACTTTGGCCTGATAATAGCCTCTATAGTTGCCATCGTAATTGGTGCCTGGCGCGCGGTAACGGCGCATCAGCAAGCGCACACTGCCGGACGCGGGCATTTCACAGAGCGGTTTACGTCCGCCGTGGACAACATAAAGGACCCGCAATTACCGATCCGTCTCGGTGGAATTTACGCCTTGTCGCAGCTTGGCGAAGAGGCAACTGGCGCGGATTACGATTCGGTTATTGCGATATTCTGCGCTTTTGTCCGCAGTCCGCCAGCGGATGCGGCGGCGCGAGCGGCGGCGTTGGCGGCCGAACTCACAGCCCTGCAAACTATTTCGAATATCAATTCGAAATCGTCGCCGAAACCGAGCCACGTAACTCTGCCGGTTCGCCGCGACGTCCGGGAGATCATGGGCAGGCTGTGTTACGGTGATTTGCTCCTGAGAAACTATCGTCTTGAGCTTAGCGGGGCCGATCTCAAAGGGGCTAACCTCAGCGGGGCAGATCTCAGCGAAGCCAATCTCTTCAGGGCCGATCTCAGCGGGGCCGATTCCAAAGGGGCTAACCTCAGCGGGGCAGATCTCAGCGAGGCCAACCTCTTCAGGGCCGATCTCAGCGGGGCCGATCTCGACACGACCAATCTCAGCGGGGCAGATCTCAGAGAGACCGATCTCAACGAGGCCAATCTCTTCAGGGCCAATCTCAGCGAGGCCGATCTCGACACGACCAATCTCAGCGGGGCAGATCTCCAAGGGGCTAACCTCAGCAGAACGCATATCGACAGAGCCAATCTCACAGGAGCTAAGCTCTCTAGATCTAATCTCAGCAACGCTGTTCTTGACAGCACAATTCTGGCTGAGGCCGACATTAGTAAGGCCGATCTCCGCCAGGCAAATATGAAAGACACAAATTTCGGCGGCGCAAACCTTAGTAATAGTAATCTCAGCGCCGCAACTCTCTTCTTTACGGATTTCAGCAACGCAGATCTCCGCAATGCCGATCTCTTTAATGCACGTATAGAAGATACGCATTTCGAACAAGCAGATCTCCGCGGTACGAATCTTAGCGGTGCGAATCTCGTTGAGGTCAGTTTCAGTCAGGCCAATCTCAGTGGAGCTAATCTCAGTCGGATGAACCTTGGTTCTGTAAGGTTCAATAGTACCAATTTGAGTGAGGCTCGCCTTCGCGAATCAAGCCTTGCCTACGCACCCCTCCGAGATGCCGATCTCAACGGCGCAGACATCACTGACACTGATTTCAAAGAAGCGATAGGTATCACCCAACCGCAACTCGACACCGCTTGCGCTGATCGAGATAATCCGCCTCGGAATTTGCCGGCAGACATAGAGGGAAACCAGTTGATCTGGCGCGGCAAGCCCTGCCCTGAAGAATGATGGATCTGCGCTCATAGCCGCGTGTCTCGCTTCACCGACGGAAACGGAACCTGGAAATCGCACCGCCTACTATGGACCCTCTTTGCGTTACCGGACTAATCTGGCGTCCTTACCGAGGCCACGCTGAGAATCCGAAATGACCATTCGAAAAATCGCGCGCATGGGGCACGAGGTTTTGCAAAAACCTTCCGCGCCAATCGACGACCCGACAGCGCCCGAGATTGCCGCGCTGGCACGGGACCTGATCGAAACGTGCGAGGATATTGGCGGCAATGGAATCGCGGCACCCCAGGTCTATGAGCCAAAACGGATGTTCGTATTCCGGGTGCGGCGCGGCGTCATGCCGGCAGGCGCGACGATGCAGGAAATTCCCTGGACGGTTGTCATCAACCCAACGCTCAGCTTTCTCGATCAGGAACAAAAACTCTATTGGGAACGCTGCCTGTCCCTGCCCGGCCTATACGGCCAAGTGCCGCGCTTTACAAAACTGCGCATGGAAGCCTATGGCCTGGATGGCGAAAAATACACGATGACAACCGCCTATTTCCTCGCCCGGCTTCTGCAGCATGAATATGATCACCTCGATGGAATCCTCTACCCCATGCGCATGCAGGATATGGCGAATTTCGGCTTCGTCTCCGAACGCGGGCCAGCAACCTATCCAACCTTCCCCTTCGACGCTACGGACTTCGTCGACCCGGAGATCGCATAAGACTGACGATCCAACCGATGAATCTCTCGCCGGCGGCTTTGTTCTCCGCGCATGGCCCGTTAGTCTTAAGGTACCTTTTTGAAGGAGCTTCGCATGCCGGACGGGCAGGAGCCGATAGCCGTCAAAATCCTGGAGAATATCGGCGCCATCGAAAAGGCGGAGTGGGATGCCTGCGCGGGAACCGACAACCCGTTCGTGAGCTACACATTCCTGCGCGCCTTGGAAGACAGCGGTTCGGTCGGAAAGGAAAGCGGCTGGCTGCCGCAGCATTTGGCGATCGAAGACGAGCAGGGCCACTTGCTGGGCGCCGTACCGCTTTACCTGAAAAGCCACTCACAGGGCGAGTATGTGTTCGACTGGGGCTGGGCCGATGCTTATGAGCGCGCCGGCGGGCGTTATTATCCCAAACTGCAGGCCGCGGTCCCGTTCTCACCGGTTGCAGGGCCGCGCCTTTTGGTACGGCCAGGGGAAACGGCGAGTACGATTCGCTCAGCGCTCACCGCTGGCCTGATCGAAGTCGCAACGCGATACGGCGTTTCATCGCTTCATGTCACTTTTGCGACCGAGGCAGAGGCGGATTTTCTGGAAGCGGCCGACTTCCTGATTCGGCACGGACACCAATTTCATTGGCAGAATGACGGCTATGAGAGCTTCGACGATTTTCTCGCCAGCCTGTCCAGCCGCAAGCGCAAGAATATCCGCAAGGAGCGCCAAAAAGTCGCCGAGTCCGGCATCCAAATCGATACCCTTACCGGCGGCGATATCCTGCCGCACCATTGGGACGAGTTCCATCGCTTCTACGTCAATACCTATGACCGAAAATGGGGCTATCCCTATCTAACGCGCGATTTCTTCGCCTTGCTTGGCGACCAGATGGCGGATAGCGTTGCTCTTATCCGCGCCGAGGCGGATGGCCGTGCGATTGCGGGGGCGCTTAACCTCATTGGCGCTGACGCGCTCTACGGCCGCAATTGGGGCTCCGCAGGCGCCTACCGGTTCTTGCATTTCGAGGCCTGCTACTACCGCGCCATCGATTTTGCCATCGAACGCGGATTAAAGACTGTCGAAGCCGGCACTCAGGGACCGCACAAGATTCAGCGCGGCTACTTGCCGCAGCGCACCTATAGCGCCCACTGGATACGCGATCAGGGATTCCGCGATGCCGTCGCCGACTATCTGGCCCGGGAACGCCGGGCCGAAGCCGGCGAAATTGTTGCACTCGACGAGCTTTCTCCCTTCCGGCGCACCGAAAACGACTAATTCCTAACGAAATATTAATTAATAAGCGGCATCGTGATGTTCATCACAGCATGTCGCGCAAAAAGTGCGCATAAACGTGCTTAATATCGCACTCAAGTGCGCGGTAATTTCGTTGAACGGCCTCTCTCTTGACCCGCTTTCGACACATTTGACCGCTAGTTTGAGAGCGTCAGGTAAAGAGCACAGGACAACGTAATGACCACGTTAAATTTATCCGGTTCCAAACGCGCGCGGCGACTCAGCATCGCGAAAGTATCCCCCCTCTTCATCTATGCAGGTCTTGTCGCCGTCTCTTTGGGGATCGTCGGCACACTCAGCGTACTCTCGCTATCCGCGTAATCTCCGGCGGCACTAAATCCTAGCGTCTGGCGAAGTCCCGGATACGGCGTAGACCGTTCTTCACGATCAACTTGGCGCCAGGCCTTTCCAGAACATATGCAGATATGTCCGGCCCGGTTTCGCCGAGGCTTTTCTTGTACCGCGCGGCGCCTGCCATAAAATCATAACGGTCCCGCCCCTCGGTCAAGTGCCGTTCGATGCACATGGTGTGTGCGACGAGTCCAGGTTTCAACCGATTGTCCTGTTCGTAGACAAAACCGCTTGCATAGTAGGAAACGGTGTTTCGATAAATAAAGTTGTAAAGATAGCCAATCGCGTTATCGCCTGCGGAAAGACGCAACAGTTCGACATGCCCTCTCGGTAATACTGTCTCGATCAATCGACGGTGAAATGCAGCGGCAAAGGGGCTCGAAAACGCGCCGGGACCACCACGCCCGTTCCAATAACGTCGGTGAAAAACGTCCATATCCCGAAAAAATTCAAGTCCTTGAGCCACATCGCCCGCGGCATCCAGGCGCACCGCACCGCGCTCTTCGTAACGCCTTATCGAACGCCGAATTTGAGCCCTTGTATTCGCGCTGCGCTGCTCGAGATAGCCTCGTCCTGCGCGCCGCAGCGACTCCAGATCGACACCAGCAGTGGGCGACTGCGAGCGCAATCGGGCCCGATAGCCGCTGGCGACTAGCGTCGCCGTAAAACTATCGGATAAACCGCGCAAGAAAAGTTGGTTCCAGGGCGGCCCATCGCCTTCCACAAGCGCACGCAACGATTCCTGTGCGGCATCTTTTGGCGCTTCCCGGTCGAGTAGCATGCCGTTGTATTCGATTGCGATCCGGTCAGCTTGGGGATCGCCTGTCTGATTGAGATAAAGCGAGTCATCCATAAACAACCCGAATCTCTTGCGACGAACCGGACAGAGCAAGCCAAGCGCGACGATACGTCCACCAGCACATCCTTGAAGAACAAAGACCTCTGTTTCGACAGTCGCCAGCCAACAGCCGATCCAGTCCCAGGACAAAAAGAACGCGCAATCGGCCCGTTCTTCGAGCGCGCGCCAGTCCGCCGCCAATCCCGCCGGATCGTCCAATTTTCTAAACGTGAAAGAGGTCTCACCCATTGGTTGAACTCCAATGGATTTCCGCCGCGACGTCAACCAGATACGGAATGCGGCCGATCAGGTTTCGATCAGTACGGGAACCTTCTTCTTGCCTGGTTTCGACCGCGACCCGCCACCCGGCTTGGACGACGTGAAGGAGAAACTGAGCTTGCCGTCCTCGAGCACCACCCGAACGTTTCCGCCTTTGGCAAGCTCTCCGAACAAAAGTTCCTCGGCAAGCGGCTTCTTGATATTTTCTTGGATCACGCGCGCCAGCGGCCTTGCACCGAATTTTGGATCGTAGCCCTTGTCTGCGATCCACGCGCGCGCCTCCTCGTCCAGCTCGATGGTCACGTTGCGGTCGGCAAGCTGGCCTTCGAGCTCCATAATGAACTTATCGACAACACGATGCACCACATCAAGCGACAAGGCGGCGAATCCGATAACCGCGTCAAGTCTGTTACGAAACTCCGGTGAGAACATCCGGTTGATGGCTTCTTCGTCATCCCCGATACGCTCGTCCCGTGCAAAACCGATCGCCGGCTTGGCCAAATCAACGGCCCCCGCGTTGGTCGTCATGATCAGGATTACATTGCGGAAATCAACCGACTTGCCGTTGTGATCTGTCAGCTTTCCATGATCCATGACCTGCAGCAGCACATTGAACAGATCAGGATGCGCCTTCTCGATTTCGTCGAGCAAAAGCACACTATGCGGATGCTGATCGATCGCATCCGTCAAAAGACCGCCCTGATCGAAACCGACATAACCTGGCGGTGCCCCAAGCAGGCGGGAAACGGTATGTCGCTCCATATATTCCGACATATCGAATCGCGTCAGCTCAATGCCCATCGTCATCGATAGCTGGCGTGCCACTTCGGTCTTGCCGACACCGGTCGGCCCCGAGAACAGATAGCAACCGATTGGCTTTTCGGGCTCTCGCAGGCCAGCACGCGACATCTTTATCGCCGTAGAAAGGGCACCGATCGCCTTGTCCTGACCGAACACAACCGTCTTCAGATCCCGCTCCAGGCTTTCCAGCGAGGCGCGGTCGTTGCGCGAGACCTGTTTCGGCGGAATGCGCGCCATCATCGCGACCACGGCTTCGACATCTTTAACGCCGATCGTCTTCTTCCGTTTCGACTCTGGCAACAGCATCTGCGACGCGCCGACCTCGTCGATAACGTCGATCGCCTTATCGGGCAGTTTGCGGTCGTTGATGTATTTCGCCGCAAGATCCACGGCCGTCCGTAGCGCTTCCCCCGTATAGCGGACTTTATGATGCTCTTCGTAGTATGGCTTCAGACCTTGCAGAATCTTGATTGTATCGGCAACCGAGGGCTCGCTGACATCGATCTTCTGGAACCGGCGAACCAGTGCACGGTCCTTTTCGAAATGGTTGCGGAATTCCTTGTAGGTCGTGGAGCCGATACAGCGCAGGCTGCCGCTCTGCAGGGCAGGTTTCAACAGATTCGATGCATCCATCGCGCCACCGCTGGTCGCACCGGCGCCGATCACGGTGTGGATTTCATCGATGAAAAGAACCGCGCCTTCCTCTTCCTCAAGTTCCTTGATAACCGCTTTGAGCCGTTCCTCGAAGTCGCCGCGATACCGCGTTCCCGCAAGCAGCGCGCCCATGTCGAGCGCGTGGATCGTCGCGTTTTGTAGCACATTGGGTACTTCGCCATTGATGATGCGGCGCGCCAGCCCTTCGGCGATTGCCGTCTTGCCAACGCCGGGATCACCGACATAAAGCGGATTGTTCTTGGTCCGCCGGCACAGCACCTGAATGGTCCGGTCGATTTCTGTATTCCGCCCAATCAACGGGTCGATCTTGCCATCACGCGCTTTCTGATTGAGGTCGACGCAATAGGCGTCGAGTGCTTCGTTGCCTTTCTTGTTGACCTTTTCCGCAGCCGAATCTTCATCCGCGCCGCTGACACCCGGCTGCTCCGTCTCGCCCGGTACTTTCGCGATGCCGTGACTGATATAATTCACCGCATCGAAACGCGTCATGTCTTGCGCCTGCAGGTAGTAAACAGCGTGGCTCTCCCGCTCCGAGAACATCGCGACCAGAACATTCGCGCCCGTCACCTCTTCACGGCCGGACGACTGAACATGGATCGCAGCACGCTGCAGCACACGTTGGAAGCCGGCAGTCGGTTTCGGATCCTCCACAAGGGTCGCGATCAGCATCTCAAGTTCGCCGTCGAGATACTCACTCAGTTCCTTCTGCAGCTTTTCGATGTCGACACCGCACGCACGCAGCACGGCAACGGCGTCCCGGTCTTCTGTCAGAGCGAAGAGCAGGTGCTCCAAAGTGGCATATTCATGGCGCCGCTCACTCGCGAGCGCTATGGCACGATGCAGGCTTTCTTCCAGGTTACGCGATAACACGAGGCCTCTCAGTCCTTTTCCAGGGTGCACTGCAACGGATGGTGATGCTTCCTGGCAAAATCCATCACCCTGTTCACTTTGGTTTCCGCTACTTCATACGTAAATACGCCACAGATGCCGACCCCTCTTTGGTGTACGTGGAGCATAATTTTCGTCGCTTCCTCTTGGCCTTTGTTGAAAAACCGCTCCAGTACGTGAACGACGAATTCCATAGGCGTATAGTCGTCATTCAGCATTAACACTTTATACATCGACGGCTTCTTCGTCTTCGGTTTGGTCTTCACAACCACGCCGGTCTGAACGCCGTCGCCACCGGTGTCGTTATTCTGCTCGCTCATTGCCTTACACGCTAGCATCTATCGCACCGTCATAATATTGGATTCCAAAGCCGCCGGAAAAGGGATTATCTCAAACTTCTTTGAAATTCGGCCCTCTCGCGTCCGGGCATGAATACCATAGCAAAACGGCCCGGCGGAATATTCCGCCGGGCCGTATGATCAAGCAAGCGCCTCAGGGGCGCATAATACGGTCAGATTGCAGTCGGCTTCACCATCTTGGAAACCGCACTGTCAAACTGCTTTTGAAGCGGCTGCATGGCTTCGGTCGCCACTTTCGCAGAAAGCTCCGACATTTTCGTCCCTTCCGCGACCATATGGTCGAATCGCTGTTTGGCGAAATCTGTCTGAACGTCAATCACGTCCTGAAGGGTCTTGGCCTTCATAACCGCCTTTGCGACTTCGGTGCCACGCTCGGCGGATTCCTGTGCGAAGGAAACATAAGCTTTACCAAGATCTTCATACCCCTTGGCCCAGATATTTCCTGCCTTCAAAAAGGCCTCGACACCTAGCTTGTTCATGGTGGCGAAATCGTCATAGCCGCGGAAAACGGCGTTACTGGCGTTTTCAACCTGTTCCTTACTCATCGCGATGGCCTGCTCATAGTTTTCGGTGGAAGCCTTAACGGCCTGCTCGATGGTCTGTTTGCCCGCCGCGACAGCGTCTTCGATGGGCTTTGCCGCCGCTTTCGCGGCATTTTGTTCTCCTCGCCGGTGGTCAATGATTTCGGATAAACGCTCGATCAAGAGAGAGCGCCATACATTCATATTCGTTCATGTTGCATTGCAGCATCGCTGCGAATATGGGGCTTCCAAGAACATTGTCAATGTTTTTTTGTGCACTGCAACAAAATTCTAAAAAAGGCGATTTTATGCGACTCACAAGCGCAAATCAGCGAAACGGAGCGGCCATCAGGTGAATTACTGAATATTTGAGCTGCCAATGCCGAAACAACGGCGCAATTACGGCGGGTTGCGAACAAACAGTGCAGCCGGCCAACCATCCTGACCGACCGCTGTGGCATGTTTTCCGGAGACTCGACTTACATGAAATTTTTATTTATTTATAATAACATGCGATTAAATAGGATCGGTTGTCCAAGCAAAGAATGAAATCAGTTCCGAACCATACAAGAGCGAATCGGCTTGTTTTCTGCGTAATGCTCGCGGTGTTTCTCTTGGTTGGCACTCAGGCCACACCGGCATTCGCCCGATACGCTGCGATCGTGCTCGATGCGGATACGGGCCAGGTTCTGCACGCCGCAAACCCAGATACGCGCAACTATCCAGCATCGCTGACCAAGATGATGACATTGTATCTGGTATTCGAAGCACTCAAATCCGGGAAACTCCGGCTCGATCAGCCGCTTCCCGTATCCGCGCGCGCAGCCGGCATGGCTCCGTCGAAGCTTGGGGTCAAGCGAGGCGAAACAATTACCGTAGAGGCGGCAATTCTGGCGCTAGTGACGAAGTCCGCCAATGACGCCGCTGTCGTCATTGCGGAAGCTCTTGGCAGAACGGAAGCGAAATTTGCTCTTAAAATGACGAAGAAAGCCCGAACGCTTGGTATGCGCCGGACGACATTTCGCAATGCCTCAGGCCTGCCCAATCGGCGCCAGCTTTCTACGGCGCGCGATATGGCCAACCTGGCCCGGCGTTTGGTGCGGGATTTTCCGCGCCATTACCGCTACTTCTCTCGGGATAGCTATAGCTTCCGCGGCAAGAAATATAAAAATCACAACACGTTGCTCCGTACTTACCCGGGCGCCGACGGCATCAAGACCGGCTATATACGGGCGTCGGGATTCAATTTGGCTGCGTCCGTAACCCGAAACAACAAACGTTTGATCGGCGTTGTTTTTGGCGGCCGCACGGCGCGGTCCCGGGATCGGCATATGGCCAAACTGCTCGATCAAGGGTTCAAGAAGGTGAGCACAAGGATCGCCAGATCGAAAACACCGCCCACCAAATCTACCAGGCAGGCCATCGCCACGAAAAAGCCCAGGCCTAAATTTGTACGGAAGAAACAAGTGACGGCGGTGCGCCCGGCATCCAAGCCGCAACGCCGCCTGCCGAAACTTGTCCGCACTTCGGCAAGCGAACTGAAAGAATGGTCGATTCAGGTCGGCGCCTACCGCAACATCGAACCTGCGCGCAAGGCCGTACGAAAGGCAATTGCGCGGATTCCACATCTGACCGAAAACACACGAATTAGTATCGCGCCCTTCAGTGCCGGCGACACGCTCATGTACAGGGCTCGTCTGATCGGGCTCACCGTTGCGTCGGCAAAGACGGCGTGCAAGCGCCTAGAGCGCCGCAGGATCCCGTGCGTTGCAATCCCGCCCAACCAGCTAAACAATGCCAGACCTTCACAAAGCCAGACAGCAGAGCAGCCGCGCTGACAGATTGCCAGCGCGTTGAGTCACGTGAGTCGGGTATTGGAACTAGATCAGATTCACAAGGTAAGCCGAACCCATATAATGGGTTCGTCTAAACTTGGTTCGATCTAAAATGCGGGCGCGTCGACACCACTAAGACGAAGCTGTTCTGCAACGGCTGTTTTGAGACGCCCCAGGCCATCATCCGTCTGCGATTCGCAGCGAACCACCAGAACTGCCTGTGTATTCGATGCCCGCAATAGCCACCAACCATCATCGCCGAGCACGCGCACCCCATCGGTATCGTTTACGTTGGCATTTGTTTTCGCAAGTCGGGCCTTAACCTCGTCGACGACATCGAATTTCCTGTCTTCCGGAACGTCGAATCGTATCTCTGGAGTGTTCACAACCTGAGGCAAAGCGTCGCGCATTGCTGCAAGATTGCGATCTGAACGTGCCACGATATCGAGCAATCGGACCGCCGCGTAAAGCGCATCATCGAATCCGTAATAGTGGTCCGCAAAAAAGATATGGCCACTCATTTCGCCGGCAAGCGGTGCCGACAGCTCGGCCATGCGAGACTTGATGATGGAATGTCCGGTTGCTGCCATAACTGGTTCGCCGCCATAGCGTTCAATCTCGTCGAATAGCACCTGGCTGGCTTTTACGTCGGCGATAACCGTCGCACCACTCCGGCGCGATAACAGGTCTCGCGCGTAAATCGAGAGGAGCTGATCGCCCCACAATATCCGGCCTTCTCCATCGATGACACCGATCCGGTCGCCATCGCCATCAAACGCAATACCAAGATCGCACCCTTCTGTCGCAACTGCTTCCTGCAGCTGTTTTAAGTTTTCGGGCACGGTTGGATCTGGATGGTGTGCCGGAAAGGTCCCGTCGATTTCGGCGTTCAAAAGGATATGTTCCCCGGGAAGTTGCGCCGTCAATTGAGACATGGCCTCACCAGCAGCGCCATTGCCCGCATCCCACGCAACTTTGAGGCCTCGCGTCGTCGTATAGTCCATGCGCAGCCGGGCAACGTAGGCGTCGATCAGCGCGATTTCCTGCGCAGCACCGTCGCCGTCGACCCAAGCGCCCTGCGCCGCGACGTCGCCAAGGTTCTGTATATCCTGGCCCCAAAACGGACCAGCGCCGAGCATCATCTTAAAGCCGTTGTGATCCGGTGGATTGTGCGAGCCGGTCACCATAATGCCGCCGTCGGCCGCCATCGCACGAGTCGCGAAATAAAGTGCGGGCGTCGGCCCCAAGCCAATCCGAAGCACCCGCATACCACTGGTGCAAAGGCCATCGACAAGGCGGGCCTCCAGTGCAGGCGAGCTCAACCGGCCGTCATAGCCAACGCAAACGAGCCGACCATCCTGTGACCGTAGTTTGGCGCCAAAGGTGCGGCCCAAGGCAAAAGCATCGTCTTCCGACAACGTCTCGCCAACGGTTCCTCGAATATCGTACTCGCGCAGAATCTGCGGTGCGAAACGGTGCGACTTCATCCCACCTTCTCCGCGATAGGCGCAGCTTCGGTCGCCGGCTCCGGCCGGCCGATACTGTGATAGACAAAGCCCGCCGCCGCCATTTCATTGGTATTGTAAATATTCCGGAAATCAATTATCAGCGGCTGGCGCAATAATGTACGAATCCGTCCCAAATCAAGCAGCCGAAACTCGTTCCACTCCGTAATGATCACAACGGCATCGGCGCCGCCCATCGTCTCATACGCACCCTCGCACCACTCCACGCCCGGCAATAGCGGTGCGGCTTCCTTCATCCCTTCCGGATCGTATGCGCAAATCCGCGCGCCAGCTTCCTGTAGCGCCGGCAGGATATCAAGGCTCGGCGATTCGCGCATATCATCGGTATTCGGCTTGAATGTCACGCCAAGTACCGCGATCGTCCGGCCGTCGACAGACCCACCGCATGCCGCAATAACCCGCTCCGCCATTGCCTTCTTGCGGTTGCTATTCGCAGATATAACCGATTCGACGATCGTAACCGGCGCCCCCACTTCGCGCGCGGTCCGGGCCAATGCAAGCGTATCCTTCGGGAAGCAGGAACCACCATAACCCGGTCCCGCATGCAAAAACTTTCGCCCAATGCGGCCATCGAGACCAATCCCACGAGCCACATCGTGAACGTTTGCGCCAACCTTGTCGCAGACGTCGGCCATTTCGTTGATGAAGGTGATCTTCGTCGCAAGAAACGCATTGGTCGCGTATTTAATCAGTTCGGCCGTTTCCCGTCTCGTGAACAGCATCGGCGTTTCCAGCAGGTAAAGCGGCCGGTACAGCGTACGCATAACCTCCTGCGCGCGTTCGCTGTCGGTACCGATTACAACACGGTCCGGCCGCATGAAATCCTCGATCGCGGAGCCTTCGCGAAGGAATTCAGGGTTGGAAACGACATCGAAATCGGCATCAGGGCGCGCCTTTCGGATAATGCGGTCCACCTCCGCGCCAGTCCCTACAGGAACCGTCGACTTCGTGATTACAACCGTATAGTCGGTCAGTGCTTCCGCAATTTCAGCCGCCGCCGCATAGACGAAACTGAGATCGGCATGGCCATCGCCGCGCCGGCTTGGTGTGCCAACCGCGATAAATACAGCATCCGCCCTGTCAACCGCTTCAGCAAGGTTCGTCGTAACCGTCAGCCGACCGCTTTCAAAACCTTCCGCGACAAGCGCGTCCAGCCCCGGCTCATAGATCGGTATCTTGCCTGCCTTTAGCGTATCGATCTTTGACTCGTCCTTATCGACGCAAACGACATCGACACCGAACTTCATGAAACAGGCACCGGAAACGAGTCCAACATACCCGGTTCCAATCATGGCTATACGCATTAACCAAGCTCCTCGAAAACAACTCTAAAGTTCAACAGGATCGCGATCCTCATTCGTCCGCGTAAGATTTGATAATTTCCCGGACCGCAGGCGCAAGATCGTCCCGCGACAGCGCGAAGGCGATCGTCGCTTCAAGAAATCCAGCCTTGTCGCCGCAATCGAAACGTTTTCCTTCAAACCGCAAACCGTGGAATGAGCCGTTACCGAGAGTCGCGGCCATCGCGTCCGTCAGCTGAATTTCGCCACCGGCGCCTTTTTCTTGTTTGTCGAGGAACTCGAATACCTCGGGCTGCAGAATGTAGCGACCGATAATCGAAAGCGTGGACGGCGCATCCGCAGGCGCAGGCTTCTCGACCAGCCCCCGGACCGACGCAAGCCGACCATCGTCGCTTTCAACATCGAGGATGCCATACCGATTGGTATGTTCGCGCGGGACATCGACAACAGCCACGACACTGCCACCGATTTCAGCATGCACGTCGACCATCTGTTTCAAACAGGCCGTTTCCGACAGAACGAGGTCATCTGCAAGCAGCACAGCAAAGGGCTCGTTTCCGATCAGATGACGCGCGCACCAGACAGCATGGCCAAGCCCAAGCGGCTCCATCTGGCGGGTATAACTGATCTGCCCAGGCGACGGCATCCAACTGCTTATCGCCGATAACTGATCCATTTTTTTCCGCTCGCGCAGCATGGTATCGAGCTCGAAGGAAACGTCGAAATGGTCTTCGATGGCATGTTTTCCGCGCCCCGTGACGAAGATGAAATCTTCGATGCCTGCCGCCTGCGCTTCCTCGACCGCATACTGAATCAGTGGCTTGTCAACAACTGGCAGCATCTCTTTCGGCATCGCCTTCGTTGCCGGAAGAAACCGCGTTCCCAGCCCACCGACCGGGAAAATTGCTTTACGTACCGTTTGTGACATGAATCGACACTCGTCTCGGTGGATGGAAACGGGGCTTGTTTGCCATAGCGGCTTTCGGGCCGCAACCGCATTGGGTCAGACTTCTATCGTCTCAAATATTAGTTAACATCACCCAAAAGGGTTTCTTTTGCTTCATTTATTTTTGCGGCAAGGTAATCCGACCCGCCATGGTCCGGATGGAGCTTTTTCATAAGATCGCGATGGCTCCTGCGGACCTCCGATTCCGGCACGCCGGGCTCCAGTCCCAATATCCTATAGGCTTCTTCGACCGTCATCCTCCCTTGCGGGTCGGCGGCCGCGTGCGGGTTACCACCCGCCTGTGCGCGTTCGCGCCACGCATCGCCGTGCGCGCGATCCAGATAGGCCTGCAGGACACCTGCCGATTGGCCATCCACCGCACCGGCCGCCGAAAGCAGTTCCAGCAGCTCATCCAGGGTCATATCCGACAAAAAGCGTCCTGCAAAAGGGCCTTCGAGCACTTCCCCATCCATATCGCCACTATCGTGGTCCAAGGTCATGGCAACGAACCGCGTATCGACGCGCGATTGCCGGCCCTGGCTCGGTCCACGCGCCGCGCGCATCAAATTCCGCAGCATGCGAAATCGCGAGATCCAAGGCAGCAAGCCCATTAGCGCCACCCAAAGCCAAGCAAAACGCCCTGAAATTATGAGAAAAAAGGCAAGAATCAGCGCAAAGCCGACCCCTGTCCACCGTAAGACTCGCAGCACTGTTTTGGGGTCCGCACCGGTAAACCAGCGCAACAACAAGATACCGCCAATGACCAGCGAAACGCCAAGAACAAGCCAGGACATCTTAGGAGCCTGTCCGAGTAATGCTTACGGCCTGAATCGGCCAGAGAAACGCGCATGTTAGGACGGGGTGCGCCGGCGATGCCGGAAGCATCGTCAAGCGCCCACGACGCAGCACGCGCGTTTCTCTGGCTGACCCAAAGGGCCGTGTTCTCAAGGGTTTGGGATGTCGTCCGGCGACGCTTGCGATGCCCCCGGCATCGCCACGCGACACCATCCTAATCCAAACCCTTGAGAACACGGTGCAGGCCATAAGCATTACTCAGACAGGCTCCTAGCCTTTGCCTTGTAATTGATGCGTCAATCGCAGCGCATCGCCGCCTTTCTTTTTCCCATAGCTGAGCATCGCCTGCCTGCCACCCGCCGCATAGACGGCGACCGCTGAAAGCAAATCCTTCAATTGCTGTGCACTACCGGAATCGAAGGGGCAATAGGCGCCTCCGGAAAGGCGGGAGATCTGGCGGAAAGCGCGTTCGGCGATAGGGTCGCCACCTTCATGGAAAACGAAGACCGGTATGTTAAGCAGCCCCAGTTCGCCGGCATGGTGGCACAATTCGTCGACATCCTCTTCCATGGCATCGCCGACGAAGACCAGCGCGTTAACCTTTTGCCGGCCATTTTCCTTAATCGCGTGTTTCAAGACCTTGCGAATTTGCGTCGAACCGCCCAGGCACCGCACCGATGTCATGAAACGCAGCAGCTGCGAGGGGTTAACAGCCCATTTGCTGGCCCGGCACTGGCCAAACCCCCGATAGTAGAGCAATTGCACTGCCAATCCGCCTAATGTGCTGGTTTCGCTAAACATTTCGCTTTGAATATGACAGGCACGGTCCCATGTCGGTTCGCGGCTGGCCGTTGCATCCATCGCAAAGACCAACCGACCGCGCTCACCGTCCGGACGCGCCGGAACCGGCGCTTCCGAAACCTCCTTCAGAAACCGGGCAACCTCGTCCTCGGTCGATGTAGGCAGCTTCGCCATGGCTCTTATATGGGGTCTTGTAACTCCAAATTTCCAGTCGTTCTCTCATTTTGCGCCGGTTGCGGTGCGCTAGGCAAGCCAATTGCCTGAAGTAGTTGGCGGACTTCCTGCCGCGCCGCAACGTGAGACATGTTCAATCGCTGACCGGTCCCGAGCTCACGCAAATCCAACAAAGTCAGGCCTCGCAGGAAAAGTTCGCGGAAAATCACCCTCTCGCTAAAGCCCGGTGCAATGCGAAAGCCAATCCGGCGCGCAAGCTCATCGATGGTCCGGTCCACAGCAGCCTTGTTTCGGGATGCAAGCGAGCCCATACGGTTTCGCATGACGATCCAGTCGACCGAACGGCCACCGCGCATAGCACGTGCCTTTTTCTGCTCCCAGACCATCTCCGCATAACGGCTGGGATGCAGGACACGATGTGTTTGCGGATCCACCGCAGCAAGAAGATCGAGATCGATGTAACTGTCATTCAGTGGCGTAATTAGCGTATCTGCCAGGCTATGCGCGTGGCGTGAAATAGGGATATCGCTGCCCGGTGTGTCGATGACGATAAAACTGTTGGATTCCGCAAGCGCAGCAACGCATGTATCGAGGTTTACCCGATCCGCCTCTGCCGCCGCCATAGCGCTATCCAATTTACTCGATTCCAATCGCCGGTGATCAGGCACCGCCAACGCGATACCGTTTTCCGAGTTGGTACGCCGGCGATTTTCAACGTAACGGGTAAGCGTCGCCTGCCCAGCGTCAAGATCAATCGAACCGACCCGGTCCTTCCGCTTCAGCAATCCGGCAATCAGATGCATCGTGGTGGTCGATTTTCCCGATCCGCCCTTCTCGTTACCAACGACGATGATATGCGGTGCCGTCACCACGGAGCCTATGCCGCCATTAGCCATATCGCGATATCATGAAAAGCGGCATCGGCGCTTCTCCAACAGTCCAGGGGGAAATCGCGCGGAGTTTACGGCCACCATCTACCGGAGGCAATGTATCGTTCGCACCCAAAAACACACTTTGGTTTCATCGGGGAAAATGTGCTTTGATCCCGGCGCAATGATGAAACGAATTCAAATCAAACCTGTCGTTCTCGGCGCAATCGTCGGGCTTGCCCTAGCCGGATGCGCGCTTTTCGGAGACGATTCCGGGATTTCCTACAAAGCCTTGCCGGTGAGCGATACACGCCTCATTTTCGCCGAGCCGGCGCTACGTGAAGCAACGGCGCAGTTTCAAGTCGCGCAGCGGACGGCATCGGGAAATCGGATTGAACGAGGCCGATGGAACGGTCTGTTCGGCGAGCAAGCTGAATTGATGTTGATCGAAACCTTGACGTCTCGAGGTGTCAACGCACCAGCCGATCCTCGCGATCTTATCGGCGATTTTCGCGGCCTCGTTCAACTGAAAGCGTCGTTTGGCGACCTTTATCAATCCGATACTGGAGCCGGGCCGGCGATTTGGCGGCGATTTTCCTCCGGCGATCGAAGCTGCGTCATATTCAGCCAACGTTGGGACAGCGGACCGGGAACCCCGGTCGTCCGGATTCTGTCCGGCTACTATTGTGCCAAACCGGGTGGGACCTATACGATTCAGGACGCTCAAGCGACGCTTCGCACCATCAGTTTGAAGCCGCGCCAAAACAAACCGACATCATAGGCAGACAGGAAGCACAGATGACTCTTTTCGATCTTACAGGGAAAACCGCGGTCATAACGGGCGCGACCAAGGGTATCGGTCGTGCGATCGCCTCGCGCATGGCCGAGCATGGCGCCAACATCGTGGTTTCCTCACGCAAGGAGGATATGTGCGAGATGGTCGCCCAGGATATCAATGAAAATTGGGCAAAACTGGGCAACGAAGCGGCGGCAATTCCCTGTCATATTTCGCATAAGGAGCAGCTGCAATCGCTGATCGACCAATCGGTGGCGCGCTTTGGCGGCATCGACATTCTTGTCTGCAATGCCGCCGTCAATCCGTTCTTCGGCAAATTGAAGGACATCCCCGATTCGGCATTCGACAGAATCATGGAAACCAATATCCGCTCCAATCACTGGCTTTGCCAGATGGCGTCGCCGCATATGGCGACGCGTGGCGGCGGCTCGATCATGATTATTTCCTCGGTTGGCGGATTGCGCGCCGGCGGCGTTTTGGGCGCCTATGGAATCTCCAAGGCCGCCGACATGCAGATTGCCCGCGCCTTGGCCGTCGAATATGGCGGCGACAACATAACCGTCAACGCCATCGCACCGGGTTTGATCCGTACTGATTTTGCGCGCGCGTTGTGGGAAGACAAAGAAAGGGTCAAGAAACGGGAGGCTTTAACCCCGCTCGGCCGACTTGGCGAATCCGACGAAATCGCCGGCGTCGCCGTCATGCTTGCGTCCGCCGCCGGCGGCTATATCAGCGGCGAGACGATCGTGGTCGATGGCGGTGCGGTCATCGCGAGCTGATCTGTTGGTCGCAGGAGTTACGCGGTGTTGAAACGGGGCGACAATTACGAGCAGGTTCGCGGCCGCTTTCGCTGGGCGATCCCGGCGCGCTACAACATGGGCGTCGACGTTTGCGACAAGCATGCCGCATCGACACCTGACGCGCCGGCGCTCCTGTGTCTCGACGCCGACTTGAAGCTTGAGACCTACAGCTTCAGGATGCTGCAGCGCCTGTCGAACAAGCTCGCCAACCTGTATCAGGCGAACGGACTGGCGCGCGAAGACCGGGTCGCGATCCTGCTGCCGCAAGCGCCCGAGACGGCAATCGCACATATCGCTGCTTACAAGGCCGGACTGATCGCCGTCCCGCTCTTCATCCTGTTCGGAGAAGACGCACTGGAATACCGCCTGCAGACCAGCGGCGCCAAAGCGCTAATCCTTGGCGCGGAAAGCCTGGAAAAGATTGCGAATATTCGCGACCGGCTGCCGGAATTGGAGCTTGTTCTCTCGATTGACGGCCCGTCGGACAAGGTTCAGGACTTCCATGCTGCGCTGGAGGCAGCCTCGGATCGCTTCACGCCGCTCGCCACCGCCCCCAACGACCCCGCCCTCCTGGTCTTCACCTCCGGCACCACGGGGCCACCCAAGGGCGCCTTGCACGCGCACCGTACGTTGCTAGGCCACCTGCCCGGCGTCGAATTTCCGCAGGAGTTCTTTCCGCAGAAGGGCGACCTCTTTTGGACGCCGGCGGACTGGGCCTGGGTCGGCGGCTTAATCGACGTTCTGCTGCCATCGCTACATCACGGCATCCCGGTTCTTGCCTATCGCGCGCGCAAATTCGATCCCGAAGAAACCTTCCGGCTGATGGCCGATCATCGAGTACGCAACGCGTTCATGCCACCGACCGCGCTCAAACTGATGCGACAGGTTCCCGATCCGCGCGCGCGCTGGAACTATGCGATGCGCTCGATCGGCAGCGGCGGCGAAACGCTCGGCACCGAACTGCTCGATTGGGGCCGCGACACGTTCGGGCTCACGATCAACGAGTTTTACGGCCAGACCGAGTGCAATCTTGTGGTCGGCAACTGCGCCTCCATCATGCCCGTCCGTCCCGGTTCCATGGGCCGTGCTATTCCGGGCCACACGGTGGGCATTATCGACGAAGACGGCAACGAATTACCCGACGGCGAAGTCGGAAGCATCGCGATCAAGCAGCCTGATCCAGTCGCGTTCCTCGGTTATTGGAACAACCCAGAAGCGACACAGGAAAAGTTCGCCGGCGACTGGCTAAAGACCGGCGATTTAGGCACCCGAGACGATGATGGCTATTTCTGGTATGTCGGCCGAGACGACGATGTCATTACCAGCGCCGGCTACCGCATTGGCCCGGGCGAGATCGAGGACTGCCTCATGACGCATCCGGCTGTCGCGCTCGCCGCCGTCGTTGGTGTACCCGATCCGATCCGGACGCAGGCGATCAAGGCCTATATCGTCCTGCGCGACGATACGGAAAATTCTGACGGGCTGACTCAGGACATTCAGGATTTCGTCAAGACGCGGCTTGCGGCACACGAGTACCCACGCCTGATCGAATTTCTCGACGAGTTGCCGATGACCACGACCGGCAAAATTATGCGCCGGGAATTGCGTGCGCGGGACGAAGCTTAGACCAGATCGGGGTTTGTTGGAATCGCCTTCAGCGATCCGACAACCGCGTGAATCTGGTCTAATTTATTGATAGCGAGCAGATTCACAGGATAATCCGAACCCATGAAATGGGTTCGTCTGAACCTGATCCGCTCTAGAGCTTAACGACCAATCGGCCGCGTACCTGCCCTTTCAGAATGTCGTTTGCTGCCTGCGACACGTCTTCCAGCGCTATTTCTTCGGTGAGCGCGTCCAGCCGATCCATGGGAAGATCGTCGACAAGCCGTTGCCAAATCCGCGTCCTGTTCTCATAAGGCTGCATCACGGAATCGATGCCGAGAAGGTTTACGCTGCGCAGCAGGAACGGCAGTACGGTCGTTTCCAGATTAGCACCGCCTGCTAACCCGCACGCGGCGACGGAACCGCCATATTGGGTCTGTGCCAGAACACGCGCCAAGGTCGTCCCACCGACGGTATCGACCGCGCCGGCGAACCGTTCCGCCTCAAGGGGCCGCTTCGACGGTTCGGAGAGTTCGCCCCTGTCGACGATTTCCGATGCGCCCAGGGACCGGAGATAATCATGCTGCTCCACCCGGCCGGTCGATGCCGCAACCGTGTAGCCTCGCTTGGCCAGGATCGACACCGCGACAGAGCCCACACCACCGGCGGCCCCCGTAACCAGTACGGTTCCGGAGTCCGGCGTCAGCCCATGATCCTCCAATGCCGCGACACAGAGCATCGATGTGAACCCTGCTGTCCCGATCGCCATGGCACGCCTATCCGTCAGCCCGTCAGGCAGCGGGACGAGCCAATCGGACTTCACCCGGGCCTTCCCCGCATAGCCGCCCCAATGCATCTCACCGACGCGCCAGCCGGTCAGCACTACGGTATCGCCAGCCATGTAGCGTTCGCTATCGGACGACTCGACGATACCGGCGAAATCGATACCGGGCACATGAGGATAATCGCGGACCAAGCGCCCTATTCCGTTGACGATCATGCCGTCCTTGTAGTTAAGACCGGAATAGGTCACCCGCACGGTCACATCGCCTTCGGGCAGGTCGTCTTCGCCTAAAGTCGTAACCGCACTCGCTACTTTTCCATCGTCTTCGGTCAGTACGAGCGCGGGAAATCGATCAGCCATTCTTGCTTTTCTCCCTGTCGATCCAATAATGGCTGCTTAGCGCAGCGCTTCCAGGATCGAAATGTAGTTCGCGACACCGGCACCGCCCATGTTGAAGAGGCCGGCCAGTTTCGCGTCTTTCACTTGCATATCACCGGCTTCGCCGCGCACCTGCATTGCCGACAAGACATGCATCGATACACCAGTTGCGCCGATTGGGTGTCCCTTGGATTTGAGGCCGCCTGACGGGTTGACCGGCAATCTGCCGTCTTTAGCCGTGATGCCATCCATGATGACCCGCGCGCCCTGTCCCGGCTTCGCCAGCCCCATGGCCTCGTATTCCATGAGTTCCGCCGTCGTGAAACAGTCATGGGTTTCGACGAGACTCAAATCGTCCAGAGTCAACCCGCCTTTCTCCAACGCACCGGCCCAGGCCCGCGCCGCACCGCTAAGGAACGTCATATCGCGCCCGCTCATCGGAAGCAGGTCATTAACCTGATTTATCGCCCGGAAGACGACGGCCTTCGGCATGGTCAGCGCGGTTTCCATATCTGCCAGCACAACCGCTGCGGCGCCGTCGGACACCAGCGAGCAGTCGGTTCGCTTCAACGGTCCGGCGACATAGGGATTCTTGTCCGATTCTTGGCGACAGAACTCGTACCCGAGATCCTTGCGAAGCTGTGCATACGGATTGTCGCAGCCGTTCTTGTGATTCTTGGCGGCGATTTGCGCCAGCGCATCCGTCTGATCGCCATATTTCTGGAAGTACTGCTGTGTGATCCGCCCAAAGACACCCGCGAAACCACCTTCGATTTCCGAATCTTCTTTCAGGTAGCTGGCCTTCATCAAAATGTTGCCGATTTCCGCACCTTGCGTTTCGGTCATCTTCTCAACGCCGACGACGAGCACCAACCGGCCGCGTTTGGCATCGAGGAAGTTGACCCCCTGATGGATCGCTGCGGAACCGGTCGCGCACGCATTTTCGACCCGGGTCGCCGGCTTATACCGAAGCGCCTCGTTCGCCTGAAGGACGAGAGAAGAGCCGAAATCCTGTGGTGAAAACCCGCCATTGTAAAAGCCGAGATAAATCGCATCGATGTCCGCAGGCGCGACACCGGCGTCAGCGATAGCGTCGGTCGCGACGCGTACAATCAGGGATTCGACGTCTTCGCCGTCGAGCTTACCGAACTTCGAATGGGTCCAGCCTACCATGCATGCAGTCACGGCATTGCCTCCTACGTTGAATTTTCGGGAGGCACCATAACAGCACGGCCCGCCTTGGGCCATGCCACATTAATTACGACGATGAGAAACGCTGATTATGCGCTCTTTTTTGCCGGTTTCGGCGCATCCGAAGCATCTTGCCAGTCGACGAGATAGATGGGCACTGGCTCCGGGAATCCTTTGAGCTCGTATTCCCCCTTCTTGGAGAAATTGAAGCTCTTTCCCGTGCACATTTCACGCACAAGATTCGATACCGCGATTTCTTCGCCTTCGGCCTTGCTCAGAACCCGCGCCGCCATTTGCACCGGAGTGCCAAAGATATCGCCGTCTTCATGGATTGGCTCGCCGGCATTCACACCAATACAAAGGCCAAGGCCAAGCTCCGGATTCGTACCGTTGGCGCGCAGACAAGCCTCCTGCATGGCGACTGCACCTTCGACGGCCCCGGTGATCTGCGAAAACGTCGCCATGATACCGTCGCCCGTATGCTTGATCTCCTTTCCGCCATGCAACGCCAGCGCGTCCCGCACGATGGCGTTATGTTCGCGCACAACGAGTTGGGCCTCATCATCGCCGCGCTCTTGGGTTAAGGCGGTCGACCCGACGATGTCGGTAAAGAGCACCGCAACAAACTCCTTGTCGCTCTTCGTCTTCACCTCTGCCGGCTTATTCCAATCATCGATTGCATCGGTAATGGCAAGCTCACCATCCGGATTCTGCGCATGAGCAGCGAGCGCACTGCGGCCCTTTTCGTACATCTGGAAGTATTTTGGGTTCACCAGATACTCGTCGATATTGGCGCAAAAGCCGCGGGCCATATCTGCTGTATGTCCAAGAATCTGAACATGGGAGCACAAAATGTCGGTTATCTCCTGCTCCGATAACCTATGGCGCGACGCCATGTACTCGCCCGCACCAGCAAAAAATAAGGTGAGACCGAACCGGTTGAAGGCATTCAGAGGACGTCCGGCCTTGGCAAGCGGCTCCAAAGAGTCGCGAATGAATTTGAGCATCTCCGCGCTGACATCGGTTTTCTTCGGTTTCTTTAACGATGATTTGCTTCCCGTCTGCGCAAGCTCCTCCTCACCATCCGCCTCGGTAGGCTCGTCCGGATCGGGCTCTTCCCCTGCCTCCTCGGCACCCGCATCCCCTGCGCCTAATCCCGACTCAATCTCTCCAATCTGGTTGTCATCGTTCGCGTCTTCACTACCAAGTTCCGTGTCGTAATCGTCATCGGTATCGATATCGTCGTCGAGATCGGAGTCCAGTATTGGCATTCGATCCACTGCCGGTTCCATGGCAGCGTTTTGCGTATTTCGACGGGCTGCGGATGACTGAATGGCCGGCACATAACGCTTCATCAGAGGAATAAACATAAAGAGAAAACTGATTACAAAAACCGATATGATGATCGATTGCGATACGGTTTTTCCCAGAATGATGTCAAAGGACGGCAACATCTGGATCAAAATGTAGACCAAATATGCAACGACCAAAGCGCCCAAAAGACTCACGACAGCGACGGCCAACAACCGCGGCAAAACATCGGCAAGTGTCGGCCCATCCGGGGAAGACACAGCTGCGGGCTTGGGTTTCTTCTCTTCCTCTGTTTGAGGTGCGTCTTGCTTCGGTTTCTTGTCAGCGCCCTCGGACTTGCGCCACGCGCCTCCTCCTTCCCCAGCGTTCCTTGAAGCCGATATCACTGGTTTCGTGGGTGCGCCTCCTTTGCCAGCGTTTTCCGTTACAGTTGCTACCGGCGGCGGCGAGCTAAGCTTGGGGCTGTGATAAATGACGGCCTGGCGCGCAACATTGCTTTCCTCACTGTAAGTTTCTCGCACGACGCAAACAGCCTCGAAACGCCCTTTACCATCGAGTTCTTTAGCGTCTTCAAGGCATTTTTCCCGCTGCTGGACCGAATAGTTGGCGTGAATACTCCAACGGCCGCCCTTCAGACCGTAAATCTCCAGCGATATGGACTGGTTGCCGCTCACCATTCCGCCTTACATAAAGAAAGATCTTGCGATCTTGCCATTAGAATACACCGCTCAAAGAGATCGCGAATTGCATGTTCGAACGCACTCTATCTCTAGTATAACGCAATATTTCGCCCGGGACGGATTTTACAAAATTCTTCCAGCAAAATTGGTCATTTGCTTTTGGAATGCGCTATTTATGCGGAAACTTCCTTATTGAAATATTAATAGTGAAGAGAAAGCTAATGCGTGTTGCATCTCAGCACGCGATTTTTACAGAGTCGTGCGGCGAAACCGGCAAAACGCTGCGATCTTATCCGTCACAGATTGAGCGGCTTATACCAAGGAGCGCGGATAATAACCCTTGGTGTTAATACTCGGCCCAGTCTGGTTTTTCTGGAAATACGCGTGCCTCGCCAGCAAGAACATCCATCTCGCCGACCTCGGCCAAACGCTCAAGGCGAATTAGGGCAAGACCACGCCTGCCTGAACCCGACCGCATTTCACCAATCTCCTTATCGCCGGCTATCAGCGGTGTGCCCGTTTCCGGCACCGGCCCCTCGATACGAACCGGCATCAAGCGCTTGCGCACCAGCCCGCGGTATTTCGTTCGTGCGGTCAGTTCCTGCCCCATGTAGCAGCCCTTCTCCCAATCGACCCCATGCAGTTCATCGAAGTTGCTTTCCAGCAAGGTGGATTTCTCGACAATGAGGTCGCGGCTGCCGTCACTCAGGCCCAGGGCGAGGCGCAGCGCATCGTAATCGTTCGGGGAGCCAGCGGAGAATCCCAATCCCTCAATCAATTCAGCCGCGCCAGCAGCAGGCAAAAGTGCCCGGGCGCCCGCGCGCGGTAGGCGCGGATCGACATAAACGATACCGCCACCAATACTTCGCGCGACACCTGCCTCGTCAGCAAGACCAAGTGTACTGAGCGCTTCGTCTCCGAATAAAGCAAAAATCGCTTGGTCTTCGCCGATGCCGAGTTCCACCTGCGCCCGCAACTTGTACCGATGCAAACGCTTTCCGAAGTCCATCAGCCGGTCGGCCTCGCAATCGAGATATAGCGTATCGCCAATTTCGACGACGAAAAAATCGTGCAAATACTTGCCTTGCGGCGTCAAAAGCGCGCTCCAAATTGCGCGATCAGCCGCAATTTTCTCGATATCGTTGGAAATCAGTCCTTGAAGAAACGCCTTGCGATCTTCGCCCGCAATCGTCACAACGCCCCGATTGCCAAGTTGTTCGTAGCTACGCTCGGTCATACCGTTCCTCTTCTCTACGTCCATCAATATTGCCCACTGCGAGAAATTGACAAGGCTAATCAAGCATAATCAACACGGATTCAGGTAACCAGCGGCGTCCCAACGCTATACTCTATATCGCGATGCACATTCTCTTCGTCACAGCAACACGGATCGGCGATGCGATTCTGTCGACCGGTTTACTGTCCTATCTGATCGATCGCTATCCCAGCGCACGTATCACGGTTGCAGCCGGCCCGGCGGCGGCCTCCTTATTCGAGCCAATGCCAAAATTGGAGCGGCTTATCGTTATGCGCAAGCGACGCGGCTCTTCGCATTGGGCCGAACTTTGGTCCCAATGCATCGGGCATCGCTGGGACCTCGTCGTCGACCTGCGCCGCTCCGCAATCTCCTGGCTGCTTTTCGCACGCGAACGCCGCATCGCGCCTCCGACCGACCTCGAGCGCCATCGTGTTCGGCACCTTGCGGCTACGTTAGGCCTTGAAGCTGCGCCACCCGCGCCGGTTTGCTGGAGTTGGGAAAAGGACGAGCAGCGCGCCGCGGACATGATACCCGGCAACCACCCTGTCCTCGCCATTGCCGCCGCCGCAAATTGGCCGGGCAAGCAATGGCGTGCCGAATATTTCGCGTCCCTCGTCGAACGGCTGACCGGTCCGGCAGGTATCCTCCCCGATGCGCGGATTGCAGTGCTTGCCGCTACCGAAGAGCGCGATCAAGTCCTGCCGCTACTGGATTCGATTCCGGCTGACCGTCTCCTGGATTTCGTTGGGCAAACAGATTTGTCGCTCGCGGCAGCTGTTCTAAAACGCTGCACATTATTCATCGGCAACGATTCCGGATTGATGCATATGGCAGCCGCGACGGGAACACCGACTCTCGGGCTGTTCGGGCCGAGCCATACGACGCATTACGCCCCTTGGGGTGAGCATACGGCATGGGTGCGCACGGCCAAGAGTTATGAAGAAATCGTCGGTGCTCCCGGTTACGATCACCGTACAACCGGGACGTTGATGGACAGCCTCACGATAGATATGGCCGAATCGGCGGCGCGCGAGCTATGGCAGCGTGCGGTCGAGGCATCCAATTCGAACGACCGGAGGCTTGCATGACACGCGTTATGCAAGTCATGGCTGGTGCGGTGCATGGAGGGGCGGAAACCTTCTTCACGCGATTGGCTCCGGCCTTGAGCCGCGCGGGCACGACACAGCAGATTGTAATACGCCAGCATCCCGAACGCGCTGCATCGCTGCGCGCCGAGGGACTATCTGTCATCGAGCTGGGCTTCGGTGGCATGCTCGATCTGGTCACCGGGCATCGGCTGAGCCGGGCCGTATCCCTTTTCGACCCAGACATTCTGCTCAGCTGGATGAACCGAGCGACAAAGTTTTGCCCCATCGGCCAACATGTTTTTGCGGCGCGTCTGGGCGGTTATTACAAACTCGAGAACTATCGACGTTGCGATCATCTGGTCGGAAATACCAAGGACATCTGCGACTATCTCGTCGCTGAAGGCTGGCCATCACATCGAACTTGGTATCTGCCCAACTTTGTCGGCGCCGAAACGGCGCAACCCATACCTCGGGCAACACTGGATACGCCAGAAGACGCCCCCCTTCTCCTCGCTCTCGGCCGGCTGCATGAAAACAAAGCATTCGACGTCTTGTTGGAAGCGTTAACGCGAATTCCTCAGGCCTATCTCTGGCTGGCTGGTGACGGCCCCCTAAAGAACATTCTCCAGGCCCATGCAACTCGTCTCAATATTGCCAACCGCGTCCGGTTCCTGGGGTGGCGGAATGACGTTCCCGCACTATTCGCAGCTTGCGATGCCTTCGTTTGCCCGTCCCGCCACGAACCCCTGGGCAATGTCGTCATCGAGGCATGGGCTCAGCACCGACCGCTGGTGGCAACACAATCGCAAGGTCCCTCGGCGCTGATCGAGGACGGCGTGAGCGGTCTACTGGTCCCAGTCGACGATGCGGAAAGCTTGGCGGACTCCATTACGCGCGTCATAAAATCGCCTGATCTGGCAGCGGCGCTTGTCAGCGGCGGCCGTGTCGCCTATGAGGCTGACTTCACGGAATCCGCCGTAGTTTCCCGCTACCTGGAATTTTTTGAGAGAGTAACGAACTGATGTGCGGAATTGCCGGCATCATGACGCGAAACGGCAAAGGCCCGGATGTCTCCATCCTCGGTTCTCTCGCGCGGGCGCTCGGCCATCGCGGCCCCGACGGCGAAGGCAAGTATCTCGCCGGCCCGGTCGCGATGGTGCAGACTCGCTTGGCCGTGATCGATCTCAAGACCGGCGATCAGCCGATTTACGAACCGGGCGGCGCCGCGCTCATCGCCAATGCCGAGATCTACAATTATCTCGAACTGCGCGCTGAAATGGGCGATGTGGCACAGACAACGCAATCGGACTGCGAGCCTCCGCTGCATTTGTACCGTCGTGACGGACTGTCTTTCACGGACTCGCTGCGCGGTATGTACGCGATTGCGATCCATGACCCGGTGGATGGCCGCTTGGTCCTCGCGCGCGACCCCTTCGGCATCAAGCCGCTTTATTATGTCGAAACCGAAGACCATTTCGCATTCGCATCCGAACCGCAGGCACTGATTGCCATTGGTGCGATCAAACCCGAACTCGCTACCGAACGGCGCAACGAACTGCTGCAACTACAATTCACATGTGGCCGCAGCACCATATTCCGAGGCATCAATCGTGTCCTTCCTGGCGAAACGCTGGTTGTGCGCGGCGGGCGTATCGTCGAGCGCCGGCGCCGCGCCGCACTCCCCGCGGGAGGACCGGAGGCGTGCGGCATCGATGAAGCGGTCGCGCGGTTGGACTCGGCTTTAGAGGACAGCGTGCTTCTCCATCAGCGTTCCGATGTGCCATATGGGCTGTTTCTGTCCGGTGGTGTTGATTCGGCAACCATGCTGGCGTTGATGTCGCGCTTGAACGAACGGCCGGTGACTGCCTTCACCGCGGGATTCAGCGGTACGTCGGTATCCGACGAACGGGATCATGCCCGGACGTTAGCCAAAACAGTAGGCGCCGACTTTCACGATATCGACTTCACCGATACGGACTTTTGGACCCTGCTGCCGGAAATCGCCGCAGCCATGGACGATCCAGCGGCGGATTACGCGATTTTGCCGACCTGGAAACTGGCGCGCGAAGCCGTTCGCGACGTGAAAGTCGTGATCTCCGGCGAAGGCGGAGACGAGCTGTTCGGCGGCTACGGACGCTATCGCAGCGCCTTGAGGCCCTGGTGGCAAGGCGGCCGGATGATGCGCGCGCGGGGTATTGTCGAAGGCTTAGGCGTGCTGCGCGAAGAAGACGCCGGCTGGCGCGACGCGATATCCGCGGCTGAGGTGACGGCGTCGGAGCCACAACGGTCCCGTTTGCAAATCGCACAGGCAGTCGATATCACCGACTGGCTGCCGAACGATCTGCTGACGAAACTCGACCGCTGCCTGATGGCGCACGGCATGGAAGGCCGCACGCCGTTTCTTGACCCTGAAGTTGCAAAAGCGGTGTTCTGCCTGCCCGACAGTCTCAAAATCCACAAACGCAGAGGTAAATGGATTCTGCGGCGATGGCTTGACCGCGTCATGCCGAAGGCGAATCCTTTCGAGCGTAAACGGGGCTTCACTGTACCCGTCGGAGAGTGGATATTCGCGCGCGGTACCAAGCTCGGACCGCTTGTCGCCGCCAGCCCGGCGGTCGCGGAAGCCTGTCATCCAGACCGCGTGACGGCTTTGTACAAATCGACCAAGAAACGCGCCCAACTTGCCGGATGGGTCCTTCTGTTCTACGCACTGTGGCATCGGCGTCATATTGAGCAGCGGATGCCCGAAGGGGATGTCTTCGACGTACTCGGCGCACCATAGTCGGTAACCAGGAGAATATTCATAACCGAAGCCTAAGATCTGATCGTTCGCGGCGGCGTTTGCGTGACGCCCTCCGGTCGGTAGGAAACCGATGTCGTCATACGCGCCAGCAAGATCGCCGCAATCGGAAATCTCACGAGCGTTTCGGCAGAAACCGTGATTGACGCGCACGGTCCGCAGCCTATCTACAACATCGCTGGAAAGGGCCGGTTAACTACCGGGTATGATGGCGACCTCACGTTCGTCGACCTCGCGGCGAAGCGCACCATTACTGAGGACTGGATCGAAAGCAAAGTAAGCGTCCGGCCTGACCGCTCTGCCGTGCAGAAGAAGTGAGGTTTAGTGTCCACTTGTTTAGGTGGACACTAACGGGGATCAGGATGTGGCGAAGCGGGGCAAGCGTCGGCGCTGGAGTGCAGAC
>WLWI01000147.1_pt1 | contig 96820 bp, 87 predicted proteins | sample 6701501 | NCBI WGS metagenome assembly WLWI01 (sample SAMN12718690, study PRJNA515312) | sponge metagenome | isolation source: marine sponge | host: Mycale hentscheli | place: New Zealand: South Island, Marlborough, Capsize Point | collected 2014-11-01 | reverse complement strand
TCGTATGCCCACCGATCCAACGCTTTGGAAATAAACTCACTGCCATTGTCCACTTGAATGCGCAATGGCTGCCGTGCATCACACTGGTTCAATTGCTCCATGACACGCACGACTTGTTCTCCTTTAACACTGGAATTTATCTTGTCATCTATTTCAACACTTTTCGGTACACCATATTTGTCAACTGTGGTTTTCAACCAAACTTTTAGAAGTGGGTGGCAGCCTTTGAACGTGGTTCGGGCGGTTCTTATATATCGTTGCGGTGATGAATAATCTTGACCGTATTTGTCAACTTCCCATCCATGGTTTGGATAAGCACGAATAGTCTCTTCCTTACCTTTCTTCACAAACAATACCGAGTACTGAAACCAGATGGTTTCCGTCTTTCCGTTTACTGATGCCGCCTGAATTCTTGCTCCTCTTGTAGCCCTGTGAACGGCAATTTCAAATTTCTTGACAGTATCATTCTCATCGCCGAAGCAAAAGTTCAAGCGAAAATTACCTTTTCTACTAAGACTGGTATCGCAAAATATCTTTATTTTTATATCATTTTCTATATCAGGGAATTTTATCTTGTTTTGTAAAGATTTCGGGTCATCGGTAAATCTGGCCGGCACAAAAGCTGTTTCCCCATAGGTGTTACTAAGTAAACAAAGCAAAGAGAAAAGCAGAATGTGTTGTCTAAAAAGCATAATCGAATGTTAATCTTTCAATATAATTTAACTATTTTTACAGTAAATCCTTATTGCATCGATAAGAAATATTATGTAAGCGTTTCCACAAGATCAGAGAATACACCCAGCTGTTTCGAATTGAGAGGTTCAAAAAGAGCCGCTGAGGCGTGCTGAAAGGAGATTTGCGCCTCTTCGTATACTCGTTTTCCTGCTTTCGAAAATGCAACAAGACTAACTCTGGCATCACGAGGGTTGTCTTCTTTTTCTATTAAGCCAATTTTTTCCATTGGATTTAAAAGACGAGTAATTCCAGAAGGGCTCAGCCCAACACGTTCGGCCAGATCGATTCGACGCATCTTTTGATTAGGCGCTATAAATAATTGGTGTAGAACCAGATATTCAGAAAGACCAATTCCATGTATAGAAAGTGCGCCACCTATTCGTTTCTGGATACTGTTTTGCAGGCCTATGATGTCCATCGCCAGACTACTTTCCTTGTGTTTTTTCATGTTCTTTATCTTTGCGAGTTATTTGAGCTCACAACTATACAACATTATATTTGAGTGATCAAATACCTCTCAATTTTATGAGTATGTGTTTGATTCCATGCTAGGTGTCAGGTGTTTCATTTGGCCTTTCCTTCTCTTTTGAAGGTTTTTGGTAATAGCATGTTGTCGCTGCCAGTACAAAAAGTGGAAATAGTGAACCAAAAATATATGCACGATGAAAGATTGATGACTTGTGTCCGAACAACTCAAGGCCGATTACTATAGCCGTACCACCCAATGCGATGCCAATGGAGAATAGCAGCCAGCTTAGCTTATGCGTGCATTTCGACAACAAAAGATGGCGCAGTGGTGTAACGCAAAACAAACTCAAAATAGCGAAAGCGATGTATCCAAGTATGAAAATCGGTGCGTCAACGATTATCGGAATATAGATTGAATCCGGCCTGTGCATGAGCTGAATCGATTGTGGAATGGTGAACGCAGCAGCGGCAAACAGTGGCGCTTTAAAACTCCATTACTTTCATCGGACATAGTCATTGCGCTTATTAGCTATTTGATTGAGCAAGATGTACACCCATGCTGACTCTATCTTCCATATTAAAGCCGATTGATTTGTAGAATTCTTCTGCCTGATCATTTTTTGCCCGGATTTGAATATTGACTTTGCCACAGCCCAGTTCTCTCAATGAAGCAAGAACATTAGATACCAGCTTTTTCCCCACTCCTTTTCGTCGAAATTCAGTATCCACAGCGACAGCATACAACCAGCCTCTGTGGCCATCATAGCCGGCCATACAGGCGCCGATAATATTATCTTCTTCCTCAACTATAAATATTAGATCATCTACAATTAGTTTTTCAGCGATTACTTTTCCGGGTTCGTTGTGTGGCGGATCGTCGGGGAAAACCTTGCTCCAGAAACTGACGAGCGCCTCTTTATCAAAGTTATTGTATTTTCTAATGTTCATCTCTTTCTGGGCAAGATTATGTCTGTTTGAATTATTGCTCAACTAGGCTTGCTCTTGTGTGCAACTTTATGTGCATGTTGCTCCCAGTTTTTGCCATCAAAATCAGTAATTTTTACCTGTAGTGGTTTTGTCTCCAGACAATTTACATTGACATCAATGCCATCCGGGTTTGAGCGCGGTGTATAAAAAGGCTTAATGCCACAAGTCTTACAAAAGGTATGTTTCGCTACACCTGTATTGAATGTATAGTTTGATAGTGATTGTTCGCCTGCTAAAAGCCTGAACTTACCAAGCGGCAGGATCAGGTGAAGAAAGCCTGATTTTAAGCAAATCGAACAATTACAGTAGTCAGCTTCAATAATCTCAGGAGCTTCAACCTCAAATAGAATCGCCCGACAATGACAACTACCTTGATATTTCATTTTTTTTATTTTGTCGTGAGTGGAATATAATCATATTCCCCAAGACCTTGTAGTATTAAAAAAGTTGCTGAGCCCTCACCGGTATTTCTCACCAGATGTGGTCTTTGGGCGCCCACGACAAGTGATTCTCCAGGCTCGAGTAGATGTGTTTCTTTCGGCTCTCGAACATACACAGTAATTTGTCCTTTAAGAACATAAAATGTATCCGAGATATTAGAATGATAGTGCCATGGCACCTGTTGAGTATTAGAAAGGCTCAGCTCACTAATCCTGAACCCTTCACGTTCGGCATGTATATCCCGGTGTTCGACCTCATACAAACCGCTTGCGTCTGTGTAAGAATCAGTCATTCAATCAAACTCCATAGTGACTACATTGATGTTCTGCTATTTTTTGTAAGAAGGTTGATACAGTTCAACTGGAACCTTACCGGGCATTTCGAAATGGATGGCAAGTCCATACCCGACGTCTGCAATCTCATCCAGAAACTCAACGCCTTTAGCGCGGAGCTCAGCAACAGTATCATTGATATCATCGCAGTAGAAAGAGACATAATGAGTTCCTGATGGTTTTCCATCGTCAGCATCTACAGGATGGCAACCCATGTCGGCTTCAGGTAAGTCGAAAATAAGCCAGCCATCTCCCACATCTGTTGCAGGCAGTCCGAGTTTGTCGCGAATGAATTCACGAAGTTCCTTTTCTTCGGAAGTATAGAACATGGTGTGTACGCCTTTAATCATTTGTATGTCTCCTGTTCCAATTTCATTGTTTATCTTGCAGGTCAGTCCTCCGCCCAATCTGAGATTGGCTTTTCGAATTCAGGTCGAACTGCAATTATCGGGTCTCGGCCGCCATCGACAAAACCCAGCAGCTCTGCGGCAAGGCTGTAACCCATCAGGCGCAGGAGATCTTCGGGGAGTTGGCGCAGGGTTTCAATCGGCACACAAAGGTACTGGTTTCTTCCTGCCGGAGCCAGCCAACGCTGTACACGATGATGAGCGATTCGCGAATCGAATCGGTGACGTTGGCGCCGGCTCCGTGATAGACCTGGCCCGTGAAGAGCAGGACCGAGCCTGCTTCCATCTCGGCCGCTTCGGAATCCTCCAGACTGAATTGTCGATCACCATCTAGCGTGTGGGAGCCCGGCACTACGCTACGCGTGTCGCTCCGTTTGCTTCAGTGAAGTCTGTGAGGGCCCACATAGTTGAGATTACGGTGTCGTGCTCTTTTGCAAAGCTGCATCCTTTAAAATCTTCCTGATCTTTATGAATCTCCTGAGCCGTGGAGCCGGGGCCGACCCAGACGCTCTCTGTGAGGTGGAGCTGGTAGGTCGCTGCGTGAGAGAGTAGCTTGTTGGTTACACCGAGGATACTGGGGTTCATTATGATCTCGCGGGCCTTTGGCGAGCGAGCGATGAGGGTTCCGGCTCGCCGGGTTTCGAAGCCGTCGAACTCGTCCTCGCCCTTGGGCGCGACTTGCATGTAAGGTGCCATGTCGCGGGCAACTTGATCAATTTCGTTGCGACTCAGCACCTTGTCCAGAATGACACAGCCGTCGTGCTCAAGGGCTTCGGCGATGTTCTCGCTTGATGAATCCCGGGCCAGGTGTTGAATTGTCATGTTGAGTCTCTTTTGTTTTTCAGCTCGTTAGAAGCTCTTCCTGTTAAGCGATTTTTCCAATTGCACCAAAGAAAGCAATGCTCACAGATACTCCAATCCCGATGCAAGCGAGTATTATATCGCTATATCTTTTATTACCGGATATTGGGCCCGGAATTAATACGGATTCATCTGGGTTATTAGCTTTGTAATAGACGGAGATACTGCTATTCGCCGGGGTGTTCATTCGCAAAATCTACGGTTTCGGGATACATTAAAGTATAAAAGGTTGCCGTTGTCCCTTTATGGGTTTTGCCGTCGACTTCAAAAATATATTCTATGTTCAATTTTTCTACCGCTTTGATTTCACCCCCAACATTTCTTTTCCCCAGAGTACAACATTGCTTATTTTGTCTTCGACGCTTGGCCAATTTCTACTTTCTACAGACTTTATATAGCTACGGCAGGCATGAGCAAACATCCAGGCACAAAATATCGAGAATAGAGTTCCAATAATGAAAGGAATATTTATTTCAAACATTTTGCTTTATAGATAACAATCAAAAAAGCCACGTATTTATGCGTCCGACTGGTTTTGCTTGCTAGCGTTTTCTTGGCCTTTTTCCAGTTCAATAATCTTCTTTTTTAATTCTTTGATAGTGGACGATATTTCTTTTTTACTATTATTCTCGGTTGGTCTTTCATGAATTGCATAATATTTATCACTTATTTTATGTACCAAGAAATCATGAGACCTTCCTTCCATTTCTTCATCAATTTTTTTAAGAACAGCATTATCAGCATTTATTTTCTCATTGAGAATTTTGATATATGCGATAAAAAGTGTATTGACAGCTACAATTAAACCAGAGAATGTAAGTATTTCAGATTCTAGAACTCCTGAGCTTAATTGCGAATAAATAATAAAAAGAAAAATAGATGTAAATAAAATTAATAAGCCAGATAAGCCATATTTCAGAAACCTATAGCCATGTTTCTGCTCGACAAAATATTGTATTTTTCTTTTTATATGCCACTGTTTTCTAAACTTTTTTGTTATATCTCTTGCTTTAATATACTTTTCTTCACCGGGAGTAGATTCAAAATGATTTAGATACTTGAGAATTTTTAGAGTGACTTCATTGGTATATCGTTCGCTTCCGTCAGCTAATAATCCTTTCGTGTCAGATTTTCTTTGCCAGTGTGTATCAGTTTCAGTTTCGACAGAATGCAATACTAGAGTTGCTATCCCACCTTTAATTCTAAGGGTCACTTCTGATTTATTGGTGTTATACATAGTTAAAACTAACTTTCCATTCCAGTGTGGATCAACTGTTACTGGATTAATAAACAAACCTTTAGAAGTGACGCCCGCCTTTCCATGTACAGTAGCCATTACACGACTAGAAAGATAAACACGCTCTTTTGTAACTACGACAATTCTTGTTTCACCAGGTATTTTTATATCCTTGTCGTCATCTTCATTTTCTTCCCATGAAAAAAGCTCACCCCCATTGTCTGGGTCTATCACATAACCAATTCTTAAATCATAGCCAATAGGAGTAACCTGATAGTCTTTCCATGGTTCGATAACGAACCTTTTGTTCCGATGTTTATAAAGATCCTTGTCTGAAAGAGCCATTATCCCCTCCGTTTTCTATGAATACTAACGTCTTGCTAAGGCGCGCCGCTTTCTAGCGTCAATTCGATTGCCTTGTTATGTCTTATATCGCTCAAAATCATACTTCCTTAATGGAATATGATGATTCTACAACTGCCACAGGTTCTTTGTAATTTATCGTACATATAGTTGCATGTATTCTTGCAACCGACTTTCCTTTCTCGAGAATTCGAGCCGTTGATACTAAATCTTCACTACCAGTCATTCTCAAAAAAGAAATGTTACAGTTAATAATTAAAGCAACTACATCCTTACCATAGATTGCATGAGCACACGCATAAAGAGATGTTTCAGCAAATCCCATAATAATTGGACCGGATAATAGCATTGTTTCACCAAGCCCATATAGATCATGACTAATATAATCCTTAATAACCGGTAACCTTAACGAAACGTAATCCTTGCCAATTTCTTCAATTACCTCACCACGCTTATCGGCATCCGGTAGATTCCTGTCTAACAAATTTGTCAGTTCCTTTTTGCTTAGAGGAGTCATGCTCTAGTAAACATAACGTCGTGCTAAACCGCCCCGCCCCGTAAGCAACCGCAAAGCGCCCCTGCGCTGTCCGGCGTCGGTTTGAGCACCTTGTTATAAATCATTGCCACTTTTCTTTAGTACTACTTCCAATCGGTCATCAATCACATCAATGGTCATATTATCTAAATAATTTTTCAGTGCTTCCAGGTCTTCGTATGTTGAATAAAAAGTGAAGCCACTTACTTCGAATCCTAAATAAGAGATAATCATTAACGCGCCTGAATTTATAGTTGTTAATTCCCATTTCCATACTACATCTTCTTCACAAGTACCGGAGCCAGAATACAATATCGCTAGAACTGGGTTTGGGTGATTCGAATTAGACAATAGTTTTTCGATTGCTCCTTTCGCTTCGGGCTTGATTTCGAGCGCTGTCTGTATCTGGGTTACTCGATCCATATCGATGATTTATAACAGTTTATTCTACGGCGTTTATATATCTATAAAACTTACAATATGTAGCTTTATAGTTTCTATATATGCCAACTTTGTTTATATATGTAGAAAATATAAACATGGGTTTAATCAATCAATACTCGGTTTTCGAGTTTCAGTTTTATCACGGTGAAATACTCCATCAGCCAGACTTTTCGTTTTCTATCCCAGCGACCACCATGTTCTTTCACTTTGTTACGAAGTTCGCTTTCTTCATAATTGATTTGAAGCGGAACTATTCGGTCCGCCTGATAACTTAAAATCGGGTTCCAGGGGACCGCGTCTTCAATTAGCTCGACTGTTTTGTAGCGTTGACCTTTCTGTCTGTCGTAGCGGTAGCGTAGGTGTCGTCCTGATTAAAAAATAACATACGCCTTTACTATAAGGCTGACAAGCATTCGCTTTGGTCTATATAAAAGGTCAATTTCTTGGTCTTAAGCTGCTGATTTTTATTCTAAAACTGCCTGAAAAGGAGTAGTATGCCGGCATTGCCAATAAGACATGAATAAAGATGATGGGCGCAAAGAATGGCTGTAGTGTGCTCAGTAGGGTTTGATCAGGTAGTGCGCTTCGAGTTTTTCCTCAGGTTTTGATTTTCCCTCCAGATTTACGTCGATTTAAAAATTTCTTTTCAGGCAAATTAAACCAGCGGCCATGGCTGTTGGAAACATGAATTGTAAAAGCGGATTAAATGAGCAGTAGAGTAATGAATATTTTTAGAAACACAGGCCTCGCCCTTTTGCTGGCCCTGGCTGTTCCACAGACGCAGGCCGCCGATGCGGTTAAGGTTAATATTGCGCCCTTCTCAGAGATTGCCACATACCCGCTTCGCAGTGCACCTGCCACAGTGGTCAGTTTGAACGCGACCGCTATCGCTGCGGAAATTCCAGCCAAGATTGTTAAATTCAATGCCCGGGTTGGTGACATTGTCGAGAAGGATCAGGAACTGGTGAGTTTGAAATGTATCGATTTTGAAATCGAGCAGGAGGGTGCCAGGGCCAGACTCGAGTCTCTGGATGCGCGTATTGAGCTTGCCAAACGCCGACTGCAGCGAACGAAAAAGCTGACCATGAAGCAATCAGTGTCCGAGGAACTGCTCGATGAAAGAGAATCCGATCTGGCAGTATTGACGGCTGATCGACTGGCGGCCCGGGCTAGTTATAATTTGTCCCGTGTTCATGTTGCTACCTGTGTTATCAAAAGCCCGTTTCGGGCACTGGTGACGGAACGTACCAGTGCGCTGGGAAATTATGCTGAGGTTGGCAAGCCCTTATTAAGAATTCTGGATATTGAAGATCTGGAGGTTTCCGCTCAGGTTAATTCCAACGATGTTGAGCAGATGAAATTGGTGAATGATTTGAAGTTCTCTCATGGCGGTGATGCTTATCCTGTCAATGTCCGTTCCATACTACCTTCAATAAATTCTGAGACCAGAAACAGGGAAGTGCGCCTGTTGTTTGAAAATGGCCCGGCTTTGCCCGGCGCGGCAGGCAAACTAATTTGGCGCGATCAGCGTGCTCATGTACCCGGTAATCTCATTGTTCAGCGTGATGGTCACTTGGGAGTTTTCCTGTTTGAAAATGGACGGGCACGTTTTGTCGCTCTGCCAGAGGCACAGGCGGGCAGAGCCAGCCCGAGTGAAATCCCGCTTTCCGCCAAATTGATCACGGTTGGACATTTTGGCTTGAACGATAACGACGCCGTCCTGAGCGAGTAAGCATGCGCTGGTTAGAACGCTTTCTCGGGAACCATGTTCTCGCCAACCTGACTTTCGATCTGGTTATCTGTCTGGGGATTTTGTCTTACTTTCAGATGCCGCGGGCCAAAGATCCGGAGATTAATTTTAACTGGATCAATATCATCACCGTGTTTCCGGGTGCCTCTGCGGTCGACATAGAACGCCGCATTACTGATCCCCTTGAAGACTCTCTTCGGCGCACCGTCAAGGACATGCGTTTTATTCTCAGCACCAGCCGCGATGGCATTTCAAATATTCTTGTGCGCTTTAATCAGATTGACGACCGCGAATTTGATAAACGCGTGATTGACCTGCGGCGCGAGATTCAGAACACTTATACTGACGAGTTACCGACTGACGCCGATGATCCGGTGATTTACGAGGTTGGTACATCCAATGCCTTTCCCAGCGCCATGATCGCCGTAACCAGTATCGGTGATGATGAAAACCTGCGGCGTCAGGCAAGGAATATTAAAAAGGATATTGAACGTATCAAGGGTGTTGATCGGGTTGATGATCTTGGTCTGGCCGATCCGGAGCTGCACGTATCGTTTTACCCCGATCGCCTCGAAGGACTCGGCATTACGCCTGGTGATATTGCCGATACCATTCGCGCGTATTTTCGTGATCAGTCTACCGGCGATCTTGAAACCAGTGACGGCAAGTGGATTGTCCGCATCGAAGGTACCAGTGCTGATCCGGCTTCCCTGCGCGATATCCCGATTGTGACGGCGAAAGGTGTGGTGACCCTCGGCAGCATTGCGGAATTATCGCGCGCGCAGGAGGAAATCGGCACGCTGGTGAAATACAAGGGCAAAGCCGCTATCAATCTCACTGTCACTAAGCAGGCTGATGCCAATGTGCTTGATTTGCTTGATCGCATTAACGCTTACATTAATGAGCGTAACAATTTTAAAGACGCAACCGGCACGGAAGCTTTCCTGGTTGATGATCAAACCATCAGCACCCGTAAGGCACTCAACCTGATGCAAACCAACGCCATGATCGGTCTGGTGCTGGTACTGATAGTGACCTGGGTGTTTCTGGGATCGCGCATTGCGCTGCTGACGAGTATTGGTATTCCTTTTACACTGTCCGGCACCTTCCTGATCATCAGCACCATGGGGATCAGTCTGAATAACACTGTTTTGCTTGGCGTCGTCATCGCTCTGGGTATGCTGGTGGATGATGCCGTTGTGGTGGTGGAATCAATCTATCAGCGTCTGCAACACGGGCTGGATACAATGTCAGCGGTAACCAAGTCCTTAACGGAAGTATTTGCGCCGGTAACCACATCCGTGATGACGACGATTGCGGCTTTCCTGCCGCTGATGTTGTTACCCGGGATTCTCGGTGATTTCATGCGGGTTGTGCCGCTGGTGGTGACACTGGCCTTGCTGGTCTCTCTAGTGGAAGCGTACTGGATGTTGCCCTCACATATTCTGGCAGCCAATGTTCGTTTTACTAATCCGAGTAGAACGCAGATTAAACGTGAGGCCATGACGCACTGGATACGTTTGCGTTATACCCAATATCTCTTGAAGTCACTACGGCATCCGATTATTTCTGTTGTGACGGTCGGGCTGGTGCTGACATTGGCTATTGGTACGCTACTGAGTGGGCACATACGTTTCAATTTTTTCGAATCAGATGCCGAGCGGCTTTTCTATGTGAATATTGAGATGCCGCAGGGAACCAGCCTTGAAGAAACCAGCGCCATACTGGAAAAGATCGAGAAACGCGGTCTGCAGGAAGTTCAGGAAGGGGAATTACGTGCTTCGGTGTCATTTGCCGGACAGCAGTTTACCGAAACTGAACCTCTGTTCGGTGACACCATTGGTCAGGTTATGTTCAGCCTTAATCCTGAAATATCGGGTGGACGACACGTATTTGATATTGCCAGTGCGGTTGAAGAGGCTGTTAAATCTATTCCCGGCCCGATAAATCTATACATATTAAAAATCAGCGGTGGCCCGCCAACCAGTAAAGCCATTAGCGTCAAAGTCAGGGGTGATGATTATCCGACGATACTGGCTGCCGCCAATCACCTGCGCAGTTTTATTGAATCACATGGCTCCTACAGTAATGTGTCTCTTGATTACCGGCCCGGTAATCCGGAGCTGGTTTTACAGCTTGATGGTGAAGCCATTCAGCGTAGTGGTGCAACACCGACTCTGGTCACGCGAGCTTTGCAGGCTTACGTCGATGGAGAAATTGTTACCGATTTTCAGGATCAGGGCGAAGAGGTGATGGTCCGGGTTTTATCGAAAAAAAGCGTCGATACCACAATCGAAACCCTGCTACGGCAGACTGTATCACTACCTAAGGGTCAATCTATTGCCTTAAGTGAACTGGTGATCGCCTCACCGGGCGTCGGCCAGCAGAATATCCGGCATTATAATTTTCGTCGTGCCATTACTCTGGAAAGCGACATCGACGAAGAAGAGATCGATACCGTACAGGCTAACAAGTTATTGCAGGAAGAGTGGGATCGCGTGCAGAGCAAATACCCGAGTATTGCTCTGGACTTCTCCGGTGAACTTGACGATATACAGGAAAGCATTGATGCCATTGGCTTATTGTTCTTACTCGGCCTGGGTTTGATTTTTATTATTCTGGGCACGCAGTTTCGCAGTTACTTTCAACCGCTGATGATTATTTTCGGCACTGTGCCTCTGGCGTTTACCGGTGTGGTGCTGGGTTTGCTTGTTACCGGTAATCCATTGAGTCTTTATACACTTTACGGCGTTGTTGCTCTGGCCGGGATATCCGTGAATGCCGCCATCGTTATGATCTCGGCCGCCAATCAACGACTGGAAGCCGGTATGAGTTTACTGCATGCAACGATTTATGCGGCTAGACGACGAGTGATACCAATTTTGATTACCTCTCTGACGACGGTTGCCGGTTTGTTTTCTCTGGCCGCCGGTATTGCCGGTAAGTCATTAATATGGGGACCGGTTGCAACAGCCATTGTCTGGGGTCTTGCCTTTTCAACGGTATTGACGCTTTTTGTCATTCCGCTTCTCTATCGAACATTTATGACCTGGAGTCCGCGTGTTAAGGTTGATCATTAGCTGAACTGGAGAGCTGTATTATGAACGGTGCTGAAACGCTTTTACGCACGTTGGTTAACAGCGGGCTTGATACCTGTTTCATGAACCCGGGCACTTCGGAAATGCAGTTTGTTGCCGCGGCCGACAAGCAGAATGATCTGCGCTGCGTACTTGGTTTATTTGAAGGAATCGTGTCTGGTGCGGCCGATGGCTACGGGCGTATGGCAGGCAAACCTGCTGCGACACTTTTGCATCTCGGACCGGGCCTTGCCAATGCCCTGGCTAATTTTCACAACGCCCAACGGGCAGCCACGCCAATCGTCAATATCGTTGGCGATCATGCCACTTATCACAAACAGTTCGATGCGCCGCTGGCTTCTAATGTCAGCGCTTACGCCAGCCCGGTTTCCGGCTGGATAAAAGAGATTGAATCACCCGCCGATGTGCCACAGCTGACACAGGAAGCGGTACAAGCTTCCTTGCAGGCACCCGGTCAGATTGCGACGCTGATCGTTCCTGCCGATACGGCCTGGAATGAATCAGTGAATCCTGCCAGCGGCTTAATATCAAGGCCGGATATCGACAAAAGTGATGCGGCGGCAATTAGTGAAGCGGCCGCTGCCTTGCGTTCCGGCGAGCCGACAGTGATGTTAATAAAAGGTCATGCTCTCAGTGAAGACGGTTTGGCCTTTGCAAGTCGTATTGCGGGTAAATTCAATGTTCGCGTTTATTTTGATACCTTCACTGCGCGCGTCGAACGTGGTGCCGGCCGGGCTGCGCCTGAACGTCTGCCTTATTTTCCGGAGTTGATAGTCGAGACACTGGCCGGAACCCGACACCTGATTGTCGTTGGCAGCAAACCACCGGTTGGATTTTTTGCCTATCCCGATAAACCAAGCTGGCTGACTCCGGAAGATTGCGAAGTGCATACTCTGGCACGGCCGGATCAGGACGGACTTGATGCCTTACAGAGGCTGGCTCAGTCGCTGGGAGTAGATCAGCAGGCGGCAACTCTGATGGAATACAAGAAACTGGATTTGCCACAAGGCGACCTTAATCCTGAAACTATCGGTATGGCCGTCGCTGCCCTGTTACCGGAAAATGCGATTGTTGCCGAAGAAGCAATTACTTCCGGTTTTGCGCTGATGCCTATGTCGGTGTGTTCTCCTGCACATGACTGGCTGATGGTTCCCGGTGGTGCAATTGGCGGCGGTATGCCCATGGCGACCGGTGCCGCGATTGCCTGTCCGGATCGCAAGGTGCTCAATTTACAGGCCGATGGTAGTGCCATGTACACCTTGCAGGCCTTATGGACTCAGGCACGTGAGAACTTGAACGTCACCACAATAATTTTCGCCAATCGCGAATACAAAATTTTAAATATTGAATTTGACAGGGTCGGTGCTGGTGAGCAGGGCAGGATTGCCCACGATATGTTTTCGCTCGATCAACCTGCACTGGACTGGGTAAAACTGGCCGGCGGTATGGGTGTTACTGCAAAACGGGTGACCGAACTGGATGATTTCTGCAAGACGCTTGCGGCTTATCTGAACGAACCCGGCCCCAACCTGATAGAAGCCGTTCTCTGATCAGAGTCCGGTATTGGTTTCCTTACTGACTTCGAGTTCCGGTGTTTTCTTACCGTGGCTAACGACGTAGATGCCGCTGGCAACAATGATTGCAATTCCGATCCAGGTCATCGTCTCTGGTACTTCACCCCAGACAAGATAACCAAGTCCGACCATCCATAGCATTCTGGCATAATCGATAGGTGCTACCACTGATGGTTTGGCATACCTCAGAGCCTGAATGAAGCAGCCAAGCGCTGAAGTAGCGGATACGCCAAGCAGCAGAAACAGAATCCAGTCATGTAAAGATGGCGCGACCCAGCCATCGAGAGCCCACCAGGCGGATATAAAAATATTCGCGGGATAAATATAGAAGTTAAGGGCTACAGCGGATTCGGTTTTCGCCATTAGTCTGGCTGTCAAGGTAAGCGCGGCGATGGAGGCCGCGACACTCAGAGAAGCGAGATGAGCAATGTGAAAATGATCCGGTGTTGGCCTCATGACAAACAGAATGCCAATAAAACCCACACCAATAGCCATCCAGCTGTGCAGGCTGACTTTCTCCTGCAGAACCATTGGTGAGAACAGGGCAATGAGGAAGGGAGCGGCGAAAGTGAGAGAGACATACTCTGCTACAGGGATACTCTTTAAAGCATAAAAAATAAAAATAATGGTGCCGGCGCTCATAAAGCTTCTAATTACGTGGTCGCGAGGATGACTGGTTTTAAGCTGCTGCAGGCGACCGGTAAATAGTGCAAAGCTGCCAATCAGCAACAAGCCCGAGCAACTTCTGATCCAGGCTATCTGCATGACCGGATAGTCTGCTGTCAACCATTTTCCTATCGAATCACCCATTGAAAAAAGAACTGTACCGGCAAGTGCAAAGGCAATGCCGATCATCGGGTTTTGTTCAATGTGACTATTTTTACTCATGTAATTGTTCAGATTGTTCTGCAAAAACAAACCCCCGGAAGAACCGGGGGTTACATACTAATCAGTCAGGCGCAGCATAAACTTTACTGCGCAAATCACAGGATCTAAGACAAATTATCAAGCGCTGCAGACAGTTCAGGCAGGACCTGAAATAAATCGGCGACCAGACCATAGTCAGAGACTTCATAAATCGGCGCTTCTTCGTCTTTGTTGATCGCAACGATTACCTTGCTGTCTTTCATACCGGCCAGATGCTGAATGGCACCTGAAATACCGACGGCAATGTAAAGTTCCGGCGCGACGATTTTTCCGGTTTGTCCGACCTGATAATCGTTTGGTGCATAACCGGCATCGACGGCAGCTCTTGATGCACCGATTGCTGCTCCGAGCTTGTCGGCGACTTCATCCAGCAAGCCGAAGTTTTCCTCGCTGCCGAAACCCCTGCCGCCGGAAATAATAATGCCGGCGCTGGTCAGTTCCGGACGTTCTGACTTGGTTAATTCCTGTTTAAGGAAAGATGACAGACCAGTACCTGCAGCAGTAGCTGCGCTTTCAACATCAGCACTGCCACCTTCGCTGGCAGCAGAATCGAAGGCGGTACTGCGAATGGTCATGACTTTGACTTTGTCGCTGCTCTGCACAGTAGCCATGGCATTGCCGGCATAGATAGGACGAACAAAAGTATCGGCTAATTCGATTTTTGCTACGTCTGATATGGCACCGACATCGAGAAGTGCGGCGACCCGCGGGATAATGTTTTTACCAAAAGTACTGGATGGTGCAAGGATGTGAGTCATGCCTTCCGCATTAGCAACAACCAGAGGTGTTAATTCTTCAGCCAGTACGTGCTCGTAGAGTGCATCGTCTACCTGTAGTACTTTACTGACACCGGCGATTGCCGCGGCAGCAGACGCAGCATCACTACAATTAAAACCGGCGACCAGAACAATGACCTCACCACCGAGCTGACTGGCGGCGCTGATTGTGTTCAGTGTTGCCGGTTTAACAGAATTATTATCGTGTTCTGCAATGACGAGAATACTCATATCAAATCACCTTCGCTTCGTTGTGAAGTTTATCGACTAGTTCAGCGACATCAGCCACTTTAATGCCTGCACTGCGCTGTGGTGGCTCCTCAACTTTAAGTATTGTCTGTGTCGGCGTCACGTCGATTCCAAATTCATCAACCGGCAGTACATCCAGCGGCTTTTTCTTGGCTTTCATTATATTCGGCAGTTTCACGTAACGGGGTTCATTGAGCCGCAGGTCAGTGGTGACAATCGCTGGTAATTTTAAAGACAGTGTTTCCAGGCCGCCGTCGATTTCGCGTGTAACGTCAATGTTGCCATTCTTGATGTCAATTTCGGAGGCAAATGTTGCCTGGCCCCATCCCAGCAGAGCCGCAAGCATCTGACCGGTCTGATTGTTGTCATAGTCAATGGCCTGTTTACCGAGAAGTACAAGCTCAGTACCTTCTTTTTCAACAACGGCTTTCAGAAGCTTGGCAATGGCCAGTGGCTGGACAGCAACATCAGTTTCAACCAGCACGGCGCGGTCGGCACCCATGGCGAGAGCTGTGCGTAGAGTTTCCTGACATTGCGAGTCGCCGACGATGACGGCGATCACTTCTTCTGCATTGCCGGCCTCTTTAATACGCAAGGCTTCTTCAACAGCGATTTCGCAGAAAGGGTTCATAGCCATTTTTACATTTGCGGTTTCAACTCCACTGTTGTCCGGTTTCACCCGGACTCTTATATTCGCATCAATGACGCGCTTGATGGGCACAAGAATTTTCATGTTCGGCAGTTACCTTTATCAAAGAATTCAGTTTAAAAGTGGTGATACTTCGAATCGTTCTTTTCGTCAGCAAACTCCCTGTTTTGCTGCGCTGCAACAGTAGCATATAAGCCTATCGGGTTCAAACCTGAGAGCCACTCAAAAGCAGCAATATGCTGGTCGTTCTGACTTGTTTCGAATAGCGGTACGGCTGTCCTATTTATTGCTTATAGGTCCATTCAATCAGAGCATTCATTAACTCCTCGCCCGGACCTCGATGTGCGTTTTTATTGTTCAGCATGCCGACCACAACAAAGCGCTTTCCGGAGCGGGCGTTCACGTAACCGGCGATGGCTGAAACGTCATCTATGGTTCCTGTCTTGATGTGCGCATGGCCTGCCCGAATGCGTCTTTTCAGTCTGTTTCTGGCGGTGCCATCCAAACCCATGATGGAAAGGGATGAAATAAATTCGGCATAAAGGGGATGGAGTCAGCGTAAAGAAGCACATCTGCCATCAGTCTTGCAGAAATACGCGTATCCCGGGATAAACCTGCACCATTTATCAGCGACAGAGATTGCGGATCCATGCCGTTTGTCTGCAAAAACTCATCAACAAAAAGGCGCCCGTTTTCAATGCTTCCGGGTTCGCCTTTGGTTTCCGCGGCAACAGTGAGCAAGAGCTGCCGGGTCATGACATTATTACTGTATTTGTTTACCAGTCGAATAACTTCACCAAGCGGGCGGGACTGCCAGGTCAGATAGGGTTCTTTGTCGACTGGAGCGAGACCTGTTTTGACCTGACCGTTAATATTTCCGCCGAGTTGTTGCCACAGGGACTGAAACACACCGAAGGTAAATGTCTGAGGTGTAAGTACAGTTCTCGACATCACGTAGTGTCCGCATTTGGCGGGAAAGCGTCCGTCAAAGCTGACTCGATCGAGTTGCGGGCCTTTGGCTATATTGATGGCAATACCCCGTTGATAACCACCGCAGCGTCCCTTACCTAAGCGTAGATTATTTTGCATGATGAGATTGGGCAGAACCGGATCGGTTTGAATACTGACAGTGCGGCCATCACGATTTGCATAAAAATGAAAATATGCCGCTTTGAAATTTACCAACAGGGCATTTGGCAGAACGTTGTAAGTGCGTTCGGGCTTGTTATCAAACTCGCCGGGATCGGTCGCGGGGACCTGAAAATAGCTGTCATCTATAATCAAATCGCCGGTAATGTGATGCAAACCCTGGCGGCGTAGAGCCTGTAACATTTTCCAGAAATTTTCAGTAACCAGGTAAGGATCGCCGTAGCCTTTTAACAGCAAGTCGCCGTGCAGCACACCGGCCTTTATTGGCCCGAGTGCATAAACTACGGTTGGCCATAAATAGGCTGGTCCGAGTTCATCCAATGCCACCAGAGTGGTGAGGGTTTTTATGGCCGATGCCGGGTTTCGCCGGGTATCGGGCCGGACGGATAGTTCAGGCACATCCTTGCCGATTTCCTGAACCAGAAGGCTATAAGACGATGATGGCAGCGTATGCCCCTTAATGATCAGCTGCAGCGAACGCGGTAAGCTGCCGGAAAAAGCAGTTGCAGGGAGAATGAACAGGCACAGGAATGCCAGTAGTTTCATTCCAGATAGTTTAATTATCATTTTCAAAGCGTAGTCATCGAGCTATAAACAATTTTGAGCCGACATTACTATTGAAAAACGGGGCTTTGTCAAACAGCCAAATACATCAGCCGCTCATGACAGGCCCTAGTCACTGAAATAATAACAAAGCAGGGGTCGAGCTCTGTACTTATTGGGAGTAGAATATCGACCTCGGAAAATCGACCACTAGATGAAGGAAAGGGAAGATGCATACAGATCAGGACTATGATGGTGCCGTTGCGAAGGAAATAATCGATTTACATATCTTTTTTGAAGACTGGTTCCGGGGCAACTGCAACAACAGTGACCGGGTGTTCAAGAATCGCCTGCTTTCCAGAATGGACATTGATTTCCATATTGTTCTGCCGAATGGTGAAAATTATTATGGTGACCAATTCTGGCCGGAGATGAAAAAAGCACACGGGAGCAATCCCAAATTTCAGATCAGCCTGCGTAACTTCAGCCGAAAATTACAAATTGGCCGTAAAACCTTCGTTGCCAATTATGAAGAATGGCAGAAAAATGCCAAGAACACGGTGCCAGCGAATAATGGCCGCATATCAACGGCGATTTTAATTAATGATGAGTCCGGGCCAAACGGATTGAAATGGCTGCATGTTCATGAAACCTGGCTGCCAAAAAGTAAAACTAAAGCTGAGAAGTTTGACTGGTAGGAGCTGTTTGAAATTCTGACTCAGGGCAGCAGTTCAATTTTTCGAGGCAGGTTTTTTTTCGCTTCGAAAAATTTTCTGTGTAGTATTTGTTTTTGTCTTTCGGCTTTCTCAATATTCGCCAATTTAACGTGTCCGTAACCACGGATGATTTCAGGTAAGCAAACTATTTCCAGAGCCAGTTCGTAATTATCTTTATCGAGTCGCTCTACCAGAGAGCTAAGGGACTTTTTATAATCAAGTGGCAGTTGTTTTTCCAGACGTCTCTCATCGCTGTAGCCAAAGAAATTAAATCGGGTTCCACGTAGAAACTTAAGTTTTGCCAGTGCGCGAAACAATGTCATGGTCCATTGACCAAACTCACGCTTCTGCGGAATTTTGTCCTTGTTAGTACTCGCAAGCACCGGTGGTGCAAGATGAAACTGCAGTCTGTACTTGCCTTCAAATTTCTGTTCAAGTTGCTTCCTGAATTTTCCATTGCTGTATAGGCGGGCTACTTCGTATTCATCTTTATACGCCATCAGCTTGTATAGATTCTTTGCGATCTGTGTCAGCAAATGATCTTTCTCATTTTTATCAATCGTTTTTCTTTCAGAAAGAGAGTGTTCTATTTGCCTGAGGAAATCCGCGTAGTCATCGGCATAACTGTTATTCTGATAGGAGCGCAATCTATGTGTTCTGTCTTCAATAATATTTTCTGGTACTTTTTCATCACCGCTTTCATTTAGTTTTGCCAAAGCCATTACCGGGCCCGGGTTCACGGCGGTACGACGGCCCCACATGAAGGCCTGCTGGTTGAAACTGATCGCGACATTATTCAGTATTATTGCCTCATCAATGGCTTCTGTGGATACCGGAATCAGACCTGACTGCCAGGCAAAACCGAGGAGAAACAAATTGGCAGCGATGGAGTCGCCCATTAGCGCCGTGGCAATATCCGTTGCGCGTACGAAATGTGTTTTCTGCGGGGCACCGGTTTCCACTTCGATGCTGCGCTTCATTTCGGCAGCGGGGAAAACAGCATCGGGATTACTCAGAAATTCGGCAGTCGGCGAGAAGTTGTCATTGACGATTGAATTTGATCGTTGGACATGGAGCTTCGCCAGCGCCTCATCTGAGGCCGACACGACCAGATCACAGCCAAGCAGGAGATCAGCATCACCCGCTGCAATTCGAACCGCGTGAATATCATCCTGCTTTGTACCAATTCGAACGTGACTGATAACGGAGCCGAATTTCTGAGCAAGTCCGGTTTGATTTAGTGTGGCACAACCCTTACCTTCGATATGCGCAGCCATAGCCAGTACTGAGCTGACGGTCAGGACACCGGTTCCACCGACGCCGCCTATCAAGACGTTCCATGGCTGCGAGAGCTCTGGTAGTTCTGGGTCAGGAAGAGGCATAAAATCAGTGCTTTCTTTTGCCAATTGATTTTTCCGTAGTTTTTCCCCGATTACCGAGACGAAGCTGGGGCAAAAGCCATCCAGACAGCTGAAATCCTTATTACAGGCACTTTGGTCAATCTCTCTCTTGCGGCCTAATTCAGTTTCCTTTGGCAGTATCGACAGGCAGTTAGATTTGACTCTGCAATCACCACAGCCTTCGCAGACTTCTTCATTGATGAATACCCGTCTGGCAGGATCCGGCATCAGTTTCTTCTTACGTCTCCTGCGTTTTTCGGCGGCGCAGGTCTGATCGTAAATAATGATGGTGGTGCCATCCAGCTCTCTCAATTCTTTCTGCACATTGTCCAGTTGTTTACGATCATCGAAACTCAGACCTTCGAAGCGGGGAAAGGAGGCCGGATATTTATCAGACTGATCTGAGACGATAGCGATACGTTTTATACCTTCGCCACGCAACTGGTAGACGATTTGTTCGACACTGAGCGAACCGTCGATTGCCTGACCACCGGTCATGGCGACGGCATCGTTATAGAGAATCTTGTAGGTAATGTTTACGCCGGAAGCGATAGCAGCGCGAATGGCCAGAATACCGGAATGAAAGTAGGTACCGTCGCCCAGGTTTTGAAATACATGTTTTGTGTAGGTAAACGGTGCCTGACCTATCCATGTCGCCCCTTCACCACCCATCTGGGTAAAAGTGAAAGTACTGCTGTCCATCCATTGAGCCATGTAGTGACAGCCGATGCCGGCAAAGGCGACACTGCCTTCTGGCACTTTTGTTGAGGTGTTGTGTGGGCAGCCTGAGCAAAAATGCGGTTGCCGGGTGAGTACCTTGCGTGGTTCTTCCAGACGCTGCTCTTTGGCTTGCAAAAATGCCAGACGTTCTTCAATAGTTTTGCTGGTATAGAACTTTCGGATTCTGGAACAGATAGCGCGGGCAATCATTGCCGGGGTCAGTTCACCGAGATTCGGTAACAAATCGTTTCCATGTTCGTCAAACTCACCGATTACCCTTGGTCGGTCGTCTACCGGCCAGTTGTAAAGTTGCCCGGTCAGCTGATCTTCAACAATACTACGCTTTTCCTCGACGACCAGAATTTCTTCAAGGCCAGAGGCAAACTCGTGGGTAGCGATTGGCTCAAGCGGCCAGCTCATGCCAAGTTTGAAAACACGTAAACCTATTCTGGCCGCCTCGCGTTCATCGATTCCCAGATCGTCGAGGGCCTGACGTACATCCAGATAGGACTTGCCGGTAGTGATAATGCCAAGTCGGGGCTCGGGGCTATCGATTTTTACCTGATTCAGTTTGTTGGCATAGGCAAAATTTCGCGCAGCATAGATTTTGAATTTATTCAGACGACGTTCCTGCTCAAGCGGGTTGTCGGGCCACCTCGCATGCAGGCCATCTTCAGGTAACTGAAAGTTTTCCGGTATGACAATATTGACGCGATGTGGATCAATCTCTGCCGAGATTGCCGAGTCCATGTTTTCAGTGATGGCTTTCAGTGATACCCAGCAGCCGCTATAGCGTGATAATTCCCAGCCGAAGATTCCAAGGTCGAGAACTTCCTGAACATTAGCCGGACTCAATACCGGCATTGAAGCACCGATAAACATATGTTCAGTTTGATGCGGAAGGGTGGAAGACTTACAGGCATGATCATCGCTAGCTACGGCCAGCACGCCACCATACTTGCTTGTGCCAAAGGCATTGGCGTGGCGCATCACATCCATGCTGCGGTCAACCCCCGGGCCTTTGCCGTACCACATTCCAAATACGCCATCGTATTTAGCACCGGGAAAAACATTCACCTGCTGGCTACCCCAGACTGCGGTCGCCGCCAGATCTTCATTGATTCCTGGCTGAAAATGGATGTTGTGCTTGTCCAGCCAGGTGCCGGCTTTCCACATCGCCTGATCAACTCCACCGAGTGGTGAGCCACGATAGCCGGAGATAAAGCCGGCAGTATTCAGACCGGCTTCTCTATCACGCTGATGTTGCAGGATGGGTAGTCTTACCAGTGCTTCGATGCCGGTGAGGTAGGCGCGCGTGGCGTCCAGGGCGTATTTATCATCAAGAGATACTTGTGCGAGAGCCATTCGACTTCCTCGGTCTGAGCGGGATTTCGCGAAATATTAGTATATTTGGGCGGGAAAAATTATTTTTTTAGCCACTATATGACAGAAAAAATGTATTATTAATCTACTATAAGTAGAGAAATAGGAATATTTATGCAAGCAGAATTAACTCAGACAGACATTAGGATTTTGCAGTTATTGCAGGAAAATGCCGCCCTCAGTACGGCGGATATCGCTGAGCAAGTTGGCCTGTCGCAATCGCCCTGCTGGCGACGAATCAGTCGTCTCGAGGAGGCGGGTCTGATTCGAAAAAGGGTGGCGGTTCTTGATCATGCCCGTTTGGGTATGGAAGTGATTGTCTTCGTTAATATCAGTCTGAGCGCACATGGCCGGCAGGACCTGAGTGCCTTTGAGGTAGAGATCGAAAAGTTTCCGGAAGTGCTGGAATGTTACACGGTCACGGGACAGATGGATTATCTGCTAAAAATTGTCACCAGAGATATCCAGCACTATGAGTCTTTTATAAGAGATAAACTGATGACTCTGCCGACCATTCGCGAAATGCATTCAACTATCGCGATTACTGAAATTAAGAACACCACAGAATTGCCATTGTTGACTCAACTTTAACTAGAGTGAAGCACGAATATCCCTGATTAAATCGTCGATGTCCTGCTCTGTTGTTGCCCAGGAGCACATTAGCCGGGCACCACCTTTAGCAATAAAATTATAATAACGCCAACCCTTGTCTTTCAGCGACGCGTGTAAGTGATCCGGGAATTGTGCAAAAACGCCATTAACTTCGACCGGGGTGATCAGTTTAATTTCCTCGAATTCATCCAGCTTCGAAGCCAGTTTTTGCGCGCAGTCATTGGCGTGTCTTGCATGCTTGAGGCAGGCGTCATTTTCCAGCATTCCAACCCAGGGTGCGGACAGGAAGCGCATTTTCGAAGCCAGCTGACCTGCCTGTTTGCAGCGATATTCAAATTCGTAGGCCAGTTCCTTATTAAAAAAGACTACTGCATCACCAACAGGCATACCTAGTTTGGTACCACCGAGACAAAGTACATCGACGCCGCTTTGCCAGGTAATTTCTTTTGCGCTGACGTTCAAAGAAGCCAGGGCATTAAAAAACCGGGCCCCATCCATATGCAGGCGAAGAGACAGTTTTTTCGCAATTGCGCTTATTTTCTGAAGATCATCAGGCTGATACACCGTCCCCATTTCGGTCGGCTGGGTAAGGGAAATCACTTTTGGTTTTGGGAAGTGTACATCACTTCGTCTCTGAGCGATTTCTTCGACCTCATCCGGATTCAGCTTTCCATTAGCGCCGCCGGCGAGTAAGACTTTGGTACCGTTTGAATAAAACTCCGGTGCACCACATTCGTCAGTTTCTACATGTGCCATCTCGTGGCAGATGATACTGTGATAAGACTGGCACAAAGTCGCAAGGGCTAGTGAATTGGCGGCAGTACCGTTAAAAGTGAAAAATACCTCACAATCGGTTTCAAACAACTCACGGATTAGATCGGAAGCACGAGCGGTCCAGTCATCTTCGCCGTAGCCCGGTGAATAGCCATCATTAGCATGCTCCAGTGCTGTCCATGCCTCTGGCGCAACACCGGCGGTATTGTCACTGGCGAAATGATATTTCTTTTCCATTATTTTTTCTTTACAACTGTGAGAGTATTTTCCATTCTAACCAATTGCCAGTAAGGATGCATTGCCACCAATTGCGGCGGTATTGACGGTATAGGTTTGTTCACTTAGAAAGCTTTGCAGGTAATTGGGCCCACCTGCCTTCGGGCCGGTGCCGGATAATCCGCGACCACCAAAAGGTTGTACACCTACAACGGCCCCGGTCATGCTGCGATTAACATAGACATTACCAACTTTGAGATAGTCACGAATGGCAGCGGCACGCTTTTCAATTCGACTATGGATACCAAAGGTAAGCCCGAAGCCACAGTTGTTGATGTCGTCCAGTATTCGATACAAGTTTGTCGACTGAAAACGAATCACATGCAATATCGGACCAAAGTGTTCTTCACGAAGTTGATCAATATGTTTTATTTCAATCACCGTTGGCGGCAGGTAGTAGCCAGATTTCAAGGCCGCATCAATCTCGCATTGCTTGATTACTTTTTCACTTAAGGAGATTTTTCGCAGATGAGATAACAGGCTCTGGCGAGATTCCGCATCAATCAATGGACCGACATCGCTGGCAAGTTCGGCCGGGTCACCGATCACCAGTTCGTCCATGTGTCCGGATAACAAGCCCAATACTTCATCAGCTATCTCCTCCTGTAGATATAACACTCTTAAAGCAGAGCAGCGTTGGCCGGCGCTATGGAAACTGGAGCTGACCACGTCGAGCACCACTTGTTCAGCGAGTGCAGAACTATCCACCAGCATTGCATTCTGTCCTCCAGTTTCGGCGATCAACGTGGCGATGGCTCCGTTTCGAGCAGCTAAAGTTTGGTTGATATGACGGGCAGTTTGTGTCGAGCCGGTGAAGGCGACTCCGGCAATGCGTTCATCGGCTAACAATGCCGTACCGATTCTTGCACCGTCGCCAGGTAGAAACTGTAAGACCCCGGCTGGTAAGCCGGCGTTCAGAAACAAGCCCACAGCGTAGCTGGCAACAATAGAAGTTTGTTCAGCCGGTTTTGCCAGCACGGTATTGCCGGTAACCAATGCCGCTGCAATCTGCCCGCTGAAGATGGCTAGCGGGAAATTCCATGGGCTAATACAAAGCATGACGCCACGTCCCCTGTAATGCAGATGATTTGACTCGCCCGTGGGGCCGGGAAGTGACACAGGCTTTGCCAGTTTCTGTCGAGCCTGTGCGGCGTAGTAGCGTAGAAAATCGATTGCTTCTCGGACCTCATCATGAGCGTCGACGATGGTTTTTCCAGCTTCATAAATGCACAGAGAAATCAGAGCATTACGTTTCTGTTCAAATAGATCAGCGGTATTTTCAAGAATTGTGGCTCTTTTTTTGACTGGCAAAGCATTCCAGCTGTCGTAAGCCGCACTGGCTAAGTCCAGAGCCTTACTAATATCTTTCTGACTTACTTCGTTAAGCTCCCCGATTTTTTCTGCTGTAGCCGGGTTTTCAATTGCACATACAGCTCCCTTCCTGACTTCACTATTGATGATTGGAGCTGCTTTCCAGTTTTGTTTAGCCACGGTTTCAATTTCCTGGAAGAGAGGCTCCAGTTCCGCGGCGTCGGCAAAATTCAGTCCGTTTGAGTTGCGCCGGCGTTTACCAAACAGCTCGCTCGGTAGTGGAATGCTTTGGTTCTTCAGGAAAGCTTCACCGTTCTGAATACTGTCCAGTGGATCTTTAATCAACTCTTCAAGCTTCTGTTGTTTTTGAGACATCTGATTAATGAATGAGGTGTTCGCACCGTTTTCGAGTAATCGCCTTACTAGATAGGGCAATAAGTCTTCGTGCCGGCCCACTGGGGCATAGACCCGGCAGGGAATATTCATATTATTTTTGTCGATAACATTGTTGTATAACTCTTCGCCCATACCGTGCAAACGTTGATATTCGAATTTTCTGTTGCCGCGATGTTGATAAACGTAGGCAATAGTGTGTGCGTTGTGAGTGGCAAACTGCGGGTAAATTGCCGAACAATGTTCAAGCAGGAAACGTGCACAGGCCAGATACGACACATCGGTATTATTCTTACGTGTAAATACTGGATAATCGGTGAGTCCATTTTCCTGAGCCAGCTTTATCTCGCTGTCCCAGTACGCACCTTTGACCAGACGCACGTGCAGGGTTTTGTTGGCATCGACTGCCAGTTGTTGTAGCCAGCGAAGCACGGGGAGCGCACGTTTCTGATAGGCCTGTACTGCAAGTCCAAGGCCATTCCAGCTCCCGAGTTGTCTATCATTGAACACGCGGGCAAAAATTTTCAAGGACATCTCCAGACGTTCACTTTCCTCTGCATCTACGGTCAGATTAATGTTGTGATCTCTGGCCATTTTCGCGAGCTTTAACAGACGCTGGCTGAGTTCATTTATTGCGCGGGCGCTTTGTGAAATTTCATAGCGCGGAAAGAGTGCTGATAATTTTATTGAGATTCCGGGTTTATGCTCTATTGCCTGTTTTTGACAGCTGGAGCTGCCGATGCTTTCGATAGCCTCAGCATAGGCATGTTGATAAGCGTTTGCGTCTCGCCCGGTCAGAGCCGCCTCACCAAGCATGTCAAAAGAATAACGATAAATCCGATTTGTGGAGTTTTGAGCGCGTGAAATCGCCTCGTCAATATTTCGTCCCATGACAAACTGCCAGGCCATGATGCGCATTGCTCTTTTCATCGCTGCCCGCACCACGGGTTCTTCCATTCGCGCAAACAGTTTTTTCACATATTGCGTGGGGTTGTTGATCGCTGCTTTTTCTGGTCGCAGGGTATTGGCACCAAGCATTAAGGCCCAGGTCGAGGCGTTTACAAACAGGGAGTCTGTTTCACCCAGATGTTTTCGCCAGTCAGCTGACGACAGCTTGTCCGCAATCAATGCGTCCATGGTGCTGGCGTCGGGTATGCGTAATAGAGCCTCAGCGATACACATGAGAACAATGCCTTCGTTGGATGAAAGATCGTAATGTTGCAAAAAGGCTTTCAGGCCCTGCGCCTGTCCCTGCTGCTGGCGAAATTCTGCAGCCAGTTTTTGTGCCAGCTGCTGTACCTTAGTGCTCTCAAGCGCAGACTGCTGGGCCTGTTGTGCCAGCTCACGAATCAATTTGCTCTCATCACAGAGATACAGGGAGTTGATTTCTGCAAATAGCTCGTCGCTTTCATTGGGCGGCTGTTTTCTATGGGTTCTGGCCATGTCACTCTGCTTATCTGGTTGAGGACAAGCAGGTTAACTCATAAATTAAATTCTGTATTAAGCTTATAAAACTTCGCAATAATATTTTAAAATTCTCTTTTATCTAATATATAATTCTTATAATTAAGTTTAAACAAAATATAATTCTGTATGAAATCTGAAAGAAATCACCTTGATCGTACTGACTTAAACATACTTCGCCAGCTGCAAGGTAATGGCCGCATGTCGAATGTTGAACTGTCACAGAGCGTAAACCTGAGTCCGGCTCCCTGCCTGGTGCGTGTGAAGAAACTGGAGAAGGAAGGTTTTATCAGTGGCTATTCTGCTGAACTGGATGCGTTGAAACTGGGGCTCGGTTTACTCGCCTATGTTGAGATCACACTGAACCGCACGACGCCAGATATTTTCGAGAAGTTTAAAACGTCTATTCAGGACATCGATGAAATTGAAGACTGCCATATGGTCGCCGGAGGTTTTGATTACCTTTTGAAAGTACGTTGCAGAGATATGGAAGATTATCGCCGCATACTGGGTGAAAAAATTGCTGCAATCAGCGGTATCTCACAAACTCACACCTACGTGGTGATGGAGCAGGTAAAAACCGGACGTACTATTAAAATTTAGTTCTATGTTTACGCTGTTTCGGTTCCGGTTTTTTTTCTTTGCACCAATAGACCTGTAATGATTAAGCAAAGGCCAATGATAGTAGTAGTGGCGATAGCCTCATCGAGAAGCTGGTTAATAATGAACAAGGACAGAATCGGTGAGAGAAAAATCAAGGTACTGATCTTTGCCGCTGAACTTGTGTCCTTCAAAGCCAGCAACCACATCACATAGGTAATACCCATCTCAAACAGACCGATATAAACCCCACCAATAACACCAGCAGTATTGTGAATTTGTATGTCTGAGAGCAGTAAACAGGCGATACTGACGAAGGGCAGGCTGAAACAGAAACTGACAAACAGACCTAGCACAGGGTCGATATCGTCCCGTGCTTTAAATAACCAGTAGATAGCCCAGATCAATGTACTTGCAAGCGCCAGTGCTATTCCGGGAATACTGAGATCGCCAGAAGGAAATTGATTACCGCCAAAACAGATCACGATAACGCCAGAGTAACAAATGAGCGTAGCGAGTAAATCAAAACGGCTTATTTTGTGCTTGAGTATCGGAATGGATAGCAGCATCAGTGTAATCGCCCAGGTGTAATTCAGTGCCTGAGCGACCTGGGCCGGAAGCAGTTCGTAGGCTTTGAACAAAATCAGGTAATAACAAAAAGGATTGAGCAGGCCAAAGCCGAGCAGTCGCAGATATTGCTGAGTCTTCAGCAAGGCAAGTAATTTTATCTTGCCTTGTATGAGAACGATGACAAACAGGCAAAGACTGGCAGTAAGTGTGGAGATAAAAAGCAATTGCCAGATATCAAGATAGCGCAGACTCAACTTGAAAGCACTGGCAATAGTAGACCAGAGCAGTACTGTGCTTATTGCCAACAGATAAGCTTTTTTTTGTTTAGCGGATACGTCAACCATACTGGAAATAGCATGGCTGCTGTGCAATCAAGATACAAGCAGTTTAGTGCCCGGCTGTCGTTATTCGAGATAGCCGTATAACTCGCGGGCATGTTCGCGGCTGATGTAGCGGTTCTTGATATCACTTTCAATCAATTTACGATCGCGTTTTTCAGGTTCACCCCAACCTCCACCACCACCGGTCTGTGTTTTTATCACTGTACCGGGTTTAAGCGAGAGGCTGTTGGCCTTCAGGCAATGTCGGGTTTTTTCACCCGGCTCATTGATAGATATTTCCGGTCCGATCCCGTCTTTGCCGCCGAGCAAACCCCAGGCGGCAGTATGAGAACGTTCAAACCACAAGGTAACACTGGCTTCGCTTTTTAGTTCATATTCCCGATAAGTGCCGTTACCGCCTCGATAACAACCAGCCCCGCCGGAGTCAGTGCGTATTCCATAGCTTCGTATCAGCACAGGGTATTTGCTTTCGAAAATCTCGATGGGCAGGTCGCGAAAACTACCGTTAACCAGATTAATCAGGGAATCAGCTCCGTCGCCACCATTGAATCCACCCCATCCGCCAGTAGTCGGTTCAACCATAAGGAAACGGGTGTTATTTTTTCTTGGATCCTCACCACCAATGTAAACCACCATTGAATCACCATAGTGAGCACCGGCAGCTTTGTCAGGAAGTGCCGGGGCCAGTGCTTTACCGATCAGATCAATCAATAAACCAAGGGAAGAAAAGTACCAGGCGCAGGCGGCCGGCTCCTGTGCGTAGAACATTGATCCCGGAGCGGCTGTTACTGTCAAAGACTGGAATGAACCTCCGTTTACCGGTGACTCCGGATTCACGATGTGTTTAAAGCCGACTCTTACTGCAGCAATAGTTTGGGTAATGCCACAGTTGATGCAACCTCGAACCTGCGGGCTTGAGCCGTCAAGGTTTACTTCCATATTCTCACCTTTGACATCGATGCGGACTTTAATCGGAACCGGATCGCTACCGAGGCCATCATCGTCGAGTGTGCCTTCGGCGTAATAACTGCCGTCTTCTATCGCAGCGATCGAATTTTGTTCCTGCAATCGGGTTTGTTCAAATATACGTTCCCGTGCTGCTGTGATTGTGTTCTCGCCAAAACGGTCGTACAAAGTTTGTAAACGCATATCGCCAATACGACCCGCAGCAATCTGTGCGTTAAGGTCGCCGACAAGCTCGTCACCAAAGCGGCTGTTCTGACGTAAAAGATCGATCACATCATCACGCGCCTTGCCATTTTTATAGAGTCGCGTAGGTCCCCAGCGCACGCCTTCCTGATAAATTTCATGTGAATCTACGGGCTGCCCCGGATCTTTTGCACCGACATCCAGCCAGTGAGCACGCGATGCGGCAAAGCCGATGCGTTTTCCGTCACGGAATATAGGAATTATAATTGTGGCGTCGTTCAGGTGAGTGCCGGTGATATAAGCGTCATTGGTGTAGATAACGTCGCCTTCTTTGAAGTAATCCCAGCCGTTTTTTTCTGCAATAAGCTTGATGCAAAGTTCGAGATTTCCGAGAAACAGGGGTAAACCGAGAGACTGTCCAAGTACTTCGCCATTCGCATCGATTAGCGCTACCGCACAGTCTTTGCCCTCGTAAATAACGGGGGTGTAGGCACTGCGAATCAGAGTCGCATTCATGTCCTCAGCAATCGAGGTAAACGCATTACGAATTATTTCAGTGGTGACCGGGTCCACCTGTTTGTTTTCAGCTTTCATTTTTATTGAGCCTCACAATCACATTACCAAGTGTATCGAGTTGAATTTCACAGCCGGGCGGAACGATGCTGGTAGCGGATTGTTCTTCAATAACAAGAGGTCCATGATAGGTGTCTCCCGGAACAAGATAATCACGTTGAAGCACAATGGTTTCATGGCTTTCACCGCCGAAAATAGCTTTTCGCCTACCAATCTGCGCATCCTTTGTACCATCGGCGGGCTTGAAACTATTCTCGTATTTGTCAATCGCCCCAAAAGCGGTAACGCGCAAATTGACAAACTCCACGGGATTATCGCGTGTTGCGTGTCCATGTCGTTGTTCGTGACTGTGATGAAAACGGTCAATGATTGCAGCTACGTCGGCGTTTACTGCGACAGGAACGTTGATTGAGAATTCCTGACCAACATAACGCATGTCTGCTGACCAGTGAAAACTGACTTCATTATCCTCACTTAGATCTTTTTCCAGAAGTGATTGCGCTTCAGCTTCGATGTTTTTCAGAGTGCCATTTAAACTGGCCTCAGTAACTTCGCTAGCGCCGAAAAAGAATGGGCGACTCAGATCGTGTCTGAGGTCAGTTTGCAACATTCCCCAGGCGGAAAAAGTACCGGGGAAGCGTGGCACAATAACTTCATCAATATCGAGTTCAGCCGCGAGAAACACCGCCGCCATTGGTCCGGCGCCGCCAAAGGCAACCAGTGAAAATTCTCTCGGGTCGATTCCCTGTTTGACAGTGATGGTTCGCATAGCATCGGCCATCGCAGCATTGGAAATCTGCAGAATGCCCTCGGCATAAGCGACAGGGTCCATATCCAGTTCGGCGGCTTTTTTTTCAATCGCCTCTCGCGTGACCTGAGTAGATAACTCCATATCTCCCGACAACAAAGAAGCTGCTCCAAGCCTGCCGAGAAAAAAGTTTGCGTCAGTCACTGTTGGCTCCGTACCACCACGACCGTAGCAAACTGGGCCTGGTACGGAGCCAGCGCTGTGCGGGCCGACCCGCATTGATTTTGCTTCACTCCAGGCAATAGAGCCGCCACCGGTGCCGATGGTTTGAATGTCCACAATCGACATCAACAGTGGTAATCCTTCCAGAGTGGTTTCCAGTGTCGTGCTGGCTTTGCCATCTACGACCAGGCTCAGGTCAAAGGAAGTTCCACCCATATCCACACATAGTAGATTGGGACGTGCAGAACTTTTGGCCAGTGCGGCGCCGGCGATTGTTCCGCCTACTGGACCAGACAACAACGTGTATACAGGTTTTTCTTCGGCTACGCTGGCCTTCATCACGCCTCCACTGGATTGCATGATGTGTACTTCTGAATCCACTTCGATTTCTGCCAGTTCATGTTTGAGGCTGGCGAGGTAACGTTCTACGACCGGGGCGATATACGCATTCATAACGGTAGAGGAGGCGCGTTCGTATTCACGCCATTCCTTGGCGACGTCATGGGAAAGTGAAATGGATACACCGGGCAGTGCCTGTTGAAGAAGTTCTCTGGCCTGTAATTCATGCTCTGGGTAGGCATAGGCGTGCAGAAAACATACAGCAACTGCTTTGACTTTTTCTCTACGAGCGATTTCTATTACCTCGTCGAAATCAGTATTACGCAGGGGTTTAAGTACTTCACCATCCCAGCTCACGCGTTCGGATACTTCAAATACGTCACTACGCGGAACCAGTTGCTCCGGTTTCTGATATTGCAGTTGATAAAGATTCAGGCGTGGACCGCGCGCTATCGTGTAGGTATCGCTGATACCTTCGCTCATTATCAGAAGTACTCGTTCCCCTCGTCTTTGCAGAAAGGCATTGAGACCCACCGTGGTGCCATGGACGAAGAACTCAATATTAGTCGGCTCGTCGACAAACTTTTTTATTCCTTCGATCACGCCTTGAGCAGGATTCTCCGGTGTTGTCGGTATTTTCCCAAGCCGGACTGAACCCTGACTATCTTCAATTACAATATCTGTGAAGGTTCCACCTATATCAACAGCTACTCTATAATTTGTCACTTAGGATAATCTCCTGTCCGGCTTGAGTCTGTATTAAACTGTTCCTGCCTGCCAAAAAAAAGATACAGAACATGAGTGTCTTCCAGTGCTGTGGTTCTCGAGTACTGGTTTGGTGTAATGGAAACTATGTTTCCTTGCTCCATAACGTGCTTTTCATTGGTCTGTTCCGACTCAATTTGTAATCTTCCGCTAATGACGATTGAAATTTCGTGCATGGAAAAACAGGATTCTCCCTGTTCCGGTAATTTCATGCCTTTCAGAATTCTCGCCGTACCAAGTTGCAAACCAATCTGTTCAGTTTGTAATTCCAGAAGAGGTTTTAGTACCTCTTGCTCTGAATAACTTAATTTTAGCAGTTCCATATTTGAGTGTGAGTGAGTTCCAGGGTAAAAAAATGCACACCCAGCTAGCCGGGCGTGCATTAGCATGAGCAAACTTCGGACTTAAAAGAAGTTATAACGAAAATCGACGCCCCAGGTGCGACCCGGTGCTGCGGCTGAGAAACCCCCAAGCACCCATTCACTGTTGTAATTTTCGTCAGTAAGGTTATCAATAGTGGCACTCAGTGACCATTTATCGGCATTGTCCTGAATCGCGAAGCGCAGGTTTAACAACTCCAGTGCAGACCGGTCCGTGGTATTTTCCGGATCCCAGAACTGCTTTCCGCGACGTTCAAAGTCTACGCGGGCGAGGAAGGACGTATCAGCAATAGGCAAAGGAAAGACATACTGTCCGCCAATGTTGAATGTATTCTGAGGAACATAGGGTGCCCAGTTGCCAACAGCAGCAGGGTTTACCGCATACTCATCGATTTCGCTACTCGTGATCCCATAGGCTGCGTAGATATCAAAGTTATCATTTACGCTGTACACCGCATCGATTTCTGCACCGAGCAGAGAGACTTCGTCAATATTTACAAGAACCTGGGCGCTCACCGCGCCTATAAACACAAAATAGTGCTGCCCTTCAACATCGGTGGTGAAGATGGAAGCATTCACTCTTAGTTTGTCATCGAGCAGACTACTCTTAAGGCCAACTTCAAAGGACTCAGAGTCTTCCTGATCAGCGACGTCGCCGACTCCCGGAACACCAGCACCGGCAGCGACCACGCCGACACCATTCTGATTAAACTGACCACTGCGAAAACCACGACCCCAGGTGGCGAATAATGTCAGATCGTCATTTGGCTGGTAACGTAACGTTGCCTTTGGTTGCCAGGCATCAAAAGATTGCTTGTTATTAGCACCGGGCACACCGATACCGGGTGTCTGCAAAGCAGAGACGTTTTGTTTCCTTGTTTCTTCGTCGTAACGCAGGGCAAATGATAATTCGAGCTGTTCGGTAAGGTCGTAGTTTGCCTGACCGAAAATTGCCCAGGCAGTATTATCATTGTCATCCGCAATGAAAGAAGTCGTCGGGTTGCTGGGATCCGCTGTCGGTGCCTGTTCAAGACGAACAATACCCGCACCGGTATCTGTTCCTGTTGTTGATGATATAAAACGATCCCAGGTGAGATAGTAGGCACCAACATTCCAGCGAAAACGCTGTTCAGCAGAAGAAGTTAAACGGATTTCCTGACTGAAACTTTCGACATCAAAGTATTGTGACTGCGTGCCATCAAAGAAAAACAAGCCGGGAGCACTTTGAGCCGCGGTATAGGGGAACTGATCCGATGAGCCGTATTCTTCGAGTTTTGTATAGGCACTTGTAGAAGTAAACGTACCAACGGCAGTCTCCCAGTCGAGTTTAAGAGAAACATCTTCCATGTCTCTTTCACCAACGTCCGGGTTATTGGAGCGAATGGCAACCACATTGTCTGCATCGATCGGACCGGTGTCGGTACCGAAGCCAGTTCCGGTAATTCCGTCAGCGGCAATATCAACGGCCTGATACTGAAAGCCGATAGCACGGCCATCGTGGCGTGAAACATTTACCTTAAGGTCAGCGCTAAGATCGTCGTTTACTTCCCAGATTAAACGACCGCGTACGGTTAGATCTTCAAAGGGATCGTCTTCACTACCTGTGGTGATGTTGTCGAGGTAGCCATCTCTGTCAACGTAGTTAACGGAAAAACGACCAAACAACTGATCTTCAATAATCGGACCGCCAATGGACGCGCCGACTGAATATTCATCGCCGGCGCCAATACCCGCCCGAAAAAAACCATCCATTTCGTTGGTCGGTTTCCTGGTATTAATAATGATGGCACCACCTGCAGCGTTTCTGCCGTAGATTGCACCCTGCGGACCCTTTGCCACTTGCAGGCTCTCCAGATCAAATAACTCCTGTCGAAATTGCTGACTATTAAACTGCAGAACGCCGTCGACGATAATGGCGGCCGTTCCTCACCTGAGTCAGTCCACGGATGGTCAGAAAGCTGGTGCCGATGCCTTGTGAGGTGGCCAGCGACACGTTCGGTGTCAGCTGAAACAAATCCTCCATACGTTCAATGTTGGCATCATTAATTGCAGAGGCGCTAAATGCGGTGATGGCAACTGGTGCGTCTTGAATGGTTTCCGCCCGTCGTCTGGCGGTAACGACTATTTCTTCCAGTTCGTTCTGCGCCACAACCGGCAAACACAGGCTGCCGAGCAAAACAGTGAATAAGGATTTATTGAGAATGGTGCTGACTTTCATTGGGATCTCCCCCTGTTGAGGCTATTTTTTCTATGAATCGATTAAATACTAACAGCATAATTTGATATATCAAATATATTTGATACTATTTAAAAAATTACTCAAATGAAGCAATTGAGATAGTCATATCCTCGGCATACTTTATAAAGGAGTCTGAGAAGAGGCCTTTGAAATTGCTTTTATCGGTGTTGAATAGAGGAGAAAAGTGTGAGAATTGCTGAGTTAGCTGAAGATTTTCTAACTCAAGATCAGTCACATGGAGAAAATATGAGTCCGCAAGCTGCCAAAGCACGGCATATTGAGAAATCAATTCCAGCCTTACTCCGCGCCCGTCGTAAGCAGATGGGTTTAACCCTGCAGGAACTTGCCGATAAAGCAGGGCTGTCGCCGGCTTTTGTGTCCCAGGCTGAACGTGGCAAGGCCGTCCCATCTATTGTTTCCCTTATTCAGCTGGCAGGTGCTCTGGAAACCGACATAAATTATTTCGTTACGCCGCCTGAGACCAATTCTCTGGTCAGACGTGCGGCGGATCCGATTAAAGTCGAAATCGATTCACCCGTTACCTATCACCGGCTCGACGGTGATGTTCGCAATCGTTTAATCAATGCCTTGCGTATGGTCATTCCACCGAAAACTGAATTGCCTACCGTGCACAGAGAAGAAGGCGAGGATTTCTTTTTTGTACTCAAAGGAGAAATTCGAGTCGATGTCGGTGACGAGGTTTTTGATTTAAAAGAAGGCGATTGTGTTCACATCAATTCGCAACTGGAACACGACACGATAAACATGTCTGAAGAAGAAGTGCATGTTCTGTGGGTCGGTACACCGGCTATTTTTGAAAATTAAACTGGAAGGTCAGGCACGAATGAAAATAATAAAAATGCAGTATGGTGATGAAAATGCTCCACTGGTCGATCTACTGCGTCTGGAGAACATTGATCAGGCAAGCGCCAGAATTGGTACCGCGACTTTCGCTGCCGGGCAACGTATTCCCGAAGTCGAAGGCATGTCCTGTCACGATGAAGATGAAGTGTCATTGATTCTGGAAGGAAAGCTTGCTCTGGAAACTGAAATCGAGAATGTGATTTGCGAAGCAGGCGATTTGATACACCTTCCTGCAGGAACAGCTCATGCAAGCGTCGCGCTTGAAGATTCAAAAATCTATTTTATGCTGCTTGGATAAATAAGGCTCCGGACCGAGCTAGATAATTAACCTCTGAGAAAAAATATGCGTGTAGCAACTGATGTAGGTGGCACTTTTACCGATCTGGTTTATTACAGTATTGAACAGAGCAGTGGTGAAGTCAGCGTTCTGGGTACAGCAAAGGTCGATACCACACCACCGGATTTCGAAGAGGGAGTGATGAACTCACTCGAAAAAGCCAGATTGAACCCGGCTGATTTCGAGTTTTTTGCCCACGGTACTACAGTTGTTATCAATGCTCTGACTGAACGTAAAGGCGTTAAGACCGCACTGCTTACTACCAGAGGTTTTCGGGATGTGCTGGAAATTGCTCGTGGTAATCGCCCCGACCTGTTTAATTTTAATTTTCGCAAGCCCAAACCCTTTGTTGAACGATACCTCCGTGTCGAAGTGGAGGAGCGGGTCAATTACAAAGGCGAAATCCAAAAAGCGGTGGATACCTCAAGCCTTGCTGACATAGTTGAGAATTTTCGTAATGAAGGGGTGGAGGCCATAGCAGTGTGTTTAATGCATGCCTATACCAATCCGGAAAATGAAATCAAGGTTATTGAAGAACTGAGACGCCTGGCACCTGAGATGTCAGTGATCGCTTCAAACGAGATCAGTCGCGAATGGCGTGAATACGAACGTAGCAATACTACGGCTCTTTCGGCTTATATTCACCCGATTGCAAAACGATATCTGGAGTTTCTTGAGTCCAAGCTGGCCAAAGCCGGGTATCAGGGAAGTCCTTATATCATGCAGTCAAACTGCGGTATTTCGACCGTTGATTCTGCCAAACGTAATCCTATCAGTATGGTCGAGTCAGGCCCCGCCAGTGGTATTTACGCTGCAGCACATCTGGGCAGAATTATTGATGAAAAAAATCTGATTGTTCTCGACATCGGTGGTACCACAGCAAAGTGTACGCTGATCGAAGATGGTGAAATACGTATCACCACTGATTACTACATAGAAAAAAACGATAAGTGTCCTGGCTACCCGATTCAGACTCCGGTCTCAGAGATAGTCGAGATTGGTAACGGTGGTGGCAGCATTGCCTGGGTGGATGAAGGTCGCAAACTTCATGTCGGCCCGCAGAGCGCCGGTGCGTCTCCCGGTCCTGCCGCCTACGGGAAAGGTGGTACACAAGTTACGACTACTGATGCCAATCTTGTGCTCGGGAGAATTGACAAGAACAGTTTTGTCGGCGGCGAAGTTGAGCCCGATATGAAGGCGCTGGAACAAGCTTTTCAACCCTTAATGAAAAAACTGGGTATGACTATTGAAGAACTGGCACGAGGTGTGATTCGTATCGCCAACTTCAATATGACTAACGCCTTGCGTCTGGTTTCCACCAATAAAGGCTATGACCCGCGCGATTTTTCCTTAATTGCGTTTGGCGGAGGCGGAGCGATGCATGCGGTAGCTCTTGCTGAAGAGCTGAAAGTACCCAAAGTTATCGTTCCGGTTAACTCAGCAGTTTTTTCTGCCTGGGGAATGTTACTGACGGACCTCAGACGCGACTACGTACAAACCCAGCCATTACTGTTAGATGACAAGAATGTTCAGCTTATTAAAGATCGTTTTCAGATCTTGCAAAGTGAGGCGCAAGAGGAATTCAAACAGGACAAAATGGAAGTAAGCGGTGCGCCGATTAGTTTTGAACACTTCGCCGATATGCGTTACAGCGGTCAGGAACATACAGTAAAAATACCCTTTCCGATTACTGATGCGGGAGACATTGATCTCGGTGCCGCTAATGAAGCATTTCATCAGGCCCACGAACATAACTTCACCTACCGATTGGGTAATGATGTGCAGATAGTCAATTTTCATCTGGTTGCCAAGGTATTGGTGGAAAAGCCTGACCCCGCCAGAAAAAAAATCACCGGTATTAAAATCGAAGACACAATCTTGCACAAACGCATAGTCGATTACGACGCGCATGGCATTCACGAAGCGACAATTTACGATGGAGACCGGCTTGAGCCCGGAATGCAGTTAAGTGGGCCAGCCGTGATACAGGAACCTTCGACAACTCTGGTCGTGGCTCCGGGACATCGGGTCAGTCTTGACGACTTCGGTAATTATCATGTGCTGATTTCGCAAACTGAGGATTGAGCATGAGTGTTGTGAGAAAAACTGGCTATGAAAACCCTGACATCTTCACTATGGAGATCATCAAGGACTCTATAGTCGCTCTTGGTGATGAAATGTTTAACGCGATGATTCGTACCAGCATGAGTCCTATTATTTATGAAACAACCGATTTTGCGGTTGGCGCGACTGATGCGAAAGGCAATCTTCTTGCTCAGGGCAATGGAGTAGCAGGTTTTCTGGTAACTCTGGATACTGCTGTGCAAAGCTTGTTTGATCACTACGCTTTGGATGAGATTTGTGATGGTGACGTTTTTATAACCAATAGTCCCTACGAAGGTGGGGGCACACATTTGTCTGATGTAGTTATATTGGTGCCGATATTTTTTGAGGACCAACTCATTGCCTGGACTGTGAACAAGGCTCACTGGACTGAAGTAGGAGGGGCCCAACCTGGAAGTATTTCCACCTCTGCCACAGATATCTATCAGGAAGGTCTGCACTTTCGTTTTTTGAAGCTTTATGAACAGGGCAGGCTCGTACGTTCTTTACACGACCTGATTCGTGACAATGTGCGTCTGCCGGAATCCACGCTGGGAGATATGCATGCCGGTGTCGCCGCGGCAAAGGTGGGTGCAAAACGCATTCTGGACCTGGTGTCAAAATACGGTTGCACCAGTATTTTGCTGGCAATGGATGAACTACTGGATTACGGCGAGGAAATGACCCGAGTTGAACTCGAAAAGCTTCCACAGGGAGAGTTCGAGGCAGAAGACCTTATTGAAAGTGACGGTCTCGGAAATGGGCCATTTCATATCAGGGTAAAGGTCACCATCGCTGAGGGAAGAATGTTAATGGATTTCAGTGGAACGGCGGCGCAGGCACCGGGGCCTATTAACGTATCTTCCAGTGGTCTGGTGACTGCGACACGCTGCGTTTTCAAATGCATCACCAACCCGGAAATTCCGGCCAACGGTGGCTGTTTTCGTGCTCTTGATATTGTTTGTCCTCAGGGCACGCTGTTCAGTGCAGTGAAACCGGCACCGGTATCGCTTTATTATGAGACCGATGTTGCGGCCATGGAGCTGGTCTGGAAAGCATTGGCCCCCGCTTTGAAAAACCGTTTACCAGCGGGTCATTATCGAAGTGTCTCCGGCACCTTTATATCCGGTCAGCACCTGGATACGAATGATCTTTTTGTTATGGGTGAACCGCTGGCGGGTGGCTGGGGTGCTTCTTATGACAGAGATGGAGACAGTGGTCAGTTTTCTGCACTCAATGGAGAGACTTTCAATATTCCCGTGGAGTTATTTGAAACTCGCTACGGCATTCAGGTGGAACAATATTCTTTACATAATGCTGACGGTGGTGGCGGAGAGTATCTGGGTGGCAAGGGAGTGGTAATTGACTATCGCGTAACCGCGGAAACTGCCTATCTGACCTACGGTGCAACCCGCGGAGAAAGCAGACCCTGGGGTATGGAAGGTGGTCAAAATGGCTCGCATAACTATGCACTGGTGATCAGGGAAGATGGTAAAGAAGAGCGCTACAACATGTGTACCACGGTTCCGGTAAAACGCGGCGAATTGATTCGTATTTTCACCGGTACCGGAGGTGGTTACGGTGACCCTTTAAAAAGACCAAGGCAGCAGGTTTCAATGGATTTGAAGAACGGATACATCACTACAGAGCAGGCAAACCAACAGTTCAATCTCGGAGTCTGATATTTCAATGAATAAAATTGTGCAGTTCAAAGAATTTGGTGGCCCTGAAAAGCTGCAGTTTACCTCGCTTGAGCCCGGCAAACTTGAGGCTGGAGAAGTACTGTTTAAAGTGGATGCCTTTGCGCTTAACCGCGCCGATATTCTGTTTCTTAACGGCCATCATTATTCGCTTCCCAATTTTCCTTCTCGCATTGGCTCGGAAGCTGCCGGTGTGGTAGAAGCCGTCGGCAGCGGGGTCACAAATTTCAAACCCGGTGATAAAGTCAGTTCGATACCTTTTCACAACGATGCCTATGGTACGCAGGGTGAATGGGCGATAGTTCCTGAACAATATTTATGCAGCTGGCCGGATAGTCTCAGCGCCGAGGAGGCCTGTTCGGTCTGGATGCAGTACCTTACTGCCTACTACGCTTTATTCGAAGTAGGCAAGTTAACAGAAAATGACTACGTGCTGATTCCTGCGGCCAGCAGTAGTGCAGGCATTGGCGCGATTCAACTGACAGAAGAGGCCGGTGCCAAAGCGATTGCTACTACGCGAACTCAGGACAAAGCTGAGTTTTTACTCACCGCTGGCGCAAGTTTTGTTGTAGTAACTGAAGATGAGAACCTGGCGGAGCGAATTCTCGAGATTACTGGAGGACAGGGTGTGCGTCTGGTTTACGATCCAATAGCCGGGTCGTTTACCAAAGCTTATCTCGATGCTCTGGCTCGTCACGCCATTATTTTTCTTTATGGTTTACTTGGTGGTGACGCAACAGAGGTAGATATTGTGGCAATGGTGCGCAAAGCTGCAGTGATCCATCCTTATTCAATGTTCAATCACGTCTGCGAAGCGGAGCAACTGGAAAAAGGCAAAGATTATATTTTCAGTCGCTTGCTAAACGGCTCGCTTCGACCGCTAGTTGATCGGGTTTTTGATTTTGAACAAACCCTTGATGCTTATCGATATATGGAGACAAATCAGCAAAAAGGCAAAATAGTTGTGAAGACGACGGCTTAGCGCATGATTAAAACATGACTCAGGACGTGGTAGGGAAGAATCTGTCTGATGATTTTTCCCGAGTACAGATACCGGAAACAAATACTTATACTGGAATTCATATTGGCGCCATTATCGTTGGTGGGGTAATAGGAATTCCGGCTTTTTTACAGGCCTCACAAATCGGTAGTAGTCTGGGGCTCGAACGGGCGACAGTCGCTTTTTTGGTTGGCTGTTTTGTTCTTGGTAGTCTCGGCGCGCTAACCAGTTACGTTGGTGCAAGAACCCGTTTTTCGACTTACATGTTAACGGAGTTTGCCTTCGGTCGTAGCGGTGCAAAATTTGTCAATTTTATTATCGCTCTGTCACTGGTGGGATGGTATGGAGTTATCAGCAATGTCTTTGCTGAAGCCGCTGATCTGGTGATTCAGGATATTTACGATTTGCGTATTCCTCTTTGGATCTATGTTGTCAGCGGCTCAACTCTGATGACCGGGGTCACAATCTCCGGTTTTAAAGGGATTGATCGACTCTCGCTGTTTCTGGTTCCGGTGATGATGCTGTTTTTATTTTACGCAGCCTATCTGTCCTGGGACGATATCGGTTCCTGGAACAAGGTCAGTGGAGAGCCTGTGCTGAACTACTCGACGGCAATTTCTTCGGTTGTCGGTGGCTACATAGTCGGTGTTGTGATTCAACCTGACTATAGTCGTTTCGCAAAGAATATAAAGCACGCTATGTGGGCGGTGTTTATTGCACTCTGGATAGTGCAGGCGTTGGTGTTTTTTCTTGCCGCCATTCCCAGTGTCGCTACCGGAGAATCCGATCTGATTCGTATAATGGTAACGCTCGGCATTGGTGTGCCGGCCTTCCTGTTACTGCTGCTCAGTTCCTGGTGCAGTAACGTACTTTGTCTTTATTCATCTGGCTTGTCCATGTCGACGATACTAGTGCGCGCGCATTTATGGCAGTTGATATTGACGATTGGTATTATTGGTACCGCCATTGCTTTCATGTATTCAGAAAATTACTTTATTAGCTTTCTCGTTTTACTGGGCGTGGCTATTCCTCCTGTTGCCAGTATTTATGTCCTCAATGTCATATTGCTACGCAAAGGTGTCTGTGAGATTTCAAGTCTTGAAGAAGAAAGCGCGTTTAACAAGGAAGCATTTATTGCCTGGCTTCTTGCTGTAATAGCGGGATATACGGCTAATGAACAGGTTTTTTCAATTTCCGGGATTGCAACAATTGACTCCATTGTAATTGCAAGTCTTGTATATTGCGGTTTGAACTGGAGTCACATACGCAGGAAAGAGTGAGGTAGAGAAATGACGAATTTGCTTTTAATAAATGGAAATATTTTTGACGGACATAGTCAGGAATTACAGTCTGATAAATTTATTCTGATCGAAAACGATCGAATCGCAGCTATTACTGACGAGCGACCGGATTCTCACGTAGATAAAGAAATCGATCTTGCTGGTAAGACTGTCATGCCGGGACTGATTGACTGTCATTTTCATGCCTATGCCACGGAAGTGAATTTGCAGACATTGGAGACTCTACCGGTGAGCTATCTGGCGCAGCGCGCCAGACCTTTGATGGAAAACGCACTTAAACGCGGGTTTACAACTGTACGTGACGCTGGTGGAGCCGATTATGGCTTATGGCGTTCGATTGAAGAAGGAGTTGTACAGGGACCGCGACTATTCTACGCAGGACGCGCATTCAGTCAGACCGGGGGTCATGTTGATGTTCGTCCTCAACATCTGGAGCCCTGTGGCTGCAGCAACCTGGTTGGAAATCTGGGTGAGGTTGTGGATGGTGTTGAGGCTTTACGCAAAGCCGTACGTGAAACTTTGAGGCAGGGCGCGCACCAGATAAAACTGATGGTATCCGGAGGTATTTCATCACCCACCGATCCAATCTGGATGCTGCAGTTTTCAGAAGAAGAAATTCTTGCCGCCGTCGACGAGGCGAGTCGCCGCCGCAGTTACGTTATGGCGCATGCATACACCGCGGAGACAATTTCGCGTTCGGTGAAACTGGGTGTACGCAGCATAGAACATGGCAACTTAATTGATAAAGATGCCGCTGAAGTTGTGGCTGAACATGCAGCTTTTGTAGTGCCAACGCTGGTTACTTATGATGCAGTAAAGCGTTATGGTAAGGATCTAGGTGCTCCTCAGACTACTCTGGACAAACTAGGGGATGTCGCTGAAAAAGGTTTAGAAGCGATAGAGATTTGTAAAAACGCCGGCGTAAAGCTGGGGTTGGGCACCGACCTACTTGGCGAGATGCACGTTCACCAGTTACGTGAACTGGAAATCCGTTCTGAAACGCAGACACCTTTTGAGATTTTGCATTCTGCCACGACAGTCAATGCAGAAATCGTGCAGCAAAAGGGCCAGCTCGGTTGTGTTAGAGAAGGAGCATTCGCCGATTTGCTGTTCATTGACGGTAACCCACTTGAAGGTCTGTCCTTGCTCTACGCTGAAGGACGCAAGCCTGTGACGGTAATGAAGGGTGGAAAAATTATTTAGATAGTCGGCGCACCAGAGATTTCAATATGGTCAGGCGTTCGATACTGGATGGATGTGAACCGCTGAAACCGACGTGGCGCTTATTTACTTTATAAAGTTTTTCATGAACCCGAACAGCACCGGCCGGATCATAACCTGCTTCAACTGCCCAGATGGCACCCAGATAGTCTGATTCCCGTTCATTGTCACGAGTGTACTTGGTCGATGATGCAGAGAACGCGGTGGAAGCAGAGTTTTTATTTGCTTCTTTTCGCTCTTCAATATGATTGAGTTTCAAATGAGCCAGCTCATGTCCGATGATAGCCGCAGCGGCGTCAACATCGTTACCGATCATCTTCAACATACCGAAAGTAAAACCGATAATATTCTGCTCGTCTTCATCTTCTTCCCGCAGCTTGCCCCTGGTTGCAAAGGCATTCGGATCATCGCCGCTTAATATAAACAGTTCTGCGTATAATTCAGATGCTTTCTGCATGGCTACGTAGGCCGAGTAAACCAGCAACATTTGTTTCGTCTCGACTGTACCAATCACGCGCTCTCGTTCGTCGCGTAACTTGATTACGTCTATCGGTGCTCCGACAAGATCCTTTATTCTCCAGACATGCGGACCCTGATTTCTTCCGGCAGATGTTGCAGGGAATGAAAGTAAGCAGCAAATAAAGAAAATGATTCCTGATCGATACATATTTATATTCCTCTGTAGTGCTGAAACCGGATCAGCTTCGGTTTCAGTTCAGAAATGATTTAATCTGGGCAGCCATACTTTTACAGGCGCCTGACTGTACTCTGGCAAGCATAGGGATGGGTACTATAATTGCTGGCAGATAGGAAGTACCGGTTGTTTCAGCACTGATTTTTCCGGAAAGTTTCAGATTTTCAAAATCCCAGATACTGGCCTCATAATTCGCTTCGTCATCCCAGGTTGCAAAGCCGAAGCAGCCGCCTCCGCCCGGACCTACCGCGCAGGATATTGAGCCTTTTTTGTCAGTGGTTTCTGTAGAGCCATCGATCCAGATAAAATAACGGAGTCGAAAGTCAGCAAATTTTTCGGCAATAGCCGGGTTCTGTACCAGTCTGTCCAGGTTCTTGACATCCATGGGAGCCGTGCTGGTTTCAAAGTAGGGGTACATTGCATCAACAAATTGTTTCTCAGGAATCACCTGTAATCCTGATTCTCCACTGGCCAGTGAGTCACCAACGCAAGAGACAAAATCAATTTCAGTTTCGTGACCGCTACTATGTCGGCGACCAAGTATAACGACGCTATCTTCAGAGTTCATGATCGCCGTCGGGTTTTGACGGTATTCGTCGATTCTGGTTTTACTATTACAGGCTGATAGTAAAACTAACACACCCAGAAGCGTGAGTTGTCTGCCCAATGTTTGAATCTGCTCGTGCATAATCAGCAGATACCGGTTGCACCGCTCTGACAAACTGCCGGGATTTTTGAAAAAGTTAAGGCAAAACGTGCGCCTGCATCTCGAAACGCAGAATTGATTGCAGCCTGTAAACCCTTATCGCGGCTTTTCAGAAACTCGGTTGACGATTTTCCATAGCCGGTTACCGGCCAGTCAGCGACAAGATCGCCATTCTTATCGAGTAGTTTGACTTTGTATTTTATCCAGACTTCATAAAGATCAGACTTTGTTTCGTTAGGCAGGGCAAACTGCATTTCCTCGACTTCAGGAACGATTACGCCATCTACATCGGTAATCAGCGTACCGGATATATCCTCTATATGAGAGATATCCTGAAACATGGACGGTAGTACACGCTCAAATAAATCCACCTGTGAGGTACCACTTTTGATAGCCCAGTTTTGCCGGTCTTCGGAGTTTTCCTCATACGTATAATTGCGAAAATTTTCGTCATAGTGAACGCCGATAGACAGAGGTAGTTTCACTGCAAGTGGTGTCGGGACGTCAGTTTTCGCTTCCATAGTCAGCGATTGATTGCAGGCAGAAAGAGACAGCAGAAAAGCGAGACTGAGAATTAATTTGCTTTTTTCAAAATACAATTTGCTTGGCTTTTTCATTTTTCTTCCTTCTACTCTTGCATTATATACCAGGTTCCGAACTAGTTCAGAGCGACAAATGTACCACCATTTTTCTGCGTTAGCTCGCGCATTAGCGTAGCAAAGCGTTTCCTGGTGATCTGAAAGTGCTCCGGCGCGGTTATCGGTACCGGAAAACCGACTCCGTGTATACGAACCCGGGTTTTACCGCTGGCATCTTTTGGATTCAGACGATCTACAACATTGACAACTTCTTTTACAGAACGCCCGGTAAATTCATCGCCCATAACATAAATACTGATTTTCTTTTTCGGATCGTAAAAATCTCTGATTGCTCTGGTTATGCCTTCGACCGGGCTACTGTTGCTGAATGTATTCCAGCTTCGTAATTGCCTGATCATGGCATTGCGTCTGCCTCTGGTGTCGGGGATCCACTTTTTTCTGTATTGAGAAACCATGTAGGCGCCCATGTCACTCATTATCTGAATACCTTTCACCTTTGGGTAGACGTCAAGCGTCGCCACCAGCTGGTTTATCATTTTGTCCCAGTTGGCATTTACCATACTGCCGGAGGTGTCGATTATAAAAATTATGTATTCGCTATCTACCGGAATACCGCCAACCAGACTCGTGTTAATGTCATTTTTCTGTGCAAGCAGTCTTTGCATTTCCGCAGTCATCGACTGCAGCGCCAGGGCAAGTTCACCGGTGATGATAGCGTTCACTGAAGAATCCTGTGTCAGGTCTTCATATCGGGTTTTGGTATATTTCAATTCAGACTGCAGGCGCGCAATTTTCTCGTCCCAGACGGATATTTGCTCATGCTTGGCATTCAGGTCCCGATTTAAAATACTGGTCTCACCGCGAATTTCAAACAGCTGAGTCTGCAGGTCCCGGACTACTCCCTGAAGTGAAATGTCGCTGGTCTCCAGAATAGGCGGATCACCGGGTCTGGCGATCATCAGTAACAAAATAATCGCACCAAAACCACAGGTGATAACGTCCAGAAAGGACAGGTTTATGGCGTCACTATCGCGGTCTTTTTTTCTCAAGGCCAATCCTCTGAGGGACTCATATATGAACCGTTTGTCATCTGTGCAAGCTTCCAGAATGCGTTGGCTGCCTCCGGGTCTCCCTCCATCGGTGCCAGAATGACATTTACCGGAACACTACGAGGCAGGGTTTTTACGGCATCCTGAAACAATTTTAGACGCTGTTGACCTGAAATAGTTGCGCCGCGTACGTTTTTAGAGCCCTTTGTCGGTAAACCGTCTGTAATCAGGTAGATATTGTCCGGTAGCGGACGTAACTGGCTGATAGAAGAGAAGGCTTTCTCCAGATTGGTACCTCTTTCGGGCACTATATCTTTCAGGTTTTTAATCGCCTGATCAAACTGAAGCTTGTTATTTGCTTTCATCCATTTACCTTTACTGTCGGGAACCGCTGCTTTGACCTCGGTGTTAAATGTATAAATCTGATACTCACTATTATTCGGGAATTTCGCGCTAAGCCAGTCGACGGTCTCCAGAGCATTAATCCATTTAGGTGCGGTTCGTTTGCGCTCATCACGCATGTTTCGCCGACGAATAATATTAACTATTGTGTTGTCGAGCATGCTACCTGATGTGTCGAGCAATATAAGTATGTGCCGGCCACCCATACGCAGGCCAGTAACATAGGCGCGGTTTCCATCACCCGCGTATTTTCGGGAATCTTCTCCAGTCTTGTTGAGTTCCTTTAGTAATTGCTGTTTCTCCGTTTCCAGTCGCTTGATGTCCGCTTTCAGTTTATTCAATTTTCCATCTCTGCCATCCAGCACCAGCTCATCAGTCAAGCCTTCGGTTAAGGCGATTTCTTCCATGATGCGTCGGGCCAGACCCTGAGCGATAGCCAGTTTTTCATCAATATCAGAAAGCGTATTACGAATACGTACGAGATTCTTTTTCCCTTCCAGAACCTCCTCTTCAAGTAACTGAACTTCCGAGGCCATATCGGTTTGCACAACTGGTATTGGTTCAGTCGTATCAACGTTGTGCTTAATAATGAGAAACAGAAGAACTGCGGCTCCAAAACCACAGGACATAATATCGAGAAAGGAGAGACTGAAAGCGGAAAGTTTACGTCGACTGGTTGCCATATTAACCGCTTACATGGATAAGAACATACTCCGTTTTCGAGCCGGCAAAACTGACGATATCGCCGGCAGACACTGCGAGAGACTGTTGCACCTGGCTACCATTTACGAACACTGTCAAATCTCCAAGTGTTGTTAACTCTATCGCACCGTTAACACTCTCAATCTTGCAGTGGCTTTCCTGACTTTTGCTGACACTTATATTACCACTGGCGCTCAGGTATAGGGCATTGCTGCCAAGGGGCAGGGCGTGGTGTTCATGGAGAATATGTGTGATCGACTGTTTGTTGTTAAGCAGGGTAGGGTCCGAGTCCTCCAGTTGTTCAGTTTTTGCAATAATAAGAGGCTCACTTGAGGCAGATAGACTGGTGACAAAATTCAAACCGGATTCGTTTTCGCAGATTTCAGTTTCGTAAAGATAACAACCGTGCAAAACGCTGTTCTCTTCAAGTACTTCTGTATGTTCAAGCAGAGATCTGAAACCCGGGAGTCGGTTCAATTTATGACTGATTATGCAATCTCTCTCACCATCGATATTGCCGGTAATCGTTTCATAGAGAGGTGCCAGTTTTGAATGCAGAAGTTCTGCCGGCAGTTTTGCCTGATAAAGCGATTGCTGATACTGCACCTCGAGTGCAACCTCCGAATGCGTCAAAAGAGAATTCATGCAGGCTGGAATCTGATTATATAAAGCCTGTTCTGTTTCCGGATGATGCTGAGGATCGAAACGAGACTCTTTTATAAATTGATCAGCAATAAGATGTGCGCTCAGATCAAATATATTGGCAAGGCCGGCATTATCGATTATTTGAACAGATTCTCGCCTGACGTTTTCATCGACATCGATTCGGGTCAGGACGCTTTGATGAAGTTGAATGTCCAGATGCTGAAAATTACCCGGGCCAAGTACTCCGGCGCATGCAGCAATAGCACTATCGACCAGACCAACAGCCGTCATCGGACTCGCTTCAACCAGGCCGAGTAACAGCGCGAGTTGTTCATTGTTGAAGGACGCTGGTACTGCAAAGATCACCTTCTCCGGTTTTCCGGACTGGTGATGAATATCAAGTAAATGAGCAAAGGCAAGATCGGCATTGTGTCTTGCTTTGGCTGAATTGAACTGTAGTTTTTCCTGATTCAGGTTTTTCCAGAATCGATTGTTGGCGGCTCTGGGCTGAAGTCGTGCCTGACTTGCTGCCGCTTCGCCAATCTGAATACCGTCATCATTGACGAAAGCATAACCGGGACTTCTGAGTTTGATGGACCCATTATTTCCCAGACGGACTTCGCTGTCGTTCAATTCAATAACGGATGTGACCATAGCTATCGCACCTGCAAGTGACGCAATAGATTTATATCGCAGTAATTTTGTGTGTCGAGCACATGTCTTTCCTGCATCAGTTGCAACTGATGCATCAGGAACATGATAAAAATACTGATTATCAGTGCAATAAAAGTAGAGTTGAAAGCAACGCCAAGACTGACCGTCACACCGACAATATCGCCTTCCACTGCTTTATGTGCCTGACCCAGCGCCTCGCCAATACCTCGCACGGTACCGATAAATCCGATTGATGGAATTGCCCAGATAATGTATCGAATCATGGAGAGTTCAGAATCGAGACGGTCAGATTCGGTTTCACAGACTTCTTTTACAGCAGAGGCAACATCCTGAATGTTCCGGGTTGAGCCGAAGCGCTGAAGTGCCGACATTAAGGTTCTTGGCAGCAGATATTCCTGCTCATCGTCAGGCAAAGTTTGAAGTGGTCGCGAATACTGCCGCGCGTCTTCAGGTAATATACTGGTACCGGGAGTCACTTCCAGCAGGGATCGCGACAACAACCGTCTCTCATCCATAACCAGTTTTGCTTTCAGGCCCATAATCGCGAATACCCACAGTGCCAATACGAAACAGGCTTCCTGTTCGAAGTCTTTTACGACGATAAATATTGAACGCTTAACTTCATAGTTTTCCCCGGCGTCCTGTTGAATCTGCTGTGCTTCAAGAAGTGCATCGGCATTCGGCCGGACGACGGTCACATACACGGCATGAACAATAATGAAAGACACAAACAAAGCGAAAAGCTGATACAGGAAATCGGATAGTGGATTGTGTTTCATAGTGATTTTTATATATCTACGGGAAATGGAGCTGGCACATCTTCAGAGAGTCTTTCACTGGCTTCAAAAGAATCCGGAGTTTCAAACTCAGTCTTCTGTTCCTTCGTTTCAGCACTTTGCTCTGTTTTATTTACAACTTCATCCGCATTGTCACCTGCAGATTCTTCTTGTGCCAGAGTCAGGCCATGGCTGAATGTCAGAAAAATAAATATCAGGGTACGCATGTTTTACTCCAGATAGCGCGCAATTCGAAAGCCTACGTCATCGCGTTCTTTGGCATTATAGTCTCTGTAAGACAGTCGTAATTCCGTAAGCGTTCCATGTGCCCAGCTCGAACCTCTGATTACATGAAATTTTCCTGTTTCTGGTCCAAGCGGATCGAGTTCTGCTTTGCCATTGCTTCCCAGCTGAATATCGTAATAATCATGGATCCATTCTGCCACATTACCACCCATGTCAAACAGGCCTTTACCATTTGCTGAAAAACTTCCGACTGGTGCAGTGGCCAGATAGCCATCGTTATAGCCATTCAACACTTTTCCCAGAAAACCCGAAGTAGAGTTATCTGCGTAATTTCCACTTTTGTCCGGTGGTGGCATTTTGCCCCCCCAGGGAAACTTCAGCAAAGAGTTGTCTGCCTGTTTGCGCGCTGCCCAGGCCCATTCTGCCTCAGTGGGTAGTCGGTAGCTGTTTGCGGCCTGATTAACTCCGCGGATCTTGTTGTTCGTCGTCGTGTAAAAAGGCGTAAGCGATTCACTTGCACTCAACCAGTTGCAGTACGCTGCGGCTTGCTCCCAGTTCAGCTTGGTCACCGGTTGATTATCCCCGTCCAGGCTTTTGCCCTGAATCACACCGGAATTATGTTCCTTCTTAAACTTGCGATACTGTGCATTGGTGACCTCATGAATACCAAGATAAAAAGGTCGTTTCAGATCAATATTCCGTAGAGTCTCATTAGCACGCCTTCCAGGTTCGCGACGCGATGCGCCCATAGTAAAGGAAGACGGGTAAAACAGTTTCAGCGTCTGCCCTGCAGATGTTGTGTATACCGGTTTTATTTTTTCAATTTGTGCCTGCCGTTCTGTCTTCAGGTTGACATTCACCTGTTGCGCGATGCCGGTATGTGGAGTGATGCTGGTTTGATAAGTGACATAACCTTCTTTACGTACTTCCACTCTGTGTTTCTTTGCCGCTAACTCAAGTGTCAGATTGGCCTTGCTCTGAGCCTTGCCGTTGATCAACAAGCGGGCATCTTTGGGCGTGATATTAAACTCGACATCGACCAGTTCAGGGCTGAGCTTCACCAATACTCTTTTCTCTTCGCCGGATGCGACTTGTATTTTCCGACTAGCGGACTGGTAGCCCTGTTTAAAAAGTTTTACCGTACTCGTTTTACCCGGAGTCATCGCCAGTTCAATTGGGGTCAGCCCTTTATATTCACCATCAACAGTTGCATTTGCTCTTGGCGGATCCGAGGCGAGAAAAATTGTGGCGTCAGCAAGTTCGAGCTCAATTGAAGAAAAGTCCAGAGGCTGGTTAGCGATGACGTTCAATTTTTCTTTCCAGGGTTTATAACCAGCCAGTTTCACCCGAACTTCATGTTTACCTTCAAGGATTTCCACTGTAGAAGGAGTTTGCCCGCGTACTTCCTCATCGATAATAATATCCGCGCCAGAGGGTTCTGACGAGAGCGTGACTTCGGCCCAGGCCGGCGTCAGTACCGCTTCAAAACGCTGTTCTTTATCAAGACCTTCTATCTCAATAGTTTCTTGCAGTGGAAAATATCGGTCAGCGACTAAGGCCAGTTGATGTTCACCCGGCGGAATATCCCGGATTAAAGCAGGAGTCCGTCCCATAAGCTCACCATCAAGCATAATTTTCGCATCTATGCCCACACCTGAAGTGACCTGTAAATGACCCGGAAGACGCTGCATCTCGAAGGCAAATCGTTGGCTCGCTTGTTTGTCGACAGTAAGTGTCTGTTCAAGATCGTAATAGCCTTCGGCTTTCAAAGAGAGAGGATAGTCACCACTGACAAGCAGATAGCGGTCAGCCAGCTTCAGTTTCAAAAGGGCGCTTATTTCAAGATTGGCATTGGCAGGAGTCGATTCGACATAGACGGCCCTTGCTGTAAACAGGAAAATCGCCGCCGCCAGGCATAGAAAAAGACTAATACCAACAAAGACGGTTTTTTTGCGCACCTGAATGCTCTTTCGAGGTGCGTTTTCACTAATAGGCTCAAACTTAAGCGGCTTAATGGCTTCGTTATTGTCTTTATTATCCATACTGGCTCTTGAGCTGTCTCATTACCTGCCAAGCGCAATCTTTTCTGCTGCTTGTACAACAATGGTTCTAAGCGGTTTGTCAGGGTCCAGTAAAAATTCGACGCGTACGTCGCGATAGCCCTGTCGTATTCCGATGGCAACATACTTACCCGGTCTCAAGGTCATGGATTTTTCTGCAAATGTGCCTAGCTCGGCAACTTTACGCAGTGTGACCTTGGTTTGATTATCTGACTGCAGTGTAAATTGAACCGGGGTATTGGCCTTGTCGAGCAGCAGAGCAAGTGAGTCGAGTTGTTTTCTGAGTACGGGTCCCGGTGCGGATAACTTTTGAATTTTTTTCTCGAATTCTACCGTCTCATCATAAACCTTTGCATCATAAAGTCGTGCAGGTTGTTTAAGGAGGTTTTCCAGTTTGTCGTGAAGTTTACTACGCAAGCTGCTTTGTTTTTTACCATCCAGTGCTTCCGCGAGTTTGCCGTCAATTTTCAATGCAGCATTGTATTTGTCTAAAGCGTCATGCCAGCGTTCTTCGCTCTCTAATTCTCTCGCACTCGCCAGAATGGTGTTGATATTGACTCTGGTTAACTGATGTCTGGTTTGTTCAAGAGCTGTGCGCGCTTCAGCCGAACGAGGCTTGATTTTCAGCGCATCATTAAATGCAGCGCGTGCCTTGCTGTAACGTTTTGATTCCAGTGCGGCAAATCCTTCAGACATGACATTATTAAACTTCCTGTCTATTATTTTCTTATCGGCAAGTTCGATTTGTTGTCGCGCCTTTTCGAAATGTTCATCAAGTTCGCTTACCTGCTGGTAGATCAACCGGGCTTCATCTAACGAGCCCTTCTCCAGCAAACTGTCGGCACGATCCATTAATTGCAGAACTTCATCGAGTTTGTCTGCTCGCTCACGACCATTAATGGCTGTCCTGTCGATGGCATCAATTGCCAGTGCAAGATCGAAAGCTTCTTTAGCCAGCATGGAATTACCATCCGCAAGAGCCTGGTTTCCCCGTTCTATAGTGGATTTAAAAACCATATCCATTTCCTCTACAAGTGAAGAAAAAATGGCAAGGGCTTTTTCGTATTCCACTTTCGAAGCAACAAAATTGCGTTCGTTATAATAGTCGTCACCTGTGACGGCAAGTTGCATTGCCTGATCGTACTGTTCAGCAGCCCAGTGTTGAGCACCTCTGTCGGCGAGAGCTTTCTGTGACTCAAGCATTTGCGACAAAACTTCCTGTGTTTCTTTGCGCAATTGAGATTCCTGAGCTTTTTCCCAGGGTGATATTTTTTCTTTCGCTTTGGGTTTGGAAACTACCGGAGCGGGTGGCTGTTCAACTGATGCAGTTAACTCATCGTCCGGAATTGCGTTGTCACTGACCCAGCCGGGTAGAAGAAAGACCACAACCAGAGCAGCACAGAGCAGAACACCCAGACCCATCCAGATAAGTGGTGAGTTTTTCAACATTGAGAATTTCGCTGGTGCAGGAGTGTCGCTTGTGTTTGCACTCAAACTTATCGATGCAGGTTCGATACACGTAAAATTTTCGTCTGAGTTGCCAGTTTTATCTTGCGTCATTTTCTTTATTATTGTGTTGTATCCGGACAAGGAAAACCCTGTAATGAACGCTTAGATTCATCACGGCAAATTCTATCTTGAATTAATCAGCTTTGAGGTGAGGGCGCTATCTGACCAGTTTCAGCCTCATAGATGTCCTTGAGTAATTGTCGCCACTGACCGTACTGTTCATTGACCGAGCCGGACAATGTAACCGTCCGATCTTCCAGTTTCATTGTGTGCGGCTCCATTTCTGCATCCATTGAAGCTGAAATTTCCTCCAGCGCCTCTGCGTGTACTTTGGCTTCTTCACGTTTGTTAAGACCACTCATTACAGCCGTAGCGCCGGCTCCGATACCAACCGCACCAGCTGTCCGCGCGGTTCTGGAATCGACGCCCTGAGCCAATATTCCTGCCAGCACGGCGATTGCACCTCCGATGATTCGGTTTCGCGATTGCGATTTTACTTCCTGCAGGGCTTTATTTTCTTCGTAATAAGCGCGTCGCCATTCAAGATAAGGCTCCTGCATTTGTCGCGCAAAAGAGGCATAGTACTCCTGCAAGGTGTCGACAAACATATAGTCCCGTTCACGAATCTGTTTTACACGCTGCAGAATCGGATCGTCATCAGCGGGGAGTCGGGTAATAAAGTATCGTCCCTTTTTATCAATACCCAGATGCTCACTGAAAGCTTCAGCTGAAAAGGCCTTGGCAAACTTGAGTTCGGTAATCAGGCGAATACTGGCGATTTCGTTTGCATCAAGTTGTTGATAGTGCAGCAGCATATCATTGGATATCTGGTTATAGAGCGCCTGAAAAGGCTCGGTCCGGTTTGGCAGGCTGGTGTCATAAGAATACTTACTTGCTTTGTCGGTGTACTTCTTTGTGTACCAGATTTTTCCTGAGGAATCCTGAACTCTGACCAGCAGATGCAGATTCTCGCCGTCTGAACGAAGTATTTCTGCATTTACCCAGAGATCCATTTCGCTTTGTCGCTGAGGAATCACCCGGACGATGCCCCAACTGCCGCTGTTTTGCATAGTTTCCATTAGAATGTAGGGCATGAATCGAGCTTCAGCTTCTCGAATCTTTGGATACACACCTGGCTCGGAGCTAAGTGCATCAACTCCGGGGTTAAAAATACCTATGCCCACATCAAGTAGTAAGTTTTCGGGGATCTGTACCGGCTGCGCCGCGATTTTTTCGCGTTCGGTGGAGCGGACAGTTGTGCTGTTACAGCCAGCCGTAGTCACCAGAATGAACAGTAATAATGAATATAGATAGTGTTGTTTTATCATGAAATTTCTCGCTCCTTATGCGCCTTTCTTATATTTGCGGTATTCATCCCACAACTTGGCTCTGAGTTCCGGATCTTTTTCTTTTTGTGCAGCTTCACGCAATTGACGGGCGATAATATCGTCGTCCTGACCGTCACCAACATCACCCGGAGCAGGTGAAATGTCATCGCGGATCTTGTCTCCGGGAAAACCGGAACCGCGGGCAGGTAAAGGCTGTTGATCTGCCATTGCCGTTTGCAGGGGATCGTCATCGTATCCTTCACCGTCGCCGTCACCACTTCCACCATAACCACCACCACTGCCGGACTCATTATCACTCTTGGAAATTTTGTCTCGTTCACCGAGCATCAGATCATCAAACTTGGCAAACTTACCACTGAGTTGAGCATCAAGAATTCGAGCTTTCTCTTCGTCTGTCATAGCGCTCTGTCCGCCGCTTCCAGTGCCTGCGGTCGTCCTTCCATTGGCGCCTGCGGTCTGACCAGCCCCTGAGCCCTGACCATCTTCTTCAGCAGCCTGATTGCCAGCGTTTCGGCCTTTCTCAAATTCGCCCAGCGCATCAGCAAGAATTTCATCATCAGATTTTCCGTCCTGATTTCCACCTGACTGCTCACCACTACTTTGAGCTTGTCCGCTTTCGGCACCTGCCTCGGAACCAGTCTGTGACCCGGGCTGACTTCCCTGTTGAGATGAACTCTGACCTGCACCGGCTCCCTGTGAAGAAGAACTGGACTGACCACTTCCGGAGCTACTTGATGATGAGGAGGAAGAAGATGATGAACCAGAGGAACTCGAACCGGGAGGCGGGCTTCCGGAAGATGAGGAAGATGAGCTGCTGGGCACGGTATTACAGGCTGCTGTAAGCACAAGCAGGCAGTAAGCCAGTAGTTGACGTAGCGTGCTAATAAAAGTTTTCATTCTAATTCATCCGTCTGTTTATTCAGTAAAGACATAGCGGAGACTGACCCCTGTTGTTAATACCGGTTCACCGTTTTCATATCTGGGCCGGAATTTCGTCGCTGCAATCGATTTCTTTGCCCGACGCAGATACGATACATTATCTTCCGGCACGGATTCTACAATTTGTATGTTGCTGGCTTTACCGGTGGGACTGACATCAAAGGACGCTACCACATAAGGCGGGTTCTCCGGGATCAGGTCTTTTTCTTTGTGAACAGGCAGGCGGATTGCCGGTAGTGTTCTGGGTTGCCCGAATAGTGTGTCGATTTTCTGTTGCTCGATTCCGTCCTGTTCCAGCAAGGCGTAGGCTTTTTTATAGGTCTCAGCTGCGCTGTTTCTTTTATTGAAAAGCAGAAACCAGTCGCCAAGGTGAGTCATCGCCATTGCCTGCATGTCCACCGGCAGATTCGGGTTTTTCGCATGAATATCGATAATCTTTTGCATCGCATCGCGACCCTTGATATAGCTTCGCAGCATGAAATCTGCGCGAAGTTGTTCCAACTGCAGGGCACGTCGGGCTCGATTGGAATCTCGAAAGCCTGAACGGATATCTCGGAGGTCTTCTGAGCTGCTGACCTGAGCGGCAATCTGATAATTAGTAAGTGCTATCCCGTAGAGAGAATTGATCAATCTCATATCATTGTCGTCACCTTCCAGTTCGACAATCTCAACTGATTTGTTGTAGAGATCTTCTGCGTTGAGTAAATGTGAGAGTGAAGCTGAATTCGGATCCAGTTCGAAGGCTTTTAAATACCAGCGGCCTATACGGTCGATAACCGGGAGTAATTTAGGGCTATTGTCGCCATGGTGACGCTTACTGATCCAGTACAGGTTGTGATAATTGTTTTTTAGCTCTGCCCAGTTTTTGAGCTTACTGTTGCTTTCAATCAGTTTTTCCAGCAGTGCCAGCTGTCCGAGGCCGTGCAGGCCTTCATTGACCCGGGTGATATGTAAAGCCCGCTTGAAAATTTCAACGGCATCACTATGACGATTAAGCGACTGGTATATATTTCCGAGGCCGGAGAGTACTTCAGAAAGTTGATTGTCGTAAACGCCACCTGATATCTCCAGTTGCTGAACAAGCTCATTGTAATAGTCGAGCGTCAGCTGCATTTCGTCAGAGACTGGCAGGGGAAGCAAATCGCTATCTACATCTTCAGCAATGATGGTATCAGCGGTTTCAGTGTTATCAATTGCTTCTTTGTCGTCGGCGACAGGCCTTGTCTCCTGTTGCTCAACTTCTTCGGCGACAGTTGCAGGCAAGGGCGTTAGTAACACAACTAATGCGGCGATGATCTGATAGTAAATTTTAGTCATTATTGATTTAGCGAGCGAGTGTCCCTTGTGTGCCTGTTATTTCGAGTCTAAAATTATCTTATTGTTCCTTTGAGTATAGGATTTTAGCAGCAATCTAGCGGGGAAAATGTGATAAAAACGTGAAAAAAATCAAAGTCTCCCCACTTTGCACTTAACTTTTTTTATCACACCGTTATTGACTGAATAATTGAGTTCAAGAGCATAAAAAATACTTATGTTGCGCTGCAACAATCCGGGTGTTATATTCCTGCGCCATTAGGACTACACTACATTAATTAAGTACTGTTTAGTCGAATTTGCCAAGTAATTTTAGGGGAAACTATTATGGGAAGGGTTGCGATAGTAACAGGGGGCACACGGGGTATCGGCGAGGCCATCTCAGTCGGACTGAAAGACGCGGGCTACACAGTAGCTGCAATTTATGCCGGTAATGATGAGGCTGCCAAACGATTTAATGAAAAAACGGGCATCGCTGTCTATAAACTCAATGTGAGTGATTTCGATGCCTGTGAGGCCGCAGCGGCACAAATCACAGATGAGCTAGGTCCTGTCGATATCCTGGTCAACAATGCGGGGATCACCAGAGATGGCACCATGCACCGGATGAGCTACGATCAGTGGAATTCAGTAATTCAGACCAATCTGGCCTCCTGTTTCAATATGGCGCGGGTGGTAATTGATGGTATGCGCGAGCGAAACTTCGGTCGCATTGTCAATATCGGCTCGGTAAATGGGCAGGCAGGTCAATACGGTCAGGTCAACTATGCAGCGGCCAAATCCGGTATTCACGGTTTTACCAAGGCACTTGCTCAGGAAGGAGCAGCAAAAGGCATAACAGTCAACGCGATCGCTCCTGGTTACATCGACACAGATATGGTTCGCGCTGTACCGGAAAATGTACTGGAAAAGATCATTGCCGGGATTCCTGTTGGTCGTCTCGGAAAGGCGAGCGAAATTGCCCGTGGCGTACTTTTTCTGATTGGTGATGATGCCGGATTCGTTACAGGTTCGACGATGAGCATCAACGGCGGCCAACACATGTATTGATATGACCTACTATTGATACTGATATTCGGAGACTCTACTGATGACAATACTAACTAACGTACCAGCAGGCACGATTAAGGTTGGTGATCGGACTTCTTACACGAAAACCTGCACTTTTGGTGATATTCAGCTGTTTGCGAAAGTGTCCGGTGATGTTAATCCGGTGCATCTGGACGAAGAATTTGCCAGCGAAACCCAGTTTGGACAACGCATAGCACACGGCATGTACACCGCCGGGCTGGTCAGTGCTGCGGTAGGCTTGCAACTACCCGGACCCGGCACCATCTACCTGAGTCAGGATATCAAGTTCAGCGCGCCGGTTTTCGTGGACGACACAATCACTGTCGAGCTGGAAGTGGTTTCGGTGCGTGAAGATAAACCCATTGTTGGTCTGGAATTTGTTTGTAAGAACCAGAAGGACAAAGTCGTCGCGTCAGGTAAGGCGGTAGTTCTGGCACCATCCGAAGCTCTCAGCCTTGAAGCACCGGAACTTCCGGACATCAACATCGGCTGAGCTGCATTGTGAAGTAAATAAAGCGGACAAATTTCCGCTTCATTTACTCATACTAATCAGGCGCTCAGCGCATCCCCAGCAGGTAGATAATCGTAGTTAAGGCTTTCAGCAACCGCTTCACAGGTAATTTTGCCTTTGTATACGTTGAGACCGTTACGCAGATCCCGATCCACCAGCAGTGCCTGCTGTGGGCTCTTATTCGCAAGCGAGAGTGTGAATGGCAGCGTCGCATTGTTCAGAGCAAAGGTTGAGGTGCGGGCCACAGCACCGGGCATGTTGGCAACGCAGTAGTGAACGACTTCATCAACCACATAAGTGGGCTCCTGATGGGTGGTTGCTTTTGATGTATCGAAACATCCGCCCTGATCAATTGCCACATCAACAACCACAGAGCCTTTTTTCATACGGCTGATAATATCTCTGCTCAGAAGTTTGGGTGCGGCAGCACCCGGAACCAGAACCGCTCCGACTACCATATCCGCGGCGAGCGCATATTCTTCAATGGTTTCGGCGGTAGAATAGATACATTTCACGGTTCCGCCATATTCAGAATCCAGCTCGCGCAATCGCGGCAGAGAACGGTCAAGGATTGTTACCTCAGCGCCCATACCGCGTGCCATATAGGCCGCATTGTCACCGACTACACCACCGCCAATAACCAGTACTTTGGCCGGCGCAACTCCCGGCACACCGCCAAGCAGGACTCCCGCACCGCCCTGTGCCTTTTCAAGTGAGTGAGCGCCCGCTTGTATGGAAAGCCTTCCTGCAACTTCACTCATTGGCGCCAACAGTGGCAGGGTATTACCCGGCCCGGTGACAGTTTCGTAAGCAATAGCGATAACACCAGAGTCGATTAAAAGCCTGGTTTGCTCTGGATCCGGAGCCAGATGCAGATAAGTGAACAGAACCTGGTTTTCTCTGAGCATCATACATTCCTCTGGCTGCGGCTCTTTTACCTTGACTACCATATCGGCTTCGGCGAAGACTTCTGCCGCAGTCCCGGCAATACGCGCACCGACCCGCGCGTAATCCTCATCCTCCATGCCGATTGCGCTTCCTGCATCGCTTTCAACCATAACCTCATGCCCATAACGAACCAGTTCACGGGCGCCGGCAGGTGTCATGCCAACCCGGTATTCGTGGTTTTTAATCTCTTTAGGAACCCCTACTAACATGTCTGTTCTCCCCGTAAATTGGTCTCAGTTTCGAAGCGATAAGGATAAAGAAAACCGGATTAAATTATCTTGCTAATTAATTGAGGAAATAAAGAAAACAAAGCATATAATTAACAAATAATTAAAAATATTGAAAGATAATCCTAAATATGAAAATAGATAAGATAGATTGTGCTATTTTGCATGCTCTGCAACTGGATGGTCGGCTTAGCAATGTCAATCTGGCCGCTGCTGTCAATTTGTCGGAATCTGCCTGCCTGCGGCGAGTGAAGTTATTAGAAGCTGCCGGCGTCGTTGAGCGTTACGCTATGGTAGTTGATCAGAGTGCTGTCGGATTGCCGGGTAATGTCTTTGTCGAAATAAGCCTGGCCCAGCAACAGCAGGCTGAACTGGTTAGTTTTGAAGAACGCGTATTGCAAATACCGGAGGTCATGGAATGCTATCTGATGTCGGGAGATTACGACTATCTCCTGCGCGTCGTTGTTGCCGATGCTGCTGACTACGAAAGAATTCATCACCATCATTTGACCCGACTGCCGGGTGTTGCAAAAGTCCGTTCCAGTTTCGCACTTCGAACCGTAACCAAAGCCGCAGAATTACCAATCAAGGTTCGCTAAGCGGAACTGTCAGCGCAATTCCTGACAGCTTTTGTTGCGGCGCAAAACTGCGTGTACTAGGATACGGACTCTCCAGTTTCAGGCTGAACCGAAGCATCAGATTCTGGCAATTATTCAATACAAAAATAAAAAGATGAGGAGTGTCCTGGTGTCCAAGGTCGTCAATTACGAAGTAGAAAATAACATTGCTGTCATTACTATCGATAGCCCACCTGTTAACGCCATGGGCTATCTGGTCCGGCAGGGCACCTGGGATGCGATAGAACAGTTTGAAAAAGATACAGCGGCTACGGCCGCTGTTCTTATTTGTGCGGGCAGAACTTTTATTGCTGGCGCAGACATTTCTGAATTCAATGCTCCGCCGAAGGATCCCTGGTTACCTGATCTGGTACAAAGAATTGAAGATTGCCCAAAAGTAATTGTCGCCGCAATACATGGCACAGCTCTTGGCGGCGGACTTGAAACCGCGATGGCCTGTCATTATCGCTGCGCTGTTGCCAGCGCCAAAGTCGGTTTACCCGAAGTGACTCTGGGATTATTATCGGGTGCTTCCGGGACGCAACGCCTGCCGCGTCTGACCGGAGTAAAGAAAGCTCTGGATATGATGATCTCCGGCAAACCGATCTCAGCTGCTGAGGCTAAAGAAAGTGGTGTTATCGATGAGATTATCGAAGGTGATCTTCGTGAAGGCGCATTGGCCTATGCGGCTAGCCTGTTGAAGGAAAATTCATCAGTCAGACAACTCAGCAAAATGGACGTTGATAAAGAAGGTATTAATGATGAATTCTTTAACGACTACCGGCAACAAATGCAAAAACAGACACGCGGGTTTTTTGCGCCGGAGCAGATTGTTAAATGCGCGGAAGCTGCTGTGTCGAAGTCTTATGAGGATGCACTCAAAGTTGAAAGAGACTTGTTTACTGAATGCAGAGAATCAACGCATTCTCAGGCACAACGTCATTTATTTTTTGCAGAACGCGAAGTAGCAAAGATTACTGATGTGCCGAAGGATACGCCAAAACGTGATATCAACAGTGTTGCGGTGATTGGTGCCGGTACCATGGGTGGCGGTATAACCATGAATTTTCTTGCGATTGGTTTACCTGTCACGCTGCTGGAAGTGAGCCAGGAAGGACTCGAACGTGGTCTTGCAATTATTCGCAAGAATTACGAGGGGATGGTTAAAAAGGGTCGAATGAACGAAGACCAGCTCGAAGAGACGATGGCCCTGATCAAACCGACAACCAGTTATGCCGATCTATCTGAAGCGGATCTCGTCATCGAAGCCGTGTTTGAGAACATGGCCGTGAAAAAGGAAGTCTTCGCGGAACTCGACAAAGTCTGTAAGCAGGGTGCGATTCTGGCCAGCAATACATCATCACTTGATCTCAATGAAATCGCCGAAGTTACTGCCAGACCGGAAGATGTTATCGGTCTGCATTTCTTTGCTCCGGCCAATGTTATGAGACTGTTGGAGATTGTACGTGGTGCGAAGACAGCCAGGGATGTGATTGCGACGACGATGGCCATGGCCAAAGCGATACGCAAAATCGGCGTACTCGTTGGCGTATGTTTCGGCTTTGTTGGCAACAGAATGTTTTTTCCTTACGTACGTGAGGCACAGCTAATGCTTCTTGAAGGAGTCTCAGCTGAACGTATTGATAAAGTAGCCTTTGACTGGGGTATGGCGATGGGGCCGAATAGCGTGGTCGATTTGTCCGGTCTTGACGTTTTTAACAAGCTCAACTCTGAATGGGCAGATCGTCCTGACGATCCAGCTTACTACCGCGTATGCAGTGTTCTTTGCGAGATGGAGCGCTACGGGCAGAAGACCGGTCGCGGTATGTATATCTACGAAGGACGCAAGGCCGTAGCCGATGAGGAAGTCTCTGAGATTGCAGCCAGGGAAGCCAAAGCACTTGGTATTGAGGCACGCGAAGTTAGTGATGAAGAAATCATGGAGCGCATGATGTGCGCGATGATTAATGAAGGGGCTCTGGTTCTTGAAGAAGGTATAGCCCAGCGATCCAGCGATATTGATGTGGTGTTTGCGAATGGTTACGGCATGCCCCGCTTTCGAGGCGGTCCGATGATCTACGCAGATACCCTTGGTCTTGATAATGTGTATCAGGCTATCAATAAGTATCGTGAGCGTTATGGTGATTTGTACTGGACTCCGGCACCTCTGCTTGAACAGCTAGCGAAAGAAGGCAAAACTTTTTCTGAATGGAAGAAGTAAAAAAGCAGTTCAGGGATTTTTTCCAGCAGAAATTGTCTACACTATTAAATAAGACGTGAAAAATTTGAAATAGGGAAAAGCCAATGAGCGGACTTAGCGTCCTTGTAATCTACCTGGTAGCAGCTGTCACACTTGCTTTTAAAAAGGCAAGCCTGAAAACGGCCGCTGTGTCGTCTGTTGCACTGTTGTTCTTTTACCTCTTATTCGGTAGCGGCTCTCTGTTCTGGACTCTGATTCTGCTTCTCATAAGTGTGGTTCTTGCCCTGTTATCCATCGACAGTTTTCGTCAGGATAAAATCAGTAAGCCTCTTTTTTCCTGGTATAAATCTGCCCTGCCGCCAATATCGGAAACAGAACGTGAAGCGATAGACGCCGGGACGGTCTGGTGGGAAGGAGAAATATTTACCGGTAGTCCCGATTGGAACAAGCTGCTGACATCGGGTAAACCCGAACTCAGTGAAACTGAACAGGCCTTTCTTGACGGCCCGGTAAACAAGCTCTGTCACATGGTCGACAGCTGGGATATTCATCATACCAAGGCAGACATACCGACTGATGTTATGCAGTACATCAAGGACGAAAGATTTCTGGGCATGATCATTCCGAAAGAGTATGGAGGCCTTGATCTATCTGCTGTGGCGCAGGCCAAAGTACTCACAAAACTATCCGCCTGTGGTTCCGTCGTCGCTACTTTTATCGGCGTGCCCAATTCTCTCGGACCGGGCGAATTGTTAATTAAATATGGTACAGAGGAACAAAAGGAATATTATCTTCCGCGTCTGGCAAAAGGAGAAGAAGTCCCCTGTTTTGCTTTAACAGCGCCGCTAGCTGGCTCTGATGCTACCTCTCTGACCGATACCGGCCTTGTCTGTAAAGGTGAGTATCAGGGTAAGGAAGTACTTGGTATGCGTCTTAATTTTGACAAGCGCTATATCACACTTGCGCCCATTGCGACTCTCGTTGGTCTGGCATTTCGACTACAGGATCCTGAACACCTAATCGGCGACGTCGATGATTACGGTATTACCTGTGCTTTGATACCACGTGATACTGACGGTCTGGAAATAGGCAATCGTCATCTACCAATTGGCGATCCTTTTATAAACGGGCCGGTGAGGGGTAAGGATGTGTTCGTTCCTCTTGAAGCCATTATTGGTGGCAAAGACATGGCAGGTAAGGGTTGGCGCATGCTGGTTAATTGTCTCTCCACAGGACGGGTTATCAGCTTACCTTCCGGTGCCAATGGTGCGGCCAAATACGCACTGGCGTCGACCAGCGCCTATGCACGCATTCGCAAACAGTTCGGCCTGCCAATTGGTGAGTTTGAAGGTATTCAAAAGCCACTGGCCAGAATCGCCGCCTTTAACTACATCATTGACGCAGGTCTGATGCACACAGCGCAAGCTGTTGCGGCTGGCGAGAAACCTGCTGTTCCTGCTTCTATTTTGAAGTATCACTGCACGGAAATGGCTCGTCAGGTACTAATTGATGCGATGGATATTCACGGCGGCAAAGCCGTCATGAAGGGGCCGAAAAATTACCTCGCTATAGCGTATGAGTCGATTCCGGTCGCAATAACAGTGGAAGGCGCGAACATCATGACGCGCAATCTGATGATCTTCGGACAGGGTGCAATACGAAGCCACCCCTACGTGCTAAAAGAGATGGAACTGGTCGCGGAAGTTAATGAGAAGGAAGCCGCGAAGAAATTCGATGCTCTGCTGTTTGAGCATATCGGCTATACCTATAATAACGGTGCCAAGGCACTCGTATTCGGGCTGACTTCATCCATGTTCGCTGACGCTCCTTTGTACTCACCGCTAAAACGTTATTACCAGCATCTGCATAGATTAAGTGCCGGTTTTGCCATGATTACGGATGTTGCCATGTTGATTATGCAATCAGGTTTGAAGCGACGAGAAATGATATCTGCCAGGCTCGGCGATCTATTGAGTACGCTTTATCTGGCCAGCATGGTCTTAAAGCACTACGAAGATGAGGGTAGCCCGCAAGCAGATAAACCTCTGGTAGAGTGGTCTTGTCAGTACCTGTTTCATGAGTATCAACAAGCCATGCATGAAATCCTGCAGAACTTCCCGAATCGTTTGATCGCCATGAAAATGCGCCTGACAGTATTTCCTTTTGGTCAGCATTTTGACAAACCCTCTGATGAACTGGAACGACAGATAGCCGGTTTATTGATTCATGACACGCCTACGCGTCAGCGTCTGATAGAGGGTGTGTTCAGTGAAGAGTCTGATTTACATCCGCTGAAGAACCTGAATGAGGCAATGATAATGGCGGATCAGGTAGTACCGCTTGAAGCAAAATTGAAACAGGCAGTGAAAAGCGAACAACTACCGGCTCTGCTCGGTCTTGAACTGATAGAAGCCGGTGCTGCAGCAGGTGTCTTGAGTGACGAGGAAGCACAGACAATGCGCGATTATGACAAATTGATCATGTCTATTATTCATGTTGACGAATTTGCTTATGAGGCTTTTGCCAGATCGATAGTTGTAAAGAAAACCACCGCAAAGAAAAAGAAAGCGAAAGCAAAGAAAGTCAGTCGCAAGACGAAATCAAAGCCGGATACTCTGGAAACTACGGAATAGAAAGCTCTTCCTCTTTTTTCTGCTTCAAGAGGTAGCTTAGTAAGCCGGCAAACACGAGGGCGGCTACCGTCAGTCCAAGTGGTCTTGAACTACCATCATGAAGAACGCCCACCGATAATGCTGCGAGGGCCCCGGTTCCGACTTCCATAGTCACCAGCATCGCTGCTGCCGAACCCGTGCGGCTGGTGCTGGCCTGCATGGCAAGAGTGGGAGTGGTTGAAAAAATGAGGCCGTCGGCAAGGGCGATTATTGTCATGCCAATTGCCAGACTGACGATACCGTCGTTTGCGTTGTAGGTAAGCCCCAGAATTATGATGGCACCAACAACCAGAATGGCAAAACCTGTGTTCATAATGGCTTTAATTCCGATTTTCTTTACCATGTAGTTGGCATAAAACGCGCCCAGAGCAAAACCCGCTACCATAATGGCCTGAAAATACCCGAAGTGTTCGGTCGCCAGGCCATGATTATTGATCAGAATAAAAGGACCGGCGGTTATAAAGGCGAAAAATACCCCAAGGCTGGAACCGGCGATGATGCAGTATTTCATATAGAGACCGTTGCATAGCAGACCCCAGTAGTCCGACAGTATGGCTTTGGGTGAAAGTGAGGCGACATTCTTCTTTGACGATTCTTCGAGAAAATACCAGACAGCCGCAGTAACGAGGAGGCCACAGATAAAAAGCAGGTGGAAATTCATGCGCCAGCCGAACAGAACATGGACATAGCCGCCGATTATCGGCGCCGCCGCGGGAGATACGCAGCTGGCCACACCATATAAGCCAATGACTTTAACCTGTTCGATTTCATCGAACAGATCGCGAATGATGGCGAGTACAAGAACGCCTTCCACGGCTGCACTAATTCCCTGAAAGACTCTGGCCACAATAAGCTGCTCAACTGTTTGTGCCATTGCGCAACAAAGGCTGAAAAAAGTGAAACCAATCATGCCCCATAGCAATACCGGCTTTCTACCGAAACGCTCTGACAGGGGACCATGAAAAAGTGTGGCAAGTGCATAAGCTGCCGCATTCAGACTCATAGTGAGTTTGATATTTTCTGCGGAAGTTGAGAAGAAATCCGGAAGATGGGCAAGGCTGGGAGCGTAAATGTCCGTCGACATCATTGTTAGTGACGAGGCGAGGACAAGAACAAAAACGATAATTCTTTTATTCATAAGTATGGTTTACAATGGCGGCAGAAAATAATAAAAACCAGATTGCTCCGGGTGAGGAGCTTCGCAGGGATTAATACATATGTCTAGAGAAGAAGAAATCCAGTTACTGACTGACTTTGTAACGGATATAGCGCGCGACTCGGGTGAAATCGCCCTGAAGTATTTCCGTTCCGATCTGAAGGTCGAAAACAAGCAAAGTGATGGCAAGTTTGACCCCGTTACGCTTGCCGATACTGAGATTGAGGCGTTTTTGCGGGATAAAATCAGTGCAAAATACCCCGGTCACTCGATAGTCGGTGAAGAGGAAGGAGAAACCAGAGGTTCTGAGCCCTTTAAATGGTTCATTGATCCTATTGATGGAACCCGAGGTTTCGTCGCCGGTTCTCCGATGTGGGGAACACTTGTCGGAGTAATGGAAAATGATCTCTGTGTCGCTGGGGTGATGAACCAGCCCTTCCTGAATGAAACTTTCGTGGGTAGTGAAACAGGGGCTTTTCTCATCAATAATCAGGGTAAGAAACAGATTAAATGCAGTGAGACTGAAAAAATATCAGACGCTGTTTTGTGTTGTACTCATCTGTCAATGTTTCACACTGGTAAGGCTCTGGATCGTTTCGTCAGAATAGCCGAGAGCTGTCGCTTTTCACGTTTCGGCACGGATTGTTACGGTTATGGCATGCTTGCCCATGGATTCGTTGACCTGATTGTAGAGTCTTCGCTTAAATCTTTTGACATCATGGCTCTGATCCCAATCGTCGAAGCGGCTGGCGGTGTTGTCAGCAACTGGCAGGGGGATAGTGTGGCTATGGGCGGCGATGTAGTTGCTGCGGCTACACCAGCATTGCATGAGCAGGCCCTGAAATTTTTATCAGCCTGAGAGTGACTAAAAGAAAGGATTAAAATTATGACCGAAAATCATCAACAGGGTATTACTGAACCGGCACCCCGTCTGGCTCGTTACATGATTTTATCTCTGCGTCCGGACACGGAACCGAGGCAATCGTTGAAAGATCTTGCCGGCGTAGTGGATGGCAGTAACTGCGTGGTGGGAATCGGCGAGTCATTACTTAAATACCTGGGGGCAGATATTCCCGGTATGCATAGTTTTCCCGCACACAGTGTGGCAGGTATCGATGTGCCTTCAACCCCGGCGGCAATCTGGTGCTGGATACGAGGTGAAGATCGTGGCGAACTGGTGCATGCATCAAGGACTATCGAGAGTTTGTTAAGTCCAGATTTTGAACTGGTCAAAATAATCGATGCATTTCAGTATCGAGACAGTCGCGATCTGAGTGGTTATGAAGATGGTACCGAGAACCCGAAGGGTAATGATGCGCTCGCCGCTGCATTAATGACGGGACAGGCTGAGGGTCTTGATGGAAGTTCTCTGGTGGCTGTGCAGCAATGGTTACACGATCTTGATTATGTTGATTCCATGGAAGACGAAGAGCGGGATCACATGATTGGACGTCGATTGAGTGATAATGAAGAAATTGAAGATGCCCCCGAATCTGCTCACGTAAAGCGCACTGCACAGGAAGATTTTGAACCTGAGGCCTTTGTCTTACGACGTTCAATGCCCTGGGCTGATGAAAGTGGAGAGGGATTGGTGTTTGTTGCTTTTGGTAAATCTTTTGATGCTTTTGAAGCGTTGTTGAACAGAATGCTGGGAAAGGACGATGGTATTGTCGACGCTATATTTCGTATGTCGCAGGCCATCAGTGGTAATTACTTCTGGTGCCCACCTGTGAAGGACGGACAACTGGATCTTCGCGCCTTGAAACTCTAATTCTGGTTTTCCAGCTGCGAAAGCGGCAGGGCGGTGGTCAGCTTCTTATGACGCAGGGCGAAACTGGTGCTGACATTTCTGACTGCCGGTATCTGCATTAGCACATCACTCAGGAATTTCTCGTAGTGGCTCATATCCGCTGCCAGCACTTTCAGCATGTAGTCATACTCCCCACTCGTCATGTAGCACTCCAGTACCTCATTACTTGACTGCACTGCCCGGTCAAATTCGGACACAGTTCTGGCGTGATGGTTTTCCAGTGATATGTGAGCAAAGGCAACAATGGTCAGGCCCAGCTTTTCGCTGTCAAGAAGGGCCGCATAGCCCGAAATTACATGATTTTCTTCCAGTCCACGCAGTCGCCTCCAACAGGGAGCCGGAGACAGGCCAACACGCTCGGCCAGATCACGATTGGAGATTCGACCATCCGCCTGTATTTCTCGAAGAATAGCAATGTCAAAGCGATCTAATAACATTTGAAGCAATAAAGTTAATAAATATATTTAAATATAGAATATTAATTGCTAAAAATACCTAAATACCATGTGCAATGGCAAGATAATTTTTAAGATTTAGCACTATTATTTCTCAAAATCTGAATAAGCGGAGAATTATCATGAATCTTGCCGAATCCCTGCTCCTGGGTCTGAAAAATTATGGCGTTGAAGAAATTTTCGGAATACCCGGAGACTTTGCGCTGCCTCTGTTCAAGGTAATGGAAGAATCAGAGATATTACCGCTTTATACTTTCAGTCATGAACCTGCTGTTGGTTTTGCCGCCGATGCCGCTGCCCGTTTTCACTCTAAACCTTCGGTCGCCGCGGTCACTTACGGTGCCGGTGCCTTTAACATGGTTAATCCGGTAGCTGCGGCCTATGCAGAGAAATCACCCGTGATTGTATTGTCCGGTGGCCCGGGCGAGGCGGATAGAAGCACGGGTCTGCTGGTGCATCATCAGGCCAAGCAACTCTCTTCACAGATGCAGATGTTTAAGGAGGTCACTTGTGATCAGGTAATTCTCGACGATCCGAAAACAGCACCGGATCTGATTGCGCGCGTTCTACGAAATTGCATACTTGAATCCAGGCCGGTTTATATTGAAGTCCCTCGCGATAAGGTCTTCGATAACTGTGCGGAAGTGCCGGGACCCGTTGAGGCAGATATTGCCGATGCGGATGCACTGGCGGCCTGCGCGGATGAGATTATCACCAGACTGGCGAGTGCGAAGTCACCGGTAATGATGGTCGGTGTCGAGATTCGTCGCTACGGTCTGGAAGATGCGGTAAGAGAACTGTGCCAGAAGTTGAATGTGCCAGTCGTGACGACTTTTATGGGTCGTGGTTTACTCGCCGGACAGGAGGTGCCATTGCAAGGAACCTATATGGGTAAGGCTGGTGATGCCCGAATTACGCAAATGGTGGAAAATTCGGATGCACTGATTCTCCTGGGTGTTTTATTGTCGGACACAAATTTCGGAATCTCTGAGAAAAAAATCGACCTGAGAAAAACCATTCTAGCCAGTGATGGTCGTGTCTCGCTGGGTTACCACTCTTATCTGGACATGCCGATTACCTCGCTGGTTAAAACACTAAATCAAAAACTGGAAACAAAAAAACCTCAGGCGGCAGTTGAACTGGATTATCCTGCCAGTTTATCAGCCGATGAGCAGGCGATTACACCGACAGATATCGCCCGCGCCGTTAACGATATGTTTGAGGATCACGAGCGTATGCCAATCGCAGCTGACATGGGTGATTGTCTTTTTACTGCACTGGATATAGAGCATACCGAATTGGTGGCACCGGGCTATTACGCGACGATGGGGTTTGGTGTGCCTGCCGGACTCGGAGTGCAGGCGGCCACTGGTCGCCGACCGATTATCATGGTCGGAGATGGTGCCTTTCAAATGACAGGCTGGGAGTTATTGAACTGCAAACGTTATGGCTGGAACCCTGTTGTTCTGCTTCTTAACAATAGTAGCTGGGAAATGCTGCGGGCCTTTCAACCTGAATCGAAGTTTAATGATCTTGACCATATAAACTATGCAAATATTGCCGACAGTCTGGGTGGTGTTGGTCGACGTGCTAATACAAGACTCGAACTGAGAGATGCGCTGAATGCTTCGGTTGCCGATGAGTCTTCGTTTCAGTTAGTTGAGATCATGCTCAAACGTGGTGAGCTGTCACAGACGCTGTCGCGATTTGTTGAAGGGATTAAAGGAATGCGCGCACAGAGTTAGGGGCTCGAGTTGTTAAACGGGGGTCATTGCAGCGCCTGTTGTTGAGCCGCAGCGTCGCAATAAATCATCCGCCAGTAACTGACAGATATCTTTTTCCACGACCGACTGTAAGCCACGCCAGGCGGGTACGCTGTTAACTTCCAGGACCAGGTACTTACCGTCTGTGTCACGAATAATATCAACTCCCGCATAAGCTGTACCAACACTGTGACTGGCAGCTTCAGCCAGTTCGCGAATCTCCGGTGTCAGTACCGCAGGGAGGCATTTTCCACCTCTGGCCCGATTGGTAATCCAGTGATCTGAAATTCGTTCCATAGCAGCGATTGCCCTGTCTGCAATTACCAATACGCGCCAGTCGCGAGCCTGTGGACCGTCATGCAAGATTTGTTTTTGAAGATAATAGACACCATCTACTTCTTCTTCGCTTGGTACGGCGCTTGAGCGATCAAGTAGCTGCAGACCTCGACCGCAATTGCCGAATAGAGGTTTCAAAACCAGCTTTGCATCACCTCTGGTTTCTTTTTTAATGATTTTTTGTGCTTCAGCCGCGGACTCGCAAACCCAGCTTGAAGGTGATGGAATATTATCTCGTGCGAGTAAAAAACTGGTCATGCCTTTATCTACTGTACGTTCTATAGCACGGGCCGTGTTGTAAACCAGAACTCCGGAGGCCTCCAGTGCGTGCAGAATATCAAGGCGGAAAGTGACCTGTTCAAAACTGCCGTCAGGAATAGCACGAACGAAAGCGGCAGCGGGAAGAGTGTCATGCATACCCGGCAAAAGTAATCCGCTGCTGTTTTCACCATAATTTAACTGGCAATCCATCAAGGACACACGGCTACTACTCACGCCCTGTTTTTTGAAAGCCTTACTCAGGTTGCCTTCATGCAAACCGTCTGTATCGGAAAATATGACAATGTGTTTCGACTTCATGCGCTGACTTCGACTGGTGTTATTATTCTCTGCATAATTAAACAGATTATTATTTTGATTCGTATCATAACAACATATTCACTTGAATTCTGATTAGCCACTCGATGCCAAACGAAGACCTGATTATTGTCGGAGCCAGCGCCCGTGCTGCCTGTTTCTCTGCCAGAAGGGCCGGTTTCACACCTTACTGGATAGACCAGTTTGGAGACTTTGATCTGCAAAGTGAATTCACAGGTCAGCTTGTTGAACCGGATTCTTATCCACAGGGTCTCGTGGATTGCATGAAAAACACGGCCGAGCTGCCTTTTATCTATACAGGCGCACTGGAAAGTCATTTGTCTGTGCTGGAGATTCTGGAACAACAAAGACCTTTGTTGGGCAATTCAACAAAAGTCTGTCGAGCCATTCGCAACCCGCAAAGGCTTCAGGATTGTTACGCCGCCGCTGGTATTGCGCATCCCGAAGTCAGCCGTACGACGGTAGAAACCGGTTCATGGTTGCGTAAGCCTTTGCATGGCGCCGGTGGTCGCGATATTCAGAGTTATCAATCGAAGCAGGAGGTAGGTGATGATTACTACTTACAGGGATTCATAGAAGGTGAGTCCCGCGCGGGCGTATTTCTCGGCAATGGTCAGGAGGCCTGCCTGATTGGCGTCAGTCGACAGCTTATTGGTGAGACCTTTCTTAATGCAGCGGCCTACGCTTATTGCGGCAGTATCGGGCCTTTGCAGATTGCTGAGGAAGAAAGAGTGCAATGGCAGAGTATCGGCAGCGCTTTGACAAAAAACTTCAGTCTTAAAGGTCTGTTTTGTGTTGATGGGATTTGTCGGGACGGAAGAATTTATCCAATTGAAATCAATCCGCGATATAGCGCCTCAGTTGAAATTCTGGAACCGAGTCTCAGCTTTCCACTATTGCTCGCACACCGGCAAGCCTGCGAAGGTGAATTGCCGCGGGCTCTGAGTAGAGTGAGCGCTATGCGGGCAAAGGCCTATCTTTTTGCCGGAGATGAGTTGCGTTGCCCTGATGATCTGAATTTAATCTATTCTTCATCCGGGGCAGGAACGATTACTGCTGATATTCCTCTTCCAGGTTCTAGTATTCACAAAGGGTACCCGCTGATGACGATAATAGCTGAGGTTGAAAATGAAATGCAGGCAATGAGTATGTTGAAGAGCAAAGTAGATCTACTTTACAGACAGTTTGACGTAGAATAATTGCGATGAAAAATCACGGGGATCCAATGTGAGTGACTATATAAAAGCCGCTATTAATGAAAAAATTCTCAGCCTGACAATCGATCGGGCGGATAAGAAGAACGCGCTGGATTTAGCAATGTATCAGGCTCTGGCAGATGCAGTAGAAAGTGCTAACGATGATCAAAATATCAGAGTGATCCTGATTAAAGGTTCGGGAGATAGTTTCTGCAGTGGTAACGATATTAAGGATTTTTTAAAAAACCCGCCAGTCGATGATAGCAGCCCGGTTCTGCAGTTTGTTCGTGCCATGATCGCTGCGGAAAAACCAATTGTAGCGGCTGTCAACGGTATTGCGGTCGGTATCGGCGTTACCATGCTTTTACATTGTGATCTTGTTTATGCGGCAGAAGACTCACGTTTTCAGATGCCTTTTGTCAATATCGGATTATGCCCTGAAGCCGGTTCCACCCATATCCTGCCGGCGCTTATGGGGCATCAGAAAGCTTCAGAATTGCTTTTGCTCGGTAAAATGTTTGATGTTGATACGGCAATTGATGTCGGCATTGTTAACGAGAAAGTGAAAAGCGCTGAACTGGAACAAACCGCGAAGGATGTAGTGCTGAAAATAGCCGCACAGCCACCAGCCGCAACACGGACAACAAAAAGGCTTCTGCGTGCGGCGATGCACGAGCAAATACAAACGGCGGCGGCAAGAGAAAACCAGAGTTTTATTCCAATGCTGGATGGTGCCGAGTGTAAAGAGGCGCTAACTGCATTCATGGAAAAACGCCCTGCCGATTTCTCAAAGTTCTAGGCCTGTTACATTTCCTGCTTGTCCATCGAGCGGCAAACTCTCATCCACGAGTCAACGGCCGGTTTGTTGAAACGTTTTTTTCGGTAATGCAAAATAAAAAGTACGCCGAAGTTTTCGTCGCGGTAATTTAAGCGGAACTAAATCACCATTATCAAAATTTCTCTGCAACACGATTCGCGAAAGACAACCGATTCCGAGACCCGATTCCACGGCATTTTTTATTGCTTCATTGTGTTTAAATTCCAGATAAATATTGATATCAGGTAGTAACTCACTCAGCGCTTTCTCGAAAGTATGTCTTGCACCGGAATCCGGCTCGCGGAGTATCCAGGCCGCATTCTTAATATCTTTCGGACGCAGCGTTTTCTGTGCCGCCAGCGGATGACTCGCCGAACAAAAAACCACAAGTTCATCTTCGCGCCAGGGAATAAGTTCAAGGTCCCGATGCTGCACTTCTGACTCAATCATGCCGATGTCAACTTCGTAGTTTAGAATTTTGGCAACGACATCTGGTGTATTCGCCGTTTCCAGTTGAACATCGGCGTCAGGGTGTTCTGCCAGATAAAGAGCCAGATAGCGAGTGGCGAGATGGTTGCCGATGGTGAAGCTCGCGTCTACTTTGAGATGTCCCAATTCTTTGTGAGCCGCCAGTTTTTCATCAAAACTGTGGCAGTGCGCGAGTAGTTTTTCGGCCTCCTGGCGCAGACTATTGCCGGTGGCGTTCAGTTCAAGCCGGTTACTTAAGCGATCAAAAAGTACAACCTGATAGGCTTGTTCCAGATTCAGAAGGGCTTCACTCACTGCCGATTGCGACATATGCAGGCTGGTTGCGGCACGTGACAGGTTTTCATGTCTGGCGACTTCCAGAAAAATGCGTAATTGCTTGATAGTGAATTTCATCGGCTTTGAGCTGTTTTAGATGATCTTATTCTACTATCGGTAAAACCGATAGCAATATCCTTTATATCCTGCTTTTAATATTAACGTCTACGTCTTATCCTCACGCCTCGATTTCCCTGGTGTGTTAAATCCCGGGGAGGAAATATCACGAAAACTGCGGACAAATGAGTTTATGTCGGAACTGACCCATCTCGAAAGATTAGAAGCCGAAAGTATTTTTATCATGCGCGAGGTCGCTGCGGAGTCAGACAACCCGGTAATGTTGTACTCCGTTGGCAAGGATTCTGCAGTCATGCTGCATCTGGCAATGAAAGCCTTCTATCCTTCAAAGCCTCCGTTTCCCCTGCTGCATGTTGATACCACCTGGAAATTTCATGAAATGATTGAATTTCGTGACAATCTGGCCAAAGAGCTTGGTCTTGAGTTGTTGGTCCACATAAATGAGGACGGGGTGAAGCAGGGGGTTGGCCCTTTCTCACATGGTTCGCAGGTGCATACCGACATTATGAAAACTCAGGCGCTTAAGCAGGCACTGGACAAACACCAGTTTACCGCAGCCTTTGGCGGTGCCCGTCGTGATGAAGAAATGTCGAGAGCGAAGGAGAGAATATTTTCGTTTCGTTCGGATCAGCACCGCTGGGATCCGAAAACCCAGCGACCTGAACTTTGGGACATCTACAACACCCGCATTCACAAAGGTGAAAGTGTACGTGTATTTCCTCTGTCTAACTGGACCGAACTCGACATCTGGCAATACATATACAAAGAGAACATCCCCATAGTGCCACTTTACCTGGCGAAAGAGCGACCGGTAGTAGAACGCGATGGGGTGCTGATCAAAGTTGACGATGAGCGTCTGCCACTTGAGCCCGGTGAAGAACCAATGATGAAAATGGTTCGTTTTCGCACACTCGGTTGTTATCCCCTGACAGGTGCCGTTGAATCTTCAGCGGCAACATTGCCAGAAATTATTCAGGAGATGTTACTGACCACCTCTTCTGAACGACAGGGAAGAGTCATTGATCACGATGCCGCGGCTTCGATGGAGAAGAAGAAACAGGAGGGCTACTTCTGATGGCTCATCAATCCGATTTAATCGAAAAAGACATAGAAGCCTACTTACTGAGCCAGGAACACAAAAGTTTTCTGAGATTCATTACCTGTGGCAGTGTGGATGACGGGAAGAGCACCCTTATCGGGCGATTGCTTTACGATTCTAAACTGATTTACGAAGATCAGCTGCAGACCCTCGAAAACGACAGTAAAAAAATGGGCACGCAAGGCGACAAGATGGATCTGGCTTTACTTGTCGATGGACTGGCTGCTGAACGGGAACAGGGGATAACCATCGATGTTGCCTATCGATATTTTTCAACCGATAAACGAAAATTTATCGTTGCCGATACACCGGGTCATGAACAGTACACCCGTAACATGGCTACTGCAGCTTCTACAGCGGATCTGGCTATCATCCTGATTGACGCCAGAAAAGGCGTATTAACGCAGACACGCAGACATAGTTATATTGCTTCTCTTCTGGGTGTAAAACATATTGTTGTAGCGATTAACAAAATGGATCTGGTTGAGTACTCGCAGGATATTTTTCAGAGTATTGAGCAGGACTATTTGACTCTTGCTGCGGATCTGACTTTCACAGATATCACCTGTATACCCTTGTCGGCGCTGAACGGAGAAAATGTTACAAGAGCTGGAGAGCAAATGGACTGGTACAAGGGTTCGGCTCTGTTACCTTTTCTTGAGCATGTCGACGTTGCTAAAGACCATAGTCAGATGCCTTTTCGTCTACCGGTGCAGTGGGTGAACAGACCGAACCTGAATTTCAGAGGTTTCTCCGGCACCACGATTGGAAAGAATATTCATGTCGGTGAGGAAGTGATTGTAATTCCTTCAGGAAAAAGAAGTTGTGTTAAAAGCATTGTTACGCATGATGGTGAATTACAAGAGGCTGTCGCCGATCAGGCGATTACTCTGACCCTGGAGGACGAAGTCGATATTTCACGCGGCGATGTAATCTGTGCTGCGGAATCACCAGCCGAGCAATCGAACCAGTTCGCGGCTCACATATTTTGGATGGCCGAGGATCAACTGTTACCTGGTCGTCAGTATCTACTCAAAACGACAAACAAGTTGAGCCCCGCGACCGTAACTGAGCTCAAATACAAGTTGAATATAAATAATTTTGAACATGAGCCGGGTAAATCGCTTGAATTAAATGAAGTAGGTTATTGCAATATCAACCTCAGCCAGGCTATTGCCTTCGACAGTTATAAAGATAATCGTCGTACCGGCAGTTTTATTCTTATCGATAGAATTACAAACAACACGGTGGGTGTTGGCATGCTTGATTTTTCCCTGCGTCGTGCCAAAAACGTGGTGTGGCAGGATATGGCAATCGACAAGTCAGCGCGCGCCGAGCTCAAACATCAGAAGCCCTGTGTGTTGTGGTTTACCGGTTTGTCAGGCTCGGGTAAATCAACTATAGCGAACCTGGTTGATAAAAAATTGATGGATCTTGGCAGGCATACCTATGTGCTTGATGGCGATAATATTCGTCATGGAATTAATAAGGATCTTGGTTTTACCGACGTAGACAGGGTTGAAAATATCCGTCGCGTTGGCGAGACAGCAAAACTAATGGTTGATGCAGGCCTTATTGTCATCGTCTCGTTTATCTCACCTTTTGTAAGTGAACGCCGACTCGCACGTAGTCTGGTAGAGGATAACGAATTTATTGAAATTTTTGTCAATACGCCGCTGGAAGAATGTGAAAGACGCGATAGAAAAGGTCTTTATAAAAAGGCACGACTGGGTGAAATAAAAAATTTCACCGGCATAGACTCAAGCTATGAAGAACCGGAGAACGCAGAGATTGAAATTAAAACGCTTGAATGTTCTGCGGAAGAAGCGACCATGGAAATTGTAAGTTACCTGGAAGATAAGGCCTTTCTGGAAGCCTAATTATTTCCGAGAAGTTCTGCCATTGATGGTTGTGTTTCGTGACAGGGAATATCTTCGGGTAAGCTCACCCAGGACTGAGCGCTTGAAGTCCACACATGCATCTCGGGTTGAATAATACCGGTGTTATCCAGAGTCCCTGGTTTTACCCGGAGAACGGCGTTATTATCCGGGTTTTCATGATAGATGCGATTACTGCAATTCGGACAAAAATAGCATCGCGCGCGATTTCCACTGGCTGCCGTGCGGTCAAAATGGGCCAGTTCACCTCTTAGCAATTCAAAATTTTCACGCTCAACGAACATGGTCAGGCTCAAGGCACCTGCCGATGTTTTCTGACAGTCCGTACAGTGGCAGACAACGGTTAGTTTCGGCGCATGATTTATTATGTAGTGTACCTGCCCACACTGGCAGGTTCAGGTAGCAGGGTAAGTCATGTTATTTGTCCATTGCGATGCGTAGTATTTGTTTTTTTAATTCGTCCTCAATAGCAGCTTCACCAGGCTGCAGTTTTTCATCGGCATCTTCAATCATCAGCATCATACCTTCAATGAGTGACGCTATCATGGTTGCGCGTTGTTGTAATATACCCGGACTCAAGTGTGGGCTTACTTCGGCAATCAGGGAGTTGAGTGTACTTATATGAAGCGCGTACATTTCATTCAGTAAGACACCTGAATGGGCATCGGAAGATTCGAGTAGAGCCCAGAGCTGAACAAAAAAGCGCCGCGTTTTACTGTTTCTGATATCGGTAAGCAGGTATTCGATAGCAGCGTTCAATCGTGCTTCAGGACCGTCTGGTAATTTCTTGAACAAAGTCTCATAAGTCTGCAGATATTTATCAGCGATAAACTCCATCAGTCCGTGAATGAGTTCATCCTTACCGGGGAAATAATATTGCAGATTACTCAGATGAATACCCGCACGACCGGCTATATTTCTCAGCGAAAACTGGGTATAACCATCCTCAATAAGTATCGCCCGGGAGGCTTCCAGAATCGCAACCACGCGCTTTTGTCCCTTGGCCCGAATGGCTGTACCGCTGCGTTTGCCGCGGTTTCTGGTGTCCTCTGCGGTGCTACTCATAATTATTTAATATCTGTGCATTTACTTTTTATGTCATTCGACCAATAATACCCGAATATCTCTATTAAAGTCGCTAAAATTCGCCGGGGGAAAGATGAGCAAAAATAAGAGCAACGACAGTAAAGGTAACACATCAGACAGCAATTCCGACATCACCCGACGTGATTTTATCGGCGGCACCCTGATTGGTGCTGGAGCGGCACTATTAAGTGCCAAAGCACCCGGAGCATTGGCCGCCTCAGGCCCGAAAGCCGATGAATTCAAGCTGGGTAGGACCATGCCTCTTGGTCTCAATAAACTGGACAAAAGTTGGACTGGTCCGGGTGGGATTGGAGACTATGCGACTTCTAACGGTAATACTCATGTTGAAGTCAATGCTGCCCACACTTTCCGCAATGGCGATTTTGAAGAGCAGGTGGCATCAGCGAAAGCAACAGGCGAAGAATATGATCTCGTTGTAGTTGGTGCCGGCTTTGCCGGTTGCAGCGCCGCTTATTATTATCAAAAAGACCATCCCGATGCGAAAATCCTGATTCTGGACAATCACGACATGTTTGGTGGTGAAGCGCGACAGAACGAATTCGAAGTCGATGGCTACAAGTTATGGGCGCCGCAGGGATCAACGGGAGTTGTCTGGCCACTGGAGTGGGCAAAGAAGGTAGAAATGTATGCGCCGATCTGGGATGAACTGGGAATGCCGCAGAATTTTGAATGGCAGGAAGCGAAGGGCTCAGACTTAAAAATTCCTTACGATAATTACTCACCTATGCATATCAGCTGGGAACAAACTGATCTGGGCTGGTTTCACGATGGTCACAAGATGGCGGTTAATCCCTGGTCGAACCGTTTTAAAGATGTGCCAATAAGTCAGAAAACCAAAAACGATTTAATCTGGATGGAAGTTTATCGTCAACCACCCAGACGTGACGACTGGGATCAATGGCTCGATTCGATGACTTACAAAGATTTCCTTGTTAACGAAATGGGTATAGATAATCAGGAAGTCGATGATTATCTGAACCCTTTTATGGCGGCCATGGGCTGCGGTTTAGGTACTGATGCTGTCTCGGCATTGCAGGCTTTTAACTTTATTTCCCCGGGTGTTCAACAGTATATGCGTTATATGGATTTAGGTGATCCAACTGACAATCTGTATCTTGCGCAGTTTCCGGGTGGTAATACCGGCACGTTACGCCGTATCGTCCAGAAAGTCATTCCGGATATCTTTGGCAAAACGACGACACTGAGTGAAGTGTTAAGTAATCCGGTTGACTGGAAGGTGATAGATAAGGCCGGCTCCCCGGCTCGTATGCGGCTAAGCTCACTGGTGGTCAATGTTGTTCATGAAGGACCGGTAAATAAAGCTAAAACAGTAAAAGTGACATACCTGAAAGATGACAAAATGCGTTACGTCAGAGCAAAGCACGTTGTAATGGGTGGTCAACAACACCTTAATAAACGTGTGGTGACGGATTTACCGAAGGCGCACAAGGAAGCCATGGATGAATTCATGCATGCGCCGATGATGGTTGTTAACGTTGCCTTACGAAACTGGAAATTCATGGACAAGATGGGTGTCTCCGCAGTGCGATGGTTTGGTGATGACATGGGCTGGTTTTTCACATTGCGCCGGCAGATGATTCTGGATGGTAAAGAACCTATGCCACTGGATCCGGAAAAGCCAATTGCCATCACTATGTATAATTCCTTCTGCAAACCGGGAATGCCGGTAGACAAGCAGACGGTTGCTGCGAGAATGCGCATGTTCAGTCTGAGTTATGCCGATATTGAAAAAAATGTGCGAGAGCAGTTTACCAAGATGTTCGCAGCCGGTGGATTCGATGCAGATCGCGATATTGCCGGTATTACTGTTAATCGACAAGGACATGCTTATGTTGTCACTCCGCCGGGATTTTTCTTTGGTAAGAACGGCAAGCCGGCACCAAGCGATGTAATACGGCAACCACACGGCCGTATCAGTTTTGCTCATGCAGAACTCAGAGGAATGCAAATGTGGGAAGGTGCTACACACGAAGGTGAAAGGGCTGCACATCAGGCGGCAGGTAAAAAACATTAATTTATAACAAGGGGAAATGAGATGAAAAAATTAATTACTGGTCTATGTTTAACAATATTTTGTTGCTTACAGTTTAACGTCGCCATGGCGGCGGATAAAAAACTGGATGCCTTCAAAAAAGCGATCCGGGCCAAATACGATATGAAAGAACAGGCCTTTGCTAATAACGATGGAAAACCGATTCTGGAAAAATTTTACAGCGCGGATGTGATGTCCGTTGGTCCAGACGGTACAACTCATCGAGGCACCGAAGGCATTCGCCCGGTTTATGAAAACCCCGAGATCATTGGCTCAATAGTGTATATCGAATCCTACAACACTCATGTGAATGGGAATGCCGGCTGGGACTGGGTTAATTTCCATGTTTATCCACCGGTTCCCGGTGTGGCTCCTTTTACCTTCAAGATGCTTTTCCTCTGGGAAAAGATTAAGGGCGAATGGATGAGTATGGGTGAGATGTATGTGATGGGTGAATTTGACACCACCGACACTGCAGGACATTAGCCTGGAATCTGGCTTGATAATGAGCACTGTAAATTACAACGATTCAAAATACCCTGTAAGAGCTGACTTTGCAGAAAGTCATACTCGTTTCTGGCAGCGGTTGGCCTCTCCCGGTAACTGCTTAAGTGCGAAACAACGAATCGCAGTAGCGAAAGAAGTCCGACAGGCTTTTTCCTGTGAATTATGTCGTCAGCGAAAAGTGGCTTTGTCACCCTATCAGGTGAACGGAGAGCATGATCAAACAGGTGAATTATCGAGTGTGATGGTTGAAGTTGTGCACCGGGTTATTACAGACTCGGGGCGACTAACAAAGACCTGGTTTGATAGCGTCATCGCTGACGGGCTTAAGCATGAAGAATATGTTGAGATACTCGGTACTGTGGTTCATGTTTTTTCCATAGATGAGTTCTCGCGCGCCCTTGGTCTGCCTTTGCGCGAACTGCCTGAAGCCGGAGCTGGGGAACCATCGCATTATCGACCCGGCAATCTTGTCGAAGATGTTGCTTGGCTACCAATGTTGGATCAGGTGATCGATTCCGGTCCTGAATCTGATCTTTGGGAAGGCAAGCTTGAGGGCAATGTTATTCGTGCGCTCTCGCTTGTCCCCGATGAAGTCAGATCTCTGCAGGATCTACTTAAAACCCATTACCTTGATGAAGCCGAGTTCGGAGATTTTGAAAAGTCACCGCAGGGCACTCTGAGTCGTATCCAGACTGAAGTTGTTGCGGCGCGGGTGTCAGCATTCAACGATTGCTTCTACTGAACCTCCTCACATGTACTGGTACTCCGTGTGAGTGCTGACATTGCCGGTCAAACTATCAATATGGATGGGATCGCCGATCCAACCTGCCTTGAAATTGAGGGCGTTCCCCATTCAGGTGTCTTACTCCAATTCAGCAATGCTTTTATGAGCTTCGATGAACTGCAATTGGAGAAGGCAAGAGAGGCGCTTGTGGCAGAGATGGGCTCTGCCGCAATGGTTGATGTCGCGGGTATTGCTTCGAATTTTCAACGTATGGTCAGAATCGCCGACGGCACCGGCATTCCTGTGGAATCCATGGGCGAGGAAATGGACTCTCTGGTGGAGGAGTTAAACGAAGCACATGGCCTCAATGACTATTCCTCCGCTGCCAATACCAGAGCTGCTAAAAAAGTGCTTTGATAAGAAAGTGACTACACAGGGTAACAATAAATATTCCGATAATATTTAACCAGATACCGGCTTTCGCCATCTCTGGAATACGCAAACGACCAGAGCCGAACACAATGGCGTTTGGGGGTGTTGCCACTGGTAACATAAAAGCACAACTGGCGGCGATGGTAGCCGGAATGATAATACTTATAGGAGCAATACCCAGACCCACAGCCATGGCTGCGAACATAGGAATTAGAGCCGTTGTGGTGGCCACATTGCTGGTCAGTTCTGTCAGAAAAATAATAAAGCCGACCACGGCAAAACTCATTAAGAGCGGCGGTATACCATGCATGGCGCTCAGGTAAGTAGCGAGCAACTGACTGACACCATTACTGCTGATAGCGGAAGCCAGTGAAATGCCCCCGCCAAGAAGTATCACAATACCCCAGGGAATCTTCACAGCTGTTTCCCAGTCGAGCAGGAACTCCCTGTCTTTAACACTACTTGGAATAATGAATAAAAGCAGGGCCGCGCTTATTGCGATACCGGCGTCCGTTAAATGTTGTAGTAAGTCTGTTTTTACAAGTAGGGGTCTGAACATCCAGCAAAACGCAGTCAGACAGAAAATGCCTATTGTTAATTTTGAACCTCTGTTCCACGGCTCCGGTTTCGTATCCAGAACGCTTTCATCGATGGCTTCATTGTCCAGCGGATAGATAAATCGGGTGAGCATGAACCAGCTAAGCGGAACGAATATCACAACCACCGGAATACCGATTTTCATCCACTCCAAAAAACCGATGTGAATATCAAATTCACTTTGCAAAAAAGACACCGCAAATATATTCGGAACCGTACCGACAATAGTACCGATACCACCGATAGAAGAGGAATAAGCAATGCCAAGTAACAGACATAAAGACAGATTTTTCTTATCTGGAAACTGTTTTTCATAAATGCCGATGACACTCAGCGCGATGGGTAGCATGACCAGTGAGGTCGCTGTGTTGGTGATCCACATACTCATGGTGGCGCAGACAAACATGAAACCACCAACCAGCCTGCTCGGAGTGGTGCCGATAATTCGCAGTACCATCAGTGCGAAACGTTTATGCAGATGCCAGCGTTCCAAAGTCAGCGCCAGCATAAAACCTCCTATAAAAAGAAAAATAAGCGGGTGAGCATAACCAAGAGCGGCTTCTTTCATATCGCGGGCACCACCTAAGGGCAGTATCGCCAGCGGTAACAATGCCGTTGCATATATAGGAATAGATTCTCCCAGCCACCATATCGCCATCCACACCGCGAGAGCGGCAGTCAGTTTGCCGCCATTGCCCAAAGTGACGATCTCGTTTTCCAGATTAGTAAATGATTCAGGCACAATCGCATAGATAAGTACTCCTGCAAGTGGCCCACCAAGCAGACTTATCCAGCGGAAATTGTGTACAAGTTTCTGTAGAATCGTCATGAACTCATCTCGTTAATAATACTCTGGTGAAAATATCAGTTTCTTCGGTGAATGATACTATGCGAAGCTCGTAGTCAGTAGAAAATTACAGACATGATCAAAATATCTGAACGCGCAAACTCCCTTGGGACTGAAAATGCCTTTGTCGTACTGGCGGAAGTTGAGAAGCTACGTGCGAGCGGGCGCAACATTGTCTCTTTCTGTATCGGCCAACCGGACTTCCCGACACCGGAGTACATCTGCAATGCCGCAACCCAGGCAATGGCCGATGGCCATACCGGTTACACACCTTCAGCCGGTATTGCACCGCTTCGCAAAGCGGTGGTGGATTATGTTTCCAGAACCCGGCAGATTGAGATCAGTGAGGACGCTGTGGTCTGTGGCTGCGGTGCAAAACCATTTATTGCTTACTCAATTCAGGCGGTGACTGATCGCGATCTTGGTCATGAAGTAATCTATCCCTCTCCGGGTTTTGCCATCTACGAATCACAGGTACGTGCTCAGGGCGCGGTTCCCGTGCCGCTTGGTTTGCGAGAGAGCAATAACTTTCATTTTGATCTGCAGGAACTTGCCGACAGCCTAAACGACAGAACCCGCCTGGTTATTCTGAATAGTCCGCACAACCCGACCGGAGTAGTTTATGAGAAAGCCTATTTGCAGGAAATCGCCGATATTCTCTCGGAATGGGAGAATATCTGGGTCTTCTCTGACGAGCCTTATCATGCTTTTGTTTATGACTGTGAATTTGCCAGCATTGCATCAATAGACAAGATGCTGGACAGAACCATTCTTGTCGATTCGGTTTCAAAAACCTGGTCGATGACCGGCTGGCGGGTGGGTTTCGCAATTAATCAGACACTGGCGTCGGTTTTTTCCAGAATGATTACCAATACTGACTCCTGCGCACCGCATCCGAATCAGTATGCGGCAGCGGCAGCCCTGAGCGGTTCAAACCAGAGCGTGTTGACCATGCGGGATGAGTTTCAAAAACGACGTGATCATATAGTCGCCGATCTGAATACACTTAAAGGCGTAGAGTGCCCGCTTCCAGGAGGCGCATTTTATGCCTGGGCGGAGGTCAGCGAGCTATGTGAGCTTGCCGGTGTCAGTGATAGCGGCGAACTGGCTGAGCAATTGTTACATAAAGCCGGCGTAGCCGTGCTGGCAGATGCACATTTCGGAACACCCTTGGCGAATGCAGGACAACATCTGCGCTTTTCCTACGCCTGCCCGATAGAGCAGATAGATAGTGGCCTGAGTCGTATCAGAGAATACATTCAACAACTATCTTGATCACGGCTTTCAGCAAAAACAAAAATCTGGAGTTAGAGATTTGCCTTTGTTACTCTGAATAGAAATAAAAAGTCTGATTACTATGAGCAGTAAGAAAACAGAATTGCCTGATATTCTTTCGCGACGCGACTTCATTCAACTGGCGGTTCGACAGGCCGTATGCAGTGCCACTGTTATCGGTATTGCACCTGCTGCTTTAGCTTCTTCCAAAGGCCGTGAGCTTGATACTGAAAAAGTATTGAGCAATGTCGCAATGGATTTATTTCCCCATGATAATTTCCCCAAACACATCTATGACGATGTGGCCCGTGCAATTATGGATTCTATGACTCAATCAGAGCAGATTGAGAATCTTGTCAATAATGGTTTGAGCAAATTGCAAGAGTCTAGTGCTATTGATAAGTGGGAAAGTCTATCTTATTCAAAACGCCGTGAGTTATTAGTGCAGTTACAGGCCGAGCCTGTCTTCAGGCATTTACTCAGCACAGCGGTAAGAGTTATTTACCAGCACCCCGATGTCTGGGAACTGATTGGTTATGGTGGCTCCGCAATAGAACATGGTGGTTATATCAATCGTGGTTTTGACGATATCGACTGGTTACCGGCGGACTGATTTCTCTGATGAAAAATGCAAAGTATCAACTTAACAATGAAGACGTCGTCGTCATAATCGGCTCGGGCGCCGGAGGCGGTACCCTCGGAAATGCGCTGGCGCAAAAGGGGATTGATGTCGTCTGTCTTGAAGCCGGACCAAGACTGACACTGGCCGACATTGAAAATAACGATCAAAAGATGTTTGAAAAGCTGACCTGGCTTGACGAACGTATCAGTGAAGGCGATTTGATTCCAAACTTCCCCTTGTGGACCTGCAAAACCACCGGAGGCACCACCGTACACTGGACTGCGGCCTGTCCCCGCCTGGAGGAATTCGAAACAAAAACCCGATCTGTCTATGGCGAGATAGAAAATACCAACCTGGCTGACTGGCCCTTCGCTTATAAGGAACTACAACAACACTATAAGGATGCCGAGAAATTACTCGGCGTTACCGGAACGCATGGTGTACCGATGCTTCCTGCCAACAATAACTATAAGGTAATGGAGGCGGGCGCAAAAAAGATTGGCTATAAAGATACCGACACCAACCACATGGCCATCAACCCCGAGGCACGTGACGGCAGACCGGGTTGTCTGGAACTGGGTTTTTGCTCAGCAGGTTGCGCAGTGGGCGCGAAATGGTCGACTTTATATACGGAAGTACCAAGGGCGGAAGCCACGGGCCACTATGAACTAAGACCTCAGTCCATGGTGACGCGTATCAAGATGGGTGCTAACAATCGTGTCACTGGCGTCGAATACATCGATGCCGATGGAAAGTTACGCGAGCAGAAGGCACGTCTGGTTTGTGTTGCCGGCAATGCGGTTGAGACAACATGCTTGTTATTGAACTCCAGTACCTCTGAATTTTCGAATGGCCTGGCGAATTCCAGCGATCAGGTCGGCAGAAATTATATGCGACATGTTTCCGTGCCGACACTCGCCGTGATGCCGGGTGAAGTGCACATGTACAAGGGTGCACAAATTGCGGGCGTAGTCAGAGATGAGATCAGAAATGATCCATCACGCGGATTCGTAGGAGGCTTTCAGTTTCATACCCTGCCATTTTCGCCGGATGTACTGGTTAATCTGACCATGAATGGAAAATGGGGCAGGGAAGTCACTGACATCATGAAAGATTACCGGAATATGGCCGGTCTGATGGCCTTCGGTGAGGATCTTGCCGATCCGGACAATCGCATCAGCCTGCATCCAACAAAAAAAGACAGAAACGGATTACCGGTACCGATTGTTCGTTACAAGCTCCACAAAAACTCTCTGGCGATGGCAAAATACGCACAGCAAAAATCAGAAGACTTATATCGTTCTCTGGGTGCGACAAAAACAGTCAGCGGAGGACTGATGCCATCCACGCATAACATGGGCGTCGCTCGTATGGGCATTGATCCAAAAACAAGTGTTACTAATCCCTGGGGCCAAACACACGATATCGATAATCTTTTTGTTTCAGACGGTAGCCTGTTCCCAAGTGCAGGCAGTGCAAACCCGACCTTAACTATTATCGCTCTGGTTCTCAGGCAGGCGAAATATATTGGTTCTGCAGTGGTAAAAGGAGAGCCCTAACTCACTATTCTGATGGCCAGATAAGGAGTCAGAAACAGAAGGAAAATTGCCAATTTATAGAATGCCATACCGGCATAGTGAATCTCGTCGAATTTCTCCACACTAATGGCGAACCACCTGCCATGGATTTGGTATACCCAGTCGTGAGCCTGAATGAAAACCAGAAACCAGAACATAAGTATGCTGTAATTAATCAATGCGCTCCATCCGAGAATATGAAGTAGAAATTTTATAGTCATATTGATGCCTCTCTCATAAATTAGTTTTGTAACCAGTCAAGGGCTTCAAACTTATCTTCAAAATAACTGATTTCTCCACTACTGAACCAGTTGGTAATTCGAGCAGCAAGTTTTTCCCAGTCTTTATTGCCCAGCATTGCAATCTTGGAAAACTCTCGATTATGTTTAAGTCCGAGTTTCAGGTCATCCCAAGCCGCGCGTAGTTCCCAGCCCTGAAACCCACGCAGATCGACCAGAACTTTTATATGTGGTTGGTCAACGTCCTTTATTGCATTCTCAAGTAAAGGAACCATCAGTTCATAATCTTCATGCTTCAATTTGCCAATGACTGATATATTCATATAAAAAGTGTCATTAAAACGGGTAATCCCGAATGACAGACCATGTTCTTCAATAGCATAGCTAAACTCCTGATTAACTGAAACCTATAGTGAAATTTAGACGATCACTAAAGTCCGGGTTTGATCAGGATCAAAGAGCTGGACGAATAGTGGAGATAGCTTTGAATCCGTACTTAGCTGAGTTTAGATAATGCCAGAGAAACTTTTGAGGCGGGTTGGCGTTGTAAGCTATTGGAAATATGGCGGCCAGTTACTATCAGTTTCTCCAGATCGGTACCGCTTTTTATACCGAGTCCGTTCAACATATAAACTACGTCTTCTGTAGCGACATTGCCACTGGCGCCTGCAGCATAGGGGCAGCCGCCGAGGCCGGCTATCGAACTGTCTATGGTACTGATGCCGAGTTCCAGGCAGGCATAGATGTTGGCGAGGGCCTGGCCGTAGGTGTCGTGGAAGTGGACGGCCAGTTTTTCGATTGGTGTTTTTTCTGTCAGTGCATCGATTAGTTGTTGCGCTTTTCGTGGAGTGCCGACGCCGATCGTATCGCCGAGAGATATTTCGTAACAGCCCATTTGCAGGAGTGCTTCGGCAACTTCTACTACAGCATCCGGACTGATATCGCCTTCGTAGGGGCAACCCAGTACGCAGGAGATGTAGCCTCTGATCTTTATATCTTTGTCCATTGCCGTCTCGCAAACCGGGTGGAAACGTTCAAGGCTTTCTTGAATGGAACAATTGATGTTTTTTTGTGAGAAAGATTCCGACGCGGCTCCAAAAATAGCGATTTCTTTTGCATCAACTGCTAGCGCTGCTTCCAGACCTTTCATGTTCGGAATCAGCACGGGGTAGGAGATGTGATCTGCACGATTAATAGCCTGCATGACTTCTGCACTGTCGGCCATTTGTGGTACCCATTTGGGTGAAACGAAACTGCCGGATTCGATTACGGATAATCCTGCATCGGCTAGTCGGTGGATTAACTCGACCTTGGTTTCGGTTTCTATTACCTGCTTTTCATTTTGGAGGCCATCACGTGGTCCGACTTCGACTAATTTGACCTGTTTCGGAAGAGGCACTTTTTATTCTTCCACGACCAGAAGCTCAACACCTTCATCCAGCATGTCACCAGCCTTGTAATGAATTGTTTTTACGGTGCCATCCAGCGGAGCACAAATTGTGTGTTCCATTTTCATCGCTTCGAGGATCAATAGTGGCGCGCCCGCGGCGACTTTATCGCCTTCTGTTACGAGAACATCAATGACTTTACCCGGCATTGGTGAGATAAGGCTACCCGGAGCGCTTTCTTCAAAGGTGTTTTGGCTGGTCTTGTCTAGTGCAGTCAGCGTGTATTGATAATCGCTATGTAAAATTGTCAGGCTGTCTCCGTCTTTAACGACAGTGACATGTGTTCTGGTACCGTCGAGATGGGCATCGAGCTCGCCATTGTTATTTAGAGTACCGCTGACAGAAATTCTAAGCTTATCAATCAGCAATTCTATCGATTGGTTTTTATAGTGAATCTGAACGAGATGTTCGGTTCCGTTGGCGAGGAAGTAAACATCTTCAATTGTCTCGATATTAGCTTGCCATGCATTGGTGGAATGCCAGGGAGAGAAACTATCGGCAGAATTATTTGCATTGATTTTTGAGCGATCACTCCGGTCGAGCAGAATATAGAGTGTCGCCAGGGCAAGAATGTTGTCGTTTAGCTCGTGGCTATCCAGAAACAGTTGCTCATGGTGTTCTTCAATAAAACCGGTGTCTAATTGCGCCGCTTCAAACGCAGGATGAGAAACCAGCGATGAGAGAAAATCGATATTGGTGGTGACTCCGACGACCTGAGTATCATCCAGTGCCCGTGACATGCGTCGCAGGCAGCTGGCTCTGTCCCGATCCCAGACGATTAACTTTGCGATCATAGGATCGTAATGCACGCTGACGCTGTCGCCTTCTCTGACGCCAGTGTCCACTCGCACATGTTGGTTGTCCTGTGGAAAACGTAAGTGAGATAACAGACCAGTGGCCGGTAGAAAATCCCTGTCCGGATCTTCGGCATAGATTCGGGCCTCGAGGGCGTGACCATTAATAGTGAGATCGTTCTGCGTGCTGGGTAGCTTGTCGCCAAAGGCAACCAGCACTTGCCATTCAACCAGATCCTGTCCGGTAATGAGTTCTGTCACCGGGTGTTCCACCTGCAGGCGGGTGTTCATTTCCATGAAGTAAAAACTGCCATCTTCATCGACGATAAACTCTACTGTGCCGGCGCCGACATAATTAATGGCCTGTGCAGCCGCGATAGCCGCCTTGCCCATTTCCTCTCTGCGCTCAACTTGCATACCGGGAGCGGGCGCTTCTTCCAGAACTTTTTGGTGCCGTCGTTGGATGGAACAATCCCGTTCGAAAAGATAGACGGCGTTTCCAGCCTGGTCGCAAAAAACCTGAATCTCAATATGTCTGGGTTTGGTGAGGTATTTTTCTATCAGTACTTTATCGTCAGAAAACGAAGAGAGTGCTTCTCGCTTCGCAGCAGCCAGGCCTTCGCTGAATTCCGCTTCCTGATTGACAATACGCATGCCTTTGCCACCACCTCCGGCGGATGCCTTGATCAATACCGGATAGCCAATCTTGTTGGCTTCACTTAACAAAAGTGCTTCTGATTGATCTTCGCCGTGATAGCCAGGTACCAGCGGTACGCTGGCGTCCCCCATAATTTGTTTAGCCTGACTTTTTGAACCCATGGCCATGATTGCTTCGACCGGTGGTCCTATAAAGACAATCTTGTTTTTTTCACAGGCTTCAGCAAACTCCGCATTTTCTGAGAGAAAGCCATAACCGGGGTGGATGGCTTCAGCACCACTTCGAATAGCGGCATCAATAATGGCCTCTATCACAAGGTAACTCTGTCTTGCCGGAGCCGGGCCAATCTCGATGGCTTCATCGGCAAGATCAACATGTCTGGCACTGGCGTCCGCTTCAGAATAGACAGCGACGGTTTTTATACCCATTTTATTTGCACTGCGAATAATCCTGCAGGCAATTTCGCCACGATTGGCAATCAGTATTTTATTAAACATGGATCAGGACTTTATCCAGGCAGGATCACGTTTCTCAAGAAATGCAGCCAGACCTTCTTTGCCTTCTTCACTGGCGCGAATTTCGGCGATGCTCTCGCTGGTCATTTGCATGAGCTTTGTTGTCACCGGCTTATTCTCTACGTCATTGATTAAGGTTTTGGCTGCTTGCACTGCCTCAGAACTATTAGTCAGAATCGTCTTTATCAAACGCTCAATTTCTTCATCGAGCTGAGATTCTTCCAATACCTCAGAGACCATACCCAGGAGCAACGCTCTTTTTGCATCAAAGCGTTCGGCCGTCAGAAAATATCTGCGGGCAGCCTGTGCGCCGATAGATTGCAACACATAAGGACTGATGGTTGCCGGTAAGAGACCGAGTCTGGCTTCACTGAAGGCAAAGCTGGCTTTGTCACTGGCTATGGCAATGTCGCAGCAGCAAACCAGACCAGCACCGCCACCCATTGCCGCGCCCTGAACGCGAGCGATAGTCGGCATTGGCAGGTAGTTGAGTTTGTGCAGCATGTCGGCCAGCGCATTCGCGTCACGGACATTCTCCGTATGACTGTAATCGGCCATGCGCTTCATCCAGTCAAGATCCGCACCGGCAGAAAAATTCCGGCCATTCGATCGCAGCACCATTGCTTTTATGGAAGTGTCCTCTGCCAACCCGGCAAAGATATCTGTCAGCTCAGCAATCACATGTTCATCAAAGGCATTATGTTTTTCAGGATTATTAAGCGTTACGCTGGCAACACCGCGCTCGTCTTTTTCCAGTAATATTGATTTCTCTGTCATCTTGATTCCTTACATTCTGAACATGCCGAAGCGTGTCTCTTCAATCGGCGCATTTAGGGCAGCCGATATTCCCAAGCCCAGAACAGTTCGCGTATCGGCCGGGTCTATCACACCATCATCCCAGAGTCTGGCACTGGCGTAGTAAGGGTGGCCCTGTTGTTCGTACTGCTCATGCACTGGCTGTTTGAATTCAGCTTCATCTTCTTCTGACCAGTTTTCACCACGGGCTTCGAGGTTATCTCTTTTTACCTGTGCCAGTACATTCGCGGCCTGCTCACCACCCATCACTGATATTCGGGCATTCGGCCACATCCATAAAAATCGCGGACTATATGCACGCCCACACATGCCGTAATTGCCGGCGCCAAAACTTCCACCGATAATGACAGTGAATTTCGGTACTCTGGTAGTCGCCACCGCAGTAACCAGTTTGGCACCGTCTTTTGCAATACCGCCGGATTCGTATTTTTGTCCAACCATGAAGCCGGTGATGTTCTGCAGAAATACCAGGGGAATATTCCGTTGACTGCACAGCTCAATGAAATGTGCGCCCTTGAGCGCAGATTCTGAAAAAAGGATGCCGTTGTTGGCAACGATGCCCACCGGGTAGCCATGAATGTGGGCGAAGCCGCAAACCAGAGTCGTACCATAAAGCTGTTTAAATTCATCAAAGTCGCTGCCGTCGACGATGCGCGCTATCACTTCCCGGACATCAAAGGGCTTACGAGTGTCATCGGGTATGAGCCCGTAAATTTCATCACTGGAATAAACAGGCTCGACTGGTTCGCGGGTTTCCAGACTGATGTTTTTCGGTCGATTGAAATGACTAACCGCACTTCTTGCCAGACCAAGGGCGTTCATATCATTCATGGCATAGTGATCGGTGACGCCAGAGGTTCGCGAGTGAACATCGGCGCCACCAAGATCTTCGGCGCTCACCACTTCACCCGTTGCGGCTTTGACCAATGGCGGTCCGCCGAGAAAGATGGTTCCCTGATTTTTTACGATAATACTTTCATCCGACATTGCCGGGACATAAGCGCCACCTGCTGTACAGGAACCCATAACGACAGCAAGTTGCGGTATTCCCTTGGCAGACATATTTGCCTGATTAAAGAAAATCCTGCCGAAGTGATCGCGATCCGGAAATACTTCGTCCTGTCTTGGCAGGAAGGCACCGCCGGAATCTACTAAATAAATACAGGGCAGGTGATTCTGCTCGGCAATTTCCTGGGCGCGTAAATGCTTTTTTACTGTCAAAGGGTAGTAGGTGCCGCCTTTTACTGTCGCATCATTGGCGACGATCATACACTCGCGACCTGCCACTCTGCCGATGCCGGCCAGAATACCGGCGGCCGGGACTTCATCGTCGTACATACCCCAGGCGGCAAGCTGGGACAACTCAAGAAAAGCGGTGCCGGGATCGAGTAAATTTCTGATTCTCTCGCGCGGCAAGAGTTTGCCTCTGTCCAGATGTTTTTTACGGGCCTTGTCACTGCCGCCGACGGCCACCTGCGATACTTTTGCGCGCAGGTCTTCGACCAGCACACGCATTGACTCGTCGTATTGCCGAAACTCGTCAGAACGGGTATTAATGGATGATTTTATAATAGTCATTAGTTAGCTGATTGAATGCTTTTTGAAACTTATAGTGACTCGGCAAATAATTCGCGGCCGATCAACATGCGACGTATTTCACTGGTACCTGCACCAATCTCGTAGAGTTTGGCATCGCGCAGTAAACGACCGGTTGGATATTCGTTAATGTAGCCGTTACCACCAAGTGTTTGTATCGCTTCCAGAGCCATCCAGGTTGCTTTTTCTGCAGCGTACAAAATTACGCCGGCGGCATCTTTGCGTGTAGTCTCGCCCCGGTCGCAGGCTTTGGCGACAGCATAGACATAAGCTTTGCAGGCGTTCATTGTGGTATACATGTCCGCAAGCTTGCCCTGCATTAACTGAAACTCGCCAATCGCCGTACCGAATTGTTTGCGTTCGTGAACGTAGGGAACGACCACGTCCATACAGGCCTGCATGATTCCACAGGGACCGGCCGCCAGAACCGCACGTTCGTAATCAAGCCCACTCATTAATACACGTACACCTTCATTTTCTTTCCCCAGAATATTTTCCTCCGGGACTTCGCAATCTTCGAACACAAGCTCACAGGTGTTGGAGCCGCGCATGCCAAGTTTGTAGAGTTTCTGCGCTGTGGAAAATCCTTTAAAACCTTTTTCAATAATAAAGGCGCTGATACCTTTCGGCCCCGCATTCGTATCGGTTTTCGCATAGACGACCAGAGTTTGTGCTTCCGGACCGTTGGTGATCCACATTTTGTTTCCGTTCAAAATATAATGGTCGCCTTTTTTGTCTGCTCTTAAACGCATGCTGACAACATCCGAGCCTGAACCCGGTTCACTCATGGCCAATGCACCCGGGTGTTCACCGCTGATTAGTTTTGGCAGGTATTTTTGTTTTTGCTCTTCGCTGCCATTGCGTCGAATCTGATTCACACACAAATTCGAGTGAGCCCCATAGGACAAACCGACAGAAGCGGACGCGCGACTGATCTCTTCCATTGCCACCACGTGTTCCAGATACCCCATACCGGCACCACCGTATTTTTCTTCAACGGTAATACCGAGCAGGCCCATTTCGCCGAGCTTGGACCAGAGTGGCTGGGGGAATTCATTAAGTTCATCTATCTCGCCCGCTTGCGGGGCGATCTCGGCCTGTGCAAAACCAGAGACCGATTCGCGAATCATGTTAGCGGTTTCACCAAGGTCGAAATTCAGGGAAGGATATAGTGTGTTATTCATGGCAGCTTTCAAAAGTTTCCGTTTACGTCAATATTTTAAATTTAAGGTTCGCGTGGTTTTTGTGTTCAGGGGCTCAGGCAACATTCTTAATCAGTTTCTGCAGACACTTGCCTTCGACTTCATCCATGGCCCGCATGGTTTCTTCTATGTCTTTGATCTTATTAACCAGAGAAGCCCGGTGCTCGCGTATTTTCTCGCATAATTTTAACAACTGAAGGGAATCGTCAGGTTGCCTGGGATCATACATGTCTATGATTTCCCTGCATTCTTCCAGTTTCAGGCCAAGCCGCTTTCCGCGTAGCGTCAATTTAAGCCTGGTGCGGTCCCGTTCGCTGTAGAGTCTGGTCGTGCCTCTTCTTGACGGGTTGAGAATGCCTTTATCTTCGTAAAAACGTAGTGCCCGCGGGGTGATCTCGAAATCACGAGAGAGGTTTTTGATGGTGTAGTCCTGGTTCATAGGGTATTGCATAAAGTTGACGTTAACGTAAACTATAGAAAAACTAATCGAATCTTGCAAGTATTGATTCTCACTTTGTTGATCTATCAGGTTAAATCGTTATGAATGACACGCTTAGTTACGTCAGTGGTAACACCGAAGTACCACTGCGAAGCCAGACTATTGGCCAGGCATTGGATGAAATTGCACAAGAATACGGCGATCGCCCCGCACTGGTGGTTAAGCATCAGAACATCAAGTGGTCTTATCAGGAATTAAATGAGCAGGTAGACAAATTTGCAGCAGGCTTACTAAGCCTGGGTCTGCAAGTGGGCGATCGTGTCGGAGTCTGGGCACCGAATTGCGCAGAATGGATCATCGCCCAGTACGCGACAGCCAGGGCAGGCATCATTCAGGTCAATATCAATCCTGCTTATCGCGTACACGAACTAGAATACGTCCTCAATAAAGTCGGCTGTAAGGCTCTGATTACTGCTGACCAGTTCAAGAGTAGTGACTATATAGAGATGCTCTATAGTCTCGCTCCTGAATTGAAATCCTCCAGACCCGGTTCGCTGAAGTCAGAAAAACTACCACAACTGAGCACGCTGATTCGCATGGGGGAAGAGCATTCCGATGGTTTTCTGAATTTTTATGACGTGACTGCCAAAGCCACTGAAGAAGATTATGAAAAGCTGGCCGTAGTCGCGAAAACTCTTAAGCCTGATGATGCAATTAATATTCAGTTCACCAGCGGTACCACAGGTTCGCCCAAAGGTGCGACTCTCTCGCACAATAATATTTTAAACAATGCTTTTTTCTGCGGAGAAGCAATGAAATACAGTGAGGAAGATCTCGTATGTATTCCGGTTCCGCTTTATCATTGCTTTGGCATGGTAATGGGCAGTCTAAATTGTATGACGCATGCAGCTTGTATGGTTTTTCCAAATGATGGTTTTGATCCTGAAAGTACCTTGCGGGCAATCGATGAAGAAAAATGTACCTCATTGTATGGCGTGCCCACCATGTTCATTGCCGAACTAGATCATCCGCAGTTTACAAACTACGACATGAGTAGTCTTAGGACAGGTTGTATGGCCGGCGCATCCTGCCCGATTGAAGTGATGAAAAAAGTGTTCGATGAAATGAATATGTCGGAAGTCACGATTGCCTATGGCATGACTGAGACCAGCCCGGTCAGTTTTCAAAGCAGCACGGATGATCCGATGGAAAAGCGCGTATCGACAGTAGGTCGCGTACACCCTCATGTAGAAGTAAAAATTATCAATGAAAACGGAGAAACCGTTCAACGTGGTGAAAAAGGTGAGTTTTGCACACGTGGTTATTGTGTCATGCGTGGCTATTGGGGTGATGATGAAAGAACTGCAGAAGCCATTGACGAGGGTGGCTGGATGCATACCGGTGATCTGGCGATTCTGGATGACGAAGGTTATTGCAATATTGTTGGCAGGGTCAAAGATATGGTGATCAGGGGTGGCGAGAATGTCTATCCCAGAGAGATCGAAGAGTTTTTATATACAAATGAAAAAATTCAGGATGTCTCGGTTTTTGGTGTTCCGGATGACAAGTACGGCGAAGAAATTTGCGCTTGGGTAAAACTAAAGAGTGGTTCAGTTTCGAGTGAAGAAGAAATCCGGGGTTTCTGCAAAGAAAAGATCGCGCACTACAAAGTCCCGAGATATATCAGGTTCGTTGAAGATTTTCCCATGACAGTGACCGGGAAAATACAAAAATTCATCATGCGTGACAAAATGAAAGAAGAATTAGGCATACAGGAACAGCAAACAGCTTAACGGGAATTAGAATTGACTACTCATAACATGAAAGATTACGAAGAGACTTATTCATCATTCACATGGGACAGACCCGATAGATACAATTTTGCACGCGATGTGATAGATAAATGGGCAAAGGAAAGCCCGGACAAGCGCGCCATGCTATGGATAGACGACAAGGGAAATGAGGTGCAAAAAACTTTCCTGGACATATCGCTGGCTTCGAAAAAATTATGTAATGTATTGAAGAGGGAAGGAGTTAAACGTGGCGATACCATCATACTCATGCTCGGAAGAAATATTGAGTGGTGGGAAGTGTTCACAGCAAGTCTGCGTATGGGTGCGGTTATTTCTCCCGGTACCACGCAATTGTCGTCAAAGGATTTGAGCTATAGGGTAAATGCATCGAATGCGAGCTGTGTCATAACGGATAGTGCTAATGCAGAAAAGCTGGATGCAGTAATGGCAGAATGCCCGAGCATTAAATCCAGAATAGTGATCGATGATGAGCGTCCGGACTGGACCTGTGTTTTCTCTGACTTAGGCTGACACAATTATTCTATCCTAGCATACGTTGTTTTAGTTTTTCATAAGGCGTTTTACCATTATGCGCAGTGTGTGGTCTCAAGAAGTTATAATAATCTTCCCATT